>OIFX01000002.1_pt1 | contig 510220 bp, 452 predicted proteins | sample 1582151 | NCBI WGS metagenome assembly OIFX01 (sample SAMN07501068, study PRJEB24779) | human gut metagenome
AAGAGATTGCCGCCTGCTAAACCTTTCCAGCAACATAATTGGAGCCTTGGCTCCATGAAGCTGCTCCTCCGCACTTCAACTCGGAGGGGCAGCTTTTATCTTTAGACGCCGCTGTCTGGCGGAGGATCCTTCAGCCGATCCTCCTCCCAGGCTGCCTTCTTCGCCGCGAAGCAACGCGAACAGAAAAGTTCGAACTAATGCGACAGGAGAAGGCAAACTACAGCATCAAACGCATGGCACACGCTACTGTATTGCGCTCAACCGTAAGACTGTAACCAAGCGGATGCGGCTGATGGGGACTACCCGGTATGAGGCTCGCAAGGCGGCGGCCCGTTGGATTGAGGTGGTGTACAACCGTCGGCGTCGTCATTGCGCACTCGGGATGATCAGCCCGGCCAACTTCGAGTGCCGCATCACTCAGAGGGCGGCTCAGAAAGAAACAGCTGCGTGACCACCAAGTAGTTACATTACGTGTCCACGACTTGCGGGCAACTTCAAACTGCTTTAATGCATGTTGCGCCCAATCTTTGTCCTACTCCCCCGTTATCCTTATGAAAGCAGCCCTTCGCGGCGTTAAAACTGGTTAGTGGTATCGGGGGTTTGTTGTGGGTAGTGAGGCTCAAAGACAAGAGCTACATCGGACTATCTGGCGTATTGCTAATGATTTACGCGGGTCCGTAGATGGTTGGGATTTCAAACAGTACGTGCTTGGGATGCTGTTTTACCGTTTCATTTCTGAGCGTTTTGTTCAGCACGTAAACCGGTTGGAGCGTGAAACGGATCCTGATTTTGACTACGTTCAACTTCCCGACGATCTAGCCGAGTACGGTCGCGATAGTTCGGTTGCAGAGCTAGGCTTTTTCATTCGCCCGTCCGAGCTTTTTGAGAACGTGCGTAAGAACGCGGCGGCTGACCCGGACTTGAATGAGCGGCTGGAGCAGGTTTTTCGCAATATTGAAGGATCTGCCGTTGGTTCCCAGTCAGAGGGCGATATTAAAGGCTTGTTCGATGATCTGGATGTGAACAGCGCGAAGCTCGGCAATACTGTGGCGGCTCGTAATGCGAAGCTGGTGCGGATTTTAAATGAGATTGGGAATCTGCCGCTCGGTGATTTCAGCTCTCATTCCATTGACATGTTTGGGGACGCTTACGAGTTCTTGATGACGATGTATGCGTCTTCGGCAGGTAAGTCCGGTGGCGAGTTCTTCACCCCGCAGGACGTTTCTGAACTGCTGGCCCGCCTAACTTTGGTGGGAAAAACCAAGGTGAACGGCGTGTATGACCCGGCTTGTGGTTCTGGTTCGCTGCTACTTCGGTTTGCCAAGATTATCGGGCAAGAAAACATTGATCGCGGCTACTTTGGCCAGGAGATTAACCTCACCACGTACAACCTGGCACGCATCAACATGTTTTTGCACGGCGTTGGGTTTGAGGACTTCAGTATTGCTCTGGGTGACACTCTTACTGATCCGAAGCACTGGGATGATGAGCCGTTTGAAGCGATTGTGTCTAACCCTCCGTATTCCACGAGGTGGGAGGGGAAGAATTCTGCGATTTTGGTAAATGATGAGCGTTTTGCTCCGGCGGGCGTGCTGGCTCCCCCGTCAAAGGCGGACCTGGCATTCACGATGCACATTCTGCACTGGCTTGCAGAAGACGGTGTTGCGGCGATCGTTACGTTCCCAGGTGTTCTGTACCGCGGGGGTGCTGAAGGCAAGATCCGTAAGTACCTGGTGGACAACAACTTTGTGGATGCGATTATTCAGCTACCTTCGGATTTGTTCTTTGGCACAACGATTTCTACGTGCATCATGGTGTTAAAGAAGTCTAAGCAGGATCCTTCGATTCTGTTTATTGATGCTTCCGCTGAGTTTGAGCGTCGAAGCACTAAGAATCAGCTTTTGGATGAGCATCGCGAGAAGATCCTGGAGGCGTTCACTGCCCGTAAGGACGTGGATCATTTCGCACGCCTAGTGAAGTATGAGGAAGTCGCGGAGAATGACTACAACCTCTCGGTGTCTTCCTATGTTGAGCCGGAGGACACTCGTGAAGTCATCAACATTGAGGAGCTGAACGCCAACCTAGTAAAGATCGTCGCCCGCCAGCAGGAGCTACGCACGCAAATCGACCAGATCGTAGCCGACCTGGAGGACACCAAATGAGCCGCATCGATGACCTGATTAAGGAACTGTGTCCGGATGGGGTGGAATTCCGTAACCTAGGCGACATTGCCCGGCTAAAGAACGGCAAGGATCATAAGCCCCTAGGGGATGGTGACATTCCTGTGTACGGTAGCGGCGGCATCCTGCGGCATGTGAACCAGCACATGGCATTTGGCCCTTCGGTACTTATTCCTCGTAAAGGATCCCTTGGAAACATTTTCTTTGTTGAAGGACCGTTTTGGAACGTAGACACAATTTTCAGCACCGAAATAGATGAATCTGCAATCGAGCCACGGTTCTTATTTCATCTGTTATTGCACTTACGACTTGATGAGATGAATCAGGCAGGCGGAGTCCCCAGTCAGACACAACGTGCCCTTAACCGCCTGCGTTTACCGGTTCCACCGTTGGAAGTGCAACGCGAGATTGTTCGGATTCTTGACGCATTTACGGAGCTGGAAGCGGAGCTGGAAGCGGAGCTGGAAGCTAGGAAAAAACAATACGAGTACTACCATCACTTATTGATAGATTCGAGTAACGACTCACGAACCTTGCCTCTTGGTACAGTTGCAGCCTACTCAACAGAACGGGTCGATTCCGTTCTGTTAGACGAGAACAACTTCGTTGGAGTCGATAATCTCCTACCAGAAAAACGAGGTAAGAAAGCCGCAGAATACGCGCCCAATACGGCGACGCTAACTAAATTTGCCGAAGGGGATGTCCTAATCGGCAATATTCGCCCCTACCTGCGAAAAATATGGCTGGCAAGTAATACAGGCGGGGCGAGTGGCGATGTTCTAGTACTCCGAATTAAAGAAGCTTTTCAAAGTGAGCTTCTGGATGAATATTTTTATTACTTGCTTTCCTCGGAAAATTTCTTTCACTTCAACATCGCTAATTCCAAGGGATCAAAAATGCCGCGTGGAGATAAGAAAGCGATTCTGAGGTACAACCTCGTGATTCCACCGATCGATCACCAACTGCGAACAGTCGAAATCCTCAACTACTTCCAAACACTTGTTAACGATATTTCTTCTGGTTTGCCGGCTGAGATTGAGGCTCGACGTAAACAGTATGAGTACTATCGAGATAAACTCCTGACGTTTAAAGAGAAAGCTTCCTAACTGTGGAGACGCGCAAGTTTGACCCCGTAGCCCTGTCATCCCAATCAACCGTCGTGGCCCAGTACGTGCCTGAAGGCAATGATGCCAGCGGCTACCAGTCCGAAGCTCAACTAGAAGCCGAATTCATCCGCCAGCTCCAAGCACAAGGCTACGAATACGCTGATATTCGAGATGAGCAGCACCTCGAAACCAACCTGCGCGCCCAACTGTCAAAACTCAACGATGTTGACTTCACAGACGCCGAGTGGAACCGCTTCTACAAAACCAACATTGCCAGCGCCAATGACACCGTAGAAGACAAAACCACGCGCATCCAAGAAGACCACATCCAACTACTCGAACGCGAAGACGGCACCACCAAAAACATTCGCCTAATCGACAAAGACAACATTCACAACAACCACCTACAAGTCATCAACCAATACGCCGTAGACAAAACAGATGGAGCGAAACACTCCAACCGGTACGACGTCACCATCCTCGTCAACGGACTCCCCCTCGCACACATCGAACTCAAACGACGCGGCGTACCCCTACGCGAAGCCTTCAACCAAATCAACCGCTACCGCGACGAAAGCTTCAGCACCGGCGCAGCCCTATTCGACTACGCCCAAATCTTCGTTATCTCCAACGGCACCAGCACCAAGTACTACTCCAACACCACGCGCCTAGCCCACGTCAACGAAACCAACAAAAAAGACAAAAAATCATTCGTCTTCACCTCCTATTGGGCCGACGCGCAAAACCAACCCATCGAAGACCTCATCGCATTCGCAAAAACCTTCTTCGCCAAACGCACAATCCTCAACATCCTCACCAAATACTGCGTCTACACCGAAAACCGGCAACTACTAGTAATGCGGCCCTACCAAATCGTGGCCACCGAAAGAATCCTCACCCGCATACTCACCTCCACCAATGCGGGCACACTCGGCACCACAGCCGCCGGAGGCTACATCTGGCACACCACCGGATCGGGCAAAACCCTCACCTCGTTCAAAACCGCCCAACTAGCCACCAAAGTTGAAGGCGTTGAAAAAGTACTGTTCGTAGTAGACCGCAAAGACCTCGACTACCAAACCAAACTCGAATACGACCGCTTCCAAAAAGGCGCAGCCAACGGTAACACGTCAACCGCGCAACTCAAACGACAACTTGAAAGCACGGATCCGGCCAAGAAAATCATCGTCACCACCATTCAAAAACTTGCAACATTCATCAAAGCCAACCAGGGCCACACCGTTTACAACGGGCACGTAGTCCTCATCTTCGACGAATGCCACCGCTCCCAATTCGGCGACATGCACGTAGCCATCAAACGAGCGTTCAAAAAATACAACCTCTTCGGATTCACCGGAACGCCCATCTTCGCCGAAAATGCGGGCTATGGAAAACACGTGAACCTGAAAACCACGGCGCAAGCATTCGGCGAAAAACTCCACACCTACACGATCGTGGACGCCATCACCGACAAAAACGTGCTGCCCTTCCGCATCGATTACATCAACACCATTGAAGAAGGTAGCTTCAAAGACAAAGACGTGCGCGCCATCGACGTCGAAAGCGCCATGATGCACCCCGAACGCATCCGGCAGGTAGCGCAGTACATCCTCGACCACTTCGACCAAAAAACAAAACGAAACTCCGTTTACATGGTGGGTGGCAAACGCAAACAAGGATTCAATGCCCTCTTCGCCACGTCCTCCATCGAAGCAGCCCGCGCCTACTACGGCATGTTCAGCAAACTACAGTTGCACCTGCCCGACGAGAAAAAGCTGAAGATCGGCATGATCTACTCCTACGGAGCTAACGACCAGCCAGAAGACGGAATCATCGAAGACGAAAGCTTCGACGCTGAGAAACTATCCGAATCAGACCGTGGATACCTTGAGGACGTAATCAACGATTACAACGACATGTTCTCAACCAACTTCGACACCTCCGGCTCCAGCTTCCAGGACTACTACGAACACCTATCGAAACAGCTCAAAGACCGCGAACTTGACCTCGTGATCGTTGTCAACATGTTCCTAACCGGCTTCGATGCGCCAACACTAAACACCCTGTTCGTAGACAAGAACCTGCGCTCACACGGACTCATCCAGGCCTACTCGCGCACAAACCGCATCCTCAACACCGTCAAAACATACGGGAACATAGTTTCGTTTAGAAACCTTGAGCAACAAACGCAAGACGCCATCGCACTATTTGGCAACAAAGACGCATCCGGCATCGTCATGCTACGCCCCTACCAGGAATATCTGGACGAGTACCAGGCCAAGCTAGACGAGCTTCGGGGCGTTTACGCCGACCCCACAAACCCCATCCCCGCGAGCGAAACCGCGCAAAAAAAGTTCATCAACATATTCGGTGCAGTACTACGACTGCAAAACATTCTGTCCTCATTCGATGACTTTGAAGGTGACAACCAGTTCAGCGAGCGCGAACTCCAAGACTATAAGTCGCGCTACATGGACCTTTACGACCAGTGGAAACCGCGCACGGATAACGATCGTGAAGACATTCGCCAAGACGTTCTGTTTGAAATCGAACTCGTCAAACAGGTTGAAATCAACGTGGATTACATCCTCATGCTGGTTGAACAACGCCACGAAGCCGGCACAGACAGCGAAGACAAAGAGATTCGCGCAAAGATCGACAGAGCGCTATCCTCGTCCCCCTCGTTGCGTCCAAAGCGCAAGCTCATTGAAGAGTTCGTAGACACCGTGTCTATCAACACCAGCGTGCAAGATGAGTGGCGTGAGTACGTAAACGGCAAGCGTCAAGAAGAACTAACCGCAATCATCAACGAGGAACGGCTCAACCGAGACAAGGCCGAACAGTTGATTTCAAACGCGCTGCGCTCTGGTCACGTGCCCACCGCGGGACAATCCGTGGCAAGCGTCCTGCCACCCATCTCCCGCTTCCGCCCCGACAACGCGCGCGGAGCAACCATGCAACGCGTCTATGCCAAACTGCAAGAGTTTGTAGACCGCTTCCGCCCGCTCCTGCGCAGCGACTTTGAGGACTGATTAAAAGGTGTGGCCGCTGGAAACCAGCGGCCACACCCCAACATTCAACGCCCCTTAGGGCACTGTTCTACTTCTCCAAGTATTCGGTGATTACCTCGAAAATCATTGCCAACGAGGTTGCGCCCGCATCTGGCGTTCCCAGGCTCTTCTCCCCCAGCGGGCGGGCCCTACCAACCTTCGCCACCAAATCCTTAGTGGACTCAGCACCCTTACGGGCAGCATCCGTAGCCGCGTGCCAGTCGCCCTGCTCCTGCAGAGCCTGAACGGCAGGAACAAACGCGTCAACCATCGTCTTATCCCCCACGTGAGCGCCACCCAAACGAGTCACCGCTTCAAGGCCGGCAGCCGTCGCGTCCACCAGATTCGCGTCTCCAGCCTCGTCGCCAAGCACGCGGCCAAACGCCGTCAGCAACGCGCCCCACAGGGCACCCGACGTGCCACCCGCCGAAGCGGACCAAGAATCACCCGCACCCGCAAGCACAGTGGCCGCGCCACCGCCCTCACCAGCCAAACGGCGTGCCGTCTCCACAGCTGCCTTCGACCCGCGAGCCATACCAATACCGTGGTCACCATCGCCCGCAACCGCGTCGATCTTACCTAGCTCGGGTTCCTTCTCGTGAAGCAGATCAGCGATCCGCTCCAAAACGCTCACAACCTCGCCAGCCAGCTTCTGCGACTCCTCACTGCCAGGCTGCTCAACGCGAACCTCCTCCGCAGTCACATTCAGCTCACGGTCATCAACCTCTGCCGGAGCCATATTGCCCACCCGGAAAGCCGGCGTATCCGCAGGCGCCTGCCAGAACTTGAGCAGTTCGTCATCAACCCACACCAGCGTTAGGGACACGCCAGCCATATCGAGGGAGGTCACAAACTCGCCAACTTCCTTACCAACCAGCTCAAGACCGGCTGCGCGAAGACGCTTTGCGATGTCCCTCCACAGGACGAACATCTCCTCATACTTGGTATCGCCCAGGCCGTTCACAATCGCTACAACGCGGTTATCCGAGCCCTCCGGACGCTCATTAATCAAGCCGTCAACCAGGAGCTGCGCAATTTCATCCGACGTGCCGATCTCGTCCTCACGCACACCCGGCTCGCCATGAATACCCATGCCGACGCCCATACGACCCGGATCCAAGTGGAACAGCGGTTCCTTCGCGCCCGGTAGCGTACAGCCGCTAAACGCCACGCCAAACGAACGCGTGCGATCATTCGCCTTATCAAAAACGCGCACAACCTCATCAATATCTAGACCGGCCTCCGCTGCTGCGCCCGCGATCTTGAACGTGGGTAGGTCGCCAGCAATACCGCGACGCTTCAGATGATCCTCTTCACTAGCCGAGGCCACGTCATCTGTAACTACCAGTGTGCGAGCATCAATGCCCTCACTGCGCAAACGCTCTACTGCTTGACCGAAATGCAGGACGTCACCCGCATAGTTGCCAAACCCGATCAGTACGCCGCCGCCACGCTCGGCAGCCTTCGCCACCGAATACGCCTGGGCTCCTGAAGGGGACGAGAAAATATTGCCCGCCACAGCGCCATCAGCCATGCCCGGGCCAACCCAACCAGCAAACGCCGGGTAGTGGCCACTACCTCCACCAACTACGATGGCAACCTTGCCATCCGGGGTTTTAGTACTGCGCACCACGCCACCATAGACGGGTTTAACCCAGTTGCTGAACGCGTCAGCAAAGCCCTCAATAGATTCGGCCGGGAACTCCTCGGGGTTATTAACTAGACGTGTCATCTGTATTCCTCCTCGAATGACTACTGACACCCCTTATACTAAACTGTGTTGTAAGTAACACGCCAGACGTTAGGAAAAGATCAATGCGAGCTGCCGTTCTCAACGCCCCTCAAGACCTACAACTAACCGAAAAAGACGTTCCCGTAGCCGGCCCAGGCGAAGTTGTCCTCAAGATTGAAGCGAACACCCTATGCGGTACCGACTACCGGCTCTACACCGGTGCAAAAACCGCGGGCGTTCGCCCCGGCGTTGTTCCCGGCCACGAAATCGCCGGCCGCGTACACCAAATCGGCGAAGGCGTAGACGCCTACTACCCGGATCTTAAAGTAGGACAACAAGCCACAGTCTCGATCGTCGTATCCTGCGGTGCCTGCCGCAACTGCCTGCACGACCGCGAACACCTTTGCGAAAACCTCGAACTGTTTGGCTACGGCTACGCCGGCGGCCTGCAAGAATACATGCTCGTTCCCGCCAACGTAGTTGCGCGCGGCAACCTCTTCCCCGTTACAAAAGAGCTCTCCCCTAAAGCTCTGTGTCTGGCCGAGCCGGTTTCCTGCTGCCTCAACGGCATTGCTAACTTCGGTATCAACCAGGCCGACACCGTGGTCATCATGGGCGCTGGCCCCATTGGCCTGCTGCACGCGCAACTAGCTAAGCACGCGGGTGCGGCAAACGTGATTGTTTCTAACCGCGGGCCAGGCCGGCGTGAGATCGCCACCAAGCTGGGCGTCACTGCGGTTCATTCTGACGACCTTGTTCAAACCGTTAATGATATGACGGCAGGGCGCGGCGCTGACGTAGTCATCGTTTGCATCGGCGTGCCAGAACTAGCCAACCAGGCGCTAGAAATTGCTGCCGACGGGGGCCGCGTGAACTACTTTGCGGGATTCCCGAAGGGCTCTACCTCCACGATGGAGCCAAACCTGATTCACTACAAGGAGCTGCAAGTCACGGGCGGTTCCAACGCTCGCCGCCGCGACGTAGCCAAAGCCATTGAGCTACTACAAGATGGCGTGATTGACGTGGACGCGATTGTGACTCACGAGTTTGCACTCAGCGACGTACATTCTGCTTACGATGCTCTACGCGACCGCATCGGCGTAAAAGTAGTGGTAATCCCAGACTAGACCGGCAGTTTTCATGGGGCCAGTTCAACGCGAGCTGGCCCCATGAAACATCTACAGATAAGTAGCGCTGCGCTAGCTGTCCCTCGAATCTCCACTTTGTTGATTAATCGCATACTGATAAACAGCACGAACCAGCGGCTTAGAATGCCAGCGCTTGAACATTCCTGAAGTATTTTGCCGCATCGCTTGCAACGCGAATTTTCTAGCTCCGTCAAGAACCTCGGGATATTGATTACAAAACTGTTCGAGGTCTCCTACCGCGTAGTTAATCGCATCCGAATCCGCTGACGGATACGTAGCAGTGAACGCCCAGGCATCCAAGAACCCTCCATAGGAAGACTCATACTCAAATCCCCAATAATCTTGTGTCCTGCCTGGCAAAACAGTTCCTGGAACCGTATTCAACCAACCGACGCCCTCCATTAGTTCCAACTTTTCCGCCTTCGCATCTGGAAACTCACAAGCGCGAGGGAAGAACAAAAGCTCAATAAAGCCCGTACTCAACGTAGCCCAACGGCCTCCACTGGTGCTTGGGCAATCTGTAAGAGTCCAGTACTTCCCCTCAAGCTCAACCGCACTTGGAACCAGCTCCTTCAACGCAAAAGCAAGATCACGCAAAATCAGTTCTTGATACTCCTTGGGAACCAACCTTGCAAACTTCGTGGGTTCACTCCCAAAGTCTTCCAAATGTTGCTGTGCCCCTCGCAAATCATAAGGACCATCACCAAGGGCCCACGCCTGCTGATCCTCAACCGGAATCACCAAATCCAACCCAGACGGTTGGTCATGCCCAACATTCCACATACGGTTACGCAAACGTCTACCGCTCGCCCGGAATCGTTGGATCTCTTGATATTCAATCGAATCCAAACTCATCGCCTCAGGCACCGGCATGAACCACAGTTTCTCCACATCAGTCCACGGATCCACATGATTAGTGTTGCCGTGCCGATGCTGAGCAAAACGCGTCACCACATTCTTTGCCTGCCCAACATAGAACTCGCCGTTAGAAAACTCGAGCACGTAAATTCCTCGCCGGTTATGCGGGATAAGGGCTGATACGGAATCCAGTTCTCCCACTGGAAACCGCGCGTATTTGAGTTCAGAGGGTACCTCATTCGCGCCCGCACCAATCTTGGCAACCGACATCGTTTCAAGTTCATCCAAAGGCGTGCGCGAAGCACTTTGAGAATTGCGATCCATCTTGTTCCACCTCTACGACGCTAGATAAACCAAACAACTCCAGTATTTGAAGGCACTATACACACAATTGCAACCCGCCAAGCAGGTTTCAAAACCTGCTTAAATATTGTGCGATTGCCGCACTTCACAGAAAACCACTCACGAAAACTTGTAACAACCAACTGTCTGTTCCTGCATTTTGCGCGTGGTTCCAGGCTTGCAGCTGTTGGTCAATAGCGTTATGCAAAACAGCTTCAGCATTTCTGAGGACGGTTTGCACAGCTGCAGTCAATTCTCCATGCCATCGGTGAAGGTTAAGGGCCAGAAGGTCTGGCATTCGACATCGCCTGACCGTGCGTACGTGTATGAATGCAAATTAATCACCGAAAGAGAGGGACTTACAGCACTCTACACGGCTATGAAGAACACTCATGCTCACAACGCTATGGGCAGCAATCGGGCGGTAGCTGCCGTGAAACTGGCGTACTCGCTAAAAGTTAGTTAAACGAAATATCCGTTTAGGGTCGACTATCACAAAAGTGGCGGGTTAATCCCAACAGGAGCCTTAGCCACCCGCAGGAATTAACCCGCCTGAAGAAAATCCACCCGTCGCTAGTGCAAAACCAGGTGGCCGTTTAGGCGTTAAACGCCTGCTCTATGCGCTCGTGCGCAGCCCAGATCTGCTCGGGAAGATTCTTGAACTGTGCAAGGTGTTCGCGGCGGTAGCCCATCTCCTTCTTCCACAGTTCAGTGTCTATAGAAAGAAGCTTATCCATATCGGCGTCGTCACCTTCGAAACCATCCAGATTCAGCTCTTCCTTCTTCGGCAAAATACCTACCGGCGTTTGCACGCCCTCAGCGCGTCCTTCCTTAACATCTAGCAACCAAAGCAGCGCCCGCAGATTATCGCGGTAGCCAGGCCAGAGGAAGTGGCCGTCTTCCGGATCGCGTTGGAACCAGTTAACGTGCGCAAAAATGGGCTGTTCCTTCGCGGAACCAATTATCTTCAACCAGTGGGCCGCATAGTCCCCTTCGGGGTAGGACATGAAGGGGCGCATCGACATCGGATCGTAACGCAGCACGCCCTCCTTGCCCTCAGCCGCGAAAGTAGCCTGGGCGCCCAGGGTCAAACCGTCGTAAACGCCCTCAGTCAGGTCGGTGATTGCCCGGATAAGCGGCTCCCGGTCCTTTACTCGCCCGCCAAAGATGATGGCGTCGATTGGCACCCCTTGCGGTTCTTCGTAGTCGGGGGCCACGTTGGGCACGTTATCCAAAGACGTGGTGAAGCGAGAATTGGGGTGTGCCCACTCGTCGCCTTTGGCCTCGGAACGCTGCCGATCGGCCGGGCGGTCGGAAATCTTTTCGCCCTTCCAATCCAGCCAGCCGGTAACATCTTCCGGGTGATCCGGGGTCTTACCTTCCCACCACAGTTCTTGGGTTTCAGGGTTGTAAGCGACGTTGGTGAAGAGCGTCTTAGAGCCTTCTTTGATGGCGTCCATGGCGGTGGGATTAGACTGCCAGTTAGTGTCCTTTGCCACGCCGAACGCGCCGTATTCTGGGTTCATGCCGTAAAGCTTGCCGTCTTCGCCAACGTGCAGCCACACGATGTCATCGCCGTAGAAGTAAACTTCGTAGCGCTCACCCAAAGCGTCGGGAGCTAGCATCATAGCGAGATTGGTTTTACCGGAAGCTGAGGGGAAGCCGCCGCACACGTAGTAGGTACGATCCTCGAACTTATCCTTGATCCCGATCAGCATGAACTGTTCGGAAAGGAATTCCCCGGAAGCCCAGCCGTCGTAAGAGGCTTGGCGCAGACCGTGGGCGATCTTCCCGAGTAGCGCGTTGCCGCCGTAGGAGGAACCGAAGTGCAAAATTGTGCGTTCGTCGGCTACCGTGGCAAACAGGCGCTTGTCCTTATCGGTGCCCTGACCCAAGTTCTCCAGGTCGCCGGTCACGTGCACTGCGCGCACGAATTCTGCCGGATTTTTTAAATTGTTCAGATGTTCTACACCAACCCGGGCCATGCGGATCATGTGAAGAACCACTGTGAGGTTGTCGGTAAGTTCCACCCCGCGAGCCCACTTTTCTAGCGGCGATTTCGGCGGTGCCATCAAGTAGGGCACCACGTACATGGTTTTACCCCGGGAGGCGCCCTTCATACTTTCCAGCTGCCGGGCAGTTACTTCCGTGGCGTCGTGCCAGTTGTTGTAGATTCCGGCTTCTTGCGGATTGTGGGTGGCGACGACGGTGCGTTCCTCGCTGCGCGCCGTGTCCTTGTAGTAGGAGCGGGAGTAGTAGAGTCCATCGCCCGCAGGTGCAATTTCACCGGTGGTTAAGCCCTCAGTGATGAGCCGGTCGTCATCCTTTGCGGAAATGACTTCGATGGCAGCGGGTTCGGTAATTCCGGCCCAGTACGCTACGTACTCAGCTACTGCGGGGTTTTCCAGTCCGGCATTGCTGAGGATCTTGGCAATCTTATCCATATTTATACTCCTAATTTCGGTAGTCCCAACAATATTGTTAGTCTACCCGAAATTTTTGAAGCGACTTGGATTTAAGTCCTACCTGGAATAATTATGGTTTTACATCGGGATAATTCTTGGCTTGTAAGGAGTTTCACTAGCTCCACCAACATCAACCAGGCGCAACTCAACCGGGGCAAGGCTGAACCTGTCCTGACTAGCCCATTGTGACCGTGCTGAGCCTTTGGCGTAGCTGACGACTTAGACGAGCCATCACCATCACCAGAAGGAGAAGTAGACATCCTCAGATGTTGGCTACTCAACTGGTGACTCTTCAGGAGACTCTGGCTTGGGCTTGAATGCTAAATCAACTATGAACACTACGGTCCCACCGTCATTCACCTTACAAGCACCTTGCTCTGGACAGATAAGTCCGGGAAAGAAATCACGGTGAGGCTTTGAAAAGAACGCAGGGCGCTAACTTTGGATGCAAAATCGGGCTCTAAAAACTTAGAATTCTTTACCTGCCATGATCTTTCGACTTGTCGAAAGGGATACTGCGGTCAGTACGATCGTCACAGTCAGTAGTATTCCTGCGCTGGTGAGCGGAGGCAGGATTAAGGTTTTTGCTCCCCATTCGAAGATTGCTTGTTTGTTGGAACCAACAAAGGATTTACTGTTTTAGGGCTTTTAGCGGGCCTGGGGAGTTTTCAAAGGGCACAATTCTTTCTACTTATTTTAAGGCCGGGTTATTTTTCACGGGTTAAATACGTGATTTTATGTCCTAAGGCGAGAGGCCGGTGAAAAAATGTTCAAATGCGATGACCATTAGCACCCACTTAGGTTAGCCTAACCTTAGGGCCGCTTCGGTTGCTCTAAATCAACTAATACTAATGGAGCTATGATGTTCACAACGCAGTTATCGCCAAGCAAGCGCGAAGAGGCGTTACGCGATATGGAGGAAAAGCCGCTTGATATTTTAGTGATTGGCGGAGGTGTTACGGGAGCGGGGATCGCACTGGATGCGGCAAGCCGTGGTTTGCGAGTCGGTATAGTCGAGGCGCAAGACTGGGCCTCCGGCACTTCGTCGCGATCTTCAAAGCTGGTGCACGGTGGTCTGCGATACCTTTATCAACTTAATTTTGCCTTGGTTGCTGAGTCTTTGAGGGAACGTGGCTTATTGCTTACCCACACGGCTCCGCATTTGGTGAAAGCACAGCCTTTTTTGTGGCCCATAAAAATGCGCGTAATAGAGCGGGCTTATTCGGCTGTTGGGGTGGGAATGTATGATGCCATCGCACAGTTTGCACATAGGGGTTCAGTGCCCATTCAAAAGCACTACTCGAAGAAAGGGTCATTGGAGCTTGCGCCTGCGTTGAAAAAAGACGCACTTATTGGCTCTTTGGTTTACTACGATGCCAGGGTGGATGACGCCCGTCTGGTGGTGAATCTGGTTCGCACGGCCGCTCAGTTTGGCGCTTTGGCTGCGAATCGTACCCAGGTTGTTGAAATGCTCAAGGATGGAAACAAGGTGGTTGGCGCCAAACTTCGTGACATGGAAACAGGCGCTGAACATGTGGTTAAGGCAAAATCCATCATTAACGCAACGGGGGTTTGGACTGAGAAAACGCAGTCTCTTTCCGGCTCTACGGGTGGCTTGAAAGTTTTGGCCTCCAAGGGCATTCATATTGTTGTGCCGAAGGAAAAGATTGATTCCAAAGTTGGTTTATTCTTGCGCACAGAGAAGTCTGTGTTGTTTATAATCCCGTGGAAGCGTTATTGGGTTATAGGAACTACTGATACCAAATACCATGAAAACAGGTTGGAACCGGTACCTGATTCTGAGGATATTGATTATTTGCTTGAGCATGCGAACTCGGTGCTGGCTAACCCGCTAACACGTGATGACATCATTGGGGCTTTCGCTGGGCTACGGCCTTTGTTGCAGCCAGGAACTTTGGACGGAGATAAGGCCAAGTCAACCAAGGTTTCCAGGGAGCACACAGTTACTGAAGCCGCTCCGGGGCTCACTGTTATAGCAGGTGGGAAGCTTACGAGTTACAGGCAGATGGCTGAAGATGCTGTTGATTTTGCCTTGGGTAAGGAGCTGGCTAAGCGAATATCGTGCGTTACCAGAAGCACTCCGCTTTCTGGAGCTGTTGACTATGAAGCTATGTGGGAACAGCGTGAGGCGCTGGCAAAGAAAAACGGTTTGAGCGTGGATCACGTAGAAGATCTGTTAAACAGGTACGGAAGTGACATTAAGCTGATTTTCAAAATGATTGAGAAAGATCCTTCTTTGGGGAAGGAGCTTAAGGGCGCTGAAGAGTATCTGCGCGCAGAAATAGCGTTCGGTGTTTTGCATGAGGGTGCTTTGCATGTGGAAGACTTACTGGCGCGCCGCACCAGGCTCTGTTACGAGCATCGGGATCGCGGATTGGCTGTTATTGACGAGGTTGCGACAATAGCTGCGGATATTCTTGGCTGGGACGAGGCGGCCAAGGCGCATGAGATAGAAAACTACAAGGCACGGTGTGATGCCGAAGAAAAGGCGGAGGGTATAGTTAGCGAAGCCGAAGCTCAAAAGGTACGTGAGCAGGCGGTGCCTATAACCGAATTTATTGATGTGTCTCCGCAAATTGACGGTTAAAGCCGTGGGGATTTTTGCCTTTTAAATCTCTGACTCTAAGGCCTTGGAGGCGTGCGCTCCATGGCCTTAGACGTGCTTAGGAGCCTCTCTACCTTTTCGCTTCTCAAGACTTGCTCGAGACCGGCTATGACTTCACTCAATGTAAACTAGGCAGCGATAGCTTTAGCGCCCATGATTCACATTTAAATCTTCCATCAAGTTCCGGAACCACATTATTCCTGGTAGCGGAGTTTGACAGCGCCGTTTCTAAGGATGCAAAACTGAGCTTTAAATGCATTCCAGAAAAAGGTCAGTTAGCGGTTGAGTTTCAAAAGGAAAAGGAGAAATAAGACAATATCATTCTAAGTTTACTGACCTAGAACCAACACCACTGATCCACCGTTAACGCCAGGTCACAGAAGCGCATTTTCCATCTCCGTTAGCGAGTTAAACCCCAAAACCCTATCCGAACAGGGAAAACGCGATACTAGGTAACGCAAAACTCAAACCCGCTAACGCAAGCGATTTTGCCCCCCTAAGCGATACTCGCTAACGCAAAAGGGTACTTATCAAATCCGACGTCTAAGTGGAGCGAGTGACGGGAATCGAACCCGCACTATCTGCTTGGAAGGCAGAGGCTCTACCATTGAGCTACACTCGCGCGGCGAAGTCGGCATTCACCGCTTCGACAAATGGAAATGTTACCGGAAAACCTCCGAGTTGTGAAATGCAGGCCGTTACCCGCTATGATTGTCTCTTGGCACGGGGTGTGGCGCAGCTTGGTAGCGCGTCCGCTTTGGGAGCGGAAGGTCGTGGGTTCAAATCCCGCCACCCCGACAGTTAGGTCCTCAGCGTTTTGCTGAGGACCTATTAGTCTGCCCATCGGCCTTAAAGACGACGGCGATCACTCGCTACCGCTACCCATGCGGCGAGTTAGGGTGTTAGTCCCCTGCTCTACCGGGCGAATAATCATGGAATCAATGTTCACATGCTCCGGCAGGTTCATCGTCCAGGCGATCGCCTCCGCCACGTCTTCGCCAACCAGCGGCTTCTCAACGCCCGCATACACGGCGTCGGCAGCCTCTTGATTGCCCAGCCGGTTTAGCGAGAACTCTTCTGTACGCACCATTCCAGGAGCAATCTCGATCACCCGCACCGGCTCTCCAACCAGCTCCTGACGTAGCGTAAGCGGGATCATGCGCTCCGCGTGCTTAGCGGCAACATATCCTCCTCCGCCCGGATACGTGTCATGCGCAGCCGTCGATGTCACAAACACGAGCGTTCCCCCACTCTTACGTATCTGCGGTAAAAACGCCCGCGTCATACGAAGCGCCGTGACCACGTTGATCTCATACATCGCTTTCCAGCGGTCAATCTGGGCATCTGCCACAGCGTCCACACCGCGAGCGCCACCCGCAACGTTCACAAGGGCGTCCACATGCCCGATTGTTGCAGCGTATTTAACGAGTTCCCGTATGCATTTTTCACTCGTTAGGTCTGCGGTGAACGTGTAGCACCCGGTCTGTTCGGCGAGTTCACGGAGCCTTTCTTCACGTCGAGCCACCGCAATGACTTTCCAACCTTGGCCGGCCAATTTCACTGCCGTTGCGCGCCCAATGCCTGTTGACGCGCCCGTAACGATCGCAAGTTTGCTACCCATCGTGGCCTCCTCAAAGACGTGTGCTCTTTTCCGGTTTCAAATTTAGTCACTGACTTCGAACATCGCTTCATTTATCTGATTACTCGACTGTGAGCCTAAGTTTGGATTCGTCTGCGGAGGCGTCGAATCCTCGTCAGTTCAACACGGGCAGGCAAAGGGGGATGGCAGGGCCAGAATTCATGAGCCGCCCACTTTCGTTAAGGTTGAGACATGGCAAATTCTTATTCAGACTCACTGACTGATCCGAAGATCATGGATCAGTCCGTTAAACCGACCGAAGACTTCTACCGTCACGCAAATGGAACGTGGCTGAAGGAACATGAGATTCCTTCCGACCGTCCCAGCGATGGCGCGTTTTACAAGCTACGCGACGAAGCTGAGGAGCATATTCATACCATCGTCGAGGCCCTAGACCCGGCCAGCGCGGACGTGGAAGAGCAAAAGCTCGCCACCCTCTACGGCCAGTTCATGGACGAGGAGGCCGTTGAGGCACTCGGCGCAAAGCCGCTGGCCCCCGACTTTGCCCTCATTGATCAGGCAGAAACTCACGCGGAGCTTGCCGTCGCAATGGGCAAGCTTGCTACCACGGGCATTGGAGGAATCCTCGAGGCCATCATCGACGCGGATATGAATGATCCGGCTCGCTACACGGTGTTCACTTACCAGGCCGGCATCTCGCTGCCCGACGAGGCCTACTACCGCGAAGATCAGTACGAAACCGTACGCCAAGGTTTAGTCACCTACTTGAATAAGGCCCGCGAAATCATCGCCACCGACGCACAGTTTGAGGGCTGGGCTGGCGCTGTGGGTGAAGCATTTGGCGCAGACGTATTGGCGTTCGAAACCAAAGTTGCATCCCACCACTGGGACAATGTGAAGACCCGCGACGCCGTGGCATCCAACAACCCCACCACTTTCAGCAAATTCGCTGAAAGTTCGGACAACTACCCCTGGGCCGCCTGGTGGGAGGCCACCGGCCTGCCCACCGCCGGTGACACGCCCGTTAACGTGCGCCAGCCCTCCTACGTTGAGGCGATCCCCTCCCTCTGGAATGACACCGACTTGGAAACGCTGAAGAAGTGGGCGTACGCGAAAGTCATCCAGGCGCGTTCGGCCTACCTTGCCAAGGCGTTTGTTGATAACGGGTTCGAGTTCAACCGCCTCCTCACCGGCGCCACCGAGCAGCGCCCCCGTTGGAAGCGCGGCGTTTCATTTGTTGAAGGAGCGATGGGCGAGGCGCTAGGCAAGAAGTACGTTGCCAAACACTTCCCACCCGAATACAAGCAGCAGATGAACAAGCTGGTAGAGCACCTGCTGGAGGCCTACCGTCGCTCCATCTCGCAGCTGGAGTGGATGGGTAAAGAAACCCGCGAGCGCGCTCTGGATAAGCTAGCAGGATTCACTCCCAAGGTTGGCTACCCGGACGAGTGGAAGGACTACTCAAAGCTCACGCCTGGCGCCACCCTGGTTGAGTCCGTGCGCGCGGTTGCGCAGTTCCACGTTGATGAGGAGGCCGGCAAGCTGTCTGGCCCCGTCAACAAGAAGGAATGGTTCATGACCCCGCAAACGGTCAACGCCTACTACCACCCCACGATGAACGAGATCGTGTTCCCCGCGGCCATTTTGCAAAACCCGTTCTTTGATCCAAGCGAGACTGACGCGGTTAACTTCGCAGCGATCGGCGCCGTTATTGGCCACGAAATCGGCCATGGTTTTGACGACCAAGGCTCGCACTATGACGGCGAAGGCAAGCTCAACAACTGGTGGACAGAGCGAGACCGCAAGGCTTTCGAAGAGCGCACGTCTAGCCTCATCGCCCAATACGATGCGTTCTCACCCGAGCAGCTTGACGACTCACACAAGGTGAACGGCAAGCTCACAATCGGTGAGAACATTGGTGACCTTGGCGGCCTTGGCATCGCGTGGAAGGCCTACCATATTGCCCTCGAAGAATCCGGACGCACCGAAGCCGATGAGGAGCGCGGCGGCCTGACCGCCGCCCAGCAGTTCTTCTACTCATGGGCGCGTATCTGGCGTTCCAAGTCACGTGATGAGTGGGCGTTGCAACTGCTGGCCATCGACCCGCACTCCCCCTCGGAATTCCGCTGCAACGGCGTGCTGCGTAACGTGGATGCCTTCCACGAAACGTTCCACACCCAGCCTGGCGACGGCATGTGGCTAGACCCCAGCGAACGCGTGGAAATCTGGTAACAGACCCGCACCCGCTCTTTCTACTTACGCGGATAGAGCGCTCGCGGCTCACGAGATTTTGTCCCGCTGAACACCAAACACCTGTTCAGCGGGGCAAATTTTGTAAAAAAGTGTAAGAATTGTGTAGAACACGTGATAAATATCCATCACGCAGATTTTGCAAACCAACAGGACACAGGAGGCAACATGCCAGGGCAAAACCTGACGCGCGCTGAAGCTGAAGAAAGATCAAAAATTGCAACCGTCTACCACTACGACGTGGAACTAAACCTGGCTGAGAATGAAGAGACCTTCACCTCCAAAACCGTGGTGGACTTCGACGCGCACGAAGGCGCTGAAACCTTCCTGGACCTGATTGCCGACGAGGTCTACTCGCTGGAAGTAAATGGCGAACAAAGAGACACCGCCGCCTTCCAAGACTCGCGCATCCACCTGGACGGCCTAAAAGACCGCAACCGCGTCACCGTGGTAGCCAAATGCCGCTACATGCACACCGGCGAGGGCCTACACCGCTTTACCGACCCAGCCGACGGCAAGTCTTACTGCTACTCCCAGTTCGAAGTACCGGACTCGCGCCGCGTTTTTGCCGTATTTGAACAACCCGATATGAAGGCGCAGTTCACCTTCCACGTGATCACTCCCGCCGACTGGGTAGTGTTCTCCAACTCGCCCACGCCTACGCCCAGCGACGTGGACGGGCTGAAGAGGTGGGATTTTACCCCCACGGAACAAATCTCCTCCTACATCACCGCGATCATTGCAGGCCCGTACGTTGGTAAAACCGGATCGCTTGTATCTACCGACGGGCGGGAAATCCCCCTCGGCGTTTACTGCCGTCAGTCCCTCGAGTCTTACCTTGACGCCGACTGGGTGATGGACGTAACTCGCAAGGGCTTTGCCTTCTTCGAAAAGGAATATGGTCGCCCCTACCCGTTCCGCAAGTACGACCAGATTTTCGTGCCCGAATACAACGCGGGCGCAATGGAGAATGCCGGATGCGTAACCTTCCGCGACCAGTACATCTTCCGCGCTAAGCCCACCGCAGCCGAGCTCGAGGGCCTAGCAAACACGATCCTGCACGAGCTTGCCCACATGTGGTTTGGCGACCTGGTAACCATGCGCTGGTGGAACGACCTGTGGCTCAACGAGTCCTTCGCCGAGTTCATGTCCCACCTGTGCCTAGCCGAAGGCACCGAGGAATGGAAGAACGCGTGGATCGGCTTCATGGCCCGCAAAGACTGGGGCATGAGACAAGACCAAATGCCCACCACGCACCCCATCGTCGCTCCCATCCGCGACCTCGCAGATGTGGAAGTAAACTTCGACGGCATCACCTATGCCAAGGGTGCGGCCGTACTTCGCCAGCTGGTGTCATACGTTGGCCGCGACAACTTCTTTGCCGCTCTCGGCAAATACTTTGAGAAGCACGCTTGGCAAAACACCACCCTGCCCGACCTCATGGGCGAGCTTGAAGCGGCCTCGGGGCGCGACCTTGAGGCCTGGTCTAAAGTCTGGCTGGAAGAAGCCGGCGTCACCCTACTTCGCCCTGATTTCAACTTGAACGAGGACGGCACCTTGGGCGAACTTGCCGTTGTGCAAGAAACCTTCACCCCCGGCTCCTCCCTGCGCCCACACCGCCTGGCAGTGGCCGGCTACGACCTCGTGGATGGCCGTATTGAACGCACGTTCCACGAAGAACTCGACGTTGCAGGCGAACGCACCATCGTTGAAAGCGCCCGTGGAATCAAGCGCCCCGCGCTGATCCTGGTGAATGATGGCGACCTCGCTTACGCGAAGATTCGCATGGACGAAGACTCCCTGCGGTTCGCAACCGCGAACATCGATAAGTTTGAAGATTCCTTGACGAGGTCGATCATTATCGCCTCCGCTTGGGACATGGTTCGCGACGCGCAAATGCCGGCCCGCAAGTTCATTGACCTGGTCATGGCTGCCCTACCCGTTGAACAAGACATCACGGTTATGGGCCTATGGCTGCGTCAACTGGACACCGCAGCTGCCTACTACACGTCAAACGAGGAGCGCCGCGAGGTTTTGGAGCGCGTCGCAGGCAGGTTGCTGCTACTTCTGCGCGCAGCCTCGTCTGGCTCGGACCAGCAGAGGCTCCTTGCCTTCGCCGCTGCCCGGCGCGCAACAACGCAAGAGCAGAGCGAAGCGATCGAGCACCTGCGGAGCAGCGAAGATACTCTGATGGGACTTGACCTAGATGTAGAACTACGTTGGGCATTCCTTACCGCCTCCGTTACTGCCGGTATTGCTGGGGACCTCCAGATTGACCAGATGCTGGCCGAAGACGCCACCATGACCGGCGAGCAGAAGGCCACTCAAGCCCGCGCCGCCAAGACGGACCAGGCCGTCAAGGACGCCGCGTTCGAGAACTTCATGTACAACCCCGACCTTTCCAACGACATGCGCATCGCCGCAGGCCGTGGATACTGGGCCGGAGCTTCCACAAAGCCTGAGCTGTTCGCAGCGGGCGCCAAGAAGTTCTTCAACACCGCCCTGGACGTGTGGAACACCAACACGCCGCACACCGCGCAGTCCATCATGGCACTGGGCTTCCCCACGCCGCTTGCTGGCCGCCTCGACGATGTAGATGTCGTAGCCATTGGCCAACAGTGGCTTGAAGAGCATAAGGACGCGCCCGCCGGCCTCGTCCGCCTACTCTCCGAAAGCATTTCTGAGGCGCAGCGAGCCGTCGCTATCCAGCAGCTGTGACACCAGGTAAACACTGACAACCGCGGGCCCGCTCAATCAAGCGGGCCCGCTTTGTACCACGCCCGCCAATCGAGCAATCCAGAAAGATGACGCGTAGTATCCTAAATAGAGACGCAAAGCATAGGAGTGGAAATGAGCGACCAACACGCGACTCAGGCTGAAGCCATCGTTGCCGGTCTTGGCGGGAAAGAAAACATCGAATTTTTCGAAGCCTGCATCACGCGCCTACGCGTACAGGTTCGCGACCGCGCCCTAGTAAACGATGACGCCCTCAAATCTGCGGGCGCCTTCGGAGTGGTCAAAGTTGGAACCGTCGTCCAAGTAGTAGTGGGTCCAGAAGCCGACGAAATCGCCGACGAAATCGGACGCCTGCAGTAATGCTGGAAGTCTGCTCACCCCTAAGCGGAACCATAATCGCACTCGAGGACGTCGATGACCCCGTCCTCGCCCAGGGCATCGTTGGATCAGGAATAGCCGTAGCCCCCGTGGAAGAACGCTGGCACGACGTGGTGTGCCCCACTGATGGCAAGCTCCTCAAAGTCCACCCGCACGCCTTCATCGTGTTTTGCCCCTCCGGCATTGGGATTCTCGTGCACCTTGGTATCGACACCGTCAAGTTGCGCGGCAAAGGCTTCGAAGTTCTAAAAGCCGAAGGCGATACCGTTCCCAAGGGAGAAGCCATTGTCAGGTGGGACTCCGCCGTTGCGAAAGAAGCCGGCCTGTCCACTTCCGTATCCGTCATTGCATGCGATCTGCCCGCAGAAATGCTGACCATGCACACCTCACCCGGCAACAGTATCGCCCGGGAGGATCACCTTTACACCGTCAAGAGCGGATAGCCAGGCAGGTCAACCGAGACTGATTTAGCTCCCATGAATTGTTTGATCCCACGCAGTGCGTGGGATCAAACAATTCAGACACTAATCAAACTCAGCTATGAACAGCCTCATTCATTACATCCGCGAACCGCGCCAGCGCGGCGGGCGTTAGCTGCTCCACCAGGATCTCCCGGCCGCTCTCATCGCCCAACGGAATCTGCCAGTTCGGATACTGCGTGCTCGTGCCCGGGAAGTTCTGCGGGCGGCGCTCGCGCACAATATCAACCAACGACACCACCAGCAGGCGCGATGGCGTCATAGCAATATAGCGATGCAACGCATCGATCAGGGGCTGCTCCTCATAGCGATCCTCCTCATCTAGCAGGCCGTACTCGATCATGCGCGAGGTGAACATTTCCAGCTCCGCACTATCAGCTGCGCGCACCACTTCCACCGGCTCCACAAGAAGCCCAAGCTCCTCGCGGATCGATGTTTGGATACCCTCCAAATATCCCGCGGTTGGCGGCAAATCATGCGTATTTACCGCAGCGAGAACGTCACGGCGATAGTTCTCCGGACGACGCGGCGAACCGTCATCCTCACGCTCAAACCACAGGATTGAGGTGCCGAGCACTCCGCGATCATTCAAGTACCCACGAACCCACGGTTCGACCGTGCCCAGGTCCTCCCCAATCACGATCGAGTTATTCCGGTAGGCCTCCAGCAGGAGGACGCCAACCATCGCCTCATGATCGTAATTCACGTACGTGCCAAAATTCGCGGTCTTACCGTTAGGAATCCACCACAGGCGGAACAGGCCCAAAATGTGATCGATACGGATCGCGCCAGAGAACCGTGCGGCCGCGCGAATCATCAGGCGCAGAGGCTCATATCCAGCCTGCGCAAGCGAGCGCGGATTCCACGGTGGCTGCGACCAATCCTGGCCAAGCTGGGAATACATATCCGGCGGCGCACCAACCGTCATGCCGCGCGCAAACAATTCGGGTTGCGACCACGTTTCCGAACCATACGGGTGCACGCCAACCGCGAGGTCCGACATGATGCCAACACTCATACCATCGCCAAGAGCGACCTCCTGCGCATTATCCAGCTGATTTCGAGCAATCCACTGCATCCACATGTGGAAGCGCACCTGCTTGTTGTTCGCCTCCGCATACGCGGCAACCGCTAGAGAATCTGAATCCGCGTACTTTTCGGGCAAATGCAGCCCGTAACGCTCCACCAGCGCACACCACACGGCAAACTTGTACAGCGCCGGACCACCCTCAGCAATGAAACTATTGAACTCGGCTTCACGCTGCGCGCTGCGCCCAATCGTGAAAATCTCCCACAGCGCCCGGACCTTTGCCGACCATGACGAGTCCCGATCAATCAGACCAATGTGGTCCGAATCTTCCGTGCGCGAGGCCTCGTTGAGCTCCTCCACATACGCCTTCGCGGTATCGGTAAGATCCGCATACTCAGCAACCAGGCGCGGGGCAATGTAAAGAGGGGAAATGAACTGGCGAGTAACCGGCAGATACGGGGAGGCCTCAATCGGCACCACCGGAGCCGACGCGTGCAACGGGTTAATCAAGTGGAAGTCCGCGCCAATCTGCGCAAACGTGCGGTTCATGGCCGCCAAAACCCGAGCATCACCCATGCCCCAACTATCGTTAGCTCGAACCGAGTACAGCTGGCTGGAAATTCCCCACTTCTTACCTGCGAGCTTCTCATCCAGATTGAGCGCGCTCGGAACCACAATGAGGTGAGATTCGGCCTCTTCGCCACTACCTAGATGCGCGTAAAGCTTGTGATAGCCCAGCGGGAAATCCGTCTCCAGAGCAAACGCTGCCCGGCCTCGCATAGCTCCATTCACTTCACGAGGAGGATCCCAGTTGTCCACCTGGCGAAGCTCGCGCACCGAGCCGTCCTCAAATGCCACCGAAACACTTACGCTCTCCCCATCGGGAACGTGCACCAGTAGCTCGCCATAATTTCCGCCGCGCAGCACGGTAGTGGGTGGCAAAACCGTCAGCCACTTGTCATCTTCAAAACCCGCAATGCAGCGATCCAACTCAGTCGCATCCGGAGCGTCCGATATGCCCACGCCCAGCACCTGCAACGTTGTAATCAACGTTTCTGCACTCACATCCAGCAGGTTGCCGTGCCAATCCCAAAAACTAGTAGATACGCCATTTAGCTGAGCAAGGTGCTGCAAACGGCCCATATTAGCTACGTCGAATGAAAGCTGCGTCATTGAAAACTCCCGGTGCGGTGGGTATCACACCAATTTTAGTCTGATAACGCTCAGGCCCAAAATTATTGCGCACCTACTCCCCTCGGGAAGGTAAGTGTGCGAAACGTCTAGCAAAACGCTGTTGCTTTAATGGTCTCGTTCATTTCAGCCACGAGGACATCAGAAGACGGTCCCACAATAATCTGCACGTAGCGGCCCGACGACACAACGCCAATCGGGCTGGTCTCACGAATGACGGCTTCACTAACAAGTGCCGGCTCCGAAACGATGGCGCGGATACGCACGATGCAAGACTCAAGGTCCTCAATATTTTGAGCGCCCCCGAGCCCTTCAACGAGTTTCTCTGCAATCGTCACTTTCACTCCTCCACACATGTAACCCGACTCACATGATAGTGTCTCAGATTACAAATTGGAAGTGGCAAAAGTACCAGCCGGCGTGCAGACCGCGTCGATTCACGGGAGAATAAGGGCTATGACTGCTCCGATTGGCGTTCCCACTATCACCAGCGAACCCCTCGCCTCCGTTCTGCGAGTTCTACAGCTACGCGGCGGCGATAAAGATCGCTTCGAAGCTGATTCACTGCCGCAGATGAATCGAGTGTACGGCGGGCAAGTGCTCTCCCAGGCCCTGCTGGCCGCGGCCGCAACAATCGAAGATAACAACGAGCGACCACCCCACTCACTACACGCGTACTTCCTGCGCGGCGGCGATCCAGCCTGCCCGATCAGTTTCGATGTGGCGCGCACCCATGACGGACGCTCATTCACCTCCAGGCAGGTGAGCGCCACGCAAGACGGGCGCGACCTGCTCACCCTCATGGCCAGTTTTCAGCTACGCCAATCCGGCGTTGAACACTCCTCGCAAATCCCGGATGTTCCCGGCCCGGAAGAGCTTATCTCCGCCCTCGAATACTTCCGCTCCCTTAACCACCCGGTTGGCAAGTTCCTGGGTAAAACCGCCGCGTTTGACGTGCGACACGTCCAAGAGAACCTGTATATCAACGCCTCGCCCAACAAGAGCCGCTGCCAACAGCTCTGGATGAAACCGCGCGCCGAAATAACTGGTACCACTCCCCTGATCTCGCGCGCTCTGCTGGCCTACGTTATAGACCAAGTCATGATGGAACCCGCACTGCGCACCCACGGCCTATCGTGGCTCACTCCCGGCCTCGCGCTAGCCAGCCTCGACCACGCAATGTGGTTCCACCAAGATTTCGACATCAACCAGTGGCTGCTTTACGACCAAGAATCCCCGTCCGCAAACGGCGCGCGTGCCACGGGACATGTGCGCGTGTTTACCGAGAGCGGCGAGCTTGTTGCTGAGGCCATGCAAGAGGCAATGCTTCGCCTTCCCGAAGAAGGTTGCGCGCCCTCAAGCTGGGGTTTTGAAGTCCCACCCGTTTCATAAGTGTTTCACCACAGTAAACGAGCAACGAAGTTTGCGCGTCCAAACTTTTGTTTTCTGTACAGCGGTTTCCTCTGCCCCTTAAAATGAAGTGCAACGATTTTGCGTTTCATCCCAAAAGGAGAAGTTTTAATGAGGAGATCTGTGAAGACCCTAGTCGCAGGCGCAATCGCAACCGCCGCACTAGTTGTCTCTCCACTCGCCGCATTTGCTGAGGATCCCGTCAGCGAATCCGGAAGTGGCGCGGAAGGTGACGTTGTCACAATGAACCTTTTCAATATGACCGACATCCACGGTCACATTGAAAAGTCGGAATACAAGCGCAAGGTGACCGAGGCCGGTCTGGCTTCCACCGCCTGCTACGTGAAGAACGAGAAAGCCAAGAACGAGAACTCTGTGTTCACCCTTCTTGGCGACAACATCGGTGCTTCCCCGTTCACTTCGGGCTCGCAAGACGACAACCCAACCATTGCAGCACTGAACCATTCGGCCGTTTTCGCTTCAGCGATTGGTAACCACGAGTTCGATAAGGGCCTCGACGTGCTCATGAAGCGCGTGAACGGTGAAGGCGGATACATCAAGATCGGGTTCCCCTACCTGGCCGCCAACATTGTTTCCAAGGCCACCGGTGAAACCCTGTTTGATCCGTTCAAGATCTGGGAGTCTCCCTCTGGTGTGAAGGTAGGCTTCATCGCCGCCATTGAAGAGGATGCGCCCACTAAGGTAGCACCCGGCACTTTTGACGAAGTTAACTTCCTGCCGGCAGCTGAGACAGTAAACAAGTACGCCGCAATCCTCAAGGACGGTCAAGAGGGGAACGGTGAGGCCGACATCGTCGTTGCACTGTACGACAACGACGTTCTGATCTCCGCCCCGCGCCTCTCCAGTGATGTTGACATCCTCATGGGTGGCGATACGCACAAGCCGTACTACTTCTCTGGCGATAACGCTCTTACGAACAAGGACGGTAAGCCGATCGTTGCTACCACTGCGTCGGGTAGCTTCACGGACAACCTCGCAAACGTTGAGGTGAAGTACAACAAGGTCGAGAAGAAGATCGTAGAAGCCAAGGCTGTCCAGATCCCCGCAGCCGACGTTGTAGCTTGTGGCGAAGACGCCGACGTGAAGGGCGTTGTAGACGAGGCCGTAACCAAGGCTAAAGAAGCCAAGGAGAAGGTCGTTTTAGAAACCGACAGCGCTTTCTACCGCGGCAAGCAGGCATCCGGTGAAAACCGTGGTACCGAATCCACCCTGGGTAGCCTTGTTGCTGACGCGATGAAGGGTTCCTTCACCAAGCTTGATGGCAAGCCGATCGACATTGGCATCATCAACGCTGGTGGCCTGCGCGCAGACCTCGTTCCAAAGGACGGCAAGCTCACCGTTGGCGACGTTTTTGCGGTAGCGCCGTTCTCCAACGAAGTTGGCTACGTTGAGATGACCGGAGCACAGTTCAAGACGCTGCTTGAACAGCAGTGGAAGGAAATTGGCGAAAACTCCACGCGTCCCATGCTGAAGCTCGGCCTGTCTGAGAACGTGAAGTACACGTACGATCCAGCTCGCCCGATGGGCGATCGTATTACTTCGATCCTGCTCGATGGCCAGCCGATTGATCCGCAGGCTACCTACTCGGTAGGTTCGGTAACCTTCCTCCTTGCTGGTGGCGACTCATTTGACGTCCTTAAAGAAGACTCGATCAAGGCCACGCTTACGACCATCCCGGATGGTTTGGACCGCGAGTGGATCCAAAAGTACCTAGAAGATAACCCGAAGGTTGCTCCTCGCGCAGCAGTTTCCTCCGTTGGCGCCACGCTAACTCAGAGTGAAGAGAGTGTAGACGGCAAGCCGGTTGTCTCCGGCACGCTGGCACTACGCGGTCTCTCGTTCTCCGGACCGGGCGAAGCAGCGCCGAAGAACGTCACGCTTTATGTTGATGGCAAGAACGTGGCAACCGGCGCGGTCAACAACACGCTGGAAGACGCAAATGCAGCGAACGCAAACGCAATCGTAACTGCTGACGGCGTTGGCTACACGGACGCTCCGATTGAGTTCAGCGTCACGGGGGTTTGCGAGGACCGTTCGGGAACCGTGAACCTGCCGCTAACAGTTAAGGCCGGCACCGCCGATGAGCAGAGCGCTGATACTCCAGAGCTCATCTCGGAAGCCTCTGGCCTGACCCTCACGGTGGACTGTGGTCCGGCTGCTGAAGAGCCCGGTGAGGGCATGGTTGTGACGCCGGCTGCGCCGGAGTTCATCAATCCGTCTGCCTCCGATCCAGCCTCGTGCACGGTAAAGCCGTACGCAACGGTTAAGGACATGGAGGGCGTGAAGTACACGGTCACCGTGGACGGCAAGGAATTCAAGGCTAACGCCGAGGGCAAGTTCGTCTACCCCTACGGCAAGACGATCATCGTCAAAGCCGAGCCGGTAGACGGATTCACGTTCGCACCAAACGCTAAGACCGAATGGTCTTGGACCGCAATGATGAACGACAAGTGCAACACGGGTGTAAGCAAACCACTGGCTAAGACCGGTGTCTCCGTGCTTGGCACGGCTGCTGGCGCACTTGCCCTTCTGTTCGCAGGTGGCACGATGCTAGCGCTTCGCCGCAAGCAGGCGTAGGCTCATCTAGCTGAACTAGCTACAGATAAGGTTTTGGCCCGGATGTTTGAAACATCCGGGCCAAAACCTTATCTACTTGAAGTAGGTTAGCGCCGCGCGGGGCGAAACCGTTTAGTCGCGAGTTAGACGACGGTGCGTTACGCGGTGTGGGCGTGCAGCTTCTGGGCCGAGACGCTCAATCTTATTCTTCTCGTAAGCTTCGAAGTTACCTTCAAACCAGTACCAGTTTGCGGGGTTCTCTTCGGTGCCTTCCCAGGCAAGAATGTGGCTGGCTACACGGTCAAGGAACCAGCGGTCGTGAGTGACCACAACAGCACAGCCGGGGAACTCCAGGAGAGCGTTTTCTAGGGATGCCAAGGTTTCAACGTCGAGGTCGTTAGTTGGCTCGTCCAATAGAAGCAGGTTGCCGCCCTGTTTGAGTGTTAGTGCTAGGTTCAGGCGGTTGCGCTCACCACCGGAAAGCACGCCCGCGGGCTTTTGCTGGTCGGCACCCTTGAATCCGAACGCGGACACGTATGCGCGTGAGGGAACCTCAACGTTGCCAACCTCCAAGTAGTCGAGGCCATCAGACACCACTTCCCACAGCGTCTTGTTCGGGTCAATGCCTGCGCGGGTTTGATCCACGTAAGAAATCTTGACCGTCTCACCGATTTTCAGATCGCCACCATCTAGCGGTTCAAGCCCAACGATCGTCTTGAACAGCGTGGTTTTACCAACACCGTTGGGGCCAATCACACCAACGATGCCGTTACGCGGTAGCGAGAATGACAGGCCGTCAATGAGCTTGCGATCCCCGAAGCCCTTTTGCAGGTTCGAAGCGTCGATAACGACGTTACCGAGGCGCGGGCCCGGCGGAATTTGGATTTCTTCAAAGTCCAGTTTGCGGGTGCGCTCAGCCTCTTCAGCCATCTCTTCGTAGCGAGCCAGACGGGCCTTTTGCTTTGCCTGCCTACCCTTCGCAGAAGTGCGAACCCACTCGAGCTCGTCCTTTAAGCGCTTCGCAAGCTTGGCGTCCTTCTTGCCCTGAATCTGAAGACGTTCCTTCTTCGTTTCGAGGTAGGTGGTGTAGTTACCCTCGTACGGGTACAAACGCCCGCGGTCGACCTCAGCAATCCACTGGGCCACATGATCTAGGAAGTAGCGGTCGTGAGTTACTGCAATGACTGCGCCTTGATAGGACGCCAGGTGCTGTTCCAGCCACAGTACTGACTCAGCGTCAAGGTGGTTAGTGGGCTCGTCCAGCAGTAGCAGGTCCGGCGCCTCAAGAAGTAGGCGGCATAGCGCCACGCGGCGACGCTCACCACCGGACAGCACATTCACGGGCGTGTCTGGTGGTGGGCAACGAAGTGCATCCATCGCCTGGTTGAGCTGCGATTCAAGATCCCAACCATTCACCGCGTCGATCTCGGTTTGTAGCTTGCCCATCTCTTCCATGAGGGCATCAAAATCCGCATCCGGATTAGCCATCTCTTCCGAAACCTCGTTGTAGCGCTTCAGTTTCGCTACCGTATCACCAACACCAAGCTCCACGTTTTCAAGAACAGTTTTGTCCTCATCCAGCGGGGGCTCCTGCTGCAAGATACCAACCGTGTATCCGGGTGAAAGACGAGCTTCACCGTTTGACGGCTCGTCCAGGCCGGCCATGATTTTCAAAATCGAGGATTTGCCGGCACCGTTGGGGCCAACCATGCCGATCTTAGCGCCCGGGAAGAACGCCATCGTCACGTCATCAAGAATTACTTTGTCTCCGTGCGTCTTGCGCGCACGAATCATTTGGTAGATGTATTCAGCCATGCCATACCTTCACGTTTAACTAGGCTTAGTCGAGCCTAGTGTACGTGAACCGCCGGCCCGATCCAACGCGAGCCGGCGGATTTTCACGGTTTAGCGGGTAGCTAGTTCCTTCACGGGACGGCTGTATGCGGCCGTACCATACCCGAGGTCGTGACCGATGGTCGTAGCGGTTATGACCAGCTCTGTCCCTCTGCTTCCACTCTGCGGGTTGGACCACTCGTTGACTTCGAGCCGACCAGTTACAATCACCGGCTGTCCCTTTTGTAAAGACTGGGCCGCGTTCTCGGCTAGCTGACCCCACATTTTGACCGTGTACCAGGCCGTAGACGCATCATGCCAGTTCCCGGCATCATCACGCCCGCGTCTGGTTACGGCCATACGCGCCCTCGCCAGCTTTGATCCTGACGGCAGGGTTTTCAGATCAATGTGCGACCCGAGGCGGCCACGAACGGTAATGGTCACTGCGTCTGCTGAGAACGTCTTCAACCTCGACGAGGTTGGCACTGCAACAGTTGCAGTTGTGGTGTTGCTATCTGCAACCACGGTATCGGTGTTCCAAGTTTCTTCCATGATCTCTCCTATGCTTCGCCACCGCTGCGCCTAAACAGCAGGAATCCGCTGCCTAGGGATGCAAGGCCAAACGCGGGCAAGAACAGGCTGGTAGCTCCGGTTTTTGCAAGTGTTGGCGGCTGGTCGACAGTGGCTGTAGTTGGCGTGGTAGTTGGCTCAGTTTCGGGCTGAGTAGTGGGCTCAGTTTCCGGCTGTGACGGTTCGGTAGTCGGCTGAGTTGTGGGCTCGGTTTCCGGCTCTGTTGGCTGCGTGGTTGGCTGCGTGGGAGGAGGCGGAACGCTCACGGTTCCGCTCGCCTCAAGTGAGCTTTTACCCCACGGCACTACCACCAGATCCTGGTGTTCAGGGTGTTCCCAAATGTTGATTTTGTCCGCGGGCAAGCCACTGACCTTAACGCGAACCGACACCTCGCCAGGATCCGAATATTCTGCCTGGGCACTGATAGGCTCTGCGGCGCTTGTAAGGGTATTCTTCACCTCGCCGGCACTTGCGTGTGTGAAAGTTACTTCCATGGGTAGTCCCTTGATCCACCCAGCTTTGCCCTTGACCCCTAGGTTTTCGATAGTAACCACGCCGTCCTTGTATGAAACCCACGGTTTTAGCGTGTATGGGCCAGCAATCTTCTCGGCTTCGGCAACCATCTGTCGAGCAAGCGCGCCACCGTCGTCAAGGTTCTCCACGGGAAACCTGCCATAGGTTGAAAGCTGGCTCTGCACCGCAAAGCTAAACGACTTCGCGTGATGCCCGCTCTTGGTAACGTCCTTTGCATAAAGGTGGTAGAGCGCGGCAACTACCCAAGTCTTATCCGCGCTCATCACCGTCTTAATATCGGTATTGCCAATGGATGTTGCGGTATTTCGCGGGGTTGCTTGACCAACCTGATAGGTCTTGAACGCAGCGTCTTTTGGCGCTACCGGAGCGCCTTTACGAAGCTGATCATCACCGGCGCACACCCCGTAATAATCTCCTGATTTAGCAACGAATAGCTGGCCCTGTCCAAATAGCTGCCACGGTTCTTCCGCCGCGAGCGCCGCCGGCGCACTTAGGGTTAGTGTCGCAAACAGAGCCGTTGAGGCCGCTAGGATTCGGCGCGTTCCAGTTTTCATATGAAGTCCTCTCAACTAGGTGGGTGACTTCATGATGCGAAGCGCAAACCACGCTGGAAACACCGCGAGGTTTTGGCTGTGGATACAGCTTTGCGCGGCCTCCTTGTGGAAACCGCGCAAAGTAGGCGTTAAGAGCTACGTCTCGAGGTTGCCCTACTCGATGTTTGGAATGCCAAGGGCTATAACCTCGGCGGCAACCTGCCTGGCCTCTTGTCTGCTGGGCCCCTCCCCCTGCGGGAAGAGAACGCGACGATAGTAGACGAGTTCTTGGATGGATTCGAGGATGTCCGCAAGAGCGCGATGGCCACCGTGCTTAGCCGGGGCTTCCTCAAACGTGCGGTGATACCAGCGTTTGGCGAGCTCTTTGATGGAAGACACGTCGACTACCCGATAGTGCAAGTAGTCGATGAGCTCGGGCATGTCGCGCTCTAAGAACGCCTTGTCGGTCCCAATCGAGTTACCGGCAAGGAGCGCCTGGCGTGGCTGCGGTACAAATTTCTTTACGTAGTCCAAAACCTCGCGCTGGGCTTCCTCAAGTGAAACACCGGTTTCAAACTCGTCGATCAGGCCGGATTCGGTGTGCATGTTGCGTACAAAATCCCCCATGTTGTCCAGCGCTTCTTGCGAAGGCCTAATGACAATGTCTATTCCGGGGTCTACAACGTTTAGCTGCTCGTCAGTGATCACGACAGCTACTTCAACAAGCCCATCTTTGTCAAGATCAAGGCCGGTCATTTCGCAGTCAATCCACACGAGCGGACGGCGTGGTTTTTTACTCATGCCTTCTACTCTAGTGATTTTTAGGCAAACTTTTTACCGTCGTTACTACCGTGGGAGATACGCGCCTGGTTATTGCCGGCGTTCACATGTGGGACGGCAAGACTACGTATTCGTATATTTCCATAAGATGTGGGCCATGGAATCCGATTTTCAACTCAGTGCAAAAGATATTGACGAGGCTGCGCAGCGCCTGGCCAAAGTGGCAAAGAAAACACCTTTGGAATACTCCCCTAGGCTCAGTGAGGAAGTGGGCGTACCCGTTTATTTGAAGCGCGAAGACATTCAGCTGTGCCGCTCGTTCAAGGTTCGCGGGGCATACAACAAGATTGCGTCCCTCAGCAATAGCGAGGCGGCACGAGGTGTTGCAGCTGCGTCCGCTGGAAACCACGCTCAGGGCGTGGCATATGCGTGTGCGACGTTGAAGATCCGCGGCAAGATCTTCCTGCCTTCCAACACTCCGCGGCAAAAACGCGATCGCATTGCCACCATCGGTGACGGATGGGTTGAGCAGATCATAGTTGACGGCACATTCGACGCGGCAAATGCGCAGGCTATGGAAGTATCTGAGCGAGAAAACCTAGTGTTTGTTCCCGCCTACAATGATCCGATGGTTATCGCTGGCCAGGGCACCATCGCCGTGGAGCTAGCCGAGCAAATTCCCGCAGATACCGACTGTGTTCTGCTTCCAATGGGAGGCGGAGGCCTCGCTGCCGGAATCGCGCTGTGGCTTAAAACTATGCGCCCCTCCATCAAAGTGATTGGCGTAGAGCCCGAAGGGGCTGCCTCCATCAAAGCAGCACTACGCGCGGGCAAACCCGTATCACTAGACCAGGTTGATAACTTCGTAGATGGCACAGCCGTGGGACGCGTTGGTGACGTTACATTCCCGATCCTGCGCGATTGCCTTGACGACGTAATCGTCATTCCCGAGGGCGCAGTGTGCTCTGAAATGCTTGACCTGTACCATTCCGAAGGCATTATCGCCGAGCCGGCCGGGGCTCTCGCCTCCGCCGCTGCACGCCGATATCTCCCCCACATTCCCAACGGACCTGTTGTAGCCATGGTTTCCGGCGGCAACAATGACCTGTCTCGCTACGCCGAAGTGCAGGAGCGCTCGTTGCGTCACGAGGGGCTGCGTCACTACTTCCTGGTGACCTTTCCCCAAGAGCCGGGTGCCCTACTCGGATTCGTTCGCGATGTACTCGCTGAAGATCAAGACATCATCCACTTTGAGTACACCAAGAAAAACAACCGTGACACGGGTCCAGCACTCGTAGGCATTGACCTTGGTCGCGCCGCAGACATTCATCAACTGCGACGCAGGATGGCGTCCTCGCCCCTGCACGTTGAGCCGGTACCTCTCGACTCAGAAATTTTCCGCCTGCTCATTTAACGCATTTGGTTCACTTCGGTGAACCACCTAGAATGGGCGTGCAAACAGGCGCGAAAGCGCCAAGAGCCTCCGTAGCTCAGTGGATAGAGCAGTTGCCTTCTAAGCAATTGGTCGCAGGTTCGAATCCTGTCGGGGGTGCACAGCAAAATGGGAAAACAAAACGAGCCTGGGAAAACCCAGGCTCGTTCTTTAACTATCTAAGACTAGTCCTCGATCTCGATAGCACCAGCCTTGTAAGCCTTTACAAGGTGACGAGGCACTCGGACTTCGCGGCCCTGCACACGGATAGTCTGAAGCTCAGGGAGCTTAGCCTTCCACGACGACCGGCGAGTGCGAGTGTTCGACCGGGACATCTTGCGCTTAGGTACTGCCATAGCCCGCCCGCTCCTTCACAATCAAAAAGAATCGATCAATTACCAAGGTACACTTTGCCACGAATCGCGCCTAAAACACCACTGTAAACAGTGTGATTCGCGTGATAGGCGCGTTGGCAACTGTTCTAGCTTAGCAAATTCGCCCCCAGCCACCAAAGAACGTGCGCAATCTCGCGCATCTTGAGTTGGGCACCGCCGCTGTGCCAGATATCTGCAACGCCCTGCATACAATAGGAGGTAAGGAGGGCACATGCGCGGCGTTAAGACGGGAACCTGGGTTCGCAACCGGTTAGAAATCCAGCGGTCTGAGTTCATCACTACTTTGGCACAGACAGCTACCGAAGAAGATGCACGCGCTTTCATTGCCAGCATCCGCGAGGAGTTCCCTGACGCTACGCACAACTGCTCTGCTTTTGTTGTCAGACCTGAAGGCTCTAATGAAATCGGGCACTCGAATGACGACGGCGAACCCTCTGGAACGGCTGGCGCTCCCATGCTCGAGGTGTTTCTACGCGAAAACCTGGTGGGCGTAACCGCCGTTGTGACCCGCTATTTTGGCGGCGTGCTACTGGGCGCGGGCGGCCTGATTCGGGCGTACTCATCCTCCGTCTCCGAAGCGTTAAAACTTGCCCAAATCGTTGAGTTTAAGGACGTACTCCGCTTTGAACTGGACGCTCCTCACGCTTACGCTGGACGAATCGAAGCGGACCTGCGCGCCCGCGACTTCAACATCATAGACGTGGAATACGGACAGTTCGCAACTATCACCGTCGCTCTAGAACCCGCACGTGAAAGCGAGTTTGCGAGCCTGGTTGCCGAGCTTTCCGGCGGAGAAATAATCCCACGTGCGATCGAGTCAACAACCGTTGAAGTCGACGCGTAACGATAGCACCACTATTATGGGCACGTGACCATTAAGAAAATTGTTTTTACGCGACTTTCTAGCACCTTTGTGTGCACACAGTGTCTTTAGGGTGCCCGCTTGCCCGGAAATCGACGGCGCCGGCACCCAACTTAAGTTCACAAATTTGAAACTTTAGAAGACAGACACACAGGAGATTTCACATGGCTAACATTGCCAACAATGTCACTGAAACCGTAGGACGCACTCCCCTCGTTCGCATTAACCGTATGGCCGGGGAAAGCACGAATGTCCTGGCAAAACTGGAATACTTCAACCCGGGATCATCAGTTAAAGACCGCATCGGCGTGGCAATCGTAGATGCCGCCGAGAAGTCGGGGGAACTCACCCCTTGCGGCACAATCGTCGAAGCAACCTCGGGAAACACCGGTATCGCACTTGCCATGGTTGGCGCAGCACGTGGCTACAAGGTAGTCATCGCAATGCCCTCCTCAATGAGCGACGAGCGCAAGAAGCTTATGCGCGCATTTGGCGCCGAGCTTGTACTTACCGACCCGAAGGCCGGCATGGCAGGCGCCGTAGAGGCCGCGAAAAAGATTGTTGCGGAGCGACCCGGTTCGATTCTTGCCTCCCAGTTCTCCAACCCCGCCAACGTGCAGATGCACGAAGAGACCACCGGGCCCGAGATTTGGGCCGACACCGATGGAAACGTTGACGTGGTTGTAGCCGGCGTGGGAACGGGCGGTACGATCTCTGGCGTTGCGCGCGCCCTTAAGAAGCAGAACCCGAACCTCAAGGCCATTGCGGTTGAGCCGGCCGAATCCCCTCTACTGACCGAGGGAAACGCTGGTCCGCACGGCATTCAGGGCATCGGCGCGAACTTCGTGCCGGACAACCTTGACCGCAGCGTGGTTGACGAGGTCGTAACGGTGAAAACCGAGGACGCCCTGAAAACCGCCCGCCGCGCAGCCAGCGAGGAAGGTCTGTTTGTAGGAATCTCCGCTGGCGCTGCCCTATGGGCCGCCCTCGAGGTTGCGAAGCGCCCCGAGTTTGCAGGCAAAACTATTGTCACGGTTCTGCCTGACACGGGCGAGCGTTACCTCTCCACTCCCCTGTGGGCAGACATTAAGAAGTAGGAGCCATGTCTAAGAAAGCGTCCCTGCCCTCCCTCTTGCGCGAGGACCTCGAGACGGCGCGCCAGCGTGATCCGGCCGCGAGGTCCAACCTTGAGGTTGCACTGGCCTACCCCGGTGTCCACGCCATGTGGTCACACCGAGTAGCGCACAAGATGTGGAGGTCGGGAGCGCGCCTACCTGCTCGCGTACTCTCGTCGATCACCAGGTCCTTCACCGGCATCGATATTCACCCCGGCGCACGCATTGGCCGCCGCGTATTCATTGACCACGGCACGGGCGTAGTGATTGGCGAGACCACGAGTGTTGGTGAGAACGTGGTGATCTTCCACGGCGTCACCCTGGGTGGCGTGGCCATGGTGAAGGGCAAGCGACACCCAACCGTGGGGTCGAACGTGATGATTGGCGCGGGCGCAAAAGTGCTTGGCCCCATCAAGATTGGCGATCACAGCAAGATCGGCGCAAATGCGGTAGTGGTGCGCGAGGTTCCAACCGAACACGTAGCGGTTGGCATCCCGGCTCACAACCAGCCCCTTTGCGACCAATCGCGCGAAGCCGACCTGATTGTGGATCCCACACTATACATCTGAGCGGCTACACTTTTGCACCTCTGACCAAACGCGCATCCATAACTTTTTGGGTGCGCGTTTGTGTTGCCCGGGTGGTTTTAACCCAAAATTCACGCGAACGGAACTAAAGTATAGATATGTCACAGCTCACACTTAATGCCAGACTGAAGTCGCTAACCGACTTTGCACGCCCGGCCGGAATTGAGCTAGCGACCATCACCCGCTATGACATTCCGGCCCTCGCAGCCCTCAACGTGGTTGCATATGACCTGCCGGAGACCGCGGAAAGCCTGTACGAGTCCATCGACCAGATGCGCATGTGCTTTGGCGGAGAGTTCGGCACTCCCCTCGACAATTCATTCATCGGCGCGTGGGCCGATGGCGACCTCATTGGCGCGATCTTCGTGACCATCGGGACGCCGTGGGACGATGCCGATAAGAGTCCATACATCCTTGACCTGATGGTCCACCCCGACTATCGCGGACGAGGCATCGCAACCGCCCTTATCGGTGAGGCCGCCGGACGCGTGGCCGCTGCCGGATACGAAGACATGTGCCTGCAACTGGACATGCGCGAGGCCGCGAGCGCTGCCAGGCTCTACGGCTACCTGGGGTTCCAAGAGGCCTAAACGCTAGGCGTGACTCACGCTCCTACCGCTGGCAGGAGGGGCACCAGAACAGGCGTCTGGTGGCAACGCGCTTTTCTTGCACGGCCGCCCCACAGCGCAGGCACGGCCTGCCCGTGCGGTGGTAGACGTAGAAGCGCGAGGCCTCTGGATCCACTTCCAAGGGCGGATTTGGCGCATCGCTGGGATCGACCGTGGTAATGACGCCCGTGTCCGCGCCATCTTCCATGAGGATCACGAGGTCGTCCCACAGCTGACCGATTCGTTTTACCGAGGTGTGTACGCCCTTGCGAAACGGGGATATGCCCACGCGAAACAGCGACTCGGCGCGATAAATATTGCCTGGCCCGGCGATTACCGACTGGTCCATCACCAGCTCCCCTATGTCTCGCTTGCGCCCGCGCACGTTAGCGATGAACTGGCTACGCGCATTTGGCGTGGGATCGAGCGGGTCTGGCCCCAGGCGAGCAATCACGCCCTCCACCTCGCCCGCTGATACAAGCGCGCAACGGTTAGGTCCGGCCAGATCCGCAACCTCACCGGCAGACGCAATACGCAACCGCACCTGACCAATAGGCGCAGGCAGATTCCCATTTACCTCGCGAAAACGCCACTTGCCGTAAAGCCCCAAGTGGATATGAACAAAGCACTCCCCCTCGAACTCTAAGAACAGGTGCTTGCCATGTGCGCGCGCACCAACCAGTTCTCTCCCATTCACCAGGTTTGCACCGGCCTCAAACCGCCCCTGCGGTGACTCCACCACCAAGCTTTGGCCCGCAAAGTCGTGGGAAAAGCGGCGGGCAAGACGATGCAAAACGTGTCCTTCAGGCATGACACATTGATATCAAGGGGATCAGCCCGGCTCAAACGGGCGCGTAAAATGAGATGATTAAAACATGAGTAGATTTAGTGGTAGCGCAATTTTGTGGCAGGTATTCCCCCTCGGCGCTCTCGGCGCACCGGCCATAAATTCGGAAGTTGAGGGGCAGGATTACCAGCCGCCGCGCACACTACGCGACCTTGAACCCTGGCTGGATCACGCGGTTAGAATCGGCGCGAATGTGCTGTCTTTGGGGCCCATCTTCCACTCTTACTCGCACGGATACGACACGATTGACTACTACCGCATTGACCCGCGCCTAGGCACGCTTGCAGACTTCAAATCACTCGTCGAGGCCGCTCATGCGCGCGGGGTGAAAATCGTGCTGGACGGGGTATTCAACCACGTAGGCTCGCGCCACCCTCTGGTGGAAGGGTTGCGCCATGGCCCATCCGAGGACGCGCAAATGCTTCTGCCCAACTGGGATGGGTGGGCTGAGGGAGAATTGCCCTCCTACCACTGTTTTGAGGGCCACACCGGCCTCGCCACACTAAATCACGCCAATGCGAAGGTGCGCGAAGCCATTACGAGCGTGATGAACCACTGGCTAGACCTTGGCGCCGACGGGTGGAGGCTGGACGCCGCATACGCCATGGCTCCGAGTGTTTGGACCGACATTTTGCCAAAACTGCGAAGCCGCCATGCAGACGCGTGGATCGTGGCCGAAGTCATCCACGGCGAATACGCGGACATGGTCAGCGAATCAGGATGGGATTCCCTCACTGAATACGAGCTATGGAAAGCCACCTGGTCCGCGTTAAACGACGCGAACTTCTACGAACTTGACTGGACGCTCGGGCGCCACAATGTCCTGCTCGATACGTTCGTTCCCCAAACCTTCATTGGAAACCACGACGTCACGCGCATTGCCACCCAACTTGAAAACGAGGAGCAGGTTGGCGTGGCAGCTGCCATCTTGTTCAGTGTGGGCGGGGTGCCCTCCATCTACTACGGGGACGAAATGGGCTTTACCGGCCTTAAAGAGGAACGCCTGGACGGCGATGACGCGATCCGTCAGCCACTCCCCGCCTCCCCCGAGCAGGCCATGCAAGCCCCGCGAGCGCAACGCTTCTTCCACTGGTACGCCTCACTATGCGCGATGCGGCGCCAACGCCCCTGGCTGTGGCACGCGAAAACCAAGGTAGTTCACCTCGAGAACGAGGTGATGCGTTTTGTCAGCTACAACGGCGACCAGGCGATCACGGTTGTGCTGAACATTTCTGACGCTTCGCTACCTCGCACCAGTGAAGTGTTGCAGGGGTGCGGCGAACCTATTGCCGGCCAGTTCGACAACGACGCGCTACGCCCAAACGCCTACGTTATTTTTGATGGGGCGTGTGGATCAGACTTACATTCATGACCGCGGACTTGTTCGGCTCGACAAGTAGCTCTTTAGCAAACTCGGGCCGGTTGTAAGCGTTGGTCATGAACTGGCAGTACTCCAAGGCAAGAGCCTCACACTGACGGTGCTTTAGCGCCTCGCCAGTGAACAGATGGAAGATACCAAAACCGCGCGCACCTGACCCTGAAACCGCCGCTTTCAGTTGCGTAGTTGCGCCGCTGGGGTGATGCAAGGTGGCCACCGATGTAGCTTCACCACCCGTGCTAACGGTCAGGTCAGTAAACGCCTTGTCCATACCGCTCAGATCATCAAGCACCAACACTCCCTTGTTCGGGTCGAATGTTGGCGCCGGAGCGAATGCCTCGTCTCCCTCGAACGGAATCAGAGCATCATTGGTCATGATCTCCGTGCGCGCCTGCATGGTGAGGTAAGCACCCTCGCGCCCACCGTCGTAGCGCACGTATGGGTGCCAGCCGAGTCCAATCGGAGCGGGAGTGGTTCCACGGTTAGTTGCCGCAAGACGCATATTCAGCTGCCAACCAGCGGGCGTTTGCGCGATCTCGTAGCGCACCTGCAGGCTCACCGGGCAGGGGTAGGCCACGCCATCTTCAAACGAGTTTGCAAGCTCATCCTGCCGGACTTCGGCTGACATCGTGATCCAGCCCGGGCCCGTACCAATCACCTCAAAAGTACGATCCAGGAACAGCCCGTGCAAGCCTTCACGTATCCCGTCCTTATCGGGGCCGAGGTCAAAGTTTTCTCCCTGCCAGGAATACTTCGCGTCTCTAATACGGTTAGACCACGGGGCCAGCAGCGCCGAGCGAGCACCGTTTCTCTCCTCAACCTCTTCGGCGTTTTGATATCCGTCAATCACATCGAAACGCCGCTCACCCGCGGGCACCACCCACGAGGTGATAAGCCCCCCGCGCGTGCAAAATGTTGCGGTAGATTCCCCGGCCTGGATTTCAACGAACTCGATATTACTCACGGCTCCCCCTAACTGGTTGCTTATAAGATATAGCGCCCCGGGCAACATGGCACCGGGACGCGGATCTTTACTTCGGAAGTACGATACTTACGAGCTTCGGAGCCCGCACAATCACCTTCAGCGGATCACGGCCATCCAGAGCTTTAACCGCGGCTTCAGTTTGCAAAGCCAACTTCTCTAGATCGTCGGCACTGATCGACGGCGCCACCTCAAGACGAGCCCTCACCTTGCCCGCAATCTGGACAACGCAAGTGACCTTCTCTTCTTCAAGTAGCGACTCGTCCTCTACAATCGGGAACGGCTCGCGCGCAAGCGTGCCTTCATGCCCCAGCTTGTTCCACAGCTCCTCTGCGATGTGCGGAGCGAGCGGCGAGGCCATCAGCACCAGCGGTTCAATAGCTTCGCGCGGCACGCGGTCAATACCCGTCAGGTGATTATTGAGGACGATCATGCGAGCAGCCGCGGTGTTCATCCGCATGTTCTCGTACTCTTCGGTAACGTCCGCAATGGTGCGGGCAACCAGCTTCTTCGTTTCGAGGTCAGCAGGATCATCCGTCACGGTAACCGCACCGGTCTCCTCATCAACCACGTTGCGCCACAGGCGCTGCAAGAAGCGGTAGGAGCCCACCACCGCGCGCGTATCCCACGGGCGCGAAACCTCGAGGGGGCCCATAGACATTTCGTACATGCGGAACGTGTCCGCACCGTACTCTTCACACATGTCATCGGGCGTCACGATGTTCTTAAGCGACTTACCCATCTTGCCGTACTCGCGGAACACCTCGCGACCCTTATAGGTCCAACCGGTTTCCTCATCGCCCTCGACCTCATCGGCCGGCACGTACTCACCGCGGGCATCCTTGAAAGCGTAAGCCTGGATGTAACCCTGGTTAAACAACTTGTGGAACGGTTCCGACGAAGACACGTGGCCCAGATCGAACAGCACCTTGTGCCAAAAACGCGCGTACAGCAAGTGAAGCACCGCGTGCTCCACGCCACCGATGTAGAGGTCAGCGCCTCCCGACTCGCCCTTGCCCTTCGGGCCCATCCAGTAGGCCTCGTTGGCCTCAGACGAAGCATACTCAGTGTTATTTGGATCCGTATAGCGAAGCTCATACCAAGACGAACCCGCCCAGTTTGGCATCGTGTTCGTATCACGGTGGTACTTCTTCAAACCGTCGCCAAGGTCCAGCTCCACCTCAATCCAATCCGTTGCGCGCGAAAGCGCTGCCTCCGGCGTGGTATCCGCATCATTAGGATCGAAAGTGCGGGGCTGGAAGTTATCCAACTCCGGTAGCTGCACCGGCAGCATCGACTCTGGAAGAGCATGCACGCGCCCCTCCTCGTCATACACAACCGGGAAGGGTTCGCCCCAGTAGCGCTGGCGAGAGAACAACCAGTCACGCAGGCGATACGTAACCGTCGAGTGGCCAACGCCCTTTTCTTCCAACCATTTCGTGATACGAGCGATCGCGTCAGCCTTGTTCAGGCCGTTGAGCGAGATTTCATCGTTTTGCGAGTTAACAATCAGACCATCGCCAGTCCAAGCGCCCTCACCGTCAAAATCCTCATCCGGCTGGATAGTGGTCACCACGTCAATGTTGAAACGCTGCGCGAACGCAAAGTCACGATCATCGTGGGCCGGCACAGCCATAATCGCGCCCGTGCCGTAACCCATCAGCACGTAGTCCGCAACGAACACCGGGATCTTATTTCCATTAACCGGGTTGGTACCAAAAATACCGGTGAACACACCCGTCTTTTCAGTACCCTCCGCGAGGCGCTCATCATCGGTGCGGGACTTCGCCCACGAACAATACGCCGCCACGGCCTCGCGCGGGGAGGCATAGCCGCCCGTCCACTCTTCGCGCGTGCCTGCCGGCCACTGGCTTGGAACCGTAAGTTCTTGTGCCGGCGCGTCTTCGCCGCCCACCAGCTCATGCTCGGGAGCAACCACCATGAAAGTTGCACCAAACAAGGTATCGGGGCGCGTGGTGAACACCGTCAGCTGGGTGGATTCAGTGACCTGGCCTTCCTCAACCTCAAAATGCACGGTTGCGCCAGTGGAGCGACCAATCCAGTTGCGCTGCTGCGCCACCACCTTGTGGGGCCAATCAACCGTATCCAAATCCTCGGCCAAGCGATCAGCATAAGCGGTGATACGCATCATCCACTGACGCAGACGCGACTTGAAAACCGGGTAGTTGCCGCGCTCGGAGCGGCCATCGGCAGTTACCTCTTCATCTGCCAAAACAGTTCCGAGGCCCGGGCACCAGTTAACCGGGGAGTACGCCACGTATGCCAGGCGGTACTCGTCCAGAAGGTCGCTACGCTCCCCCTCGCTCATCTGCGCCCACGGCTTGTGCGGCGTTTCGCGTTTGCCGGATTCGAACTCTGCAACGAGCTCGCTAATGGGGCGAGCCGAACCTACCTTGCCATCACGACGCTTAGCCTGCGGGTCATACCACGAGTTGTAAATCTGCAAGAAGATCCACTGCGTCCAGCGCACAAACTCGTCATCGGTTGTTGAAATCGAACGACGCTTATCATGCGACAGGCCAATGCGGGCGAGCTGGCGGCGCATGTTCGCAATATTGTTCTCGGTAGTGATACGTGGATGCTGGCCCGTCTGCACGGCGTACTGCTCAGCTGGCAAACCAAACGAGTCGAAGCCAAGCGTGTACAACACGTTCTTATCCTGCATGCGCTTGTAGCGCGCAACCGTGTCCGTGGCGATGTAGCCGAGGGGGTGGCCCACATGCAGACCTGCACCCGACGGGTACGGGAACATGTCTAGCAGATAGAACTTTTCCTTCTGGGCTAGCGAACCTTCAAGATCGCCTTCTGGGTTATCAGCCGCGAACGTCTGATTCTCCTGCCAGTACTGCTGCCAGCGGGCCTCAATTTTGGCCGCGAGCGCCGCGTCGTAGCGGTAAGGATTATCCCCTGCGGTTTGCATGCTCAATTTGACCTCGTTTCATCTGTCAATCCGACATTTACACTACCCCACTAATGGGGGTTCTTTAGAATCGGGTGGGGCGAAAAATGGGCAAGCTTGTACCACAATGGAAGTATGACAATTTTTGAAAAAATTATTTCCGGCGACATTCCCGGCAAGTTCATCTACTCCGACGAAATTTGCGTTGTTTTTGCTGACATCTCCCCCGTTCGCCCCGGCCACGCACTCGTGGTTCCGCGTGAGGCGATCAGTGAGTGGACTTCCCTTTCCGACGAGGTAGCCGCGCACCTGTTTAACGTGGCCAAGCGCATTGGAGAAGCGCAAAAGAAGGCCTTTGGTGTGGAGCGAGCCGGCCTGTCCATCCTCGGCTTTGAAGTTCCCCACACGCACCTGCACGTAGTTCCCCTGCGAAGCGAGGCGGATATGAACCCGGCAAACGCGAAGCAGGCGACGAATGAGGAACTGACCGAGAGCACCGAAGCTCTGCGCGAGGCTCTTCGCGCCCTCGGGTATGGAAACAATGTTCCCCCGCGCATTGACAGCGCAGAACTTGCCTAAGCCTTAGCCAATTCAAACGATTCGGCCGGTCGGAATGTTCCCGACCGGCCGAACTGTTTCAAACTGCTTAGGCTGACTCAGCCCGTTCCGGCGTTACTTTGATGCGCGCGGCCAGAGCCGTGGAAATATCGAGCCGGGTGCCCTCCAGTTCCACAGTTACCTGGCCAGCAATATCCGCGCGCTCGACTACGCGCAGCTTCGCTCCGGGCAAGATGTCGCGCTGCTCAAAGTAGCGCAGTACTTCGGGCTCCCCGTCACGAATACGCACAATCTGCACGACCTCATCCAACGGCGCGGCAGGCAATGTGAAGCACGAACACCTGTGTACAGAGCCGTCCTTACCGGGAATCGGATCCCCGTGCGGGTCAAAACGGGGGAAGCCCAGAGCCTCATCAAGCTTGTCTATGAACCGGTCAGAAACCGCGTGTTCAAGCTCGTGTGCCTCAAAATGTAACTCGTCCCAGGAATAGCCGAGGGACTTGTACAAGAAAGTTTCTAAAATACGGTGGCGACGCACCATCTCAATGGCTTCTTTGCGACCTGCTTCGGTGAGCCTGACCTTTTGATACGGCTGGTGATCCAACAGGCCAGCATCCCTCAGCTTGCGCACGTTTTCTGAGGCTGTGGAAGGAACAACCTCCATAATCGCAGCTAGTTCAGTTACGCTAACGCCCTCATCGTCCCACTCCTCTACCGAATAAACGGCCCGCAGGTAGTCTTCCCTAACGGTTGACAGCTCACGCTTTCCGGTCACAGGAGGCCTCCGATTTGTTCAGTCATTGTAAACAGCACGACGATAAACACCACTAGGTGCAAGCATACGATTGTTGCCCACGAGTAGCGCAGCATCGTTTTTCCCGCTGCGCGCGCACCCTCGAATGCGGTCAGAGCCGCGGGTATGAGTACCGCGCTCACGATAATCGTTGCCGACCACACCACCATGCAGTACGGGCAAAGCGCAAAAAAGTTTGTTGCCGACTGGTACAAGAAGTAGCCCACAAAAACAAGGCCGCAGGCCGATCCTAAACCCAGTAGCATTGTTGCCGGTTTGCTCAGGCGAGTGCCGAGTAGCATCACCGCGCCGATTGCAACCAGTGCACCAAAAGCCGCGATTCCGAGCGCGGAATTGGGCACAGTGAGCAGGTGCGCCTGCGGCGACATCAGGGAACTGCCGCAACTGATCAGCGAATTCAGGTCACACCCGAGCGCGCCGTCCGGGTCTCGCAAGTGACCCAGCTCTGTTTCAAGTAGCCCAAGGGAAGCGAGCAATCCCATTGCCGCACCCAAAACAACTACAGCAGTGTTTATGAAGCCAACCGGAACGGAATCTTTAACAACCGCTTTATCCACGTGATTTCCTTACCTCGACTCCCAAATACTACGAGATAGGACGCTCCCCTCGCTTCTTTTGTACCAAACGGCTGATGTGTCTAAGACCGCATTGGATGATTTTGCAGTCTTATTAAGAAACGCGTAAGGTTTTTATCTGCAGGCGCCGTTAGCTCAATTGGCAGAGCAGCTGGCTCTTAACCAGCGGGTTGGGGGTTCGATTCCCTCACGGCGCACCAAATTTCCCCGACTCCGGTCGGGGTTTTTTTACTGCCCGCTGTCGAAACTTATCTGGGCCGGTCTTCGTAAAACGCCAAGACCGGCCCAGATAGTAGCTCAACACTCGAGAGCCATTAGCTACTTCAAGTTGTAGGTCATGTCTTCGAGTTCGACACCCTTCGTTTCTGGAATATGTTTAACAACCAGCCAGATCAAGATCGCGCCCACGACTGCATACGAGAAGTAAGTACCGGATAGGCCGATGTATTCCTTGGTGACCGGGAACAGGAAGGTGATTAGTGTTCCACCAATCCAGTTTCCTGCGGTTGCCAGTCCCAAGCCAGCGGTTCGAATCTGGTTCGGGAAGATCTCTCCGAGGAACACCCAGAGGACCACGCCCCAGGTACCACAGAAAATGATGTAAACGAGATGAACACTAACAAGGGCGACGAATGCCCAAGCTCCCGTCAGGTTGAGTGCGCCCGTGTCGGTGGTGGTTCCCTGAGTGAAGGTGATAGCAGCTACGAGCATGGAAACGAACATGCCAACCGCTCCCCAGAGCAAAAGCGGACGACGTCCGATCCTGTCAATCACCGCCATGCCAATCAAGGTCATAATGATGCCAATGACTGAGGTCAGGACAGGAATAAAGACAGATAGATTTCCAGTGAACCCTACAGTCGTCCACAGGTCTGTTGCATAGAGCAAAACGTTATTGATTCCAGCCATCTGAATTAGGAACGCAAAAGCGAGTGCGATCCAAACCACGGGGCGCAGGCCATATTTGTCGTCACGTAGGTCAGCAAACCTCGGCCGGTGACCCGAAAGCGAAGCACGAATCTCAGCGATGCGCCCCTTGGGGTCCGAATCTGAACCAACCGAAGCGATTATCTTTTCGGCGTGGTCTTCTTCTCCGATTGAGACGAGATAACGCGGAGATTCCGGCAACGAAAGAACGAAGAAGCCATACAGCAAAGCAGGAATTAGCTCACTGATGAACATCCATCTCCAAGTATGTAGCCCAAACCAAGCAACTGCGTCGGCCGAACCGGTCACTTTAACCAAAATGAAATTCGTAATAAAAGCACCGAAGATACCGAAAGCGATTGCCAGCTGCTGTAATGTTCCAAGCCTTCCACGCTTATCCGCAGGTGCGATTTCAGCAATGTACGCAGGAGCGATTACCGCCGAGATACCCACACCCAGGCCACCCAATAGGCGCCACCACGTCAATGCTTCGAAGCTGAACGACAAACCACTCATTAGAGCAGAGATAGCGAACAGAACCGCTGCGGTAACCATGACTTTGACACGCCCGATGCGGTTCGCAATTCCGCCCGCGATAGCAGCACCAACGGCAGCGCCCAAGCTCACGATTGAGACAACTAAGCCCGTCTGCCACGACGCTAGAGAGAACCCGGTGTCGGCTCCCGAAACGGATCCTATCGCCCCATTAATAACGGCTACGTCAAAGCCGAATAAGAAGCCGCCGAGCGCGGCCGCTCCAGCAATCTGCAGGAGTCTATTGTTCTTGCTCATAAGAGTTCCTTTCAAAGGCTTGAGTGTGAGCTAATTGGTGTGGCAAGAAAAGAACGTATTGTTTCCTTAACCCGCGTCCACGTAACGGTGTTTGGCACGGAGAGCGCACCATGAAAAGTACCCGGGAACATATGCAACTCCACGGGAATGCCCGCATCGGCTAAATCCTGGGCGAAACGCACGCCTTCGTCCCGAAGAGGATCGGCAGGATTGACAACGATGAGAGCCGGAGGCATCTTCGCTGCTACTTCCCGCGAAGGCACATAAGGCGGGACGGTGGTCGGATCACCCAGATAATGACGCCATGCTGACGTTGAAGCAGCGCGTGTCCAGATTGGACCATCCTGATAGGTGTCGAAAGACTTCGTAACCATACCCGGTTCGAGGCACGGCTCTAGCAAAACAATTCGATCGACATTCGCGACCATCCCCTGTTCTGCCCCCAGTGCTAGAGCCTGCTGCGCCAAACCTGCGCCGGCCGAATCGCCGTAAACATAGAGCGGTATTTTCGGATAGGTTTGCGCAAGATAGCGCAAAGAACTGAGGCAATCTAGAGCCGCAGCCGGCCATGGGTGCTCTGGCGCCAAGCGATAGTCCGGGCTAGCGACAACCGCACCATCAAATACATCAATCAGCTCACTATTGCGAGCATCATCGTAACGGGCAGCCCCAGCTATGTACCCACCGCCATGAATTGAGAGAACAACAGATCGCGGATTACCCGCACGTCTCAGACATCGCAACACGAAACTGTCATTATCTGTCTGCTCCCCACTGTCGAGCACAACCTCATCGACTTCAACACCTTCCGCAGGAGACACGTCAGACAAAAGCTCTTCGCCGCGTTGACGCATGGTCAGATAGTCATCAGTATTTTGCTTCGGGGTCGCTTCAATAACATCTTTCAGTTCCAGCGCAATGTAGGGCTCAGGCAGAGGCCCGGACTTTGCGTAGCGATCGAGGAATGAGCCCACAAGGCGATAAAACTCTTCAGGTTGATCCCTACGAACAGTATGTGAAGCGTCGGAAATCAGCACCGAGCTGATCTGAGAGCTTCCCAGGTTCTCAAGCTCTGAAAGCCCCTCTTTGCCGAAGAGCACATCATCTTTATCTCCCGTAACCAAAAGCGTGGGAACCTTGAGTTCCTTAAGCACGTCGCGACCGCGCATTCCAACGACACCGGTGGCGGCAAAACGGCGATCCACCTGTGTCTTCCCTTGAGCCCACGCACCATATTCTGACGCCGGCCACGCCGTATACACCTTCATGAGTTCAGTGATGGCCTCACCGACGTGCTCCGTGACCAATTCTTGACGTTTAACCAACCCATCTGCTGCCTTACGGTACAGCTCCCACTGCTCGTCCGTTAGAAGCGCGGGATCCTCGAGCACTAGCGCCTGGACTATTTCTGGAACATCACGAGCGATCACGGAAGCAACCGCCCCGCCTAGAGAGTGCCCCATGAGCACGACCTTGCGACTTGTGCTCTGCCTGGCTGCCTCCACTACAACTGAACGAATTTCAGCGACGATGGCCTTAAAAGGATCAGCCAGTTCGGCATCGAAGAAATGTCGCGATAAACCATGTCCAAGGGTGTCAAGCAGGTATATTTTCCACTCGTCTTTCCAATGCTGAGAAATGTCGGACAAAGACGCGGCGTTATCGGTCACGCCATGCAAAGCGACGATAACGCCCTTAACCTCGCGGCCCGATACCGAATACGATATTCCGTGATTAGCCATCAAGATTTCCTTAATCGAGAAACAAGGGCACCAGCGCCCTAGGGTGACACAAACCACCCTAGGGCGCTGTATACTGGCTGTCAAGCACTGATTTATCGGAGGCCTCCTAATGGAACCAAAATACGCGAAGGTCTACGACGCTCTATTGGAGCGCATCGCAAAGATGAACCCTGGCGAGCGATTGGACAGCGAAGTCAAACTCGCCTCTTCATTCAACGTTTCCCCAATGACCGTCCGTCGCGCGCTCATGCTGCTTAATCAAGACGGTCTAACAGTTGGTATTCCCGGACGGGGCACCTTCGTAACAGACCCCAAATCAACGCCCAACACGTCTCCTCTGGCCGCGGAGAACAGTTGGAATGCTTCAGCTACACTCCTCACTTATCCCAGACTTGTCTCCGCACTACTACAGAAGGCGGACGACACTGAACGGAAGCTCTTGAATACCACTGAAGAACCTTTTATTGCGCGCATCCAGCGCTCTCACTACCTTGACGAGAACCATACAAAACTCGTGGGCATAGAGGTTGGAATTGTTAGAGGCGACGTCTTCCCAGGCATACTCGGACTTGATTTATCTCAAAACCTCAGCGAGCTTCTTTTAGGCGACCATTGGGAACCTAAACGAGAGATAACAACGTCGCAGACCATTCGTGCAACCATGTCTAACAAACTTGAAGCCGAACAACTACATATCGCCGAACCAGCGCCCCTGCTAGCTCTTGAGACCTCTTTTCTCGACGAAGCAGGGAAAACGTGCGCGGAGATCACAAGCAAGTTCCTGGGCGAGCACATCGAAATCACCCTCTAGAAGTTACGTAGACGCTGGCCAAAGTTATCGCCGGCGCAGTGAACCTACACTTCCGTCCTTAACCGGTTAAGCCGCTACCAGCGCAGCCTCGCGTCTGCGCTGGATGCGTAGCGGCAAAAGTTCAGCTCCAGCCATAGCCGCAACAATCAAGGTCCCGCCCAAGATCAACCGGAAGGTCAGGCTTTCGCCGCCGAACGCCACCGCGAAGGCTGCGGCGAACAACGGTTCCAACGTGAAGATAATCGCGGTTGAGGTTGGATTAATATGCGCCTGCGCCCAAGTTTGCAAGAACAACGCAAGCAAGCTTGCCACAAACGCCATATAAAGCAGTGAGGCCCACTGTCCCGCAGTAGAAGGCAACGTAACACCACCGGGCAAAGCAAATAGGAACCCGAGGGCGCCCATACTAATCAGCTGAATCACCGTCAGGTCGAGTGCGTTCTCCTTACTGGTCCAGTGCCCTAACACCACGATGTGGAGGGTGAACATGAGAGCGCCGAGCAACGTCAAAAGCTCGCCAAAGCCAACCGCCAGACCATCCAACGTCAGCACCATCAAACCACCCGTGGCGATCGCAATGCACCCCCACGTTGCCCGAGGGATCTGCACCCCAAACATGAGCATCAAAACGACGGGAGTAAGAACCACATACATGCCGGTAATAAATCCAGACACAGAGGCGTCCGTGTACTGCAGACCAACCACCTGGAACAACTGGCCAAGCATGAAGATCGCTCCAAGCAACATTCCCTTGCCCCAAAGATCCTTCGAGACCTTTTTCAGAGCACGATAGCGCACCGCCAATACCACAACTGCGGCAATAACGAAACGCGTTCCCAGAAAATCCAGCGGCGGAACAGCGCTCACAAGATCCTTAATCAGGAAGAAAGTAGAGCCCCACACGGCAGTAATAAAAACAAAGGCCAAGACAGCAAGCACAGTGGCAATCTTTTCTGAATCGAATCCTCGCCACCAGAACTTTTCACCGGAATCCCAGTTAAGTCCCATAAAAGTTGTAGTTGCTGTTTCTAACCTGTTTTCACCCTGCCTCAACACAGCTTCCCTTCAACTCATCGCAGAAAACACTAACGACTAAGTGATTATATCCAACTTAGCGGGCATAAAATAACCCCTTCAAAGTAGCCAAGCCGCGCGACTTCGTCTTACACTTCAAACTTCTCCAGTTCATATTTTGAGTTATTTTGCGCAGTTTTTCGTTTGGCGGTGTTCCCAAGATCGCACTTTGCGCGTTTGTATTTTCAACTTCGCCAGTGTTATGATTTTCAAGTTGCATTCAAGAGCGTTCTTGGCAACATGCGCCGTTAGCTCAATTGGCAGAGCAGCTGGCTCTTAACCAGCGGGTTGGGGGTTCGATTCCCTCACGGCGCACTTTACATATCCCCATCAGCATTTCCGTCTTCACTGAGAGCAATCTATGGTGCGTCGTTTAACATCCGATGAAGAGCGCCTGATTAATGCTGTTCGTGCGCAACTAGCCTCGCGAAAGAAAACCCAGATTAACGACGAGGTTATCGAGCAAGTAACCCGCCTCGTAAAATCTCTCACCGGCCCCCGCAAATCGATCACCGACGCGGTTGGCCCCGTGTGCTCCACGGCAGACCTCGTTGATTGGATGGGCATTTCGCGTCAAGCCGTAAACAAAGCCGTTAAAGAGTGCCGCATTTTTGGTGTCCGCGAGGGCAACGGCTCGTGGATGTACCCCACCTGGCAACTCACGTCTAACTTCCAAATCGTAAACGGCCTACCCGAGGTTCTGGGCCGCCTTGATGGAGCCATCAGCACCGTTGAGATCGGCCGCTGGTTCATATCCGCACACCCCGAGCTAGAGGGGCTCTCCCCCGCCAAATGGTTGCAGCATGGGCGCGAGGTACGAAGCGCCGTACGAGTTGCCGAACTCCTCGCCCGCAAGCACCGCTAGGTAGCCCGGCAACTCCTACAGCAAACTACTCACAGCCAAGTTCGCTGCGCAGACGAGCCACGTGACCCTTCGCGCGAACGTTATACATCGCGTGAGTAACCTTCTTATCCTTGCCAATCACCACGGTGGAACGGATAACGCCGCGCACTAGCTTGCCGTAGTTCTTCTTCTCTCCAAATGCACCCCACGGCTCCATGACGCTCTTGTCAGGGTCCGACGCCAACGGGAAGTTCAATCCTTGCTTATCGCGGAACTTCTCCAGGGCCGGCATCTTATCCGGGCTCATGCCAATCACCGTGTAACCACAAGACTTCAAAGAAGACAGGCTATCGCGAAAATCGCAGGCCTGCGTGGTACAGCCCGGCGTGGAAGCGCGCGGATAAAAGTAGACGACTACGCCCTTTGCGGCCTTTTCAAGCTGGTCGTACAGGCTGATTGTGCCTTCGGTCGAATCAAGTTCAAAATCTGGGGCCACCTGGCCCACCTCAAAACGTGTCATGCCTCCATTGTGCACAAAGCCAGCGCAACGAGCGCGTTGAAAGCCAGATCTGGCCGCTATACGAAATCCTCAGTACGTCCCCACTGGGCCCGGCCCAGCTTAGACAGCGGGTTCAACTTCGCGAAATCAACCATGCCGTCCTCGGCCATAATTTGACTGTCCGTATGAATCGCCTTCACCTTGCCAACGGTAAGAATCGCCGTTTCTACCTCTACGAATGAGTGGACCTCGCACTCAACTGCAACGCGCGCGTCATCCAGCATTGGCGCGTTCACGTTCGGAGCCTTCTTCCACGTCATACCCACCGCGTCTGCCTCAGATACCCCGGCGGGCAACTCCTTGGACGTCATCGCAACCTGTGGCTTGTGATCCACACTCGCAATATGCACCGTGAAAGCCCCCTCGCGCTTGGCGTTGCGATAGGAATCCTTCGGAGCGCGCGAAGTGAACTGGAACATCAAAGGATCCGTACAAACCACAGAAAATAGAGCATACGGGGCGAGGTTTGCAGACCCATCCTCGTTAAACGTTGCCACCCACGCGATAGGGCGCGGAACAACTAAACTCATTGCAAGCTTATAGCCATCAACCGGCGCTTCATCTTCCGGCTTAAAAACGACGCGTTCCACGTAACTCCCCCATCCGTAGCAGCTCCTACCCACACAGGCTACATGGTTGGGTAGCCACCCGGTTACAAGGTGGCGGGGAAAAGAAAAGCCCCGGACATAAGCCGGAGCTGAAACGTGCCCGAGAAGGGACTTGAACCCCCACGTCGCTAGGACACCAGAACCTAAATCTGGCGCGTCTACCAATTCCGCCACTCGGGCAACAGGAAAAAGCATACCAGGCGTGAGGCCAGACTCGTCAAATCAAGCCAACGTGATCTACACCCCGCAGCTTGCTCTTCCCGCCGCGTCGTTCAAAGCGCGGCATTTCAGCCGCGCGAAGTCCGCGTTAACCCGCTGCCACAGCGGGTCTATCCAGGCGCTGCGTTCCATCAATAATCGACTGCGCAAGCACCCGATTACCGCGATAGAGCACCAGCGTCTGTCCCGGCGCAATACCGCGCACAGACTCCGCGAGCGTCACCCGCAACCCGTCTTCGAAACGCTCCAACCTCTGAATTGGAGCAGGCCTGCCATGCGCGCGCATCTGTGCGTAAAGACACTCGTCATCATCCGTACCGAGGGGCTGCGCTTGAGTTGTGCGCACGTCACCCTCATCGTCGCTAGCATCCCAGGTCAAATCGGTAGTGATAACAACGTCTACACTCAGCAACTCCGACGGGCCCACCACAACCTGATTCACGTCCGGACGCGTTCCCAAAACGTAACGGGGACGTCCATCCACAGCCGGCCGATCAATACCAAGCCCCTTACGCTGGCCAACCGTGTACTCAAAGTAGCCACGGTGCTCACCGAGCACATTCCCGTCCGTATCCACAATCTCGCCCGCAGATTCACCAAGGCGACGGCGCAAAAATCCCTGCGTATCACCATCGGGAATGAAACAAATATCAAACGAGTCCGGCTTATTAGACACTTCCAGGCCGCGTGCCTGCGCTTCCGCCCTCACTGCCGCCTTGGAAGGCATCTCCCCCAAGGGAAAGATGACGCGCGAGATCTCTTCTTCTCCCATCACTGCAAGAACGTAAGACTGATCCTTTGACACGTCCCGCGCTCGCAACAATTCATAGTGATCTCCGTGCTTCTCCGCACGCGCATAGTGGCCCGTCACAACCGCGTCGTAACCCCGCTCGCGGGCGCGGACCGTGAGCTCACGGAACTTCACAAACTCGTTGCAACGCACGCACGGGTTAGGTGTGCGGCCAATGCGGTATTGCTCTACGAAATCTGAAATCACGTTCTCTTCAAACTCGTCGGCCAGGTCCCAAACCTCGAACGGGATCCCCAGCAACTCGCACGTCCTTGCCGCATCCGCACGATCTTGCGGGTTAGCGCAACCACGCGAGCCAGCGCAGCTATCCCCCTCGGTTTTCAAAGCCATATGCACGCCGGTGACGTCATAGCCCGCTTCTACCGCACGCGCGGCAGCAACAGCCGAATCAACACCGCCAGAAAGCGCTGCAATAACCTTCATACGCGCCTACAAACCCTTCTGCCTCAGCGCAGCAAGCGCCTCGGGCACAACCTCATTAATGTCACCCACAACACCGAAATCGGCAATCTCGAAAATCGGGGCATCCGGATCATCACAGACCGCCACGATATGACGGGATGCCTGGATACCGCACGCGTGGTGCACCGCTCCGGAAACGCCGAGGCCGATGTACAAGTTAGGAGCAACGCTCACGCCTGTTTGACCAATCTGCGTGGAGCGATCGATCCACCCTTCATCCGCCGCCACGCGGGTGGAACCCACCGCCGCGTCAAGTGCATCCGCAAGCTCATTCACCAGCGAGAAATCGCCGTCTGTGCCGCGACCGCCACAAACCACAATCGGGGCCTCTGTCAAAGACACGCGGCCCTGGCCGCCCTCCTCAATCGAATCCACGACCTTAACGCCAACAGCAGGCTGTGAGTACGCGACCTTGATAGGAACAATTTCAGGTTCAGTGGCAGTGCCAACTTCCTGGGCCTCCACCGCGGACGGGCGCAAACCGATAACAGGAGTGCCTCGCGTAACCTTGAACTTCGTAGACCACGTGCCGGCCAGGACGCTCTTTTGCGCCTCAATCTGACCATCCACAATGCCGCAAGATGTCACGTCTACAACCGCGCCCGATCCCAAGCGAACCGCTAGAGCTGCCGCTACTTCCCGGCCGCGATAATTCGAAACGTTAAGCACCGCAGCGTACTGGGCCTCCTGGCGCGCCACCTCAAACGCTGCATCCGTCACAACTGCTGCTACGCGCGGCGAAAAGCCCTCCAAATCAGGGGTAAAGACGCGCGCCACGCCATACTTACCAAGCTCAGAGACCTGCGGAGCAGGATTGAGCGCAATCGCGTCAATACGACCAGAAGTGAGCGAACCCGCCAACGTAAGCAACTGCTTAGACGGTTCCGTCAGTACAAAACCTTCATCAATGTTCCCCGTATGATCCGTGATCACCAGGATCGGAGCTGAAATCTTCTCCACTACTTCAACACCTTCTCAATGTACTCAGCCAGCTTTAGGCCGCCACCTACGCCAGACACAACCTCGCCGGCCGCGCGCTCTGACTGTTCACTAGCCTCCAGCACCATCGTGCCCGCACCCTGCTTGCCGATCACCATGGCATCCGGATCAGCTACATCGTCAATATCATCAAGCGACCACACGTCCAACGGCTTCTTCCGCGCCGCGCGCATGTCCTTGAAATTCGGGAAACGCGGCTCATTTACCTGGTCCGTCACCGAAACCACAGCAGGCAAACCACAGCGCAACGTGTCCGTGAAACCATCCGCGTGGCGAACAGCCTGCACGGCGCCCTCTTCAATAGAAAGCTCAGACGCAAGCGAAATATAGGGCCAACCTAAACCAGCAGCCACAGCCGCTGGAACCATCGACGTCATACCGTCCAAGCTAGCCATACCCGTAATAAAGAGGTCAATCGGTTCCTCCTGTGCGAGCTTGCGGGCCACAGCCGCAAGAACCTGTGCGGTACCAATCGCATCAGAACCAGCCAAACGATCATCAGTTACAACAATCGCGCGATCCGCACCTTTTTGCAGTGCGAGCATCGCCGAATCCTCGGCGTCCTCTGGCCCCATAGTCACAGCAATGACCTCGCCACCAAGCTCTTCTACAGCAGCTACGGCCGCCTCGATCGCATTTTCATCAAGCTCATTTAGAGTGTCGTCCTCGCCACGAACCAGACGCCCATTTTCAATTCGGCGCTCAGACATGACATCGGGGACATGCTTAATACTGACCAAAACTCTCATACCCAATACAGTGCCACAATTTTCCCTACGTTGCCGTATTCAAAATGCACTTGTGACCAACCTTAAGGGCGTGCAAACACTACGAAAGAGCAGGTTTATCCGCGAGCGGGTATCATCTTTGCGGTATATGAAATAGGTGGCAGCTAAGCTAAGAGCCACTCACAAGGAGACGTTGGATCACAATGGCGCAGCAACAAACGCACGCAGCCCGAGAAAACTGTGGGCGCAGGGGCGATCTCGCCCCCTCAATTCAGCACCCCACCAACCTCGGAGCCACACCCGTGGCAAGCGGCGTCGATTTTGCCGTAGCCGCTCCCGATGCGAAGAACGTTGAGCTATGCATTTTTGCTGACGCCTCCCGCCACAGCAAAGAAACCCGCTACGACATGACGCCCCACGAAGGTGGCATCTGGTCCGCGCACCTACCGGGCGCCGGCGTTGGCACTGTGTACGGATACCGCGTTGACGGCAAGTGGGATCCAGAAAGCGGCTCTACTTTCAACCCCAACAAGCTTTTGCTGGACCCCTACGGCAAAGGCATCGAAGGCGAAGTGGTGCTGAGCCCCGCCATACATGCGCACGAAGTAGACGACAACATGTTTCCGTCCTCTACTCCCTACAAGCAGTCTCAAACCGACTCTGCCGCCTACATGGCGCGTTCTATAGTGGTGCAAACCAACGAGTTCGCGGTATCTGCAAAGCCGCGCACACCGTGGAACGAATCCGTTATATACGAGCTGCACGTCAAAGGCTTCACTAAGCAAATGCAGGCCGTCCCCGCCGAACTTCGCGGCACCTACGCAGGCCTTGCCCATCCCGCCGCCATTGCGCACCTCAAAGCGCTCGGTGTCACCGCAGTTGAACTACTTCCCATCCACGCTTCCTGGAACGAGCCCTTCCTCCAAGGCAAGGGGCTTTCCAACTACTGGGGATACTCCACTCTTTCCTACTTCTCCCCCGAACCTCGCTACGCCACCAAACAAGCGCGTCAGCTTGGCGCCCAAGCCGTACTAGATGAAGTGCGCGGCATGGTCTCAATCCTGCATGAACACGGCATCGAAGTGCTCCTAGACGTGGTCTACAACCACACCTGCGAGGGCGGGCTTCCCGGTCAGATGATCTCCTGGCGCGGGTTCGGCCAGCAACTGTACTACCGTCACACCAACGAACGCCCCGCGCAGATGATTGATGACACGGGTTGTGGCAACACCGTGAACTTCGACGAATCCCTCGTCATCCAACACACTCTCGACTCCCTGCGATACTGGTCCGAAGAAGTAGGAGTTGACGGGTTCCGCTTCGATCTTGCTCCAACGCTCGGCCGCCACGCGCACGGATTTGCATCCAATCACCCGTTCTTCATGGCCCTTGCAGCTGACCCCGTCCTCAATAAGCAAAAGATTATTGCCGAACCGTGGGACATTGGCCCGGGAGGCTGGCAAACCGGCAACTTCCCCCTGCCCTGGTCCGAATGGAACGACCGCTACCGCGACACCATCCGCTCATTCTGGCTAGCCGACTTTGCAAACCTTGAAGCCGGCCGCCAAAGCCAAGGCCCCAACGAGCTTGCAACCCGCATCTCCGGTTCGGCCGACCTGTTTGGCGAAACGCTCGGCAGGCTGCGCCCCGTTCGCTCCTCCGTAAACTTCATTACCGCGCACGACGGTTTCACCCTGGCTGACCTCACCGCATACAACCACAAGAACAACTTCGACAACCTCGAAGGCAACATGGACGGCACGTCCCAAAACCTCTCGTGGAACCACGGGGTGGAAGGCCACATGAACCGTATTCCGCGTCCCTCTGACGCGGAACAAGACACTCCCCTGGGGATGCTGGATTCCGTGTTCTACGCCCGCGAGCGCTCCATGCGTAACCTCATGGCTACGCTCCTTATCTCAGCCGGCACGCCCATGATCACGGCCGGAGACGAGATTGGACGCACCCAGCAGGGCAACAACAACGCCTACTGCCAGGACAACGCCATCTCGTGGGTCAACTGGGACATGGATTCTTGGCAGCACGACCTCCTTGAATCAGTGCGCTACCTGATTGCCCTGCGCGCTAACCACCCGGTTATGCGACCAAACTCGTTTGCCTCCGGGGGCACGAGGTGTGGCGACGAAATCGCCGACCTGTCTTGGTACACGGCTAACGACCGCAGATTCAAGCCGGAAGACTGGCACAAGGTTAAACACCGTACGCTCCAAATGCTGCGCACAGGTGCGCCCTGTAACGATTCCGACATGCTTGTGGTTTTCAACGCGACACTGAACTCAAAAACAGTCATGCTTGCCAAGGGACGGGGGCGCAACTACCGCCTTGTTTTTGATTCGTCTTGGACAAACCCGAGCGAAGGCGGGGTTATCAGCGCTTCTGACCACAGCGGTTGCGATATTGCAAAGCCCGGGTCCATGGTGCACATAGAGCCACAATCCCTGCAGATTTATCTGTCCGAGTAGTGCGATAGGATGAGGCGCGTGAGCAACAAAGCTGAAGAAACCTTAAGTAAGAGTACAGATTCCGCGTCTTTGGCCCGCGCTGTGGAGCGTTCCGCCGAACTCAACAAAGAGATCGACAAGGACCCAAGCCGATTCCGCATGCTAACCGGTGACCGTCCAACCGGCCACCTGCACCTAGGCCACTACTTTGGGACCATTAAGAACCGTATTGAGCAGCAGCAGCGTGGCATTGAAACCTGGCAGCTGATTGCTGACTACCAGGTGATCACTGACCGCGACGGCGTTGGCCCGCTACGCGAACGCGTGCTGTCGCTACTTACCGACTACATTGCAGCTGGAATGGACCCCGAGCGCGCAACTATCTTCACGCACTCCGCCGTACCCGCCTTGAACCAGCTAATGCTCCCATTCCTATCCCTGGTAACCGAGTCCGAACTACACCGCAACCCCACTGTCAAAGCTGAGCTTGACGCCACTGACGGACGAGCAATGTCCGGGCTCCTCCTCACCTACCCGGTTCACCAGGCGGCCGACATCCTCTTCTGCCGCGCAAACATCGTTCCCGTTGGGCAAGACCAGTTGCCACACCTCGAACAAGCGCGCGTCATTGCGAACCGCTTTGACCGTCGTTACGGCCGTGCAGACAAGAATAAGCCGGTCTTTAGGCGTCCCGAAGCTCTACTGTCCAATGCTTCGCACGTCCTCGGCCTCGACGGCGAAAAAATGTCAAAGTCTCGCGGCAACACCATTGAGCTACGAATGAGCGCCGACGAAACCGCAAAACGTCTCAAGAAGGCAAAAACGGATGCCGATCGTGTCATCACCTATGACCCGGAAAACCGTCCCGAAGTTTCCAACCTTCTGCTGATGGCATCCATGGCCTGCGGGGAAAGTCCCGAAGCCATTGCCGATCAGATCGGAGACGGCGGTGGTGGCGCCCTCAAGGCCCGCGTAACCGAAGACCTCAATACCATGCTCGCCCCCATCAGGGCGCGTCGCGCTGAGCTTTCTGAAAACGAGGACTACCTGCTTGAAGTCCTAAGAAAAGGCAACGAACGTGCAAACGAAGTTGCAAACGAGACACTAAGTGACGTTCTAACCGCTATGAATATGAAGTACTACTAAAACAATTCACAAAGCTTTCGACGAGTCTAAGGAGCCGGACCGATGCCAGTAGCCAAAGCGAAGAACACCACTTCGACCATGAAGAATCCAGTTCCCCCTCGAGCGCGGATAACGCGCATCCCTGCAACCGAGGTGTTCCCGGTAATCGAGCAGGGACTTTGGCCGGCAAAAGCAACGGAAGGTGAATCCTTCCCCGTGCGCGCAACCGTGTTCCGTGAAGGACACGACGCGCTCGGTGTAGAAGCCGTTCTGATAGACCCGGAAGGCAACGAGCACATGCGTGCCTACATGCATGACATCGCTCCGGGCCTTGACCGCTATGAGGCGTGGCTCATGCCTGACCGCCCCGGCGCGTGGCAGTTCCGCATCGACACCTGGTCCGACCCATACACCTCCTGGGCACATGACGCCGCCATCAAAGTAGCGGCCGACACGGACGTTGAGCTCATGCTTGAAGAAGGCGCCCGCCTTATGGAACGCGCCGCCGACGGACGCCCCCGCCCCAAGGGTAGCCGCAAACAAAAAGGACCGGACAAGGCCGGCAAGGCAGTGCTACTAGAGGCAGCCAAATTACTACGCGACGAAAGCGCCTCGCCCCAAACGCGACTATCCGCAGGCCTATCGTCGAGAGTGCGTAACGTGTTCCGCCACTTCCCACTGCGGGAGCTGTGGACGCGCACACGCACCTACCCGCTGAAGGTAGACCGCAAGGCCGCGCTATTTTCCTCCTGGTATGAGATCTTCCCTCGCTCCTACGGCGCACACCGCGACGAGAATGGCGACTGGGTGTCCGGCACGCTAGCAGGAGCAGCCCAGCAGATTCCCCGCATTGCGAACATGGGCTTCAGCGTCATCTACCTGACCCCTATCCACCCCATCGGCACCACCTTTAGGAAGGGACGCAACAACACCCTCGAAGCCGGTCCGATGGACCCGGGATCGCCATACGGAATTGGCGCTCCAGAAGGCGGACATGATGCCATCCATCCCGACCTTGGCACGTTTGAAGACTTCGACAAATTTGTTTCCAAAGCGCGCGAACACGGCATGGAGGTAGCGCTTGACCTTGCTCTGCAATGCTCGCCCGACCACCCGTGGGTTAAGGAACACCCCGAATGGTTTAGCGAACGTGCAGATGGCTCTATTGCCTACGCGGAAAACCCGCCCAAGAAGTACCAGGACATTTACCCACTGAACTTCGACAACGATCCAGAAGGTATCTACCGGGCGGTTCGCGACGTTGTTCAAAAGTGGATCGACCACGGAGTAACCCTGTTCCGCGTAGACAACCCCCACACCAAGCCACTGAGCTTCTGGCAACGTTTCCTAGCCGAATTTAACGAAAAGCACCCCGAGGTGATCTTCCTTGCCGAAGCCTTCACGCGGCCTGCCATGATGCGCACGCTTGGAGCCCTCGGCTACCACCAGTCCTACACATACTTCACTTGGAGAACCACCAAGAAGGAGTTGCTGGAATACTTTGAAGAGGTTTCCAAGGACACCGCCCACGTGATGCGCCCGAACTTCTGGCCCACCACGCACGACATTCTCACCCCGCAGATGACCACCGGAGGCGCCGCAATCTTCGCCCTACGCGCAGTTCTTGCAGCCACAGCATCCCCCTCGTGGGGCATCTACTCCGGATACGAGTTCGTAGAGAACGTGCAGCGGCCCGGGTTTGAAGAGCAAATCGACAACGAGAAGTACGAATACCGCCCCCGCGACTGGGAAGATGCAAACAAGTACGGCATCGAAAACCTACTCACTTTGCTAAACACCGCACGAGGCCGCCACCCGGCCCTCCAGCAGTTGCACCGCATCCAGGTGCATGAGACCTCGGATGACCGGCTGCTGTGCTTCTCAAAGCACGTGCCCGCAAAGTTCAGCCCCAACGGTGAAGAAGACACCGTCATCGTTGTTGTAAACCTCGATCCGCACAACGCGGTTGAAGGTTCTGTCGACATCGACCTGTCAAAACTCGGTGCCACTATCAACTACGGGCCGAACGGTCCCGTGCTGAACGTTGTAGACGAGCTCGATGGCGTTGAATACCAGTGGGGCGAGCACAACTACGTTCGCCTTGAGCCATCAATCCGTACCGCACACGTCCTCGCAGTGCGCCCTGCGAGCAACTAAACACCGCGGGGGCGCGGCGTTCCGCGCCCCCGTCGCATAAAGACTTCTTAAGGACAACCATGACCCTATCGCCGCGAGACAGTGCCCCAACCGGTGCTATCCCCTTGATTCCTCGGGGTGGCGACGATGCCACCACCCGCGAAGTTCCCGAAGAACGCGTGGTAGCCACGTTGCCTACGCCAGCCGAAGATCCGCAGTGGTACCGCACCGCCGTGTTTTACGAAGTGCTCACCCACTCATTCTTTGACTCCAACAACGACGGAACGGGCGACTTCAAGGGTCTCACGGAAAAGCTCGATTATCTGGCGTGGCTGGGCATCGACGCGATCTGGATTCCCCCGTTCTACCCGTCCCCCATGGGCGACGGCGGATACGATATCTCGGATTACACCAACGTGGATCCTCGCTACGGCACGATGGATGACTTCCGCACGCTTATGGAGGAGGCTCACAAGCGCCGCATCCGCGTGGTAATCGACATGGTCATGAACCACACTTCCTCCGCCCACCCCTGGTTCCAAGCATCGCGACAGGATCCAGCCGGTCCGTACGGAGACTTCTACGTATGGCGAGACCGCCCCGCCGAGTACCTGGACGCGCGCATCATCTTCATCGACACCGAAGATTCCAACTGGACTTACGACGAAGTTCGCGGCCAGTATTTCTGGCACCGCTTCTTCAGCCATCAGCCCGACCTCAACTTCGAGAACCCGGCCGTGCGTGAAGCTATCAAGAACACAATCCGCTTTTGGGCTGACACGGGCGTGGATGGATTCCGCCTAGACGCCATCCCCTACCTCTACGAGGAAGACGGCACCAACTGCGAGAACCTGCCGCGCACCCACGACTTCATTGCCGAACTACGCGACATGGTCGACGAGGAATACCCCGGCACCCTTCTGATTGCAGAAGCAAACCAGCCCCCACACGAAGTGGTTGCATACTTCGGATCCGATTCCAGGCCCGAATGCCACGTATGCTTCCACTTCCCAATCATGCCCAAGATCTTCGCAGCGCTACGCGAAGAAACCTCCAAGGGAGTGCGCGAAGCTTTTGCCGCAACCCCGCCCCTTCCCAAGGGCGGACAGTGGGGTACTTTCTTGCGTAATCATGACGAACTCACCCTCGAAATGGTCACCGACGAGGAGCGCCAAGCCATGTACGGCTGGTACGCACCCGAACCGCGCATGCGGGCCAACGTGGGTATCCGACGCCGCCTCGCCCCACTATTGCGCGGCTCCAGACGCGAAGTTGAACTGGCGCATGCCATGCTCCTTTCATTCCCCGGATCCCCGTTCCTCTACTACGGTGACGAGATCGGAATGGGAGACAACATTTGGCTCAAAGACCGCGATGGGGTGCGCACACCCATGCAGTGGGATTCAACTCCCGGCGCTGGCTTCTCTAAAGGCGATCCCGCCACGTTCTACCTGCCCCTAATCGAAGACGGACCGTACGCACCGGCCGCTGTCAACGTGGCAGAACACCGATCCCGGCCCACCTCAATGCTCAACTGGCTACGCGGCATGTTGGAAGTACGCAAACGCTACCCCGTGTTCGGCATCGGATCGCTCACGCTACTGTCCACGTCAGACGACGCCGTCCTCGCCTATCTGCGTCGCGACGAACGTCAAACCGTGCTGTGCGTAAACAACCTGTCTACCACTTCTCGCTCAGCCACCATCCAACTACCCGGCATGGGCGGCTGGCACCTGTATGACACCGCCTCTGGCAATCGATTCCCTGACGTTCGCGAAGACGAAACTATCGACATCACGCTTGGACGCCACGGCTTCTACTGGCTCGAAGCCACATTCCTAAACGAAGAAGACGAAGAGGAGTAACCATGGGCGCTTCATGGCCAGCAGACGTAAACCTACTAGACCAAATCGACACCTGGCTGTACAAACAACGCTGGTTCCCCGGAAGCACCGGCGAATCGGTTCGCCTGGTTGCCAACGTTGACCTCTCAAGCTACTCAGCTGACCCAGCCAGCAGTGAAAGCGAGGACGCACTCGAGCCGGTCTGGATCTCCATCATTCAAGTGGGCGAAACCTTCATTTCCATACCGCTCGCATACACCGAGACCAAACCCGACTTCGGCCTTATTACCGAACTTCAAGGCGCCTACCTGATCGACGGAGCATACTCTCCCGCATTCCTTAGGGCATGGCTACGCAAAGCCCACGCAAACGGTACGCTCAGCCCCATCGAGCCGCAGCGAGGTGATGAAGCACTAGCGAGCCTACTTGCAGAAGCGTCGAGGGCGTTTGTGCTTACCGGAGAGCAATCCAACACCTCCGTGCGCTTTGGTGGCCCATTTGCCTGCGTGTTGAAACTGCTTCGCGTACTTCACCCCGGTCTACACCCCGAAGTGGAAGTGACCCTAGAGCTTGCAAAACTGGGTTGGACGCATGTGCCAAAGCCCATCGCCTACTTGGAAGAAGAGTTCCAGCTGGAAGGGCTGCGTGGCAACGTGGTACTTGGCTTTGCCGGATCACTGGTTAACAACGGCCGCGATGGCTTTGAACTCTTCGTTGAAATCGCAGGTAAGAACGAGGATCCCGCACCGCTTGCCCGCGGCCTCGGGACTGTAACCGCGGGCCTACACGAACACATGGCAAAAGCCTTCGGCGAGTCTGCACCCGCACAAGCTGAGCAGCTCAAGGACCGCCTGCGTGTCAACCTCGCTGCGGCCGCAGCTGAAGTTCCTAGGCTCCGCGAAAGTGACCTCATCGAACCCCTCGAAGCCAAAATCGAAGGCATCGGGAATATCGAAAACCTGCCGCCCATGATTCGCATTCACGGCGATTACCACCTAGGCCAAACCCTACTAGGCGAGGACGGATGGGTAATCCTTGACTTCGAAGGCGAACCACTACGCCCGCTGGAAGAACGCCGCGAACCCGACTTCGCACTTCGCGACGTTGCCGGCATGCTCAGATCTTTTGACTACGCCGCCGCCAAGGGAGGCGCAAACCAGGCCTGGCTACATGCAGCGCGCGAAGCCTTCATCGACGGCTACACCGGCGGCGGAGGCCTTGGCAAAACTGAGAGCGAGCTCAGCGCCGTTCTCGAAATCGAAAAAGCGGCCTACGAAGCCGTCTACGAATACCGGATGCGGCCCGACTGGATCTGGATTCCAGAAAACGCGCTTACTCGACTTGCAAAATAAGACACTCTCATAAGCGCAAAAACTGGGCTCATACATGGAAGAATTGCAACTATGAACGCGACACCATACCCCGTAGATCCAGCAACCCTTTCAGCTGTTGCTAACGCAACCCACCATTCACCTCACTCGGTGCTCGGTGGCCACATCCACGACGGTGCGGTAACCATCCGCACGGTCAGGCATCTGGCAGATTCCGTCACCATTGTCACCAAAACCGGTGAGTATAAAGCCACCCACGAGCAAGACGGCATCTGGACAGCAGTTCTGCCCTACGAAACCGTTCCCGACTACCGCCTGCGCGTCACCTACGGGGATCAAGTCGTTGACTCGGACGACCCCTACCGCTTCTTGCCCACCATCGGCGAAATGGACCTCTACCTCATCGGAGAAGGACGCCACGAGAACCTCTGGGAAGCCCTCGGCGCACACGTTCGCACCTTCGAAAGCGAACTGGGTGAAGTACACGGAGTGTCGTTCACCGTCTGGGCTCCCAACGCTCGCGCTGTCCGCGTAGTTGGTGACTTCAACTACTGGGACGGCACCGGCAGCGCCATGCGCACTCTGGGTGCCTCCGGCGTGTGGGAACTCTTCGTTCCCGGCGTTGAGGTTGGTGCCCGCTACAAGTTCGAAATCTGCGGGCCGGACGGCAACTGGATGCAAAAAGCGGATCCCATGGCTCGCGCCACCGAGATTCCTCCCGCAACCGCCTCTGTTGTTACCGACAAGTTCCACGAGTGGTCCGACCACGAGTGGATGGAGGCTAGGGCCGCCAAAGACCCGCACACCAGCCCCATGTCCGTCTACGAGGTGCACATTGGATCATGGCGCCAAGGACTGGGATACCGCACCCTGGCCGACGAGCTGGTCCCCTACCTCAAGCGCATGGGATACACGCACGTTGAGTTCATGCCCGTCGCAGAACACCCATTCGGTGGTTCATGGGGCTACCAGGTGACGTCCTACTACGCGCCGACCTCTCGGTTTGGCACGCCAGATGACTTCCGCTACCTCGTCGACAAGCTACACCAAGCCGGCATCGGCGTCATCCTCGACTGGGTGCCCGCCCACTTCCCCAAGGACAGCTGGGCACTTGCCAGGTTTGACGGCACCGCCCTGTACGAGGACCCGGACCCAATGCGCGGCGAACATCCAGACTGGGGCACGCTTGTGTTTAACTTTGGACGCCGCGAGGTGCGCAACTTCCTAGTGGCCAACGCCTTGTACTGGCTCGAAGAGTTCCACATCGACGGCCTGCGCGTCGATGCCGTGGCGTCCATGCTCTACCTCGATTACTCGCGAAACGACGGCGAATGGCGTCCCAACCAGTACGGTGGCCGCGAGCACCTCGAAGCCATCGAGTTCATTCAAGAAGCCAACGCCACCGCCTACCGGCGCAACCCCGGCATTGTTATGGTCGCCGAAGAATCCACGGCATGGCCCGGCGTTACCGCCCCCACCTCCGGTGGCGGCCTGGGCTTTGGCCTCAAATGGAACATGGGCTGGATGAACGACACCCTGCGCTACATGCAGGAAGACCCGGTAAACCGCCGCTGGCACCACGGTGAGCTCACGTTCTCCCTCGTATACGCGTTCTCTGAGAACTACGTCCTGCCGCTCTCACACGACGAAGTTGTGCACGGCAAAGGCTCCCTCATTTCGAAGATGCCCGGCGACAAGTGGCGCCGCCTCGCCGGCCTGCGCTCGCTACTGGCCTACCAGTGGTCACACCCGGGCAAGCAGCTACTGTTCATGGGCCAAGACTTCGGTCAAGAATCCGAATGGTCCGAGGCGTACTCGCTTGACTGGTGGCTCATGGATGACCCCGGCCACCGTGGCGTAAACCGCCTTGTTGCCAGCTTGAACAACATCTACAAGAACTCCCCTGCCCTGTGGGATGACAACTACACGGGATACGAGTGGATTGAAGCTGGCGACGCCGACCACAACGTCATCTCCTTCATCCGCAAGGGCAAGGACGAGGCAGGCGACACCGACATTTTGGTATGCATCTCCAACTTCGCTGGTAACCCTCACGAGGGCTACCGTGTAGGCCTGCCGTTCTTAGGCAAGTGGGAAGAAGTTCTCAATACCGACGCTGAAATCTTTGGCGGTTCTGGTGTTTGCAACATGGGCCCGATCATTGCCGAGGATGTTCCCTGGAACGGGCGCCCTGCCTCTGTTGAGCTACGCGTGCCACCACTAGGCGCTGTTTGGCTCCGTCCAGTACGCGACTAAACGCAAAACAATAAAGTGGCGGTGGGATCGTTTTGAACCGATCCCACCGCCACTTTTGTTCTTAGCGGCCCTGCCGTTAGAACAGCAAGCTTGAAAGACGCGCGCGAGCCGCCTTCACCCGCGGGTCAACCCCCAAAACCGTGAACATCTCAAGCAAACGCTCACGTGCGGCCTCGAATGCCGCATCATCACTGCCCTTCGAGCGGGCAATGACATCGAGCAACGTATCAAATGCGGCCTCTACATTGCCCTCAACAAACGCCGCATCCGCGAGCGAGAGCTCCGAACCATCAGAGTCGTCACGCACGCGCTTCGCCAGTTGCAAACGCGCGATAGACTCCTTAGCCACCTGGTCTTTAGGCGCCTGGGCCAAAACCTTTGCCCATTGCTCGATAGCGCCTTCCAAGTCACCCGCATCCTCAGCGGCCAACGCAGCCTCATGCAACGGATTCGTTTTTGGACCAGCCGGGACGTCAACCATGCGCCCCGTCAAACCAGCGTTGGCAGCAACTTTGAGCAGCTCATTGAACACGGCAACTATCTGGTCCTTCGGCTGCGCTCCCTGGAACAGCGGCACCGGACGGCCACCAACCAAAGCAACAACCGTAGGGATGGACTGCACCCCGAACATTTGCGACAGCTGCTGGTTGGCCTCCGTATCGATCTTCGCAAGCACCACGCGACCATCGAGTTCGCGGATCACGTCCTCCAAAATCGGAGTTAGCTGCTTACACGGCTGACACCAATCAGCCCAAAAGTCGATCACAACCGGCAGGGTTTGCGAAAGCTCAACAAGCTCTTGCAAACCCGCCTCGTCCACGTCACGAATAATCGGCCCAGTAAGGCCTGCTTCAGCAGAAGCCTGCGTAGCCGCAGCCGGGGCGGAATCTGCGTCCACACCTTCCAACGAAACCGCACCAAAGGTATCAGCAGGCATAGACTCGCCAGACATCAAAAACCTCTTTCAATTACCAAACTACTCAACAACGCGATACGAACCGAGAATGCGCTCCGCGCCAATCGCATGAATCAACTCGCTAGAGCCCTTGGGAGGAACAATCAGCGCAACTGAAGCCAGGTACGTGACCTCCACGGGCTTGTCATGAACCTCGGGATCTTCCATCAGATCCGCAATGGCGCCGCCAAGCTTGATCTTCGCATTCTCTTTAGCGCGCTCATACGTGACCGTGAACGAAATATTTCCCGCTACAAGCGCCGAACCATCAACCAAAGCCACAGCTGTTAGCGGTTTTTCTGCAGGAGTTGCGGCAATCGTTACTTTACCGTTCTCGCCCAATGAATCATTCAGCTTTAGCTGATCCTTATACGCCTTGGTGAAATCATCATCAGCAAACAGGTCAGGCTGATTCGCCTTATCGTCAAGCCGCGCCGTCCACTCGGTCAGAGCCTCCTGCGGAGACAACACAAAACTATCCGCATCAGCAGCCACCACTGGGGACCCTTCGGAAACCGCAATAGTTTGAAGCGATTCACCCGGGAACATACGCACCCAACTGGTTAGCTTGTAATCATCACGGGCGTTTTCCTGCGTGATGAAGCCAATCTGTGGCAACTCACCTTCGGTGGTTTTTGTGGGCGCAATAATGGCGCGCGGCCAAGTATGCGACTGAGTCACCGTGGCTGCCGTCTCATCCAAATCAAGACTCGCAACCGCCTCTTCACGCGCCTTCGCAAGCCTATACATCGCTGACCGCATAGCGAGAGCCGGATCCTTCACCCGCGGCCCAAGCAGGCTTTCATCCAGGGCCTCGTCCCCTGCGGCCAACGCGGCCTCAACCTCGGAAATCAGCGTCGTAACCTGCACTTCGTCCAGGTTCGGTTGCTCTGATTCATTGGTATTCGTCTCTGTTGAAGGCAGCTGGGGAACCTCGCTTGAACACGCGGCCAGCCCCGTGGTGGACAACGCCAAAATCAGTAGCGCTGAAGGTATCGTTTTCCTCATTCGTCCTCCCCCTTCTTATCCGATTCTGCATCGTCTGACCGCGGAATAACCGGGATGAGGCCCGTAGCGAAGCTCTGGCCGCCCATTGATACCTCGGCCTCGCCGCGAGCGCGAGCCTCACGAATTGCGCGCCTGGACGGGAGCACGTGCGTCTTTCCGCCAATGGTGGTGGTGATCTCTGTGCGCTCCTCAGCTACAGGGCGTGCCTGACGCTCAAGCAGCGAAACTCGCCGCTGGTGGTCTTCCTCTGCCTTCACACTGTTTTGAGCAGACGGTTTGGAGTTCTCCCCGCTCTTCTCGCTATCACGCGCGGATTTCGACGCCGCGTCCTTGCTGAAGGAGGACTTCAAATCACTGAACTTGTGCAAAGCGCGCTGTCTGCGCTCGCGAGCTTCTTCAGTGCGCGCATGTTCCTTACGAGTGCGTTGAAGTGCTAGGAATGGCACGAGGCCAAGCAGTAGCAAGATTAAGCCGATAACCGTAAGAGCGATGATCCACGCGCTAGAAGCATCACGCTGCCAAGTCAAAGAAATCTTCGGCGCCGGATCCACTCCATTTGTGGCCGCTAAAATGACCAATCCGGAACCATCCATCGTAATATCCCACGAGAGCGAATCCTTGCCGGTTTTCACATCCAGCCACATATCCGACTGCGCCAGAGCCTTGTCAAACTCGTCTGCGGCGAACTCGTCTGCATTAACCTCGGGCTTTTCCCCATCGTGCTTGGTGGAAGCAATGACCTGCCACGACGACAAGCCCGTAAGCTGCGTATTAGGAAGCTCGCCGATCCACGCCTGTGCATCAGCATCACGGCCGAGCGCCAAAACGATCGGCTGGCCGGGCGCTTCCGCATGTACCGTTACCTTGGTGTCAACCAGCCCAAGCAGGCCAGAAACCGTGGTCTCATACGGCGTTTCTGGACGCTCCGCCTGTGCGGTGACCGTCGACTCAGGACGCAACACCGTTGCAAACAACAGACCGGCAATCACCATAATTAGGCCGAGTGCCGAAAGTGCAATCGGGATACCCTGCCTCTTGGTAGGCGTGTTCACCACTAATCCTCCGCAAAAATGGATGTACTTACCATCCAGATTAGGGGCAATCGCGGCCACAGACCATTTAGATCGTAAAGTAGCGACCAAAACCACGAATTATAAGCGCTTTGCCCTACCCCGCGTTCACGCTCAGTACCCCGTTTGATTTACACTAGTAACAGTGTGATTTTTTGGGGCACTTTTATTTCGAGGAGATTTCGTGAGCGAAGAGCAAACAGATTTTCCAGTTGTCATGCGAGGCTACGACCGCATCCAGGTTGATGAACAACTGCAGACTCTCATGACCGCGCTATCCGAGGCGCGCAGGCGAGCAGAAGTTGCGGAAAACCGGGCCAAGAGCCTCGAAAGTGACCTGGAAGAATCGCGTAACCGTTTGGAGGAGCAAGAACGCGCCTCCTTCTCTGGCATTGGCGCACGCGTTGAACAGCTCCTACGCTCCGCTGAAGAACAAGCGATTGCCGTCACCACGAAGGCGCAGGCAGAATCCGACGCCCTCATGGAACGCACCCGCACAGAAACCCAGCGGCTCGCCTCGAGGGCAGAAGCAGAAGCTGAAGCCCTTCTATCCGAAGCACGCCGCGAAGCCGCCGAACGCGCCTCCCGCGCCCAGACCGAAGCGGAAACCCTCCTTACCAATGCGCAGCACCGGGCTAACGAAATGGTTGCGTCCGCACAGCGCGATGCAGCTGCGCTCCGCTCCGAAACCAACACCTACGTAAACGACGCACGCGCAAGCGTTGAACGCGAAGTTGAAGTCCTGCGTGCCCGCGCACAAAAAGACACGGTTGAGATGCGCGTTGCCTCTGAACAAGAAGCCGCGCAAATGCGTGCCGACGCCGGTGCGGATGCCCAAGCAGTACGTGAAAATGCTAACGCGGAAGCCAAGCAGACCCTCGAATCTGCACGAACCGCTGCTGAATCCTCCCTTGCCGCTGCTCGCGACGAATCCGACAAGATCACGCGAGAGGCACGCGCCATCCTCGAAGACGCGAAAGCCAAAGCTAACGTTGCACGCCAAGAAGCCGAACAGGAAATCGCCGACCAGCGCGCCAGTGCACGCGAAGCCGATGCTGCCGCGCACGAGCAAGCACGCGAAGAAACCACCGCGATGGTTACCGCCGCACGCACCCAAGTCAGCGAGGCTGAAAAGCACCTGGCAGAAACTCTGCAGCGTGCGGAACGTCTGCTTACCGACACCGATGCCGTTGTTCGCAGGCGTCAAGAGGATGCTCGCCGTAGCGCCGAAGCGATCATTGCTGCTGCCGAAGCCGAAGCCGACCAGCTACGCGAAACCGCGCGTCAAGAAGCTCTTAGCGAGCGAGCAGCCGCCCAGCGTACAGTTGAAAAGCTAACTCGCCAGCGTGAATCCGTTGCCGCATACCTTGACGAAATGCGCGGCCTTCTTGGTTCCTCCGCCGCCCGTAGCATTGCCGGGCTGACCGAATCAGAAGAAGGCACGGACACTGCCTCCCCCGCCCTCTTCGACGACCCGGAGAAGAAGTAGACAAATCGGCGGCAAGCCGATAACAATAACGCACTACATTGGGTTGGTGCCCAGCACTTCCGCGCCGGGCACCAACCCAATTTTGACTCTAGTAAAAGTTTGAGACCCCACTATCCCAACAGTGTGGATGCCAATGACGGCGCGCATCAACCCCGACTTCAAGGCCGAACGCACCCTCCTCACGCCACGCAACCACGTGGGGCGACCCAACAGTGATAGCCCGATGGCAGCCGGGGCACGTGTATTCCTTCGATGCTCGAGACAGGCGCTGGACACTAAAAGTGCCCGAACTGCGCTCCACCTGGCGCGGCATTGACGCCAACCTATCCATATTCAACGGACGATGCGGCTGATTATACGGACGTTTACCACTACGGCGAGCCATTAAACCTCCCTCAAAGCAAAGCGCCCCGGCAAAAGCCAGGGCGCCACTACCCACGCGTTAAACTGCCACACCGCGACGATACACGGTGACCGGCTCCAGGCTATCACTGACAACCACAACATCAGCCTTCATGCCCTCACGCAAACAACCGATTGTCTGATCGCCAATGATCTTCGCGCCTTGAACCGAGGCCATATAAACCGCATCCACCAGCGGCACGTAACCGCCCTGGGAGAGCAGGCGAACCTGGTCAAGTAGGTGCGAAGTGCCGCCCGCTATCGCGTCACCACCGGTAAGACGAGCAATACCATCCTTCACGGTCACAGCCTGCGGACCCAGCTGGTAAGAACCATCGGGCATGCCGGCGGCAGCCATCGCATCCGTTACCAGTACTAGGCACTCACGGCCAAGCGTCTCATACACCGCGCGAACTATATCCGCAGACAGGTGTACACCATCACCAATCAACTCCAAAATTGCGCCGTCGCGCGCCGCATCAGAAATAAACTCCGGCACCGGACCCGGATCACGATGGTGAATTGGCCTCATTCCGTTGAACAAATGCGTAGCGGTGGCCTTCGGTGAACGCGGAGCAACCTGGGCCAGCTTTTCCCGCGAGTACTCCAATGCCTTACGAACTGCCTCCGGACCAGCATCCGTATGCCCCCAGGACGGAAGCGCACCGCCCTCAATCAAAGCTTCGGCTACCGAGCCCTCACCGAATGCGCCCTTCTTCTCCGGAGCCAGCGTCATCGTCACGCAATACCCCTTAGAAAGCTCAATCAGTTCTTTGGTGAGCTCCACGTCCGGCTCAATGATGTAAGTAGGGTCCTGCGCGCCCTTGCGCTCAACCGAAACGAATGGGCCCTCAAAATGAATGCCGGCCAGCTCATCCTTCTCACACAAGTTAGCCAGCGTAACCGCACGCGAGCGGAGCACATCCGCAGCTGCCGTCACCCCTGAAGCCACCAGTGAAGTTGTGCCATGCCTGCGATGCTCCATCACCGCAACCATCGCCTGCTCTTCGGTGTGCGCATTTGGGAAAGACTCGCCCCCACCACCGTGGCAGTGCACATCCACCAAGCCGGGCAGAATATAGCCGTCAATCCGTTCCGCGCGAGCGGCCTCCCCCTCGGTCAAAATCTTCGATGCCACGCCGCATTTTCGGATAACTTCGTCAAAAACCACCGCGCCGTCGGAGATCACTTCCGATTCCGTTACCACTCGCCCGCGCAAAATCCGAGGCTCGCTCATTCTCAAGCGCTCCTTTGCATATGTTCAAACCAGAAAACTAACCACTTCCAGTTTAATAACACATCACTTGTCTGACGAGCTAATGATTAAAATAGTCTCGAATCAGAGTCATCCATTCCGCGCATCGCATCATAGTCGAGGATCACGCACCTAATCCCCCGGTCCTCAGCAAGCGTGCGAGCCTGGCGAGTGATCTCCTGCGCGGCAAAAATACCTGTAATCCCCTTCAACAGCGGATCACGTGAAAGTAGCTCGAGGTAGCGGGTCAGCTGCTCTACCCCATCAATTCCGCCGCGGCGCTTGATCTCAACCGCAACCGGATCGCCCTCATCTGTGCGCACCAAAATATCTACCGGACCGATTGCAGTTGGATACTCACGGCGAACCGTCCACCACCCCTTGCCCAGAAGCTCCGGCTGATCTGCCAGTAGCTCCTGCAAGTGTGCTTCCACCCCATCCTTCGTCAGGCCCGGATCAACGCCAAGATTCTCCTCGTGATCCAAAAATACCTCGCCCAAACGGATCACCAGCGTGTCATCCGTCTTCTTAGCTTCCACCACCCACACTTCGCTCACGCCAGCCTGGGCCTCAGTTTCGGTTGGTTCCTGCACGCGGACATTACAAGGCGCCGTCATCCAATTGAGCGGCTTATACGAGCCGCCATCCGAATGGACCAATACAGAGCCATCGCCTTTAAACATGAGCACGCGCTTAGCCATCGGCAAATGCGCATCCAGGCGGCCAGAATAATCAACAGCACACTCAGCAATAACAATTCGCACCCACCCACCCTAACAGCGCTACCGGGTGCAGGCACAAAAAAGCGCACCCTACGGTGCGCTACATCAGTACGCTAGTACTCTTCCCGAGGCCGCGGAGGGCCCGACTCAATCCAAGAAACAAGGCCGTTATACCACTCTTCACGCATGGCCAGATGTCGAACACTGTCACCGTACGTGAGCACAACCTCAACCACGCCCTCCTGACGGTGAATCGGGGCAGACACACTCATTCCCTCGCGCGGCATTCGCAACTGCGGTCCAACTAGAAAACCAACTAGTCGAAACCACTGCAAATCCCGCTGGCCAAAACGAGCCATTCCCGAAATCCAACCCGCGGACGCATCCGGCCGGTACCAGCACTCAAAAGTGCCCACAATCCGCCCAATTCGACGCACGCGAATCAACAGCACCAACAGCGCGATTATAGCGACTGCTAGAAGAACAACAAGGAGGGCAACCAAGATGCCACCTAGAACATTCATGATTGCCCTCCTTCTATTTTCAAATCCTACTGCGCGAAGTTGCCTTCTTCGACAACAATCGTCACAAAGTCGGAGTCAACCGAGGCGAAGCCGCCCGATACTTCCACAATCTTACGTCCTTCGGACTCGGTTTCAATTGCAACCGAACCGGGACGAAGCACTGCGAGAAGCGGAGCGCGGCCAACCAACACGCCCAGGTCACCTTCAACAGATGGCACCACCACGGAAGAAGCCAGGCCATGCCATAGCCTTTCCGTGCGGCTCACCACCTCGACTTGGAGCATCTTAGACTTCGCCATCTACTTACGCCTTCTGCAGCTTCGCCCAAGCGCGCTCAAGATCATCGATACCACCGATGTTGAAGAACGCCTGCTCGGGGATGTGGTCGTACTTACCCTCAACGATGCGCTTGAACGCCTCAATCGTTTCGTCAAGCGGAACCGTGGATCCCTCAACACCCGTGAACTTCTCAGCCATGTAAGTGTTTTGGGACAGGAACTGCTCAATGCGGCGTGCACGGGCAACCGTCACCTTGTCTTGCTCGGAAAGCTCATCCACGCCAAGGATTGCAATGATGTCCTGCAGTTCCTTGTTCTTCTGCAGAATCTGCTGCACCTGCGTGGCCACGTCGTAGTGCTCCTGACCAACGTAGGCCGGGTCAAGAATACGAGAGGTGGAAGCGAGCGGATCCACAGCCGGGTAGAGACCGCGCGAAGCGATGTCACGCGAAAGCTCAGTAGTTGCATCCAAGTGCGCGAACGTGGTTGCAGGAGCCGGGTCCGTGTAGTCATCCGCGGGAACGTAAATGGCCTGCAACGAGGTAATCGAGTTACCACCAGCAGAGGTAATACGCTCCTGGAGCTGGCCCATCTCATCGGCGAGGTTCGGCTGGTAGCCCACTGCCGAAGGCATACGGCCAAGAAGTGTGGAAACCTCCGAGCCTGCCTGCGTAAAGCGGAAGATATTATCAATGAACAGCAGCACGTCCTGGTTCTGCACGTCGCGGAAGTACTCCGCCATCGTCAGACCAGTGAGCGCGATGCGCAGACGCGTGCCCGGCGGCTCATCCATCTGGCCGAAGACAAGTGCGGTCTTGTCAAACACACCCGCCTCGTCCATCTCATGAATGAGGTCGTTACCTTCACGGGTACGCTCACCCACACCGGCAAACACCGACACACCACCGTGGTCTTGCGCCACACGCTGAATCATTTCCTGAATCAGAACGGTCTTGCCAACACCAGCACCACCAAACAGGCCGATCTTGCCACCCTGTACGTACGGGGTAAGAAGGTCAATAACCTTAATGCCCGTCTCGAACATCTTGGTCTTTGGCTCGAGCTGGTCAAATGCCGGAGGCTGGCGGTGAATCGGCCAGCGATCCTTCACCTCAACCTGATCGGCCGGGTAGTTCAAACACTCGCCGACGACGTTGAACACCTTGCCGCGAGTCACGTCGCCAACCGGAACGGAGATCGGGCCGCCCGTGTCGCGAACCTTCGCGCCACGAACCAGGCCATCGGTGGGCTTCAAAGCGATAGCACGAATGAGGTTGTCGCCAATAAACTGAGCAACCTCAAGCGTCATCGTGAACTTCTGACCGCCCTCACCAGTCGAGGACAGGTCAACATCCACCTCTAGCGCGTTGTACATTGCGGGCATCTGATCCGGTGGGAACTCAACGTCCACAACCGGGCCAATCACGCGGGCGATGCGCCCAACCCCCGTAGTGTTAATAGATTCTGCAGTCATGTTTATTCCTTGTCCCTGCCTCAGCCATTCGATAGAGCGTCGGCACCGGAAACTATCTCGCTGATTTCTTGCGTGATCTCCGCCTGGCGGGCCGAATTCGCCAAGCGAGTGTAGTCTGTGATGAGGTCTTCCGCATTGTCCGTAGCGGTATGCATCGCGCGCTGGCGAGATGCAAGCTCCGAAGCAGCAGCTTGAAGAAGCGCGTTCCGAATACGGTTCTCAACGTAGAGAGGCAGAAGCGCATTCAGCACCGCTTCCTCACTCGGCTCAAACTCGTACTCGGGGAAAGCCAACTCAGGATGATCCTCAAACCCGAGTTCCCTCTCCCGCTCCTCGTCGCCCTGCGGCGTATCCACAACCGTTAGAGGAAGCATCTGGCGCACCTCGGGAACCTGCGTCACCATGTTCTTAAACCTGGTGAACACGAGGTATACCTCCGAAACACCCTTCTTTGGATCCTCTTCCAGGAAGGCCCTTAGAAGTTCCTTACCAATGGAGTGAATGATCTCCTCAGACGGAGCATCAGACTCGCCCTCCCACGCCTTTGCCGCGTGAATGCCGCGGAAGCGGAAGTACGAGCCAGCACGCCTGCCAGCCGTGTAGAGCACCGGCTCCTTGCCCTGCTCACGAAGCTCCTCAAAAAGCTTCTCAGTTTCGCGAAGAATCGTCGCGGAGTAAGCGCCCGCCATACCGCGGTCAGACGTCACCGCCAGAACCGCCACGCGATTCGTGTCCTCACGCTGGTGCGTAAGCGGGTGGTTCATTCCCCCGTGAATCGCTACAGCAGCAACAGCCTGCGTCAGAGCCTTCTCATAGGGCCCCGCCTGCGTTGCCTTAGCGCGCGCCGCGCCAATTCGAGAAGCAGCGATAAGCTCCATCGCGTGGAAAACCTTCTTCAGCTTTTCCGTTGAAGCTATGCGCTGTTTAATCTCTCTTAGACCTGCCATTGATCAGGCCTTCTTACCGCGAACGATCTGCTCTTGCGTATGCTCCGCTTCTACCTCGCCATCTGCGGCTTCGGGAGCCAGCCCCTCCGCGGAAACGAACGAGCTGTGGTAGGCCTCAACGCCTTCCTTCAAAGCTGCCAGAGTGTCATCCTCCAGCAGGCCCGTCTCCTTGATGGTGGTCAGAACGCCGGTGCGTGAACGCAGGTAATCAAGCAGGCCCCTTTCAAAACGAGCAACGTCAGCAACCGGAATATCATCCAAGTAGCCGTTGGTGCCCATCCAGATCGAAGCAACCTGATCCTCAATCGGATACGGGTTAGCCTGCGACTGCTTCAGCAACTCCATGAGGCGTTCACCGCGGGTCAGCTGCGCCCTGGTGGTCGCATCAAGGTCCGACGCGAACATCGCGAAAGCTGCCATTGAGCGGTACTGCGCAAGCGTGATCTTCAGCGTGCCCGAAACCTTCTTCATGGCCTTAATCTGCGCGTCGCCACCAACACGCGACACGGAAATACCAACATCCACTGCCGGACGCTGGTTGGCGTTAAAGAGGTCGGACTGCAGGAAGATCTGGCCGTCCGTAATCGAAATAACGTTCGTTGGGATGTAAGCGGAAACGTCGTTCGCCTTCGTCTCGATGATCGGCAGACCCGTCATGGAGCCACCACCGAGTTCATCGGAAAGCTTCGCGCAACGTTCAAGGAGGCGCGAGTGCAAGTAGAAGACGTCACCGGGGTAAGCTTCACGGCCCGGCGGACGACGGAGAAGGAGCGATACCGCGCGGTATGCTTCCGCCTGCTTCGAAAGATCGTCAAAAACAATGAGGACGTGCTTGCCGTCGTACATCCAGTGCTGGCCAATAGCCGAGCCCGTGTAAGGAGCCAAGTACTTAAAGCCTGCCGGATCCGATGCTGGGGAGGCCACGATCGTCGTGTACTCCATCGCGCCGGCCTCTTCGAGGGCACCGCGAACAGCTGCGATCGTTGAGCCCTTCTGGCCAATAGCCACGTAAATGCAACGAACCTGCTTCTTCGGGTCACCCGACTCCCAGTTGGCGCGCTGATTCATGATCGCGTCAAGAGCAATCTGCGTCTTACCCGTCTGACGGTCACCAATGATCAACTGACGCTGACCACGGCCAATAGGAATCATCGAGTCAATAGCCTTAAGGCCAGTTTCAAGCGGTTCGTGCACCGACTTACGCATCATCACGCCGGGAGCCTGCAACTCTAGTGCGCGCATGCCCTCAAGATCCGTGATCTCACCAAGACCATCAATCGGGTTACCCAGCGGATCAACCACGCGACCGAGGTAGCCATCACCTACCGGAACTGAGAGGACCTCGCCGGTGCGACGAACCTGCTGGCCCTCCTCAATGTTCGTGTAATCGCCGAGGATGATGACGCCGATTTCGCGAATATCGAGGTTCGATGCAAGTCCGAGAGTTCCATCTTCAAAGCGGAGGAGCTCATTGGCCATAACGCCAGGTAGGCCTTCGACGTGTGCAATACCGTCAGCAGCTAGGGTGACGTGGCCGATTTCCTCCACAGCGGATTCCGACGGCTCGTAGGATTCTACGAAGCTGTCCAGAGCCGCCCGGATTTGTTCGGGCCGGATAGAAAGTTCAGCCATTGAGCTTTTCCTTACCGTTTAGAAATGTTGAAAACATGGGGTTCAGCGCACCAACTCTCGTTTAGCTTTAGCCAAGTTGGATTTCACTGTTGCATTGATGCCGTCACCATCTACCTCGATGTGAAGACCGCCAAGGAGCGACGGATCCACTTCGGTATTAACTGCAACGGCGCTTTGATACCTAGCTTCGAGAATCTTTTGGAGACGCTCGACCTGGGTTTGAGATAGCGGGGATGCCGATGTGACCGTGGCGAACAAGCGACCGCGACGAGAAGCCGCCTGGTGCGTGATTTCGCGGATCAATGACAGCAACCTGCCATGAATTGAGAGGCGAACCTGACGTCGCAACAGGCGCGACGAGAACGGAGTGAGCGCATCCGCGAAGAAACGTGCCGCAAAATGAGCACGGTCATGAGCAGAACCAACACCCAGATCAGACAGATTAATGCGAAGCTCGCGATTATCCGCAAGGAAGTTATGCGCCGCGAAAAGCTCTTCTTCAACCTGCTTCAGCTGACCGGCCTGTGCGGCAGCACTAAACACCGCTTCATTGCCGAGCTGTTCAGCCGCAACCTCAAGGTCACGGGAGCTCGACCAGCGCTTGCTGGCCAGAGTCTGCATGATCTCGATAGTTTGGGGCTCAACTCCGTTGGCCAGAAGATCATGCGCAAGCTGGCGCTTGTCCGCCTCGGTTCTGCCCGGATCGGTAAGCGCGTGAGCCACGCGCCCTGATTCACGCAACAGGTCCGAAATTCCGTAAAGATTTTCGGCAACCGCCATTGCATCAGCGTCCGAGCGCAAGGCATCAGTTAGCACCTTGAGTCCAGCCTGGTAGCTGTTCTCACTCGCTGCACGCATTTAAGACTCCTGTACTGTAGTTTCAGATTCGAGATCGTCGAGGAACCTATCAACAATACGAGCCGTAAGCTCGCTGTCCTTCAGGTGTTCACCAACAATCTTCTCTGCAAGTTCGGTGGCAAGAATCCCAATCTCAGACTTGAGTGAGATTTCAGCCGCCTGGCGCTCCGCCTGAATCTGACGCTGTGCGTTCGACAAAATGCGCTCAGCCTCAGCTTCGGCCTCCTTGCGCGCTGCCGCCACAATCGACTTAGCGTCTTCACTAGCGTCGGAACGGATGCGACCTGCATCAGCATTCGCAACCTGGATCAGCTCTTCAGCCTCACGCTTTGCCAGCGCCTCGGCTTCCTTCGCCCGATCAGCTGCGTTCAGCCCTTCTTCAATCTTTTGTGCACGCTCATCTAGGATCGCGTTGAACTTAGGAAGTGCGTACTTGTAAAGAACAAGTCCGATGATGATCAACACAATCAGCTGCCATACGATGTCGTATAGCGGCGGCAATAAAATGTTGGGCTCTTCTGCCGCCTGAGCTGTTGCGGGTAGGATCGTCATGCTAGAAGATCAATCCCGGAACAAGGCCGATGAGGCCCAGCGCCTCAATAAGAGCTAGACCAATGTACATGTTCGTCGAGAGCTTGGATGCGACCTCCGGCTGGCGGGCGGTAGCTTCCTGCGTCTTGCCAATCATGTAGCCCAGGCCAATACCCGGACCAAGCGTTGCGATGCCGTAGCCTACTGCTGCGATCGAACCAGTCATGTTTGCTTTCCTTCTCTATGTTGCCAAGGCGCTTTTGCGCCAAGGAGTCTGTTTTTGGCTTACTGCCTAGTGGGTCTCAATAGAAGTCTTGATGTAAACGGCCGTCAGGATCGAGAAAATGAATGCCTGCAAGCCGGCCACGAAAATCTCAAACGCGGTAATACCAATCGCGCCTGCGAACGTTAGGACCCCAACGCCCTTCAGCGCACCCGCGGCCTCGAAGAACAAGAAGTGGGTTCCAAAAAATGTCAGAGCGAGCATCAGGTGCCCCGCCAGCATGTTTGCCAACAAACGGATGGTCAGCGTTGCCGGACGAATGATGAACGTTGACAGGAACTCAATTGGCGTTAACAAAATGTACAGAGGCCAGGGCACGCCCGGGGGAAATAGCTGATTCTTAAAGAACTGCCCAGCGCCCAGGTGCTTAATACCCGCGCCCACGAACACCACGTACGAAATCAGTGCGAAACCAAGCGGCACAGCCACCACGGACGAGGCCGCAATGTTCAAGCCCGGGATAACACCCGTAATGTTCATGAACAGCACGCCAAGGAAGATCACCGTGAGGATCGGCGCGTACTTACGCCCGTTCTTCTCTCCGAGAGTCTCAATCGCAACCTTGTCGCGAATGAACACAATCAAACCTTCGAGAATCGACTGTCCCTTAGTGGGGATCAGCTTCGCCCTCGATGCCCCAATCGAAAATACGAGCACCAGAAGTACCGTAGCGATAAGACGAACGAGAACCAAACGGTTCATTTCGAAGATCGTGCCCTCAAAGGCAAACGCTGGAGGGAAGAAGTCCCCAATTCCCGGCATCGCTGAAACTGGTCCTTGACCAGCCATTGTCAAAGCGGACGACACTGTTGCGGAGAACAGGATGCACCCCCTGGTAGAAGTGTTACGGCCCTGCACCGTACATGAGGAATATACCCCATACTGTATACGGTATGAGCTCGCCTAATGCCAAAACCTAGATAATGCTATCAGGATCACTCACGCCCGAACGCACGTTTTACTATTCTTTTTCATCCTTAGGCAGATCTATGGTTGGCACTTTAGAGCTTGCTAACGTCCACGTCTGCACGACTGCCTGCGCAATCACCGAAAGGATGAGGGCGAGGCCCAGCGCCGTATGGTTGAGCCCCGTCAGATTCTTCACAATCAACACGGTTGTAATGACTACCACGACCTTGAATAGGTAGTCGCCCACCATCAGAGCAGCCTGCGAATCCAGATTCTTCATCGCCAGTGACATGGTGAACCAAGTAACCAGGGCGAGCAAAATACCGACCACTCCCCCAATAAGGCCAGAAACACCCGCCAAGGCGCCTCCGGAGAAATAAGCGACAGCGCCCGCCAGAACCGCGACAACCACGGAAACTTTCAAAACGTTCTTCACAGTTTTTGAAACCGCGGCGTGAAGCGCATCGGTGGGTACTAGCGGTGTAGACATTCGCGTCACTTCCTTTGCATCTTCTGCCGCAAGCCCGGCAAGAATCGAACCGTAAACACAATACTAACGATCACCGCAGGAATCGCCACGGTGGCTACCTGCTTGGGGCTGAACACGATAAGCGCGACCGCAGAGAACGTAATCACAGCGGTCCACAGATACATGATCATCACGACCCCCACCTGACTGTGACCCAGGTTGAGCAGGCGGTGATGAAGGTGCATTCGATCAGCTTGGAACGGTGATTTACCGGCCCGTAAACGCCGGAAAACAGCCAGAGTCATGTCTACCAGCGGAATGACTATCACCAGCAGGGGCAAAACTATAGGGAGCAAACCGGTAATGACCTGCTCTGTGCCCAGCACACTCGGATCAATCTGGCCGGTAACGATAATGCCCGCGGCTGCAACGATCGTACCCAACGTAAGAGCGCCGGAATCTCCCATAAAGATTGAGGCCGGGTGAAAGTTGTGCGGCAAGAATCCAACGCAAATGCCAACCAGTACCGCAACGATCAGAGACGATGTCGTAGCGTAGGTCAGCGCCCCGGTAACGCGGGTAAGCATGTAGGAATACACGAAGAAAGAAAACGCGCCTATCCCTACAACACCTGCAGCGAGGCCATCCAACCCGTCTACGAAATTCACCGCATTCATGATGGCCACGAACATGAAGATAGTTACGAACAGTGACAGATTAGAAGAACCGATAGTAATACCGAATATCGGAAACGAAATCAGCTGCACGCCGAAGTAGGCCATGAACACAGCAACCAAAATCTGGCCTGCCAACTTGGCCAGCCAGTCTAGCTCCCAAATATCATCCACGAGGCCCAGCAATGCGATTGCGAGCACGCCAATCATCACTGCCCAGGGTGTGCCCGTTTGAAACACGGGATCGAAATAGTCGAGCCGAGACGCGAACAGCATGGCAACGATAAACCCTATTGCCATTCCTACACCGCCAAGACGAGGTGTTGGCACGGTGTGCACGTCCCTTTCTCGAACTGGCGTAAGCACGCGCCACTCCAGCGATAGGCGTCGCATTATCGCGGTCATCACAAACGTGATTCCCGCCGCTAGCACCATCACTAGAATGTAGAGCTTCACTTGTTAATAAGCACTTTCTGACCGCAGGCCGCCTCGATGTCTGCAACCGAAATCATGCCGGCTCGAAGCAGAACCGGAACGTCAGCCGTAACGTCGATAATTGTCGAGGGTACAGGGCCTGGAGTTGGCCCCGAATCGATGTAGCAGTCAACGCCCTCGCCAAAATATTCTATTGCCTCTTCAACACTTGTTGCCGCAGGTTGTCCGGTCAGGTTCGCAGAAGTCACCGCTAGAGGACCAACCGCGCGCAAAACTCCCAGCGTTGCCTCGTGGTTAGGCATTCGGATCGCAACCGTATCTTTAATATCGCCCAGATCAAAGCGGATCCCCTCCGCTGCTTTCACGATCAGCGTGAGGGCGCCCGGCCAGAACGCACCTATCAGGCGATGCGCGACCTCATTCAGCTGCGAACTCACTCTGGCGGCATCCTCCGGATCCGCGATGAGCACCGGCGGGGGCATCTGCCGCCCCCTCCCCTTCGCAGCTAACACTGCATTTACCGCGTTAGTTGAATACGGGTCTGCCCCAATGCCATACACCGTGTCGGTAGGCAAAACCAACAAGCCACCGGCCTCAACAATCTTCTTCACGGCCTGCGCATCAGACGGCGAAATTCCCTCGCGCGCATCCACTTTCATGCTTTCCATTATCTACATTCACCTAACGGTTTTTGAGCTACAACAAACCGGGGGCGCTCATTCAAATCCGAGATCGTGGAGACGTTCGCAAATCCGGCGTCTCTCGCAATCTCGCGAATGGCCTCCCCCTGCGTGTCATCATGTTCCATGCCGAATCGTCCGCCCGGTTTCAAATACCGGTAGATCAGCGGAACTAGACCGCGCACAAAGTCCAAGCCATCATCTCCCCCACCCCACAGGGCCTGCGGCGGATCAAAATCGAGCTCCGGAGCCAGCGCTCTGGGCGGCACATAGGGAGGATTCGATACAACCAGATCAAACTTGGCCTCCCACTGCGGGTTGAATATCAGCGCGTCGGCTTGGACCACCTGCACTTTTATCCCGAGGGACGCGGTATTCACGCGAGCAGCCGCACAGGCCTCCTGCGACTTTTCCACTGCAACCACATCCGCGCCGCGACTATTTGCCGCAACTGCCAACGCAAGCGCTCCCGAACCCGTGCACAGATCCAATACCGCGGCCTTCTGGCTCCCAATAGCGTCAATTGTCCACTTCGCCAGGACCTCTGTTTCGGGCCGCACACAAAACACGCCGGGACCAGCCCCAAGTTCGAGACCAAAAAACCACATTTTCCCGAGCACGTGCTGCAGCGGCTCGCGAGACGCCCGACGCGCAATCATCGCCTCTATTTCCCGCGCATCATCCGGCTCGATCTCGCGCGGCCACATATACATCGGCTCGCTGAGTGTGGCCTCAAAAATCGCACGTGCATCAGCCTCGGCGCTATCGACACCGGCACGGGCAAGGGTTTGCACCTGCTCGCGAAATAGGCTCAGCGGATTCACTACTACTCTTTTGACTGACCAGCCGCGTCCATGCGTTCCTGCTCATCCATGACGATGGCAGAATCAATCACCGGACCCAGGTCACCATCGAGCACGTTCGACAAGTTATACGCCTTGTACCCCGTGCGGTGGTCAGCAATGCGGTTTTCAGGGAAGTTGTAAGTGCGAATACGCTCCGAACGGTCCATCGAACGTACCTGCGACTGGCGCACCGCAGCTTCCTCCGCCTCGCGCTCCTCACGCTGCTTTTGAATCAAACGCGCCTTCAACACGCGCATAGCAGCCTCACGGTTTTGAATCTGCGACTTCTCGTTCTGCATCGACACCACGATGCCCGACGGAATATGCGTAATACGCACCGCCGAGTCCGTTGTGTTCACCGACTGCCCACCCGGACCCGACGAGCGATACACGTCGATGCGCAGATCATTTTGATCAATCTCGATCTCTTCATCGTCGTCCTCGACTTCAGGAACCACAATCACGCCCGCAGCGGAAGTGTGCACACGTCCCTGCGACTCCGTAACCGGCACTCGCTGCACGCGGTGCACGCCGCCTTCGAACTTCAAGTTCGCCCATACGCCGTCCTCCGGCGCCACGTTACCTTTCGAAGCAATAGACAGCGAGATTTCCTTCAAACCACCCAGGCCCGTAGGCGTTGAAGACAACTCCTTGACCTTCCAGCCCTTCGTCTCCGCGTAACGCGTATACATGCGGGCAAGATCAGCCGCAAACAGCGCCGACTCCTCGCCACCCTCACCGGCCTTCACTTCCAAAATCACATCATCAGCATCAGAGGGATCACGCGGGACCAATGTGCGCACTAGTTTGTCGTGAGCCTGCTCCAAAGCCTGCTCCATACCGGGCAACTCCGCCGCGAACTCATCATCGAGCTCCGCCATCTCCTGCGCCGCCTCAAAATCTCCCAGCGCCTGCGTGAACCGATCGGCAACCGCCTTCACTGCGCCCAGCTCTGAAAAGCGCTTCGCAAGCTTGCGCGAACGCGCCCTATCGCCCAGCACCTGCGGATCAGCAAGTTGAAGCTCAACCTCCCGATACTCCTGAAGCAAAGGCTCAACCGCCTGCAATTCGTGGCTGTAATCTTGACCCACTTGGTCCTCGCTTTTCATCAAACTGGCCGGCTTAGCGGCTCCCTACGTCCAAAATACAGCAGCGGCGCCACGCCCCAAACCTGGGCGCGGCGCCGCCGAAAAATAACTAGCGCTTACGCTTACCGTAGCGAGCCTCGAAGCGAGCCACGCGACCACCGGTATCAAGAATCTTCTGCTTGCCGGTGTAGAACGGGTGGCAGTTCGAGCAAACATCAACGCGAAGCTGATCTTCGCCCAAAGTCGATGCCGTATCAAACTCATTGCCGCAGGTGCACGTCACGTGCACTGCCTTGTAATCGGGGTGTACACCCTGCTTCATGGTTTTCTCCTTAAGGAATTCGAGGATGCCGGGTCCAGACGCTTAATTCGCTGGTGAACCGGAACCGCCGTTTAGTCTGCCAGGTTTGGCCACTAATTTCCAGGTGGCCGGCCGTACAATAGGTCACTATCTACGGCCGGTCCCCCGCTAGTCTTTTGGCGTCGTCTTTGCGATCGCCATGAGGAACTCCGCGTTGTTTTGCGTGTCCTTCAACTTATCAAGCATAAGCTCAAGCGCCTGCTGCTGATCGAGCTGGCCAAGCACCCGACGCAGACGCCACATGATCGCAAGCTCTTCCTTCTTAAACAGCATCTCTTCACGCCTCGTACCCGAAGCATTGACATCAACCGCCGGGTAAATGCGACGCTCAGACAGCTGGCGCGACAAGCGCAACTCCATGTTGCCCGTGCCCTTGAACTCTTCGAAGATAACCTCATCCATCTTCGAACCAGTCTCCACAAGAGCCGAAGCGATAATCGTGAGCGAACCGCCCTCTTCGACATTACGCGCAGCACCAAAGAACTTCTTGGGCGGGTACAGTGCCGAAGCATCCACACCACCGGACAGGATTCGACCAGAAGCCGGCGCTGCCAGGTTGTATGCGCGGCCGAGGCGCGTGATCGAATCGAGTAGAACAACCACGTCGTGACCCAGTTCAACCAGGCGCTTAGCGCGCTCAATTGCGAGCTCTGCAACGATCGTGTGGTCCGAGGCAGGACGGTCAAACGTCGAGGCAATGACCTCGCCCTTAACCGTGCGACGCATATCGGTGACCTCTTCAGGGCGCTCGTCCACGAGAACAACCATCAGGTGCACATCCGGATTATTCTGCGAAATCGCGTTAGCCATCTGCTGCATGATGATCGTCTTACCTGCCTTAGGCGGCGAAACGATCAAGCCACGCTGTCCCTTACCAATTGGGGCCACGAGATCAATGATGCGCGGTGTGATTGCCTTCGGCGTGGTCTCAAGACGCAGGTGCTCATCCGGGTAAAGCGGGGTTAGCTTCGAAAATTCGGGGCGTTCGCCAGCCTGCTCGACCGAAATGCCATTGATCGAATCAACCGCAACAAGGGCGTTGTACTTCTGACGCTGCCGCTCGTTCTGACGCGGCTCACGGATAGAACCAACAATCGCATCACCCGGACGCAGGTTCCAACGACGCACGTTGCCAAGGGTTACGTAAACGTCATTCGGGCCAGGTAAGTAACCGGAAGTACGAACAAACGCGTGGTTATTCTGTACGTCCAAAATGCCTGCAACCGGAATCAATACGTCATCTTCTTGCAACTGCGGCTCTTCATCATCGCGACGACGCTTCGTGCGATCCCGACCACGACGCCTACGACCACGGTCATCGCGGTCTCTGCCATCGCGGTTGTTATCGCGGTTGTTGCGCTTGTTTCGCCTGCGGTTTGAGCCGTGGTCGCCATCCGCTCCATCATCGGAATGTGAATCTTCTGCCGAAGGTAGCTTGATCTCATCAAGCAGGTTCGTAGTGCCAGCTCCGTCGTGCGAATCTTGAGGCTGCCCCAGCTCCGCCTTCACATCCAACTGGATGGCTGCCGGGGTTCCCCCATTGCTCTCCGCACGGCGGCGCCTACGACGAGGCTCAGCGGAGTCCTCTTTGCCGGTTGACTCACTCTTGGAGGCAGGAGTCGAATCCTCACGCTTCTTCTCTGTGCGCTTCTGCCCAGATTTAGCCTGCGAGTTTTCTTCCGACTGCGGTTTCGATCCCTGCGCACCTCGAATCGCTGCTAGAAGTTCAGCTTTACGCATCTTCGCCGTGTCCTGAAGTCCCATTTCAGTGGCAACTTCACGCAGTTCAGCAAGACGCATCTGCGACAGTGGGCGCTTTTTAGTAGTTGGGTTTTCGCTCAACGAATTTCCTTACTTTTACCGGCCATAGGCCATGAAAGACTGCTATTAAAGCAGGAGCGTTTCCATCATTGATACAGGAAGAAAGAGACACAAAAGATGAGAATGCATTCTTCCCGGCGCTAAACGCAAGATGGAAGATTTAGATAGCTAACAGTAGTTAGCAGTGGCTCAACGAGCCGCTCTCAATGCTATCAGCAAAACACTCGTTTTGAAAATATACACAAGCCGCGAGGACCTACAGGCCCGCAATTGGGCTCTCCCCACCCTCACGAGAAGCCTCCATAGACGCGCCAGCCGCCGTAATACCAGGATTCTTCACCGTCCAGCCGGCAGCCTTCGCCTCGTCCACAAGTTGCGGATCAAGCGTTCCAAACACAAGCACCGACGGGCCCGCGCCGGAAACTACAGCGGGTAGGCCCTCGCCTCGTAAATACTGCACCAGATCGTAAGTTGATGGCATCGCCTTAGCGCGCTGTGCCTGGTGAAGGCGATCCTCAGTCGCATCCATCAGATGTTCGAGCGGCGCCTGACCCGAAAGAATCAAAGCGAGAAGCGACGCCCTCGAGAGATTAAACGTGGCATCTTCGAGCGGAACCTGCTTTGGGAGCGCTGCCCGGGCCTGCTTGGTTGAAACCTCGAACTTTGGCGTTAAAACCCAAGCGTCAAGGTCTTCGCGCGGCGGCCGCACAACCGTTTTCGCTTCCTTCCCCATCCAAGAGAACGTTACTCCGCCAAAAATAGCTGGGGCAGCATTATCCGGGTGGCCCTCAATCTGCGTAGCCAGCTGGAACACCTCGCCCAACGACATCGATTCTTCGCCCACCAGGCCGCGTGCCAACATCAAACCAGCCACTGCGGCAGCCGCTGACGAGCCCATACCCGCGCCATGCGGAATCCGATTACGCGCCACCATCCGCAGGCCGACCTGCGGCATATCCAAGTATTCGAGCCCCTTGCGCACCGAACGGACAATCAGATTGTCCTCGCCCTCGGGAACCTTCCCCGCGCCGTGGCCCATCACCTGCACGAATGTCTCGCCCACAACCGCGCGCAACTCGACCTCGTCAAAAATACCAAGCGCCAACCCCGCGTGGTCAAAACCTGGCCCCAAGTTTGCCGACGTTGCCGGCACCTTCACCCGAACAAAATCATTTGTGAGGCGCATTATGCCTCACCCTCAATTCGGAACACCGATGCGACCTCAACCACTACGGGCAAATCGCGTAGCTCAGCGAGGACTCCATCCATGCTCTTTCCCGACGTAGCGCTGGTAGACAGGGTTACCCGCGTGGCCTCCCCCGGCTTAGTCATCTCTTGCGAGACAGTGATCAGCGAAATGCCGCTTTGCCCAAACACGCCCGCAACTTCGGCAAGCACGCCCGGCCTATCTGCAACCAGCAAAGAAACCTGGAAGCGAGAAGACGCCATACCCGGACTCAAAATCGGTAGCTTCGCGTACCGCGATTCGCGCGGCGCATGGCCCCCCAAAACGCGGTGTGAAGCGCCCGCCACCAGGTCAGACAGTACCGCCGAGGCCGTGGGCGCGCCTCCCGCACCCTGACCATAGAACATAAGGCGGCCAGCAGACTCGTTGTCCAATAAGATCGCGTTAAATGCACCAGAAACCGTGGCCAGAGGGTGTGAAACCGGGATCAAAGCGGGATAGACCGCCGCAGTAATGCCTTCTTCACCAGTCGCGCTAGAACGCTCCGCCACCGCGATCAGTTTAATTACCATGTCCGACTTCGCAGCCTGCGCGATGTCCTGAGCAGTAATGCTACTAATCCCCTGTGCCTTAACATCTGCCATCGAAACGCGCGTGTGGAATGCGAGCGAAGCCATAATTGAGCACTTCGCAGCCGCATCAATCCCCTCAACGTCGGCCGTGGGGTCAGCCTCGGCAAAACCAAGCTCCTGCGCCCTTGCCAGCGCATCCTCGTACGTTGCCCCCGTTGTGGTCATCTGATCAAGGATGAAGTTAGTAGTGCCATTCACGATTCCAACCAGGCGATTCACCCGGTCACCCGCGATCGACTCACGCAATCCGTACACAATCGGAATCGCACCGGCCACGGCGGCCTCGTAATAAAGATCAGTGTCGTTTTGTTCCGCAAGCTCATAGAGCTCCGCGCCGTGCTGGGCCAGCAGAGCCTTATTGCCAGTAATCACCGTTGAACCATTACCGAGGGCACGCTTCACGTACGTGAACGCAGGCTCAATACCGCCGATCAGCTCGATCACAATGTCGGCCCCGTCGATCGCCTCATTCGCATCCGTAGTGAGCAGAGCAGGATCAACCTCAAAATCACGCTTCGCGTTCACATCGCGCACCAGCACCGACTGAACCTGCAAACGAGCCCCGGCCCGCGCGGCCAGATCCGCCTGGTGCTCCTCAATCAGACGAATCACCTGCGAACCAACCGTGCCCGCACCTAAAACGGCAATCCTTTGAACACTACTCACTTTTCCTCCACAAGGTCAGCGGTGTTTAGCGCTGCGTCACGCGCAAACAAATCCTCGAGTTTTTCCGGATAAATCAACCAATGCGGCTCTCCCATGCTCACGCCGAGCGTGCCCGGACGAGTCAGCATGTTGTAGTTCGACGACATCGAATGCCCGTACGCGCCCGTTGCGGGCACAGCAAGCACATCACCCTCGTGAATATCACCAGGCAATGCCACATCAGAAACTACTATGTCACCGGACTCGCAGTGCTTACCCACCACGCGAGCCAAACGCAGCGGCGCATCCGAAACTCTGTTAGCCAGCAGCGCCGTGTACTTCGCTTCATAAAGAGCGGGACGGATGTTATCCGACATACCCCCATCAACCGACACGTACAGGCGTGAGCCTCCCTCAATCGGCACATCTTTAACCGTGCCCACCCGGTACAGCGTCACCACAGCCGGGCCGATCACCGACCGCCCCGGCTCCACTGACACATGCGGCACTTTAAGATCAAACTTCTCGCACGCCTCGCGCACAGCGCCCGCGAGCGTGCGAACAATATCCTTTGGCGCGAGGGGCTGAGGGTCCGCACCCGTGTACGTGATCGCGTAGCCGCCACCCAAATCGAGCTCGTGGCAAACCACGCCCTCATCAGCCAACTGCTTTGTCAACGACAATAGGCGCGAGGCGGACTCGGCAAACGCCTCGAGGTCACGAATCTGGGAGCCAATATGGGCGTGCAATCCCATGAACTCAAGCGAATCATGCGCCGCAATTTTTCGGGCAGCCTCCAGAGCCATGCCTGACGCCAACGACAAACCAAACTTTTGGTCTTCATGCGCGGTTGCAATGAACTCATGACCGCCAGCATGCACGCCTGTAGTCACCCGTATCATCACTCGGGCGCGGCGGCCCAACTCACTGGCAATGCAAGCAACCCGCTCCACCTCGCCTATTGAATCAACCACGATTCGTGCAATGCCACGGGTTCCAGCGCTGATCGCCAAACGTAGTTCTTCATCCGACTTGTTGTTGCCGTGCAACCCCACCAGATCAGGATCCGCGCCCGCACGAAGCGCGAGTGTGAGTTCACCCAAGCTCGCCGTATCTACGCCCATACCGGCGCTGGTGACCAGTTCAATCACGCGCCCGCTCATCAGGGCCTTAGCTGCGTAGTACGCCGAGCCTCCGCCCATGCCATACCCGGCCCAGAACTCCTCGGCCATAACCGTTGCCCACACGTTCGCGCGGCCATGCAGGTCGGCTTCGTCCAGCACGTACAGCGGCGAACCGTACGACTGCACCAGTTGCGTAGCGCTGACTTTACCGAGCGAAAGCTCAGTTCCATCATGCCTTGCACTCCACGGCCACAGATCGGGCCGCTCGCTTGGCCGCGGCGCCAAAAGATTATTGAGGTCGTGGCTCATCCCGATAGTCCCTACATGCGCTCTGGGGCGGACACCCCGAGTAGGTCCAAACCATTACGCAGAACCTGCGCCACCGCATCGTTCAACCAGCGGCGAGCCACGTGACCAGCATCAATCTCTTCGTCCGCACGCGGCGTCACGCGGCACTGCGCATACCAAGTGTGGTAAGCGCCAGCAAGGGTTTCGAGGTAACGCGCCACGCGATGCGGCTCCAAAAACTCTGCTGCCTGAGCAACCACCGTTGGGTACTGCGCGAGCACACCCAAAAGCTGCCCGTCGGCCGGGTGCGAAAGCGCCGCCGGATCAAACTCGCCGCTACGCGTAACGCCGTGTTCCTCCGCGTTGCGCGCCACGTTAGCCGTACGGGCATGCGCGTACTGCACGTAGTAAACCGGGTTGTCATTCGTATTCTGCGACAGCAAGTCAAGATCGATGTCAAGGTTTTGATCCATCGACGCGCGAGTAAGCGAATAACGAGCCGCATCCACACCGACCGCATCCAGCAGATCATCCAGCGTCACGATCGTGCCCGCACGCTTCGACATGCGCACCGGCTTGCCGGAGCGGACCAGGTTAACCATCTGACCGATCAGAATCTCCAGGTTCTCATGCGGCACATCGCCAAACGCCGCGCACATCGCCATCATGCGGCCGATGTAACCGTGGTGATCCGCACCCAGCAGATACACGGCCTTATCAGCACCGCGCGCCCTCTTATCCAAGTAGTACGCCAGATCGCCCGCAAAATAAGCGGCGTCGCCATCCGACTTCACCAGCACACGGTCCTTATCATCACCAAAGTCGGTGGTGCGAAGCCACAGTGCGCCATCCTTTTCGAAAATGTGGCCGCGCTCGCGCAAAATCCGAATCGCCTCATCCACTGCGCCGGACTCATGCAAAGAATCCTCGTGGAAGAACACGTCAAACTCAGACCTGAACTCCTTTAGCTTCACCTTAATCTCGGTGAACATGAGCTCCACGCCGCGGGCGCGAAACGCCTCCACGGCCTCGCTTTCGCTCAAGTCCAGCGGATTTGGCTCGCCAGCCGCAAGCGAGTCAGCGATCACCTGCTTCGCGATGTCCTCAATATACTGACCGCCATAACCGTCCTCGGGCGCTGGCTGCCCCTTTGCACGCGCATACAGCGAACGGGCAAAACGATCAATCTGCGCACCGTGATCATTGAAGTAGTACTCGCGAGTAACGTCCGCGCCTGCTGCCTTCAACAGGCGGGCCATCGAATCGCCAACCGCCGCCCAACGCGCGCCACCAAGATGAATGGGGCCGGTTGGATTAGCCGACACATATTCCAGGTTCACATGCTTGCCAGCCTGTGACTCGTTACGGCCGTAATCCTCGCCCGCCTCCAAAATAGTGCGCGCAAGCTCGCCGGCCGACGCCGCATCCAAACGGACGTTAATAAAGCCCGGGCCCGCCACCTCAGCCTGCGCAATACCGGCCTCGGAAGCCAAACGATCCGCAATAATCTGCGCGAACTCGCGCGGATTCATCCCCGCCTTCTTCGCCAGACGCATCGCGATATTCGTCGCCCAATCACCGTGCTCGCGGTTACGCGGACGCTCCACGGTTACATCCTGCGGGATGTCCTCGGCGTCCAAACTAATCGCACCGTCGCTCACAGAGCCGGTCAGAACCTCATGGATAAGCTTTTCTAGATCTTTAGGAGTCACGCCCCCAATCTTAAAGGCAAACCCCCGCCCCGCGTAACCAGAGCCCACCGAGCGAACAAAGCCACTCGAAATCGAGGCATGCAAAAAGGGCAGGCCCGCAACCGGACCTGCCCTCAAGCGCATATAAATCAGTGCTTATTCTCGTACTCGCTCATCAAACCAATCCGGTATGCGTGACGAGAATCGCCCGAAAACTCCGTTGCAAGGAACACGTTCACAAAGTGAGCGGCCTCTTCCATCGTGTGCTGACGGGCACCAATTGCAATAACATTCGCATCATTATGCTCGCGAGCCAACACCGCGGTGGCCTCGTTCCACACCAGTGCGGCGCGAACACCCTTCACGAGGTTCGCGGCCATCTGTTCACCGTTGCCACTACCACCGATCACGATGCCAAGTGAACCCGGTTCAGCCGCCACGGCCTCGCCGCACGGAATACACATCGTTGGGTATGCATCGAGGGCATCGTACTCCGTTGCACCATGGTCAACGACGTCGTGGCCCCCTTCCTTCAACATCTCAATCAGGTAGTTCCGAAGCTCAAATCCAGCATGATCAGCTGCGATATGCACGCGCATTGCGACCTCCAAAGAAAGATTGTTTACCTAATTATTACACGAAGCCGCGGAACATAGTTGAAAAGCAAAATATGGCCCATCAAAAGGGCCTTTACCCGCTCACGCCACAAAACGAAAAGCGCCCCGAACAGGACTCGAACCTGCGACCTTCTGCTCCGGAGGCAGACGCTCTATCCGCTGAGCTATCGGGGCCTGGCTATCTGAAAAGCCGTTGTAATCGTACCAGGGAGGCTAAGAAACCGTTAAATGAGACCGGTGATCACAAGGATTTGCGGGCGCGAATAATCTCACGGACCAAAACCGGATCGTCCGAGATGATCGCATCAACACCAGCATCTAGCGCTTGAACAATCTCTTCTGGCTCATTCAGCGTCCACACATGCACCCCAATCCCAAAGGAATGCGCAAAACTAACAAAACGTTTAGACACCAGCCGGATAGGACCGATCTTTAACGGAATTTGTGCGGCCACCACTCCGAAGCGCGGCCAATTCTGTCGTGTAACCAGACGCCTCGTGTTCGTCTGCGCGGCAAGAAACAGGCGCGCAACCTCCACTTGTCCCAAGGAAGTGCTAATCTCCGGCGCAACCTCGCGGATACGCTGCAGGCGGCCCGAATCAAATGAGGCTAAACACACTCTATCCATCGCACCGTGAGCGCGGATAACCTCAATCATTGGACGCCAAACGTCCTCTTCTTTCGCATCGATATTTAGCTCTAGATGAGGGAAAGCCTGCAAAACCTCAGCAAGCAGAACCGGGCCGCGCGCAGAACCGTTGATCGTCACATTTTGCAACTCTTCCAACGTGTGAGCCGAGACAAGACCAAAACCGTCCGAAACTCGATCCAGAATCGGGTCGTGTATCAACACCACGTGGCCATCAGCCGTCAAATGAACGTCCGTTTCCACGAAGTGAAAACCGAGCCTATCGCAATTCTCGAATGCTTCCCACGAGTTTTCCGGAGCCAAATTAGCGCCGCCACGGTGCGCTACAACCAGCGGGGCTCCTCTACGAGGAACGTCATACATAAACTAGTCACAACCTTGGCCTGGCTGGCGAGCATTATTTTGTTGCAACCACACCATTGGATCCACCAGCTGATCGTCTTTATCATGCACCTCAAAGTGCAGGTGCGGGCCGGTAGAAGTTCCCGTATTACCCACCGAAGCGATCCGCTGTCCCGCGCTTACCTGATCCCCAGCCTTCACCAGGACATCCTCGGCGTACATGTGCGCGTAACCGGTGTAAAACACCTCTCCATCGGACTTAGTGTGCTTGATCAAAATCCAATAACCGTAGCCCTCCATGGGCTCCGATGCCTGCACCACGCCATCTGATGCAGCAAAAATAGGAGTTCCATTCGGGCTGGCCATATCCAGCCCCTCATGCAACTTGGAATACCCCAGAACCGGGTGGAACCTATATCCGAACGGGGACGCAATGTTGAACGTTCCCTCAAGTAGCGGCCAAACAATAGGCGCGGATTCTGACACCGAACGGTTACCGTTAGCGGGCATCACCTGTAGGCACTGCGAAATCTCAAGGGGGGTGCGAAGCTTTGCCCTGGAGGCCGCGCCTGCAACCTCACGCAATCCCTCTGCCTCTGCAACAACGACATCAGCGCTTTTAGCCCACGAGGATTGTGCGACCGGTGAAGCTACCACCTTTGAAGGTAGCGCAATTGAAGTATCTGGCCCAACGAAACCAGTTAGTGGAACCGCCACGGTGGCTGCCGCAACCACGGCTACAAGACCACCCTTCAAAAGACTCAACCAACTAGGTTTTTGGATCTTGCGCTTCGAAGACGCTTCTGCCTGCTCACGAAGCTGACGACGCGTAGGGAAAGGCGAGCCATTTGGAGAATCATTCACAGGCAAAATAACTCTTCCCTTCCCGAAAGCATGTAATAACAGGGTGACTCACACGAACTCACGCGGTGAATACATAACGAACTTATAACGCTGGGCCGCGCGGATCAACCCGTTTGAAAAAGCTGTGTACAGACTCACGCCCATCACTTCAAACCGGCACCAATGAGCTACAGACCCAAGTTCGACTCACGCATCCAAGTTGCGCTCGATGAAAACATCCTCACGCTGTAGCGAGTCTCTAACCTCGCCAACCAACTCTTCAATAACGTCCTCTAAGAAAAGCACGCCAACCGTCTGACCATCCTTTACAACCTCTGCCAGATGCGTACCCGAGCGTTGCATGATGCGCAACGCATCCTCGACCTCGTCACCTGCTTGCACAACCGGCATCTCCCTAAAACGCCACTCATCCAATGGCAAGTCCCGCTGATCAGGGCCCGCGAACAACATGTCCTTCAAGTGGATATAAAAGACCGGCATGCCTTCTTCATCCACCACCGGGTAGCGTGAAAAACCAGTTTTTGCGACCTCGCGCTCCAGCTGGGCAGGCGTCACGTCACGTGGCACGCTCACCAGCTCATCTACCGGCACCATAACGTCACCAGCGCGCTCCTCCGAAAACTCGAGCGTTCCGCTCAGCAGACCGATCTCGTCATGAATGGTCCCTTCCTGCTGGGATAGCTCGACGATCGAAGCAACCTCCTCGGCGGTAAACGACGCGGCAACCTCATGGCGTGGTTCCAAACCGAACAAGCGCACGAACCAGTTCGCAATATGATCAAGACCCACAACGATGGGACGGAATACGTGCCCAATCGCAACCAGGGGCGGCGCCAGAATCAACAGCGCCTTATCTGGGGCCGAAACCGACATGTTCTTCGGCACCATCTCCCCGAAAACCACGTGCAAGTACAGCACCAGGAGCAAAGCCAAAATAAACGCAACAGCATGTGCGGACGCTGCGGGAAGCCCCACGGAATGCAAAGGACGCTCCACAAGCCTTGCAATGGCGGGCTCTGCAACCGCACCCAACGAGGTCGAAGCGATCGTGATGCCAAGCTGGGAGATCGACAGCATCAACGAAACGTTCTCAATGGCGTACAGGGCCGTCTTGGCGCCTCGCTTTCCCTCGTCTGCGAGCGGCTCTATTTGCGCCCGACGCGAAGAGGTAACAGCGAACTCAGCCGCCACAAAAAACGCGTTCAAAAGGAGCAGCAACAGTGTGATTAGAAGGCCAGCGGTGATACTCATTCGGCATCCTCCTTGCCCTCATCCGCGTGTTCTGGCTCCACTGCGCGCACCAAGATCTGATCGATGCGGCGTCCATCCATGCGCAAGATCTCTAAAGTTGTATTTTCAACCTGTACTTTGTCATGAGGCTCCCCGATACGTCCAAGCTTGAGCATCATGAACCCGCCCAGGGTTTCGTACGGACCATCCTCAGGAACGAAAATGCCGGTACGTTCCAGCAACTCATCGGGGCGAAGAGTGCCGGGCACCTTCCACGAGCCATCATTCTGGCGTCGAATGCCATGGCGGCGACGGTCGTGCTCATCAGCAACTTCACCAACGATTTCTTCCACGACATCTTCCAACGTGACGATTCCGGAGGTGCCACCGTATTCATCCACTACCACCGCGATTTGGAGACCTTCCGCGCGAAGCATAAGGAGCAACGGAGCAAGCGCAAGGGTTTCCGGCACGCGGAGCACTTCAGAAGTGAGCGAGGAGGAAAGCACAGACACTTCGCTTCGCTTACCCCAAGGAACCGCGATTGCGCGGCGAAGTGATACGAAAGCCACAATGTCGTCCGAGTCATCACCCACGATCGGGAAGCGCGAGTGGCCCGTAGTACGCGCAAGCTCAACGACGTCTGCCGCTGAAGCAGACTCGCTCAAATAGACCATTCGGCCGCGATCCGTCATCACGTCGATAGCAGTTAGCTCTCCGATACCTATCGACTTGGTAAGTAGCGTCGCAGTCGAGGTATCCAGCGTGCCCTCCTGCGCGGAGTGACGCACCAGCGCGGCAAGCTCTGACGCGGACCTAGCTGAAGAGATCTCTTCCATAGGCGTGATGCCCATAGCGTGCAACACCGCGTTGGCAGTATCGTTCAACACCTTAATAAGCGGGTGGAGCAACTTTGTGAATGCCGCCTGCACCGGTGTAACAAGGCTCGCGGTGTGGAATGGATCAGCTAGAGCCATGTTCTTTGGAACCAGCTCGCCAAACAGCATCGAGAACGCGTTGATAAAGATGACGGACAGCGCCACCGCGATTGTGGTAGAAAGCGTGAGAGCCAGGCCAAAGCTTGCAAACATATTCGAAAACAGGTTCAGCAAAGACACTTGCGTGGTGTAACCCAGCAGAATGGTTGTTAGCGTGATACCAACCTGCGCACCCGACAGCTGGGTGGACAGGATACGCAGTGCTTTAACAACCTGCTTCGCCTTTTTGTCGCCTTCATTTGCCCGCCGCTCCACCGACGCAACATCAAGGGCCACATACGAAAACTCTGCGGCAACAAAAACCGCGGTGCCCAGCGTGAGAACAACTCCGAATAGGAGCATGAGGACGTCATATATCACCGGCTCATCACCGGCCTGAAACTTCGAGGAGGTTCATCTTTGTGCATCTATCCCAGCTTAACCGTATTTCCATACACGCGCGCCATAGGTGTTGATTACCTCATTTACGCCGGCTTTTCTGTGCTCGATTAAGCCTTTCCCAAAGCCTCTAATCCTCTTCAACTTTTAAGGTCCAAGCCATAGGTGATTATCAGTTGAGCAAATAACCGTAAAATCTCTCTATATCAAGAGAAAACGGGGATTATTCGTCCTAAACTGATTTAAGTTGCAACGCCCGATCACCATCGAAGCGATCAACTGGAATCGTTGACAATATCGCGAGCCCAAGGAAACAGGAGCGATGACAGAATACACACCCGGCCCGATTCAAGCAGCACCCCGCCCTCCGGCCCCGCCTGCCCCTCATGATCCGTCGAGGATTTCCGCAGACTCCGCTCCCGTAGAAGCCTCTGCTCCAATCGCCGCGTCCGCGTCACGTTTTAACCCGAACGCTATCGACGAAACCCGCGCAGACCTCCCTCCCATTCCTAAATCCAAGGTCGCTGAGGCAACGTCGCCATACACCCGCCTTGCAAAAGCTCGTGCCGCGTCAATACTCAACAGCGAGGCACGCTCAGAGGATGAGACCGAAACCCTAAAGGGAGCGTTCCGTGCCGTTGCGAAGAACATGGAAAGCTCCCTCGAGGTGCCCACTGCAACCTCGGCCCGTCAGATTCCCGCCAAACTCTTGATTGAAAACCGTGCCGTTATTAACGGCCACCTCGCCCGCACTCGCGGTGGCAAAGTTTCTTTCACCCACCTCATCGGCTACGCGCTTGTTGAAGCCCTGGTAGAGATGCCTTCAATGAACGTGCGATACACGTTCGACGATAAGGGCAAGCCCGCCGTTGAACACCTCGCGCACGTTGGCTTCGGCCTCGCAATCGACATTCCTTTGAAAGATGGGAACCGCATGCTCATGGTGCCCGTCATCAAAGAAGCCGACACGCTGACGTTCGCCGAGTTCGTTGCTGCCTACGAGGACATCGTCAAGCGGGCGCGCGAAGGCAAGCTGGGTGCGGGCGATTTCCAAGGCGGTACCGTTACCCTTACGAACCCGGGAACGATCGGAACTACGCACTCCGTTCCCCGCCTAATGAAGGGGCAGGGATCGATCATTGGCGTAGGTGCAACGGACTACCCTGCCGAGTGGGCGGGAGCCTCACCGCAGCGCCTGGCAAAAATGGGCGTTGGCAAAATCATGACGATGACGTCCACCTACGATCACCGCATCATCCAGGGCGCAGCTTCTGGAGAACTTCTGCGAATGGTGTCACGCAAGCTTGCCGGTCAAGACGGATTCTACGACCGCGTGTTTGACTCCATGCAGGTTCCGTACGTTCCTTACCGCTGGGAGCGCGACAAGGAATACAACGAGGAACGCGAGAAGGGTAAGCCCGCACGCATTGTGGAGCTAATCCACGCCTACCGCGTTGCCGGTCACCTCGCCGCTAACACCGACCCGCTCGACTACAAGGTTCGCCGCCATCCCGACTTGAATCTGTCGACGTACGGGCTAAACGTTTGGGACTTGGACCGCTCGTTCCCAACCGGCGGATTTGGCGGACGCGACCACATGACGCTACGGGAAATCCTTGAACAGTTGCGCGACACCTACACCCGCTCGACCGGCATCGAATACATGCACATGGTTGATCCGGCCCAGCGCGAGTGGATCCAGGAGCACGTTGAGAAGCCTTGGGAGAAGCCCACACTTGAAACCCAGCGTCACATCATGACGATGTTGAATAAGGCAGAGGCTTTTGAGCATTTCTTGCAAACCAAGTACATCGGCCAAAAGCGATTCTCGCTGGAGGGCTCTGAGTCACTGATTCCACTTCTGGACCGCGTACTTTGGGTGGCCGCCCACGATGGGATCGCTGAGGTTGCCATCGCAATGGCACACCGTGGCCGCCTGAACGTGCTGGCCAACATTGCCGGCAAATCTTACGGCCAGATTTTCTCTGAGTTCGAAGGCAACCAAGATCCTCGCTCTGTCCTTGGATCAGGTGACGTCAAGTACCACCTTGGCACCGAAGGCATTTTCACTGCGGATGACGGCGCGGCAACGAAGGTCTACCTTGCTGCTAACCCGTCCCACCTCGAGGCTGCCGACGGCGTACTGCAGGGCGTCGCACGCGCAAAGCATGACAAACTGAACGAGCCCGGCTGGCCGATTCTGCCAATTCTGATCCACGGTGACGCCGCATTCGCCGGTCAGGGTGTGGTTTACGAGACCCTGAATATGAGCAGGGTCCCAGCCTACCGCAACGGCGGCACGCTTCACGTGATCATCAACAACCAGATTGGCTTCACCACGCCGAACACGGTGGCGCGCTCCACGAAGTACGCAACCGACATGGCTAAGGGCCTGCAGATTCCAATCTTCCACGTAAATGGTGATGATCCGGAAATGGTTGTGCGCGTTGCAAAACTTGCCTTCGCGTTCCGCCAAAAGTTCAACAAGGACGTCATCATCGACCTGGTCACCTACCGTCGCCGCGGACACAACGAGGGTGACGACCCGTCGATGACCCAGCCGGTCATGTACTCCCTGATTGACCGTACGCTCACGACACGTGACCGCTACACGAAGGACCTCATCGGCCGCGGCGATATTACCGAGGAAGAGGCCGACAAGGCACTGGCCGAATACAACGCGCTACTGGACGAGATCCTCGAAGAAACGAGGAGTGCGGACAAGGCCGAGGTATCGGGTGAAGCCGTTGCCGGCCTGGAGCGCCCCGAAGCGCAGCGCGCGGGCGAAGGCATGATGATTGGTTGGGAATCACCAGTAACCCGCGAGGTTATTGAACGCATTGGCGATGCGCACCTGGCCATCCCCGAAGGGTTTACACCGCATCCCAAGCTTGCAAAGCTCCTCGAAAAGCGTCACAAGATGTCGCGCGAAGGCAAGATCGACTGGGGCTTTGGCGAACTGATCGCTTTTGGTTCGCTACTCATGGAAGGCACCCCGGTTCGTATGTCCGGTCAGGACGCGCGCCGAGCCACCTTCGTGCAGCGCCACGCCGTCCTCCACGATCACAACGATGGTCGCGAGTGGACGCCACTGAACTTCCTGGTGGATGAACAGCCTAAGCTTGACATTCACGACTCAACTCTTTCTGAGTACGCGCCAATGGCGTTCGAGTACGGATACTCGCTGGAGCGCCCCGAAGCTCTCGTTCTTTGGGAAGCCCAGTTTGGTGACTTTGCCAACGGCGCGCAGACCGTCGTTGACGAGTTCATTTCATCCGCGGAGCAAAAGTGGGATCAGCGCTCCTCCGTGACGCTGTTGCTACCGCACGGATACGAAGGCCAGGGACCAGATCACTCCTCGGCACGCATCGAGCGCTACCTGCAACTGGCTGCGGAAGAAAACATGTGGATTGCCCAGCCGTCCACTCCGGCAAACTACTTCCATCTGCTACGCACGCAGGCGTACAAGCGTCCGCGGAAGCCGCTCATCGTGTTTACGCCCAAGCAGCTGCTACGCCTCTCTGCCGCTTCTTCCGCAGTTGAGGATTTCACCTCCGGCCACTTCCAGCCCGTCATCGGTGAAGCCGACCAGACCATCATCGCGGGCGCGCAGGCGGTTAATCGAGTGATCATGTGTTCGGGCCGCGTCTACTACGACCTCGTAAAGGAACGCCAGCGTCGCGGTGACAACGCGGTCGCGATCGTGCGAGTAGAGCAGTACTACCCGCTTCCACTAGATGAGCTGAAAGCAGCGATAGCGCCGTTTGGCGACGCCGAACTGGTATGGGTACAGGATGAACCGCAAAACCAGGGCGCTTGGCCGTTCCTGGCACTCAACCTGTTCACCCAAATCGACCGCAAAGTCAAGGTAGTGTCTCGCCCGGCGGCCGCATCTCCGGCAGCTGGCACCATGGCCCTACATAAGTACCAGCACGAGATTTTGATGGACGGCGCGTTCGAACGCTAAAACACCACGAGGCGGGGCTGGCGTTAGCCGGCCCCGCTTTGCGTGTATTGTGAAGGGCTGAAGGAGACGATTGTGAACGACATCAGGCTTTGCGTGATTGGGGATGAACTCGTAGCGGGAACGGGTGATCCTCGTGCCCTCGGATGGATTGGAAGAGTGCTTGCACGCACCAACGTCCCAGAGACCATGAACGTGTTTCCCCTTGCCATGCCGGGAGAATCCACCACCGAAATGTCACAGCGCTGGGAAAACGAGTGCATGCCGCGATTCAAGGATGGGGCAGACAACCGACTTATCATCGCCGTCGGTAAACAAGATGTGGAGACCGGGCTTTCCACACCCCGAACCCGCCTCAATCTTGCCAACATGGTGGATGTTTCTACCCAACTCGGTATCAAGGTAATGATCGTAGGCCCTCCCCCACTTCAAACCTCCGATTCGCGTCAGCTGTCAGAGGTTGTACGTGCTTGCCGCGAGGTGGCTGAACGCAGGTCCATCCCATTTGTGGACACGTTCTCGCCCCTCTTAACGCACGACCAGTGGCATGACGATATCGCGATGTCACAGACCGGCCTGCCAAACCAAGCGGGCTATGGGTTACTGGCATGGATCGTGCTACACAACAACTGGTTCGAGTGGATAGGCCTGCCTCCTCGTGCATAGAATCGGTTAGTCTAGTTTTCCGTATGAAGATATGTGAGTGATATGCAGTCAAATACGCAGTTAGGGGTTCTAACTGACAGGTTTGGTCGTGTTGCTCGCGATCTGCGCGTCTCTTTGACCGACCGATGCAACCTGCGTTGCGAATACTGCATGCCCGCCGAAGGTCTGGAGTGGCTTCCAACGGAAAACACTTTGAGCGATGAAGAAATCCTGCGCCTGATTCGTGTCGGTATCGAAATGCTTGGTATCGAGCAGGTGCGCTTTACCGGAGGGGAGCCTCTACTTCGCCGCTCGCTTGAACAAATCGTTTCGCAGACCAAGGCCATGACTACCCATTTGGGCGCGCCGCCACAGATTTCGATTACCTCAAACGGACTCGGCCTCGATAAGCGCGCCGAAGCGCTTGCCAAAGCCGGCGTGTCACGGGCCAACATTTCGCTCGACTCGCTTGACCAGCAGCGGTACGCAGCTATCGCTCGGCGGGACAGACTGGCTGACGCGTTGCGGGGCATCGAAGCGGCAGACCGGGCCGGAATGAGCCCAATCAAAATCAACGCCGTTGCAATGAAGGGCATCAATGAAGACGACATTGTCGAGCTTCTGGCCTTTTGCCTCGACCACGGTTACCACCTGCGTTTCATTGAGCACATGCCACTTGGCCCCGCTCATTCATGGAAACGCGACCAGCTACTAACACAGGCCGACATTTTGGAGCGGCTTTCAACGAAGTTTGAACTAACTCCTTCCTCGAAGCCACGCGGTTCAGCGCCGGCAGAGCTTTGGAACGTAGCCGCGAGCGCAGACCACCCCGCCGGGGATGTGGGTGTCATCGCATCTGTAACGAACCCGTTTTGCGACGACTGTGACCGCACGCGGATCACGGCTGATGGGCAGATTCGCACTTGCCTATTTGCAACCACGGAAACAGACCTACGCGGCCCGCTAAGAACCGGAGCAAGCGACGAGGAGTTGGCAAACATTTGGATGGGTGCCACCGAACAGAAGCAAGCCGGGCACGGCATGGGCAGACCCGATTTTCAACCCCCGAAACGCACGATGTCAAGGATTGGTGGATAGTGGCTACGATCCGTTTCTTTGCCGGCGCGGCCGAAGCTGCCGGACACTCAACCGTTAGCGTCGAACCTGCACCAACTGTTGCGAGGCTACTCCAGCAGGCTAGCGAGGGAAATGACGTGCTCGAAAAAGTTATCTCCCGCTCTCTGCTACTGGCTGATGGCAAGAAGGTTCTTCCAACCGATTCCGCCGCATCAATCGACACACTCGACGTGCTTCCTCCATTTGCTGGCGGATAACTAAAACCTCATTTGCAGGCGTTACTCGAAACTCGAGTAACGCCATTTTTCTTGAGACAAGCCTTTAGGCGAGTCAATCGACACCGTAGTTCGCTCATCTTAAGGACGAGTTTACTAACACGATCGTTTTTAATTTCAACACGGTTTTCTATTTGCGAAAATGCTGAACGCCACTTTCTGGCGGAAACATAGGTATCTGGGTCACACCAAATTAGGCGGCCATAGTATTTAGGAAAAGTTGCAGATTTGAGGAGGAAATCGTGTCCTTGGCCGACGTTAAACCACGAGAGGGTACACCGGGCCCCTCCCGTCGTTCATTCTTAAAATGGAGCGCCGTCGCCGGAACCGCGACCGCGCTAGCCGCATCCCCCGCAGTGTTCTCCGGCAAGCCGGGCGTTGGTGAAGCAAACCAAGCCTTTGCCGTTGAGGGCCACCCGGAAGCAGAAAAGACAGTTTGGAACGCCTGCGTTATCAACTGTGGTTCCAGGTGCCCACTTCGGCTACAGGTTAAAGATGGTCAGGTTGTTCGCGTGCTTCCAGATAACACGGGGGACGACGGCCTATTTACCCGTCAGATCCGCGCGTGCGTACGCGGCCGCTCAATGCGTCAGCGCATTCACAACCCCGACCGGATTAAGGTGCCTCTAAAGCGTAAAGAAGGCACCAAACGTGGCGAAGGCGAATGGGAAGAGATTTCCTGGGACGAGGCTTTCGACCTAGTTGCCGAACGCTTGAAGTACACGTACGACACGTACGGCCCACAGGCGGTCTACCGCAACTACGGTTCGGGCACTTGGAACGCACATATTGCAACCAGTGCAGGATGGCAGAAGCTGTTCAACCTCATGGGCGGATACCTCGGTTACTACGGTAACTACTCCTACGCTCAGATCGGCACGATCACCAAGTACTTCTACGGCTCCCCCGACGAGCAGATTTCAAACTCGTTCGAGGACGCCGCACTGCACTCCGACCTCCTCGTCCTTTGGGGCAACAACCCGATGGAAACGCGCATGTCCGGCGGTGGCCTCACGTTCACCTCACTGTGGGCTAAGAAACACGGCAAGTGCAAGATCATCGTGATTGACCCCCGCTACTCCGATTCCGCGCAGCTACTGGCCGATCAGTGGGTTCCGATTCGCCCCGGAACCGATGCCGCTCTTGTGGCCGGCCTGGTTCACGTGATGCTCGAAGAAAACCTGCACGACCAGGCGTTCTTGGACAAGTACACGATTGGCTTCGACGAGGATCACATGCCGGAAGGGGCGCCAAAGAACGCCTCTTACCGCTCCTACATTGAAGGCAAGGGCGAAGACGGCATCGAGAAGACCCCTGAGTGGGCTTCCAAGATCACCGGCATCCCCGCGCATACAATCCGCCAGCTCGCCCGCGAGATTGCAGGTGCAAAGGCCTGCAACATCTCCCAGGGTTGGGGGCCGCAGCGCCACGCCAATGGCGAGAACCAGGCAACCTCGATCTACCTGCTCGCTTGCGTGACCGGCAACGTCGGTATTGCAGGTGGCGGCACGGGTGGTCGTGAAGGCTACTACTGGCCAATAACCAAGTGGCTTGACAATGGTGAAAACCCCTGCGAGGCGCAGATCTCTTGCTTCGGCTGGACTGACGCAATCGATCACGGCGAAGAGATGACCGCAACCCGTGACGGTGTGCGCGGCGTAGACAAGCTGGACACCGGCATTAAGTTCCTGCTGAACTACGGGACCAACATGCCGGGCTCGCAGCACGCGGACCTTAACCGCACGCGCGAACTTTTGCAGGACGAAACCAAGTGCGAGTTCATCCTCGCCATCGACAACCAGATGACGCGAAGCGCGGAGCTTGCAGACCTGGTCCTACCTGACACCACCACAGCAGAACGCCACGACCTCGTGCCCTCCGAATACACGGGCGACATGGCCTACCTGCTCATCGTGGATAAGGCGATTGATCCGCTATACAACTCGATGCCCGCATACGAGATGGTTCGCGAGGTTGCAAAGCGACTCGGATTTGAAAAGGAATTCGAGGACGACCTGGAGACCCTCGCACGCAAGATGCAGGCCGAAACGGTTCGCGAACACCCCGAATTCCCAAGCTGGGACGAGCTACGCGAAATCGGCGTATACCGCTACCAGAACCCTGAGGGAACAACGATTGCGCTAAAGGAGTTCCGTGAGGATCCTGAAGCAAACCCGCTAGAGACCCCATCGGGCAAGATCGAGATTTACTCGACACAGCTGGCAGAAATGGCAAAGACGTGGGAGTTCCCCGATGCCAAGCCGGGCGACGAAATTTCGCCAATCCCGAAGCACCTTGCAACTTGGGAAGGTGCGGAAGAAGCACGCACAAACGAGGAATATCCTCTGCAGTGCATTGGTCACCATTACAAGCAGCGCACGCACTCCACCTACGGCAACCTGTCGTGGCTTAATGAAGCGCACCCCCAGATGGTGTGGATCAACACCATCGATGCCAAGGAGCGCGGCATTGAAAACGGTGACCAGGTATTAATCCGTAACGATCGTGGACGGGTTCGCATTCAAGCACGAGTTACCAGCCGTATCGCTCCCGGAGTTATTTCCCTTCCTCAGGGCGCGTGGAGCCGATTCGATAAGGACGGCGTGGACGCCGGTGGCGCAGTCAACACGTTGACTAGCTGGCACCCAACGCCGGTCTCTAAAGGCAACGGCCAACACACTGCCCTCGTTCAGGTAGAGAAGGCTTAGGAGGTTTATTGTGGCTGCAAAACTTGGTTTTTACTTTGATCAGACCGCTTGCAACGGATGCAAGGCCTGCCAGATCGCTTGTAAGGACAAGCACGACACGCCCATTGGTGTGAACTGGAGGCGCGTAGTTGAGTACACGGGAGGCTCTTGGCAACAAGACGGTGACACGTTCACCCCGAACGTATTCTCTTACTACACTTCCATCTCTTGTAATCACTGCGAAAACCCGATTTGTGTGCAGGTATGTCCCACCACCGCAATGAGCCAGGACGAAGACGGCGTTGTTACCGTTGATCCGGGTAAGTGTGTTGGGTGCCGTTACTGCGAATGGGCCTGCCCTTACTCGGCCCCGCAGTTCAACGCAGATCTGGGTTACATGACTAAATGTGACCTCTGCTCTGACTACCGTGCTACGGGACAAAACCCCGCGTGTGTAGATGCCTGCCCCTCCCGTGCACTGGACTGGGGACCAATAGATGAGCTACGCGAAAAGTACGGTGACGTCCAAGCCGTAGCACCGCTACCAGATCCATCTATTACCAACCCGAACCTAGTAGTTACACCCCACCGCGACGCTCAACCGTGGAACAATCCCTCCGGTGAGATCGCTAACCGAGAAGAGGTCTAGAAAGTGAACGTTCATGAATGGCCATTAACGGCTTTCACCATTCTTGCGCAAATGGCGGTGGGAGCTTTTGTCACGCTAGGTCTAGTAAACCTATTCGCCCAGACCAAGTACTCATCCAAGACCGTAGACCGCTTGGCCAAGCCTGCCCTCTACGCAATCGGACCGGTCATGGTTCTAGCATTGCTTGCTTCCATGTTCCACCTTGGCAATCCCCTGAATGCGCCCAACGCGATCCGTCACGTCGCCACTTCGTGGCTGGCACGTGAAATCCTGTTTGGCGCTGGCTTTGCCGTACTTGGATTCATCTTTGCGGCTGCCACCTGGTTTGGCTGGTTCAACGCAAAAATCCGTAACGCACTAGCTATCTTCACCGCCATCTGGGGCCTGGGGTTCATCTGGGTAATGGCCCACGTGTACATGCTTCCAACCGTTCCCGCATGGAACCACTGGACCACCCCCGCCACCTTCTACATCAGCGCCGCTCTAACCGGTAGCCTTGCGATCGCTCTGGCTTTCAGTGCCTGGCCGATTGTCTCAACAAAATGGCCCAAACTGGACCACGCCCTCACCGGGGCTAACAAGAGCTCGAACAATCCGGCGCAGGCACGTGCAGATATTCAAACCGAACGCGAAACTATCAACCTGACCAATCAGGCAACTAAGTGGATCGCAATCACCACCATCGCGATGCTTGCACTCCAACTGGTGGTTGGCACCTACGCCGCTGCTAAGCCGGCCGGGCCCAACCCCGCCGAGGTTGATCCATCGCCAACCTGGTACGCCATTCGCCTCGTCCTGCTTATCATCGGCGCTGGCATCATTGGCCTCTACCTGACCCTAACCACCCACAAAAACCTCGAGGGCGGCCAGCACAAGCCGCTGCTAGCCCTCACCCTCACCAGCTTTGCCCTCGTGACTATCAGCGAGATCATCGCCAGGTTCCTCTTCTACGGAGAGATGAACAGGATCGGAATATAAGCCGGTAAGGACACACACTTGAGGGCCACAAACACTTCGTTTGTGGCCCTCAAACTATTATCTGCATCAACTCTAGCTTTGGATGTCAGCTATACCCGTCCACTCGTGGTTACCATCTGGAAAATTCTGTTTCTTCCAAACCGGAACGCGAGCCTTAATCTCATCTACAAAATCACTGGTGGCACTGAACGCCATTGACCGGTGCGAGGCAGCAACGACAACAACCATCGCAGTCTCCCCCACTCGGACATGCCCAACGCGGTGAACCGCTGACACAGCATGTACCCCCTCGCGGCCAGCAATCTCCTCAGCAATCTCACGCAAAATCTTCTGTGCAATCTCGTGCGAGGAATACTCGATTGACTCCACGTCCCTGCCCTGGTCATGGTTACGAACCACGCCGTTAAACGTGATAACTGCGCCAGCCTTGTCATCCGCAGTGGCGGCTACGACCTCAGCCTCCTCAAACGGTTCCGGGCTAATCTCAACGCGAACAACGCGGCCACCACTCACTTAGATTCCTCCACAAAATTCTTCTCAATATCAGCAATCAAAGAAGCGATTTTAGCGCGTGCCGTTGTCACCGTGGCCTCATTGTCACCGCCAGCCGCTCCGGCCGCCAGACCAACCAAGAAAGCGGTAAGCGGAGTACCCGGACGCGAAGTGTTATGCGCAGTCATCTGCGCAAGCTTCAACAAATCGACTTCTAGATCCAGAACGACATCCTTATCCACCTCGATTATCTGCGCGGCGCGCGTAAGCCACTCACGCATTCGTTCCATTTTCTGCGGATCATCTTTGCGCTCCATGTGCCCTCCCAAATCTCAGTGAGCTTTATGCTCTTTCAACACTATAGCTAGGCAATTCTAAGCCGTACGGCGAACAAATCGCTCACCGAGTACGACAGGCACCGGCCATACACGGTTAGATAAACTAAGAGAAAGTAAACATTGCAACTAATGTGAGGAATGGCAGGCATGACCGTTTCAGCTGTGGAACAGGCCGAACGCATCTCGGCAGCTGGCAAAGTACTATCCCAGCTTTATCTAAGCGCTCCCGCAGAGCAGCTACGCGAAGCGATGTATTCCCCCCAAATGCTGAACGACTGGCCCCTCACTGACTCAAATTCTATTCAAGGAGTGCGCACCCTTCTTAGCTCGCGCCCCGAAAGCGAAGAAGAAATCAAACGCGACCACCTCTACCTGTTCGTTGGAGCCGGCCGAGCCCTCGCACAACCGTACGAATCCGTGCGTACCTCTGAAGAGGGTCTCGTTTTTGAAGAAGAAACGTTTGCCGTGCGCGCCGCCTACGCGAGGTTCGGGCTTCGCGCCCCCAACTTTAACCGCGAACCCGATGATCACATTGGCCTCGAAATTGCGTTCTTGAGCGACCTCGCGGAACGTGCCGCCGAGCGGTTAGAAGCTGGCGAGGACGTGGAGGAGATCCGCCTGGCAATGCGCGACTTCCTATTTGACCACCTCGATCGGTTTGCGGGAGGAGTTGTGGAGGACGTTCGTAAGCACGCAAAAACCGCCCTGTACAAGGCCGTTGCCGAATTCACGCTAGGTTTCATTGCCAGCGTTCGCGCGTTCGTTGAAACAGAAGGCGCAAATGCAACCAAATAGTCTTGTTAACACAGCAATATCGCGAATAGAGCTCCACGCATGAACGCGAGTCTGCTTAGATGGATCAGCGATGAGGAGCCCGCCATAACCCTCATCTGCGGCTCCGCTATCCGAACGTACAACAAATCCACTACGCCCCTTCGCGTTGAAGGATGCATTGCCGACACCCCGCTGGCCCTCGCCCCCCAGATTTTGGCTTGTGGTGCCGAAGCGCTCAGCGTTGATGTGGATGCTTGCGAGTGCGAGAACCGCGAGCGGGCGAGAAAACGATTCGAGGTATGGCAAAGCCTGCTCGGACCAAGGATCAGCGAATATCAGGGTAAATCCCCTCGATTCCGCCCCGCGCAAGAGGTATTGGCGAACTCTGCCCCAGTTTCACGCCGGGCATTGTTTGGGCTGAGCTCGGATAGTTCATTGCCCGTCGACATTTCCGGCAATGAGAGTGCACAACTGAGCGCCGCCCTCGCAATCCTAGGAATCGAGCCTGAAATAGCTGACGAGTTTGCGACCGCCCCAAGCGCGGCGCGCCTGAAGGTCAGTGGTTGCACTGCCTGCGGCGTATGCGTATCCGCGTGTCCAACCCACGCCCTCGCCCTCGAAAATGCTAATGAAAAAGGTAGTTCCACCGCTGTTTTGATGCACGATCGCACCATCTGTGAAGGTAGTGCGAAGTGCATTGAACTATGCCCCGAAGATGCGATCAGCCGCGGGGCCACCCTTTCCCTAGCTGAGATGAAACGCGTGGAAGTTGCGCGCCTGCAAACCGCGAAATGTCGCAAATGTCAATCGTTATTTGAAGATGACGGCGAAGATCTGTGCCCCACATGCAGGCGTGTTGAACAAGATCCATTTGGGTGCTGGCTGCCACCCGGTTTTGAAAGAAAGTAGAAGCGAAATGAAGTTCACTCACCTTAACAATGCGGGCGAGGCCTACATGGTTGATGTCACCGCAAAAGTGCCTACCGTTCGCGAGGCAACCGCGGTTGGGAAAGTCACCGCATCCGAGGCAGTAATGCAGGCACTCCGCGACGGCACCGTTCCCAAGGGCGATGTACTGGCAGTTGCGCGTATTGCCGGCATTTCAGCCGCTAAACGTGTACCCGAACTATTGCCATTGGCGCACACCATTGGCGTTCATGGCGCAGCGGTTGAGCTGGATCTGCAAGACGATCACGTTGCGATCAAAGCCACGGTTCGCACCGCGGACCGCACCGGCGTAGAGATGGAGGCCCTGACGGCCGTCACCGTTGCCGCCCTCGCAATCATCGACATGGTGAAGGGGGTTGATCGCTCCGCCGCCATTGAAGAGTGCAAGATCATCGCGAAGTCCGGAGGCCGATCCGGCAACTGGGTGCGCGAGCAATAGCGGTTAGTGGTCGCCCCCATCCACTTGAGCCAAGATGTGGGAGGCGACCGTCACCACAACCTCGGCCGCGTCGCGAACGCCACCGGTTGAACCGGGCGCATTCACCACGAGTGCGCCCTCTTTTGTTAAACCAGCCACGCCGCGCGCAATTAGGGCGTGGGGAGTGTTCTGCAATCCCTTAGACACGATTGCACTCATTAGGTGGGACAGCTCGCGCTTAATGAGTGGCGCCGTGGCCTCGGGGGTGAAATCGCGCGGCCCTACCCCGGTGCCGCCCGTGGTTAGCACGAGGCGAGCGCCTTCAGCCACGGCCTCGCAAATCGCACACTGGATCGCTTCTTTAGAGTCGGGAATAACTACGGGTGCCCCCGCATCAAATCCCGCCTCCCGCAGAATCTGCACGGCAACGGGCCCAGAGCGGTCTTCATACACCCCTTGGGATGCGCGATCCGAAATCGTAATTACGCAAGCTTTCAGCTCCACGGCGCCTCCTTGATGCGCTAGCGTTTTTCACGTCACTGGTTTTAGCTTACGGTTTACCTATGGGTTCACGATACGAACGCAACATTCTAGTTAAGGACTTTGGCGCGGCAGGTCAAGCAGCTTTGCAAAATGCGCGCATCGGGGTGTTAGGGGCCGGAGGTCTGGGCTCGCCCATCCTCTACTATCTTGCGGCGGCGGGAGCCGGCTACCTGAAAGTGGTGGATTTTGACGCCGTTGAGGAATCCAACCTGCAACGTCAAATTCTGCACGACACCGCGCGCATTGGCCGGCGCAAAGCCGAATCCGCGGCAAGAACGCTACGCACTCTCAACCCCGAAATTACTGTAGACGCTATCTGTGAACGCGTAGGCAAACACAACGCGGCACGTATTTTTGGTGATGTGGACGTGGTTGTCGAAGCCTCAGACAACATGGAAACAAAGTTCATGCTGGCCGATTACTGTGAAACCTCCGGCCAACCCTTGGTTTGGGGAAGTGCAGTGGGAATGCAGGCTATGGTAACCACGTTCACCTCACGCCCGCTTGCCGCGGATCCCAGCGGAAAAACGGCTACTTTGCGCGAGCTGTACCCGCAATTGCCAGATCCGCAGACCACCCCCACAGCCACAACGCAGGGCGTGCTCGGCCCCCTCGTTGGAGTTGCCGGGTCCCTAATGGCTATGGAAGTCATTAAGATTGTGTGTGACACACCCGGGGTGCTGGTGCGCCGACTAGCTCTTGTAGATGTGCGCGAAACCGGAGTTAGACTCGTTGAGTTTTAGGAGAATCCTTGATTAGCGTTGAAGAGTACGTTTCGCAAGTAACCGCGGGTATTGCTCCCCTTCCTGCCGAAGAACAGCCCCTCGAATCTGCCCTTGGCACCACTTTGGCAGCGAGCATCGAGGCCCGAGTTGCAGTACCGCCCTTCACTAACTCCGCGATGGATGGGTTTGCGGCACGCGCAGATGACGTGCACGGAGCGTCAAAAGATGCCGGGGTGAACCTGCCTGTTCTCGAGGACGTTGCCGCTGGCAGCACGGCTAACGGTACGCTAAAGCCCGGTTTTGCAACGCGCATCATGACGGGCGCTCCCCTGCCCGAAGGCGCCGACGCGGTGGTGAAAGTTGAAGACACCAACATTGAGCCTGGCCCGGCGCAAATGCCAGATCAAGTCACCATATTCAGCGCGGTCCAGCCCGGAACAAACGTACGTAAAGCAGGCGAAAACGTTGCCGTTGGGGATCTTATTCTTGAGGCAGGAATTACGGTTACTCCCCAGGTGTTGGCCGCGGCCGCCTCGGTAGGATACGGGAAGCTACCGGTAATCCCGAAGCCTCGGATTGCGATTATTTCTACCGGAACGGAGCTGCAGGATCCGGGGAGCGAGCTCGCTCCCGGGCAGATTCCCGACTCGAACGGGATTATGCTCGACGGTTTAGCACGCTCGCTGGGAGCAGAAGTAACGTATCGAGGTCGCACTGGCGACGAGCCTGAGCATCTTGAGCAGATGTTGACCGAGGCGGGGCGCTGCGCGGACCTCATCATCACTTCGGGTGGAGTTTCTGCCGGAGCGTTCGATCCTGTCAAAATCGTCGGTAAGACACACAACTTCAACTTCGAAAAAGTAGCCATGCAGCCCGGAAAACCGCAGGGGCACGGCGTCATTAATGTGGATGGCCGGGGTGTGCCCGTCATGTGCCTACCCGGCAATCCCGTGTCGGTCTACGTATCATTCATGCTATTCGTGCGCCCGATTATCGGCATTCTCGCCGGCCGTCCCGGAAGCAAGCTACAGGCGGTTCCCGCTCTGGCCGGCGCGTCGTTCAAGTCTGCCAAGAATCGGCGTCAGTATGCCCCCATGCGTGCCGAGCTCAGCACGAGTGGCATCACGGTTTACCCAACCCACTCGCAAGCCTCCGGCTCGCACCTCATCGCCACCTTGCATCAGGCTACCGGCCTCGTGACGGTTGCGGCTGACGTAGACGAAGTGGCGCAAGGCGACCTCGTGCAATACATTCCGCTCTAAACCGCGCTCTCGCCTGACCCCGATCCCACGAAACCTTCTCATATCACCAACGCGACATAGCGCAAATGCGGCACTCATGCGATAGTAATACCGCATTTGCTGGTATATGGTTTGGGATATGAAAGATTTACGAGTATCAAATGTGGCCACACTACTGGGCGTATCCACGGACACGGTTCGACGCCTGGTAGAAGATGGCACGATTAAAGGCACGCGCCAAGATGGGCGCATTCTGATCGACGGCAAGTCCCTGGTTGATTACATTCGCCAAATCGCAGCGCAGGACGAGCGTTCTACGCATGGCACGGAAGTTAACTCCATCCGTAACCAGCTGACCGGCATCGTCACAGACATCACCTCCGATAAAGTCATGACCCGAGTCGAGATGATTTGCGGCCCGTTCCGAATCGTTTCCCTAATTTCCACCGAGGCTGCACAAGAGATGAAGCTCGAGGTGGGCTCGCTCGCCGTTGCCGGCGTGAAATCCACCAACGTTTCTGTAAGCCTTCCCTAGATTCACAATGAGGATGAACATGAAGAAAACAGCTAAAATTTTTGCCACCCTCGCCGCCGCATCGATGATGCTCGCAGCATGCTCGGGCTCTCCTGCCCCGGCAGACAAGGAAGGCGCCGAGCCGCAGACGCTAACCGTTTTTGCTGCGGCCTCGCTAAATAAGGTCTTCCCGCAGATTGCTGAGGAAGTTTTTGAGCCCGCAAATGAGGGCGTGAAGGTGTCCTTCTCGTTCGAGGGTTCCTCCACACTCGTGGACCAGCTCAAGAACGGCGCCCCGGCAGATGTATTCGCCTCTGCTGACACGCGCAATATGGATAAGGCAACGGATGCGGACCTCGTTGAGGCGCCAGAACCGTTCGCACTGAACACGCTTACCCTTATCGTTCCGGCAGGAAATCCGGGCGGCGTTACCGGCCTCGACGACTCTTTGAAGTCTGCAAAGGTCATCAAGTGCCATGCGGAAGTACCCTGCGGCAACCTGACCAACAAGGTGCTTGACGAGGCTGGAATCGAGCTAACACCGGTTTCCGAAGAGCAGAAGGTAACCGACGTGCGCGGCAAGATCGAGTCAGGTGAAGGTGATGCAGGCTTTGTCTACATGACCGACGCAATCGCTGCCGGCGACAAGGTAGAGATTATCCCCATCGACGTCAAGGGCGTAAACGAGTACCCCATTGCTGTTGTAAAGGATTCTAAGTCTGGCAAACTCGCACGCAAGTTTATTGAGGCGGTGCTCTCCGACGAGGGCCAGGAGCTGCTGAAGCAGTACGGATTCGCCAGGCCGTAGTCCGCAAGCAACTGAAGAACACAACCGTCCCGGCATATTGGACCAAGCGCCGCTAACCCTGCCACGTGAAACCAAGGTGCCGGGACGGATTGATAAGTCATAGGCATTGCAAAGGTGGAGCATTTTGAATAGGCAGCAAAGCACCAGCAGGCGTGAGACCGCGGCGGGACCGGCACCCTGGCTCGGAGTTCCGGCAGGGATAGCGCTGGCTTTCGTGGTCGTGCCATTTATTGGCATGTTCGCCGAGGTGCAGTGGGCAGACCTCCCTGCGCTGTTGGCCGGTGAAGCTGCACGAGAAGCTCTTTGGCTGTCGCTTAAAACAACTTTTGCCTCAACTATCATCTCGCTAATTCTTGGTATTCCCCTAGCGCACATCCTCGCCCACACCAGCCACGGTGCACGCGCAAGTTTGGGTAGCGTCTTACGCCTGCTGGTCACGCTTCCTATGGTTGTGCCACCCGTCGTCGCCGGCCTTGCGCTCCTAGTCACGTTTGGACGGCACGGCCTCATCGGCTCTTACTTGCACGTGCTGGGCATTGATATCGGCTTCAGCACCATCGCAGTAGTTATGGCACAAGTGTTTGTATCCATGCCGTTCCTCGTTATCTCACTGGAAGGCGCACTGCGCTCACGCGGACGCGACCTCGAAAAAGCGGCAAGTAACCTTGGAGCTTCTCGCACTCGCATATTTTTTGAGATCACGCTACCCCTTACCGTTCCTGCGATGGCCTCGGGCACAGCGCTAACCTTCGCGCGCGCCCTTGGCGAGTTCGGTGCAACCATCACGTTTGCTGGCTCACTGCAGGGCGTTACCCGCACTCTCCCTCTCGAGATATATCTGCAACGCGAAATTGACACCGCCACTGCCCTAGCCCTCGCGACCGTGATACTTCTAGTTGCTGGCCTTGTAATCGCCATAACTAGCGCTATTTCAAAGATATCTGCAAAGAGATCCAGCGCGGAGGCACGCGGAAGGGAACCTGAATCTGCGCGCCAGAACCAGTTGGACACCATGTGCGCGTTGAGCGACCTCGACATGTCACTACAGCAGTGGGAAAACGCGCCCGTTGGGATCGAAATAAACGCGGGCGTATCCAAGCGACATGTTCATATCGATGCCAAACTGAAGCGAGGCGCTATTACGGCCATTGTTGGCCCGAACGGCTCTGGCAAGACCACCGGGATAGAGCTGATTGCCGGAACTCTAACCCCTTCTAGTGGAAGCAGGAGCCTAAACCTGGGCGAAGATCCCACCATCGTATGGCTAGAGCAACGCGCGCTCCTATTCCCGCACCTAACCGCCTGCCAAAACGTGGCGTTCGGGCCGCGAATCAGAGGCCTTAGTTCCGAGGCGGCAACTAAACGAGCCCTCGCTGAGCTCGAAGCCGTAGGTTGCTTGCACTTAAAAGACCGCCTGCCGAGTGAACTCTCCGGAGGCCAAGCACAGCGCGTCGCAATCGCCCGTGCCCTAGCTGTAAACCCCGATCTCATTTTGTTGGATGAACCTTTTGCCGCTGTTGACTCTGAGATTGCCTGGCCCCTTCGCCTGGTGCTGCGCGAGCGTATTCGCGCAGCCAAAGCCACCGCCGTGATGGTCACTCACGATCTCACAGACGCCGGATTCATGGCAGATCAAATCATCACCCTAGAAGAGGGGCAGGTTAGCGAGAGCGGATTCAAAACCCAGGTCTTGCAGCCCCCCTCCTCCGCCTTCCTAACCCGCCTTACAGGCGCAAACACGGTTACTGAGGGCAATCAAGTCTTGGTGGTTCGCCCATCCGATTTCCGTGTCGAGGCGGGGCACGCCGAAGGCGGAATCCATGGGCAAATCCTGCGCCGCGTGCTTTCACCAACTGGCGAAATTGCGATTATCAGTGGCGAGGACGGTGAGCTGCTCTCCGTATCAATCAACGCCTACAACGCCGATCTGCTTCAACCGGGCAGCGCCGTAACGCTTCACGCCCAGCCGGTAGAGTCCCTGCAGTAAACTGGGAAACAGCGTAGAAACCAAACAAAAGAGGCTCCCGGAAAATCCGGGAGCCTCGAAGCTTTTGCTTAAGAGTTGGGTCGCTTGCCGTGGTTAGCGGCGCTCTTGCGACGTGCCCTGCGTTTGCGGCCTCGCTTGCTCATTTCGACTCCTCTACCTACTTCATTAAACAGCTTTGCCATTTTCGCACAATTTGCGAAGTTTTAACAGCCCGGCCTAAGCGAAATCATCGAAAAACACGCAAACGTGACTAAATCAACCCGAAACTAGTCCCACTGCCGCGTAATATGCGTGACTCGCACGCTTGCAACCACGCGCGCGCGAAGCGATGATGGCGCCTGCTTCTCGTAGCACTTACGCATCAGCTCACGCACGTGCATCTCCGCATCCACCCGATCCGCGCAGTGCCTGCACGTCTCCAAGTGCTGTGAAAGGCGATACGCCAACTCATCCTCCAACGCGTCATCAGCAAACGCGTAAAGGAAGGAGCTCAGTTCCTCGCAAGGATCGCAATCATTGTTGTTAAGCATGATCCTCCTTCACTCCAATTCCCATTCGTTTCGCATAATCTGCAAGCGCCGTTCGAAGCTGCGCCCGACCGCGATAGATTCGTGACATCACAGTGCCAACGGGGGTACCCATGATTTGGGCGATCTCTTTGTAAGAAAACCCTTCAACGTCGGCCAGGAGCACCGCCTCGCGATACGTGTCAGAAAGAGACTCGAGGGCTTCGCGAACCGTGTCGTCTGGTAGCGAGTCAAGCGCCGCAGCCTCCGCGGATTCAAGGGCGACCGGATGGTGACTGGAGGCATCAACTAGTTGCCAGTCCTGCACTCCCTCATCGGAGGTTTGTTGCGGCCGCCGCTGATTCTTGCGGTAGGTGTTAATGAACGAGTTCTTCAAGATTCGATACATCCACGCCTTCAAATTGGTACCCGGCTTGAATGTGTTGAACGAGCTAAATGCACGCACATACGTGTCCTGCACCAGATCTTGAGCATCTGCCTCGTTACCGGTCATACGAAACGCCGCCCCGTACAGCTGGTCTAGCAAAGGGAGCGCCTCTTCTTCGAACCGCGCGCGAAGCTCGGCCTCGTCTACCTGTTCCTTCTTGTCCATCACCATCGAGCATACTTGCACCTCCAACAATTAAGGCAACAACAAAGCCCCCATTTTTCTTCCAACCTCCACTAACGCTGAGATGTAGGTAACATGGACCTATGAAGGTTTTACGGATGATTGCAAGGCCACTAATCGTGGCGCCGTTTATTATCGATGGGCTTTCGGCAGTGAAAGACCCAGATGCCCACGCACGTCAGTTCCAGAAGGTTTCACCCTACCTTGAACGTTTAGGGGTACCTCCGGTAATCACATCGGATGCAAAAATGGCCTCGCGCGCACTCGGTGCTGTCACGGTTCTAGCGGGCACCAGCTTTGCGCTTGGCAAGGCTCCGCGCACCTGCGCAGCCATCCTCGCAGCCACCGCTGTTCCGATTGCACTGGTTCAAAACCCCGTATGGACTGCGAAAGACCACGCCCAAAAAGAGCGCTACCGCCGTGGTTTAGAGCGTTACGGCACAGCCCTAGGCGGCCTAATTCTTGCAACAGTTGACCGCGAAGGTGAGCCCTCCAAGACCTGGCAGCTTGCTAACTGGCGCGAACATCAGCTGGCTCTAACGCAGGCGCGCAACGAAACGTGGGAAGCCGCTAAGGAAGCATTTGACGCCTAACCCTTGGCTCGCGCCACAGGCCACCAAGCCTGTTGATAGCGATGTCACGATTCCCGGTTCGAAGTCTTTGACGAACCGGGAACTCGTGCTGTCGGCGCTGGCGACTTCCTCCTCTACAATTTGCGGCGCACTTAGCGCCCGCGACACGCGCCTCATGGTTGAGGCGTTGCGCTCCTTGGGAGCGCAGGTCGAGACCGGAGCTGACAACTGGGCGATCGCTCCCATTCCGAGCGTTTCCGGTTCTACACCAATCAGCATTGACTGCGGCCTTGCAGGAACCGTCATGCGATTCGTCCCTGCCCTTGCCGCACACTGTACGCGACCAGTGCGCCTCACGGCTGATAGCCAGGCAAATGCCCGGCCGATGGCTGGCCTGTTCAAGGCTCTGCGTTCCATCGGCGTGAGCGTTACACATGAGAGCGACGAAACCTTCCCCCTCACCGTGCAAGGCCCAGCGCGCGTGCGTGGCCCCATAAGTTTGGATTCATCCGCCTCGTCCCAATATCTATCCGCGCTGTTACTTGTTGCTCCGTTGCTAGAAAGCGATCGGGAGTTTATAGAGATTGAGCTAGAGGGCACACTTCCATCGCGACCACACGTAGAAATGACGCTTGCCGCGATGCGTCTACGTGGCGTAGACGCCGATTGGACGGGTGAGCGCACACTGCGGGTTAAACGCGGCGACATTAGCGGACGCGACGCGGTGATAGAGCCAGATCTTTCTAACGCCGGCCCGTTCCTCGCCGCCGCCGCAGTTACCGGCGGCCACGTTCGCATCCCCTACTGGCCGCTCCAAACCACGCAGGCAGGCAACGAGTGGCTACCTATTTTGCGCCAGATGGGTGCCGATGTGAACCTCGTGCCGCAAGGCACCGTGTACGGCACGCTGTGCCTGCGTGCCGGCGAACTTCAAGGATTTACTGGCGACATGTCCCAGGTTGGGGAACTCGTTCCTACACTTGCCGCAATCTGCGCGTTTGCAACCGCCCCCTCAACGATCACGGGAATCGGGCACCTTCGCGGACACGAAACCGACCGGCTAAAAGCGATCGCCACTGATCTAACCAAACTGGGTGTGCTCGTTGAAGAGGGAGCCGATTACCTCAGAATTGATGGCACAAACGGCTGGGTGGAAAACCTTCGTGAACCGACTCTGCTACATTCCTACGCAGATCACCGGATGGCCACATTCGGTGCCATTATCGGTCTGCGCGCCCCGCAAATCTACGTTGATGACGTGGAAACCGTGGCGAAAACCATGCCTGATTTTGTAAACCTATGGACGAAAATGCTGGAGCTAAATGTCTAGACGAGACATTGGAACCGACGACCCGCGCGTAAAAGTACGCCCCGGAAAAGGCTCGCGCCCGCGCACCAAGCGGCGCCCCAGCTATGAGGATGCCCCCACGGGACGCGTGATTGCGGTTGATCGAGGCCGCTACCACGTTATTGCCGAGGACGGCACGCGTGTCACCGCTGTGAAAGCCCGCGAAATTGAGCGCGGCGGCATCGTTGTGGGAGATAGCGTAAAGCTGACCGGCGATCTCACGGGACGCAAGGACACTCTGGCGCGCATCGTGCAGGTAAACGAGCGCAAGAGCGAACTCACGCGCTCTGCGGAGGATGCGGAGGCAAAAGGCCGCGAGCGCACCATCGTTGCCAATGCCGACATCATGGTGATCGTGGTGGCGAAGACCAATCCTCCAGTTCGGCCCGGGTTCATCGATCGGTGCCTCGTTGCCGCCTACGACGCAGGTTTAACACCGATAGTGTGCCTCACTAAGGCTGACCTGGGTGATCCGGATGATGTTGCCACGTTCACGGCCTCGTTGGGCATCGAGACCTACACTGTGTCGATGATGCCGGATCACCCTGCACATGCCGGCTACGAGGAGGTCATTGACCGGCTGACCGGGCATACCTCCGTGCTCATCGGCCACTCCGGAGTGGGTAAATCCACGCTCATTAACGCGATTATTCCAAACGCGGACCGGGCTACGGGCCACGTCAATGAAGTGACGGGGCGCGGACGCCACACCTCCACCTCCGTTGTGGCTCTGCCGATGCCGGGCGGTGGCTGGGTTATTGACACTCCGGGCGTGCGTGGCTTTGGCCTCGCCCACGTCGAGCCACACACCGTTGTTGCGGCATTTGAGGAACTGTGGGAAGTCACCGAGGAATGTCCGCGCGGTTGCGAACACCTCACTGACTCTCCCGATTGTGCCCTCGACGACTGGGTTCGAAATGGAGGTGAGGACAAGGATATTCGCGAAATGCGCGTCCAATCGGTTCGCCGCCTCCTGGCCTCGTTGAAGGTGGCGCAAGAAAAACCCTGGGAGAACTAGCGCGCGTACATGTCGACGAAGTTCGAGATGATTTTGTGTCCGGGCGCAACGTCAACGTCAATGCACTGATCGATGATGCGCTGTTGGTCATCCGGCTGATAGTAGCCTGAAGCGGCATACCCGATGATGCGAAGCTTCAGGGCAGGCCAATCGAGTTCGGGATGGAACTGCGTGCCGTACATGTTCTGTTTTACCTTAAACAACTGGATTGGGCAGGCCTCGCCGCGCGCCAGAAGCGTTGCCGATTCGGGCAGTTGCTCGCATGCCTCCTTGTGGCCTACATAGGCCCGGAATGTGTTTGGAATTCCGCGCGTTATCGGGTCTTCACGCCCCTGTTGCGTGAGCTCAATGACGGGGGCAGAAATAGATTCACCATACTTTTCCGAGATCTTGCCACCCTGGTGACCAAGCAGGGTACCCACGCCGTAACAGATGCCAAGAAACGGGAAATCCTTGGCAACCAATTGATCCATGAGGTCCTGAAGCTCTGCTTCTACACGAAGTTGCACATCCGATTTCTTCTCAATCGGGGCGAGCGAGTCGAAGGGAGATCCGCACAGGATCACGCCGGCCCACTCATCCAGGTTGAGCGGCGGGAGCGGGCTTTGTTCAAGCCGGTGCCAGACCAGCTGGTTTGAGTCCAGCCCCGAAAGTTTTCTCAGCATTTCGACCTCGGAAGTCAAAATTGCGGGCTCGGTGCGCGTTGTAATCATTAAGAACTTCGCGTTGGATTTCATTTGCTCAGCTTACGGGATTACCCGGCCATGCGCGCCCGCGCGGGGGTAGTTTGGACACATGGATAAGACTTTGCATGGCAGTGGACAAAATATGGCATCGATCGCGGATTTAGAGCTGGCACATGCCCTCGCAGATCGCGCTGACGCGGTAACGCTGGACCGCTTTCAATCGGATGATTTGAAGGTAGCGACCAAAGCAGATCTGTCTCCCGTTACCGACGCCGATCGATCTACTGAGGCCGCGATTCGCGAGCTACTGGCCATCCATCGCCCCGATGACTCAATTTTTGGCGAAGAAATGGGAGTTACTGGAAGCTCCACGCGCCAGTGGGTGATTGACCCGATTGATGGCACTAAGAACTTCCTGCGCGGCGTGCCCGTGTGGGCCACTCTTATTGCTCTGGCCCAGGACGGCGAAGTAACAGTTGGAGTGGTATCTGCCCCAGCCCTTGGCAGACGCTGGTGGGCGGGCAAAGGCCTCGGCGCCTACGTAGGAGTACAACAGGCACTGCGCGAGTCTTCAACCTGTTGCGGCACTAATGATTGCTGCGCTGATACGCCATCTTCGGGCGCATTTGATTATGTGAGCGCCGGGCAGCGCATTCACGTATCTACCATCGACCGTTTTGAAGATGCCTCACTGTCTTACTCTTCCTTGTCAGGATGGAAGGCACGCGGCAAGCTAGACCATTTCTTGGACCTTACTGATCGCATGTGGCGAACTCGCGCGTACGGCGATTTTTGGTCTTACATGATGGTGGCCGAGGGCGTATGCGATATTGCCGCAGAACCAGAGCTAGAAACCTACGATATGGCGGCCCTTGTGCCCATCGTGACCGAGGCGGGGGGCCGTTTCACCTCTTTGCTGGGCGAGGACGGACCGTGGGGTGGCACGGGGGTTGCGACTAATGGCTTGCTCCACGATGAGGTGCTCCAGATACTGGCGTGGGAAGAGGGACTGTAAAATTTTTGTCCGTACCGTTCGCTAACCTGTAGGCATGAGGTTAATTCACACCGCAGATTGGCACCTGGGCAAGACTCTACATAAGCAGTCGCTGGAAGGTTTCCAAGAGACATTTCTTGACCACATGGTCGATTTGGTGGACGATGAGAGGCCCGATGCGCTCCTAGTTGCCGGGGATGTTTACGATCGCGCGATTGCCCCGACCCCGTCAATGAATCTGCTCGAGGATGTACTGCAGCGCCTCAGTGAGCTCACTCAGGTCATCATGATTCCGGGTAACCACGATTCTGCGGCCAGATTAGGATTCGGATCGAGGCTGTACACGGAGCGATTAAAGATCGTTTCGCGTACTGCAGACGTAGGGAAGCCAATCGTGATCCGAAGCGGATCCGAGGTGGCAAACGTCTACCCTATCCCGTACCTGGAGCCCGATATAGCTCGCGTTAGCCTCTCCGATGAGGTCGATGACGCTGGAGTTCTCACCAGCCTTGCTCGCAGTCATCAGGCCGTTATGGAGGCCGCCCTGCGGCGCATAGACGCGGACCTCGCAAAGCGCGAAGGCATGGGCATCGCGGTGATTCACGCGTTCATCGCTGGATCCGAAACCAGTGATTCTGAGCGCGACATTTCGGTTGGAGGTTCGCAGTCGGTTGCCCCCTCAACCTTCAAGACTATGGGCGCAGACAAGCCACTTTCGCGCGGGCTTTCCTACGTTGCCGCCGGCCACCTACATCGGCCCCAGCAACGCGACACTGATGGGCCAATCATCCGCTACAGCGGGTCTCCCCTACCCTTTTCATTCTCCGAAGCACGCGACAAGAAGTGCACAACCATTCTTGAAATTGAGAACGGAGTTGTTGACCTGCGGACCGTGCCCGTGCCCCAACCTTATTCCCTCCATCAGATCCGCGGGACCATTGCGGAGCTTACGTCCGATGTACCCGAATGGGCGAAAACCGGATTCGCCCACGTTGAGGTCACTGACCTCACAAGGCCTGAGCATCTTCACGAACGCATTAAAGCTAGTTACCCCAATGCTCTGCTGATTCGGCATACTCCTCCGGCTTCGCAAATCGAAGGAACGGTAGCGGCGATCGAGAAGAAAACGCCCCAAGAGCTTGCCGAAGAGTTCTTTGAACTCACGCTTGGACGCAAAGTACTGCCTGGAGAGAGCGAAATTATTGAGCAAACGTGGGAAACCGTGTTGCAGGAGGAAGAGTAATGCGACTACTAACACTCGAGTTTCAAGCGCTCGGCCCCTTCGCCGGACACCACCAGATTGACTTCACCCGGTTCGAGCCATCCGGCCTATACCTTCTGCGCGGACAAACCGGTTCGGGTAAATCAACCATTATCGACGCCATCACGTTCGCTCTCTATGGCGATGTTGCTGGAGGGCAAACCTCTACGCGTGACCGATTGCGCTCCAACTTTGCCAGCCGCGACACCGACACGTTTGCGCGGTTGCGCTTTGAAACTTCGCACGGCGCGTTTGAAGTCACCAGGCGTCCTTCCTACACCAAGGAAGGTAACAAAACCGCCACGCCAGCAAGTGCCGTCCTGGTAAAGCTCGACGCCAGCTACGACCCTGTTACCGATCCTTTCTGCGGAACAGGTGAAGAAGTAGCGACCAGGGCAAAAACCGTCACCGATGAAATTACACGCGTAGTAGGCCTGGGACTAGACCAGTTCCTCCAAACTGTGGTTTTGCCGCAGGGCAAATTCGCCGACTTCATCCACTCGAGCCCAAAGGATCGCAAAGACGTCCTCGAAGACATTTTCGGCACGCAGCACTTTCGCCGTTTCACTGAATCCTTGGCCCTGCAGTCGAAAGCAGCGCGCGCCGAGTTTGACGAGCAACGCGCTGCCGTAGCATTTCAGGCCAGCCAAATCTGTGAAGAAGCCGGTGAGGCAGTCAGGCTGGCCAACTACGAAGAGGCAATCGGCCGCGCACTCACCATCTCTAAAGAGCTCCAGGCTAAAGCACGGCAGGCCGAAGACCAGCTATACCGCGCCATTGCCGACGTACGTGAAGTGGAAGCCACCGAAGCTGAACGTGAGAGGGTTGAAACCACCACGCTCCGGTGGAAAGCCGCAGCCAAGCAGCTCGCCGCGCTCGAAGAAACCGTCGATGAGCACAAGCAACGCGAAGCCAAGTTAAAGCACGCACGCGAAGCACTTGCACTTAACGCAGACCTGCTTGCCAAAGAACGTGCGGCCACAGCTCTCGAACAGGCGAAAACAGGCGCATTTTCCAGCATTGATGCAATTAACGAGGAGGACGCTGACCTGCGTAGCACCGCGCGTGGGGCCCTCGATGGCACATCCTGGGAAGCGATTCGTAAGCGAGATGAGGAACTTACCAGCGAACTAACTCGGCTCGAAAAAACCGAGCAGAACATCGAGCAATTAGAACTTTTATCCACCCAGATTGAAGAGCTTCGCGCGACCATTGTCGAGCTGAAACAGTCCGCATCGGGCCGCCAAGCCGAGATTGATCAGTTCCACCAGGCCGAGCAAAAGGTTGAAGCCGCCGTTGCTCAAATGGAGCAACAAGGACATAGCTACGCAACTCTCGTAGATCAAAGGAATGAGCTCTCACTGCGTCTGGAAGCTTCCAAGAGCGCCGACAAAGAAAGAGCACGCCTGCTTGAAAGCTCTGCAGAAATTGGACGCAAAGCAAAGAAACTTGAGCAGGCTCGCACCCAGGCACAAGATCTAGCTGCAAAGTGGATAAACAACTCCGCTTTAGAGCTGGTTGCGAAGCTTGTCGATGGAGAAGAATGCATAGTTTGCGGGTCTACCAACCATCCTCACCCGTACGAGGGCTCGCCAACCGACGTTCAGCGTGAAGAACTTGACGAAGCCCGGGCCCTCGTAGCGCGGATCGAAGCGTCTCTTACTGCAACCCGAGAAGATCACCAGCGCATCGTTGAATCCATCAAAGAACTCAACAAGAAGGCAGGCGCGGACACCGCGTCACTGCAGATAGCGTATGACGACATCGATACCCAGGTTGTAGCGGCCAAACAAGCAGGCGACACCGCCAGCCAACTGCGTAAAGACCTGGCCGAATCCCGCAGTCAAATTGAAAAGTACAAAACACAGATTGCCAGTGATAACGTCAAGATTGCGGCGAATACCAAAGACGTAGAGAATAAGACCGCTGAAATTGAGCGTCTCTCGCAACTGATACAACAGGCGCGTGGTTCCTTCACGTCCGTAGCCGAACGACGCGAAAGCATCGTCACTAGGCAAGACCACATTCGGCACATAATCAAAGTAATCACCGCATTTGAAGATGCCCACAGCCGGTACACCGAAGCTGCGGCCGTGCTGGCCAAAGCCCTGGCAAATAGTGCCTTCGCCTCGGCTAATGAAATCCAAGAAGCGCTACTGCCCCAGGCTGAAATCAATGCGCTAGAAGAGCAAATCTCCAACTACAACCTGACCAAACGCCAAGCGGGCGCCACTATCGAAGAAACCGAGCGATCCGGGCTTGTGCGCACCGAATATCCCAAACCTCTTACTAACGCGCTATCTCGGCTTCGTCGTATCCACGAAGAAGCCACCAGCACACACGCCCTCGCAAAGAATGCTCTCACTCAACACGAGGAGCAAGTGGGCAAGCTCAGAGCAGGGATAGAGAACCTGCAGACGTTAGAAAAGGAGTTGGGACCAATCCGACGCCTCGCTGAGCTTGCGCAGGGAGCAAGACTCGAAGATGGCACCCCAATCCCCTTCGACACCTGGGTAATCATGCGTCAATTCGAACGCGTACTTGAAGCCGCCAACCCTTACCTAGAAAGGTTCTCTACCGGACGGTACCAACTGCGCAGAGTAAGCTTGGACGCTTCTAGGAAGAGCCAGCAAGCCGGACTTGGACTTGCAATCATCGATTTGAACACAGACACCGAACGTTCCCCCGCATCGCTATCTGGCGGCGAAACCTTCTACTCCTCACTCGCACTTGCCCTCGGCCTCGTAGAAGTAATCTCATCTGAAGCTGGTGGCCTGGACCTCAAATCAATGCTCATCGATGAGGGGTTTGGCTCACTGGACCAAGATGCGCTAGATAAGGTCATGATTGGTCTTCAGCGCCTGCGCGATTCTGGGCGAACCGTAGGCGTAGTATCACACGTAGCCGAAATGCAACAACGCATCAGTGACGGCATCGAAATCAAACATGCAAAATCGAAAGGATCAACACTTGTAATCCACGCCGCCGACTAGCGCCACCACACTTGAAAGCCATTACTATTCGTGCGCGTTCAACGCCTGGCAGAGCTGTGCGCGCTCACTGACGTCAAACCACTCCAAGAAAGCGTCCATAAGCTCTTCCACCGCTTCATCAGCTTCCTCTTGCGTAGCAGCCGCACATGCGCGACGAACCAGTGGCTCAGACTCAAGGCCGTCCACCAAGATAGCCTGCGCATTCTCCCACACCGGCTCCCCCTCAAGGGCTACCACAATGCGTCTTTGTGTGGGTTCCTCTAAATCACGCACAAGCTCCAGCGAAATCAAAGAAGCTGCCACGGCCGCTTCGTACTCGAACCACTCCCGCTCTTCCGCACAGGTCGCTCCAGAAGATGGAGTAACCAATTCGCGGACAGGAAGATCCCCACAAAGCTCCGAAGCAACCAAAGGCAAGAAACAGCGCATAAAACGAGTTTAAAACAGGGCCAAACTATTTGCGACCAAACAACTTGAACCCAGACCGCCTCGATTTACGCCTACTCCGCCTGCGCGCCGGGGTAGACTCGCCCTGGCCAGTACCAATCAGATCAATAATCTGCGCGATCCCAACGCCAAACTTCGACTCACCAGATGCCATAACCGTGGCGGCAGAAAGCACTGCCTCATCCACATCCGTGCTGTCCTCAATCACCACGCGAGGGGTCACCGGAGCGATCGAGGCAAGTACAGTATCAATCGGGCGACTCACGGATCCACCCGTACCCGCAGATCGTGCTCGATTTACTACCAACACGTCCGGACGCACTCCGGCTTCTTCAGCCTCGTACAGAGTATGCGTAAGCCGGGTCAATCCAATTGCATCACCACGAGCCACAATCAGAACTACATCTGCATCCTCTAAAACCGTGCGGTTAATGTCTTGTGGCGTTGGCACAAAAGTTAGCTGCGACGGATCATCATCAGCAAGACCGTCAGCCAGATCTACAACCACGTCACCCAGCTTGCGCAGTTCGCTCAGCACGTCCGCAACAACCTCAGCGCGAAGCATCCTCCATTTATCCGCGCGCGTGAGGCCAGAGAGCAAGTGGAAATGCTCATCAACCAGCAGGCGCGCATCGTCCAAAGCCAAACGGGTCAGTTCACCCTGGTTGCGCAGATTCGAAGCCTCCAGCAGGCCCGACTGCGGGGCGTCAAACCCCAGCATGAACGCCAGCGAAGGGGCATGAGCATCGGCATCAACGAGCGTTACCTCGCGTCCCGCAAGCGCCAATGCGTGAGTCAGATTCAATGCCACCGTAGAGCGCCCCGGCGCACCCGATGTGCCCCACACCGCGATCAAACGTCCTCGATAATCAACAACGTCGGTAGTCTCCGCGGGAGCAGAGAACACTTGGCTCTCTTGCCCCATCATCCAGTTTTGGATCCCCATCGTCAGAGTGTCGACCACAAACTCAGCACTGGATGCATCACAACGCGCGTCCTCCCCGATGGAGGCTGCCGTAATCGGATCATCAACCACCAGCAGAACAAAAACGCCGGCCTCGTGAAACTCATCTACAACAGAGCGATCCAAGCCGGGAGCTCCGCCGCGTGCGACCACAACCGAACCGATTCCCGCACGCACGCACGCTCGCGCTTCCGCCAAATCCGCACACCTGCGTTGAACTGAAAACTTCGACGACTGCGCGTTGAGTTCCCGGATCACTTCCGTCTCAAAGGGCTCGTCAAGCCAAACAATTACACCCTTAACCGCCATCGCTACCCCGCGGGAACCACAATCAGGGAGCTCTTGGACCCCGTTGCCGCCAAGACGGTATCCAAATCCGACTCGGGCACAGAAATCTCAACGCTTTGGGCGCGATTAACCAGCGTGGTGTCCGGCTCCGAAATCGAAAGAATAATAGCCGAGGACGCAATCATTCTCGGTTCCGTTTGGCTACTGAGCGGCGTATCCGGCGAATCTACGGCCCACACCTCGACCGTAGAGCCTGTGGAGACGGATGAAGGAATACGTGTAGCCACGTTTATTACAACCTGTCTGCGATCGAGCGAAGCCGCGCTTGCTACCGCGTCACGAGGAAGCAATTCGCCTGCACTGAGGGTACGCGTTGCCACGGCTCCCTCGGGCAGCGCTCCGGCCTCCAAATACGCCGTTGACCCCGTACGGGCGGACACGATTGAAAGAGCAGAGGCTTGAATGGGCTGGCCTTGCGCAACCGGAGCGTTCAACTGGTAAACGCTCTCCCCTCCGCGAGCCTTTTGCACCAGCCATGTAGAAGCCAGGATTGACACTACAACCAGGGCAAGTCCAAGAAGAAACCTGGGATCAGTAAACACGTGTGAGCGACGCGCTCTGGGTAAAGCTTTAGACACGTGACAATGATGCAGGAATTTTTGCCGCTTGTGGAAGATATCCACAGTTTGGTCTCGGTAATGAAGACTAGCGCCCCGAATCACGCCACTTCTGATAGTTAATTCGCGGTGCTTTTACACAACAGTGCGCGCGGACTATTCAGAACTGACACGAAGTGAGACAATATAGACATGAGCCAAAGATTCTTAACCATTGCAGACGTTGCCGAAACCCTTAACCTGTCTCAGTCCGCAACCCGCGCACTCCTATCGTCGGGCGAACTGCCGGCCATACAGGTGGGCGGAAAACGAACGTGGCGAATCGAGGCCTCCGAGCTTGAACGCTACATTGAGCGCCAGTACGCAGCCACTCGCGAGCGCATCGAATCGGGCAAGATCTAGGCTTCCCACAAATCTGCAGCAACCACCAATCTGCTTAGAATCCCGGCAGGAGGCGAATGCTAAACAGGTGAGATAGCGACACCGAAGAGACCCCGCCTTCGTGCCCTATATCCACGTGGTCCATGTAGACCGAAACAATAAAACCGGTTAGAGAAGTTGCTCCCACCTGCACTGCCACGCGGCGACGCTGCCGCATAATTTGGCGCAATATAGCGGATAAGCCCAAGCGCTTGTCTATAAGACTGGGCTCTGGCGCCACTCTTGCAAGGCCTTCAACAACCGCCATCGACGTGGTAGAGACCAGCTCCTGCACTCCCCCATCCTCAAGCAACACCCACGCCGGGTTTGAGCGCACTATTCTTCCCTTCGCACTGACACCAAAGGGAGAGAACACGTTAACTTCGAGGCCGTCTGCGGCCCGCAACCGATCTGACATCCCCGCCGAAACCAGCTCGGCCTCGGCAAGCTCCGCCACCTCTTCACGATTTTGCAGGGCCTCTTCGCCTGCGAACTCTTGCGCAAGAGCGGCAATAATCGTTTCAAAATCCATCTTCTGATTGAAACACATACAGGATTCAGCATCGGGTTTTCCACCATTTTTCGAAACGCTATTGACTTACTAACCCCTAACGTGCAAACATCAATCATCACGAACTGGTACGAACTAGCACGAAAGAGGGGCAATGGAGTCGAATAGAAACTCAAAATCTAGCGCCATTATTGCGCTGACCAGTGCCGCCGCGTTCACTGTTACCGCGGCCGCCTCACTCTCGATCGCGATAGACAACTCAAGTGCGTTAGGCCTTCTTCAAACCGATGCGAATGCGATCTTGCGCAGTTCTTTAAATCCGAACGCGTTGGCCCTACCACTGATCACCGCATTTCTTGGCTTTACCATCGCCACACTGTCGCTGTGGAGTCTCAGTTCCCTGCTATTTACCGAGATCCTTCTTATTCTTGCCAGGCGAGGCACACACGTTCAGCGCCTACTCGAACTCGCGGTTAACACCTCCAGCCCTTTGGTTCGATCCTTGTTGAAAAAGAGAGTCGCAACGCTTGCAGTGTCGGCATCTCTCGTGGTAACAGCTACCTCCGCGTTTGCACCGGCTCCCGCAACGGTTCAAGACAACCTGGGGTGGCAGGCAGTATCAACACAGGAGACTCGCCCGTCCCAAACGAGCGTTCCAACCGACCTCACGCTATCTGATCCATCGGACATCGCTACGCCGACACCGCAAGCTTCATCTCCTACTCCAAAAGCGCAAGATAGCGCGAGCCACAGTGAGAACCTTGCGACTTCACACGCACATCTGGCAAAGGAATCCTCGAGCTCTCAAGCCACCGATGTTCCACCTCAGACAAATGGGAACGAGAATGCGTCCGGCGGGAAATCTGAACAAAACGCTACCTCAAGTGGGAAATACGTTGTGCGCAGTGGGGACTCCCTGTGGACCATAGCTGCCCGCCATCTGCAAAGCAGTGATTCCACAAAGATTGCTGCCGAGTGGCACAGAATCTACAACCTAAACAAATCCGCTATTGGCACCAATCCCGACCTCATCTATCCGGGAACAACTCTGACCTTGCCTGGGGAGGACCTCTAATGTCTACAGCACTTGCAACCCTCGAGCCCGTTTACGAACCCGTCAAGCTGTGCACTGTCAAGGGCGGCAAAAGCCCTGCCAAGCAACCGTATGACATTAAGATCAAGCGCGCGCCCAACCCGGTACGAGCCCTCAACGGAATCTTGCCGAAGCCCGCACCTACCGGGCGTCATTGGGCGATGATTGACGCGTCTTGGGATTATTCAAAACCCGAGGTCGAAACTGACACCATTGGGAAAGCAGAGCAGCTTCCCGACGCGCGCAACTGGAGCCGCGCTCTGGCACTCGCAATCGTTGAGACACTCAGCGGACAAAAGTATCCCAGCGCACTAGAACGCTTCGTCACGCCAGACCTTTACGATGCGATCGAGAGAAAGGTTGCTCTCGCTACCAGACTGGATGGACCGGCGGGGCGCTCTCCTCAAACCAAAGCCCTATCTTCAAGAGTGTGCCTGGTCAATGAATCGATTGCGGAGACCACACACGTTGTTGTTAAGGGCGAAACCACCCGAGCCGTTGCCATTCGTCTTGAAGCTCGCAGAAGACAATGGGTAGCCACCGCCCTTGAAATCCTGTAGACGAAAGCCCGCCATCTGCGAATGCAAATGGCGGGCAATCTTAAAACGCTATTAGCGGCGCTTGCGCTTTTGTGCTCTGCGCTGCGCGCGATTCATCGCAGGAGCCGCTCCACCCTCTAACGGGGCGGAAGCCTGCCCGCGGCCGCTCGGACGGAAAGCAGAACCCTCATCGGGGATTCCATCAGAATCTCCAGAGCCAGCAGGGCCAGACATCTGCATCTTTCCAAAGTGAGAACGTCCCACATCGCCCATCACGTTGTCACTCTTAGGCTGATTCAAAGCCTTTGCCTGACGAGCCACCGCAGACGCCTTCGCTGCATCAAGCTTCTCCTCCTGCTGTTGCAACGCAAGCTCAAACTGGCCAGCAAACGAGAACGCGAGCTTCACAGCCTCCTCACGGATGCGCTCCATCATTGCCTGGAACATCTGCGCACCCTCAGACCCGTACTCAACCAGAGGATCACGCTGACCCATCGCGCGAAGGCCAATACCTTCCTTCAAGTAATCCATCTCGTACAGGTGCTCACGCCACAACTTATCCACCGAAGCAAGCACAACGCGACGCTCCAAAGCCCGCATCGGCTCCTCCCCAAGCTGGGACTTAGCTAGTGGATTCGCGCTCACCTTCTCAGAAATCTTGTCGTACTCATTGTGAATATCCGACACGTACTCAAACACGAAATCCTCGGCCGAAGCGCCCGTGCCCTCACCTACTGCATCCACAATCTCCTGCGGACGAATCGACACCGGATAATACTCATGTAACGTCGAGAACAAGCCGTCGAGATCCCAATCCTGTTCATCATCCGACGGAACGTACTGGGACACCACCTGACGCACAAGCTCTTCCATGAAGAACTTCATCTGCGGGTTCATGTCTTCACCCTCAAGAACCCGACGACGCTCACCGTATACCGACTCACGCTGGCCGGTCATCACATCGTCATACTTGAGGACGTTCTTACGAATCTCAAAGTTACGAGCCTCAACCTGGGCCTGCGCCGAAGCGATGGACTTTGAGACCATCTTCGACTCGATTGGTAAATCCTCCGGATAGTTGCCTGAAGCCATAATGCGCTGGGCAAGCCCCGCATTAAACAGGCGCATCAAGTCATCTTCCATCGACAGGTAGAAGCGAGACTCACCCGGGTCACCTTGACGGCCGGAACGACCCCGCAGCTGGTTATCAATACGGCGCGACTCATGCCTTTCGGTACCCAGCACGTACAGGCCGCCAAGCTCAACAACCTCATCGTGCTCCGCAGCGACGGCCTCCTTCGCGGACTCCATCACCTTCGGCCACATCTCGTTGTACTTGTCCGCATCCTCCTGCGGATCCAAGCCCTCCGAAGCCATGTGAGCAAGCGCAATATGCTCAGCGTTACCACCAAGCATGATGTCCGTACCGCGGCCAGCCATGTTCGTAGCCACCGTAACAGCGCCCTTACGACCCGCCATCGCCACAACTGCAGCCTCACGCGCGTGTTGCTTAGCGTTCAAAACCTCGTGCGGAATGCGGCGCTCCTTGAGCATGCGCGAAACCAACTCTGACTTCTCCACCGAAGTCGTACCAACGAGTACAGGCTGGCCCTTCTTGTGGCGCTCCTCGATGTCCTCCACCACGGCCTTCATCTTGCCCGCAAAAGTAGGGTAAATCAGGTCCGACTGATCCTTGCGAATCATCGGTCGGTTGGTTGGGATGGGTACAACGCCAATACCGTAGGTAGAAACAAACTCCGCAGCCTCAGTCTCTGCCGTACCGGTCATGCCAGCACGCGAGCCCTCTGGGTACAAGCGGAAGTAGTTCTGCAACGTGATCGTAGCGAGAGTCTGGTTCTCCGCCTTGATCTCCACACCCTCTTTAGCCTCAATCGCCTGGTGCATGCCCTCGTTATAACGACGGCCTGGCAACACGCGGCCGGTGTGCTCATCAACGATCAGCACCTCACCGTCCTGCACGATGTAATCCTTATCGCGCTTAAACAGCTCCTTGGCCTTAATCGCGTTGTTCAAGTAGCCAATCAGAGGCGTGTGCGCGGCGTCGTACAGGTTGTCAATGCCAAGCTGGTCCTCAACCTTGTCGATGCCCGGCTCAAGAATGCCGATAGTGCGCTTCTTCTCATCAACCTCGTAATCAACCTCGGGCTCAAGCGGGCGCACCAAACGCGCGAACGTCATATACCAATCATCCGCATTGCCTTGCGCCGGCCCCGAAATAATGAGCGGCGTACGCGCCTCGTCGATCAAAATCGAGTCAACCTCATCGACGATCACATAGTTATGACCGCGCTGCACCATGTCTTCAGGCACCTGCGCCATGTTGTCACGCAAGTAGTCAAAACCGAACTCATTGTTGGTGCCGTACGTGATGTCACAGTTGTACTGCTTGCGGCGCTCATCGGGCGTCTGCCCCACCAAAATACACCCGCAAGTAAGACCAAGGAATCGGTAAACCCGGCCCATCAGCTCCGACTGGTAAGAAGCCAAGTAGTCGTTAACCGTAACCACGTGCACGCCTTTGCCCTCCAACGCGCGCAGATAAGCCGGCAACGTTGCAACTAGCGTCTTACCTTCACCGGTCTTCATCTCCGCGATGTTGCCCTTATGCAACGCAGCTCCACCAATCAGCTGCACGTGGAAAGGACGCAACCCCAGCACGCGATCCGCGGCTTCGCGAACCGTTGCGAAAGCCTCAACCAGCAAGTCATCAAGCGTCTCGCCCTCTTCTAAGCGCTGCTTGAACTCATCAGTCTTCGCCTTGAGTTCCTCATCAGTGAGGTCCCGAAAATCGTCTTCGAGGGCATCAACCTGATCTGCAATCGCTTCAAGTTTGCGAAGGGCTCTACCCTCGCCCATCCTCAAGATCTTGTCAATAATAGACACGGCGCTCCAAAAGTTGTCCTTACACAGTTGGTTCCCATTGTAGACCGCCAGTCACGTGAGCGCCGCACCCGCCCAGCCCGGAACTGATAGCAGCGCCAACAGCCCCACATCAAAAAACGCTCTCACGCCCACTCATCGCGAGCCCTACACAAAAAGGGGCGAGGACTGCTCGTCCTCGCCCCTGGTGGTGAAAACCTATTCGGCTTCAACCTTCGTATTCAAACGGATCACACCGTACGTCCAACCCTCGCGATGGTAAACAACGCACGGCTGCATCGTCTCTTGATCAATGAACAAGAACCACGGGTGGCCCACCAGCTCCATCTGATACAGAGCCTGATCAACCGTCATTGGTTCAGCCTCATGCAACTTCTGGCGAACAATTACCGGCGAATCCCCAAGCTGTTCCTCTCTTGGCTCACCGATCTTCAGATCCTCAGCCGAGCGCAACGTATCGCGATGTGCCTCCTCCTTCAGATCCTGTTCCGCCTCCGGCTCTTCATAAATTCCGCCTAGCTCCGGCGCAATCGGAGCGTTGTAACGCCTGCGATGATCCTTCGCACGATCACGTGCACGACGCAGACGCTCAAACAGTTTTGCGGTTGCAATGTCGACCGCCGCATATCGATCCGAGCTGGATGCTTCCGCTCGGATGATTGGGCCCTTGCCAAAGACTGTAAGTTCAATCCGCTCTGCGGTCTCAGCTCGACGCGGGTTTGGCTCGTGAGTGAGCTCAACGTCAATACGCTGTGCGCGCGGGTAGAACAGTGTCACCTTTGACACTTTCTCTTCTACGTACTCGCGGAAATTCGGGTGGATTTCGGCATTGCGTCCGACAACTGTGATGTCCATGGTTCCTCCAGGAATACGAGGGAAAAATCCCAACTGATTCGCCAGACACACATCGCGCCTGGCCGTGCGTTTAGTTACCACCCCCTACCAGACGTTTGCGGCAAAAACCTTGCTAAGACTTTGCCTGGTTACTTAAGTTTACCCGAACTTCGTGATGGGCGTCACTTTAGCGGATGGCAATTGTGAACATCCGCGAGCGCTACTCCCACAAAACATTGGCCTCCCGCGTATTCCACAGTCTTTCGGCAAGCCAGCATCGTAGCTCCCGTTGTAACCACATCATCCACCAGGATGCACTGCGCCCCGCGTAACTCCACCAACGCACCAACCGAACTACTGTGCGCGCGGCGTTCAACGCCTGACTTCCCTGCCTGAGTCGACCCCCAAGCCTTGGTGAGCACCGGAGCAACCATTACGTCGACCCCTTCGCGATCAAGATGAGACGCAAATCCGCGAGCGATGTGCGGCGTAACCATCAGGCCGCGCCACGCCCTCGTCCACTGGGATGGAACCGGGACAACGAGCAAGGGGCTACCTGCGAGAGGAACATCCACCACTGCGCGATGCGTCATCCACCCCTGCGCCAGCGACACTCCTGCCTGCACCAACCATTCTTGTAACCTGTTTGCCCGGTCATGTTTCGCAGCGAGGATGATTCTGCGTAGCGCTCCCTCATACTCGCCAAGGCTGATTAGCCGCATCGGCATTTCACCCTCCACCAGGCCGGCTCTAGCAGGGCGTTTCGCTATGGCGGCGCAGCTAGAACACAGCGTCGTATCCCACGCGCCACAACCCGCGCAAGAAGCCGGAGCGACGATATTTACTAACTCGCTAAACAATGCCAACACGAGGCAACAGTAACTAGGTACGAAAGTAGCAATAGCTCCCGCGGGCGAAGGTGTGCAAACCTGAGGGCGTAGCGCCCCTGGGGACACCCTGTCACTTTGGAGCCAAGTAAATAGGCAACGAACTAGTGCGGGTACGATTCCTCTACGAGGTCCGTTGTAGAGCTACGCCAAGACACACCAAATCGCGAGTAAATCGCCTCATCTTTGGTGTCTAAGAGCACCGCCTGCGGGGTGGCTCCTCCCGAAATCTTAATCGCGTCTGCCGGCGCTTCGAGCGTTTCAGGCACCGAACCAAGGCTCGAAATAGTGACCTTGCTAGCCTCATCACCGCGCTGCAAAATCAGTGCCGAAGTGTTGCCAGCCCACGACACGTCCAGCACCTCAGCCGCATCGAGTTCCACACGCCGAGGTACGTCAATACCCGCGGGTTTGCCTTGCGCATTACGTTTCACGGCGGCCATCCACACGCTGGAAGAGCCATCCCCATCGCGGCGCAACAATGCTCGCGCGCCATCTGGAGAAATCGAAATACTTTTTATCGAGCGATCATCCTGCCATGGAGATGCGATCCTTACTGAATCATCCCCCGCCGGATTCGTAACAACGACCTCGTTGCCCACAACCGTCCAAATCCAGTCCAGTCGATCGATCGACGGGCGCGAAATTCCCTCGCCCTCTAAAATCTGCACCGGTTTACCGCCCACGCGGACAGAGAAGAGCTTATCGCCGTTAATGAAAGCCAACGGACTGGAATCAACGGGACCAACCGAAGCGGCATGAGCTCCCGGCTGTTCACTAGCCGGAACCACCACAGTAGTGAACGACCTATCGCGCAGAACCAAACCCGACTTGTTAAAACCAACGCGCTTATCCATTGCCCACGTGGGGCCGGCCGGGATAGCAACATCGTCCAGGCACATACCGTTGTTTTGCACACGTACCTCAGTCACGCCCGGCACCTGCGCCAGCGTTGAAGTTACCTGCCACTTCAGAGCTTCCTGTTGCTCTGAGCTAACCAAGTACTCTCCCTCTAGCTGCACGTCCGCAACGCCAGCCGTTACCGCAACCTGTTGAAGCGGGAGGCGCGCCCCCGCGGGGATTGCCGAAACCACAGCCGAAGCAATATCGCTAGAAGGCCCCTCAATAAGCGCCTGCATCAGGTGAGACTCCAAACGGCGCACCGGATACCAACGCCTATCCGGCACCAACGCGCGATAGTCGGGCGCAAAAAAGTACACCGAAGCCTGCGTGTACACCGCGTGGAAAGAGGACTGAGACAGGAGCACTCCGTCTGGGAGCTCATCAATGCGCCACTCGCCTAGCGAATTCGTTGTGAGCTTATACTTCAACGACGTCTTGGATGAGGCAGCCTGCTCCTCATAACTGCCATCAGGAGTCACCACGGCGTTAACTCCTACCGACACCGAGACCGTACTCGCATCCCCAGTCACGAACGGCGTTTGATCATCCGAATAGATCTGCACCTGCGATTCCGGACGCCACGCGGCCTTCGCACGATCAGTCAAATACGAGCGCGCCACCTGAAAATCATCCGACAAGCCCGCCGCAGAAGCGCGCAGAAAATCACGTACCAAAATGTCGGGAGTGGACCCAGCAACCGGGCCGTAACCTTTCAAAACCAGCGATTCTGCATCGGGAATATCCCGCTCAAAACTTGTAACCGGTCCCGAAGAAGGTAGCGACGAACAGCCCGCAAGCACCAGCGTGCAAGCCATGACCATAGTCAAAATCTTGCGCCTCATCGCTCCTCCCACAACTTCAGAGGCGTTTTCGCAATCTCAACACCCTGCCGGCGCGGAACTGTCACCATGAACGCAGCGCCTCGGCCTGGCTCTCCATACACCTCTATCTTGCCGCCGTGCAAAGCTACGTCCTCACGGGCAATAGACAACCCCAATCCCGTACCGCCGGTTGTTCGCGTGCGTGCCGGATCCGCACGGTAAAAGCGTTCAAACACGTGCGTGCGCGTCTCCTCGTCCAAACCAACACCGAAATCACGCACCCGCACCGAAGTAGCGTCAGGATCCGATCCAACCTCAACCTGCACCGGGCCACCTTCAGCGTGCTCAATCGCATTCACCAAGAAATTACGCAACACCCGCTCCATGCGGCGGCTATCTGCCTCGGCCACATTCCTGCCCTCGCCAGAAATGACCTCTACCTGCACCCCAAGTTTGTCCGCAAGCGCGCGATTCGCATCCACAACTTTTTGCGCCAGCTCCGTGAAGTTCACGTCATCAAGTTCCAGCGAAGCAGACTTTGAATCGTAACGCGAAATCTCTAGCAGGTCCGCCAGCATTTTTTCGAAACGATCCACCTGCTGGTGAAGTAGCTCCGCCGATCTAGCTGAGATCGGGTCAAACTCTTCGCGACTGTCGTAGAGCATCTCTTCTGCCATACGAATGGTAGTCAAAGGGGTACGCAGCTCATGCGAAACATCCGACACAAAACGCTGCTCCAGCTTCGACAGCTCATCATACTCCGCAATCTTGTCAGCCAATGAGGACGCCATGTTGTTAAACGCGCGCCCGAGCTGCGACATCTCATCCACGCCATCAGCACTCACGCGCACACTCAAATCACCATCTGCCAGCTGCGCGGCCGCCTCCGCGGTTCTACGAACCGGCCTGAGCAGACGATAAATCATGTAAATGAGGCCCGCACTAAACAGTAAAATCACGGGCACCGATCCGATTACTAATGTGCGCATGAGCATCGAGATAGTTGCCTGGTCGTCACTGAGCGAATAAACGGTGTACAGCTCATACTCACCCGCGAGCGGTAGCGTTACGATATCGCCCACAATGATGCCCGGGCTAGGCTTGCCAATACCAGTATCAATCTCGACCGACTGGTAGTACGGGCCACCTCCGCCAGCTGTCATCTTGCGCATTTGTGGCGTAAGCGCATCAATCACATTGCTATCGATGAGGTCATTAATCGCAAACGTTGCCGAAGCGCTGGGTGCCCGCAGCAACATCGTGCCAACAGCGCCCGCACCCGTAGCCGAGGATCGAAGCGACGAAATCAACTTGTGCGCCAGATCTTGAACCTGATCGGGAGTGGTAGCAGTGGACTGGTCAAACGTGGATTGCGCCTGCGCTAAACGAACCGTGGCATCATCAAGAACCTGCTCACGTCGCTGCTCGAAAACCTCCGTGCGCACCTGAAACGTCACCGCTACAAACAGTAGCGACAACAGGGTCAACATGAGCAATGTCATGCCAACCGCAACCTTTAGCGACAAGGACTTGCGAATAAACAGAATAGGACGGGCATCTTGGAACACCCGCACCAACTTGGAGTCGCTCGCCGCCATCAACTACGCCGGTGTTCCACCCGCACGGTAGCCCACGCCCCGAACGGTCACGATGAGCTCCGGATGCTCCGGATCGCGTTCTATCTTCGCGCGCAAACGCTGCACGTGCACATTAACTAGGCGGGTATCCGCAGCATGCCGGTAACCCCACACGTCCTCTAGTAGCTCCTCGCGAGAAAACACCTTCCACGGTGCCCTCGCCAATGCCACAAGCAAATCAAACTCAAGCGGAGTCAGAGCAATGGGGGCGCCGCCACGCGTCACCTCGTGGCCCGGAACGTCGACCTCCAGATCACCGACCTTCAATACCTCATCGACGTGCTCATCACGGCCTCGCAAACGCGCCTTCACTCGTGCGACGAGCTCCTTTGGCTTGAACGGCTTAGGCACGTAATCATCCGCACCCGCCTCTAGGCCAACGACCACGTCAGTCGTATCCGAACGCGCGGTCAACATCACGATAGGCACGTCAGACTCAGCTCGGATCTCCTTACAAATCTGGATGCCATTCTTGCCTGGTAACATCACATCCAACAAGACCAAATCCGGCTTAACCTGGTGGAAAACCTCAACAGCTGTCTGGCCATCATGACAAAAAGCGGTCTCGTACCCCTCCGAAGAAAGTACGAGGCCAATCATCTCTGCCAAGGCAACATCGTCGTCCACAACTAACACGTTCGCACTCATATAACGATATTGTCACGACACCTAGAATTTTTCACGCATTAGAAGCGCTGGCGCGTTAGTGTGATGAGTCTCCATCTTCTACTCCGCCATCAACCACCCGGAAGTTCGCGCGCCGATTCTTAACACGCATAGACTCCTGCTTAACAGAGGGAGGCTGCGGCGCAGGGTTCTTACGGGGTGCGGGGCGGTTCCCCACCTTGCGCACAAGATCTGCCAGCGCCATCAGATCGTCCGGTGAAGGCGGTGCGGGCTCAAAATTCGTAGCCAGGCGAATCACCTGCCAGCCGCGCGGGGCCGTGAAATTGTTAGCGTGCATTTCACATAGCTCCATGGTTCCGGGCTCTCGCGAAGGCGAAAGTGGTCCCAAAACCGCGGTGGCCTCGGAATAGTCATAAGTCAAAGTAGCCACCGCAGGCTCGTTACAAGTGGTCTTACTACACGCACGCATCGCATTCACACCTCCAAGAATAGGAGAACTACAGCACTTGTACTACCTGTCCACGCGGCAGGTGGGTAAAGTAAGCCCCATGCGCCAAACTAGAAGACGCCGTGATCGGCATGGACGAGGAAGCCGCGGCCCCCTTTTTGTTCCCGGCATTCCCGCACGGGCTAACTGGCGCGAATCTTTTGACCAAATCGTGGCGCTACAAGTAGGTGAAATCACTGCGCGCCACCCCGAACTTGCACGCATCGAAATTGGCATCGATGAAGTTCCAACCTCAAACCCGGCCTCTTGGGAGCACCACTCCGTGGTCTTGTGCCGCACATTCCCCGAAAACCGGCTCGCGCGTCTTGCACCCCGTCTCGTGCTCTACCGGCTCCCCATTCAGGCTCGAGCAGGGCGCGTATCCGTTCGCCAAATGGGATCCCCCTTGCATGCCCTCGTGAGAGGACTGCTGGTAGAAAATCTATCCGCACTCAGCGGCCTTTCCATGGAGGAAATCCACGGCGGCCCCATTGAGGACATCTAGCGCCAACCGGTATCCGACGCGGTTGCTAACTGAACCGATTGGCCGTTTAACGCGGGGCAATGAAGCGGAACGTAGGCGTTCCTGAAGTGGAATCTTGCAGCGCAATAGCAGAAATCAGATTACCTGAGGTAACCTCGGAAAGCGCATTGACCGACGCGTGGATGGGGGCATCAGCATCAATCTTTAGATCCGATCCAGATACGGCCTGGCTGATCACATGCCCGGCTGCAAGGCTGATTTCCTTGCCGTTCACACGCACCGCGACGTCCTCATCACTGGAATTGGACAGGAAGAGAGTGTAAGAAACCCCGGACGCCGCGGGAAGAGGCTCGTGGTAGGTCGTTGCCGCATCTGCGGGCATCCACACGACGCGATCAGCTAGCGCCTTGCCGTCCTGATCCTTCTTACCGGTCATGTAGCCCGATGCGGAAGCCAGCACGGGCTCATTTGACTCGACGAGCACGCTAGCGTATTCATCCTCGATACCATCGAGATTTAGCTGGAACACCGCGCCGGGGTCAATCACCACGTCATTGCCACCGGGAAGCGGTGCCCTACCCTTCTGCGAGAGCACGCTGAGAGTAACCTGTGCTTCCTCTTCTCCCACGTTTTGGAGGCGAAGCTTCGGCTCCTCCAGCCCCTTCACAACTCCGGATATGAGAGCAGTTTTGGTTGCAACCCCCGATCCGGAGACGTGGTCGAGGCCGCGAGGGGTGAGGCCCGCGGTGCTGATAGTGCGGATCGTTGCGGCCACGCCCGGGCCGGACGCCTGCACCTGTACGCCCAGGCGTTCCTCGTCGGGGAAGAAGGCTGCCAGGTTCACCGTCTCAATTGAGCCTGCCCGCACGGTGAATGTGGGTTCACCCTCAACCGGACCAATGCTCGACCACCCGCGCAACGTAACTTCGGAGGCCTGCTTAGACGGGTTCATGACCGTGAGCAATGCGGCTTCACCAACCGTGGTTGCACCCACGTTAAACCAGGAATCATTACGAGCCGTCTGGCACTGATCGAACACTAGGCCGCGCACATCCTCGGTATTAATTTGGCCCAAAATAGCCGAAGGCGCTTTGCTTTCTACCGTGGAATGCACAGATAGGCCGATCGGATTTTTCGATTCAAATTCGATGCCGCCTTCACCTTTTGCGCCCGCGATCTCCTTGCCCGTTACGAGGTCTACGGCTCGAGTCAGTTCAACGCCTGAAATATCGGCAACGAACACCTTAGTGGGGGTCTTGTCGCCGAACTCAGTTTCGATACCCGCTGCGCATGCGAGTTCATAGGTCTGGTCGGGTAAGGTCACGACCTCAGAAATTTGGCGGCCAACGTCCTCGCCAAAATCGATGCTGGACTGCGCAGTTGCCACCAAGCCGAGCGCAACCACGGCAAGCCCGCCGGTAAGTGCGGCGCCACCGGCCCGGGCGGCTGAGCGCGCTGACCATTTACGCTTCATTTTGGCGCCTCCTTCTACGGATCGGCGCACCCGCAATCAGCAGGCTCACAACCGAAAGAGCGCTAAGGACCCACCAGATAGGCATCCATTCAGCATGGTACGCAACTTTGACCACGCCGTTCGCTCCGTCCAGTTTGAATGCCTGCTGCCAACCGTGGTCTGCGACGTCCAGCAACTGGGCACCAACCGTGGCTCGCCAGTTAGCATCGGCACGTTCTGACAGCACCAGCGTAGCTCCCGGGCCATATTTGTACTTTGAAAGATCTACGGACGCACCAACTAGACCGGAAGGGACGGGCGTGACTTTTCCTGAATCGTCAATATACATGCGAGCCGGCTCTAGACCCGAGGGGCGCATTCGCCACAGAAGTCCAGCTTCAGATTCACCCGCTCGCTCTAGGTACTCATTCGAATCGAGAGCCGTCTGAGCCGCCGTGTAAGAGGTTCCCTCCCCTGACAATGCGATCTGATCCACTGCGAAGCCAAGCAGGCCCGTTGGCTCAGCATTGTTCAGGACTTCGGCTACCGCGCGGGAGAAGTCAGCATCCGCTTCATCGGGATTTGCCAGCGCCTGGGCTACCTCACCTTGCGGGAGATACTGCATGTTGATCGCGTCTTCGAGGCGGAACCGCGGCGATGAGTCCCCCAGTTCAACGCCGTCACCACGGCGAAGTTGTGCCTGCACTCCCTCGTCATTTACATGCATCACGAGGAAGCGAGCGTGGCGCGGGTAATCCTGAGCGTACTGCGCGGCGGCAGGCGTCTCATACTCTGGCGCAGCTGTGATAGCGCGCGGACGCGCTCCATCAACCGTTATTCCTGCAGCCCATACCGCAACCGGGGTTAGCGCAACCACTACTGTCAAAACCAGGCCCGCTGCTGCAAGCGGCCAAACAACCCGTTCAAGGGCGCTTACACGCGACTTGAGAACAGGTACGGGCGTCGCATCTTGTACCTCAAGATGTTCGGTTTCGGACTCGTCCGGTTTGATTTCGTCCACGGATTGCGCTGCGTCCACCTCAGATTGCTCGACATCAGCCTGGGCAACCTGAGCATCAGTCTCGTCTAAGACGTCTTTCTTGGGTGAGTTCTGCTGCGAACGCTCCTTGGCTTTCAAGCGACGCTTTGCGGCTACGTCGAGGCGGCGACGCGAACGGTACGAATAGAGGCGCTCTTGCAGAACCAGAGGACTCAGCAGGCCCGACCACGCAGCAATCATGCATATGCCCGCAATGGACAGAGCCGGTCCTGGCCAAGCAGCAACCAGAGTCCCGTCATAGGCGATGACCGTGCGGGCTGCCACAATCGCGATGATGAAAGCGATTGTACCTGTCAGGAAGAAGAAGCGGGTGCGCAACCAAGTGCGGGAAAAGTTCACAAGAGCAAGCATCGCACCCAGGACGCACAGAACGCCGGGAGCCAGAGCCAGCCAAACGCCCACGCTACGCGGATCCAACACCAGGTTTTCCGGCAGGCCGAGCACACTCAGCCAAGTTGGTGGGGCATCAAAAGCGAGTGGACGACCCGAATCGGCAAGCAGGAATCGGAGCGCTCTTGTTCCTCCGATCTGAACGGCCGCGATCCACGTGGGTAGCATGATCGCCAGGGGTGGCATAGCTGCGAGTAGCGTCAGTTTCCATTTGCGAGGCCGCACGAGCAACTGCACGATCGTAAACAGTACGAGCGCCAAACCTGCCCATGGTGCGGCGGCAACCACCACCACGAGAGCAGCTGACGCGAGCGCGGCGTAACTGGTAGCCAAAGCACGATCTTGCACCTCTAGTTCACCGTCTTGCGCGCCGCGGATCCGCAAAGTGGCGCCCAGGCTCAGCATCCTCATCCACCCCAGGAGTACCAGCGGAACAGCCACGTGCACCATCACTGCTGCCATACGCCCATCAGACCAGGACAGCAAGAAAGTGGGAAGCGAAATCCAGATGGTTGCGAACGCAAACCGCCAAATCGGCCGGTGTGTGAGCGTGCTCGTAGCCCAGAACATAGCGAGCCAAGCCGCCAGCGGAGCTAGTAGCCAAAAGCCCACCAGCACGTTTTTGGGGCCGATACCGATTAGAGCAAATGGGGCAGATAGAAGCGCCCAGACCATGAGTAGCGGATCGCCAGGTCCCACAGCTCCCGCGCCACCAACAACCCAGCCGGCCCACGCCTCGTGCCACAGTTTTGTAAAGGAGGTCGGCAGATTTGCCCAAGCTCCACCCGTTATACCGTTCGTGAGCCCGCTACTAGTAAAGAAAATTGCCACAAGTAATAGCAACGCTCCGACCCCAGCGGCGACGTTTGATGCAATCTTATGTTCGCGAAGTAACTTAGCTGCTACCGGTTCAAGGACTTCAACGGGCTTAGGTTCGCGCTCTCGTTTAGCCAGCGTGCGCTTGGCCTTTGTGATGGTCAGGTTTGATTCCTCGAGACTCGCGAGAGCTTTCGCAGGAACCTTACGAGTGCGGGCCAAGCGCAGACGCGCTGAGATCGCCTGAGGAATCCTGCTAAACGCCCGCGCAAAGCCAACCAGTTCAAGCCAGGCCAGGTCAGGTTGTTTGGTAAACAGACGCATAAGTGCGCGCAGAAGCGTCCAAAATGGGAGCGAAACAAGCATTAGGACGAACAGGATAGGTGGATTCGCAACCATCGCGTTGTACAGTTGCGCGCCGCGCCGCAAGCCGAACGAACGGTTAACGTCCGCTTCCTCACCCTCACGGACATCCCGGTAACTGCCACGCGCGTGCGCGATCTTTGCCCCAGGAGCAACCACCGTACGGTATCCGAGTTGGCGGGTGCGCCTACACATTTCAAGGCCGTCGCCAAACGGCCCTAGCACAGGATCTGGCCCGCCGGTCAGTTCCCACACCGCTGCTCGAATCAGCATGCCAGCCGTGCCAACCGCAAGCACATCCGAATCTGAATCATGCTGGCCCTGGTCAATCTCGCCCGGCATCAAATAATCGAGGCGGCGGCCCGAACGAGACGCCCGCACCCCCACCTCAAGCAGGCGATCCGAGTCAGACCAGGCCACCTGTTTTGGCCCAACAATGCCTACGGTTAGGCCGCGAGCGCCCTCGGCAATAAGATTCGCAAGAGCATCCTCAAAAGGCGCGCTATCGTCATGCAAAGTCCAAAGCCACTGGGCCTGCACTATTGAAGGATCCGCCGATACCGCCTCGCGAATCGCATCACCAAAGTTATTCGCGCCCGGCGCGTCGATTACCTCAACACCGTCAACCGCGGGGAATGATTCTTTACCAACGCGCACCAGCACAATGCGCTCAGGCAGATGGGACTGCCCCAAAACCGCGTCAAGAGTGCGCCGCAAGAACGGCGAATTCGCGGGGGAAACAATTAGTGCTGCAACGCTTTGGTCAGCCACTTAGAAGCCTTATACTGCGCGGCGCTTAAGCCGGCGGCGTTCGCGCTCCGACATTCCACCCCAAATTCCAAAGCGCTCATCATTTTGCAGGGCATATTCAAGGCACTGAGCGCGCACTTCACAAGAAGCGCACACCGCTTTGGCCTCCCTAGTAGAGCCGCCCTTTTCCGGGAAGAAAGCTTCGGGATCCGTCTGCGCGCAAAGAGCCTGCTCTTGCCAAGCGAGAGGACCGTCATCAAGGTACGCGCTTTCATCAAATGAAAGCGGTCCTTCACCGAGAATATTCCACACGGTCTTCCCCTCACTTAGATATCGTCTTAATGAATTACACGCGTGTTATATACAATAGTCAAACCGTATGGTGTATGGAAAGTCTTTGAGAACTTTTCCACTCGCCTGAGCGCTCATTTTCGTTTGGTATTGCCCACACCGACGTCAAAATTCGCGTTTTTGCGCAGATGAGGTCTGCGCCCCTCCTATGCTCGACTTCCCCAGCGTATGACTTCCAGCTATGCCTGTGAGAATCTAGGATCATGCTTGACCCTAACGTTTTGACCTGGATGGAATCCACGCCCTCGGCCGTACTTACTTGGTACTCACAATCTGGACGCCTTGAATTTACCGGCCCCGTCATGGCACGTTGGCTTGCAAAAACTGCGAACTACGTTGACGAGGTGCTCGGCGGAGAACAACCCGGCGTGGCCCTAGCGCTTCCCGCCTCTTGGCGAACCCTGGTCTGGGTCACGGGAGCAGGACTTGCGGGAGGGGACGTATCCATCACTGCCGAGTCTGACCTTTCTAGTTTCGACATTTTCGTAACCAGCAACGAGGACGAGGCCCGCGCAGCCGCCGCCGACGATCCGGGCCTCATCGTATTACTGCAGGACTTGGGCATGATGGCCCTGGAATGGAGCGGTGATCTGCCAGATGGTGTATCCGACGCGATCGCAGAGGTGGGTAGCCAGCCCGACGGCCTTGCTTTCGCTGGAGCCGTTCCCGCACGGCTACCCCAGGGCGAGCCTAGCCCCTCCCTCGAGGCCGGTAACCAGCCTGTAGTGGTGTGCGGCGAGCCTTACATCGGCTCCATCTGGGAAGCATGGCGCCTGCAACGACCAGCAATCTGGATCCAACCCGGCTTGGACACCGACGCAATAATGGCGCAGGAAAACCTCGTCTAGCTTTCCTGCGCCTACGCGCCGCGCTACTGCTACCTCAGTTGGAACTGGCTACGGCTTCGCATATGACCTAGCTAAATGTCAGCTACGGTCCGCTTACGCGGATGGAACACCAGTCCTTTCAGGCCGGCCTTCACGAGGCGAAGCTTGAGCGGCAGCGGAATCTGGCGGCCTCGCATTTGTTTCAGCATGCTCTCCCCAATCTGGGCGACCATGGCAGGGTTTCGTAGCGACCATGCGGCCGACACTTGGTTGCGCACACCGTATTCGAACTTCCAAATGTTCGATTCGTTGACCTGCCCGTAGTTCACGCCCAAGTTCTCTGCCAACAGGTGATCAACCTTCGAGCTGGGCACGTAAATGCCAGGACGGAACTTAGACAGACGCGTGGTGTACTCGGAGTCGTCGTACCAGATGAAGTACTCGCGGTAAGGCAGGCCAACTTCCTCCACACCCTCACGCGTCACGAGGCAGGATACGAAAGAACACGACTTCACATCCACGTGGTTCTCCCCATCAATGAGGGGGCGCACCCAGTCCCACACGGTTTCAGGCGAGTTCATCTCACACATGCTGCCGTCCGTCCAAAGCACGCTAGAGCAGGCAAACGATGGCATCGCTCCACGGCGCTTTGTGGCAGCGTCAAGACCTGCGAGCAGTTCTTCTAAGGCTTCAGGCTGCGGAACCGTGTCGTCATCCATCAACCAGAACCCGTCAAAGCCGCGCTTGTATGCTTCTTCGATGCCAAGCGTGAAACCACCCGCACCTCCCGTATTGTTAACGGAGGTAATGACAGCGTGAGGACGCTTCCACTCGCGACCTAGCAGATACTCGCGCGTGTCGTCAGTAGAGGCGTTGTTAATAACAAGGATTTTGTCAACAGGCCGGGTTTGGGCCTCCAGTCCCGCGATTGTCTTCTCTAACAGCTCACGGCGATTGAATGTAACAACTACAGCTGCGACTTTCACTTCGCTTCCCTGCTTTCTTGCGCGTCGAGTTCCCTCATGATTTGCGCGTAGTGGTTTTCAAAGAATGTTGTTGCTGACTCTAGGCTACGAAGACTGTCGAGTCGGCTACGCTGCTCTGTAGCCAGTCTACGCACGAACTCGGCGTCGGATACCAGGCGCGGGAACAGGTGCCTGGCCGCTTTGAAGAATGCGATAGGCTCGCGTGGAAGTAGCGCGCCCCGAGCGATGACGGTCTGCTGTGATCCAACATCGGTAGATACCACCAGAACGCCGGCCGCGTCTGCCTCGATTGTAGTTAGAGTTAGGCCCTCATTTTCAGACGTGATTACGAGGACATCGATATCGTCAAAAAAGTCTGCAACCGGCCCCCAAGGGCGACGCTCAATGGCGGCATCGAGGCGCATACGGCGGATTTGTTTCGATACGATCTCTTCGAGTTCGCCATCGCCCTGCATAACAAACTCGAACTGCCCGGGATAGCGTTTGTTCAGGTATGCGGCGAGCGCAACGAACAGAACAGGCCTCTTTTGCGGAGATAGGCGGCCCAAGAATCCGAGGCGAAGCGGACGGTTTGTTGGCAACTCAACTGACCGCGGCTGAGCCTGATCAGAGGTGAATGTCGTGAGCGGACGGTATACGACATTCGCCGAGTCGACACCGCCCTCACGGTATAGGCGTTGCAACTGCGGGGAGATCACGTGATGCAGAGCCACGTATGCTCGCGCACCGATCGAGGCTGACACGAAGCCGCCACCTCGGTGCTCAGAAATATGCGTGCTGTCTTCAATGCACACGCCCGGGTAAAGGGACTTCACCAGCGGAATCATACTGTAGGCAAAAATCGAGTGGTGAATGTGGATGCGGCCGGGCCTATGCGTAGCCATGATTTCAGTGACGAGGGCCGGCCAGTTGCGCCGCGGCACAGCCTGGTCAATCAGGTAGACAAACCGCGACATTGACGAGGCGAGATTGAGTTGCCGCTGGGGCGCACACCGGTCAAAAGTGAAGATCAGGTTGAATCCGGCGGCTTTGGCGATGCGGGCCTGCTCCCACGCCCAGGCTTCTGCTCCCCCGGACTCCGCCCAGTGCATGGCGATCCACATGGTTTTCGAGTTGAGGTCTCCTCCGTCCTCACCCGCACGCGTCATAGCTGGCAAAACCTGCGGCTTGCGGCCGCGCCCGTGCGTGTTGCGATACTGGCGATACACGTCGAGCGTGAGGGGCGCCGCGTGGTAGACCTTCGTGTAGGTCTTCGCAACGAGTGCGGCCAGCTTGGAAGTATTGAGCTCCATCTTGAAGTTAGCTGGCTTGCCTACTAGCTCCGCGGTAGGCACTGCCATCATGATGCGTTCAAGCGGAACGTCGGTTCTGCTTTGTGCGGTGATGACGCCCACCTCAGCGCCATCCTCGTAAACATGTTCGAAGGGTTTTTGAAGCTCAGCCGGGTTGGACATGGGCTCCACATTTCGACAACTGAGGACAACCTCAATCCGTTCGTGAAGTAAAAGCAAGGGGCGAAGCGCACTCTCAATCCATGCATCATCGAGCCGGCTGAGGATGTTCTCACCCTCTTCGCTGAGCATCACGGTGAACTTGTATGCGGGGAAAACGTCGGCTAGCCGCGCTGCTAGCTCCTCGCTATTTTTGCTCACTACGCATCCTTTCAATCGCTTCGTCCACGGTGCCATCGACAACAATTCTGCCTTTTTCAAGCAAGATGCCGCGGTCACAGATATCTGCAATCATGTCGAGGTCGTGGCTAACAATCACAAGAGTGGTGCCAGCGGCTTTCATTTCTTGCACGCGGGCGAGACACTTACGTTGGAACGGTTCGTCACCAACCGCGAGGATCTCATCCACGAGGAAAATGTCCGGGTCGGTATGCACAGCAACGGAGAATGCCAGGCGCAGGAACATGCCGGAGGAATAGAACTTAACCTCGGTGTCAATGAACTTCTCGATTTCCGAGAATGCCACAATCTCGTCGAATGCGTCCTCAACTTCCTTCTTAGACATGCCGAGGATAGCGCCGTTCAAGTACACGTTCTCGCGGCCCGTGAGGTCGGGGTGGAAACCTGCTCCCACCTCGATCAGACCCGCTACCTTACCGCGCACGCCAACGTAGCCGGAGTCCTCGCGTAGCACGCCAGAGATCAACTTCAAACAGGTGGATTTACCCGAACCGTTATAGCCGAGTAATGCAACCGTGTCCCCCTCGTTCACGGTAAAAGACACGTCGTCGAGTGCGCGGAACCGTTCTGAAATCTCAGAGCGTCGCCCAGTCATGGACCAGACGAGGGTTTCTTTCAGCGTGTGGGTGCGTCGGATAATGAACTCTTTGCGAACGTTCTCGACCTTCACCACAGGGCGCGGCTTGTGACTGTTATTCTCCGTAGCCATCAGAGCTCCTGCGCAAAACGGGGGTCAAGTTTTCTAAACACAATCTCGCCAACCAGTAGCGTCACAACTGCAGACACGCCCGCAATGATGCCCCACATGAACATGTCGGGAGGCCGCGTAGCAGCCTCTTTCATCATCGTTGGCTCCCAAAAAACGATGTGGAACATTTCCACGATTGGGGTCAGAGGATTCAGCTGATAGAGCTTCCACAACCAACCATCACCGAGGAAGTTGTAAACCATCTCCCACTTGTACAGCACTGGCGACGCCCATGTGGTGACCATGAGGATGAGCTCCACAAAGTTCTCAGCATCTCGATAGAACACGTTGAGAGCGCCCATCAGAAGCCCGACGCCAAGGCCGAAGATAGTTAGAACTAAGAACACGTAGATAAACAGCCCCAATTCCATGAGGCCGGGCCTCCACCCAAAAATGAGGGCGCCGCTGGCAAGGATCACCAGCTGGGGCACAAAGTGCACAAACGCTACCCACGTGGATGCTACCGGGAAAAGTTCGCGCGGCAAGTAGATTTTCTTAACTAGTGGAGTGTTCCAAACAACCGAACGAGTGTCGTTGTTGAATATCTCAGCAAAGTAGTTCATCGCAACAACGCCAGCAAACATGTAAATCACGTAGTTTTCAATGGCGCGATCCATGCCCATGAACTTGCCGATAGCCAGGTAGAACACGAGGAACTGGACTGCTGGTTTCGCGTAGCTCCACAGCATGCCCAGAACGGAACCGCGGTAGCGTACCCGCAACTCCTTGTGCACAAGAAGAGAAGCGAGGAACCGCTTATCGAATACTTCCAGTAGTCCTCGTGACCGTCCAGGCCTTACGAACTCGTCAGTGGATGTGGTCAAACCGGCTCCTAGTTCTCACCGTCAAGCAGTGGAGCAAGCTGGTTGTCCCACATCGATAGTGCAGAGGCAATGGCCATGTGCATGTCCAAGTACTTGTAGGTTCCCAGACGGCCCCCGAAGAACACCTTATCTTCGCCATCCATTAGCTCGCGGTAACGGGCCAGACGCTCGCGGTCCTCGTCTGTATTGACCGGGTAGTAAGGTTCTTCGTCTCGGCTTGCAAAACGCGAGTATTCGCGCGCGATAACGGTCTTGTCAGCCGGATATTGTTTTTCTCGCTCGGGATGGAAGTGGCGAAACTCGTGAATGCGAGTGTAGGGAACGTCCTCGTCTCCGTAGTTCATGACGGAGGTTCCTTGGAAGTCGCCAGTGTTCACAACTTCGATTTCGAAGTCGAGCGTGCGCCAGGTGAGGTCGCCTTCGCAATAGTCGAAGTAGCGGTCTAGCGGGCCCGTGTACACTATGGGAAGCTTGCCAACCACCTTGTCTTTAGACAGCTCGTGGGAGTTGTCAAAGAAATCGGTATCAAGGAAGACATCGATCAGGTCATGGTCTGCCATTCGTTCCAGCCAAGCGGCGTACCCATCCGCGGGCAGGCCTTCATAGGTGTCGGAGAAGTACTTGTCGTTGTACGTGTAGCGCACGGGCAGGCGCGAAACGATGGAGGCCGGTAGCTTCTTCGGATCGGTCTGCCACTGCTTGGCTGTGTACCCCTTGAAAAATGCCTCAAACAAGGGGCGCCCCACCAGGGAAATACCCTTGGATTCAAAATCTTTAACGTCAGAGTCAGCAACTTCAGCGGACTGCTCTTTAACCAGTGCACGCGCTTCATCGGGAGTGTATGCAGCGCGGAAGAACTGGTTAATAGTGCCCAGGTTTACAGGCATTGAGTACACCTCGCCGCCGACCGTGGTTTTCACGTGGTGAACGTAGTTTGTGAATGAGGTGAAGCGGTTGACGTACTCCCACACGCGTTCGTTAGACGTGTGGAATAGGTGCGCGCCATACTTGTGGACTTCAATACCCGTTTCAGGATCAGCCTCGGAATAGGCGTTTCCGCCGATGTGGCTGCGACGCTCCAAAAGCGCAACTTTGAGGCCGCGCTCTTCTGCGCATTGCCGCGCAATTGTTAGGCCAAAAAGGCCCGATCCCACAACTACAACGTCATATTTCAAGGCAAGCTCCTATTTCTTGGCGTAAGTACGCTCCTCTAGTTTAGCCGCGTCGGAACCATGAGAGGGTTCCAACCCCCTGATACAGGGATTTTCTTACGACAGTAGGAATGAGTCGATAGCCGGCGCGGATCACCACGTTGCGTGCGTATTGTGCGGGCGTGACAAAGCCGATGCGCAGGAGATTGCGTTGCAGTTCGAGTTCGGAGTCGAACAGATCGCGCCCTCCCCTGCGCGCATATGCACCGGCCCCTACGCGGTATGCAACAAGAGGTTCTTCTATGTTGGCGGTTCTCGCTCCGGATGCAATCATGCGGGCAAACAGCCAGTAGTCTTCCATTCGGTCAAGGTGCTGATAGCCACCTGCGCGCTCTAAAGCGCTTTTGCGCATGACCACGGTTGGATGGTTAAACGGATCGCGGAACCGCGCTGTTTTAGCAATGTCTTTATGCTTGGCGGGCAGGACGCGAATCATGCCCCATTGGGTTTCGTCACGCTCGAACTCGGCGATGGCGGACCCAATAAGGTCACGTCCACTCATTAGCGGGAGTTGCTTGGCGAAACGCTGCGGCAGTGACACGTCATCAGCATCTGCGCGCGCAATGATTTCATGTTTAGCAACTTTAAGACCGGCTTCGAGAGCGAGGGCAAGCCCTTGGTTTTCAGCCAACCGCACGACGTCAATATGCTGTCCGGCGATGTCACTGGCCCTATCTATAGTTGCTTGTAACTGATCTGGTACGGGCCCATCTTGTACGAGCACCACCTGGTCGGGTTTCAGTTCCTGCTCGCGAGTAATTGATACAAGCGCACGCTCAAACTGTTGTGGATCATCCCCCGCGTAAACGGATGTGAGGACAGTGAAAGGTTCGTACTCGCCTGCAAGATTTTTGTGCGTGGCTCTTTCAAGTTCTTCAACGTCATTTGCTACGGGGGTGTGAGCGAGGACCTCAGCGGTGGTGCGCGGCGGCTTCTTTCCCTGCTTTATGCCTTCTCTAGCGAAGCCAAGTAGAGCTTTCGGATCGGCCGAGTTCTTCACGGTCAATCCCCAACGCAGTACAGATTTGCCGCCATATAGAGCTTTTTCAACTGGATTCAGCGCATTCGAGCGCGTATACATCCACAGTTTGTTACGCACCTCGTTTACAAAGCGTGGACCAGGATCGGCCGATGAGTCTCCAAATTTCTTAGTCTTGTGCACCACCACGGAATAGGGCACGTACAGCCCGATGCGGTGACGGAGCAGCCGCGCGGTGTACTCGAAGTCGTCATTCCAGAGGAAATAGTCGGCTTTCGGGAGCCCGTCTTCTTCGATGGCTCGCCTGTCAATCATGATTGAAACGAAGGAGGCCGTGCGGATAGGCACAGTGCCGATTTCTTCGACTCGACGAGCAAGTTTTGGATCGAGCAGGGGGCGCGGTCGCGGACGGTTCATTGGGTGTTCCCGCCCGTCTGTCCAGATCGCTTTGGATGCGAGTAGGGCCGGCTGGCCCGGGTACCTCCGGCGCGCTTCTAGGAGCCCGGCGAGGGCTGTCTGGGTGGGGACCGTATCGTCGTCCATAATCCACACGAGGTCCGCGTTCCAATGGTTAACGGCTCTGGCAATGCCGGCAGCAAAACCTCCGGCACCTCCTAGATTCTCAGGCATAGTGAGAACTTCATCCACTACCTGGTGATCTTGAGCGATGGCGCGCGAGTTGTCCGTGGAAGCATTGTCGATAACCACAACGGCCTCGGGAGCCCGAGTTTGAGAGGCAAGGCCATCTAGTGTTTGGACCATTAGATCCTGGCGATTCCACGCCACTACTACCGCAACGACGCGGGGTTTAGTGGTTTTCACCTTTCTCCTTTGCTGACCCAAATCTGATTAACCCTACTGGACATTATCGCACGTAGTGATTTCGTATAGTGCGGCTCCCCCACCTTCAGCAACAAGTTTGAACGCACCGGCGTGGTCACGGGCAACTTCTAGACCGGCATATTTTGCACCAATTGGGTTTTCTGGCCAGTAGATTATGCTGTCGGTATAGAAGTAGCGGATGTGGTTGCGTTTCAGCAGAGCACAAATTTCCGGATCGGCTTGGGTAGATAGTTCGAAGTGCAGACCAATTGAAAGAGCATCGTTGCTCCATTGGCCTTCGATATGTCGGTAGAGGACGTCGCGGCCAGTGAGTGCGTATACGAGTGGAAGGCCTGTGCGCGGATCACCAACAATCACTTCCCCTTCGCGAACATATTTCGGCAGTGTTTGGATGAAGCGGAGTTCTTCAGGATTCGCCAGAGGGTTGAGGTCAGATTCGTTTTCGAACTCGTAGTTCAGGTGCAGTTGGGAGGATCCAGAGTAGTATCCCAAGTTGTTCGTGCCTACGATTAGGCCCGCGACCATGACGACTACAAGCCCTATACGCGCCGGTACTTTTTGTCCGATCTGACCGACCATGTTCACAATGGTGTTGAAGATAAACCAGGTGCCAATGCCAGCGATCGGGGCGCCGAACAGCGGGACGATGGCGCCGAGGCGAACAGGGTCGGAGTACCAGGGGCCCACGAGTGCGTAGCCGGGAATGTTGACCACTGCGGACGCAACGAACAGATAGCTGCCTATCCCGTAGGTAAATACCAGCCACCGCATGTGGGGCATGGTAAGCGCAACGATACCGCCAATGATAGTGAGGATGCCGAGAGCCCAATCTATGTATGCGTCGCCGTACCCCATCCAAGAGAGTTGTGATTCGAAGATGACGCCAAATGATTCGCGTTTGAAACTTCCAATAGGTTCGCGCGCCCAGTTGGTCACGGTTTGCCATGCGGGATGGCTCATCGCGAGGTATAGGACGCCGGCGAGCCCAACCACACCCGCAACGAATGCAGCTAACTGTCCCCTACTGAGTTTTAACGTGCGAGCAATCAAGCGGATCAAAAGGTCGATCGAGAGCGTTATGATGGCGAGAAGCGATACGAAGATTCCGGTTGGGTGAATGATCGCGATTCCGATAGCACCGAGCAGACCGATAAAGGAGGTGCGTAGTGCCATCGGCTTTTGGTTGGTGCGTCCAAACCAGTCTGCTAGCGCTATGACGATGAGGGGAATAAGTGCGTAGGCATAGACGGTTGGCCAGAGTACCCCGTAAGATGCGGGACGTTCCGGAAACGATGAAAAAGTGGCTGCGAGCAGAGCGGTAAAGATAGGTAGCGCAGGGACTTTGGGAAGGAAGATGGAGCTGAGCTGAGCAACCGTGAGTGGCCAGAGGACGCATGAGATAACTATGACTGCCGCGTTGGTGGCTACGATGATATTGGTATCGCCCACCATAGTGAGTGCAACGAGATCATGAAATCCCGCGGGATAAAAGCCGCCACTACTGGAGCGCCCCTGGTCGAGCGAGGTGGCAACGGCCGAGAGGTTAAGGGTCGAGCCATTGCCCGTTTGGAGGATCCAACGGATCGCTGATAAGTGGAACACGCTGTCCCAGGTTTGGCTTGGATATTCGGGCCTATCAATACCGCTGATAAAGGCACCCACGGTGAAGGGTAGCGTGATGAGCATGCCAGCAATGGCTGGCCAGATGGCAGGGTTGGCGGGGATTTTGCGCGTGGTTTGTGGTGACTGCGGCGAACGCGAACCGGTGTGCTGCCGGGTTAGGTATCCGATTAGATACGCGAGGGTAGCAATGATCGCTGTTGCCCCTAGATACAGGGGCCAGCCCCAACGCACGCCGATGAATGGACCAGATATAGCGGCTATCCCGATGACACCCGCAGAAGCTAAGGGCGCGAATGTAAGGGCGCGCCACTTGCCTGGACGCAGGGCTGAAGTTACCACTAATCCCGGCCCCCACAGTGCTGCGACTGTGAGTAGGGCCGGGATTAGAGCTGGAATCCAGGCGCTGATCAAGGTTTAGCCTTGAGCGTCACCGATTACGAGGCGCGGCGTGCCCTTCCATAGCTGCGGGTCAGTTACGCGACGGCCGTCAAACAGCACCTTAATGCCGGGCAAATCAGCCGGGGTGATGGTCTTGTATTCGGGGTGATCCGCCTGCACGATGGCGGCATCAACAGGCTCACCCATCTTGTAAGCGTCCCAGCCAAAGCCGGCAAGTTCCTCATCGGTGAACATCGGGTCATGCACAAGCACTTTAGCGCCGCGCTTGCGCAGTTCATCAACAGTTGCAAAAACGCCTGAGAACGCGGTTTCTTTCACCTTGCCGCGGTAAGAAGCGCCAAGCACAACAACGGTCATATTTTCGAGGCCACCGAGAACGCTCTCGAGGCGCTTAACGGAGTATTCCGGCATGGACGCGTTGAACATGCGGGCCGTACGGACGATCGAGGCGTGCGGGTCGGTGGATAGGTAGAGGCGCGGGTAAACCGGAATACAGTGTCCACCAACGGCAATACCGGGCCGGTGAATGTGCGAGTAGGGCTGGGAATTAGAGGCGTCGATGACTGCCTGCACGTCGATGCCCTGCTGGTCGGCAAATACTGCGAACTGGTTTGCAAGGCCGATGTTAACGTCCCTGTACGTGGTTTCAGCGAGCTTCGCCATTTCGGCAGCTTCAGCGGAACCGAGGTCCCACACTCCATTGGGGCGATCCAGGTCAGGGCGCTCATCGAATTGAAGAACTGATTCGTAGAACTCAATGGCTTTCTTAGCACCTTCTGCGCTTAGGCCACCAACGAGCTTGGGGTAGCGGCGAAGGTCAGCGAATACGCGGCCGGTAAGAACTCGCTCTGGGGAGAATACCAGGTGGAAGTCTTTGCCCTCTTTAAGGCCGGAGATTTCTTCAATCATTGGCTTCCAGCGACCACGCGTAGTGCCCACCGGTAGCGTGGTCTCGTAGGAGATGAGCGTACCGGGCGTGAGGTTTTCTGCCAAAGACTTGGTGGCTGCGTCCATCCAGCCGAAGTCCGGCTCCCAAGTTTCGTCATTGACGAAGAGAGGCACTACGAGCACAACCGCATCCGCGCCAGGGATCGCATCGGAGTAGTCGGTGGTGGCGCGTAGCTTTCCTGCGGGAACGAGCTGCGAAAGCTTTTCCTGTAAGTGTGCTTCACCCGGGAAAGGCTCTTTCGCATCGTTGATCATCTGAACAGTTTTTTCGTTCACGTCAACGCCGATTACCTCATGGCCAGAATCTGCGAACTGTACGGCCAGGGGCAAACCGATCTTTCCCATGGCGACTACGGCGATACGCATGCGCTTCTCCATTTCAAAGATTTTCAAGAATCAAGTCACTGCCAAGTTTAACACCGGGCCAGTCGTCATTTAGGACCCTCCTAAAAGGCCGCGGAACGTGTTGCATATGATTCAAGAACACTCTCACTGCCCATATTTCGGCGACCTGATTGGCTTCGCAAATTCGCACTTTCCCAATGTGCATCCTCTAATACACAAGATCGAACCCACTTAGGAAGACACGCACAGGTTTTTCGTGCGGCGCAGATTCCCCCATATACTCGCTTAGAACGTTGTCTAATGTTGATTGGGTTTGTTGTGAGCGCGGCTTTTCTGAAGTCAGTATCCGAGAGCGAGATTGACCGTTCGATACCTTTTTCAGATGGTCGAAAGTGGAGGGATGAACTCCACGGAATTCGTGGTATCGCAATCCTACTGGTGGTAAGTTTCCACATTTTTGGCAATGGCCGGGTTTCGGGCGGTATCGACATTTTCCTTGCTATAACCGGCTTCCTTGCCGTCCCCTCACTGTATCGGCGCGCTGTGGCCGGAGGCGGGTTCATTCCGCTGATGTCGCGTTTCGGCGGATTAGCGAGGCGTCTGCTTGTTCCGCTAATACCAGTGTTGCTGTTCATTGGGATCGTTGGCCCATTGGTATTGGGAGCAGCTTTCCATCCACAATTGTTTACCGAGCTGCGGGCATCCGTGCTATTCGCTGAGAATATTGAGCTGGTCAGATCTCAACTTGCCTATGATGCAGCCGGCCCCGGCACTTCCGCTTTGCAACACTTGTGGTCGACTTCGATCCAAGTTCAGTTCCACATCCTGATGCCGTTCGTATTCATGCTCTCAACTGTTCCATTGGTCAAGGCTGGACGGGATCCCAAAAAAGCTTTGATGATCTTCCTCGGGATCGTCACAGTTGGATCGTTCCTTTATGCATGGTGGCATCAAGGTGTGTTTCAACAGGCGAACTATTTTTCTTCTATCTCTAGGCTGTGGGAACTAACGCTGCCTGGCATCCTTGGACTGACCATTTCGAAGTTCCGGCTTAATAGCGTGACGAGGGCCTGCCTGACATGGGTCGGTCTAATCATGTTGCTCTCCACTGGGTTTTTGTTTGACGGTGCTTCGGTGTTCCCCGGCCCGCAAGCACTCCTTCCTGTAGGCGGCCTGCTCCTCTTCCTCACGGGTGGAAAGAGCTACACGAGTTGGGGCGGTGACCGCCTCGTTCAGATCCGGCCCATCAAGTTCCTGGCAGACATCTCATACTCGCTCTACCTATGGCACTGGCCGGTAATCATCTTCTACTTGAACTATTTTGCCAAACCTAAGTTGGGCGTTTTCGATGCGCTGATCGTATTCACTGTGAGCCTGGCTCTCGGAACAATGGGCAAGAAACTCTTTGAAGACCGAGTTGCATCTTTATCCTTATTGAAGAACAACAACGTCGCCGTTCTTCTTGCCATCACCGTAATGATCACAGGTGCGGGGATATTCCATTGGGCCACGCAGGTGAGTCAATCGAGGCTAGAGCAACGGTTATCGACCTATCAGGACCTTATCGACGCGAAACATCCGGGAGCGCAAGCTCTTACATTCAGCCTTGAAACAGCGCCAGCGAAAGCCATTCCAGACCTAGACATCGCTTTGGTGAAAACACCCGAAGTTTACTCTTTTGATCCAGGTAACTCGGACACTGACGAGAGTTGTGTTTCTGGGCGTGTTCCCAACCGTGCTTTTCCAACCACTTGCGAGTCTGGCACCGAAAATGCACAGAGAACGGTTGTGTTGACAGGCGGTTCCCACGTTGGACAATGGTGGCCTGCGTTTGCAGAAATGGCAGCACAATACAATTGGAAGCTGATTCTATTGGAGCGTAGCGGGTGTCAACTCGGCCTGGATCAAGATGTCTACGAACCCGAACTGGAAGTTAGTCCGCTCTGCATGGAGTGGAACAAGCAGGCCGTCGCCATGCTTCGTGAGGAAATCAAGCCGGATCTGATTGTTACCCTCGGTACTTCCTTGCAGTCTGGTACGCCAGAACAAACACGTGAAAGTCAGGCGGTTGCATGGCAAGAACTCGGAGAAACTCCTCTACTTCTTCTGCGAGACAATCCGATTTTTACCTTTAACCCATCAGAGTGCCTACAGCAAAAGGCAGATTTAGAAAATCCACAAACCTACAGTCAATGCGCGCCGCGCAAGGACGAGTACTCTTACTCTTCCGAATTTGATCATAAACATCCGGCTAGCTTGGCAGCTAACAGTTACTATGTGGACATTAATGAAATCTTAGAAGTTGATGGCGAGTTTCTGCCGATCATTGGAAACGTAATAGTCTGGCGTGATACCCACCATGTAACAGAGGCATACGCATTTACCACTCGTCCGTTCTTCGAACAAGCCCTACAAGATTTTGTGCCGGACCTATTTAAATAGCGTCCACTAACTGTGCCGGACCTTTCGTGGCAGGCGAAGACTTTTGGTACAACTTGTGTGATGCACGCCCGCTAAGTCTGTACGGGCAAACGCCTTGTATAAGATAGAGGCATGAAAATCATGTCTGTGGTGGGCGCGCGCCCTCAGTTTGTAAAACTTGCTCCGATTGCGCATGCCTGTGAGCGTGCTGGTGTAGAGCACGTCATTGTTCACACCGGTCAGCACTACGATCCAATGCTCTCGGATGTGTTCTTCGAGGAGTTGAACATTCCGACCCCCGATGAGCACCTTGGGGTTGGCTCTGGCTCGCACGGCGTTCAGACTGGCGCGATGCTCGCCGCAATGGATGAAGTGATTTTGAAGCATGAGCCGGATTGGGTGCTGGTCTATGGCGATACCAACTCCACTCTTGCGGCTGCACTATCTGCGGTTAAGCTTCACTTCCCTATTGCCCATCTTGAGGCTGGTTTGCGCTCTTTTAATCGGGAGATGCCAGAAGAAATCAACCGCGTGCTCACTGACCATGCTGCTGATTTGCTTCTTGCCCCCACCGAGGTCGGGGCGAAGCACCTTGCCGATGAGGGGCTAGCTGACCGCACTGTGGTTGTGGGCGACGTGATGACGGACGTTCTGATGGAAACCCGCGCTAAGGTTGCGGACAAGCCGAGCCCGATTATGCAAGAGTTTGGTTTTTCTGAGGGCGAGTATTCGTTGGCTACGATCCACCGCCCCGCTAACACCGACACTAAAGCACAGTTGGACGCGGTGCTTGATTCACTGGGCAAGGTGGACCACCCGGTGGTAATTTTGGCGCATCCTCGCCTGGTAGCTAAAGCTAAGGAGCACGGATTGACTATTGAGCGGGGGAATTTAAAGGTTCACGCTCCGCTCGCCTACCCTGATCTGGTTGCTTCCACCATGCACGCTCGCGGCGTGATTACCGATTCGGGCGGCCTGCAGAAAGAAGCGTTCCTGCTACGCACGCCGTGCACCACGGTTCGCCCACAAACGGAGTGGGTAGAAACTGTTGAAGCTGGCTGGAATGTGCTCGTAGATGCCGGCGCGAAGCTAGTTGAAGCCGCGTCCCGTCCACGTCCGGCCGATACGGACATCGCCCCGTACGGTGATGGCCACGCAGCTGAGCGCGTGGTTCAAGTACTGCAAGAATTCTCATCTAAGGTGGAACAATGCGGGTGAGAGCACACCCAATAAATCATAAAGTTTCCATATTTCTTGCAAGTGCTATTTTTGCGGTATTAGTACACCTGGCTGTGCGACTGCTGGTTGGGATCTACCCTTTTGGTATTTACAGCGGCGGGATCCACGATTTTGTGTACCAATACCTGCCGTTCTATTCTCGGTTTAGAGATCAGATGCTCCAAGGTAGCGGACTTTCGGGGCTCACATTCGCATGGAATCTGGGATTAGGCGTTTCTTCGATTCCGGATTATGCCACTTACCTTGGTGGTCCTATAACGCCTCTTGTTCTTCTGCTGGTTCCGCGCCATCAGATCATTGGCGCCCTGCTTATCAGTATTTTGTTAAAAGTTGCTTTAGCCGCTGGGTTTATGCGACTTTTGATGCATTATTTGAGGCCAGATTTCACCGGCATCATTCCGCTTATAATCTCTGTTGGATACGCGTGCTCTAGCTGGGTGTTTGAACTCGGACAGTTCATTCCGCAGTGGCTCGACGTCTTATATGGGATCCCGCTACTCTTTTTTGCCGCGTTAGAAATGCGTAAACCAAAACCCCGGTGGATTTTGGCCGGCGGTGCCGTAGCTCTAGTGTGGTGGGCAAACTATTACGTAGCTTTCATGGCCAGTGTCGTGGCGGGCCTATTCTCCATAACTTTGGCACTAGGGCTAGATGGTTTTAAACAAGGGACAAAAAATGTAGTCCGCTTCGGTGCAGCCGGCGTCCTGGGTGTAGCTACTACTGCTCCTATCCTCTTACCAACTATGACCGCCCTATTCCAAGGCGTTGGGTACGAGGGCGTAGATAAACTCATCGTTTTTGGCAAGTCAATTGCAGGGATCCGCACGCTACCATTCACAGCCACGATTGCTTACGAGCCACCGCTCTACACAGGTTTAGTCGCGTTAGCGCTTTTTGCGGCCTTTTTCTTTACGCGGGATTTGACTTGGCGATTCAAATTAGTCTGGTTGGTTACAAGCACAGCCCTCTTGATCTCAGTCACTAAATTGAAGACACAAATGGTTTGGAATCTCTTCCAAACCCCGCACGGATCATCGTATCGTTGGGTTTTCGTCATCACCGCATGGATGGTAGTGACGGCCACCTTGGCATGGGAATCAAAATCCATTAACAACCGGTTCAGTAACGGCAGGAAACTGGATGCTCCGAACTGGTTCCAAATTGTCACCGTTGTGCTGTTCGGTTCATCCGTAGCTTTATTCTTGCTGAAGCACTGGAACCTGGTTAGCTTCACCACTGCCGGTCGTGCGATTATCATCGCCTATACGCTTTTCCTCTGTGTCTTTCTCGCCGTAATTATGGTTACCAGGTGGTTTCCAATGCGCAAGACGGCACTAGTGATTGGACGCGCAACTACAGCTCTACTCCTAATAGCAGTATGTTTTGAATACATTGGAACTGGTGCGCTTGTAGATAGGAATAGACTTTCACTATTACAAAACGTTAACACTGGCCTTGAGGCTGAACGTCTCGAATTAAGCGAGCGCCTTACTACAAACGAGTGGCCCACGCACCGGCTAGGTTGGATACATGATGATTTCTTGGATCCTGAGGCCTCTGAGAACCTTTCTGCTCGTTACATTTATCCTGGAACCGATTACTATTCCACAGCTGTCACATCTCAATACGCCGATACTCTGAGCACATTGGGAATGGTGACGAGCAGAGGGGCCCGTTACTCATGGTTGCCCGAAGACTCCATCCTGAAGGGCGTCCTTTCGGTTGCATCCGAAGGTGACCTACCGACACTTCCGATGGCCCGGATATACCCTGAGCGGTTCACCTCGATTAACAGCTCAATGCCCAAGGAATATGAAAGCCGTTCATCCCTTAGCAACGCACCTAATCTGTACCATTTTGAACCCGTTAGCGTTAAGAACGTCGCGACTCTTGCAGAGGAAACGGAACTGCGTAAGGGCGAAACTTACCTGTTTTCCACGTCATGTAAGCAAGGAACAACAGTATTTGCCGGAGTGCATCGCTACGACCGGCATTCCTCTACCCCAGCGGGATACCGCATTGGCGAATCGAACAATATTGTTGCCTCTTCGGATGGCTTACTAGGCGAGATCGGCCGAGCCACCGAAAATACCCAACGTTTCACGCTACAGATGGCAGCCGACCGGACGTTAAATGAAAACCTGTTTGTTGGTTGCGCTGATATTAGTGAGTATCTGCGCGGCACAGAGAAAATTGTGGGCCCATTTGACCTTGCAATTCGTCCCGGAAAAGTCACAGCCACTTTTGCGCAGCCAATTTCTGGGGAATTCGTCTTGGCTACTCCGGCGGTCGATGGGTGGTCTTGTTCCGCTGATAAGAAGCCGATTCCGGTGTCTAGTCGAGCTGGTTTACTATCTGCAGTCGTTTCAGATGCTACGACCATTCAATGCGGCTTCACTCCCCCGTTCTTCAAGGCTGGAATCGGGATAGCTACCCTGGCTCTCCTTCTACTATGCTCCCCGGGGCTGGTAGCCAGGTTGCATAAATATGAAACGGATCCGATTCAGAGGGGGCATTCCACCGCATAAGTTGATGCTCCGATAACAAAATGTGGTTGCACAGTCATTCTGACCTGTGCAACCACTTTTTCATTATTAATCGAGAATAGATGCCTACTCGATGCAGGCTCCTTGCTCGCCTTCCAAAATACATGTGGTGGCGGTGCGCTCATAAGGGTAGTAATCGGGGCGATCAGGCGAAGAACAGAAGTTGATCTTGTAAATCGCGGCACTGCCGCCCTGGTCAACTTTTTCAAACCCCTTTTGGAGCGGCACGTTATAGAGCCCCGGCCGAGTCAGGTCTGTCTGGGCCCCGTTAAATTCAACGGGGAGATCAGCATAGAAATATTCAATTCCATTTCTTTCCAAGATGTCGCAAACGTGACCATTGCTATCAATTTCCTTGAAATGATCCAAAAGAATTTTATCGTCCCGATTATTAGGGAAGTACATAAAGGGCCACACAACTTTGACACCAGAGAGAGGTTGCAAAAGCACAGTTCCAACAGAGGGGTCACCCAGGACTACCGCATCTCCAGGCAGTTTCTCTTGCGCGCGCCGCAGCATAGCAAGCTCTTCGTGTGACGCCATATACGTAACGTACCCGGCGCGCGGATAAAAGGCGTTACGAACGTCAGCAACGATACCCGGGGAAATCCATACGTACGCAACAACCGTTGTTATGCCAATTACAGCGATCTTTATGCCGCTTCGCAAAAGTACTGCATGGCGGTCACACAATTCATCCCAAATTGTCTGTGCCAATAGCGCTATTAGTGGGACAACGAATATCGCAAGTGCCGTCTTCGGCCGGTTTGGATAGTTGTAATACAGGCTGGTTATGCGACTCAAACCGGGCACGGGAAAGAATGTCCAGATAATGAGTAACCATTGCGACAACCAACCGGAAAACATAATCCAGCGTCTTTTCCAAAAAGCTACAACGAGCGCTGCGAGTACGATAAAGAACACAACCACATAAAACGCAAGCGTAACGGCCCCTCCCTCAGGCATGAATAGCGACACACTAGCAAAGAGTTTCTGTGGGGCGTTGTCCCATCCTACGTTCGGAAATCTATGAAAGAGAATCCTGCGCGTGAAGAACGGGCCATCGACGATAAGTAGTAACGTGTATACCAAAACCATTGCGCCAGAAATATGTCTTGCGAAGCTTTGTACATTTCCTCCACGGTACATTTTTATGCCGACACGAATAAGTTCGAACACGAGGTATACGAAGAAGGCGAACGTTGGCGGTAACATGGTTGACGGGTGAATCCCCACAAGTCCGGCAATGGGAATTGAAGTCATTACCCCCACCGAGAGCAAACTCTTGATGATCTGATCTACAGAGGTGTGCCGCCGAATTGCGCGAGTAGCAAAATACCAAACTGCCATGATCCCTGGCAGGACTGCCATGCCAAGCGCAAAAGGCCAAAGCGTTACGGGGATTTCCAGCCTAATCATGGCTATCGGCGCTAAAGCTGAGCCTACAAAGCTCCATTCATACATACTGTTACGCCCCGTTGTAGCTACAGACCAAGCACCTATACCTACCAGCCAAATTAGTGGTATCGCTAGAAGGAATGCGTTTGCGACGACGTATGCCTGTGACGGCCCCTTAGTAACAAGACTCAGCAACGCGTGCCAGGTGTTAGGGTAGTACCATCCTCGGGGACTAAGGCCTCCCATAGATGCGTTCGAAGTTAGCGGACTCGCGTTTCCTGTTTGTTCCATCAGCCAAAGCTGATTGTAGTGATAGCTAGAGTCAACACCTTGGATGATGTCATATGGGTTTGAGTACAAGACGAGTGGAAGAATAACAATCACCCAAACAAAAACCGTGGCTATCAGACGACGAGCAGTATGCTTACTGGGCTGATTATTAGCAGGAATCATATTAGCCACGGTCTGCCCGATGGGGGTTTGGGAAATCATCCAGACTGCCAATAAGACGACAAAGGTAAATCCAATGAATGGAGTGAGTCCCCAACGATACGGTAGAAAACTTCCTAAAATCGACCATATTGCTACTATCCCTACTGACCATGCGGGTGCCTGCGCTAAACGCAAAATCAAAGAGGAACCAGGAAAGGCGATTGTAGATACCAAGAATCCAGGCATAAACAGAATCGCAATTATTGATAAAACAATTGGCGCAACATTAATCCAAGCCATAAGCGATATAGAACTCTCTCAGATTCTGTCTCTGTTATTCGATCCGGTCTCTAATATAACGGGCGACTACCGCTCCGGCCGACGTCATAGATCGGTTTTCACTTACCCACCCATGTAAACGATTAGGATCCCATTTCTCTTCCCTAGCAAGAGATTCAACTAGCACGCCCATGGCCTCACATATGGCATCCTTCGAATAAGGCACCGCGAGCCCTAAATCATTTCTGGTCAAGTCTTCACCTGCCGGACCAGCGCCAGCGTACAAGACTGGTGTGCCACACGATAGCGCTGTTAGCACCTTAGTAGGGTAAGCAAGATCGTAACCAATCTCCGGTTGAATAGATACACAACTCGCAATAGCTTCTCGTTGCCACTGTGCCGCTTCCTCAGGACTAACTGTCTTATGAACAATTAATGGAGCACAATTTACCCTTCGCGTGTCAGCCCTGGCCTCCAGGCGGGAGGCGACTTTTTCAAGGTTTGGCACAGATTCACCCCGCGTTAAATACAACAGCTGTATTTCGGGATTTTTCTCCCAGAATTCTTCGAATGCGAAAGCGAACAGCTCAGCACCTTGCCAGTTAGATGCGGTTCCGGCATACACGAAGTAAGGTTTCTTAATTCCCATCTGTTCTCTCTGCGCGGGCGTAAGGATTGGCACATGCGGGTTGAATACATCTGTGTCGGCACCATTTGGCACGACTTTTACGGATTTAGCCCCCATACTCTGGACCCGCTCTGAGACGCCATCTGAAACAGCGATACACCCGAGGGCGCCGCGAATCGCGAAAGCCTCCAGGCCTCGAACCGTCTTCTTCACGAAGCTGGGAACATCCATGCTGTCGGTTGCATCAGACCACACATCTGCCGCATACCAAAAGTACGGTATACGGCGTATCGCGCACGCCAAGCGCGCAACCGTCCCGGTGGTGGGAGGCGGCTCAACGAGGACAAAATCAACCCTCGGCATTGTCAGTAACTTAAAGAAGGCTTGGATATCAAACGAAGCGTATGATAGGTAACCCTTAACGTAGCCCTCCTTGTCACGCAAGACAGGGACACGACATATCGTGCTGTCCGGTCGAGAGTCAACGCCCGCTGGTGGTTCGGTTGTAAACACCCGGACACGCGTGCCAATCCGCTCTAAACCAGCTTTTACCGATTTGAGACGTAGCGAGGCCGCGGAAGGCTCTGGTGCGAAAATCCGCGTGACCATGATCCCTGTAAGAATCATCGCTTTGCTCCTTGGACTGTATCAATCGCAGTTTGATAAATTTTCTTGTGATAGGTAGAAAAAGTCGCTGCGGAGAACCGATGTCTAGCTACATCTCTGATACGTGAAGATTGGAATCTCACCTGTCCCGTAGCAATCTGTTTAATAGCGTTCTGAAGTTCGTTCTGGCCCTCGATCGGAACTACAATCCCAGTCTCTGGTGTGATCATGAACTTTCCCGCGAACGTGGCAGAGCCTACAACAATCATCCCCAAGCTCTGCGCTTCTGCGAACGATGTTCCCCCCGCCTCGACAGAAGAATATAAAACGAAGGCATCGTGATTAAGAACGCAAGGCATTTCGTCTCTAGAAATAGGACCTAGCAGTTTTACAGCCCCACTAATACCTAATTTGTCCACGAATTTCCTAAGCTCTTCTACCCGTTCCGATGTATGGCCACCAACAATGTCTAGCCTTACTGGTGTGCCGTCATCCAATACTGCCCGAAACGCCTCTATGGTTTCTTCTACTCGTTTCTCGGGAGTTAAACCAGATATATGAACAAATCTAGTTACTTGATCTTTGCGCTCCGGCAGCGGGCGCTCAAAAAACGAATCGGGTACTGGAAGAGCACAAACATCAAAAGGCGCCCCGTACTTTTCATTCAGCTTCTCTGCGATTGGTCTCGAAACCGTGATCCTAAAATTGGCGCCACACACGGCGCGTTTAATCCTCTTGTACCTTGGAGTACTTTCCACCTGTTGCAATGTGGAAGGGCGGTGCTCGGTGATTCCATAAGGAACATTCCAGCGTTCTGAGAGTATCTGGGCAACCAACACCCCTGGGAAAACTGAATGTGCATGGATAACATCAGGCTTACCCCATCGACTTTCGTACTCATTCGCCAGAATAGTTGCATGCCGTCGGATCAGTTCATAATCTCCTGGAATGATCCCTTTAGGCACGTTAGGAAAGGAATGGTGAACCAGTTTATCCTCAAGATCTAAACGAATCGGATGCTTTCTCCATTGCCAAAACGTTTTGGGTTCCAACCACACAACCCCAACGTCGATATCCGAATCTCGAAGCATACCAACTTGTTCCTTAAAGAAACTTCCATTCAGTGGAAACTCGGGGCTCGGGTACCATGACGGCGTCCATAAAACGTGCATCTACTCATCCCTCTACCAAGGTTTCGCTGACCGTCTGGGCACGTGCGAGCCAGGTGTTATTCGCCCGATCTGTACATACTTTTTCCGTACGAGCCACGATCTCACGCGGGTTGGTGGATAATTCTCTTAAGACTTTGATGAGTTCCTCTTTGCTGTTGTCTACGGTCCAGCCCCAGCCATTTTCGTGAATAACTCGCGCTGCCAAGGTGCCATTGGTGGCTAATATAGGTTTCCCCCGCCCAACGTATTCAAACAACTTGAACGGCATAGCAAACGAACGATAGTGGCTCGGCTCCATAGTCAAGACTGCTATGTTTGAACTCTCATAATAACGATTTAATTCGTCACCACGTGCGTGAACTATGTGAATGTTTGGAGCGTCTGCTGGGTATTCATCCTTGACTTGTTGCCAGCTATCTCTACCCGTACATATAGTGAATGTAACGTCAGGAAGCTCCCGTACAGCCTTTACTATCTCATGCAAGCGATAATGGCTAGAAACATTTCCGACGTAGAACATGTTGACAGGTTCAGCAGGCGCACCCAGGTCAACGATCTCTCCGCCAGACGGTAACGCGACTATCTTCGAAGCGCTAAGTTGCGGCAACTCGTTAGCCATTTCAGCTGAAGGAAGGAAGATGATGTCCATGTAGCGCCGGTATATTGCGAGCTCATAATGGTAGAGGAGGCGCATTAGGTCTGCTAACGGCCTCTTCACCGTTTCGAAATACTCTTCATAGGCCCAATATAGGTCCCTATAGAAAACTGCTGTGGGAATATCATGTCTACAAATCTCACGGAAAATATGTGCATCTAGCATCATGTGCGGAGTGTGGTTCGGGTCTCCTATCATCGCAGGAATGGTTGCGGATTCTGAATACATGAAAGCGAACTCAACGCCCGCCTCAAGGTGTTTCCGAAGTGACTTGAGTTTTCTTTTTCTTTCACGACTAGTACCGGTCAGGTCAAACACGTCATAGCCGATTTCCTTAAATGCGTTTAGCATCTTCACCGGCCGAATAGCTGATGCGGCTATCGCATCAGGATTCAAAGCATATGGGGCATGAAAAATCATTCGCGGCATGATATTTTCCTCTATCTCAACCCTCGCTCGTAAAGTCGAATATATTGTGCCGCTATAGTTGAGGGTTCAAAACTATCCCCCACCGTTGCAGCGATCTCTTCGGCCGTCCATTCTATAGTGTCATCAAAAAGTTGGATTACGGCTTCAGCCCAAACAGCAGGATCTCGTTCTTCAATGACCCTTCCAATTCGCTGATCGATATATTCCTTCTGCCCTCCTCTTGACCCAACTACTAGAGGACGGCCGTTGACGATAGCTTCAGCTGCCGCAATGTAGAAATTCTCCCCCCGTGTTGTGCCTATGAACATATCGGCATTAGCGAGGGCTATCTGCACGCCTTGGCCGCTAACGAGACCAGGAAAACAAGCTTTAACGCCTAATTCGCTAGCAAGAACCTGCGCTTCCTCAAGTAGCGGCCCTGTACCCAACCAAGTCAAGCTACTATTCACACCACGCTTTTGAAGTTCAGACAACACCTCTATTGCCAGAATCGGATCTTTTCGTTCAACAAGACCACCTGTGGAAACCAAGCGTATTTCGCCATCAGGCGCACGTTTAGCAGCGATCTTCTTAGGCGACTCAACCTGGCAGTAGATCATTTCAACTGGCTTATCTCCACGAAGCTCGCGAATATGGCTAGCCAAGTACTCACATTCACCTAGCGCGACATCTGGTAGTCGCAGCATCCGTAGTAACAATGGTCTGACCTTTTGCCAGGAGTAGGGCAAAGTTTCCGGATTGGTTAAGCCTGACCAGTGCTCCGTGTGAACCCAGAATTGTTTGGGGCGGCGAAAGACAAATGGCTCTATGCCAGAGATCGCATGCGTATGGATTACGTCAAACCGACGCATAAGCGGGTCAAGTGCTACCCGCGCCCTTAGAATATCGAGAGGATTCGAAGTGCTCATGGGCACCCTAATGGTTTTTATTCCCTCAACAACAGTTCTTCGGGTGCCGTCATCCTCATGCGGAGGGACAAGATGAATGACCCCTATATCAACGCCTGATTCAGATAGTGCTTGCGCATCCTTCAGAACAAAAACGCCAGAGTTAGCGTTCGCCCTCGTGGGAAACCAAGGAGTTACTATTCCTACACGCATGAACGCCTCACTCATCATCAGCAACAGTATTTAGTAACACTTTACCCTGTGCCTGTACGTGCTGTTTGCATTCTCCCGTTCTATACCGGAGGAGGTAAAATCAAATACATTCATCTACGAGGGGGATCGCCTTGAGAATCGCTGACTCGCGCAAATGGGACAAATACGACCTGCTCTTTGGAAAATTGTGGTGGCGCTCTGCTCTTAGCTTGCACCCAGTTATCACTGATGCCGTTTCACCTCTTGAACTGATAAAAGCTCAACGTGGAAACTGGGCGGCGATCATTCAACGCGGCGATCACGTTTGGGCAATCACGGATGGTTTGCGTTCGTTCCCGATTCTTTACACGTACATCGACGGTGAGCTGATCCTGTCCTCGTCCCCCGGTGAGCTAATCCAGATGATGAAGAAACCTGTGCGCAATGAAGAGGCAGCACAAGAGTTTCTTCACACCGCATTCGTACTTGGAACCGATACGCTCATCGAGGATGTGCAGACGGTACCAGCCGGAACAATCGCCGAGTTCAACTCATCTAAAGACGTTCGCTTCACTGCTCACGCTAGCGCGTTCAACCATGAACAGACACAAAATGATCCTGATGCACTCATGGAAGAGTTCTACCAGACCATTCTTGAACTCACTTCCAATTTTGTAGATGATGCGCGCGGCCACCAAATTTTAATTCCACTTTCGGGCGGCACAGATTCACGCCTGTTCATGACTGCGCTAAGAGAAGTTGGCGCCGACAATGTACTCGCGTTTACCTACGGCGTAAAAGACTCATCTGAAGCAGAAATCTCGCGCATGGTCGCAACCGGCCTGGGATACGAGTGGAAATTCGTAGAATTAGATCCTGCAAAGGTCCGGCAACGCTGGTACAGCCCCGAAACCACCTCATTTTTGAAAGATACGTGGAGCGGTAACGCCCTACCTCACATCCAAGATTGGTATGCACTAGGCGAACTGAAGAACGATCCGGATGTAGATCCGCTCGGCGTCGTGAGCCCCGGACACACGGTGGTGGGAAACGAACACGACGCGTGGGCTTACGATCCGAGTCTAACGCTTGGATATGCCGACATGGCGCGAGTACTTGCCGAGCATCACTTCACTTTACAAGGCCACCCGGAATTTGCGGCAACCCACAGCTACTCGCGCGATAAGATTTCCGCATTCTTGCAGCGCTACTGGCCTGATGCAGATCAACTGGACAAGATACTGGTATTCATTCAGTTCAACCTGCTAGAACGTCAGGCAAAATACATCAACAATTCCGTTCGGGCATACGAGCATTTTGGTTTCCAATGGGCAATGCCCATGCTTGAAGCTAAGGCATGGGACAGTTGGTTGACCGGCACACCAAAGGCCTGGGGAGACGACCGTCAACCGTACATCCGGTTCACCAATGAACGTTACGAGCACGTCTCCGGAACTTCTCTACCCAACTTCGGCGGCCCCGCTGCAAAGTTGGATCCCGCGCTCACAAGGACACTCAAGAGCGGCCTAAAATATGTAGGATTGTCAAACATCATTGAAAAGGCCTACACGGCTCACGTAACCCGTAACCATCCGATGGCATTTGAAGCACTCACCGGAAACCTAACGCCCAGACAACTGGACTGGAAGTTACTAAAGGGCAGTACGATCCTGGGGATATACAGCGAACTATTCTTGGATGGGACGTGGACGCCGGAAGGCGCTGTGCTACCTCCAAGCAAATGATCCACGCCTTAGGCCAGGCCTAGGGCAAAGTGCTAGACGGAATCCTCGGTGGCGAGTTCGCGTCGATCGAACCGGCGGGCTGCGAAAACAGACATTACAGTCATCGCAACCAAGAATGCGGCCATGATTGCTCCCATCACGTAGATGGTTCCAAGCAGATCAAGTGGAGACAGAAGCAACCAGGTCAATGGACCGATCGTGTAAAGGATCGAGTAGATCAACAACCAGTGTTGCGTGCCAGTAACAACAAACATCGTCGAAATTGGTGAAGTGATGAGCAGCATCGCCATCCATGGGATAAGGGCACGTGCAAAATAACCCGACTGGCTAAAATCTGCCCCAAACAAGATCGGTAGCAGCCACGGCGCTACCAGCCACAGAAGAGCGAACGGAACAACTCCAATCAAAAATGCACGTTTGATTACGTTCTTAACTTCCAACAACATTTGGCCCGGCTCAACCGTAGAGAGCTTTTGGAAGAACACCTGTGAGACAGCCGAATTAATCAACATCACGGGAACATTTACCACCTGGTTCGCGATGTTGTACTCACCGAAATCGCCAATGGAGACTCTGCCAATAAGCAGATTAATGCCGTTGATTCTTACCGCATCAATCAGCACATTCGGGCCATTCAATACAGGCATCTTCCAATGCTTACGGGCAAGTTTTCGCATTGAGCGAGCCCCAGATACATCCAGCGCGCGCAAGTCTTTGGCTCGAATACCAAGATTAAAGAAGGCATACGCCTGTCCAACAATCTGGCCACCCACCAGGCCGGGAAGGGTATGAATACCTGCCCATCCAAAAACCACCTGACCGCTACTGGTTCCAACCTGTTGCACCACACGGTTTTTAGCGATGGTCTTGTAATCAGTTTTCCGGTTATACCAATACTGAAACAAAGTTGCGCCTGCCATAAAAAATGTGGTCAGGCCAGCTAGAGGCATCCAGCTTGCAACCGATTCAGAATAAAGATTGGCTACAACATCACGTAGAGGGAACGCCAAAACAGTTATTACTAGCGAGTTGATCGCGATCAGGCGTAGCGCCAGCATGGCTACTACTTTTGCGTCACGATCATCTTTTTCGAGCATCAACGCCATGTCATAGCGCCCCGCAGCAATCGCAACTGCGATAGCTACTATCGAGTTGAAGGTCCCCAACTCTCCTAACGCTTCACGCCCGTAAAGCCGGGTAATGATCATCATCATGAAGAAGACAACCATCTGTGCAAGTGCTGTACCCGTCACAAGTGTCAAGACGTGACGAAGAAACGGAGAAGAAGCCGCGACACTCTTCACATACGAACTAATCCTGTCGAACAACAACTCCCCCTAACCACACTCAAAGATAGGGACAGGGGCAGTCCCGCTCCAAATCGAAGCAGAACCGCCCCTGCACCAAAGCACTGAACTACAACTTCACAGCCTCACCAGACGCGGCCGAATCTAGCATCGCCTGAATCACCTTCATAGTCTGTAGGCCCTCACGCATCGTCACGTGCTCCGTGCCTGTGCCTAGGATGGCGTCACGGAAATGCTCATGTTCAACGCGGAGCGGCTCGCGCTTAACCAGAGCAAAACGCGTAACCTCGCCCTCAGACACGCCGCGGAATGCCGCGATCTGATCCCACTCAACCGGGAAACGACCATTCTCGTAGAACGTCAAATCAGACATAGCGGTATCAGCCACAAGAGCGCCACGTTCACCCGTAACGATCGTAATGCGATCCTTGAACGGAGTAAGCCAGTTAACCAAGTGGCTAACCAGTACACCATTCTTAAAACGGCCGGTAGCCGAGACCATGTCTTCAAACTCGCGGCCCGAACGGTAAGCAGTCTGCGCATAGATCGACTCGTACTCAGAGCCTGCAACCCACGCAGCCAAATCCACGTCATGCGTTGCCAGATCCTTCACCACGCCCACATCTGAAATGCGAGCCGGGAACGGGGACTGACGGCGAGTCACAACCTGGTAGACATCGCCGAGGTAACCCTCCGAGACCAAACGTCGCATCTCCAACAACGCCGGGTTACAGCGCTCCACGTAGCCAACCGCGCCAACCACGCCAGCCTCGTCAAACGCCTTCACCATTGCTTCGCCCTCTTCAAGGGTGGAGGCCAGCGGCTTTTCAACCAGCGTGTGCACACCGGCCTCAGCCAGCTTCATCACGGCCTCAAAATGGTAAGCGGTAGGTACAGCCACAACAGCTGCATCAATACCGACCTCGAGCATCTGCTCAACGCCCGGCAGAACCTCCATGCCGCGAGCCACATCAAAGCGGTCACCGCTCGGATCTGCGAGCGCAACTAGCTCAAAGCCCTCCGTCTCACGTGCATTACGCACGTGGTGGCGGCCCATGGAGCCAATGCCAAGAACACCAACTCGAATATCAGACATTAAGCACCCGCCTTAGCAAGAGCATTCACGGCCTCAACGATGCGATCCAGGTCAGCCTGAGAGAGCGACGGGTGAACCGGAAGCGAAACCACGGTCTTCGCGGCCTCTTCGGTTACCGGCAGATCAAGGCCCGGAGCGTAGGGAGCGAGGGAGGGCAAGCGGTGGTTTGGAATCGGGTAGTAAACGCCCGAGCCAACCTGGTACTCGTCGCGCAACGCCTCCATGAAACGATCGCGGTCAGTATCAACCACGCGAATCGTGTACTGGTGGTAAACGTGCACAGCCCCCTCGGCAACAGCTGGGACAACAACGCCCTCAAGGTTTTCTGAAAGGAACTTCGCGTTCTCCTGGCGCTTCTGCGTCCACGCGCCAACCTTCTTCAACTGTTCGCGGCCAATCGCAGCGTGAATATCAGTCATGCGGTTGTTCAAACCAACCAGCTCATTTGCGTAGCGCTTCTCCATACCCTGGTTGCGCAGCAAACGGCTATTGCGTGCCACCTCGGGATCCGTGGTGGTGATCATGCCGCCTTCACCGGCAGTCATATTCTTAGTGGGGTAGAACGAGAATGCTGCGAACGTACCGAATGTTCCGACCTTCTTACCATCCAGTGAAGCACCGTGAGCCTGCGCAGCATCCTCAAACAACATGAGGCCGTGCTTGTCCGCAATCTTCCTCATATCATTCATGGGAGCTGGGTGACCGTAAAGGTGGACGGGCATAATCGCCTTAGTACGCTCCGTGATAGAAGCCTCCACCGACTTCGGATCCAAGCAAAAATGCTCAAGATCGATGTCCGCAAACACTGGCTTGGCACCTGCAATAGCAACGGAATTGCCCGTAGCGGCGAACGTAAACGAGGGCACGATGACCTCATCGCCTGCGCCAATACCAGAAGCCAACAGACCAATGTGAAGAGCGGAAGTACCGGAGTTCACGGCAATCGACTCGGCCCCCGGTGTCATCTGCTGCGTGAATTCCTCTTCAAAAGCAGCTACCTGCGGGCCCTGCGCAACCATGCCAGAGCGGAGAACTGCAGTAACGGCTGCAACTTCTTCCTCACCAATCAATGGTTTTGCTGCGGGAATCATCTCTCGGGTCATTACTCGCTAACCTCTCTTAGCTCACTATCGCTAATCTGTTCAAAAATTTGCCCAGTCTTTGGGCACTTGAAACGATTTTCACTACCTTCAACCGGTTGTAGCCTCACGCCACTTTGCCCAACCCAACCAATCCGGCGGGCTGGAACCCCGGCAACCAATGCAAAATCTGGCACATCCTTCGTGACGACCGAGCCTGCCGCAACAGTGGCCCACTCGCCAACCGTCACAGGAGCCACACACACCGCGCGGGCACCAACAGAAGCTCCACGCTTTAGCGTCACGCCCACGTGATCCCAATCAGACGCACTCTTTAGCGAGCCATCCGCATTAATCGCACGCGGGAACAAGTCATTAGTCAGGACAGCAGCCGGGCCAACAAAAACGCCATCGGCAAGCTCAGCAGGCTCATAAACCAGGGCATAATTCTGCACCTTGCAGTTATCCCCCATCTTCACGCCCTCGCCAATATAAGCGCCGCGGCCAACAATGCAGTTCTTTCCGATCTCAGCATTTTCGCGAACCTGTGCGAGGTGCCAGATTGAAGTTCCCTCACCAATCTTCGCCTCAGCTGAAACGTCTGCACTATCGACTATTCTCGGCATAAGTCCTCCGTTCAGTTACAGTCAGATTCATTCTACGCTCATAATCACAGTGAATAGCGGCGGCTAATCAGCGTTTTTACACTTAAAGATTGTAAAGTGGTTAGCGATTAGAGACGTAAATTTGAAGAATCACAGGGCACACATGCAACTGACAGACAAAACATGGCTCGTTGTTCCCCTATACAACGAGGGCAAAGTCGTGCGTGAAGTACTCACAGAAGTACGCAAAACCTTCCCGAACATCATCTGCGTTGATGACGGTTCAAATGACAACTCCATCGCAGAGGCCCTCGCAGCCGGCGTCAAAGTTGCCGTCCACCCCATTAACCTTGGACAGGGAGCCGCCCTTCAAACCGGGTTCAGCTACGTACTCGAAAACACCGACGCAAAATACGTCGTGACCTACGACGCCGACGGGCAGCACCGCATTGAAGACGCGCTTGCCATGCTAAACGCGGCAGAGAGCGAAGACCTCGGCTTCGTATTTGGATCACGCTTCCTTGAAGGCAAAGCCGAAACTGGAGCGTTCAAGAAACTCGTTCTTAAAACCGCAGCATTCGTCACTCGCATGCGCACCGGCGAGCAACTTACCGACGCACATAACGGCCTTCGAGTAATCCGCCGTGATGCCCTCGAGCAAATCGAAATCACCCAAAACAGGATGGCTCACGCATCCGAAATCGTGTACCAGCTTTTCGACACTAAACTCAAATGGCGCGAAATGCCCGTGCACATCATCTACACGGATTACTCGCGTTCCAAGGGCCAATCACTACTGAACTCGATCAACATTTTGGTCGAACTAATCATGAAGTAGGAGCGGAAATGTCAGCAATATTTGGATCACAATGGTTCATTAAACTCCTGATCGTCGCCATCCTGCTGATAGCGACATACTTCATCATGAAGCCCGTTAAATCTGCGCAGCACCTCGCAATGCGCCGGCTTTCCATGATGTTCTTCGTGGCCTTCGCAGTCTTGGCCGCACTATTTCCCTCCCTGCTCTCCTACATTGCTGTATCGCTGGGCATCGGACGTGGCACTGACCTGTTGCTTTACGGGTTAACGCTTGCATTCTTTAGCACCCTCGTCACCGCATACAGACGTGATGCTGCAGTCGAACGCAAGCTCACCCAGCTATCGCGCACCATCGCGCTAGCAACGGTTCGCGACGGCGAACAAACAACCAATAAGTCCACAGAATCCGAGGACTAGCGTGAACGAGCAAGAAACCAAGAACCTCCAAGAGGAGGACGTCCGCAACCTGGTACGCGACCAGGGCAGGCGAATGCTCGACAGCGTGCCCAAACCGAACAGGCGCCGCCCGCGTTCAGCACAGAAGCCTCGGCACGCAGTGTTCCGATTCAAACGGCCCACCTTGCGAACCATTAGTGCAGCCCTGTTTGCCGTGATACTTTTTGTTGGCACCTCGGCTGGGCTCTTGTACTACGACCTCTCAAACCGAGTTGCAAAGTCCGAACTACAAGTCGAACAATTTGCTCCCCGTAACGAAGCGCGTCCCCCTGTGGACAGCTTTGATGGGCGCCCTGTGAATATCCTTCTACTTGGCACGGACTCGCGTGTCGGTGAAGGTAACTCCCGGTACGGAGACGATGACGACGCCTCCATGCGAGCAGACGTGACAATCATTGCGCATATCTCGGAAGACCGCTCACGTGTACAGCTCGTATCCATTCCACGCGACACTATCGTGGACATCCCCTCGTGCGTTCTCAAGGATGGAACCGAAACTTACCCGCAAACCGGGCAAATCAACTGGGCCATGTCCATTGGCTCCGAATACAACCAAGAAAACCTTGATGCCGGCGTGGGTTGCACCTGGCGAACCGTAGAAGAGCTAACCGGCATTCCCATTGACGGCTTCATACTGTTTGACTTTGCAGGGTTCGAAAGAGTCATAAATGCCCTTGGCGGCGTAGAAATGTGCTTCGAAGAAGACCTTTATGACGAAGCTGCGGAACTCAATATATCCGCCGGATGCCATGTACTCAACGGACATGATGCCCTCGCCTACGCCAGGGCGCGGAAGGAAGTTGGAAACGGATCTGATATTTCGCGCATTGGCCGCCAACAAGAGCTGATGGGGCGCATCTTCCACACCGCCCAATCGCAAAACTTGCTGACGGATTTCCCGAAGCTCTATGCCTTCTTGTCCGAATCTCTGGACATCATTAAGACGTCTTCAGACTTCTCGCGGATAAACACGTCCATGGGTCTCGCGTACTCACTATCCGGGCTTTCAGGTGATGGCTTACAATTCGTGACCATGCCACTCACCGAAGCACCTTGGGACCCCAACCGCGTAATTCCTACCTGGCAAGCAGACGAGCTTTGGGAATCCATCCAAAAGGATGCGCCCTTGCCTTCCAATATTTGGATCACTGACTCTGAAGGCAACGTGGTATTCCTCGAAGAACCTACCGAAACCAATCCAAACGGGGAAGGATTTGAAGGCTCCGACGGCTCTCAAGACGAGTATCTGAGGGACAATGATGGTGAGGGAGGGGGCCTGTGAACGACGGCGAGCCTCCCAAGAGCATCCCACCTAGCATTCCACCGCGAGAAGGCCGTAACCGCCCCTCCACGGAAGGTGCAAAACGCGTTCAGAAGAAGGCTAATGGGCGTTTGAGCAACGGGGCTACTGCTCCTAAAGCCAGCCCAAACTCAGCGTCAAACTCGCACGGACGCTCCGCTTCCTTCCCAGCGAAGCGTAACTATCGCAACTCCCAAGTTGCGCGTGACGGCGTTCCCAGCCAGCGTGAGCGCTCGACTAACTCTTCCGCCACACAAAAACCGATCCCGCCCCGCGAGCACAAGCCCCGCGTGGATCGCGCGTCATCTCAGCCGGAAAGGCGGCAAACTCCGCCCTCATATGCACCGGCATCAAGCCGATCGCGCGAGCAGGTTCCACCCTCGTACGCGCCAAACCGGCACTCATCTACATCGAGAACACCAATGGAACCAGCGCGCACCAACCGCGCAGTAGCGACCTCCTCTGCCTGGAAACCACAGCCTCGTCCAACCGCGCCCACTGTACCGAGCGCACCTCAGGCCGGCGCCGCCCGACGCAAACCAAACAGGCGTCGCCGCGCCATCGTAACCGTTCTGGTAATGCTGGCAATACTGATTGGATGGCCCTTGTTACTGCTCAGCTGGGCGGGCGGAAAAGTCGAACACGTAGATGCCCTGAGCGGGGCCGGCGACACGCCGGGAACTACCTACCTAATTGCCGGGTCAGACTCGCGCGACGGTACACAATTCACCGACGAAACCGAGGGACACAGGTCGGACACGATCATGCTGCTTCACCGTGCTCCCAACGGCAACGCCTACCTGGTGTCGATCCCCCGCGACACGTGGGTTGATATCCCCGAATACGGGGAAGGCAAAATCAACGCCTCATTCTCATATGGAGGCCCCGAACTGCTGGTGGACACTGTTGAGGAACTCAGCGGCATCACCGTTGACCACTACGTAGAAGTGGGAATGCAGGGTGTTGTCGATATCGTGGATGCAATGAACGGAGTTGAGCTCTGCCTCGACTACGACGTTGATGATCCTCGCTCCGAACTCGTGTGGCAGGCCGGTTGCCACAATGCGGATGGGCGCACTGCCCTTGCCTTTGCACGCATGCGCTACTCCGATCCAAATGGGGACATTGGACGCGCGGAAAGACAACGGCAGGTTATCGGAGCAATCGTGAAGACGGCGGCCCTTCCAACGAATTCCTTGAACCCTCTGCGGCAAATGAAGATATCCTCGGCCGCAGCTCAGTCTGTGACCACCGACCCGGATACATCGAGTCTTGAACTCGCGCGAATGGCATTGGACTTCAGAGCCGCAACGTCGAGTGGCAATACGGGTACTCCTCCGATTGCTACAATTGCGTTCGAAACCAGTCAAGGATCTGCCGTGTTGCTTGACGACGATGCGGATGAGTTCTTCCGCAAACTCGCCAACGGCTCCCTTACCTCCGCGGAGCTAAACGCCAACGGACTTCCCTAGCGTCGCTTTCAAACAGTTGCGGGGTGAGCGATCCATAAGATCGCTCACCCCGCTGTCTTGAACTACGAAATCTAGTTCTTCTTAAACAACTCGTTAGTTGCTGCAACGTCAATCTTGCGCGGACCTGCCTGCCAAGCGCTCCATGCCGACTCTACGATCTGTGCAACATCATACTCAGCGTTCCAGCCCAGATCCTCCGTGATACGGCTAGCGTTGCCAATCAACTGGGGTGGGTCACCAGCGCGGCGATCCTGCTCTTCAGCCTCGAAACTAATGCCACTTACCTCGCGACACGCATCCACAATCTCACGTACTGACGTGCCCTTACCCGTACCCACGTTGTAAACGTTGTGCTTCAGATCCGACTCGGATGCCAGGGCATCCAGCGCGTCAATGTGAGCGCGCGCCAAATCCTTCACGTGGATGTAATCGCGGATGCACGTGCCGTCCTCCGTAGGATAATCCGTGCCGAAAATGGCGGGAGCCTTACCACGTGCCAAGCGCTCAAAAATCATGGGGATCAAGTTTAGTGTTGCCGGATCACCTAGATCATCCCAGCCTGATCCCGCCACGTTAAAGTAGCGCAAGCCGATCCAACGCAAGCCCCAGGCGCGCTCGCAATCAGCCATCATCCACTCGCCAATGAACTTCGTTTCGCCATAGGGATTAATCGGATGCTTCTCGATGTCCTCTTTCACTACTTCAACCGGCGGCATACCGTAAACTGCCGCGGAAGAGGAAAAGATCATCTGGTTCACACCAGCCTTTTCCATAGCCAACATCACGTTAGCCATGCCGCCCACATTCTGTTGGTAGTACCAGGCAGGGCGCGACACCGACTCGCCCACCTGTTTGCGGGCCGCAAAATGAATCACGGCCGTAACGTCCTCGTCCACCATCGTGTTCAACAAGGCCTCGCTCGACGCCGTATCTGCAACGTCAAGCTGTACGAGCTTAGCGGAACCAATGCGATCCTTCGTTCCATACGATAGGTCGTCAACAACCACAACCTCATCGCCGCGTTCCTGCAAAAGCCTAACTACATGGGCGCCGATGTAACCGGCGCCGCCAATCACCATAATGCTCATAACTACAGTCTAAAACTCTCACTAATTGGTTTCTAAAGATCGTTGCAAAGTCTGGTTTTTCTGACTGGACTGCTCGGCCAAATCCTGTTGGAAACGCTCCATTTTTTGTTGCAGCGTCTGATCTGACATAGCAAGCATTCGAACCGCGAGGAGGCCGGCGTTACGCGCCCCGCCAATCGAAACGGTAGCGACGGGAACCCCAGCGGGCATCTGCACAATCGACAACAGCGAATCCATACCGTCGAGGTATTTGAGCGGCACAGGTACGCCGATAACCGGCAACGGCGTTGCCGAAGCGAGCATACCCGGCAGGTGTGCGGCGCCCCCAGCACCGGCAATAATCACCTTTAGTCCGCGCTGTGCGGCTTCCTTGCCGTACTGCAACATCGCCTCCGGCGTGCGGTGGGCGGAAACCACGCGTGCCTCGAACTCAACGTCAAACTCGCGCATGACCTCAGCGGCCTGGCCCATGACCTTCCAGTCCGAATCAGACCCCATTACGATGCCAACTTGAACCATGTTGCTCACTTTCCAAACAGAATATCGATGGCCTTGACCGCCTTGTCACGAGCCGTTCTCACATCATCGGCGCGCACCGTTACATGTCCGAGCTTACGCCCGGGGCGCACGCTCTTTCCGTACAGATGGACGTGGACTCCGGGTAGCTGCTTCAGCACGTCCGGGAGAGCATGAGAGGCATCCTCGTACTTAGAACCAAGCAAGTTCTTCATTACCCAAACTCCCGGAATTGGTGTGGTTTCACCCAGGGGTAAATCTAAGACCGCGCGCAAATGCTGTTCAAACTGGCTGGTTAACGCACCGTCAATCGTCCAGTGGCCCGTGTTGTGCGGACGCATTGCAAGCTCATTGACCAACAGAACTGGCTCCTGACCATCCACAACAAACATTTCAACGGCCAGCACGCCCGTCACTCCAAGTTCGCGCGCAATCAGATCACCGACAGCTTGCGCTCGCGCCGCGACCTCTTCAGATAACGAGGGGGCTGGCGCAATCACCTCAGAGCAAATGCCGTCTTCTTGGATCGACTCCGCGACCGGCCACTGCTTCACCTCACCGGAGGGCGTGCGTGCCAAGAGCACCGCAACTTCGCGGGTAAACGGCACCTTTTCCTCCAGCAACACCGGCCCGGTAGCCAACCAATCATCAACGCCGCGAGCGTCCGCAACCACGCGCACGCCCTTGCCGTCGTAACCGCCCGTCGGCGTTTTTGCGATAACGGGCCAGCCGACCTCATCGCCAAACTCCGCCACGTCCTCACGAGTGGTAGCCTGCGCCCACCTGGGCACTGGCGCCCCAATTTCCTGCAGTTTCTTGCGCATGGCGAGCTTATTTTGCGCATACAAAAGGGCGCTTGCCGGCGGCTGGATAGATATACCGGCGCACTCGGCAAGGATCTGGGGCGGGATGTGCTCATGCTCGAACGTAAGCACGTCGGCGCCCTTGATCAACGACTTCATGTCATCGAGGCTCTTCGGGTCACCCACGGGCGCATTCACGGTGACCTGCGCGGCCGAACCGTCACTGGCTTCGACCATGGTTTTTAAAGTAATTGCCAGCTCAGTTGCTGGAGGGACCATCATTCTGGCGAGCTGTCCGCCGCCAACCACAGCTATTGTTCGACTCACCCGTTCAGCCTATCGCGCACGGCTCGATAGCGGCGGCCCGTCTCACCTGCAGGCCGCCCCCTCGCTTTAGAATCTGCGCTTGCGCCTGCCCACCGACACCAGCATTCCCTCTGGCATCACAACGTCCGGGTCCAAGCTGGTTGGCATTGCCGGTAGTGAGACAGTGAAGACTGCGGGTTTTGCCTGCGTCAGTTCTAGCCGGCCGCCCGTTCCTTTAATGAGGTCGCGCGCCAGCGGAAGGCCAATGCCCGTAGATCCATGCGCAGAGACGCCCTTTTGAAAAATCATGTCCGTCATGTCTTCGGCTATGCCTTCGCCTTCGTCAGAAACGTCAATCAGAACTCCACGCGACGATGTTCCCTTGCGGCACACCACTCGGGTTGTGCCCGCCCCGTAACGGAGCGAATTCTCAATCAGCGTTGCCAAGACCTGCGATAGCACCGATGCTGACGCGAGCACGGGCTGCGCGGCCTCGTCGGTGAAAATCAGCTCTCGGCCCTCTGCCTCGAATGTTTCCTCCCACTCTTCGCGCTGCTGATTAAAAATTTCGAGTACGTGGATTGCCTCCGCGTTACCTCCTGCGCTCTTGGTTGTGGTCAAAAGGTCGCTGATCACCTGCGTGAGGCGCTCAACCTGTTCAAGGCATACACGCACCTCGCTTTGGATCTCCGGATCATCCGTGATGAGGTCGATCTCCTCCAAACGCATGGACAAAGCCGTGAGCGGCGTACGCAACTGGTGTGAGGCGTTAGCAGCGAACTGGCGCTCCGCGGCAAGCCTGCCAGCCATGCGCTCCCCTGTGCGCACAAGCTCTTCTTGGACCAGGTCAATCTCTTCAATACCGGAAGGATTCACGCGAGCCCGAACCTGTCCGGAACCGATTTGTTCTGCCTGCGCAGCCAGATAAATAAGGGGCGCGGAAATGCGTCGTGATCCACGCAAAGCTAACCAATAACCAACTGCAAGGGAGGCCATAATACCGGCGAGAAACACCGCAACAAGGCGCGCGATTGAGAGGATTGTTGGCCATGCCGAAATCTCGCTACGTACCGTAGTACCCGACGGCAAGACAACTGAGGCGGTCATGCGAGGAGCACCAACATGTCCTCCTCTTTCAACAAGGCCAGCTTCACCCGGATTGTTCACACGCACGTACGCGCTACTGAGCAGATCGTTTCCCAGCACCCAGTTGTCAAGGTTGCGCTGTGTGAGCTCATCCCCCGATTGGATTCTGCGCTCAACCATGTTGCCGAGTAGTTGCGTGCGCGACTGGAGATTATGCTGTGCGGACTGCCAAACCAGACCGCCGCCAATGAAAAGCGAGGGAATGCCCAGAATTAAGACCGCCACGGTCACAGCCGTGGCGATCATTTTAATAACGCGTGCGCGCATGTGTTAGGCCCGCTCTTTTTCGAACCTGAATCCCATGCCGCGAACGGTGGTGATGTAGTGCGGATCCGCAGCGTCGTCGCCCAGCTTGCGACGTAGCCAGGAAACATGCATGTCGAGAGTCTTGGTAGAACCGGTAGGATCCGAACCCCAAACCTCGCGCATCAGCACGTCGCGCTCGACCACGTTGCCCGCCTCACGAACGAGGACGCGGAGCAGGTCGAATTCCTTAGCGGTTAGTTGCAACTCGCGGTCTTTCACGAATGCGCGGTGCGCACCCACATCGACGCGAACGTCCTGCACGGTGAGCTCACCGTCAGCCTCTTCGGTTCCCGTGCGACGCAACAGCGCGCGAACGCGGGCAAGTAGCTCTGCGAGGCGGAACGGCTTTGTCACGTAGTCATCCGCGCCAGCGTCAAGGCCGACAACCATGTCGACCTCGTCCGCACGAGCAGTCAAAATCAAAATCGGGGTGGACAGCCCAAGTTTGCGCACCTGGCGAGCTACATCCAGCCCGTCCATATCGGGAAGTCCAAGATCAAGAACGATGAGGTCGGCACTATCAACCTCGTTTAGAGCTCCACGACCGGTGCCGTGTGCCCTAACTTCGTAGCCCTCACGGCCAAGCGCGCGAGCTAGGGGCTCTGCAATAGCAGGATCATCTTCAACCAAAAGAACAGTAGTCACGCTTTTATAGTAGGCCATATTTGGGCATTGCACACGCCTTGAGGAAGTAAAATGTAATGCGACATCAAGATACTTTTTACTATTTGAGCGTGCCTGTAATCAGTTTTTCGCTACATATAGACGTTTCCTATACGAATTGTTCGCGAAATTGAATGATTAAAGTTTAAAGAGATTCAATTGGCAAATGTTCAACAGGTGGACGGTCTTCAACGCTCACCTGGAACGGGACTACCCGGCCCACTCCTCGCAGATCAGCTTCCTTGGCTGCCGACACGCGATACCAAGGCCCAGCCTCGCCGCGCGCGATCTTGCCGGCGGTTTCTCCGTCGGTAATGATTTGCCCAACCGGAGCTACATCAACCAGCCGCGAAGCGAGATTCACGGGCGGCCCAAAGACGTCCCCCGACCTCGAAAACACTGCCCCCTGCACAATCGATGCGCGTACGGGCAACATTTTGCGCATACTGTTTAAGCGCTGCATCAGTTCGGTAACTACGCGCAGTCCGGTTGGCAGATCATCAGCGATGTAGAACACGGCATCGCCAATCATTTTCACTACGCGCCCTCCCGCGGACGGGATCACGATGCGGCACACGGTTTCGAACTGGTCGATCAGGTCAACGAGGTCCTCTTCGGGAAGTGAAACGGACGAAGACGTGTAGGAGACCATGTCCACGAAGCCGAGCGTGCGAATAAGTGGGAAGCTGTTTGTTTCCCGTTCGCGACCACGGTGCGAAACTTCCTGATCGACGCGCGTAATGATTGATTCAAGTTGGCGTTTCCAAGAGTAAATGAGCTCCTCTTCAAGGAAGGGCAGGAATTCGCGGAACTTGTCTAACGTGACGAGCCTGGCGGACGTGTCATCTAATGTGTATCTGCGCGCCACGTCATCGACGAGGGCCTCCATCTGCCACAGCACGAGCCGGTCCGTAATGTGTGCTTGCGCGCGAACGAGCGACAGTCCGGTCTGCAGGTCAATGCGACCCGAGTCGATCAGATCGGACCAACGCTGGTATGCCTTGAGGTCCTGCGTGGTGAATACAACCTCGCCTTCGACAGCCGGAGCGAACCCCATGGCAACCCAATAGGAATTAACGCGGGTTACTGGGGTTTCGGTGCGCGCCGCTATATCTGCTGCGCTTAGCGTTGGTTCGCCGCCCAGCAGGATCTTCCTGTAGGACCCTGTAGTTGAAGGCGACTGACCGGCGTCGGGGGTGTTATGCATCACCTCAACTCTAGTCTTTTGGTGAGCTGGTTAGCGACTGTTTAGAAACCTGGCAGCAGCCACGGGCCGTTTTGCGGTTTATTTCGCGCTATCCATTGATTTATTGTTGGATTTCGCCTTATACTTACTTGTCCTTAGTAATCGCATTTTGGTTGCGCCGGTTTTCTAAAAATATTTTGGAGGCCGCCACCATGAGCGGGGTTAGGGATGGAAAACTACATAGGGGGATGATCGGTTTCGACAACGATCTTCAATCGATGTGAAGCGGGCCGAGGATGTCTACTGACCTCGTTAACCATGTATTCAAAACAATAGGTGCTGAACAGAACCGCACCGACTTTGCCCTCGCTGCCTAATCTAGCGAGCAAGTCCGTCAGCCCAAGCAATGCTCTGAGTTTGGTTCCTGGCGTCGTTTTATGAGCCACTGGGTTGCCGCCGTGTTGGGAGGCGGTGACCGACACTTTCTCAACTGAGCCACCTAGTTGCAGGTTTGCATGTTGCTAGTGGCTGAGAAACTTATTGCAAACTGCGCCCGGAGAAGAAATTGGGGTGGATCGTTGGACCCGGGTTCAATTCCCGGCATCTCCACTAGTGGCCTCCTAGCACCCGCTGGGAGGCCTTATTTTATGCGGTAAACGCCCTGACAATAGCTTCGGGTTGCGGTTGCACCAGTTGATTGGTGGGGACATGCAGCTGGCTCACCGCAATCAGGCGCACAAGACACTCAACCGGGCCGCTCAGATGGTATTCGCGCCTACCGGCGTGTGCTTACCGGGCGGGAGAACTGCGCGCTGTGCCTTGTAGCTTCTACCCAGCGGTATTGGGTAGAAGACCTGCTGCCAATCCATCCTGGTTGTGATTGTAATGTTCAGCCCTTGCCTCCTGGCATGGAGGACAGCCAGGTTATCGATCAGGATCTGCTAGACCGCGCTCACGCGGCCGTAGAAGACCGTTATGGTTCATATGCTCCCGACGCGCGCGGGATCGACTACAAAAAATGATCCTCGTGACCGACCACGGTGAATACGGGCCCGTGATGAGCTGGAAAGAAACCGTGGCGGCACGACGTAAACGCCTACACAACCGACCGCGCTGGGTTGCAACGTATCCTGTAGTAACAAAACCTCAGCACGTGAAAGCTTTGGCCCAAAGGGATACCTTGACGCCGCTTTAGACCTGCCTAACCTCGATTCGAGCAATACACTGGATTTATGAGGGCTTCATTCATTCCCATCGACCGCACGTTACCACCTGACGAAAGTGTTAAGGGCGTTGCGGCAGAGATTCTGCGTGACGTCGTAGCTAGGATTGATAACAGCAAAGATAAAGAATACGTGTTAGAAGCATACTACTGCGGAGAATCCTCAGCCGACGATGCTGTATGGGACGCGCTCGCCTATGTCCGCGAAAAAGGCTGGAAACTAGACCCTTCCTACAAGCCGCGAATCATTGAACTAGCCGCATCACTGGATTACGGCGAAGACGCTCTCGAATACGTAGACTTCAGCATCTTCGATGATTAGCACTAACTAACCCGCATATTGTCTTACCCCTGGCCCGTTTGGGCTGGGGTTTTGTTATGCCCGAAACGGGCAGGAAGGAATAGTCATGAAAGACGATGAGAACACCCAGTCCGAAACGGACACCACCGCTAACACGCCTGAGAACACCCAAGACGGTCAGCAAGTGGACTGAGGAGCACAGGCCCGTATAGACGAACAACCCCCCTCTGGAAACCCCTGTATCTTGAGTACTTTTCTGGATAGATTGAACTCATGGCAGACAAGGACCTAATGGATCGCACGGTGGACGAACTAGCCGGTTATGTTCTGACGCCTGAAGAGAACAGGCACTATTCAGATGAAGACTTGAAGAATCTGCTGGCTGGTTTGAGCTTCCCCCCACCAGTGGACCTATTTGATTCCTCGCCTTCGGGGTGAGATCAGCTGGTATTACCACGAATTCTACGAGTAGAAATACGCATGGGTTCTTAGTGTATTAAGAAAACGCCTCATAGTTTTACCCCTGGCCCGTTTGGGCCGGGGTGTTGTTATAACCGAGACAGATCCGGCCATTGAACAGTGCGGTAGCTACAAGAGATTAGTGGAACGCACGCCGGGCACGGACCGTTTGTACGGTCTCGCACCCGGCGGCATTATTAGACAACGAGTGCCTCACTCTCCGCTCGCTTCGCCTTCCGACGCAGATTTGCGGGCGTTCTCCACCACCTGCTTGAACAGCTCTTTTACCGCAGGATCATTAACTGCCGAACCTGGAATCATGAACCCACCGGGATGCATGGGATTGGTAGAACACTCGCCATTCGGCTTGGACGTCAAACTGTACAGCCTTACGCTTTTTCTATCGCCAACGCAAAGTGCTGTACCCTTCTCGCGGAACTCGATCCGGGCGTCGGGATGCTTCCTCACATACGCCAACATGTTTTGCAGTTCTTCTTCAGAGTGATTCCAAAATGTCCATACCTGCTCATCGTTCCCGAAAGTAACGTAGTTACCCTCGACGCCGATTATCTCAACGGGATAGATTGGGCCTCTGGTAGAAATCTTTGCCTGGATCCAATGCGGCCCATGTCCCGCAATCATCAACTGGCAGGGGCTAACAGGGAAAAGTGGGTCCTTGCTCATAGTGAGCTCCTTAAAAATCGCGCGTCCACCAAACTTTTGTTTAGCGGCGGATCTTCCCTCAGGGGCACCGTGTGCGACACGCGGTTGCCAGCCAACCAGCCGAGGGGCTTAACGTTGGACTTCTTGATCCACCGGCAGGATACCCCAAACGGAGCACCTGTCAAGGCATAGCTGTTAGGCTTGAGCGAAGCTCTTACACAAGTGAGGTCGAAATGGATCAGCAACAATTTGATGGCCTAGTAAAGCTCTTCGAAGAAGCCAAAGATGGCTCCGGAAACCCGCTCCAAATGGAGTATCTGCTCATCAAACAGGGCAACAACGAATACCTCCACACCTTCCGCGGACACACCGGGCCGTCAGATATCCGGTCGATTTCTAAGACCGTCCTCGCCCTCGTTCTTGGCACCGTCATCGAATCGCGCGATGATCTAACCGAAGACACGCCGGTATGGCCGGTGCTCAAGAACCTGTGCGAAGTGAAAGACCCGGAAAACCTTGAAAAGTGGCAGCACATCAAAATCAAACACTTGATGAACCACACCATCGGGTTTGACCGCATCTTGATGATGCGCGGCGACATTCAAGACATGGACCCCGCTGATTACATTAACTACATCGTCAACGAACCAATCGCGCACGAGGCGGGAACTTACTACCTGTATTCCAACGCAGGCTTCTACCTCATGTCTATCTACCTGCAAGAATTCCTTGGTGAGGACCTAGAGGACTACATCAGGCGCGCGCTATTTAACCCGCTTGGCATAACCGATTACAGGTGGGAGCGCTACGGAAAATACCTGGCCGGGGCAACCAGACTATGGCTCCTACCCCACGACATGCTGAAGATAGGCGAGCTACTACTTGAAGGCGGCAAGGGCATTGTGAGCCCACAGTGGATTGAACGCATGAAGCAATTCACCGCTTTTACCCCCGGCGTGGACACGCCTACAAATCCGTACTTCCGCCGCCACGCCTACGGCTCCAGCCTGTGGCTCTCCAACCGGGGCAACATTTTCTTCGGCCACGGAACCGACGGGCAAACCCTCGCAATCATTCCCGAACGAAACGCGGTAGTTATAACTACCGCCACCCAAAAGGACGTGAAGCGGCTAGAGGAACTCGTGGACAAGGCCGTGGAGCTGCTCTACTAGCGGCCGCTAATCCTCGTCACGGATAATCAAGTGGTGGGGTGTTGCTCTTACACTAGAGCAACACCCCACCACTCTTAAGCCATCAACCTGCTTTCACGCGCGGCGGTCAGGCCCGATTAGCGCACCTAATTAGCAGCCGGGTTATCAGCCATTCGCGCGTTCACGTCTGCGAGGTCGTTGTAAACATCCGCGTTTGCCCAAGCGAGGAATGCCTTCTTGAACACCTCGTAGTACTCGTTGTATACCGCATGGTTGTCTTCGTTTGGGTAGATAAACCCGCGCGTGTGCACCATGTTGTCTACCGCCACGTCAACGGAAGGCAGCGTTCCTGCGCCAACACCGCCAAGAATCGCAGCACCGAGCGCAGCACATTCGGACACTATCAGGCGCTCAACTGGGCGGCCATAAATGTCGGCTTGCACCTGGCTCCAGAACACAGAGTTTGCGCCGCCACCCGAGAGGCGAATCGTCTCGAACGGCTCCTCCATCGCATTTTCCATTGCCTCCACGCTCATGCGCAGCTCATAGGCCACACCCTCGAGCACGGCGCGCGCGGAATGAGCACGAGTATGGATCTGCGTAATGCCCAGCATGCCGCCTCGCGCATTGTCATGGAAGTACGGATTCGCCTGCGAGTTGAAGAACGGGAAGAAGATCAGCCCATGCGAGCCCACCGGCGCCTTCGCCGCCTCAAGCGCGATGAGGTCATACGGGCTCAAATCAAGTTCAGCGGCCGCTCTTACCTCCGGCTGGCCATAGGTGTCACGCCACCAACGCAAGACCGCGCCCGCGGCGTGTGCAGTGCCCTCCATGTCCCAACGGCCCGGGATCGAATGAGCTCCAAACGACACGCCGCTTTGCAGATTCGCGGCCATGTCGGGTGCCTGGTCAAGCTGGGCAACCATGACAGCAGCCGTGCCGAGCGACAGCTCTGCCAGCCCCTGCCTATTCACACCCGACCCTACGGCAGCACACTGTTGGTCACCGCCACCCGGCGAGAGCACCGTGCCCTTCGCGAACCCGGTCTGTTCACTGGCTTGCGCGCTAACCTCGCCAATCGGGCGAAGCTCGTGCAAGAGAGGTGGCATAATGTCTAGGTCGAGTCCCGCACGGTCAAATAGTTCCGGCGAGTATTCCAAGGTTTTGATGTCGAACATGCCGTTGTAGTTAAGCGCAGACGCATTTGCAAACAGCTCGGTTGAGCCAAGCTTGCGCAAAATCCACTCTTGTCCGTTAACTATCTTCCAAGTCTTCGCGTAAATCTGCGGCCAGTTCTCTTTCAGCCACATGAGTTTGGGGTATACCCACAGGCTGGAAATGTTCAAGCCTGAAATTTCGTAGTAACCCTCCTCGCCAAACTCCTCCTTCATCCAGCGAGTCTGCTTGCCCGAGCGCCCGTCGGACCACACGATCGCGTCACTGAGCGGATTCCAATCCGCATCAATCGGAATGAACGAGCCGCGCTGCGACGAAACTCCGATCGACACAATGTCTTTCACATCGCCAGGGAATGAGGCTGTTGCCTTCCTCGCGGCATAACAAATACCGTCCCAAAGCTCATGCATATCCTGATCCACCCAACCAGGATGAGGATGCTTGGTGCGATATTCCTTGTAACCGCTGCTAATGATCTTGCCGGCACCATCGAAAATAATGACGCTTGCGCCTGTTGTTCCTGCGTCAATACCGGCGAAATACTTGCTCATGCCTTCACACGCCTTTCGTCGTTAACCACACCTTCGTGGCCGTCCCATCACCATACGGGAACGAGGAGACAATTTGGCGCTTTCTCAACTAAATGAGAATCCGGCGTCCCCGTTGTAGGCGGGCGCATGCGCGGAGACCTGTCTTAGCGGTGATTCAAAGCCTCTCGGGCGCACTCAACCAGAGGAGCAATCGAGTCACGGTTCGTGTGATCGTAGCCCTGCGCAATATTATCGGCCACGGCTACAGCCCACTCTCCGCGGTCGCGGTACTTCTGCACTCGCTTAGCGAAGATCTTGAGTAGCGTCTTTTCAGCTGCGGGTAGGCCTTCATAGCGGACCCCGCCCTCGAAGTAGAAGAACGGGAACTCGCCCTTTGCCAGCTCGTTCCTGGTGAACGTGCGGGCTGCGCACTTCCAATCTCGGTCCGGGTGCTGCGGCGTTCCCCCGTTTGCCCACACGATTACGCGACCTTGATTCAAAATGCCGGCATCTTTTGCCATCTTGCGGAACTTTCTGAAGCCTCGGATGATCGCCATTCGCACGCCAGCGCCGTAGACCACCAGGTCATATGACGCTAAGTTGATGCGGCCACTCTTCACGCCCTCGACTACCTCCGACAATGGGTGAAGATCAGCCTCGAGGTCTTCTGCGATCCAAGTCCCATAGGTCTTAGAAAATCCGGTCAGGGTGTTGTAAATGACCAAAACTCTAGGTGCGCTTTTAGCTTCATCCGCCATTGTTTCCATCCTTCATTCATGAACCGCATACGAATATACACGGCTAAGACCTCGACTTTTTGTTGAAATACAGCGTTTTTTACGACAACCGTGTCAGAAAACTAACGATGAAGAAACAGCCTTAAAAGCGAGCTTTCATATATTTTGTGGGTTTTCGCAGAAATCCTGTTGATTTTTGTTAATCGTGTGGATACTCTGATGGTGCATTCAACGAAGAATGGAGATTCTAATGACACCTGAGAACAAGCACCACCTGGGTGCCGGCCCCCTTGTTATTGCTATCGACTCGTCCACCACGTCCACCAAAGCGATCATTGTCGACGCCACCGGCCACGTGCTGCACACCGCGAAACGCAACATTCAGTTGCACACGCCCGCGATGGACTGCTACGAGCACAACCCGATTCGCTGGTGGGAAACCACGCGAGACGCGATTGGCGAGGCAGTGGCGGCGCTCTCCCCCACAGACCGCGAGCGCATTGAAGCAATCGGCATTACGCACCAGCGCGAGAGCTTCGCACCTTTCAAGGCCGATGGCACACCGCTTCGTAACGGAATTTTGTGGCTTGACGGCCGCGCAACCGAGCAGATCCGCAAGTACGGTTCTGCACACATCCACCAGCTGTCCGGCAAACCTGCAGGCGTGACCCCCGCGATCTACAAGATGGCTTGGGTTGCCCAGCACGAGCCGGAGGTGTTTGAGAAGGCCGACAAGGTTGTCGACGTCCTCGGCTACATCACTTTCAATCTGACCGGGCGCTGGGCTTCTTCACAGGCGGCCGCGGACTCGCTCGGCCTTTTCGATATTGAAAAGCGCGACTACGCGGATGAGCTTCTTGAGATTGCAGGCGTGCGCCGCGATCAAATGTCTGAGCTTGTTGAACCAGCTAGCCCAATCGCGATGCTCAAGGATGACCTGGTGTCCGAATGGGGCCTGTCAAAGTCGATTCCAGTAATCGCCGGCCTTGGAGATGGACAGGCCGCCGGTATTGGCGCGGCAGCAGTTACGCCGGAGATTGGTTATCTAAACCTCGGCACCGCAGTGAATGCAGGTGTTGAATCCCCGGTCTACAAGTACGATCCAGTATTCCGCACGCATGTCTCAGGCATTCCCGGCAACTACGTATTTGAGGTCCTGCAGTCTTCCGGTTCCTACCTGGCCGGATGGTTCCGCAAGTCGCTGGGAGACCCGAAGCTCCTGGGCGAACCCGATCCGGCTCTGGATGAAGCAGCTTCAAAGATTCCCGCCGGTTGCGAAGGTCTCGTGACACTCCCCTACTGGAATGCAGTGCAGTCCCCGTACTGGGATTCCGTTGCGCGCGGCGCCGTAGTGGGCTGGCGCGGCACCCATTCGCGCGCCCACATGTACCGTTCGATCCTCGAGTCGATCGGCTTCGAGATGCGCTACAACCTCAACCACATCGAGGAAGGCACGGGTGTGAAGCTTCAGGGCCTACGCATTATGGGTGGCGGCACCCGCTCCAAGCTGTGGCGCCAAATCATGGCCGACTGCACGGGCCTGCCCCTCACTGTCTGCCTCGAAGATGAAACCTCCGCCCTCGGCGCCGCGGTTCTTGCAATGGCGTCCACGGATGCGTACGAGGACGTCCAAAGCGCAGCCGTTGGCATGGCCCGCTATGGCGATACCATTGAGCCAGACATGGATGCGCATGAAAACTACAAGGAGATTGCGGACATTCAGCACGAGCTTTACCCGAAGCTCAAGGACACTTTCGAGCGTCTCCACGATCTTTCCTTGAAATACCCATCCACGAAGCCCGAGTCCCCTGCGGCTGAGCTTTAAAGATACGGAAAGGAACACCATGTCGATCATTACCGTACTGGGCGCCGGAGCTATGGGTTCTGCGCTGTGCACACCACTCATCGATTCGGGCTGGGAGGTACGCCTGTGGGGAACGTGGCTCGACGACCACCTCCTCGATGCGATTGAGGGCGGAAAGCCGCACCCACGCACCAACGAGCACGTAGCCGAGGGCGTCAAGCTCTACCGCAGTGGAGAACTTAACGACGCGCTCGAAGGCGCTAACGTTGTAGTCATGTCGGTGGCTTCTGTGGGCGTCGAGAAGGTTACGGAGCTAGCCCTTGACGGCATCGAGAAAGCCGAGGCGCTTTGGCTGACATCCAAGGGCTTTAATGAAGGTCCGGATGGCAACATCCAGCTACTTCCGGACGCAATCAGGCGGATTGCTAAGGCTAACGGCAAAACCGTTCCACCGATCGTTGCAATCGCTGGTCCCGTTAAAGCCAATGAGTGCGCGGCACGCAAGCCCACCGCAACGATCTTCGGCTCGAAGGACAAGGACCTGGCCACGCGTTTCGCTCGCGAAGCCCGCTCCGATGTTTACTGCATTGAGCCGAGTGGCGACGAAACCGGTGTGGAAATCTGCGCTCCCATGAAGAACGTGTATGCCATCGCCCTTGGTATCGCGGATGGCCTTGAGGAAGGAACCGGGGTTCCACACCACAACCTCAAGGCAGCAACGTTTGCGCAGGCTGTGCGTGAGATGTCACTGCTTGGACAGTCGCAAGGCGCAGATCCGGCAACCGCTTTCGGTCTAGCGGGCGTTGGAGACCTGGAAGTCACCGGCCTGTCGGGGCGCAACAAGGTTTACGGCGTACGCCTAGGCCGTGGAGAAACCGCAAAGGAGGCTCTATCCGAGATGGATCGACTAGAGCAAACCGTTGAGGGCGTACCGGCAGCAGGCCTGGCCGTTGGCTTTGTGAAGCAACACGCGCCGGACCTCGTGGACGAACTTCCGCTACTAGCAGCTGTAAGTCGCATCATTTCGGGAGCTGTAACCGACGTCAAGACGGAAGTTGCAGCCGCGGTACTCCCCAAGAGACCGTAACTTTTCCCCCTGGCCCCGCGAACCTGACGGATCGCGGGGCCAAGTTTTAGTATTGAATAGTCTTCTAACCTGAGAACAACATTTCGATAAGGGAGGGTAGAAATGGACAAGAGGAGCATCCACGGACCTAAAGCCCGCAGAAACTCCATACTCTCCCACCTGCTGTCCCACGGAAATTCTACGATTGAGCAGCTCGCAGAGCTTCTTTCTGTATCGCAAATGACCGTCTACCGCGATGTTGCCGAACTTGAATCACTGCAACTGGTACAACGCAGAAACGGATTGATCAGCCCCGCGGCATCCTCTCTGTCAGAGTCCTCTGCTCACCTGCGCCAGCAGGCGAACCGGACCCAGAAAAAACGCCTCGCCAAGGCCGTGATGAAACACATCACGCGCGGAATGTCACTACTAGTTGACGATTCCACCTCCAATATTTCACTCGTTGAAGACCTATCGGAGGTTACTCCTATAACGGTTGTCACCAACGCGGAGTTCATCGCCAAAATTATCCGACCGCAAGAAGACGCCAAGCTCATATTGGTGGGCGGAGAATACGAGCCCTGGGCCGACTCCTACTTTGGAGACATCACCATCAAATCGCTTGACCAGCTGAGAGTGGACCTCTGTGTCATGTCCGCCACCGCTCTCACCGCCACGCACGCCTTCCACCCGGACCAGCGAGTGGCGGATGTTAAGAGGCAAATGCTTGCCTCTGCAGATAAGAAGATTCTCGTCGCTGATTCCAGCAAGTTCACCAAGAACGCGCTCTACAAAGTTGGGCCTCTAACTGATTTCGACCTTGTCATTACAGACTCTGAAACTCCAAAAACCGTGTTAGAACAGCTTGCCGATCAAGACATCCTTGTTGAAGTCGTGCGGTAGATAACCTTCACACAACTCCGTGTTAACAAGATTGCAACCGCTCTCGGCTCTTCTCTCAAATGTCGACACCCTAACTGGTTTACCCTTGCAATACCAGCCGTTCAGGCAGCGGGAGAACACTGAGCAACAACATATACGTGCATAACATTTCCATAACTATTAACTGTTTATCCGATTCACACTTGTGTTATGCGTGACTAAGTGCCACACTAGTAGTCATGGAGAAGAAAAAGACCTTTACGGAAGCCCCGAAGCAGCGGCTCATCCTCGTCGACATTGAAAACCTGGCTGGTGGATCCCAGTTCGTTTCCTCAACAGTTGCGGATATCAAGCACGAACTAACTGCTCTGCTGAATCTCACCGACAACGACATGATCATTATCGCCTCTGGCCGTTACGCGTACCCCGGGTGGGCATTCGCTTGGCAAAACGTTGGACGCCGCGTCAACTCCGGCATCAACGGCGCAGATTACGAGATCCTTCAAGAACTTGATAACGTGAGGCCCGGACGCTTCTCCGAAGTAGTCGTTGCCTCCGGAGATGGAATCTTCGCTGATTCCATTTCAAAACTAGGCGGTAAGAACATTCCCGTTACCGTGCTCGCTTGCACAGGCTCCTGCTCTAAGCGACTAGTTCTGGCAGCAAGTAACACCATCCTTTACACGCCGAGCTACGATATTGTGGAGGCCGCGTGAGTAACATCTTCCTTCAGTCGCTTTCAGCAAGCGACATTGCATCCTTGGCTGGCGTATCCCGAGGAGCAGTTAGCAACTGGCGCCGACGCCACGACGACTTTCCACAACCCATCCAAGATTCAGAAAGCGTGAGGTTTGATGCGCTAGAGGTGCGCCAATGGCTCAAATCCTACGGTTACGACATCAAAACGCCGGCTACTGACGAAGCACTTTGGTCTATCGCACTTGCAGTGCGCGATCAGCTGGAAACCACGCCTTTTGCCCACCTCGTAACTGCACTGATCGCTATTCGTAAGCAAAAACAACAGCTACTGGCTGACATTAACCTTGAAACAGCGTTCATCGAGATTAGCAAAGAACTTGAGCTGGAAAGCAAAGACCAGTTCACGAGATCGTTCGACCTCCTACAAAGATCAGGAAGCTTTGACGAAGCCCAGGCTGTGATCGACTCGATTCCGATTGAAGACTTTGGCGCAATCGCGGACAAGCTTCTTGAACGGCGCGGCTTTGGTCGATCCTTCGAGTCTTCCGGCCTTAATCCGGCGAGCTCTCAGGTACTTGCAGGGGCGGTCGACCAGCTTCCCAGCGGAGCGACAATACTCGACCTAGCTTGCGGTAGGGCTGGGACCCTGTTCGATGTCGCCGCCAGGCAGGACAACCCGGTACACCTTTATGGCAGCGACGTGTTCGAATTTTCGCTCGACATAGCGCGGCTACGAGCCTTTTTACACGATGTTCGAGCAACGTTTAAATGCGCCGATGTTTTGAATGAGGACCCATTCCCCGGTCTTAAAGCTGACGCGGTGGTCATTGAATCCCCATTCGGTTTGCGCCATGAGTTCAACAACGCGATTGCGGACCCTCGCTGGCTTGTTACTCCGCGCTCGATTTCAACAGATATTGCGTGGGTGCAGCTGGCCGCATCGTATCTTTCTGACCGTGGGCGCGGCTACGTCCTCACTTCCACAGTTCCACTAGCTAGGTCTGGCGCCATCCAGCATGCCCGCGCAGAACTAGTTCGGTCTGGCCTCGTGGAAGCAATCGTGGCACTGCCACGCGCATTGGCGTATGGCACGTCAATTGCAACGGCAGTATGGGTCTTGTCGCGTAACGCAACACGCCATCACGTCCTTTTCATCGATGCCTCGCAAGAGGATGTGAACGCAATCAATATTGCGCAGTGGCTTGCAGAACCGCATTCCGCCCCAGAGAACCGGTCGATTCCTATTCGGGAATTGCTAACGGGTAGCGTGGATCTAACTCCACAAATATGGGTGATCCCCAAACTGGACATTACAGCTCAAACTGATCGGATAGCTGCTTCAGCGCAAAGTCTTACTGCCGCTTTAGACAGTCTCACCACGCAGAAAGTTCCAGCGTTAGCCACGGATTTACCAAAGGCGCCTTTGGTTTCTTTGGGCGCATTGGAGGAACGCGACTTCCTGAAGATCAAAGCAGTGCGGGGTCATGAGCACCAAAACTCCACAGTACTCTCCTCTGCTAAACTCCACACGGGAATCATCGACATCGACTTCGCTAAGCATCACGATTTAGAAATTGGCGTTTCGCTGCCTCTTCCCAGAATTCTGGTCAGCACAATCGGCGGAATAAAGTGCGCAGTTGATGAAGCTGGAATAGCCTATCTATCCTCCGACATGAGCATTATTGAGGTAGACGGCACCCGTCTGGATCCTTACTATATGGCTGCCCTCTTGATGGCTTCAAGAAATAAACGCTTCCTACAGGGAGCGGCAATGCGAGGCGCTCGAGTGACTGATCTGGAGATCCCCCTTCTTCCTCTGGAGGCGCAGCGAAAAGTGGCGGAATCGATCCGAACAGGGTGGCAGCTTAGAAAGGTCATTCGACGCGCCAATTCTGAAGTTACTGAGCTACTGAACAGCTACATTGACTACACGGCAGAAATCACAAACCCCCGGTAGTATTTGTATTTCAATACTTAAGCACGCCCTCTCTTGCAAGTAGCTAATCCAGGCCCTTCCGGCATCCAAAATCTATAAGTTTCAGTGAAAAATGGGTACAAACCTGACTGCGAAGAATGCTCGTATCACCTCAGTCCCGGCCAGATCAAACACGCAAAGCACAGAACGTCCTGTATCTGATACCGAACGCGTTCTACGCTGGTCCCGTTGGAACGTAGGTAGGCGCTTAAGATACGCGGAATACGATCTAAACCTAGATTTGCAAGAGATCGAAACGATTCTAGGCCGACGCGCGGCCCTGCACAACAAGAACCGAAAGGTAGCATTCAAACACGCCCGACAGTTCTACACAGACGAGAAGTTGCCCGAATTACATCTCCAAGAAGATGTGATCTCCTGGTCTGAAAACAACGAAGGGGCCTGCCTATATGATGCTCTTGAGAAATTCGGTCTTCCATTAGATGAGCTACGAAAATTGCTCGGCAAGCGCGCAGGTTTGCATCCGCCTAAATCCAAACCTAGGCGGAAACAGCGAGCGCCAAAAACCAAAATGGCGAAAACTGCCCGGAATAAAATGAAGATTACTGAACAGGCTTTGGTCATTTTAGAGACCGACTCAATGAACGCCCCAGTCCTCAGATACATTCTAGAGACCGGCTCTTTCGATCACGCTAGTTACGAGGAGTGGAGCGGGTCTAGCTTGGCCCCGCCTACAAATTCTCTCATAAATCTTCACGGGACCTGGAATCAAGTACTACTTTCCAACAGCATCTATGTATCCAAAGCCGACCTTGACAGCAATTGGCTCACAGAAGAATTTGCTTACGCAAGTATTCGAGATGCGATTCGCATGTCCAACAAGCCCGTTGGCATCGATGAGTACACAGAGTGGACAAAAAAGAATGCAGTTAGACCTGCCTGGTGGGAGATCGTTGCAAGCGTAAAAAAGCCATGGAAGCAAATACTTGAGGAGGTTGCTACTCAGATTAAAGATGGGCGTCCTAGCATGGTCGAACGCCGAGAAGTCTCGGATAAGTGCTGGGAAACATTGAGGGAAGCGCACCAACGATCGTGGCAGGAGCTGGTGCACCAGTTTTCCATCTATTCGCCCGAAGACCTGTCACAAGAGGCATTTGACGCATACTATTTCAATGGTTTTCGTCCAACGGCAAAGCAGATTTCAAAACAGGTGGGCAGACGTTGGAACTCTATACTCTGGCTTTCCGGAATCCGCTCTTCAGAAATCAGACGTGAATACAGCGTCTTCGCAGGCCTTGATTTCACTGAGCAAAATCCTGCCCTGCCTGATCGATTAGCTGGCTACGATACAGAAATCAAAAATACCGAATTTTGTGGTAGCGAGGAGCAGTACATACTTCGTGCTGGACGAGCAGGACTCCTGACAGCAGCTGATACAAGTATTCGTAACCGGGCGGCTATAGCCCAATACTGTAATGGGGCGGCGTTAAGAGAGATCGGCAAGAATCTCGGCATCACCGGCGAAACTGTACGCCAGATTATTCTTTTCTATTCCTACGCTGACACCGAGGAAATTCGTAGTGCTCGGCGTTGTGAACGCGACACCATCCAGACATATGTGCAAGGTATTGAAGGATCTATCCTTAGAGCTTGGTCAAAGGAGAATTTCGGCATTAGCCTAAAAGGGCCATGTGAAGCCCTCGGAATCAGATCAACTACGGCCTCGAAATATCTTGGAAACAGGGCTGAGTTCCATAATCAAAGATCTCTCTCCACGTATTCAGAAGTTTAAACAATCACGAAAAAGCTAACCCTGGCACGCTTGACGCCCTGGGGTGCGTTTAATACGGCTAGTCATTGAGCGGCGCTACAGGTAGCGCTGGACGATACCGAACAACACGCGGCCCGCGTTTAGCGGCAAAACGTGACCGACCTCGCACCCTATTTGTAATGATTCTCAGGCTTAACTGAAGACAATTATCAGGATGCATACAGTTTCGCGTTGCTTAATGCTTTTTGATAAATAAAAGAACTGACGCAAAGGAATAGTCTCAGATGTCGTTTGTTAAACGAGCTTGGCTAAACGTCTGGCGCAAATTAGCCAAGTCGCTTACGATCTTTCTAGTTTTATTAACCGCCTGCACGCTTCTTCTATCCACCTTCGCGGTGCGCGAAGCTGTTGCTCGCACGAGCGACGAGATGGGTTCAGAACTACTAGCTGGCTTCTCGGTACAAAATAATCAGCGCACTAACCCCGGCACTGCTCGAGGCGCAGGAAACGTTTCTCGCGCACAGATTGAGGCGATCGCGAAACTTCCGGGCATCACGAAGTACGTGACCAACATGAGCTCGGTGGCAGACATTGAGAACGCTGAGATTTTCAAGCTAGATGGCGCGGCATCTGACTATTCGCAAGAGCGAGAAGAAAAGTTTGGCAACGCCGTCATGGTAAACGCGGTGAACAAGTCAGACCTCGCCACCCCCTTCCGCGCGGGAACCTTCACCCTGGCGCAAGGCCGTCACCTCACCGACAATGATCACCACAAAGTGATGGTGCATGAGGAGTTTGCGGCTAAGAACAACCTGAAGGTTGGAGACACGCTGCGCATGCGCGGCAACATTTATGACCCGGACAACCGGTTCCAATCCGACGCCGCTGTTGATGCGGAGATCGTTGGCACCTTTAGTGGCAAGAACGCTCGCCCGGCCGCGCAGCGCCTAGAGCTATACCAGAACGCCGTTTTTACTGACCTTGATACGGCACGAACTTTGAATGGCACTACGCCTGAAAATGAGATCTACCAAGATGCTGGCTTCTTTGTTAACAGCGTCAAAGACGTGGACAGTGTTATGAAAGCCGCCGCAGCTCTACCCCTAGATTGGGACCACTATGAGCTAGTGAAGAACACAGACATGCTTGGAGCGCTGGCATATTCGCTTGAGAGTATCAACTCCCTCGTTAATACCACCTTTATTGGCACTTTGATTTTCACCATCGTGGCACTCGCACTGGTCCTCGCTCTATGGATGAATGAGCGCCGCAAAGAAACAGGAATCCTGCTGGCTGTAGGCGTCAGCAAGGCCAAGATCTTCGCGCAGTACTTAACGGAGAACATTTTCGCTTTCGTTGTAGCTGTCGTAGCATCGTTTGGCACTGCCACGTTGCTTGCGCAGAAGCTGGGCGACGGCATTGTTTCGCGCGCGTCTGCTCAAACCAGCGCGCAACTAAACGGCGGACAAAACTTTGGCACCGACTTCTACACCTCCACGATTCAAAAGACTGTGGATCACGTGAACGTCGTAATCGAACCGTCGCACCTGGTCATGGTTGGGGTTGCCGGCCTACTTCTCGTAATCGTCGCCACCTTGATCGCTTCGGCACCGATGCTTTCGAAGCGTCCTAAGCAACTGCTTACACAGATCGGTTAAGTAATGCAGTTTTGGACTCAAGCGGGTTTAGCGGTAAAGCGACACCCTAAGAAGAGCGTCACGCTGGCAGGCATCATTTTTGTTATTTCGGCAGTTTTCATACTGCAAGGCATTGTCAGCGCGACCGTAAACACGGTAACGAACGCGGCTACGGAGCGGATTGCTCCCGGATTCACGGTCACTTCCACTGCGGGAGACTTCCAAGAAGAGGCCGCACAGCAGCTACTAGATTATGACCGCCTGACCGGACACAACTTTGTGCTACACACCGCGGCGGAAGCCGAGCAGCTCGGATTCGTTTCCGTAACTGGCGCAAGCGACGTAAGCAAGCTACCGACTTTTGCAGAAGAAGATGCGCAGATAGACGAGGCCTCTTTGCAGAAGTTGCAGGGTAGCCAGAGCATCATCATGCCTGAACTGATTGCAGAGCAGCTGGGTATTAAAGCTGGCGACAAACTGACGCTCGGTAAGGACTCTAGCGAAGTTGAGTTAGAAGTTGCGGGGGTTTATAAGCAGGATATTTCTGGCTCCAAGAATCCTGACGTGTCGGTGTATGCAAGCCTAGAAACTGCGCAGAAGCTGGCGGGCAAAACGGCGGTTTCCAGCGCCACCTACCTAACCAAGGCAGAAGACGTTGACCACGCAATCAAGTTCGCGAAAGAACATGCCGCGCAAGGTCTAGAGGTTGCTAGCAACACTGGAGGTGCCGCAGACCTTCTGGGATCGGTATCCGGCTTCGCAACCCTACTGCTGCGGTTGTTGCGCGTCATCTTGGTTTCAGGTGGATTAATCCTGGCTTTCGTGCTCGCATTCTTTGTGCGTTCACGCATCCACGAGATCGGGATCTTGCTAACCATTGGTTTTTCGAAACTGCGGATCTTCGCCCAGGTTGCCACAGAGCTGATCATGCTGACCGTTCCAGCGTTCATTGTTGCACTGATTGCCAGCGAGATCGCGGGGCATTTCCTCTCCGCACAGATCCTACAATCCGCAACTGACGGACAGATTAGCGCCGTCCCGTTAGGTGCGTTAAGCACCTCGGCTATTGCAGCTTTTGGCGGAATCATTGCCATTGTGCTGGCGGCCTTGCTTATCGCGATTTTCCCGATCTTACGGCTTCCGCCTAAACGGATTTTGGCCAAAATGAGCTAACCCCTCGCCCACTACTTTTCACTTACAAAATAGGAAGATTTCCATGACCACGCTAAAACTTGAAAACGTGTCTTTTAACTACTTGGCCGGACAGAAAAATGTTCTTGACAACATCAGTGTTGAGTTTGAGTCCGGGAACTTCTACGCCATTATTGGCAACTCTGGAACTGGTAAGTCAACGCTATTGAGCTTGTTGGCGGGCCTTGATGCGCCTACCCAAGGGACCATTTCGATGGATGGTGAGGACATTGCTAAGCGCGGCTACACGCATCACCGGCAGCACAACATTGCTTTGGTGTTCCAAAACTACAATCTGATTGACTATTTGACTCCGCTGGAGAATGTGCGGTTGGTCGACTCGAAGGCGAAAGTTGATTCACTTTTGGAGCTTGGAATTTCTGAGGAAGAAGCGAACCGTAACGTGATGCAGCTTTCTGGTGGGCAGCAGCAGCGGGTTGCTATTGCGCGCGCATTGGCCGCAAAATCGCCCATTATTCTTGCTGACGAGCCTACCGGCAACCTCGATGGTGACACCGCGAGCGAAATGGTGGCGATCCTACGCAATCTTGCCCACGAGCAAGGCAAGTGCGTCATCGCCGTTACGCACTCAAAACAGCTGGCACGCGAAGCTGACGTGGTTTACCGACTGAAGAACAAGAACCTCGTGAAGCAGTAACGAGCAGGGGCTTGCTGGCTCGGCTTAGCTGCAGCCGGCAAGCCTCAACAAATACATAGAGCGTTGGGGGCGCGTACCTTCTGGGGCGCGCCCCCAACCGCATAAAGGCCGCCTTAAACGGGAATGCTTAGCGCGTTAGCAAACTCAGCTTCGCTAACCTTCATGAGCGAGACAAACGACTCATAATCCTTACTTCCCTGCGGAATACGTAGCCCATGTTTCATAACGAAGGTATCGTCACGGGGCTTCTCGTTATTCTCATATACGGAGCCTTTATTAAGCCACAGCTTCTGAGCACGTGTTTCACCGCCTTCGGGATACAAGAAGTACCCCACGTGCGCATCAAACCTATACATGTATGCCAAAATCTGTAAGTAGTCTCGGCTACGAATATTTTCAATCGGCTTATATTTCGCATCTGCGATTATCCGGTTATCGTGATCCTTACTCACAAAATCGGGGTATATCCATCCGGAGCTATTCGAAAACAAATGATGCCGCCCCTCTGAGATTTTGTTTCTTGGATGGAAGTAATCTGCACTAATGAGCGAGTTCACGTACTCTTCCCACAGCCAAGCCCCGTCGAAAAGCACGCCGTAGATTTCTCTCTTGCCTGAACCAACAAAATGTTTGCGCTGCTGCAGAATCAACAGACACAGTTTTTGCAAGCTTGCGTATTCGCGAAAATAAGCGTGGCGTATCAACCGTTTCGTGTTCTGGTTTATAACTCTTCTGCGTTCATACGCTCGATACGGCTCAGTCACTTCTCGCACTAGTCGCACGTCATCTTTTACCTGCGCCAAAAGAAATTTGCCATTCGGCTTTAAGCTGATGACCTCAATGGTGTGGCGAACGAGTTGCATCATCGCATTATCAAAAGAGAATTGGCGTTCGTTAAACTCTACCTTGCCGGTGAATGGAGTGTTTTCTTTAATGTGGCGAGCGATGTCAATAGTTCCTCTGATCGTCGCTTCATTGCGCTGGTAAGTAACGTACTGCTTGTACAGGCCTTTACGCATCGCCTGTTTCAAGAACCGGGGAAATAGGAACATAAGATACTCGAATACCTGGCCGTCATGGTCAAGATCGGTATTCAGGTCAACTATATTGGGTAACCCGAATACGCGGGCCAACAAGTAATGGAAGAAATGGTCTTCTGTGTGGTTACTAAAGCGAGATTTTATTGTTAACCGCTCATTTCCAAAACCGATAAAACCCATCAGGTTGCTAGTTCTGTACTCCCCGCGTGAGTGAGAAATGACGATATTCTCCACATCCAAATCTTCAGATTTTTTAAGGGCATCCTGAACGATAAACACGCCTTCGGATTCAAGATCGCGCAAAGGTTTATTTGCCAGTTTTTCGAGTAAACGAGGAGTCTGCGCGACCTGCTCGGGCAACAACAACGAGTTGTCGTTAATTCTCAGGTTCTTCATTCAACGCGCTTTCAGATATATCAGGGTAGCCGTATGCCTTCGCAAACTTCGCCATGATTTCTGCTTCGCCATAGAGACCTTGAACATATTCACGCAGGAGCGGCTCGAGGTAGTCGGTCCAGAGTTGATCGAAACTAATGTCATCCAACTTCAAGAAGTATGCGGGCCCTATTTCATAGTTCTCATTCAGGTCTTCCACGCCGGTTATAGCCCGGTTAAGCGCAGTCATCCGCTGCTTAGCCTGCACGCGAACCTCAGGATCATTTATATTGTCTAAAATCGCTATCTGATCCTGGGCACGAAGTTCAATGAAACGGAAGCGCCTACGCATAGCAAAATCGAAAGAATCAACCGAACGATCTATATCGTTCATCGTTCCAATAATGTAAACATTTCGCGGAATGTAAAACTTCTTCGTCTGATCCAAATGGAGGTTGAAATACTGGGTTGCTACCCCGCCGCGTTCACCTCTATACCCTGGATCGACAGCGAAGAATAGCTCACCGAAAATCTTAGAAATTTCCCCGCGGTTGATCTCATCAATAATGAACACGTACCTCTTATCTTGAACCTGATCAACAAAACGAGCAGAAGGTGCCTTCATGAACTTTTTGATCTTGTTACAAAGAACAAAAATGTATGAGTATTCCTGCTTGTTATGCGCAGTATTAAGGATCCTCCTCAGATCCTTCACTTTTCTAAGTTGCCCCTCATCTGCAAGAACAGTTTCTATATCAGCCAGACTGACAATGATCCGACCTGTGACCTGATTTCCGGGGATAGACACATGCACGCGCGTGTCATCCACGTTTGTTACAAAAAACTCGTTTCCATTTGTTGTCTTAAAAGGAGTCACGCCCAGATCGACTGATTCAAAGAAGTCTCCCATTGCCTCTTTAATGGAGCTTTCCCGACGGATCCGGTCACCCGACTTCTGCCTATCCTCATAGTTTTTACGAGCCTCGTCCACGAACTTCTTGAAGATCCCATCCTGAAGTTCGAATCCCATCGTGCCATCATCATTGATGCGCGGGCGAAGCCCTTCAACGAAATCTGAATAGTCATAGCTTGGGTGGAACTGGACAAACTCAACTTGCCGTTTTTGATCCCCCTCAAGCTTATTAAAATCTTGAGTCTTACCCTCAGAAATAATATCGGCCGCTATCTGCCTGGCCAGGTATGTCTTACCGGTTCCGGGAGCGCCTCTGAAAATAATGTTCTTAGAATCGAGCAGGGTCTGCGAATACTCATTCAGAAAAGTAGTGTCTTCACCAGCACCGTCTTCCTCTTCCGCATTGGTTAACTCTTCATCCTCCGCATCAAAGCTACCTTTCTCGCGGTAAACCAGTTCGAACTTGTCACCGGGGTTACCGAATCTCTTCAAACATTCCTGCACCAAATGCAGGGTTGAGAAGATGTTCCAACAATGGATGACGAAGCTACCCTGACGGCTGCGCTTGTAAGTTAGGGTGGCGAAAGTATTTTGCCCGCTATAGTGCTGATACTCCTTCTTGCTATAGAAAATGCCCTTGTACTCGATAGCGTCTGGAGATTCCTTGCCAATAGGAAACTGAAGCCGTTCGTTCAAACTCAGCTGTTTGATCTGCTGCTCATATAGCTGGAAAGCCAAATAAGGTAGCGTCATATTCGAAATGTGGCGTTCCCGAGGCTCCCTAGCTCTCTCTATCTTTTCGCCCTGCGCATTTTCAAACCAGACGCGCAAAGGCTTGTACTGGTCCCCCATTTTGAGATCATCCATTGTGAAACGAGGATCAGTTGAAACTATGTTTTCAGCGGTAATCGTCAACGTGAACTGCTCGAGCGCCTGCGTAGTTGATTCGGCTTCCAGCTCTAACAAGCTATCTGATACCGCCATCGGTATTCCCTTCTGTGCATTCAAACCTGTTCGAGCTAACGCTCTCGCAGTGCGCGGAGCATTAGAACCCGTTTACTATCTTAGAGATCTAACACAGGCGGCACACCGCTTCGTCTTGTCCTCTCATTCCAAAGTCATATAAGCGCTCTGCATATTGCATTTCTTATTACCGAAGTGGGCTTCGGTTACACCCTCTAGCCGTGCGTTCTCATGTAGCTAAAACTGGATCACGACTACTGCTTTTCCTCTCTATTTTGTGGGATGACGCACGTCTAGCTTGCTAGAGCGCCAATTTAGAAACAGATCCAGAAGACACTCAGAAGTTTCTAAATTTTTTGCCAGATTCGACGGTTATTTATAGAAAGTCAATTTTCGACACGTCGGTTTTAGGGAGCATTTTTACCCAAAGAACGGTTCTCTAAAGTAACAGTAAAGGAGAAAACTGAGTGTCTAAACCTTCACGAATCGTGGGGCTTGATGTAGCGCGATCACTCGCGATCATCGGAATGATAGTTATCCACATGGCCTCCCTACTTTGGAGTACCAAAGTAATGCTCTCTGGCCTACCTGCATCATTATTTGCCATCATCGCCGGCGCTACCATGATGATCATCGGTCGAAACTACACCAGTACCACTTTCTTACGGTTAATTGCTCGAGGCGCCCTAATCATCCTCATCGGCCTGGCACTACTGCCCGTCGGTGGAGAGATTCAAGTGGTCCTCATCGTAATGGGCTTAGTAATGATCCTGGTTTCCTGGATGCCCGCATTAGGAACATGGTGGAGGCTCGCGCTATTTATTGCTGCCACAATCGCCGCAACAGTCGTCTACGCCCCCATCGAACTGCCACAGATTTACCCGCTACTGGCATGGATTGCATACTTCACCGGCGGCATGCTTCTTTTCGACGTGTACCTGCGCGGCCGACTACAGCGCAACCCCGCTGCGAACATCAGCACTAACACTCGACTGAGCTGGATCGTAACCGCTATTAGCGTTGTTGTCGCTGGTATCGGCATCTATTTCCGATTTGACCCAAACATTCCCAGCTGGCTCAGCTTTACCGGTCACACTGGTGTTGCCGGGGAGATTATCCTCTCCGTTGCCGTTGCAGCCGTAGTGATCCACCTGTGCCTGATTGTAGGAGACCACTCACGAATCGTGGTTTACCCTTTCGCAGCCATGGGAACAATGTCGCTAACCATTTACATTCTGCACATTCTCACCGCTTTCTACTGGCAGCAAAACATCGCGTTGCATTCCACTTTGTCAGCAATAGGTTTCATCATATTTTTCCTCGTCGCAGCCAGCCTTTGGAAGAAGTTCGTGGGACAAGGTCCTGCTGAGAAACTCGTTGCCACCACAATCAAGGCCATTGTTCCTTCCAAGAAAGAGAATTAACCGTGAAAAAATCATCTTTTTCGATCGCGGCCATTGTCAGCGCCACCCTATTAATGACTGCCACTCCGGCCTTCGCACTCGAATATGGCGATCCGGCACCAGAAAATGCGGAAAGCAGTTCCGTTGCCGCGCTCAAGATGGGCAAAATCGGCAACTTCGGTGACTGCACCGGCACACTCATTGCCGACCAGTGGGTACTAACGGCACGCCACTGCCTGGAATCTGTCAATAATGAAGGAACCCAAGCACGCATCGCTGGGAAGGTCTACAACGCTGACTCTTGGGCTCTTTCCCCTACGTCTGACGCGGGGTTGCTTCACCTAACGGAAAAGGTCACTAACGCTACCCCAGCGAAAATCTCCCACGATATCCCCACCCCTGGGCAGTCGGGAACTCTTTACGGTTGGAGTAGCAGCTCGTCCATGGCGCGAGCGGGACAACTGCCAATGGCGAAAATGGTTGTCAAAGAGCTGCTAGGTGGCGCGCCTTCCGGTTCTGACGAGCCATCCGGTTCCGAGGCGCCTACCGGTGCTGATGCGTCTACCGAAACTGCCCCGCCACAAGCTATGCAGCCGGGAGCCAAAATGCCTGAATCCGGCCAAACCGAGTCTAATCCTGAGGGGATGGAGAACGCCCCAGCCGACAGCTCTATACAGCCTATGATCGAAACCTCCATCTTGGATGTGCAATCAGTTTCTGGAGCTGGTATGCAGGGCGGCGACTCTGGCGGCCCATTCTTTGTTGACGGCAAGCTTGCAGGGCTCGCTACCGCAGGAACTGCCAATGGCGACCCGGACTTGCCGTCTCCCAGTGCCGCAATCACCACCATTGCAGGCACCGCTGAATGGATCGACAACATTGTCTCTGGCCGCGACACCCAAAGCGTTCTGACTGCAGAGAACACTCCTGCACCACCCAAAACGCTTCAGACCAGCGGCGATAACATTTGGGGCTATCTTGCAATCGCATTCGTAGGCCTTGCTGTTGCGGCAGCCGGATCACGTATCCGTAATGCGCGCCAGTAACAACACCTACGCAATCGCCTGCAAATAGCGACCTATTAGCCGCCTCTCAGAAAATGCTGGGAGGCGGCTACTAATACGAGCAGTTTCACAGCAACCCGGCGCGCACCCCACCTCTACTAAGGCTTATTACCGATCAGTATTTCTGAACCTACCGGGGCCGTAGAAAGCCATTTGCCGGTCACCCCACCATGCGAGGAACTCCTCCGCAGTTTCACCATTGTGCTCGCAATCGAAAGCGGAATCGAATGACGCGATGATTCCCTCACTCGCCTCGGCAAGCGCCGCTGCGACCAGCCCATAACCTGTCGAAGCCACAGCGGGGCCACCAAAGTTCCTGTATTCAAACCAGTAATGGTCTTGATCCAGCACCTTTGCAAGCTGATCACGAGGAAGCAGATCCTCAAATTCTTCCACTATGTCCCACAAGCCAAGATGTTCTGGCTTCGACTCGAATGGGTAAACCAAGTCCTCCTCACAAATTCGGTCATCATCCTCCACAGGCAAGCAGCTGGGCCACGAGCTGGAATCCCACTGCCCGTTAATCCAGTAAGCAAACCCCAAATGCATCCGTGGCTCCCACACCACGTCTGTATCGACATAGCGATTTTCTGCATCATCACCTGGATAAAAAGCCTTCACCTCGATCGTTGCCCCAACGCGGTACCTGTCGAGCAGGCTTTGGAACAGTTCTTGTGTGCGGGCGCGCGTTTGTTCAACTAAAGGCATGAAACCATTGGTTGGATAAACTTCGATCGTCGTTGACATGCCACCATCTTACGGACCGTAACAACAGTTTCATCACCAAGGAGCCACCAGAGGGCAAATACTCATGTGGGTTAAAGATCGGTTTGAGACGCTGAGAGAAAGTTTTACTTCTTACGTTCGTGCACTTCTTGTACTCGATCCGCGTGACCAGTACAGAAATGGGTGCATACCAACAAGCTTGTCCCGTTTATGACGTTCCGAACTAAGATCAGGAATGCTCAATCGCCTGGTCGGATAACATTGTGTAGGAGATTTTGATTGCGGGGACTTTAATCTGCTTGAGATTATCGCTCACCGACGAAACAGCTCGTCATGTGATCCTGTTCGTTGAAAATAGGCAAACCCGCCGTCAGTTTTCCAGATAACTAGCCAGTCACCCGCATTTGCAACGTGGCACTCATTGCTGCCATCCCACTCGCCAGAGAGCCTGTGCATCCGGTGCCTGCGTTTTAGGATTTCAATAGATTCCTGCGTATTGTCCAAAACCAGATCAACCACAGATTCCAGTTCTGCAAGGTCCCATTGCCGCTTGATGACCTTCTTTTTCAGATCTCTGCTGAATGCCGAGGTGAACTTCGCCTGTAGACGCCTGCTCATGCCAAGGCTGCTTCGATAAGATCGCGGCCAGTCATATAGCTTTCGCTACTGCCCGAGGCAATCATTTCCCGAGTCTCGCGGATAGCTCGGAGACTTTCCTCGTTTGGACGCTTGTAATCGAGAGACAAAGGAATCGAGTTGGTATTCACCATTTCCGTGAAAAACGCTCGCACGACGGAAGACAGGTCAAGCCCGTAGGATTCCACGACACTTGCCGCCCCGTCCTTCAACTCACTATCAAGACGGATAGTCAGATTACTTGACGCCATTTTCCCTCCATTCACAGTTTGCACTCACAGCTTACAACGCTTGTTAGTGCGCAACAAGGTGATGTGTGCCCATTCAACTGCCGGTAAACGCGCATTTTCGCGTCCCTGTGGCTATATCCGTCAGCGAAAGGGTAAAACTCAACACCCCAGGTAAGTCCCAAAGCAAAACAATTCCGGCCCAGCTTAGGCACCCACCGCGTGACTGTTTCTTTCTACCCATAAGGACATTATAAAAATGGGGGGGGGCGCTGAGCAGAAAACAATACTCGGAGCATCGTTCAGCCTCGCCTCGCATCAACGACCTCTGGACATTCCTATACCGCCTGGCCCTCTACTCCGTTATCTACGGAACCCTGCTAACCTTGCGAGGCCCCTTTCCGAAACGATCGCCAGAGAAGAAAATGAGCGCAGATACCGTTCCAAATGCCTAACAAGCCGCGTCAACGCATGTCGATTCGTCTACCTTTCCAGTGATCCGTGAGCCACCGGTCGTGGCTAGTAATGATCAATGTGCCCGTCCAGCTTAATAGTGCCCTCTCAAGGGCTTCCATTGAGGCTAAATCAAGATAATTCGTTGGCTCATCGATAACGAGTATGGCAGGAGCAGATGCAAGGGCAGTCGCAATTTGCGCGCGACGTTGATTGCCGGCCGATAATTCTGGAACGGGTATGGACCACATTGCCGGATGCAAGATTCCTTTGCCAACTTCTCCGACTCCATCGCGCCAAACATCGGTGTTGAAGCCTGCGTCATTTTCTTTAGGTAAATGCTGAGGCACAAGGCTGATCGATTCGTCGCGCGCAATAATTCCACTCGCTACGGTCCCAGCAGGTGGTTGCCCACTATAGATCCAGTTCAAGAGTGTAGATTTTCCGGAGCCATTCGCACCTGCGACCAGCAAATGTTCACCGTACGAAATATCAAAGCTAATGGCGTTCAGGCGATGCATAACGAATGCTTGCCTGCACGATACTGCTATTCCTGTGCGCGTGGCTGGAGCCTCAAATTCGAATGACAAGTTGTAGATACGTGGTTTGCGTACCTCTTGACTTATTAGGGACTCTAATCGCTTGTCATCGTTTCGCATTCGGCGTTCAGCCGTTGCGGCAGCGCGATCTGCGAAATATTTCTTCGCCTTCCCTTCAGCTGTTGCTAAACGAACTCCGCCTCGGGAGATTCTGCTGGATTTCTGCCTGTGTTTTGCCAACCTGCGTTTTTCGCCTTGTTGTAAATCATGCAGCTCATCATGTTTTTTCTGGGCTCTGATTTTTTCTTTCAGGTAGTTGGAATAGTTTCCCACACACCGATAAAGACTCGGCGTTTCACACGTTCCGTCAACCTTCGCAACCTCGTTCCATACAGTCGTGTCCATGTCGTAGATGACTGTTGCTGTATCTTCAATGAAGGCACGATCATGGCTTGCCATCAAAACCGGACCTTTCCAGTCATTCACCGTCTCGGTGAGAAACCTAATCGCTTCTACATCAAGGTGATTGGTAGGCTCATCCAAAATCAACACTTCAGGTTTCAAGATGAGAGTGGCCGCCAGCTGCAGGCAAACTCGCTGGCCTGGAGATAGCGTCCCAACATGGCGATTAAGCCCAGAATCTGTGAAAGCGCTCAAGCCTAGCTCGGTCAATACCTGCGCAACCCGCGCGTTCAGCGTCCAAATGTCGAAGCTTGTCATCTGGGCTAGTAGCTGATCATATTCTAGCCCCATTTCAACGAGATTCGCGTCGGCCTCCAGCCGATCAGCTACGTAATAAAAGTGGGTAGCAATGCTTCGAAGTGGATGCAGCGCCGCGTCGAGATATTCACCGATACTCCCATCAAACTGTTCAGCCTCAGGCACTTGGAACAACTCTGTTGCGAGTCCACTAACTCTTGCCGTACCCATTTCGGGAGCCAGATCGCCAGATGCGATCCGAAGCAACGTGGTTTTCCCGCACCCATTGGGGCCGATCAGACAAGCTCGCTCACCTTCACCAATATGCAGATCAATACGGTCCAATACTGGCTTAGATGAATAAGAAAAAGAAACATTATCGAGGTTGATTGCAGGCATGACGATCTCCAGGACGCAACGATTGTTAGGGCGGCGTCTCAGCCAGGCTGAGTAGAGATCACAAAACCATCGGACATTGCTCCTCGAGAAAGCAATAAGTATGAATTCTAAAATTCAATATAGTCGAACTCCAAGCTACTATCTACCAGTTGGAGTCCCCCCCAACTCTCTAGCAATGGCTTTACTCAATAAACATCAAGAACTCGCGCTCCGCGCTTTGCAAGCCTTGCCCCCCCAATCGTGCCTATTTTCTACTCGCGTCCAAGATAATGGGCACATGAGCAACACCAGCAGACCACTAAACGGCCTACTAATCGGCACCGCATCCGCAGCCACCCAAATCGAAGGGGGCGACACCAACAACAACTGGTACGAGTGGGCACAAGGCCCCAACATTGCGGACGGTTCAACGCCGTTTCGCGCAAACGACCATTGGAACCGCTGGCGCGAAGACAACGAACTCATGAGCGAACTCGGGTTCCCAATCGCCCGCATTGGTCTCGAATGGTCACGCATAGAACCCGAACCAGGCCACTTCGACCATGCGGTAATTGACCGCTACCGCGAAGAACTTGCAGACCTAAAAGAACGCGGAATAAAGCCCCTCGTGACGCTCCACCACTTCTCCAACCCGCTGTGGCTAGAGCGAAACGGACAGTGGACAAACCCGCTCAGCATCAAAGCATTCCTGCGCTACGTCCGCTACGTTGTGCGAGCACTTTCCGACCTCGTAGACGAGTGGGTAACAATCAACGAACCCAACGTTTACGCCACGCAGGCACACCTATTCCGCGAAGGCCCGCCTGGAAACGTCAGCATGCGTGACACTCTAAAGGTTATGCGGCACATGGCCATTGCGCACCTATACGCCTACGAACTCATCCACTCCATCACACCGGATGCGACAGTCACTATTGCTCACCACCTGCGTAGCTTCGCTCCCCTAAACCCAAACAATCCGTGGCACAAGTTCCTCACCAGCGCAGACTCCTACCTGTTCCAAGATCAACTAACCGAAGCATTTGGCAAAGGTAAGTTTGGGCCGGTAATGGGACGCTCACCCGTACCCGAGGGACGCTACGTCGACGTCATCGGCCTCAACTACTACTCGCGCACAGCCGTTGACAGGCTCAAAGACGGCACATTCCCGGATGTTCCGCTCAACGACCTCGGCTGGGAAATCTACCCGCAAGGCCTCGTTGAATGCTCCAAAGACCTAAATGAGAGGCTCGGCGTTCCCGTCTGGATCACAGAAAACGGATGCGCAGACAACGGCGATGCGAACCACCTCGAAAGCTTCCGGCCAAAATTCCTTGCCGACCACCTGGGCGCGATCCTTGACTCCTCAGTACCGATCGAACGCTACTACCACTGGTGCTTTGTGGATAACTGGGAATGGTCCGATGGGGAAATCCCCCGCTTTGGAATCGTCTACAACGACTACGAAACCCAGCGACGCATCGTGAAACCATCTAGCCGTATGCTCAGCGAAATCGTTAAAAGCGGCGAGCTGAGTAGCGACATAATAGCGCGCTACACCGCGGGTCAAACCTATCGCACTCCAAGCACCATCAACCGCGTTGGAACCAAGCACACGAGCGACCCGCAGGAGAAACCGTGAGTGAGCAACGCCCGCTGGTAACCCGAGGCTGGATAGCCTCCTTTGGCATCATGTACCTGGGTGTAAACATCGCGTGGGCCGCGCCCTCCCAGCTCCTGATCGCCAACCAAATCCTCGCCTGGCACCCCGCCGACAAAGAGGCACGCCTGGCATTCATCATGGCGCTCGGAGGCTTCCTTGGCCTCATCGCCGGCCCCCTCGTTGGCATCTTCTCTGACAAAACCCGCAGCCGGCTAGGCAGGCGCGCCCCCTGGATCATCATCGGCTCCATCGGTTCGGCAAGTACTCTGCTTGCAATGGCATTTGCGCCTGGCTACGTGTGGCTTGTGGTTGGCTGGTGCATATTCCAAATGCTGGTTGCCGCGCCCGTCACCGCCTCGCAAGCAATCCCACCAGACCGGGTGAACCATTCCCAATACGGGGTAGTTTCCGGCGTCATGGGAATCAGCTGGACGATGGCTCTAGTGGTGGGCACGCTACTGGGCGAAAGCCTGTCTATCAAGGCCGCCTACATCGCCAGCGCTGCACTCATGATCCTGCTGTGCCTGCCCTACCTGGTCAAACACAATCAGACATCATTAAACACCCAGCCAACCGAAGGCGCGTTCGCCGGCGCAATCATGGAAGCCGAGGCTGCGGGCGGGCTCACCACCAAAGAAGCCACCGGCATTGCCGCTTACCGCGACTTCGCGTGGGTATTCATTTCTCGCCTTGCCGCCACTTTGGGTAACACGGTCGCGCTTTTTTACCTGCTTTACTTCCTGCGCGACCAAATCAAACTTGAGGACCCCGACCTGGGTGTACTGCAGCTAACCGTCATTTACGCTGTTGTCGTTGTTTTTGCCTCAATTATCTCGGGTAAAGCATCGGATAAGGTAGGGCGGCGCAAACCGTTTGTGCTGTTTAGCTGTCTTGGCATCGCCGCGGCATGCCTGCTCATGGCGTGGGCAACCAACTACACGATCGTGATCATTGCAGCCATCATTCTGGGCGCCAGCTGGGGCATCTTCACAGCCATTGACCAGGCGCTAATCAACCAAGTTCTCCCCTCCGCTTCAAGCCGTGGGCGTGACATTGGCATCATGGCCATCGCGGTTGCCACCCCCAACCTGGCCTCGCCAATGCTCGCCGCATTCGCCCTGCTAGTACTGGGCGGCTATCCCGGCCTCTACGTAATGTCAGCATCGCTTGCAATAATCGGCGGAATATCCGTAATGATGGTGCGAGGAAGCCGGTAAGCGAAACCGAATAAGCGAAACCGAATCAATCCGGACTCAGGCCCTTGAAACACGAAAGTTCAGTGCCCGGCCTGCGTTAGGCCGTGTACTGGAGGGCTATGCGATCTTCCGGATGACGGTCGTTCACGTAGAGGACGGCGAGGAAGAACCACTCCGCTGGCTTCATCAAAACCCACACGACATCGGCCGCCCACTGCGATCTGATCAGCTTGGCAACCGGGAAACCATACGTGTCATACAAGCGGCGAATAACCCGATGAGTTCTAGGCACGCGCTCTTCCAACACCTGCTCAAACGCATTGGCCACAAGCAGCTGGCGATTCACAACCACCGGCCTACCATGACGCAGGCCCATGCGAATAGGTTTTACCACCGCTCGGTGTCCGCCGGCGGCCACAGTGCAAAGGTAGTGCTCGTCAAAAGACACATTCTGGGGAGCAACCTGTTGCGAAAGATTCCAGTCGCTGGTCTCGGTAAACGCCCTCACCACCATGCTCGGCGATTGCCCAAACAAAGCTAGAATCCCTACCACCACCGCAAGTAGCGGGAGCGCCACCATGAACCCCAGAAGGGGCCAGCGCTTTGCATCTGCCACCATTGCATCCAGTTTGCTCAATATCGAGGAGCCATCGATGCGGCCTCGTCTATCTTCATCAGCTTCGTAGGCGCGAACTTGGATCGCAACTATTTTCACCACAATCGCAAGCACAGCCAGCAAAGGAAGAATCAGCAACGCGTCGAGGGACTTTTCAAAGGTGGTGATCTGGATAGTCCACGCCAGGCCGAGCGCAGCGCCCAAGTAGAGCCCCGCAATCGCGATCACAACTACGAGGGGCGGCAACTGCTTGGCCTCGTTAAAACGCAAGATGAGAAATCCGAGCAAGAACAGTAGCGCTATAAACATCACGTGCGGCCATGCCCGCGTGTAAATCGGCGCGTGGGTCTGGTAGTTCACCAGCTGAACATGCCAGTCCGCAGTAGGCACAACCTCTTTGAAGAACCCCAGGTATATGAACTCGTAAACCACTATGACACACAGGGTCCAAACGTCCAGGCCCGCATCAAAAACCGACAGCTCCTTGCCGTTCGCGGCTTTAGCCGCACGGATTATTTGGCTGACAGTCAGCGCCACTGGGTAGCCTGCCGCGAGCGCTATTAGGGCTCCTCCAAGCAGAATCTCAACCAGAATCTGTCCGAGAATCTGGCTCGCATCCGAAGGAGGCTGGGATACTAGGCTGGCAATCGCTCCGGCAACTCCGATCAACAGGGCCAAAACGATTCGCGAAAACGAGGGGTGTTTGCTGGCGTAGCGGTACAGCTTCACTTGTCCTCCTCCCCTGCAAACACGATACACGCGTTCTCTAAAGTCTTGAACTAGCGCAGGACGATGCGGCCACGTATTGATTAGCCTTGTGGACACCGAATACGCAACAGGGGCGCGACTCCAGATAGTTTGAAGTCGCGCCCCCGCATATGCGTATGGTTAGCGAATCTTGTTGATCACCGCTGTAGTTCGCCCTACAACGAGTGGCATCCTATCGGGCTAGTCCTCCAGCCAGGCGATGATATTGACCTGCGCAGAGTCAACCTTCTCGATACGTAGGGGACCCATCGTGACCAGCTTAAACTTAGGCGAATCACCCAGCGCCACCATCGACATGTCTTCAACAGCGGTGATGAGGTGGTCCGAGTAGTTGCCTAGTAGCCAGTGGTGAGCCTCGGGGCCGTGATCATTAAGCGGCGACGCTACCGAGAGCCAGTCCATGCCCACGCAACGCAGATCCGGGAACTCCTGCGATAACCACTTTGCCAGCTCCGTGTGAATAGCTAGACCTTCACGCTTGTAGATCTCAGGATCCTCGGTACGATACTTCTCGAATCCCGTGCGCAGTAGCAAAAGCCCCTTACCCTTAAGTTCTTCAGCGAAAGGCTCTACATCTTCCTTGGTGATGACCTCGCCAGGCTTGCACTTATGCGGCAGATCAACAACTAGCACCTCGTCACCCATGTAGACGAAATACTCCATGGGAAGATCTTCAAAGTTTGTACCAGTGGTATTGAAATGATGCGGGCCATCCATGTGCGTGCCGAAGTGGTTTGGCAGCTCCATGATGTAGGCGTTGAAGGGGTATCCATCAACGCCAGCTTGGCGATCCTGCCTGAGCTTCAGCACCGGCTCCCCGGGGAAAGCAACATCATTTTCACTCATTTTGTGTGACAAGTGTACGAACACCTTTGTTCTCCTTCACTGTTAACTCGTCAAGGTTATTTAAAACGAACATCTCTTGTTCTCAGAGCTCTGACCTCTTGTGTCTAAGCATACGTTACCAGCGCGAACATGTAAACGGATTAAATAAAATTGGGATGCTCGATGATGCGCGGGGCTACTGCAGTGGTCGACCTTAGAAATCGTGCATCTGGGCGCGTCTTGTAATACTGGCTTCATGTGGATTTCTAACGCGCGCGACCAGTTTGCGGAAAAGATCAAACAAAAGGTGGCGGGGCCGGATAGACAGGCTCGCGCTGATCTGATTTGGCGCACTCCCGGTGAACGCTGGTTCACTAACGATGATCCGATAACCCGCGTGAATGGCGCTCCCACGATGTACATGGCTGGCATCCGCGCCCTCCTGCTGCAAAGCCTGCATCCGCTTGCAATGGCCGGCGTTGCCGGACATTCGGGTTACCAGGATGATCCTTGGGGCCGATTACAGCGGACCGCAGAGTATGTTGCTACTACAACGTTTGCGCGGATTGAGGACGCTGAAAAACTGATTGCTCACGTGCGCCATATCCACACGTTAGTGAAGGGAGAACTACCTGACGGCAGGGCGTATGCGGCATCGGATCCGCACCTACTAACCTGGGTGCACTGCGCTGAGGTTGAGTCATTCATGATTGCATACCAGCGGTTCAGCCCAACTCCCCTAACGCCTGAAGAGTGCGACATGTATGTGGCACAGTCAGCGATTTCTGCGCAGCTGCTTGGCGTAGTTGATCCGCCTTTGACTGTGGCTCAGCTTTACGAGAGGCTTGCGGCTTACGGCCCGGAGTTGGAGTTCTCGACCGCTACCGCTGACGTTATTGACCTGCTGATCAATAACCCTCCTTTAGAGCCGCCAATGAGGTGGGGCTACGACATGCTGAAGGTTGGCGCTATTTCGCTACTGCCAGATTCAGCGCGAACACTGCTGGGTCTCGAGGACTCAAACGAGCCTTCGCGAGTTAGCCTGCAAGACTTTTTGTGGAGGCGACCCGTTGCGCGCGTTGCTACTACCGTTTTGCGCTGGACGGTTGGTCAAACGAAACTATCGGCCGAGGTTGAACGAGCGGCAGAACAATAGCCCACCATCCGCGGGCCGCCTTGACTACGACCTGACGACTTTTCATCCGCTACCAGCTAGCAACTAAGAAACATGTAAACACTTTTTGGATGCCAAGGGAGGACTAGCTGGGCTTAGTACGCGCCAGTTAGACCAAGCGGGTGCCTAGGCGAACAGCTAGTTCTTTCGCATCCGCTGGCGTGTCCACATCCATGCAATACCAGTTCCTGTCCACAACTTTGACCGGCTCGAGTGCGGCAAAACCTTGGCGAATCGAACCGTTGCGCTCTGCGGGGACCTCACGCAAAGCAGCAAGGCGATAGCAGCCATGCAGAAACTGTGGCCACGCCCTCGCGTCCTTGGAAACAGGGACAGCAGCTTGGGCCTCGTCAATCTTGCTGCAGAGCTCACCCCAAAGCCTTGGCGTCATAGGGGCATCACACGTCATAAGGGCAACTATCGCGCTACCGGGTAGGTCTTTAAGTGCGGCCACGCCGGCGGCTAGGCCGGCGAGCGGACCCCCGTGGGGAGGATCTTCGAGCGTTAGCCCCACACCTTCACGCACCGCCAACTCGCTTGGAGCCACAACAACTATTCGGCCGTCAAACCCGGTTCGATCTATCTCATTTAGAACAATGTCGATGAGGCGAAGGCGGCCGATCTTGTAGTCAGGCTTAGATACTCCCCCGAGGCGCTTAGCAGTTCCTCCGGCGAGGACGATAACTGCCTCCGGAAGCTGCAAACTTTAACCTTGCTGCGTTGGGTCTACCGGAGGTTGCCCCTGCACCGGGCCGGTTGGGTACTGCCCCTGTGCTGGCTCTGCAGGAGGCTGCGCGCCAGAGCCGACCTGCGGATTACGCAACTGCATAAGTGTGAACACCGCGCCCACGATCATCGCAATGCCCGCAAGCGTCAAGAAGATAAGACCGATCCCAATCGAGGCTCCCGTGTCGCTAAGACTGGAGATGCTGCCAATACCGTCGATCACGCCGAATAGGCCACCAATCAGACCAACCACGCCAGCGGCAATGCGAACTCCGCGGCTTGAAGACATGATCGTTGCAATTCCCAGAGAAATGACCGCAAGCATGAGGATCAGCAAGAATACGCCCTCATTGCCCACAAGTTCACTGAAGTAGTTGATGGAGAAACCAAAAATGTGAGCGATTGGCAGGAACAGCGAGATCAGGCCAAGCACGCCCGCACCCGTCAGGATTATCGGACCGTAAGCGAAAATCTGGCCCTCACTTGATTTGCCCTGCGTTTCGCGAACCGAGTTCTTCGCCACCTCGAACGCTTCATTGGCCGCGGGGGCCACCTTGTGGTCGTAGAAGCCTTTCATTCCTGAGGCGAACTGCTTCGCACCGTCCTTAATCTGCTGCATGGATGCGTCAGCCTGGTTCGGAGCCGTGCTGGCCGCCTGCGGACCGGATTGCGTGGCCTCACCCTGAGGGCTACTAGGTGCCGACTCATTTTCTGGCTTCACTTCCGGCGCGGGAACGCTCTCGCGCGGCGTTTGCGATTCTTCAGGCGTAGGTTCGGGCAGATTCTGGTCGGTCATAACTTCCTCCTGGACAGACCTCACACGTGTCGTTCGCAGATTATCACCTTCGCGGTGCGCAAACGACGCCAGCCCAACTTCTACCGGTTGCCACATACTACTGACACTTATGGAAGCGAGGCCGTGCTCTCACATATTTGGGTGGAGCAGATAAATCGTTGTCCGTGTAGCTCATTAGAGTGATTCAAAAGCACTTTGCGGTGTTTAGTACGTCGCGGCGCAGAATTCGGCTCTGCGAAGAGAATCGATTGTGCCCGTTACTCTGGCGATTATTCGCGTTCGGATAGAAGGAGAGTTTATGGCCGCTAAGAAGAATAGGAAGTGTCCAGAACATATCCTCTGGGACACGGCCGACAAGCTGCGCGGCAATCACGAGCCATCTGGCTCACTCAAAAACTCATGGCGCAGCTCTTCGACGTGGACGTCAGAACTGTGAATGAACATTTGAACAACATCTTCAATTCCGGAGAGCTAGATGAAACCGCAACTATCCGGAAATTCCGGATAACTCAAACTGAAGGCGCACGCCTCCACGACAAAACACCAGGTGGAGGAAGTCAAACGACTTTTTCGCAAAATAGTGGCTCAAATGGAGAGATGTCGCATAAAAAGCACTTAAAACTAGACTCTGCCACCATATTTTGAACAATAGAAGTATGGAAAATAGCGAAAATCGAGACACGCAACATACGAAACCAGAAATAACAGATACGCCACCAACGGAAAATACAACCACCGCAACCTCTGAACTTGCGGCGCTACTATCCGAAGAAGAACAAATCAACGCGGCAGACCTACAAGAAAAGCCCGTTGAACTAATCTCTGAAACTGAAGATCAATCCATCAGCTGGCCGGTAGTTATCCCCGCCATGCTCCTCATCCTCGCAATCGTAGTTTGGGGCCTCGGCAAACCAGCCAACTTTGAAGCCACCGCAAACAGCATGCTCACCTGGGTACTAACCAACCTCGGCTGGGCGTTCGTACTCTTCTCAACCATCTTCGTCATCTTCGTCATCGTCATCGCCGCCTCCAAATTCGGCAAGATCCGCCTTGGAGCCGCCGACGAGCAACCCGAATTCTCCAACGCATCATGGATCGCCATGATGTTCGCAGCCGGCATGGGCATCGGCCTCATGTTCTACGGAGCGTCCGAACCCCTCGCCTTCTACCGCGACGGCGTACCAACCCACCAGCCGCGCGAAGTAGGCACTGCCATGGCATCCGCCATGTTCCACTGGACGCTACACCCCTGGGCCATGTACGCCATCGTCGGCCTGGCCATCGCCTACTCCACCTACCGGATCGGCAGGCGCCAACTCATCTCATCCGCATTCACCCCACTCATCGGTGAACGCCACGCCAACGGAGCCATCGGCAAAACCATCGATGCCCTCTCCATCTTCGCAACCGTATTCGGAACCGCATGTTCACTGGGCCTGGGCGCCCTCCAAATCCGCGCCGGCCTAGAAGTTGCCGGCCTCGTCGAAGATCCTGGCACCGGCCTCATCATCACAATCATCGCAGTGCTAACCCTTGCCTTCCTCCTCTCCGCAATGTCTGGAGTTGGCCGAGGCATTCGCTACCTGTCTAACGTAAATATGATCCTCGCGGCCCTACTAGCGCTGGCAGTGTTCGTGCTCGGCCCCACCATTGCGCAGTTGAACCTACTGCCCGGCTCCATCGGCGCATACCTATCCCAGTTCTTCGAAATGGCAGGCCGCACCGCAGCCTCCGCAGACGGCACCGCCGGCCCCTGGCTATCCGGATGGACCATCTTCTACTGGGCATGGTGGATCTCCTGGTCCCCCTTCGTGGGCATGTTCATCGCCCGCATCTCCCGTGGACGCACCATTCGCGAATTCTGCATGGGCGTAATGCTAGTGCCAGCCGGCCTATCAACCGTCTGGTTTGCAATCTTTGGCGGCAGCGCCATCTTCCTCGAATCCAAAGGCCAATCAATCTGGGGTGACGGCAGCGCGGAAAGCCAGCTGTTCAACCTGCTTCACCAGCTACCGGGAGGCTTCTTCTTCGGCATCATCGCCGTCGTCCTCCTAGGCACCTTCTTCATCACGTCAGCGGACTCGGCCTCCACCGTCATGGCATCTATTTCACAAGGAGGACGCTCCTCCGCCTCCCCGTGGTTAGCCGGAATCTGGGGCCTACTCACGGCATCCATTGGCCTGACTTTGCTGGTCTCCGGAGGCGACGGTGCGCTTTCAAACATTCAATCCGTAACCATCGTTGCGGCCACCCCATTCTTGTTCATAGTTGTAGCGCTCATGTTCGCAATCGTTAAAGACCTTCGCAACGACGTGGTCTACCTAGACCAGCGCTCGCAAGAGGCATTCCAACGCCAGCTGGCCATCGAGCGCCGTCACCGCCGCGAGCGCGAAGAGATTCGCCGCCGCAACAAGGCCATCCGTCACGCCGTAGGCGTAGACAGGAACCGCAAGAAGAGATAACAAACGCGGCTAAATATAGCGACAAGGGCGCGGGAGGTGACTCCCGCGCCCTTCATCAACTCAAAACTTAACGAATGCCCTTAGCAAACCTTTGAATCTCGCGTTGCGCCTCTCGTTTATCCTGCGCTTCACGAAGTGCCTGCCGCTTATCCCACTGTTGCTTACCGCGACCAAGCCCGATCAGAAGCTTTGCTCGGCCTTCAATGAAATAAAGCTCCAGCGGCACAATCGTGTACCCCTTGGCCTGAGCCTTCATGCCCCAACTCAAAATCTCACTGCGATGCATCAACAGTTTGCGCTTACGCGTCGGTGCATGATTATTCCAGGTGCCCTGAAAATACTCCGGGATATTCGCCTGCCTCAGCCAAGCCTCACCCTCATAAATCTCAACCCAAGCCTCGGTAAGCGAAGCCCTGCCCATACGCAGCGCCTTCACTTCCGTGCCCGTCAGCACAAGGCCAACCTCAAGCCTGTCCTCAATGAAGTAATCATGCGTCGCGCGCTTATTGCGAGCAATTACCTTCTTAGCATCCGCCTGCGCTTTAGCCTTCTGTGCAGGCGACAGCTTCTGCTGCCCAGACTTCGCCATAACAGCCTTCCTCAAAATCAGACCCGCTACTTACAACGGAATCTGTCATATTACAGGTAATTCGCCGGATCAACATTGGTACCGTTAAGAACCACTTCATAGTGCAAGTGACAACCCGTAGAGGCACCCGTGCTACCCACGTAGCCAACTACCTGACCGCGCGAAACCGTTTGCCCAACCGAAACCGCGGCGCTTTGCAAATGCAGGTAGTACGTCTGATACGAATTACCGCCAATCAAACCGTAGTTCAGCGACAAATAATTACCGCCAGTAGGCGACCACGTCACCAAACTGACCACGCCGTTCGCAGTTGCCAACGCCGGCGTTCCACAAGGAGCCGCAATATCAGTGCCCTCATGCAAACGCCACGTTTGGTAAACCGGATGCCACCTATAGCCAAACGGCGACGCCAACGGATAGCGTTGTCCCAACGGATAACTCAACACACCAGAAGTTTGCACCCCTCCGCCAGTAGCCGGCGGCGGCGTTTGGTTCTGCTCCCACTCGAGCTGCTTGCGACGGTTCTCCTCATCAATGCGCGCGATGTTCTGGCGGGCAACCTCATACTCGCGTTCCGAGGCCGCTAGCTGACGCTTGGCCTCTTCCCGCACCTTCGAAACATCATCCGCCCGCTTCGCTTCCGTCTGCTCCAGGGACTGTAGCTCGCCAAGCTTGGTTTCCGCGAGTGTCTTCGACTCAGACGCAATCCGCTCCGCGTTCTCCGCCTTCGCCTGAAGCTTGCCGATACGATCCGTGAGCGCCTCCTGGCGGGCAGAACGGTTACGCTCCACTGCCAAACTATCCTGAGCGGCAAGCAGCGCACGAGACTGTGCAACCGCCATCGTCTCGGCCCCAGCTGCCCTCCTCGTAATATCCGCCGTAGACTTCGAAGTCATCGCAATCATCAACGGTGAAGCTGCAAAATCTCCAGAACGATACACTTCGCGGACCATCAGCGAAATACCCTGCCGAGACTGCGTTGACTCCGAACCAGCCTTCGCGATCTCCTCGTCAATACGCGCCTTATCTTCCTTAGCCACGTTCAGGCGATCCGTCACCTGTTCCAACTCGCGCTGAGCGCTCGCATACTGGGCCTGAGCCTTATCCAACTCATCCTTAGCTACCGGCAGATCCTTACGAACATCTTCCAGCTTGCGGTACATCTCCTTCAGATCATCATCGAGACCCGCAATTTGCTCTTCAAGATCCGAGCTTTCATTCGCCGCCTGATCGCGTTTATTAACCCAATCATCACGCTCCGCAGCCACAGCGGACACGCCAGAAAGCGCCAACACCGCGCTAGTGAAAGCCGCAATCGCAAATCCAAAACTACGTCGCATGACCTACTCCTTACGCCTTCGTGTACTTCGCCAACGACACTGCCGAAGCAATAACTGCCAGCAAAATAGCCAGCACAATCAGGCCCGGAGCCACAATCAAAAGCTCCCTGGTACCCACGAACCTCGTCCATGCGAACGTACTTGCAAGCCACGAATTCACAAACAGATGCAATCCACCCCAAAGCGCTGCCACCGCACCAATCGCGCCCAGCAGAGCGGCCAAGGCTCCCTCAATCATGAACGGCAACTGGATAGTGAGACTCGACGCGCCAACGTAACGCATGATCGTCGTTTCCTTCTCACGCGACATTGCCGAAAGACGAATCGTGGTGGTAATCAGCAAAATCGCCGCGACCGTCATAATGCCAGCCAGACCCAGCGACAGATACTTCGCGTTATCGATTACATCGAACAAAGGCTCCACAATCTCACGCTGATCCTTCACCTCCGCAACGCCCGGAGCACCCGAGAACTCCTCCTCAAGCAGGCGATACTGCTGCGGATCCACCAGCTTCACACGGAAAGACACCCACATCATGTCCTCCGTCAGCCAATGCGTAAACGGCGTGCCCTCGTAAAGCTCCAAGAAATTCTGGTACGTGTCTTCCTTCGACTCGTAGTAATACTCCGACACGTAACTAGACAGTTCAGCAGACTCCAACTTCGCACGGACGGCCTCAACCTCCTGCTCGGTGGCCTCCTGCTGATTACACGACGCCACCAGGTCATCCTTCGCACACATGTGGATCGACACCTCAATCTTGTCGTACCACTGCGACTTCATCGTGGAAACCTGCATCTGTGCCAGCGCCGCAATACCCACAAACAATAGGGACACGAACGTCACCAGCACAACGGAAATCGCCATCGCCTTATTACGCGACAGGCCCTTACCGACCTCAGAAAAAATAAAACGCGCTCTCATTTACTACCCCTGCGTCCCGTATACGCCGCCCTTTTGATCACGAATCACGTGACCATCCGCAAGCTCAATCACGCGCTTACGCATCTGATCCACAATATCGGCGTCGTGTGTTGCCATCACCACGGTTGTTCCCGTCGCATTAATGCGCGTAAGCAAGCGCATAATGCCCAGCGACGTCTCTGGATCCAAGTTACCCGTAGGCTCATCAGCTAGTAGCAACTGCGGGCGGTTTACCATTGCGCGCGCAATCGCAACACGTTGCTCCTCACCGCCCGAAAGCTCCCAGCGCATGCGGCGTTCCTTGCCATCCAGACCCACAAGCTCCAAAATCTCTGGAACCTGCGTCTCAATCTGGTGGCGCGGCTGGCCCAGCACCTGCATAGCAAACGCCACGTTCTCATACACGTTCTTGTTCTCAAGCAACTTGAAGTCTTGGAAGACCATGCCGATCTGGCGACGCAAATGCGGCACCTTCCACCGCGACAACTCGCCCACATTCTGACCGAGCACCCACACATCCCCAGACGTTGGACGCTCCTCACGGAGCACCAGCTGCAAGAACGTGGACTTACCCGAACCGGACTTACCGACCAAGAACGCGAACTCTCCGCGCTCAATCTCAAGGCTCACATCATCAATCGCGGGCATAGCACCGCGCGTATAAACCTTTGTTACCCTGTCAAAACGAATCATCAGTTCACCTACTGCTCCTGGCCGGCCTCAGAATCTTTACGCCACCGAATACCAGCATTAATGAAATCGTCGATCTCACCGTCGAACACGGCCGCCGTGTTGCCATTTTCATGACCAGTTCGAAGATCCTTCACCATTTGATACGGCTGGAGGACGTAGCTTCGCATCTGATCACCCCATGAGGCCTTCACATCCCCCGCGAGCTCCTTGCGAGCCGCCTGCTCCTGCTCGTGACGCAGTTGCAGCAAACGCGACTGCAAAACTCTAAGCGCCGCCGCGCGGTTTTGAATCTGCGACTTCTCATTCTGCATCGATACGACAATGCCCGTCGGAATGTGCGTCATGCGCACAGCCGAATCCGTTGTGTTAACCGACTGGCCACCCGGGCCCGACGAGCGGAACACATCCACCTTCAAATCCGAATCCGGAATATCAATGTGGTCCGTCGACTCAATCAGCGGAATAACCTCCACCGCGGCAAACGAAGTCTGACGCCTACCCTGATTATCAAACGGGCTAATGCGAACCAGGCGGTGTGTGCCCGCCTCCACCGACAACGTGCCGTAAGCATACGGGGCATTCACCTCGAACGTGGCGGACTTAATTCCCGCCTCTTCCGCATATGAAGTGTCCATCACCGTGGTCGGGTACTCGTTGCGTTCCGCCCAACGCAAATACATGCGTAGCAGCATCTGCGCGAAATCCGCGGCATCCACGCCGCCCGCGCCCGACCGGATAGTGACCACCGCTGCGCGCTCGTCATAATCTCCCGACAGCAGAGTCCTTACCTCAAGATCCGACAAGTCCCGCTGGATCTTCTCTAGCGAAGCTGCCGCCTCTTCAAGGAGAAGCTCGCGATCCTCGCCTTCTTCTTCACCCGCCAGCTCAACAATCGCCTCGAGGTCATCGATGCGCTCCCCCATTTTCGTAACGCGCGCAAGCTCAGACTGCACGTGCGACAAGCTAGACGTCACCTGCTGCGCCTTCTCTGGGTCATCCCACAAATCAGGTGCCGCCGCCTGCTTCGACAGGTCCGCGATCTGCTCACGCAACTGATCCGGGTGCGTAACCGCCACGATATTCGCGAAAGTTAAGCGCAAACTCTCAATTTCCTCGGGGAACTCAATACTCACGCCTCCACCTTATGGCATTAATACAGTTTCGCCGACGCCACCACACGGACAGTCAAAGGTTGATTAATGAAATCCAGCACGCTACCAAACACGGGCATCGCCGGATTCATCGCGAGCTCCACGCGAACCTCTCCCCCGCTCGCCGTTACGCTCTCCAGCCATGCGGCTCTACCCACGTCGCAAGAGGTTGTGCGCAATTGGTTGAACGTGGCCGTTGCGCGGTCGGGCACGCTGGACTGAGTAACCTCGGCAAAGCCGTCCTCGTAATAACTGGAAGCAGACGCTACCCCCGCTACCGATAGCGCCACCCAATCCGCGCACGAAAGTAACTGCCTGCGCTGCACGTGCACCGTCGTTGCCGCAATCGATGCCAGCACCAGCGCCACCACCAGCAGTGATAAGCCGAGCACCAACAGCGTGATTCGCCCATCCTCGCCGCCCGCGCCTTCAGCTGTCCCAGGTGCGGGCTTTCCTAGCCTCACACGCCCTTGTGTCATCCGCACTACCTCACCAGCTCGATCCGATTCACCGGCACCTGCGCGCTTGAAATTATTGGAACAGTTGGATTCAAAACTCTTGCGATGGCGTCCGGAATCAAGGGCAACGCCACTTGCGTGCGAACCTCAATGTTCACGAACTTAGCCTGACTGCACGGCGTTGGGTCACACACCACTTTGAGACTGTGGCTACCGCTCACGCCATAGTCGGTGAAAATCTGATTCACCTGCCGCTCCACGTGCACGTGCGCTGCCGGATCATTCGCCAGCAAACGGCCACTCTCGCGCGTGGCAGCGTCCGAGGCGAACACCGCAGCTTGCAGTGCCGCAACCGTGAAGATGAAATATGCGACCGGGATCAAGATGATCACCAACATCGCTACAAACTCCACGGTTGCCTCCCCTGCCTCCTCCCCGCGCGGCGATATCTTGCGCAACTTTGCAGTTACATGATAGGGCGAGGCCGCCGAACACACCGCTTGGAGCTGAGCTGTTTCACTGTTGCAATGCCAAAACCTACGGAACACGCTCGCGTTCCTTCCACGAAGACGCCGATACGTGCAACGTGTTTGCAAAACCGAATGGGCCTAGCAGGGGTAGCGTTGCATCCACCTCGACGCGCACTACCGGTTGCCCATCCACGGCCGTTTCAAACACACGAACATCGCGCGAAACATCACTTCCGAGGGCAGTGTTCAGCAACTGCGAAGTACGATCCGCGCCCTCGGCCAGCGTTGCCCCCAACAGTGACGCCCTCCTTGCCCCCTCCGATGCCGCATCTACCGCAACATTGCGGGTGTGCAGAGCAAATGCCAACTGCAACAAACCGAGAACCACGAACACGACCAGCACCTGAACGAGCACGTGCCCCACAATCTGCGAGCCGTCCTCCCCCTGCGCATTATCGTGGATTCTTCTCATGGCTACGGGCCGGTAACACCTGCAATCGCGGTTTGGAACAAGTTCGACAACGTGGGTGAAGCAATTGCCCAGATCGCGGTAACTAGACCAGCAGTCATGAGCGTCACGAGCACCCAACCGGGAACGTCGCCGCGCTCTGATTCTTCGTCTGCGAACCACAGGTAAATGAAAGTGAGGATTGTATTCATGGGATTTTCCTTTCAAGATTTCTAGAAGCGGAGTGCAACTAGACCTGGATAAAGAGCAAAAACTACTGTCACGGGCAAAATGATGAAAACCACGGGGAAGAGCATTGCTACCTCGCGTTTTCCGCCCGATTCCATTAGGGCTCGGCGGGCCTCATCGCGAAGGTCTCTGGCCTGCTCGCGAAGCGTTGTTGCCAGCGGGGCACCTCGCTCCATGGACGCGACGAGGGTGTCAAGCAGGCGGCCAAGCTGAGGTGAACGCGTGGTGCGGCGCAGCTTTCCAAGTGCCCTCGTCACTGACGCTCCATTATCAATGTCTTCAAGGGTTGCACCCAACTGCGTAGCAAGTTCAGGGCCGACGATTTGCTGTACTCTACGCAGCGCGGCTGGCACAGACTCGCCGGCTGATACCGAGAGGGCAAGTAGCTCAGCCGCATCCGCAACTTGGCTGGATACTTTTCGCGAGATCGCGTTCACCCGCACCGTCAAAATACGGTCAAACACCATAGCGCCGGCAACGAAACCTATCAGCATCATTACGATCCACTGCAATATCGACACCGGCCTTGCCGCCGCGATTGCAAACGTCACGAGCGTCATGGCCGTCACGCCTGCTATACCAGCTAAGAACTGTTGCAGACGGAAACGCTCTAGCGTCGTTTTTGATGAGAGGGCATCCAAGCGGTCCGTCACCGACACCGCGGTCGAACCAAGCTTTTCCCACAGCGGGGAAATCCAACCGAGCTTTGGACGCGTCCTACGATCATCACGCCCAGACGCGAGAACTCGAACCACCAGGCGTTCACGCGAAGCCGCCACCGCGCGCGCCGTCATCAGCACGCCCAAGCTGAACATGCACCCAGTCAAAATCGCCCAAGACAGCATTTACACACCGTCCAAACGGCCAATGAGCCTCATCAGCCCATACGCGATCAAACACGCCAGGCCGCCACCAAACAGCACCAGAAGACCCACTGGCTTCGTGTATGCAGAAGCCGCATCGAGCCTCGTCGAAATCATCACCAGCACAACCCAAGGGGCAGCCACTGCCAGCCTCGCCGCGTTCACCGTCCAAGACTGGCGCGCAAGCAACTCACCGCGAACCCGCACGTCATCGCGTAGCACCGCCGACAAGTCACGCAACAAATGGCCCAGCTCAGAACCGCCCACCTCGCGCGCCAACTTCAGCACCTCGAACAGGCGTGTAGCTCCCGGATCTGACAGGTCGCACTGCACTCCCTCAAGCGCGTCAATAAATCTGCCACTCGCCCGGTACTCGCGCGCAAACCTTTCAAAATACGGGCGCGTTACCTCCGGACCGTTGTGAGCCAACTGCACCACCGACTCCGGGAGAGTTACGCCCGCGCGGATGGATGCCAGCACCGAATCCACCACGTCTGGCCACGCTTTACGCACCACGTCCGCATGCCGTTCAATGCGCGCATACAACCAAGCCGGGGCCAGCGAAGAAGCCGCGAGCGCCACCGCCAGCGCCACCGGCCACGCCCTCGTAAGCCCAAGAATCAGTAGGAATACAACTAGTGGCACGGCAACAAGGACAACGCCAAACACGTTTGTTTCAGATTCGGACAGGCCCGCTCTAGTTCCCAATGCGGCAAGTTTTGAACGTGATCTTTCTTTGCGTTTTGGCATGGGGGTGCTGATAGACCAGTAGATAAGGAGGATGCCCAGGGCAAAGGAGGCTCCAAGAATCATGCTCACGCGAACGCCTCCTGGAACTGGTTCGTTGCAGACGATAGTTTCTTAGAAACCAGATCACTCCCGTTCCATTCGAAAAGTGTGGCCGCTGAGATAACACTTCCGTTAGCACCTTCAACGCGCACGATCTCTTGCACGTGACGCCTGCCGTCCCCGTCTCGCACCACGTGTACAACCAAATCGATGGAGCTACCAACCGTCGGAATGACGAACGCGGAAGTGACATTCTCGCCGGCAAGTAGCGGCAACAGGCAAAGCTTGCGTAACGCCTCACGAGCCGTGTTTGCGTGAATAGTTGAAAGGCCCGGAATACCCGCGTTCAAAGAGAGCAGCATGTCGAGCGCTTCAGCGCCGCGCACCTCGCCCACCACGATTCGATCTGGACGCATACGAAGCGACTCGCGCACCAGGTCTCGAAGCTTTACCTCGCCGTGGCCCTCAATGTTGGCCGAGCGGGTTTGCATCGCAACACAGTCTCGGTTGGGCAGGTTGAGTTCGAATACTTCCTCACACGTGATGACGCGCTCTCGCGGCGGGATTTCTCTGGCGAGTGCGCGCGCAAGCGTTGTCTTGCCCGCCTGGGTTGCCCCAGCGACCAGCACGGTGGCGCCATCTTGGACAGACTCGGACAGAAACCGCGCGGCCTCTTGCGTGAGGGAACCAGCTTCTACCAAATCCCACAGCGAACGGTCCAGGTGCAGATGCTTACGAATGTTGAGCGACCATTCGCGACCCGCAACTGGAGGGATCACCACGTGCAGCCTCTCCCCACCCGGGAGCATTGCATCCACAAATGGAGCAGACAGGTCCAGCCGCCTACCAGAATGGTGCAGCATCCGTTCAACGAGGTCCTTCACGTCCTCGGAACTTAATATCACGGGTGTCAGCTCAGACTGTCCGCGTCTTGCCACAAACACTTTTGACGGCGAGTTTACGTAGAGCTCTTCAACCTCGGGATCATCAAGATACTTTTGGAGCGGGCCGTAACCGCCAATATCGGCCATAAGAGCGGTAGTTACGGCCTGGCGTTCTTCTTCATCATCAACGGTGTAAACATCAAACGAGCGGTCCACAATGCTACGAAGCATCTGCGAGTTCGTAACCGGGTCAAAACCGGCGTCAGCAACCGCCCGGCGTACCCACTCACCCCGTGCACCCTGCGACATTGCGGCCATGCGTCCTCCACCTGTTTTGGTAGACATAAAGTACCTGATAGCCAACGGTAAATACACATGCCCGATCAAAATGTGGATAACTGGGCGTTAGGGCCTTACGGTAGTATTTGTGAGTTCTCAAATTTCCCCTCTCGTTCTTGCCGCACACGCAACCGCAGCAATGCCCGGCCTCAAGATCGTTGGTTTGACCGAGCCGTACGATAATGACGGATCGATGGCGCGTCAGGGCGTGGTTGACACGCAGGGTAATCGTTGGGTGATTTGCACACCTCTGACTGACCAAGCAGGGGCAGATATTCAAGCCCAATCAACACTGCTACGCATTCTGCACCGCTCTTATGAGAAGGGCTTTTTGCCGTTTGATGCTCCTGTTCCCGTGGCAAACAAGAACAGCGCGGACGTGCGCGTGATCGTGCACCCTCAAATGCGGGGCAAGCCGGGCTCTTGGGAAGACATGGAAGACTCCCAAATGCTTGTGCGTTCCATGGCTAAATCCATCGCGGCCCTGCACAACCTGCCCGCTGAGGCGATTGAGTTCACCGGGTTGCCCGTTTATTCAGCCGCAGAAGTACAAGCGCGGCTACGTCGCCTACTTGAGGAGGGCGTGGCGGCCAGCACGCTGCCTCCAAATCTGTTTGAGCGTTGGGACAACGCACTGAACGATGAGAGCTTGTTCCGATTTGAGTGTGTTCCCGTGCACGGAGATTTGGGGCCCGATTCTTTCCTCTGTTCGGCCAACACGGTTTCTTCAGTTTCCGCATTCGCTTCAGCTCATCTGGGCGATCCCGCTGAAGACCTGGCATGGATCCTGTCTGCACCTGTGCAGACGCAAGACGAGTTCTTGACTGCATACCGTGATTCACGCAAAGGCGAGTCGGACCTGCATATTTTAACGCGCGCCAGCCTGTGGGCAGAACTTGCCCTATTGCGATGGCTGTTGCACGGCAAGCGGACCGACGACGAGGCCGTGATTGCTGACGCCAAGCAGATGCTGAAAGATTTAGCTAACGAAGTTGGCGATGACGCTTTGGTGCCTGGGCACGCTCATAGCGCCCAGGAGGACACCCCGTTCGACCTGCGGGTAATTGACGAGGTGTTGCCAGCTACCACGCAGGTCGATCCGAACGCTCCTACGGTTAATCTCAGTACTATTTTGAATCGCGAGGATGAGGACTAAAACTGTTTACAAGCTGGTCCCATTGATGCTCGAAGTTGTAATCTCCGAGAAGTTTTTCCAGGTCCTCTAGACGGAGTATCCGCTCGCTCGGGTGCGTGCCTGGGCCTCCGAGGAAGACCAAAACAGCATCTACTTGCGACTGGTCCACGCCCTTTTGTTTAGCCAGAGCTCGCCGATAGATCTCAAGCTGCGTGGCGTACTGGCGCAGGTACGGGTTTTTCGCTCCTAGTTTGGGTGGAGCACCGGTCTTCCAGTCAAGGACCACCCATTTGCCATCGCGGTTAAGGACCGCGTCGTAACGACCACGGATAGTTATCCCGCTCTTGGTGTAGGCAAAATCCGCCTCAACGGCGTGAATGCCTTCGGGGTTGTCCCCCACCACTTCCCTGGCACGCTTAGTGAGTTGCTCGAGCAACTTTTTCTCAGCTCCAGTCAGACTCTGCATGTCGCCACTGTCACCACTGTCCGCTACCGAATCGATATCTGTTAGCGGCTTGTTAGTTGTGGGCTCAAGAGCATCGTCGAGTTGACCTGCTTTGGCCAGCCACTGCTCCGCCCAGTTGTGGAATGCCGTTCCAATTTGGGCGGCCTTGCTTGGCTCATGCGGGATGGGCCGGCGAACCTGCATCGCATAGCGGTAAGGATCGTCCAGTAGTCCAAACGCTTGCGTGGCATTCAGCCGGTCTATTTCGATCACAGTAGCCGGAGTGCGAGGGCTATTTTGTCGTGCTATTGCGTCTCGCACTGAGTGAACAAGTGTTGCAATTTCACCGTTATTGCCGCCCGCTCCGCTTTCGACAGTTTTTAGGAGATCGTCAATTAGCGCATCAAAATCAGTGTTCTCATCTGACTCTTGATCGTACATTTCCATAGCCCGATTCACGGCTTGTGCCGCGCCGGTAATGAGCTGCCGCGATTTAGAAGGCATGGCCGGGAAGACAGCCTGATCCGTGAGACATTCTTCTGGCTTAGTGGCATCTTCTAGCTTCAACACCACCGGTTGCGGGATCTCTTCTCGATCCTCAGCTGCGAGGTCTTCTACAGTAACCGGAATGGCCAGCGGCTCTGAAGCTTCGGATTTGCCCTGCACCATTTGCATGAGGTAACGCGAAGGCGCTAACTGGGTTTGTCCCGCATACCAGGAGCCCGACAGCACAAGCTCATCTGATGCTCGCGTCCAAGCGACATACGCGAGGCGGCGAGCCTCAGCCAGTTCATGCAGGCTTAGCTGCAGACGATACTCGTCAAAGGCTTCCTCTACCTCTACAACATCTAGGCCCGTCATCTCGGGAAGGGTAGGCAAAATGACCCTGCCCTCATGAGTACTATCGAGGCGCAGACTGTACGGGATCTCTCCCAGCTCCGACGTCCAGCCACTGGATGGTTGGATAGCAGGCAACGGTCCGTTTAAATCAACGGTTTGTTTAAGCGCAGCATTTCGGGCATCGACCACGCCGGGGAAATCTGATTCTGTTAGGCCAACCACTACAACCTTGTCCCATTCCAAACCTTTTGCTTGGTGAATGGTTAGCAGTAGCACTACCCCTTCATCGGGTTCGCTAACAGGCGCTTCCAACCTCTCTTCTGTTTCGAGGGTAGTGTCTATCCATTCCAGGAAATTCTTCACCGAAGCATACGGAGTTTCGGCTTCGTAATTGGCAGCGAAATCAATGAACGCGTCTATTGCGACTTCCCCCTGGTTGTCGAACGGATCAGACGCAATGTCCAGGTCGAGGTCAAAAATCTTGACCACCTTCGAGATGAGTGTGGTTATGCCGGCATCCATGTGTTCGCGGACAAGGTCGAGGCGTCTAGCTAGGAGGCTCACACGACTATACGCTTCAGGACTGAACCCTTGCGTACCACGCTTTTTCCATCCAATCGTTGGAGGTGTCAGGACCGCGTCGAGCAGAAACTCAACGCGCAGATCCGCGCCCGCCTTCGGTTTGTCAGTGTTGGCCTTCGCTCTATCCACGTCACTAACAATGGTTTCGGGATCTCCAGCGTCAGATATTCGCTGTTTGCCTTGTTCTCTAGCCCAGTCCCACAGGATCTTTATATCTGCGGAAGACAGGTCAAGGTTTGCAACCAGACGCATCACAGCCGCACCATTGTCAGGCACTGCGAGGGAGCGCATGACAGCAACAATGTCAGTTACCGCCGGCTCTGTTAGAAGGCCCCCAACACCCACAATCCGCGCATTCACGCCCAGCTTTTGAAGCTGAGCATAAAGGGGTGCAAAGAACTTTCGTTTGCGCGACAAGATCGCAATCGATGGCTGTTTCTGACCGGCCTGCACGTTTTCTTGCCAGCGCTTAATAAGACGGGCAACCAGTTCGAACTCCTCGTCGCGCGTAGATGGGAACATGTACTTCACTACGCCGCGCCCCGGGTGTTTTGGATTGGCACGCAGGCTTTGCATTTCGATTTGGCTTGCCAAATCCATGTGTGCAAAGGCTTCTTCTCGTGCTTGGGTTTCAACCTTGTCGGCACTAGAAACCACGTTTGCGGCTTCCAAAATGGCAGGCCAGTTACGCCACGCATCGCGAAGCTCAAGCACCCCGCCTCGGCCCTGCGTGTCAAAATAGGGCAAGAACATTGAAAGCGAAGCCGCTGACGCTCCACGCCAACCGTAAATCGCCTGGTTTGGGTCCCCGACCGCAGTGGCGGCAGTATCTCTAAACAGGCTGGAGAACAGCTGGAGCTGACCAACCGAAGTGTCCTGGAATTCATCCAATAGAACAGCGCGGTATTGGTCACGCAGTTCAGCGCCGATGGTCGGATTCGCGTCAATAATTTGGCGAGCCAACGCCAACTGATCCGTGAAATCAATCAGATCGTGTTCGCGCTTGTAATCCCAATATCGCTGTACCAGAGGCATCAATAGCGCTTTGTCTTCCATGCGCGTCACAAAACTCTTTGCCGAGGCTGGAAGTGCCGTGCGTTGTCTTCCAGTGGCGCCCGTCCCCGGGCCCGCAGATTTAATGGCTGCCGCAACACGTTCAAAATCTTGTGCGGCCCGGGCAGGAACAACTTGATGCTCGGTCAGGCTTTGCGAAAGAGACAGTATGGCATCTCGCATGGTCGAGGCCTTCGCTCCCTGTGGTAGCGGCCCGGTGTATTCCTGCAAAAGACGCTCAACTACCTGCCACGCACGAGCTTCGCTGAGTTGGATTACGGACGGGCTTACCCCGATTTGGAGGCCGTACTCGCTAACTAGATTCTTTGCAAACGAGTTGTAAGTAGCAACGGTTGGTTCCAAGCCGATCGTGTCTGCTTCCCCAAGTAATCCCGCTTTTCTCATCAAATCAAGCTGCCGCAGGATGCGTTCGGTGAAGTTCGCGGTTGCTTTACGCGTGAAAGTGAGGCCAAGAATTGAATCAGGCTCCAGGCCGTCACGATACATGAGGTAGAGGGCACGCAGCGACATCACTTCGGTTTTTCCAGACCCGGCGCCGGCAACCACGAGAGTGGGAACGCTGTCAGCTTCAACTACTTTGGCCTGGTCCGGCGAAAGCATGATCTTCTTCTGTCCCGGCTCAAGCTGGGCATTAAGAGTTTCTACAAACTCCATTGCGTTGAGTGTCACTACAGGGTCCTCCTTCCTTCATCTTGGGCCGGGCAAATGTTTTTCACCGGACAACTTCGACATATATTCGCATTCGGTGTTGCTAGGAAGGTATTTCCTGCCGCTATTTCCGCAGCAAGTTTTATGGCCTCTGCCAGTTGCTCTCGCTGGTCTGAAACAACCGGGTCACTATCCTTGCGTTCACCCTTATTAAAGAGGGAATGTTGGATGTACTTGTCTGGAGATTTTTCCCTAAGTGCTAGTAAACGAGCCTTCTGTACGTTCTCACCGCGAGCGTTCAGCGCGAACTGATAAGCTGCCAGTTGCAGGTGGTTCTGCGTTTCCTTTTGTGATGGGACTCTGCCCGTCTTGATGTCTGTCACGACTACACCATCTTCAGTGTGTTCGAGCCTGTCGATTCGGCCCGCGATGCGCAGTTTGGTTCCACCAATATCAACAACTTGCGCAAACGGGTGCTCGATGTCGACCGTCTTGCCCTTCCAAGCTTCGAGGTAGTCGGCAAGCTTCTTGATCTTCTCTAATGTGCTTTCATATTCAGCCATGCCAAGGGAAGTCTCTCGGTCGAAATACTCGTCATCCCAGAGCTCATCCAAGTGCGATTTAAGTTCTTCAAAGTCTGCTTCGGGCCATTCTTCTGCCAGTTTGTGGACCAGATTTCCTGTCAAGATCGCCTCGCTTGCAGGCACTGAACCACCGTGGCGAGTCAAGAACCATTTGGCAGGACAATCAATCAGGGTCTCAATTTGTGAGGGCGAAAGCGTAACCATCTGCTTAGACTCATCTGCCGTGGGAGTGAGCCCACCGACACCATTCCACACACGCGGATTAGCTTGGTCTACGCCCGCTAAAGCAAGTAGTGCGAGGAGGCTTGCATACAGGTGGGCATCGTCTTCTACTAGGCGTTGCGCTAGCTTTTGGCGTAGCGTACCCACCAGTGATCGCGTATCGATGCCTGACGGCACCGGGGTTACCGGAAGGTGGTATCCGTCAATCAGAGGAGTTCCTACCCATTTAGCTAAGCGGTAGACGAATTGAGAGGGAACGTCATCCTCATTTTGCACTGCCGATACATGCAAGGCGGATTTGGCCCTCGAAACCGCTGCTGCGAGCTGGCGATACTCCTCGGTTAACCTAGCCTTCCTTCTCGCCCTCCCCGTATTCCATGATTTTTGATTTGCCCACTCGTGCGGGCTCAGGGAGCGCAACTGTGCGATGTCGCCAGCCTGACTCAGCTGGTCACGAAGAGCTAAGTTTGGCCAAGTGCCATCTTGCATTGAGGCCAAGTAAACGACGTCCCACTCCTGCCCCACGGCCTCAGATACCGTCAAGATCTGCACGCCAATGGGCCGCTTGCCTGTCTGTGCAAGAGTGTCTGTGGGCAAACGCTGCGAAAGGAACTCACTGGAGAAATGCTCCGCACTCGCTCCCGGATTACGTTGTTGCCACACGTCCGCGCTTCTAAACAGCGACACTACGGCGTCCAAGCGCTCATCAAACACGGCCGAGTCAGTGCCCGGCCGAATAGCGCGCTGACGCCATTCCTCAGTGATATCTGCTAGTTCCCAAAGCTCCCACAGGGCAATCTGCGGGCTTTCACTACGGACCTTACGCCCAAGTTTTAGCAGGTCGAATGCCTTTGTGACATCATCTAGTACTTCTGCCAGGCCAACTTTGCGGACGTATTCTTTCAACGCCTGGACCTCGGGCTTATCAGAAGCGAGGTCCTCACACATTTGCAGGACCGACTTTACGTCCGCATCAATACGCGCCCGGTACACATCGCTTAGTTTGCGTAGCTTGGCTGTATGAGCGTTTACTAGTGGGCTTCTAAGTAGCCGGTCAAAAAGCTCAAAATCAGTAGGGCCAAACGGATCTGAGCTGAGCAGCAAAAGCAAGATCGAGGTAGTTTGATTTGCCGCATACACCGTTGCGCGGCTTCGAATGGTGCTCTCAATACCATTACGCATCAAACTGAAATGTAGGCGCTTCACATCCGCACTATTGCGAGTGATAACGACCTGCCGATCCAGTGGCACGGATCTGCTGATACCGGGACCACGCCCCAATTGGTAGCGCGTAATCATGCGAGCAATCGCATTGGCCTCCTGCGCAGCAGAACCGTAGGTATTAACTGAAAGACCAGAGCTATCCTCTCTAGAATCAACCGCGCCCATTAAACGATGGCGCGCATCATGGCGGACAGTGGTCTGCTCCGAAACTCGTTGCACGACAGCTCTAAGTGTCTGGTTTCCTCTGTGCGTAGGTCCAAGGTAAAAGCTCTTTGCCCCTAGTCGATCTGCAAAGCGAACATCCAGATGAGGCTCACCACCGCGATACACCGAGACAGCGACATCAGAGTCTGCGGTCACCACAACCCGTGTTCCAACCGCGTGTAGCGCTTCGAGCAAACTTAGCGTTGCCCGCGTACAATCCTGCAGGTCATCGACCACTACCGCCGCAGGTGCACCCAGATTGGCCACCACTGCCTCACTGCCAGCGTCCTCGTGCCAACGGGTTATGATCTGTGCCGCCCGCTCTTGCAATTCGGCAGATTCAAAGTGGCTCACAGTATCACCGGATTCACGCAAGGACTGCTCCTGCCAGATCTGCATGAGGCGCCCGGTTGCCACCCAAATTCCGCGCTCTAAATCGCGGCCCACGCTCTCTAGTTTGTGACCGTCCCAGCCGGCCTCACGTGCCCTGGCCATGAGGTTGCGAATCTGCATGCGAAACTCGGGCATCCCCAAAGCGTCATTCAACGATTCTGGCCACTCCACCAGCTGCGCTTCGATGGCTTCGGTCAGTGCCAAGTCTTCCTGCGCGCCCGTTAGCAACTGCGGGGCCGGCTGCGGGTCCTTGCGTTCTACATACCACTTCGACACGAACGAATACGCGAGCGCAACCGGCGTGCGTACAGGCCGCACAATTCCAGGCAGAGCATGCTCCCCCGCGCTTTGTAGCAGATCTACACGCAGCCTGTCCGGTGCCAAAATAAACACATCACCGCCCAACTTTTCACGTAACTGGTGCGCAACTTCGATAGCCACTGACGTGCGGCCAGAGCCTGGGCAACCGCGGATAACTGCCGGCCCGTCATGGCTGACCACTTGATGAACCACTTCTCCGTTCGCCTGGTCAAGCACTCCGAAATCTGCGGGACGGCCAAGAGCAAGCCGCACCTCGCTACAAGTTTGCGCGCGATTTGTTGTCATGGTTGTATTCCACCACAGGGGTCGGACAAAAGTTTTGAAAGTGGCATCGCCCGTCGCGAAAGTGCCTCGTTATGCCTACGATAGGAACAAACGACGATAGGAAAACTATGATCATTCAGATTGGGATTACCGGCGTCACGCGCGAGCTCTCTTTCGAAGTGAAGATGAGTGAGGACGAGCTGTTTGGCAAAGTTCGCGAAGCGCTGGAGGGAAAGACGAACCTTGAGTTCACCGACGCGAAAGAACGCCGCGTCATCATTCCAAGCGACAAACTCGGTTACGTCCTCGTAGCTGAATCTAAGCGCGGGCCGGTGGGCTTCACCGTATAACAACGCCAATCGAAAACGGTCGGACCAAAAGCGAGGTCCGACCGTTTTCGATGCAAGCGTTTTCACGCGCGAGGCCGCCTGGCCTCCGCCCCATCTAGGCGTGCAAGTGCACGGCGGAGAGGCGCTCCTTGTGAGCCTTGGAGACACGATCCATTAGCTCATCCGCATCGGTTCCCGAAATGATCTCCGGGTTGGTGAACAAGAACGCGCGCACAAGCGAGAGGGCCTCGCCCCCCACTCGTCTGGTCCATAAAGACAGACGTGCCTCAAGCTGTTTATCAGCTGCAACGGCCGGCTCAAGACGTTCTCGAACCCAATCACCATGGCCAAAATCGTTTACGTCTTTCGCGTATTCTTCCTGCCCCTGTAGGTGCGCGATTTCGCGTAACGCGTCCGTGAAAATACCGATAGCAACATACGTCTTTGTCATGCGCTCCCACCACGTGGTTGGGCGCAAGCGCGCATCAATATCATCCAAAAGGCCCTCGTATGGCGCGATGGCCTCGGCAATATCTATGTCAGAGCGCTCGGCAACTTTACATACGTACTTGAAGTTCTCCCACGCTTTACCCGACATGTTCGCCATGTCTACGTGCTCCCAAGCTTTTGGCGCCTGGTCACCATCCTTTGCAAGACGAGTTTGCGCCGCAATCGCCGCGTAAGCTCCGATGCCCAACAAGTTCTTATAAGAATCGTTACTAGCAATCAAAGTAGCCTCCAAAGCCTTAGCCCCTTTGCGAAGTTTCCATTCCATACTACGTTGAGGACCCAAAAAGTAACCGGTTTGGGACGAGTTTTACACCGCCGCACACTGCTTAGTGATCAACGGCACTAAACGCGCGCGCCCCAAAAATACTGCTACCCTGAAGAAGAACATGCCGTTCGCACCGGAATGGTTTTTGGCACGCAAAAGATTTTTCTTTAATGAATTGCGCGAGCGGTACCACACCTACTTTCACTTTGTTGAGGCTCCCAGGGCGTGCAGGCGAGCTCCAAAGTGAGAAAGACTCACGCTACTTTGCTTGACAAAACTGAAGACACTAAAACCTACTCTGCCGGCGTTGTAAACCTTGAAGGCGTTGCCCTTCCAGAACACACAGATGAAGCGAAAGCTGACATCGAAGGCGACGTCACCAAAGAAGAATTAGCGCAAAAAACATTTGCCGATTTTGGTGTGGCCGCAGATTTCGCGGAGGCACTGGCCAAAAAGGACATTACCTACCCGTTCCCTATCCAGGCTCTGACACTACCCGTCGCTTTAGGCAAGCGCGACATCATCGGCCAAGCCAAAACCGGAACCGGTAAGACCCTCGGCTTTGGCCTGCCCCTCCTCATGCACGTTGTGCGCCCCGACGACCCGGACTACGCGAACAAAGTGCACTTCCCGGGCCTTCCCCAGGCCCTCGTAATCCTGCCCACGCGCGAACTGTGTAAGCAGGTGACTCGTGACCTTCGCGAGGCGGGAGCTAACACCTCCATTCGCGTAACCGAAATCTACGGCGGTGCAGCCTTTGATCCCCAGATCGAGCAGCTCAAGAGGGGCACCGACGTCATTGTGGGAACGCCGGGGCGTCTCATTGACCTTATGAAACGCAAGGTCCTAAAGCTCACTAACGTGCACACGCTGGTGCTTGACGAGGCCGACGAAATGCTGGATCTAGGATTCCTCCCCGACGTAGAAGTCCTCATGTCGCGCGTTCCTGCGGACAGGCACGTCATGCTTTTCTCAGCCACTATGCCGGGCGAGGTGGTGGCACTGGCTCGCCGCTACATGCGTCAACCAACCCACATTCGCGCCCAGGATCCTGAGGATTCCTCTCCCACTGTTGCCAGCGTCAAACAAGTGATCTACAGGTGCCACGCCCTCAATAAACTCGAGGTTGTCTCGCGCATCCTGCAGGCACGCGGGCGCGGCCTCACCATCATTTTCACGCGCACTAAGCGCACCGCCGCATCAGTATCGCGAGACCTTGCATCGCGCGGCTTCGCCACCGCGGAGCTACACGGGGACCTCGGCCAGGGGGCTCGCGAGCAATCCATGCGCGCCTTCCGAAAAGGCAAGGTCGATGTGCTCGTAGCAACCGACGTGGCCGCGCGCGGCATCGACGTTGACGACGTCACACACGTGATCAACTACCAGTGCCCCGAAGATGAAAAGACCTACGTACACCGCATCGGCCGCACGGGCCGCGCTGGCGCATCCGGCACCGCTGTTACGTTCGTGGACTGGGACGACGTACCGCGCTGGCGCCTCATCTCTAACGCGCTGGGCCTAGGCGTGCCCGAACCACTGGAGACCTACCACACCTCCGAGCACCTCTACACCGACCTTGACATCCCCACGGACGTCACCGGCAGACTTCCCCGCAGTGAGCGCACGCGCGCCGGGCTTGAGGCAGAAGAGTTCGTTGATGTTTCTGGCAAGGGCGAGCGTGCCCGCGGACGGGGAACCCGCAGGTCCGGCTCACGTGGGAGAAGCGGACAAAAGCGCGAGCGCAAGCGCACCCGTCGCGGCGGCGCCGCCTCTCACAACTCGGGTGAACGCAAATCAAGCCGAAGCAAATCAGCCGATCCTGCGCGGGGCAAAGCCAGGGAAAACCAAGCTCCCCGCCGCAAACGCACCCGCACGCGCAAGAACTCAGCCGAGTAAGCGCAAGCGCAGCAAAACGCCTGCCACCGATACTTAAGGCCGCTAGGGCCACAGAATCGAGAGCCTTCCTTGGCTCTCGATTTCTTGTATCACCTCAACAGGCGTGGTGTTCTCCCCCAACCGGTTGGGCTTACCCGTGCCGTGATAGTCAGAAGAACCCGTCACCAGCAAATCGCGCTCGCGGGCCACCTGCAGCAGAAACTCCTGATCCTCGGCCGGATTGTCGCGATGGCGCACTTCGAGGCCGGCCAAACCGGCCTCGACCATGTTGTAAATCGCCTCCATGGGAAGCACCTTTTGGCGGGCGCGAGCCCGCGGATGCGCAATGATGGGAACTCCACCTGCTGCCCGCACTTTTTGTACAGCCACAACGGGGTCCTCCGCCCACAAAAATTGATAGTAGGGGCCGCGCGGGTGCAGTACCTGCGCGAACGCCTCATCTCGCGTGGAAAACGAGCCCGCCCTGATCAGCGCGTCTGCAATATGCGGGCGTCCCACCACGCGCACGTCTCCGCCGGTCCCCTCAACCACGTCATCCCAAGTAATCGGATAGTCCTGCGAGATTTTCTCAACCATGATCTTCGCGCGGTCACGCCGTGACTGCAGCACCTTCTGGCTGGCTTCAACCAGCGCGGGATCTTGCGGATCATGCAGGTAGCTCAACAAGTGAACCGTTATCCCCTGCCAGGCGCAAGACATTTCCATACCGCGAAGCAGAGCAACACCGGCTGCGCGAACTTCGCCCGCAGCTTCTCTATGACCGGTGGTGACATCGTGATCGGTAAGCCCCACCATGTCCAGCCCTGCATCGGCGGCCCTGCGCATCAGTTGCGCGGGCGTGTCCGTCCCATCCGAATGATTTGAATGAGTGTGCGGATCTATCTTCAACATGCCTCCAGCTTAAGCGGCCCTCTAGCGGGATGACTATTGACCAGCAAAGTTAGACAATAGGCACATGAGTGAAAAAGAATCAGTAGAACAATCCATGGCCGCGCGCGGCAACAACCGTTCGCGTCGCCCCAACTCGCAAGCATTCAAAGACTTCATTGGCACTAACTGGGGGCCACGTTCATTCGAATTGCCGGCCCGAGCAGAGGTTGCTGACTATTTGCAGGCCCGTCACGACCTCGTTGGCGAAGCTTTTAAAGGCGAGCGCCTAGTTATCCCCGCCGGTGGATTGAAGGTGCGTAGCAACGACACGGACTACAGATTCCGCGCTCATTCCTCATTTGCTCACATGACGGGCCTAACGGGAGAACTTGAACCGGACTCAGTTGTAGTGCTTGAACCCACCGAAGAAGGATCCGCTCACACGCATGAGGCCATTCTTTACTTTAAGCCGCGTGCCTCACGCTCATCCGAGGAGTTCTACGCGGACTCGCGCTATGGCGAATTCTGGGTGGGGGCACGCCCCTCATTAGAAGAGATGGAGGCGCTCACCGGCCTGAAAGTGCGTCACATTGATACACTTCGCGACTCGCTTTCAAAGGACGCCGGACAGGTTTCCTTGCGCGTTGTGCGCGAGGCCGACGCCAACATGACCGCCCTGGTTGACGAGATCCGTCAGCAAGTGGGCCTACCCCACGGCAACGACGCGCAGGCAATCGATGGTGCCCTCCAGCAACAGCTCTCTGAAATCCGTTTGAAGAAGGACGCGTGGGAGCTTCGCGAAATGCAAAAGGCTGTCGACGCCACTAAGGAAGGCTTCGAGGAAATCATCAAGCAGCTTCCGCGCGCCACCAACCATCCGCGCGGTGAACGCGTTGTGGAGGGAGCATTTGGTGCTCGCGCCCGCGAAGTGGGCAACGGCCTGGGTTACGACACAATCGCAGCGTCGGGTAACCACGCAAACACGTTGCACTGGATCGATAACAACGGTGAAGTAAAAAACGGCGACCTGATCCTGGTTGACGCCGGCATTGAGCTCGACTCACTCTACACCGCAGATATCACGCGAACGATGCCGGTTAGCGGAAAGTTCACGCCGGTGCAGGCAAAGGTTTACAACGCTGTACTGGACGCGTGTGAGGCTGCACTGACCGTAGCGAACAAGCCGGGCGCTCGCTTCCGCCACGTGCACGAAGCCGCGATGGAGGTCATTGCCCAGCGCTTGGAAGAGTGGGGCATCCTGCCTGTTCCAGCTGCAGAATCGCTGAAAGTAGAGTCCCAACTTCACCGCCGTTGGATGCCGCACGGAACCAGCCACCACCTCGGTTTGGACGTGCACGACTGCGCGCAGGCAAGGCGCGAAATGTACCTGGATGCAGTGCTGGAGCCCGGCATGGTGTTCACCATCGAGCCCGGCCTTTACTTCCGCGCTGACGACCTCGCAATTCCCGAAGAATACCGCGGTATTGGCGTGCGTATTGAAGATGATGTTGTTGTGAACGAGGACGGCTCTGTCACGCGCATTTCGGAGGATATTCCCCGCACGGTAGCTGACGTTGAGGCCTGGATTGAGCGGGTGCAAAACTCCTAGAACCCCCGATAACGTCTGTTCAAAAAGACTTCAGGCAAATAAAAATTGCGGCCAAGCGGCCGCAATTTTTATTTGCCTCTACCCGGCTTACCGGTTCGGGTTATCATTTGACTCGCCCGGCTGGCCTGCAGAGTCACTCGACTCCGATTCGGGCACCTCGCCGTAAGCAGGCTCTGCCGCATCTGCCACGCCCGCGCTTTCAGACGCTGCCGGTGCTGGTGTCGCCGACTCTGGGCCGCCGACACCAGACTGCATGCGCGCCTGGTGGGCTTCACGCTCGCTTGGGCTGAGGCGCACGCCGTACTTAGGTTGCTCTCCGGGGCGTGAGCCGAAGGCGCTCGGCTTAGACAAGTCCTCGACAGGACGGGTCGGCTGGGGATCGCGAGTCAGGTTGCCCGGGGTGCCTCGCAAAACTTGGCGGAACTCACCGGCTCCCTCTTTCGCTAAAATTGCGTAACGCGCGGCAACCACTTGCGTTGCCGACGTGAAATCACGCTTGCCCCGGCTCAGCGCATACGGCACCGACGCTAGTGACATTCCAAACACGGCGCCCATAGCCATGCCAACGATAACGATCGCAAGCGAAGCATTGGGAGCCCAAAGCGCAGAAAACAAGCCAATAAACAGACCCAGCCAGATGCCGGAGAGGAAGCCATCCCACAGTACTTTTCCCCAAGTCAGGCGTCCTGTGATGCGCTCTACCAACTGCAGGTCCGTGCCCACGATCGCGAGGCCGCGCACATCGTAAGCCTCGTCAGACAGGTGATCGACGGCCGCCTGGGCTTCCGCGTAGGTGCGGTAAGAGGCCACCTCCGTGCCCTGCGCAGGAGTTGGCAAGCCGGTAGCAGAAATTGCTTCAATACGTTTCATACCTTTACTTTTGCAGATTAATCTGCATGTTGCCTTATCAAGTGCCAACTTTTCACTATGAGATGAACCCTTTGGCACTTGTCAGCCTGCTAGCGCCTCAAAGCGGTGCCGGAAAGCTCATGATGGCTAGGTCGCGGCAGTCAGAACCCGGATTTATTAGAAGACCTGGGAGGTGAGTGTGTCGCTTCCCATCGCGCGGCCGGCGCCGCTTTCGGCCGCGCTCAGCTACCCTTGAAGTGTGAGCACTTCAGAGCACAAACTCGCCCCGCGTGGCATACGCGTATTCGTAGGAAAAGTTGCTGGAACCGGCGTTTTTGACCCCATCGGAGACCAGGTGGGGCGCATTTATGACGTCGTTTCCATCATGCGAGTGAATCGCGCACCCGACGTGGTGGGCTTTGTTGTGGAGGTTTCAAACCGACGCCGCGTTTTTGTTCCAATCTCGCGCGTCACCGCCATCGAACCGGGTGCGGTTATCACCACGGGCCTGCTGAACATGCGCCGTTTTACCCAGCGCGAGGCCGAAACGCTCATCATCTCCCAATTGTTTGACCGCGTGGTATCCATGCGCGATGGTTCAGGAGAGGTTCGCATTCGTGACGTGGGCATGGAACAGCGGCTGCCTCGCGAATGGCGAGTAACGGAACTATTCGTAGAACGCGTTACCAAATCAACGTTTGGTTTTAAACGCGCGGGCGAGAGCATGCTGGTGTCCGTTTCCGACGTGACGAAACTGTCCACCCAGGTTGGTGTTCAGGACGCCACCAGCCTTATCGCGTCCACGCATGACATGAAGGCCGCAGACCTCGCTGACATTATTCGCGACCTTCCCGAAGAACGCATGTACGAGGTAGCCTCACAGCTTTCCGATGAGCGCCTCGCTGACGTGTTGGAAGAGCTCCCCGAGGATGACTCGGTGGCGATCCTCGAACGGCTCCAGGCGAAGCAAGCCGCAGATGTGCTCGACGTGATGCAGCCGGATGACGCCGCCGACCTCATCTCTGAGCTAGCGCCCCTAACCGCGCAGAACTTGCTTAACCTCATGGAGCCCGAAGAGGCCGAGGACGTGCGCCGACTCATGCGCTATGACGATGACACTGCCGGTGGCCTTATGACCACCGAGCCCGTGATTTTGCCGCCGGACGCAACTGTGGCCCAGATGCTGGCAAACGTGCGAAACAAAGACATTCCACCCGCCCTCGCCGCCATGGTTATTGTTGCGAGGCCGCCGCTAGAAACTCCTACGGGCAAGTTCATTGGCGTGGTACATATTCAGCGGGCACTACGCGAACCACCGCAATCGCTACTCGGAACTATCGTGGATACCGACATCGAAACAGTTGATCCGCAGCGTTCCATCCGGTCGATCACCAAAACGCTTGCAATGTACAACCTGACGGCCGTTCCGGTAGTGGATGAGCACGGGCACGTACTGGGCGCTATTTCGGTTGACGACGTGCTCGATAACCTATTGCCAGAAGACTGGCGCGATCTGGATGACGAGTTTTAAGGGGGTTTGAATGGCTGAGCGACTAGATACTCCGCTAACCAGGCGACGTTGGCTACCGCGTATCAACCTTGAATCCGAGGGCGTAGGGCGCGTAGCTGAAGCTATCGCCCGCTTCTCTGGTACCCCGCAGTTCCTCATCTACCTAACTATCTTCGTGTTCGCGTGGCTGGGGTGGAACACGTTTGCTCCGGCTCACCTGCAGTTCGACAAGGCCGAGCTCGGGTTCACTGCCCTCACATTGATGTTGTCCCTGCAGGCCTCCTATGCGGCTCCTCTGATTTTGCTTGCGCAGAACCGCCAAGATGACCGCGACCGCGTTACTGCCGAACAAGACAGGCACCGCGCCGAGCGTAACCTTGCCGACACCGAGTACCTCACGCGCGAGATCGCGGGATTACGTCAGGCCTTGGGCGACGTTGCTACCCGCGACTTTGTACGCTCTGAGATCCGCGACCTGCTAGAAGAGATTTTTGAACACGACCTTGCTCGCGATAAGTTGCGCGAGACACAAGAAAGCGACGAGGTTAAAGAAGCTGACGCGGATCAGTAGCCGCACACTTGAGCGATAACCGTTGCCCGCGATGGTAAGCGGGAATAACGGGCGGCGCTCAAACGCACGCGCGAATGACTACCCGCGACTCTTAAAATCAACTCCGCGACTTGCTAACTACTCTTCGGATGGATCTGCATCCGGCTGGCTAAAGCTGGCAAGCGCATCTACAACGGTCTGAGCGAAAATCTTCGCGCCGTCATCATCTGGATGCACGTAGTCGGAAGCCAGCAGGTCAGTGTGATCGCGAATCGCGGCGTTCCAGTCCGCTACCCGCACAACATCGGAATGCTTCTGAGCGAACTCGCGAATGAGGCTCGCCGACGGTTCAACCCAAGTGGTTCGCGCGGGCCCAAAACCAGTTACGAGAACGAGGCGCCGATCCGGCCCGATGGTTTTTAGCATGTCATCAAGCTGGCCCAGGTCCACCGGTCCGTTGGTGGCCAGAGCAACCACCACGTACGTGCGCAGTGATCCGTCCTCGGCAGCGGCATGCATGAGGTCAATGCCCTGGTACACCCAGCGCGACACCTCTGCATCAATCTGCACGCCCGGTAGCAATTCTTGAAGGTGCGCGGCCGAAGCCACCGTCACGGAGTCGCCGTAAACCACTGTGTTCTCCCCCGTAGCAGGGCTCAACGTCGGCTCCGGCTCTTCTGTGGGAGCCTCTGTTGGGGCCTCCGTAGGTTGAGAGCCGCCCTGCAACGCATGCTGGCCACGCTCCACAGCAATCTGCGCCTGCGTTTTCTCGGGCGCCGAAAGTAAGAAACCAAGTACGGTGCCAACCACCACAACAGCGACGAGACCGGGCGCCATGATCCGGCGGTAGCTTTGCCACTGCGGAGCCTTCGGCATTGGCGTGGAAGGGTCGATCAAGTCCCACGAGGGGCCGAGCCACCGCTTAATAGTTGCGCCAATCCCCTCTTGCCGCATGGGAACCTCAACGTATCGATACGAGAGGGTAGCGGCCAACACCGACCCGGCAATAACGATCAGCGCAATCAGTATCACGGGTGCGGCCGGCAGCATCTTGCCGGCGATTACCCACAGCGGCCAATGCCACAGGTAGATCCCATATGAGCGCTCCCCCAGCCACACCAGGGGGCGCGCGTCCAACAGGTTTGCGAGGAGGTGGCCGGGCCCGCCCGCCTCGTCAATCTGCGGAAGGAAGCCCTGAATCAAACCCAGGGTAGCCACCACCGCGATGAGAGTGCCCCACGGGTACACCCACGCGCGGTCATCGGGAATGAGGAACCAGGTGCTCACGATGATGGCAAGGCAAATCCATGCGAGGAGGCCACGCAACCACTTTTGCCACCCGGCCGCAACCTTGTCCGGCATGCCCATTGGGTCGGTTGCCACCATTGCGAGGGCCGCGCCGAGCATCAGGCCAAAAGCGTGCGAATCCGTACCCTGGTAGGCGCGCGTGAACTCGGTTGTACCCGAAACCCAAAAGGCCATAAAACCGGCCGAAATTACCGCGAGTGTCAAGGGCACCGCAGGGCGCCACTTGGGGGGCAAGAACAAAATGCCCACCACCGCTAGCGGCCACAAAAGATAAAACTGCTGTTCCACAGCCAAGGACCACACGTTTGTCCATAAATGTGGCTGTGCCTGGTTGAAATAGGAAACGCCCTGCGAGATTTCCACCCAGTTGTATGAGAACGTGAGGACGCCTACGAACTGCGGCAAAATGCCCACCAGCAGATCGCGATTCAAAAGACCGGCAACGATCAGGGTTATCACCGACATCAGCCCCACTGCGGGGAGCAGGCGGCGAATGCGGCGCAACCAGAACGACTTCAAGTTGATGCCGCCAAATCGCTGATTTTCGCGGATTAGGAGAGCAGTAATCAAAAATCCAGAGAGGACGAAGAACACGTCTACGCCCAAGAAGCCACCAATCGCCACTCCTGGAATCAGGTGGTAAGCGAGCACTGCAGCGGCCGCGAGCGCGCGTAGCCCGTCCAGTCCGCGAACTCGCCGAGCGGGGGTGCGCGCCTCGGGTCGGCGTGGAGCTTGCAACTCCTGCTTGCCCATTACGGCCGACGCTTGTTTGCGCACTGGTTCACCATTCACCTATTGCAACCCGCCTCGTAAACTAATAGCCCCGAGATTTTCTTGACTCTTAGACTAACCCCGTAAGGCATCCCATCCATGGACCGACTAGTATGGCGTGTATGAGTATCCTTACAGAAGAACAGGTGCGCGAAGCGCTCAGTTCCGTCATTGACCCTGAAATTCAGCGGCCAATCACCGAGCTGAACATGGTGGGAGATATCGAAATTGACGGCGGCAATGTGATCGTCAACATTTTGCTCACCACCGCGGGTTGTCCGCTTAAGCACACCATTAACGAGCAAGTTGAGAAGACCCTTTCTGCCCTCGAAGGCGTGACCGGTGTGCGCGTCATCATGGGCGCCATGAATGAGGAGCAGCGCAAGGCTCTACGCGAACAGCTAAACGGCGGCGTTGAGGAACGCGAGATTCCATTCGCCCAGCCCGGCTCACTAACGCGCGTCATTGCGGTGACCTCGGGGAAGGGCGGAGTTGGAAAGTCCTCCGTAACCGCAAACCTCGCAGCGGCAATGGCAAAGCAAGGTTTGAAGGTTGGCGTGGTTGACGCCGACATTTATGGTTTTTCAATTCCTCGCATGATGGGCGTTGAACACGAACCTCAGGTTATTGACGGCATGATCATTCCGCCTATTGCTAACGGCGTTAAAGTCATGTCGATCGGCATGTTTGTGCCGGATGGCCAGGCAGTTGTGTGGCGCGGCCCCATGTTGCACCGCGCAATCCAACAGTTCCTTGCAGACGTGTTCTGGGGCGACCTAGATGTGCTTCTGCTTGACCTTCCGCCGGGCACGGGCGACGTTGCCATCTCTATCCCGCAGCTTCTGCCCACGGCTGAGATCCTGGTTGTAACCACGCCACAGCTGGCCGCAGCTGAGGTTGCCGAGCGCGCCGGATCCATCGCGGGTCAAACTCGCCAGCGCGTTGTTGGCGTAGTGGAGAACATGTCTTACCTGCCCCAGCCTGACGGCACGCACCTGAACCTATTTGGTGAGGGCGGTGGATCTACCGTTGCGGCGCGCCTATCCAGTGCTCTTGGCTACGAGGTGCCACTGCTAGCACAGATTCCGCTAGATGTGGACCTGCGCGAAGGCGGAGACGAGGGCAAGCCCGTTGCCCTGTCCGAATCGCCCGCATCGACCGTGCTGAATGACCTTGCCGCAAAGCTTGGCAAGCATGCACGCGGCCTTGCAGGACGCCAGCTGGGTGTAACTCCCAAATAAGACCGGCCCTAGATAAGCAAAGGTTGTGGAGCAGTTCAGATGAACTGCTCCACAACCTTTATCCAAACTATTTTGATTCAGGGCGCGTAAATATGGCTACCCCGTGTCTATTTTCCGCGCTTCAGCGTCTTCGCCCTGGTCTTCATCGTTGGCGAGGACGACGTGCGGATCCGCCTGGGTTTGACCGGCGCCGCAGGTGCGGGAGTCGGCCTGGCCTGAGTAAGCTGAACCCCCTCGGCCTTCGTTGCCGATTGCGCTGGCATCTTGCCGGTACCACTCGATTTAGGAGCGGACGGTCTAGATGAGGGCGGCATCGGGGAAAGCGGATTCATGAGCTTCTTCCACTCATCCATCTCCTCTTGAACGGCCTCGCGAATCAAACGACGCGGATCATACTGGCGCGGATCGAGCTTTGACAGATCAACCTGCTTGAAGTCATCCCCCATCTGATCATCCAGCGTAGCCCGCCACTTCGTGAGTTGTAAGCGCGTGCTCTTCACAATGCGCGTCACGCCCTTTGCCACCGCCGGCATCCTCGAGGGGCCCACAACCAGCATGATGACCACAAGGATCACCAAGAATTCACCGCCACTGATTGAAAAACCCATAACCCCATTCTAATCGTGCACGAAACTATTAGCCCAAGACGATAAACTATACGCATCTGCGCAAAATTTTTCGGGAAAGGGGCGCATCATCGCTACCGATAAGGCACTCAGCTGGTCCTACTGCGAGGAATTCGTACCCGAGGGCGAGGTTTTAATGGCCACGCGCCTCCAGGCCGAAGAGCTCGGATGCACGCCCATCTCACCTGGCACCGGAGCAACCCTGCGCTCCCTCGTTGCCGCGTGCGGCGCCAAAGCAGTAGCTGAAATCGGCACGGGCACGGGCGTTTCCGGACTGTGGCTACTATCCGGCATGAGCGAAGACGCCGTCCTCACCAGTATTGACTTTGACGCGGAACACCATCGCGTTGCCCGCGCCGCATTTGCCGCGGCGGGAATGAGGCCACCGCGCACCAGGCTCATTACCGGACGCGCACTCGATGTGCTCCCCCGCATGGCCTCACGTACCTACGACCTCATGTTCCTAGACGGAGCCGTTAGCGAAACCCCCGAATACGTTGAGCACGCAACGCGTATGCTCCGCCCCGGTGGTCTCATGATCATTGCGCACGCCCTCTGGCACGACCAGGTAGCAGACCCAGCCAGGCGCGAACCAGACACGGTTGCCATGCGCCAGCTGGCCAAAGATATTGCGGACTCCAGCAACTGGGTCACCCAGATCCTCCCCGTAGGTGATGGGTTGCTCGTGGCCATCCGCCGATAAACAAAGCCAAACAAAAATGGTGCCGGCAGATGGCCGGCACCATTTTTGTAAACGCTAAGAAATCGCCTCTTGAAGTTCCTTCGCAAGCACCTTCGCTTCATCAGGCGTGAGCTCAACAACCAGGCGCCCACCACCCTCAGAAGGAATACGCATCACGATTCCGCGCCCCTCCTTGGACGCCTCCATAGGGCCATCTCCAGTACGAGGTTTCATTGCAGCCACGTGTAAATTCCTTCCCCTCGTCTACGGGCGATCACGATTTAAGCCGCCCTATACCCCCTTCATTCTATCGCGACACGTGAGTTTCGGCATGAGAGAGCGCAAAACTGCCCGCATTCACACCACTACTGGTCACATTCACATGCGCTGATCGCGCGAGCGTTTGATGTCGTCAGCCAGGAAATCTTCTATCACCGCCATGGCCTGCTCGGGCGTATCAACGAGGTGGATCAAATCCATATCGTCCTCGTGAATCATTCCCTCTTTCACCATCACGTTTTGTAACCAATCCACCAGACCGCCCCAGTAGGAGCTATCAACCAGCACTATTGGGAAACGGCGAATCTTCTCGGTCTGTACCAGCGTGAGCGCTTCAAACAGCTCATCAAATGTGCCAAAACCACCCGGCATAACCACAAAACCTTGCGAGTACTTCACAAACATGAGTTTGCGCGTAAAGAAGTAGCGGAAGTTCACGCCCAGATCAACCCACTTGTTCATGCCCTGCTCGTGGGGTAGCTCAATGCCGAGGCCAACCGAAACTCCGCCCGCCTCAACCGCGCCCCTATTCGCAGCCTCCATGATTCCCGGGCCGCCGCCCGTAATCACAGCTAGGCCCCGCTCGGCAAGCATCCGGCCCATCTTGTGCGCAACCGCGTAATCCTCACTCTCGTGATGTGTGCGCGCCGAACCGAACACTGAAATCGCAGGGCCCACCTCTGAAAGCGCGCCAAACCCCTCCACAAGCTCGGACTGGATACGAAGCACGCGCCACGGGTCCGAATGGATCCAATCCGCATCAGACTGCGGCTTCAGCAAATACGCATCGGTGGTCTCTTTGGGCACCTGCCTACCCCTGTACAGGAGCGGGCCGCGCCGGTAAGTTGGACGTTTCGTTTTTGGGCTCACTTTTTCTCCACAATCAGTGCAACATTCTGGCAACCTCGGACAAAGTGCCCGAAATCGATGGATAAACCGTGTATGCCGAAGACAGCTGATCAACCGTCATACGGTGTGTCACCGCGAGCGTCAGCGGGAAAATCTGCTCTGATGCGCGCTCGCAAACGATCACCCCACCCGTGATCACACCCGTGTCAGCTTCGGCAAAAATCTTCACAAAACCATCGCGAACACCCTGCATTTTTGCCCGCGGATTACGCGCAATAGGAAGTTGCGCGATCTTGATGTTCATGTGATTCGACCTCGCCTGATCTTCGGTCATACCAACCGTGGCAACCTCGGGCAAGGTGAAAATAGTAGAGCCCACGAGAGACACGTCCAAGGGCGTCACTGCATCTCCAAGGGCGTGCCACATTGCGATGCGCCCCATTTGCGCGGCCACCGAAGCGAGTGGGAACACACCCGTGCAATCCCCTGCCGCATACACGTGCGAGGCAGAGGTACGCGAGACCCGATCCACCTCAATGTGGCCGCGCTCAGTCAGGCGAACCCCGGCTGCCTCCAGGCCAATCCCCTTCGTGGACGGCACTGAACCCACCGCGATCAACACGTGGGAGCCACTTAAAACCTCGCCCGATTCCAGCTCTACCTCAACGCCCTGTCCTGTGCGCCTAGCGGCCTTGGCGCGCGCATGGCCTTTGATCACCATTCCGCGCCTCTCAAACACGTCTTCGATCAAGCGAGCCGCGTCCTCATCCGCATTGGGTAGCACGCGATCACGCGAGGACACCAGCGTCACCTTAGTGCCAAGCACCTGGTAGGCGCCCGCAAGCTCCGCGCCCGTCACACCCGAGCCGATTACAATCAAATGCTCGGGAGGCTCCTTCATGCCGTACAGCTGGACCCAGTTCAAGATCCTCTCGCCATCAAACGGCGAGCCGGGCAATGCGCGCGGGCGTGCCCCCGTGGCGATCAGCACCACGTCGGCACGTAGCGTCATCTCGATCTGATCCCTAGCGGCCTCTTCCCACCCCTTCGACACGAACACCTCGCGAGTGCCATCGGGAAGTAGCGAAGCCCCGATCTTGCCGACGCCATCAACCACGTTCACGCCCAGGGCCTCGAGGCCCGCGCGAATGTCACGGGACTGGGCGCTTGCCAAAGCGCGCACGCGCTCATTAATCCTCATCAAATCAGCCGTGGGATTATCCGTTCCCACGCCGATACCGAGCTCTTCTGCCTGCTCTGTTTGCGTCAACCACTGTGCGGTAGCAATGAGCGTCTTAGACGGCACCACATCGGTCAGAACCGCCGCGCCACCCAAGCCCTGGGCCTCCACCAGCGTGACCTTGGCACCAAGTCGAACCGCGACCGTCGCGGCCTCATACCCGCCCGGACCGCCGCCAATAATCACAACCTTCGAGCCCTCTCTAACCGGCGACGCTGCCGGCTCAGCCCCAAGGCGGTGCGAACCTGAATCTGCGGCCTGCTCGACGCTAGTCATACGATCAATCCCTCACTAAAAATTAATAGGCTGCTTCCCCATTGTTACCTATCAAATGGTTCACCATCACAATTTTCCAGTAAAATAGATGGTTATGAATGAAACCAACCAAAACAATGAACTAGACGTTAATGACCCTTTTGGAAAAGCTGAAGAAGCAGCGAAATATATCGCGGATCGCACCGGCGTAAAGCAGCACGACATCGCCCTTGTCCTCGGATCCGGATGGGGCGGAGCAGCCGAACTTATCGGCAAAACCGTAGCCGAGATTCCTGCCCACGAAGTTCCCGGCTTTTCCAAGCCAGCAGTTGAAGGCCACGTGGGACTAACCCGCTCCATCGAACTTCCCAGCGGCAAGCACGCCCTAGTCCTCGGATCACGCACGCACTACTACGAAGGACGCGGCGTACGCGCCGTGGCCCACGGTATCCGCACCGCCGCGGCAACCGGCGCGAAAATCGTGGTACTCACCAACGGGTGTGGCGGCCTGCATCCCGAATGGACACCGGGCCAGCCCGTCCTCATCAGCGACCACATTAACCTCACGGCGGCCTCACCCCTCGAAGGCGCAACGTTCGTTGACCTGACCGACCTGTACTCGCAAAGGCTTCGCGACCTCGCGCACGAAATTGACCCGACCATTCCCGAAGGCGTCTACTGCCAGTTCCGCGGGCCCCACTACGAAACCCCCGCGGAAGTGCAAATGGCGAAGGTTCTAGGCGCCGACCTGGTTGGAATGTCTACCACCCTTGAAGCTATCGCCGCGCGCGAGGCGGGGATGGAAGTACTCGGCATTTCCCTCGTTACTAACCCGGCGGCAGGCATCTCAAAAACTCCCCTGTCACACGAGGAAGTAATCCAAGCCGGACAAGCCGCAGGCCCGCGCATCTCGGACCTGCTTGCCAACATTGTCCGCAACCTTTAATAGCGCCCGACCGGGCGCCCCAGCGCATGCGCTGTTACCGGAAGGAAACCCATGGCGACATTCAATGAACGCCTAATCCAACAGTGGATCGACGACGATCCGGACGAGAAATCGAGAGCCGAAATAGAGGCCCTCCTCGCCGCCTACAAAGCCGGCGGAGAAGGAAGCGGCGAAGCTGAAGCTGAGCTGACCGACCGCTTCGACGGCACCCTCGAATTCGGCACGGCTGGTCTGCGCGGCAAACTTGGGGCCGGCCCCAACCGCATGAACCGCGCAGTCGTTATCCGCGCGGCTGCCGGCCTCGTCGCCTTCCTCAAAGAAAAAGTTGGAGACGACTTCACCCTGGTTGTGGGCTACGACGCCCGCTACCAATCCGACCAGTTCGCAAAAGACACGGCCGGCATCGCCACTGCGGCCGGCGGGAAGGTCTACCTGTTCGACCAGCACCTGCCCACACCCGTCACCGCATTTGCACTCCGCCACCTAAACGCGGACGCAGCCGTCATGGTCACGGCATCGCACAACCCGCCCCAAGACAACGGCTACAAGGTCTACCTAGGCGGACGCGCCGTCAATGATTCAGGCCAAGGCGCGCAGATCGTACCGCCGTTCGATGCGCAAATTTTCGACCAGATCAAGGCAGTAAAGTCGATCAAGGCCGTGCCGATTGCCGAGGACGGTTGGGAAACCCTGGGCAAGGACATTCTGAACGAGTACCTGACTCGGGCCGCATCGCTAGTCCCCGCCGGAGCAAAAGACCTGCGGATCGTCCTGACCTCCATGCACGGCGTGGGTGGCGACACCTGCCTCGAAGCTCTTCACCGGGCCGGTTTCGAGGACGTGCACATCGTCAAAGAACAGCACGATCCAGATCCTGACTTCCCCACCGTTGCGTTCCCGAACCCGGAGGAACCGGGCGCCCTGGACCTGTCCTACGAACTCGCACGCAAGGTTGATGCTGACCTCATCCTCGCCAACGATCCGGATGCTGACCGCATGTCGGCCGCCATCAAGGATCCGCGTGCCGAAGGCGGCTGGCGCCAGCTGGCCGGTGACGAGGTAGGCACCCTGCTGGGCGAAAAAGCCGTGCGTGAACACGCCGGAACCGACGCGGTGGTGGCCAACTCCATCGTGTCCTCCCGCCTGCTATCCCAAATTGCCGCGCACTACAACGTGGCCTACAAGGCGACACTGACCGGCTTCAAATGGATCTCGCGCGTGCCCGGCGTGGTATTCGGCTACGAGGAGGCCCTGGGATACTGCGTTGACCCAGACTTTGTGCGCGACAAAGACGGTATCACCGCATGCCTAGAGCTCGCCCAGATGGCAGCTGAGCGCAAGGCCGCCGGCTCGTCGCTACTGCAGGCGCTGAACGACCTCGCACGCCGCCACGGCCTTTACGCAACCGCTCCCCTGTCCATCCGCGTCTCGGACCTCTCCCTCATTCCGAAGGGCATGGAGAACCTGCGCGGAGGTAGCCTCAAGGAGCTTGCCGGCTCCCCGTTGGCGTCCGTGACTGACCTGTCGGAAGGATCCGAGGAGCTTCCACCTACAAACGGCCTCGTGTTCCTATCCGAGCGCGGCGACCGCGTTGTGGCCCGCCCGTCCGGCACGGAACCAAAGCTCAAGTGCTACCTCGAAACCATTGTTGCGGTTCCCGAGGGGGCCAGCATGGATGATATTCGAGACGAGGCCGATCGCCGTCTTGAACTCATGAAGAAAGACATGCGCGACGCGCTCGGCATTTAGCAGCTAAACGCCAGTAGATGCGCACAAGATTGGGCCGGGCATTACACATGCCCGGCCCAAAACTCTTGTTAGCTCAGATTAGTCATCCATGCCCGCGAGGATAGCCTTCGACGAAGATAGGCCCAGGCGGGAAGCACCGGCCGCGACCATCTCCAGCGCGGTCTTGGTATCGCGGATACCACCCGAAGCCTTAACGCCCAGGCGATCGCCCACGGTATCGCGCATCAGCTTCACAGCGTGGACCGAGGCGCCACCGGCCGGGTGGAAGCCCGTGGAGGTCTTCACGTAGTCAGCGCCCGCAGCCTCGGACGCCTTGCAGCAAGCCACGATCTCCTCATCCGTCAGCGCGGCAGACTCAATGATTACCTTCAACAGCGCGCCCTCGCTGGCTTCGCGAACAGCGCGAATGTCGGCCTCTACCTCGTCAAACTTGCCTTCCTTAACAAGCTTCAAGTTCACAACCATGTCGATCTCCTGCGCGCCCAGCTCAACCGACTGGCGAGCCTCTGCGGCCTTGACCTCAGGCATGTGCGCGCCCGATGGGAAACCGCAAACCACAGCGACCTTCAGGCCCTCAGGAACCTCAATCGGCAACTGGTTTGGCGAGACGCAGACCGAGAAAGTGCCCAGCTGCGCGCCTTCCTCGATCAATGCCTCGACGTCCTTCGCGGTCGACTCGGGCTTCAACAGGGTGTGATCGATCATTTTTGCAAGTTCTGCACGCTTCATTTTCTTTTACATTCCTTCCGGTATCACAGCAACGAGTACGCGCTGCCAATTTCCAAACGCGCGCTCGCGTGTGCAAGAGCGGGAGCGAGCAACAAAGTCGCTCCACTCCATCGTCCAATATTTGCCCTCAGCGGGCTCAAAAATCTCTATCTGATCGCCCCTCATAGAGGCGGTAATCACGTGGCGGGGAATCACATCTGCAAAACACCACGGTTCTTTTACCTTCAGTGTTCCCCCACCCGTGAAGAATGCGACGTCCTCGCCCCGTTTAAGGGCAGACAACGCCAGATCCTCAATGCCTGGTATCCAGGCGTATCGCCGATACTTTAGGCCCGTAGCGCGGCTCAGCAGGCCCGTCATCGCCCACGGAGACGTGCCCAAACTTCTTGGCCAGGGCATTCCCATGCGCGAGGCGATGCGGTGAACGCGTTCCTGTTGCAAAGCCGCCTCGGCCGCATTCATGTCCGCATACTTCTTGACGGAAGGCACGTGTTTTGAAGCCACCTGGAGGGCGGCCGCAATGCCACACGTCGTATCCGTAGCCTGCCTATGCATCCGTTAGCTAATCCGATCAAGCACCACGGAGGCGCGCTCAGCCGGCTTCTCATCACCGATGTCGTAGCCGCCTTCCAGCGTCTGCAATGCGCGCTCGAAACGCTGTGGCGTTGCCGTGTGCAGCGTCATGAGGGGTTGGCCCTTAACTACCCTGTCGCCCGGCTTTGCGTGAAGCTCGATACCTGCAACGGCCTGAACCTCCTCGCCGGCGCGAGCGCGACCCGCGCCAAGACGCCAAGAAGCCACGCCCACTGAAAGCGCATCGAGGCGGGTTAGGTACCCATCCCGCTCGGCAACAACATCGTGCGTGTCCTTTGCGACCGGGAGCGGAGCATCCGGATCACCACCCTGAGCGGTGATCATTTCCCTCCAGCGGTCCATTGCACGCCCATCCTTCAAAGCGGCCTCAATATCCGCATCAGGCTTTCCAGCAGCGGTGAGCATTTCGCGAGCAAGCTCAACGGTCAGCTCAACAATATCCGCCGGGCCACCGCCCGCAAGAACCTCAACGGACTCACGCACTTCGAGGGCATTACCAACCGTAAGACCAAGCGGAGTGGACATGTCCGTGAGGAGCGCGGAGGTCTTAACACCATGATCAGTACCAAGATCGACCATCGTGCGGGCAAGCTCGCGCGCCTTGTCAAGATCCTTCATGAACGCACCCGAACCGACCTTCACGTCCAAAACGAGTGAGTCGGTGCCCTCCGCAATCTTCTTCGACATGATCGAACTAGAAATAAGCGGAATGCAATCCACGGTAGACGTGATGTCGCGAAGCGCGTACAGCTTCTTATCCGCGGGGGCAAGGCCTGAACCAGCTGCACAAATCACGCAACCGGGGCCAGCCAGCATGTCAATGACTTCCTGGTTGGATAGGTTTGCCCTCCAACCGGGAATCGACTCGAGCTTATCGAGCGTGCCACCGGTGTGCCCGAGTCCGCGGCCAGAAAGCTGCGGGACAGCCACGTCAAATGCAGCTACCAACGGAGCGAGGGGAAGAGTGATCTTGTCACCAACACCGCCCGTAGAGTGCTTATCAGCGGTGCGGCGCGGAAGCGAGCTGAAGTCCATGCGCTCACCGGAGTTGATCATTGCGAGAGTCCAGCGTCCAATCTCGGCGCGCGTCATTCCGTTTAGGAAGATCGCCATCGCCATGGCAGCCATCTGTTCTTCACCCACGTCACCGCGAGTGTACGCATCGATGATCCAATCAATTTCTTCGGGGGTTAGTTCCCCATCGTCACGCTTGTGACGGATAACGTCTACAGCGTCAAAAGTTTTCTTCATGCTATGACCTTTCAACTTCGTCGAGGTCGTCTGGGCCGAATGCGTCCGGCAGGACTTCGGCCATCGTCTGGATACCGCGAGGCATCTTCATAAGAAGCTGCTTGCCTCCGTGCTCGTACAGGATTTGCCGGCATCTGCCACACGGCACGATGTGGTCGCCATCCTGGTTGACGCACGTGAACGCGACGAGGCGGCCTCCACCTCCATTAATGAGGTCAGAAATCACGCCACATTCTGCGCATAGCGTGACTCCTAGGCCCGCATTCTCCACGTTACAACCGGTAACAATGCGCCCGTCGTCTACGAGCGCGGCAGCGCCAACCCGGTAGTTCGAGTAGGGAGCGTACGCTCTTTTGTTAGCAGATACCGCTGCTTCATACAGCTTGGTCCAGACTTCATCAGTAATCTCAGTCATGGTTTTCCTTAGGGAGCTCCGTTAGCCCCCAAAATTTTGGGGGCTAACGGCCAATTAATTCCGGTTTACGGGTACGGTTTACCTTCTGCGGCAGGCGCCCGGACTACTCCGACGAAGCCAGCAACCGCGAGGATCGTAATCACGTACGGGATCATGAGCAAGAACTCGGATGGAACATTTGAGCCAACTGCCTGCATGATGGCACCAAGGTTCGTGGCAAAGCCGAACAGGAGGGCCGCACCGAATGCGCCCTTCGGGTTCCAACGGCCAAGGATCATCGCCGCAAGGGCGATAAAGCCGTTGCCGGCAGCCATGTCCTTCGAGAACGCGAGGCCCTGACCGATCGTGAAGAATGCGCCACCCAGGCCGGCAAGAGCGCCGCCCAGTAGCACGTTCATCCAACGCGTACGGTTTACCTTGATACCCACGGTGTCAGCGGCACGCGGATGTTCACCACAAGCCCTCATGCGCAGTCCCCAACGGGAGTTGAAGACCATGAACTGCAGGATGATTACCGTGAGGAACATCAGGTACACGAGGATCGACTGGTTGAACAGGATCGGGCCGATTACCGGAATGTCCGCAAGTACGGGGATCTTCAAGTTCGGCAGACGGTTAACCGAGTTCAAAGTCTCCGCGTTGTACTTCAGTACCGTGGAGTAAAGGAACGAGGTTAGACCAACCACCAGCATGTTCAGCACAACACCCACAATGATGTGATCGGTGCGGAAGTTGATAGTGAACAGTGCAAGTAGCACGGCAACTAAAGCGCCCGCGATTGGCGCGCCAATGAGGCCGAAGTACGGATTCCCCGCGACGGAAGCCACAACCGCGCCAAGGAAAGCACCGAATAGCAGCTGACCTTCAATCGCAATGTTAATAACGCCGGAACGTTCGTTGACTACACCAGATAGCGCGCCGAATACGAGCGGCGTAGCAAACGCTAGAGCGCCGGTCAGCAGTGACACGGCCGGCAGGTGTGCGTCCTTGCCCGCAATGGTGGAGAGCAAGAATGCGATCACGAACGGTACGGCCACGGCTACAAGTAGCCAGCCGTTTACGTGCTTACGTTCCTTAGCCAGATACCAGATGTATCCAGTTACGGGTACCGCGATTAGCACCATGATCCACGAGGTCAGACCGGCTGGCAAAGTGGTATCCGGAATGGTGAACCACGAGGTTGCGCCCGCCCACGAGACCGTTGAGTTTCCCCTGGTGGTGAACGCGATGAGTACCGTGAGGACTGCCATTACGGTTGCTGCGATCGGGTCGCGCAACTGCATCTTCAGGCGAATGTCATCGCCTGCCTTCTTATGCTGAACTACGTTTTCAGTGCTCACTTTGCGGCCTCCTTCTTAGCTCCAGCCGAGGCGCGCGCAGCCACCTTTCGCTTATTGCGGTAGTACTGAACTGCTTCAGATGCCGCAATCAACAAAACGATGATCGCCTGCGTGACCTGAACAATGTCCACAGGAATTCCAGCGGCTGCCTGCATGGTGGAACCGCCTGCAGCGAGTGCGCCAAACAGGATGCCGGCGAGAACGGTGCCGAGCGGCGTTGATTTACCAAGCAACGCAACCGTGATTGCGTCGAATCCGTATGATCCGGCTGTAGCGCTGGTAAGGAACTTCTCGGTGCCCAACACGGGAGCTGTACCGGCAAGACCGGCGAGACCACCCGAAATCACAAGCGTCAAGAAGATGACGCGCGGAACGGAAATACCGGCCGTACGCGCTGCGTGCGGGTTTGCACCAGCGGCGCGAAGTTCGAAACCAAACGTGGAGCGTTCCAACAGCCACCATACGAATACGGCAGCCAGGATCGCGATAATGAATGAAAGGTCAAGACGGTAGTTTGAGCCAAGTAAGCTCGGGTACGTGGCCGTGTCGGCAACGTACATTGACTTACCTGCCGAACCATCACCCTTCATGAACTCCTGGCTCAGCGTCCACGAGAGGAACAGTAGAGCAATAGAGTTCAACATGATGGTCACGATAACTTCATTTGCGCCAACCTTTGCCTTCAAGAAGCCCGGGATAGCGCCCCACAGAGCACCACCCAAAACAGCGCACACGATCGCAACAATGAGGTGCAGGACAATCGGAAGGTGCAGGTGCATGCCCACTACTGTGCCCACAAAAGCACCCATGATCAGCTGGCCCTGCACACCGATGTTGAACAGGCCCGCGCGGAACGAAACCGCGATTGCAAGACCGGCAATAATCAGTGGAACCGAACGAGTTAGCGTCTCAAGAAGAGGTTTGATACCAACCGCGAAGGAATCTGCCTGATAGTTGTAGATAGAACCTCTAAACAGCGACGAGAAGAAGCTTTGGAACGTGGATCCAGCCGCTTGGAAGAAGTCCGACGGCTGCGCAAAAAGATAACCGGCAGCGGTTTGGACGTCCTCGTTGAAGATCACAACAATCAACGCGCCAAGCACCAGTGCAACAGCAATAGCACCTAGAATCACGGCCGTATTGATCGAGAACAGGCGCTGCGTCAGCCGGCTACCGAAAGGAACCTTGTCAGATTCCGCCTTCTTTTCTGCCGGCTTTTCAACTTCGCGCTCTTGCCCGTGGATCTCACCAGGCAGTTTCTGGTTAGTCGGCTGCGGATTTGTTTCCTGACTCATTCGCCAGCCTCCTCAATCTTCGTTGTATGAGCCTGCGCCTGCGCCTCTTCAAGAGGCACACCAGCCATCATGAGGCCGAGCACAGAACGCGGCGTACCCGCCGGAACAATGCCCACGATCTTGCCGCGGTACATAACCGCGATACGATCAGCAAGCGCATCCACCTCGTCAAGCTCTGTAGAAATCACCAAGACAGCGGTGTCGTTGTCGCGCTCTTGCACGATGCGTTCGTACACAAACTCGATGGAACCAACGTCGAGGCCACGAGTGGGTTGTGACGCCACGAGGGCCTCTAGATCGCGCGAAAGTTCACGCGCCAAGATAGCCTTCTGCGCGTTACCGCCAGAAAGCGTAGAAATCGGATCGTGGATTGATGTCACGCGAACGTCAAACATGTCGCGTAGTTTCTCCGCGTGTTTTTCCACCACCGCGGGCAACATATTGATGCCCTTGGCAAAAGGTGCCCGATCGTAAACGTCTAGGATCATGTTCTCTGCTATCGAGAACGAGGCGATCATGCCGTTTGTTGACCGGTCTTCCGGGACGTATCCAAGGCCCTTCTTCTGCAAACGTTCCTTGATGGTGAATGCGGCAAGATCTTCACCGCTGATCTTAATGGAGCCAGAGTTTGGCTCAATATCACCGAGGATCGCTTTGGCAAGCTCAGTTTGGCCGTTGCCCTGCACGCCCGCTACACAGACGATTTCGCCCTTGTGAACGTCCAGGCTTACCCGGTCGAGCAGGATGTTCCCCTCTTCGCTTACAACCGACAGGTCCGAAACGGATAGTCCCACTTCGCCCAGCTTTGCCTCGTTCTTATCAACATCAAGCTTCACGGGGCGGCCAACCATCTGGGAGGCCAATTCGGTTTCCGTGGACTGCGGGGATGCCTCACCAACAACCTTGCCGCGCCTAATCACCGTGATTCGGTCTGCAACCGCTCGCACCTCACGTAGCTTGTGGGTAATGAACACGATTGAAGTGCCCGATTCCTTGAGCTGAACCATGATGTCCATGAGCTCATCGGTTTCTTGCGGCGTGAGCACTGCGGTGGGCTCATCCAAAATCAGAACCTTGGCCTCGCGCGACAGCGCCTTAATGATCTCCACGCGCTGCTGCGCGCCAACTGAGAGATCTTCAATACGCGCATCCGGGTCGATATCAAAACCGAAACGAGCCGAGAGCTCGTTAACCAGTTTGCGTGCCTTGGTCTTATTTATAACGCCAAGCGCTCCAGTGGGCTCGTAACCGAGGGCTACGGATTCCGCCACTGTAAAAACAGGGACCAGCATAAAGTGCTGGTGCACCATACCAATGCCAGCTGCGACCGCATCTCCGGGGCCGCTGAAATGAACCGGCTTATCATCAATCAGGATCTCACCGCCATCTGGCTGGTAGAGACCATAAAGGACATTCATCAAAGTTGACTTGCCCGCACCATTTTCACCAAGAAGAGCGTGAATCTCCCCAGGCTCGACGGTGATGTTTATGTTGTCGTTAGCGACGAGCGGACCGAAAACCTTGGTGATGCCTCGAAGTTCGAGTTTCACAATGTTTTCCTTCGTTTCAAAGCGCCCATAAAGCCAGGTAAGGCCCGGATGCCGAGAAGGGCGCCCGGGCCTTACCTACTTGTATTGGTCAGCTCTGTAAATTACGGCTGGTTCTTGGTCTCAACCTTGATCTTGCCAGAGATGATGTCCTGCTTAATCTGCTCAACCTCGTCCTTGAGCTCTGCAGGAACCTTCGAATCGAAGTCGTGGAACGGTGCGATCGAAACGCCGCCGTTCTCGAGATCGCCAACGTACTGCTCCGAAGTCCAGTTGCCATCAGCAACAGACTTGATCGTGTCGAACACTGCCTGGCCGATCTCCTTCATCACCGAGGTGAGGATGTACTGGCCCTGTTCCGGCTGGGTGAGGTAACCGTCAGCGTCAACCCAGATGACGGAAACGCCGTCAGATTCGGAAGCAGCGGTGAGCGCGCCAGCGCCAACCGGACCAGCTACTGGCATGACAATGTCAGCGCCCTGGTTAATCAGCTGCTGAGCGGTGTTCTTACCCTTAGCGACATCAGAGAAGTCACCGGTGTAGGAGCCTTCCTGGCTCTCCATGTCCCAGCCAAGAAGCTTCACGTCGGTCGAGTGGACCTCGTTGTACTTCATCATGCCGCCTTCGAAGCCATCAGCGAAGATAGCGGTCGAAGGAATCTTCATGCCAAGGAAGGTACCGATCTTACCGGTCTGGGTCATGCCCGATGCGAGGTAGCCAGCGAGGTAGCCGGCCTCAGCGGTGTTGAACACAAGTGCGCGAGCGTTCTCCGGCTGGTTCTCGAAGGTCGAGTCAACTAGAGCGAACTTAACGTCCGGGTGCTCAACAGCCTTAGCCTCAAGCTGAGCGGCCATCTTGAAGCCAACGCCGATGATCAGGTCACAGCCCTCATCCACCATCGTGGAGATGTTCGGATCAAAATCAGCATCCGAGTTCGACTCAGCGGTCTTCACCTCAACGCCGAGTTCCTTCTCAGCGCGCTTCAAACCTTCATAGCCCGACTGGTTAAACGACTTGTCGTCAAAGCCGCCCTCGTCAGAAACCATGCAAGCCTTGACATTGCTTGCACCCTGCGCGCCGCCGGTCTCGCCGCTTGCGCCTTCGTTACCGCCTTGATCCGGGGCCGAACCGCAAGCTGCCAGCATCAATGCTGCTGCAGCAGCAACCGCAGATACCTTAATCGTTTTCTTCACAGTTCCTCCTGTGGAAAGGTTTTAGAAGTTTGACGAGTCTCCCCCGCAATCTGGCAAGGTCCGCTCGTATGCACGTAACAGTATAACCGATATAGAAGGCCCCCAGAACTCTGCTTCATGATCGTAAGCGAACAGTTATATTTGCGGCCTGTCTAGCCGAATCCGCACATCACACGTCAAGCCGAATAAAAAAGCGGATTGGGAGACCCCGTCTCCCAATCCGCAACAGCTAAGTGGCTAACTCGGCGAGGATTACTCCTCTTCCGCAGCCTCTTCCTCTGCCTCAGCTTCGCCTTCAGCAGCTTCGCCCTCTTCAGTCTCTGCAACCTCAGGCTCCGGAACTTCCTCAGCAGCAACGATCGAAACCAGAACCTCTTCCGGATCCATCTCGTGCGTTACGCCCTCAGGCATTTCTAGCGCAGCAACCGTAAGGCTATCGCCCTCGGTCATGCCCTCAATGGAAAGCTCGAAGCTCTGCGGGATAGCAATAACCGGAGCCTTGACCAGGATCTCGAAGTGCTCCTGGTTAGCAACCATGTTGTCCTTGACTTCGCCGTGGACGATCAGCGGGACAGTAACCTCAACCATCTCATCGCGGCGAACCGCAAACATGTCAACATGCAGGATGTCACGACGAACCGGGTGACGCTGAATATCCTTAACCAGAGCAAGCTGCTCATTGCCATCGAACACGAGGTTAACAAGAGCGTTCGCGCTGTCCTTAACTACAAGGAACGTCTCGTGGCCGGGTAGATCAAGGTGGATCGGATCAACAAAATCAGAGTAAACAACGGCCGGAACTAGGCCGTCGCGGCGTGCGCGACGGGCAGCGCCCTTACCAAACTCGGTGCGAACCTTCGCTTCCATACGCGTAATATCAGCAGGCATTTATCCTCCTAGGATCTCTCAAAATGAACGTGACCCCGGGTGGTGGTGCGAAACAACGCGTTTCGAACGCCCTGTCGATAACGGCCAGCAATGCCAGCCCTCGCCGAGGCAACTTCAATAGTGTAGCGAAATTATGCGACCCCGTCGAATAGCGACGTCACCGAACCATCGTCAAATACCTCACGAATTGCGCGCGCAAGAAGCGGGGCAATGGAGAGGATGGTTAGCTTATCGAACCGCTTGGACGGGACAATCGGAAGAGTGTTGGTCACAACCACTTCCCTAGCGCCGCATTCGGAAAGACGCTGGGTTGCCGGATCAGAGAGAACGCCGTGGGTTGCCACCACGATCACGTCCTTAGCACCCGAAGCAAGCAGAACCTTCACGGCCTCTGCAATCGTGCCGCCCGTATCAATGAGGTCATCCACCAAAACGCACTCGCGACCCACCACGTCACCAACAACCCGGTTTGCAACCGCAACGTTTGGACGCGTGGTGTCGCGAGTTTTATGAATGAACGCAAGGGGAGCTCCACCCAGCTTCTGCGACCATTTCTCCGCAACCCGAATGCGGCCAGCATCAGGAGAGACCACCGCAACGTTAGACAGATCCACGCGGGTACGAACATAGTCAACGAGGACTGGCATGGCCCACAGGTGATCGACCGGACCGTCAAAGAAACCTTGTGCCTGGGCCGCGTGCAAATCCACCGACATGAGGCGGTCAGCGCCGGCAGCCTTGAAAAGATCGGACATGAGGCGGGCCGAAATGGGCTCGCGACCAAGGTGCTTCTTGTCTTGACGCCCATACGGGTAAAACGGCGCCACAACGGTGATGCGCTTAGCGCTTGCACGCTTGAGCGCATCAATCATGATCAGCTGTTCCACAACCCACTTGTTGATGGGCTCGGTATGCGACTGGATAACAAACGCGTCGCACCCACGAACAGACTCGTTGAAGCGCACGTAAATCTCACCATTCGCGAAATCGTATGCCGTAGTGGGCAGAACACCCGTTTGAAGCTCCTCGCCAACAGCCGCCGCAAGCTCAGGGTAGGCTCGCCCTGACACCAGGATCAGGCGCTTTTCACCGGTGGTGATAATTCCAGTCACTTTAATTTCTCCTAAATGCGGTTTTGCAGCTGTTGGAAGGCGGGTAGAAGAGTGCCTGCTTCAACCAACGCGTCGAAGGCAAAGCAGTACGGCATGATGGAGCCCTCACCGACTTCCACATTACGTAGCGTCGTATGAGGGCCAATTTCAGAATAAGAATCAATAAAAGTGTTGCCTTCGAGGATGCAACCCGGCTCAATCGTCACATCCGGCGCGATTTCTACATCAACATCAATCCACGTTGAGGTTGGATCAACCACGGTTACGCCCCCGCGCATGTGTTCTTCGAGGATTCGCCGGTTCATTTCCGCACGAAGCTCGGATAGCTGAACGCGGTCATTACACCCCTGCGCCTGCCACACGTCCTCAAGAATGAAAGCTCCACACCTGCGGCCCCGCACAATAGCCGCTGCAATGGTGTCGGTCAGATAAACCTCACCCTGGTCATTATCCGTCCCAAGCGTAGGTAGAACCTCGGCGAGGAAAGCCGCATCAAACGCGTAGATTCCCGCGTTAATTTCCCGCACAGCTAGTTCGTCTTCCGAGGCGTCGCGGTGCTCCACGATCTTCGTAACCGCACCCTCTTCACGAATAATGCGGCCATAACCCGTGGGGTCTTCCACAACTGTTGTTACAACCGTAACCGCATTCTTCGCACTCTCGTGCGCCTCCCCCAGCTCGCGCAGCGTCTGCCCGGTAAGCAGGGGTACGTCAGCGGACGTAACGAAAACAGTTCCCGCGAGCTCATCCACGTGCTTCGCGAGTTCTTCCAATCCGCACTGAACGGCGCGACCCGTACCCGGAATCTCATCCTGATCTGCAATCACAGCATCCGGCGCGAAATCCTGCACCATCTGCGCCACGCGATCACGCTGGTGACGAATCACCACAACCTGTTTTGCCGCCCCGGATTCTTCTGCCGCAACCATTGCGTGTCCCAAAAGCGGGCGCCCACACATTGGATGAAGAACCTTTGGAGTATTGGACTTCATACGCGTGCCCTGACCTGCCGCCAGGACGATTACAGCCAACGGGTTACTCACATTCCCATCCTTTTGGTTTTGTAAAACCGCGAGAGTTACGTCAACACCTCCGATCTTAATAGGAACAGAGGCGCCGAGGCGAAAATTTAGGCAGACTCAACAAATTTTTGGGATGAAACGGGGCAGACAAGAAAAACTCCCACGCGTTTGCGTGGGAGCAACCGTTCCGCCCCTAGGATTCGAACCCAGACCTCAAGGCACCAAAAGCCTGTGTGCTGCCGTTACACTAGGGCGGAAAGCCACAAGTCATTGTGCCATACTTTAAAGCTGAGCACCTAAACGAAACCGGTGCCAGTGATCGAAGTTAAAATGCCCGCGAGGGCGGAGGAAATAAAGTGGCTGCGAAAAGGACCAGGCTGAGCGCAATCGAACGCCGTGAACAACTCATCGCAACCGGACGTTCCGTTTTTGCCGCCCGCGGTTTTGACGCCACCACGGTAGAAGAAATCGCGAGTAAAGCGGGGGTAACAAAACCCGTTGTATACGAACACTTTGGAGGCAAAGAAGGCCTCTACGCCGTGATCGTGGACCGGGAAGTACAGCTCCTTGTCACCACTATCACTAACTCGCTTAACTCGGCGGAGCACCCGCGTCGCATCGTTGAGAACACCGCTCTTGCCCTCCTGGACTACATTGACGAGCACACCGATGGCTTCCGCGTGCTCGTTCGAGACGCTCCCCTAAACCGATCCGAAGGCTACTACTCCTCCGTCATCGGCGATGTAGCAAACAAGGTTGAGCATCTTGTTGCCGCCCGCTTCAAGGAAGCAAAACTAAATGCTAAAGCCGCCCCAATCTACGCGCAGATGCTGGTTGGACTAATCGCCCAAGTTGGTCAATGGTGGCTAGAAGAGCGCAGCCCCGATAAGAAGACCGTGGCCTCCCACATCGTTAACCTCACCTGGCTCGGACTACGAAATCTGCACCCCGATCCGCAGCTACTTAGCGACGCTGATTAAGGTGAACTTCAAAATCAACGAAGACAAGAGTCTTGATTTCAAGTATCTTTGAAGCGTGAGTGAAAACAAACGCATGCCCGTCCCAACTCCGGACGACGAGGTTGACCGCATCGTCAGCTCTTGGCAAAAAGAGAGGCCCGACCTCGACTCCACTCCCATGCTCGTTTTCTCGCGCATCACGCGACTGGCCCGCCACCTCGACCTCGCGCGGCGAAACGCGTTTCTTTCGCACGGCCTCGAGCCTTGGGAATTCGATGTTCTCTCGTCCCTACGCAGGTCTGGTAGCCCATACGCGCTCACCCCGGGCGTCCTCATGAACGAACTACTCGTCTCATCGGGAACCATGACCAACCGTATCGACAGGCTGGAAGCAAAAGGGCTTGTTGAACGATCCCCTTCCCCGTCGGACCGGCGCGCCGTCCTAGTGTCGCTAACCGTCGAGGGCCGCAAACGCGTGGACTCCGCGCTCAAATCACTACTTGACGACGAACGTAACCTGCTGGTTGGAATCAGCGAAGAAGATGAGCAGAGGCTTTCACTACTGTTGAAGCCGCTACTACTCGCATTCGACGCTTAACGTGTAGGGCACACCACGCGTGCCTGCCAGCTTCATTACCTAACATTTTCGACCCGATTTGTACCCGACTAAGAGGAAATCGTGAGCAACGAAAACATTCACCAACAAGCTCCCACGAGCCCTACGCAAAGCATTCACAGCACTCGCTTTGACGGACCGCCCATCGCGATCGACGCGCGCGGCCTGACCAAGGTTTTTGGGAATACCATTGCGGTTGGCAACCTAACCCTGGGCATCCCGCGCGGATCCTTCTTTGGCCTAGTCGGCCCTAACGGAGCAGGCAAAACTACGTTCCTTTCTATGGTTACGGGCATGCTTGTGCCAGACGCTGGAACCGCATACATTTCCGGCGTAGATATTTGGGATAAATCCGAAGAGGCCAAGGCCATGCTCGGCGTTCTGCCCGACGGATACCGACTGTTCGACCGCCTCTCCGGCGCCGCCCTGGTGGAATACATGGGAATGCTCCGCGGGCTCGATAAAGACACGTCCCGCACTCGGGCAAAAGAGCTACTCGAAGCGCTCGGCCTTGAAAACACCGGTAAGAAACTTGTAGCCGACTATTCGCAGGGCATGACGAAGAAAGTTGCGCTGGCCTGCGCCCTCGTACACGGCCCGAAAATCGTTGTACTTGACGAGCCGTTTGAATCGGTAGACCCGATATCCGCGGCCGGTATTCGTAGCCTCCTAACCGAATTCGTAGAAGCCGGAGGCACCGTAGTGCTCTCCTCGCACGTTATGGACACGGTAGAAAAACTGTGTGACCACGTGGCGATTTTGAATCACGGTCAAGTGCTAGCGGCCGGCACCACCGAGCAGGTATCAGCTGGTAAGAGCCTGGACGAGCGCTTCCGCGAGCTCGTAGGTGGGGTGAAGGAGACAGGAGGTCTCGATTGGTTGCGTCAATAATTGGCCTTAAACTTCGCTCTTTGTGGAACAACCTAACCCAAAAATGGTGGAAGTTAGTTCTCGTTATCCTAGCTACGCTCTACTTTGGCGCATTCTTTGGTTTCATGCTGATCGCGCCGCTACTGATTCTTGATGCCAGCCTCTTAATCCCATTCACCAAAGTTGCCCTGCTGGTGGCCAGCGCTAGCACGCTAGCGTGGGCAGGCGCTCCTCTATTTGGTATGGGACTAGATGCCACAACCGCGCCAAAGTCCTTCGCCCCTTATGTTGCGCCAACCAGATCTTTGTCTAGAGCGCTCCTTTACGCCTCAGTAGCAGGGCCGGCCGGCCTCATAACACTCCTCGTTTTCGTCGCCGGCACCGCGGGACTATTCAAGGTAAATGAGCCACTTTACGGCGTTCTATCCATCGTGCTGATGCCGTTTGCTCTGGTCTCCCTTGCCCTCGTATCGCGGTTTATAAGCTTCTGGTTTGCTGCCCGCGTTGAGGCCTCTCAAGGCCGGCGCGACCTCATGCAAATGGTTGGCGTAGTCCTGTTTGTGGCAATCATGTGGGGATTTTCCTACTTCATGTCGACCTTTGCAGAAGGCGGAATGAACCTCGACATTGGCACTTTGACAAACATCGCGAAATGGACACCATTCGCTGGCATCGTTTCTATTCCCTACCTTCTGGCAGGCGGTGAGCTCATCCCCGCCCTCGTGCAAGTGGCTTACGGGGTAGCAATCTTTACGGTACTAGGAGCTGGATGGCACTCGCTGGTTCGCGGCGAAATGGTGGGACGCAAACACGAACTCACCGATGCGACCAAGCAGGCCGTGGCCGCGGGGCAAAGCGTAGTGGATCCGACTTTAGTAGCCACTGAGGTCAACACTGTTGCCGGCCTAGACCAACAGCTGAAGTCTCTAAACTTCTGGCTGAAACTGGGCCTCAACCCACCCACCGCTGCACTGGCAGCCCGCAACCTTCACATGTGGGTGCGTGACGCGCGCCTAGCGCCCTCCCTCATCATCATGCTGATGATGCCGATTCTTGGTCTCGGCTTTTCGCTAAGCCCAACGGGTGCGTCCACGGGCTGGTTTTTATTCGTATTCACTCCCCTGATCTTCGGTCAGACTGCGGGTATGTTGCTCTCATACGACTCAACCGCCTACTGGATGCATGTCAGCGCGGGTGTAACCGGACGAGCCGACCGCTTCGGGCGTCTCTTCGCATCACTTCCCGCTCTAATCGTGGTTTCCATATTCAACGGCGTTCTGGCATCCATTGCACTACCAATCGGAATGTCCTGGCTAGCGCTGACCATCGCCTCGTTCTCACTGGGACTGCTTACCGCAAGCCTGATGTCTGCCATAACTGGATACCGCGCATTTGGCGTGCAACCTCCGGGAACATCAGCCATGTCTACCAAGGGCACGGCAAACCAAATGGCCACGTTTATTGGCGGTCTGGTCGTATTCACACTCGGTAGCTTGCTGATGGTCCCAGCAGTTCTTGCATACATCTACCTTGGCCCCATCATCACCGAGGCCGCGGTTTACCTACTGGTATTGGTATGGACGCTGGGGATCAGCTACGTGGCCCTACGCATCGGAGCAGGCCTGCTAGAGCGCAACCAGGCCGCCATCTTGCAACAGATCAAGAGCTGGCCCGGCCATTAGGCGAAGACTACTTGGCGCGTTCAGCGGCCTCTGCGGCCTCAAGCCACGCCATTTCTAGCTCATCATGCTCGCTTTGAGCATCTTGAAGTGCGGCCGACACCCGGGCCATCTCGGCAATCTGATCCGCCGAGGGCTCCGGGTTGGCAGCGAGCTCTTCCAGCTGAGCCTCATATTTCTGTATCTGACTGGCCAGGCGATCCATCTGCCGCTCGATTCGGCGCGCTTCCTTCTGCGCTTCGCGGAACAGTTGCGCGTCGGAAGTTTTTGGCGCGGACGAGGTGTTACTCACGCCGTTTTTGCCCGGTTCTTCGCGGTTAGTATCTGACCACTGCGACGTGCCCCTACCGGCCACGCCGCCCATGCCGGCCTCGCGCATCTGCAGATACTGCTCCACACCACCGGGAATGGCACGAAGCTTGCCGTCGCCAAATAGAGCAAGTTGGTGAGTGGTAGTACGCTCCAGCAAATAACGATCGTGAGAAACCACTACCAGCGTGCCGGGGAAGGAATCCAGCAGATCTTCCATGGCCGCAAGCGTGTCAGTGTCGAGGTCGTTGGTAGGCTCATCCAGCAAAATCACGTTCGGCTCCGACATGAGCAGGCGGATCAGCTGCAGCCTGCGCCTCTCCCCGCCCGAAATGTCAGCAACCGGGGTCCACGCCCTACTGCGCGTAAAACCGATTCGTTCAACCAACTGGGAGGCAGACACCTCCCTATCGCCAATCATCACCGACTGCGCCACGTCAGCCACGGCCTCAACCACCCGCCTATGTGCGACTGCGTCTAGTTCATGCGTATCTTGCGAAAGCGTGCGCACCTTCACTGTTTTGCCGCGCTTTACCCGACCCGAATCGGGCTCCACCTCGCCACTAAGCAGGCGTAGCAGGGTGGTTTTACCCGCACCATTCACACCCACAATTCCCACGCGCTCAGCCGGAGCTAGACGGTAAGTCACGTCCTCAAAAATCGTGCGCTTCTCATCGCCCTCGCCAAAAGCTAAAGACACGCCTTCCAGGTCAATCACCTGTTTGCCCAGACGCGCGGTAGCCATGCGTACAAGTTCAACCTCATCGCGCGGAGGAGGCTCATTAACGATCAGTTCTTCCGCGGCCTCAATACGAAAACGAGGCTTCGAAGTGCGCGCGGGCGCGCCGCGGCGCAACCAGGCGAGCTCCTTGCGAAGCAGGTTTTGCCGTTTTTGTTCCGCGAGAGCGTTTTGGCGAGCCCTCTCCGCCCGGGCCAAAATATAAGCCGCGTACGAGCCTTCGTACATTTCGATTCGGCCCGGAATCTGCGGCCGAGAACCACCCGGATCAATACCTGGCACAACCTCCCACACGTGGGTGCACACCGCGTCCAAGAACCAGCGGTCGTGCGTCACCACGATCAGAGCACCACTATTACGGCCCGAACCATCGCGCGGCCCCATCCGCTGATTCAAATGTTTAGCCAGCCAAGATACGCCCTCAACATCCAAATGGTTCGTGGGTTCATCCAACACGAGGACGTCCGCCGGGTGCCCCTGCACGACGCCTGCAGACAAAACTCGCGCCAAGTTCACGCGCCTGCGCTGACCTCCTGAAAGCTCACTCATTTTCGCTTCCAGATCAATATCAGCCAAAAGCCCCTCATGAACATCCCTAATCGCGGGCACAGACGCCCACTCGTGGGCTGCAAGTCCGGGATGAACCACGCTTTGGACCGTCTGGGCGCTGATGACGTCGCGCTGAGACAAGTGCGCAAACGTGACACCATCGCGCACAATTATCTGGCCGCTATCTACCTCACGTTCGCCCGCGAGCATATCCAACAGCGTGGTTTTGCCCGCCCCGTTTGGGCCGAGCACACCAATGCGATCTCCGTCTGCCACCGAAACCGAAATGTCGGCCAAAATCTTGCGCGAACCACCTATCGCGCCAATGCTCTGCGTTCCAAAAAGATGTGCCACTACTCCACCTTTGCCGGCTGCGCGGGGCCAGACACCACCAGCGTGTTCTCCACCTCGGGCGCCTCTGCGAGGCGCTGCTCAATCTGGCGGGCATGTTCAAGGCTAGTTGCCAGCGCCGCTACCGTTGGGCCCGAACCGGACAGTAAAACTGCGAGCGGCCCGGCCTCTTCAATCACCTTCCACGCTTGCCCAAGCGTAGGGTGCATACTCAAAGCGGTTTCCTGCAGATCATTTTCTAATAGGCCCACCAGTTGCTCAGCACCTTCAAGCACACGCCAATCGCCCTCGCGCAAACTAGTAGGTAGCTTGCTCCGACCTCTGCCCTGTACGTCAAACTCTTTGAACACGGCCGGCGTTGAAAGCCCCTGCCGCATCGTGCACATCACCCAGTAGTGCTCAGGCGTATCGGGCTGGTACAGTCGCGTCATGTGGTCCCCATATCCCAGGCCCAGGCTAATCCCACCCTCCAAACACGCCGGCACATCTGCGCCAAGCCCACGGGCAATCTCATGCATGCTCTCGCGATCGAGGTTTAACCCCAGGAGTTTATCAACCGCTACGAGGGTTGCGGCCGCGTCTGCGGAACCTCCGGCCATTCCGCCGGCTACTGGGATGCTCTTTTCAATTTCGATCTCGAGGACGTGGCCGTCTGGAACCGCTGGAATACCAAGCTTTGCGGCCTCCAAAATCAGCGCTCTTGCCGCTCGAAACGCCAGGTGTTTTGTAGGTTCCAAATCCGATAGGTCCGCGCCCAGCGTGTGCACTACGATCGGCATGCCGATTCGCGCAGATTCATCGCGTTGCGGGCGAAAACGAACGGTTGCTCGCTCCCTAATATTCAACGTTTCAAAAATGGAATAAAGCGGATGGTAGCCACGTTGGTCGGGTTTACCTACCAAAAGGATAAGATTCAGCTTTCCCGGTGCGCTCGCTGTGATCACTAGGCGCCCTGCTTCAACTCGTTGCGGGCCTTAGCTAAGGACAAGAATTGGTCAATATCCAATACCTCACCTCGCGCAAGCGGGTCGATACCCGCGTTTTCTATCAATGCGTCCACGTCCACATCCGCCCACTTCTTCAAGGCAGCGCGAAGGGTTTTGCGACGCTGAGAGAACGCGGCATCCACAACCTCAAAAAGTTCTTGGCGAGTAACACCCGCCTGCTCGGCAGCCGGCAAAGCATCCGCCTCGTAACGCGAAATTCGTACCAGTGAAGAATCAACATTTGGGATGGGCCAAAAGACGCGCCGGGAAATAGTGCCCGCTAGCTCAGCATCGCCATACCAAGCGACCTTGACGGACGGCACGCCGTAAATTTTTGACCCTGGATTGGCGCTCAGGCGCTGCGCAACCTCAGTTTGCACCATCACTAAAAGCTCACGGATGGATGGGAAGTTATCCAATACACCTAGGATCAACGGCACAGCCACGTTGTACGGAAGATTTGCCACGAGGCGGGTGGGAGCCTCCCACTCTTGCATCTCTCCCTCAATAGGCTTCGCCTCATTCAGACGATCCAAAGTGGTGACCTTAAGAGCATCCGACTGAAGAACCCGAAGCGGCGCACCCGGCGCATGCCCGGCTACAGTGGCCGGCAGAGCCGTTGCCAAAACCGGGTCAATCTCAATCGCCGTCACGCGCGCGCCGGCCTCCAACAAGCCCAGCGTTAGAGAGCCCAGACCCGGACCAATCTCCAACACGTGTTCCCCGGCTACAACATTCGCGGCTTTCACAATCTTGCGAACCGTACCGGCATCATGAACGAAGTTCTGACCCAGCGTTTTTGTAGGTTGGATGTGAAGGGCGGCGCAGATCTCGCGCACATCCCTTGGCGTCAACAACTTAACTTCGCTCATAGAACCATTCTACCGGGCAGACACAGACACAAATTACAAGGGGAAGTGGTAGCTGAGCCACCACTTCCCCTACTAGACGCTTTAGTTTATCGCAGTCCAAGCATTGACGAGCATGCCGGCCACTGTCCCCAACCAGCGCGCTGCTGGAGGATCTGGGCTCGCATCGTCTGCTCTTCAGCCGAAGCATCCGACGGCAAGCCACTGCCGCCTACCGCTTGCCACGTAGGTAGCGAGAACTGGTAGAGGCCGTAGAAACCGTTACCCGTGTTCGTGCCCGGATTGCCACCGGACTCACACTGAGCCAGCGCGGCCCAAACACCGGCCGGCGCGGAACCCGTACCCGAGCCCTGCTGCGGAGCAGCCGCTACAGCTCCAGCCGGGCGCTTCTTGGTTCCATGCTCAACGATCTTGTCGGTAGGCTCTTCACGATCTTCAGAAACCTTGGTAGAAACAAGGACCTCACTGCCACGCTTCTGCTCGTACTTTACAGTGGTGATCTTGCCCTTCTGGCCCTCTTGCACCACGCGGGATTCACCCTCGTACAGCTCATCCGTGTCACGCTCAACCGTCTTGAAATCAAGTTCCTCGACGTCGGTTACAGTGCCGCGCGTTTGGCGCACGATGTTCACCTTCACGTCACCGTCACCGGTTTCTAGGAAGACCTGGTCAATGGGTGAAGGAGTAATGTTTGCTGCTTCAAGGATCTCAGGAACGGTGGCATCCTCAGGAACCTCAACAGACTTGGCATTGCCGTCAACCACAACGCTCACAGTGCCAGCCTCGTTAAGAACTGCAGGCAGGGCCTCGCGAACACTCGAACGATTCGCAGCGATGGCAACATTGCGGCCCGAATCAGCGAACACGCTCATCACGCCCTCAAGTGAATCGGCGGTGGACCAAACCTCAGAGCGGCCCAACTCATCGCGAATCGTGTAAGGCTTCGCAGACGTGAACGTAATCGTCTGGCCCTTTTCTACCGGAGCGGAAACTGCGGGGGTTACGAGATCATGCTCGCCAACCTTTACACCAGCCGCCTCCAGCGCGCCGCCAACCGTGCCGCCCCAGACCGTTACAACCGAAGTTGCACCATCAGCGTTCACCAGGACGTCGGTACGCGCCGAAGCAATCGAAACGCCAGCCGTCGCTACGAGGGCCAAAGCAGACGCAGCTGCAACGGATTTAATGGTCGTTTTCGATGCGTTCGTTGCCCAGCGGGTTGACGCTACATTGTTGAAAGCCAAACTTTTACCTCTTGAGTAGATAACTAACTACTCCCTACCGTAACCAGATCGTTATAGAAATGGGAAGCTAATCCGCCGGCAAATTGTGCAAGCTCACACAAAGTTTGTGCCTTTACTTACAAAGCACTTCAAGCAAAAAAGACATTGCCATACACTGCTTCACTATTTTTCTGTAACTGCTCGAGGGCGTCCTCCTCACTACGCTCCCACATCTGCGCGATGAACCGAACCGTATGCGCAATAACGTATGAGGCGTTCGGATGACCGCGATACGGCACGGGAGTGAGGTAAGGAGCATCTGTTTCTACCAGAATGCGGTCTGGTGATAGTGATTTGAAGGCCTCGCGCAGATCATCGTTAGCCGCAAACGTTAGTGATCCGCCAAACGAGGCGTACCAGCCGTTCTTCTCTACGTGCCGAGCCAGGTGCGTTCCACCTGAAAAGCAGTGGAACACGATTGGCGCGTGCCCCTTATCTGCACCCGTGTCGTAGAGGACGTCCAAGCACTCCTGATGTGCATCTCGGTCATGGATCTGCACTGGTAAGGAACGCTCAAATCCCATGCGCAAATGAGCAGCAAACGATTCCTTTGCAGCGATAAGGCCTGCGTCGGCCGTGCGGAACAGGTCGATACCGGTTTCTCCCACAGCCACAATGGACGGATCATCCAGTCGGCTCTCCACCGCGGCAAGAGCCTCATCTAACGGCACGTGATGTTCCTTCAGCTCATGCTCCCAACCGTCGGCGGCCACGTCCAACACACCCGCGTGTAGCGGCGCCTCATTGGGATGGAGCGCAATAGCTGCACGTACCCGCGGGAAGCCAGCCGAATCACCAAACTTGTGGGCAAGCTCAATGGTGGGATCAAAATCAGTAATCTCACAGCCCACCGTAATGAGCCCGCGGACTCCCACCTGGTACGCGCGATGGAGCTGTTCCTCAAGGGGAAGCTTGACGCCGCCAGCTTTGGGGATTTCCCACTCCCCAATGGGCAGATGCGTGTGATTATCGAGCACAGGACCAGCTAGAGCCGCAGGGGGCTCGGGCCAGTTCCGAGGCTTTTTCCTACTCATCTTCTACTCCACCGTCATACATCTCATCTGCGTCCAGGGTTTCCTCGTTAAGCTCCCCCGCTTCGGCCAGGGCAGGTTCATCCTGGGGCAAGTCACTCTTGGCGATCTCACGCTCGTGCTTGCGCTTCAACTGGCGTTGCCTGGTTTTCCGCTCAAAAACAATCAAAGCTATCAGTAGCAATAACGCGAGGGCGCTGGTGAGTTGTCCCGCCCGCAATCCGATAGGCGTGAAACTCATGTGCACCTGGTTATCACCCGCTTGCACCGGAATCAGCATGAGCGAATCATCGAAAGGCTCTATCTTTACATTCTGCCCGTTAACTGTAGCTTCCCAACCCGGATCGTAAATATTACTTACCAGCAAGTAGCCTGCCTGGGGTGCGTTGATGCTCAAATCCATAGAACGACCGCCCCGCTCAATCTTCACGGGGGTGGCTTTCGCCTTCGCAACGGCACTTTCATAAACCGAATCATTCATTACGCCGGCTTCGACGCTAACCGTGCCGGACTTGTCTTTCTCGGTCTTGAACTCCACTCGACCGGTATCGCCCGCGTGCAAAACGCCCAAGTCAACCAGACCATTCTTTTGGGTACTTACCTGGACCTTCTGTTCATTCCCGGTGTAAACCGAAACGTTTTGCACCTTCACCGTTCCAGACTTGTAGGCGAGGAAGTAGTGGCCATCCTTTTGCGCTGTAACCCTCACGTTTGCAACGGCCTGTCCGGAAGAAGATTCAAACTTGACCTGCTGACCAAAAGGCTCGTTAGATTGCTCAGACACCGTGCCCGTGGTAGCTGAGAACTCTGCCTTCACCGTCTCATACAGGCCGGAGGTGCCAAACGCAGCCTCGTACATCCTCGCCTGATTGGTAAGGAATCCCTCGGCTCCGGTTTTGAAATCTTTGGCCGCGCTATCAACCAGGAACGCATTAGGCAGGGCGTCCGCGTTCTCGTAAACATTGAGACTGGTCGATTCGAAGTAGGTCGGGTAGTCAATCAACTGCCCGCGCTCTTTGTCGCTGGCCATCACATATTTCACGCCCAGGAAGGTATCGAGCGGTTTAGCCGGATTGTAAGCGTAGGAGTTAATGCCGTTAGTGGATAGGCCAACGTCCTCCATGAGTTTCAACTGCGCCTGGCTGAATGAAGAACCAAACAGCGTGACACCGTCATAGCCGTAGAGGAATGCGTCGTTATAGGTCTTGCGATTAGCGAGCTCCGCCCGCGGATACCCGTCATTGTCAGTCTTGATCTTAGCGGCAACCTCGCGCACATCCCGGGGGAAGTCGCCCGCGGCATAGCCGTCGCGATTGCCAAATACCTGCCCGTCTCGCACATCTTTAATGCCCACAATTGATGAAGCCAGTAGCTCCATTGAGACCAAGCCGATCATGGTTGCCACTGCAACGCTCCGCGCGGCAAACACTCGCGGCGACTTCCTCAGTTTCAAGGTGATTTCTTCTCGCCTAGATACAGCCGCAAGAACCGCCACGTACAGCGCGCTAACCGCGATGGTCGCGACCATCGAACGCGCGGTCACAGCCTCTTTATCGATTCGATACATGACCAGGGCGAGCAGACCTATTCCGGATGCGATCTTCGCCAGTGGAAGCGGCTCGGTTTTGAGCGCACGGAAAGCGTCGGCAGCCATTACCACAAGGAGGAATACCGCGGTGAATGCAAACCGGTGGTTCAACTGGTTCGGGTAGTGCATTCCGTGCCAGAAGAAGTTCAACGAGTTGACCGACAAGCTGAGCGCCATGACGGTCAACAGAATTCCGTTAGCAACCTTCACCTTTACGGAAATACTTCGAGTCAGGAAGTAGGCCGGGATCAGCAACAAAACAAGGGTTCCCGCGTAAATGTTCGGAAGACCCTCGCGCACAGCGGGTGCGGACAGGAACATTTGGCGCCCAAGCAAATCAATGGGCGAATACATGAAGTCCACTTTGTCTGGCCACGCATCACCGTATGCCGACGTGTGTTGCAACTTCAAATAGACCGGGATTAACAGCGCGGAGGCCAGCGCAGCCCCGAACACGGACGCCCCACCAAACAGGATCGCTTTAGCCACCTGATCTCGCCAACGTTTGAACGGAACGTTCTCAACCAGAAGGACCAGGAAATACAGGGCGATAAACAGGACGGCGAAGAACGCCGCGTAATAATTTACGAAGAGGGTTATGGCCGTGAAAATCACGTAGGGAACAAGCCGCTCATGCTTGACGATCAACCACGCGCCGTAAGCGAGGAGAGGCAACATGATCTGCACGTCCAGCCACATTATGTTCCAAAAGTACGCGAGCGTGAACGAAGAGAGCGCGTATCCGAGGGAGAACAAGACGGCAACCCACGGGGTGTGAGCGCGGCCTCGACGCAGGAAGAAATAGCTGGTGTAGCCCGCCAAGCCCGTTTTCAAAACGACGTCGAACAGCACAAAGTTAGACAGTTGCGAGGCGGGGAACAACAAAATGAGCAGGTTTATTGGACTTGCCAAGTAGTAGGCGAAGAGCGAAAGGAAGTCGGTACCCAAGCCTCCTCGCCACGAATACATAAGAGTCTCAAAGTTTGACAGCTTGCGCTGATATTCAGCGAGGAACGGCGCGTACTGATGGTACAGGTCGATAGTGAGGATGTGCCGGTTGCCGCTGGGCCACACCCCCGACACCTGAAACGCGATGAAAATGATCAGTGCCGGAATGACGAACGCGGCAATACCCGGACGATTCTTAGAAGCAAACCAGGCTTTCGGATTCAATAGCGCGTCCCTAAACCTACGCACCCTGCTTGGCGCCGTAGCTTCGACTGTTGCCGATTGTTCAGACGCGTCTACGGGCTGGGTACCCTGCTCACTCTGCTCCGAATGCGCTACCGGCACGCCCTCAGGTTCCGCGTCCTGGGGCGCTGCGTCCTGGAGCGCTGCGTCGTCCGGCATAAAAATCTCCTCGCTCATCACTACACTGCGACAACAGTATTTTGGCAGACTTGCGCCCTATCAGCACCTACCTGCCTTAACACCGGCCTCCATATAAGCGTTTGGGGAGGGCAGCGCCACGCACTGCCCTCCCCAATAACATCGCTTTAGGAGATTACTCCCATTCGATTGTTGCCGGCGGCTTCGACGTCACATCAAGCACAACACGGTTGATTTCCGGGACCTCGCTGGTGATTCGCATCGAAATGCGATCCAGTACATCGAACGGCACGCGTGCCCACTCGGCGCTCATGGCGTCCTCAGAAATGATCGGGCGCAGAACAACTGGGTGACCGTACGTGCGCTGATCGCCCGTGACACCCACGGACCTTACATCAGCAAGCAGAACAACCGGGCACTGCCAAATAACTTCATCAAGGCCGGCATTCGTTAGCTCCTCGCGCACAATGTAGTCAGCTGCGCGCAGAACATCCAGACGCTCCCGAGTCAGCGCGCCAACCACGCGCACGCCCAAGCCGGGGCCGGGGAACGGCTGGCGCTTCACCATAGAGGCCGGCACCCCAATCTCGAGGCCAAGCTCGCGAACCTCATCCTTAAAGAGGGCGCGCAACGGCTCAACCAGCTCAAAGTTCAAATCCTCAGGCAGGCCGCCCACGTTGTGGTGCGACTTGATGTTCGCCGACCCTTCGGCTCCAGACTCGACCACATCCGGATAGATTGTGCCCTGGACGAGGAACTTAACTTCCTCCCCATCGCGATCAGCTTCTGCCACGAACTTCTTCTGCGCATCCTCGAACACGCGAATGAACTCGCGGCCAATGATCTTGCGCTTCTGCTCCGGTTCGGTGACGTCCTTCAACGCGTTCAAAAAACGTTCGGACTCATCAATCGTGACCACACGGATACCCATCGTGGCTGCGTAGTCACGCTCAACCTGCTCACGCTCACCCAGACGCAACAGGCCATGGTCCACGAAGAAACAGGTGAGCTGATCGCCAACAGCCTTGTGTACAAGCGCTGCCGCAACCGAAGAATCCACGCCGCCAGAAAGCGCACAAATCACGCGCGCAGAACCAACCTGCTCGCGGATCTTCTGAATCTCACTATCGACAATCGAGGCCGCGGACCACTCGCCCTCAATACCGGCAATATCGCGCAAGAAACGCACAATCTGATCCTGACCGTGCTCGGTGCGACGGATCTCCGGGAGCCACTCCACGCCGTACAAGCCGCGAGCTACATCCTCGGCTGCCGCAATCTGCGACTTCTCCGTGCTTGCGCTCACGCGGAACCCATCGGGGAGCTCCTCGACGCGGTCAGTGTGAGACATCCACACATCCTGGTCGCCATCAGCACCAAGCAGTTTCGAATCCGAAACCGTCACAGTTGCGCGGGCGCGACCATTTTCAGGAACATCTCCGGGGGTAACCACACCACCCAAGGCATCCATCATCACGTGGAAGCCCGACGAAATAGCAAGAACTGGAACCCCAGAATTAAGAATGTCCGCGTCAAACTTGACGTGCGCGGACGACGGACCACCAGAAAGAATAATCGCAGCAGGATTTTTTTCACGGATCTGCTGCGCACTATAAGTCTGGGGAACAATCTCGGAGTAAACATGGGCCTCACGGACGCGGCGGGCAATCAGCTGCACGTTTTGTGCACCCAGGTCGACCACCAGAACCGGGCGATTCTTCATTTCATTTGCGTTAGTCACAGCTAAATTCTACCGCGCAAAATTTGCCTTCTGTCACCACGTCCAAAATTTAGGGCAGAATATTAGACATGGCACACAAGAAGTCGGCAACGTCGCTTTCAGAAGTCTTCATCCGCAAATGGGGCACGCGCAAGCTCAAATCCCTTACAAAAACCGAAAAACAAGCCATCGACGCCATCAATCACGACTTCCTTCAAGCCGCCAACGAAGCCGCGACCGCTGCGCACTGCCCCGACACAGCGTGGTTAATATCTCTTTGGACCAGCCCTCGCGACCTCGGAAAACGAAAAGGTCCAGACCTACCTGACCTTGACCTGGTACTCGCCGCTATCAACATCATTGAAAACGAGTACACCAACCGCACGCGCACACTACCGCGCCGCAAAATTCGCGAACCACTTGCACGCATGTGGCAGGCCCACGAGGCCCGAAAAACCAATCCAAACTGGGAAAAACTTACCGACAGCAAATCCCGCTGGTACACCACCGAAGACCTGCAACAGTGGTACAACAACGTAGAAGAGGGCGCCAAGAACCTTACCGTTTTACCCACCCGCACCTACCCGCATGCGTTTGTGCAAGCCGTGGCGTGGGTGGAGGCGTGGGACGAGTTCCTTAAACTGCGCGGCCACATTGGTGAACGCTTCTCGCTCCGTGAAGAACTGACCCGCCTGCACAACTGGCCCGGAGACCAGTGGAACACTGGGGATGACTACGAATCCGCTCAAAACCGCTTCCACCGTCGGCTCGCCAAAGCGCAAAAGCGCGTTGCCGACCCGCTGCGAGACCAGGTGCTTCGCCGTGCCCTCTATCTGCGTGAAGGTCTGCTCACCGAACCCGTTGATCCTCTCGAATGGTTCCTGGCCTCCGCCTCATACACGGCTATCAACCCCGGCGTCATGATTCCGTGGACGCAAAAGGACTACAACGCCCTCGGCGATCTGGTTGATAGCTTCGAGAACATGCGCCTGCGTTCCAAACGCAAGTCGTTCGAGGCCAAGAAGTCGGACCTCAAACTAAAACTGACGTCCATTGACGAAAATGAACTAACGTGGGTATGCGGACCGCAACAAATGATTGACCTGGATGAGGACGTCGTGGCTGCCCTCCCTCCCGGATGCGCAGTGAAGCGGCTTATCGTCTCACGCAAGCACCCAATCGGGCCGGACTGGATGGTCTACTGGGTTGAATCTGAAGATGGCGGCGCCAAACCTATCCTCAACCTCGTTGAAACTGCGAAGTTGCGCCCGCCAATCCTTTTCGTCTCAGATGGCACGCCCGCGAACCTTGCCTCGCTGGTATCTGAACACCTTGATAGCGCCTTCACTATCCCCACCCACCCGCTGAGCGTGTGGAACAAACCCGACCACCCATTCTGAAAAATATCTGCCGCGCGTTGACGTACAGTTTAGGTGCAGACCGTAAGTTTGAACTTCGCACAATAAAGCCCCTGTGACTAAATAAGGAGTAGCACGTGAGCCTCACGATTGGAGTTGACGTAGGCGGCACGAAGATCGCCGCAGGCCTTGTTAATGAAGAAGGTGAAGTTCTGCGCACGGAAGTTATACAGACTCCTGCGCAAGAAGTTGACGCAACCGCGAGCGCAATCGCCACGCTGGTTGCAAAGCTGCGTGAGGGCGAGGAAGTAAGTGCCGTTGGTATTGGAGCCGCAGGTTTTTGCGACGCCGCGCGCACTTCGGTTGTGTACGCGCCAAACTTGGCGTGGCGCAACGAGCCGCTGGCTTCAAAGATCACGGAGGCAACAGAGCTTCCCACTGTGGTCGAAAACGACGCAAATGCGGCGGCATGGGGCGAGTTCCGTTTCGGAGCCGCCCGCGACGCGAAGAACGCGATTGTTATCACGCTAGGTACTGGCATTGGTGGCGGCATCATCGTTGATGACAGGCTGGTGCGCGGTTATCAAGGCTTCGCCGGCGAGGTTGGCCACATGCAGGTCAAGGCCGGAGGACGTCGCTGTGGCTGCGGTAATCGAGGTTGCTGGGAACGCTACGGTTCGGGCACGGCTCTCGTACACGAAGCTCGCGAAATCGCCACTGTTGCACCCGCGTCTGCGGTGCGACTGCTAGAAATGGCTGACGGTAACCCGCAGCAGATCACCGGGCAGATGGTTACGGCCGCTGCGAAAGAAGGCGACCCGGTTGCGCTCGACGTGGTTGAAACCATTGCGGAGTGGGTGGGCCGCGGGCTTGCTGACCTCTGTGCCATCCTCGATCCGGAAATGATCGTGCTAGCCGGCGGCGTCGCCTCTGCGGGAGAGTTGTTGCGTGCGCCCGTCCAAAAGTCGTTCGAAAAGAACCTTACTGCCCGCCTGTACCGCCAGCCTGCCCAGATCACACTGGCTGAGCTTGGCGTTCCCGCTGGCCTAATCGGCGCCGCCGACCTGGCTCGCCAATCGGGTTAGCATCAAAGTCGCTCAAATAGAGGGGCGCGGTGAACTATCCTTACGGACTCGGTTCACCGCGCTCCCCTTTTACTATTCGTGTTGCCAGGCTCTCCACAAGGAAGCGTATTCGCCGCCGCGAGCTACAAGTTGATCGTGTCTGCCGAGCTCCACTATGCGTCCGTCCACCATCACCGCTACGCGGTCCGCGTCGTGAGCCGTATACAGCCGGTGCGCGATCGCAACGACGGTTCGCCCCTCCAACGCCTTCCCAAGGGAACGCTCCAACTGCCTTGCCGCCGTTGGATCCATCAGCGAGGTAGCCTCGTCAAGAATCAAAGTGTGCGGATTCATGAGGACAATACGGGCAAGCGCTAACTGCTGGGCCTGCGCTGGGCTGAGTGTCAGAGCGCCCGAGCCGACCTTGGTGTCCAACCCATCCGATAGCTCCTGTACCCAGCTGGCCGCCCCCATGCTTTTTAGGACATGCCACATCTGTTCAACCGTGGCGTCCGGTTTTGCGAGCCGGAGGTTGTCCGCGATCGTGCCGACAAATACGTGGTGCTCCTGCGTCACCAGGGCCACGTTCTGGTGCAGCTCGTTTTCCGTGAGTTCAACTAGAGGAACTCCTCCAACCGTTACCGACCCGGAGGTGGGCGGGTGAATACCTGCAATCATCCGGCCGAGTGTGGACTTGCCCGCACCTGACGGGCCCACGATTGCGAGGGTCTCACCCGGCCTCAGCTCTAAATCAACCCCGTGCAAAACGGGATGCCCCGGTCGGTACTCAAAGCTCACCTCGTGCGCGCTTACCGCCGTCGAGGTAGGCTGCTTGCCCGACGCGACCCTGTCCGATTCCACCTCGTCCACGCCAAAAATACGGGCCAACGAGGTTGCCGCACTTTGAAGTACATCCACCCAGAACGAAAGCTCACCGAGCGGATGCGAAAGCTGAACTCCGTACAGCGCGATCGTGGTTACCACGCCCAGCGTGGCGTAGCCGTTTGGAATCGCCCATGCTCCGGCCATCGCCACCAACAGCGCCGGGGTTTGCAGGAAGAAAATGACTGCGCTTAGCAAGAAGATGCGCAGGTAAGCGGTGTAGCGCTCCAGATTCCAAATCTGGGTGATGGCCACGTCCAGGATGTTATTTCTGACCCGGCGCAAGTCGAGCGCGTCAACCGTGGAATGCTGTTCAACCGTCTCGGTGGTAATGCCGGACAGCGTTGCCCACTGCGCGGACTCCGCCTGATATCCCGGCACAGCACGGCGCAAGTACCAGCGCACTATGAACATTAGAGGAATCAGCGGAACCAATAGCAATAGCGCCAACATGGGGGCAAGCAAAAACGCGGCTACGTAGGTGACTAGCGCAGTTAGCACGATCATAATAATGCGGTAGATTCCGCGCTGGACCAGGTACTGAATGCGGTCAATATCGTGGGTTGTACGCCCAATCAGGTCTCCCGTACCTGCCGCTTCCACAACGGACAGAGGCATGTGGGTAACCGAATTCACCAGATCCTCGCGAAGCTGGGCAAAAACCGCCTGGCCGAACACGCGCGAGAAGTACTCGCCCAAATAAGTCAGCAACAACTGTGCGGCCACCAGCACCCCAATAATGATGAGGTAGCGTGTCACTTCCGCGCGAGTAGTCCCCGCCACGATCAGATCCAAAAGCCTACCGATGAGCCACGGGGTTGCCACCACGATTAGAGACGCCACAACTTGGAACACCAAGACCGTGGCAATTAGCTTGGGGAACCGGCGGATAACAGCCCAAAACCTCGAGATCACCTGCGGGCGAGCGGCAATAGGAAGCTTCATTACTCTCCTCCCTGAGCGCGCTGAACAACCTTTTGATACTTAAGACCGCTCTCCTCGCGCCTTAGCGCGCGATCCAGCAGTTCATCGTGAGATCCGCGAGCCACTTCCTTGCCGTCCTCACCAATAAACACAACCTCGTCACACTGTTCTAAAACCAATGGGGAGGAGGTTACTAGCACCGTGGTGAGCTGCTGGCGCCGCGAGCGCAACCGGCTGGCAATCCGCGCCTCTGTATGCGAATCCACCGCGGAGGTAGGCTCGATTGCGATTAGCACATCCGCGTTTGTCGCGAGGGCACGCGCAAGTGCAACGCGCTGGCGTTGCCCACCAGAGAGCGTGCGGCCCTTCTCTGCCACTGCTCCGTTCAACGCCCCAGGAATGGAATCCAGCACGTCTTGAGCGTCCGCAGTCCACATAGCGTCCAGCAGAGCCTCATCCATCGCATGCTCCCCCACCTCAACTTCGGGGCGCTCCTCGCGAATCCGGCTATCCAGATAGGTCTCAAAAATCGTGTTCTGCACCGTCAGCGGCTCGCGCATATCTGCCCGATCAGCCAACAGATTATCTCGCAAGCTTCCCCTAAACAGGTGGTCGTGTGCCGACGCCAGGACGATGTGCTTGCGCACCTCATCTACCGGGCGATCACGCAAATCATCTTTGCCAATAAATACCGGGTTCTCGTCGTCTACCCGACAAAGCCTTGTAGCCAGTTGCGCGGAAACATCCGGATTAGCAGCAACCAGTGCGGTAATAGCGCCGCCCTTCACCTCTACGCCGCTGATACCGTCGCGCAGAGATTGCAGATACCGGCTGTCCGCTGAACAAGAACTCGCTTCGTTTTCCGAGTTGTTGTCCACGTTCTCATTAGCGTCCGTCCGATCCTGCACGCTCGATTTCAGCTCCTGCACGCGAGCCACCTTGCGCAGTCCCACCCACGCACGCGTGCCCACCTGCATCGCTCCTACGATTATGAACAGCGGGGTGGCCAAGTACCCGGCAAAACCGTAAAAAGCGATCATCTCTCCGGCAGATAGCTGGCCTTCAAAAACCAAGAACGCTGCGATTGCCACTACCGCGAGAGCGAATGCGTGCGGGACTCCCTGCGATGCGGCGCTTAGCAAAGCCTGCGGGCGGGCAGCGTGAATCCCTCGACGACGAACCTCTTGCGACAACTCCCTGTAGCGCTCGTTGAATACGTCTTCCCCTCCAATTCCGCGCAAAACTCGCAGACCGGTCACAACATCCGTGCCGATATTAGTGAGGTCGCCTTGCGCATCACGCTGGGATTGCTGGCGCTGCTCGAGCGGTTTTATAAGCAAAGAGAGACCGCCAACCACCACCGGCATTCCGATCAGCACCACTAGCCCCAAGGGAACTGAGACAGAGAACATCAGAGCGGCAATCACGACTGTTGTAATCAGGGACGCTGCCAGATCTGAAATGTAAGCAAAAAGTGCGCCAATATGGTTGGAGTCGGTTGTTATCGTGGCAATAATGTCTCCGGTTGCCATGTCTGTTTCTGTTTGCCCGCGCCGGTTTGTCACGTGATACGAGGACATTCGTGCACTTCCAGCTTGGGCTTGAAACCAAGTTCCGATCTCGAATACTTGGTACAACCCCGAGAACACGGTTGCGATTAGAATCAGCGAGAAGAAAACCACCGCGGGGCGAATAAGGTGGCTACCCAAGCCCATATCCAGGCCGGCATCCAGAAGGAGCCCGAGCGCCCAAGCCAACAGAGCTGAAGACACCTGCGACAGGGTTGCCACCAATGTGGCGCCAAGAAGCAACCACTTATTCTTACGTAAGAGTCCTAACAAGATCCGCCTAGGCGAGGCCTCCATATCCACAGGATCACCCAATGGAGGGCGCAAGAAAGACGGCCACCAGCCAGGCTCTTTTGCCACCGTGGGAAGCTCAATACCGTTCCTACTGGCAAGACCCCGGCTTATGGCCTCGTGCCTTTCGTTAAAACTCATGTTGTGCACCCGCGTAACGTTACATCACGAGTGCTATGTATTCACTACTCAAATGCGACTTTGGTGCCTTGAGACATTTTTGACTCTACTTTCATGGTTGTTTTTAACTACCATTGGAAAGAGCCATAAAAATATTCTGAAGGAGATAGTTTTGGCACGCACACTTTTCGTTGCCTCGCCAGAGCCTCGCACCGGTAAACCAATGGTGACCATCGGGCTGGCTTCATTTTTTATTGAAAAAGGTATGAAGGTTGGCCTCCTGCGCCCCATTGTGCGAGACCGATCCACAGACGCGATGCTGAACATCTTCAACAACGGCACCGTCATTTCTGGACCTGCCGTTGGCGCCCTCACCTATGACGAGTACATTGCGGACCCTGATTCCGCTTTGGAAAGCATTGTGCGAACACACCGCAAGCTTTCTGAAAACGTTGATGTTGTCATAGTTTCAGGTTCCGATTTTGAAGGCGTCGTTGGTTTTGACGAGTTTGAGTTCAACTGCCGAGTAAGCGCCAACATTGGGGCACACATGGCCGTTGTTCTATCCGGTATTGACCGCACCCCAGAAGACGTGATGGATGCCGGACGCCTAGCCGTGACTACGGCTCGCCAGGAGTTCGCCCACGTGGCGGGTGTGGTTATAACGCGCGTTCCAGAGGAAAATGCGGATGACTACCGCCGCAAGGTGGAGAAGATCCCCACCTACGTGATCCCGGAAGACCCGTTGCTTACCGCCCCTCGAGTCATCGACATCATGAACTCCACCAACGCCACACTGGTAAATGGTGACCGCGCAAACCTGCTTCGCGAAGCCGAAAACGTCCTCATTTGCGGCATGAACTCCACGCACGTACTTGAGCGACTACAAGATGGTCAGATCGTTATTGCCGCAGCGGATCGCCCTGAGCTTTTGATGACCGTTGCCGCAGCTCACGCGGTTGAGGGCAAGCCGAGCCTCGCCGGCCTCATTCTAAATGGCGGTTTTGAACTGTCTGAACAAGTGATGGACCTGGTTGGCAAACTCGTTCCGGACCTGCCGATTATGACGGTTTCTACCGGCACTTTTGAAACCGCGGACAGGGTTTCGCGCACCCGCGGCCCCGTGCATCTGCACACCCCTCGCAAACTTGAGCGCGCTATCGAACTGGTTCGCAAATCGATCAATCCGGCCGCAATGGAAGCCATTTCTGAGGCTCCTGGCACCGCGCACGTCACTCCGCTCATGTTCCAGATTGACCTGCTTGAAAAGGCTGCGGCCAAACGCATGCGCATAGTCTTGCCCGAGCCCGAGGATGATCGCATTTTGCACGCTACCGACACGATTGTGCGGCGTGGCGTTGCCGACGTGATTCTGATTGGCGATGAGGAAGCGATCCGCGCCCGTGCGGGCGAGCTGGGCGTCGAACTGGCAAACACACAAATCGTGTCGCCGCAAGATCCGGAATTCTTGGAAAAGTATGCGGCCGAGTTTGCCCGCCTGCGCGCAAAGAAGGGCGTGACCTTGGAACAGGCGCGCGAGAAGGTTCAAGACGTTTCCTACTTTGGCACCATGATGGTGCATATGGGGGATGCGGACGGCATGGTTTCAGGCGCTGCCCACACCACGGCTCACACCATTGTGCCGTCGTTCCAGATCATCAAGACCAAGCCCGGCACCTCGATCGTGTCTTCCACTTTCCTCATGCTGATGAAGGATCGCGTACACGTTTACGGCGACTGCGCTGTGAATCTGGACCCGTCGGCCGAACAACTTGCCGACATCGCGATCTCATCCGCTGAAACAGCCGCCCAATTTGGGGTGGAGCCTCGCGTTGCGATGATCTCCTACTCCACCGGCACGTCCGGCCACGGCCCGGACGTGGACAAGGTTCGTGAAGCCACCGAACTCGTGCGCCAAAAGGCACCCGGCCTTGCCGTTGATGGCCCGCTTCAGTTTGACGCGTCCATCGATCCGGTAGTTGCCTCGCAGAAGATGCCAAACTCGGACGTAGCCGGCAAGGCCACCGTGTTTATCTTCCCCGACCTCAACACCGGTAACACCACGTATAAAGCCGTGCAGCGTTCCTCCGGCGCTGTTGCCGTGGGCCCCATCTTGCAGGGCCTCAACAAGCCGGTTAACGACCTTTCGCGTGGCGCCCTCGTGGAAGACATCATTAACACGGTTGCAATCACCGCCGTGCAAGCCCAAAGCATCAACAACGAGCAGAACTAGACAGGAAGCAACCAATGAGTGAAACTCCTCCCCGGGTGCTTGTTATCAACTCCGGATCCTCATCGCTCAAATACCAGCTGGTAGAGCCCGAAGATGGCGTCTCCATCGCCTCGGGTATCGCTGAGAGAATCGGCGAACCCGTGTCTCACACCGAACACCGATTCGGAGACAAAGAGGTTGCGATGGACCAGCCGATCCTCGACCACACCGCAGCACTGCGCGAGGCCCTGCGCCTGTTCGACCAGGTTGGACCAAAGCTCGAGGAAGCCAATATCGTGGCAGTTGGACACCGCGTGGTCCAAGGTGGCAGGTACTTCTCTGGCCCCGCCCTCATAGACGACCAAACGCGCAACCTAATCGACCAGTTGTCCCCATTAGCCCCGCTACACAACCCCGCCCACCTAAAGGGCATTGACGTAGCGCGAAAGATGCTTCCAGACGTTCCTCACGTGGCGGTTTTCGACACGGCGTTCTTCCAGTCTTTGCCCGACGAGTCGGCAACCTACGCGTTGGACAAGGAAACCGCGGACAAGTACTCGATCCGCCGCTACGGCGCGCACGGGACCTCGCACCAGTACGTCTCTGGCCGAGTCCATGACCTGCTGGGCCGTAAACGTATCCGCCAAATCGTGCTCCACCTGGGCAACGGCGCGTCCGCTTCCGCAGTTGTAAACGGCGAGGCCGTAGACACCTCGATGGGCCTAACCCCTCTCGAGGGCCTTGTGATGGGCACGCGAACCGGTGACATCGACCCGGCGGCTGTGTTCCACCTCATGCGCAACGGCGGCATGAAGATCGATGAGATCGACACTTTGTTTAACAAGCGCTCCGGTCTGAAAGGCCTTACCGGCGACAATGACATGCGTAGCGTTCGCGCCCGCGCAAACGCGGGAGACAAGGAAGCCCGTCTTGCCCTAGACGTCGTACTGCACCGCCTGGTCAAGTACGTTGGCGCCTACGCTGCCGAAATGGGCGGCCTGGACGTTCTCACGTTCACCGCAGGCATTGGCGAAAACGACTCGGCTCTCCGCCAGGAACTGTGCGACAAGCTGAAGATGTTCGGCATCACGCTGGATCCGGTTGCAAACGTTTTGCGCTCAAAGGATCCGCGCACAATCTCGGCCTCCGACTCGAAGGTGCGAGTAATGGTTGTGCCTACAAACGAGGAGCTAGCCATCGCCCAACAAGCGATGTCGCTGCTTGACTAAAACATTGTGGCGCCCCGCTCTCGCGAGGAATCGACCGAGCTGTTCGGTTTTCTTCGCGGAGCGGGGCGCCATTTCAATTTGGGCTCTAAAATCGTAATCAGGGATAACCAAGCCCTGCTTTACCTGCCATTCGTGAAGGAAAAACATGTACGACTTTCACTCCCCCATCGCAAACGGGTTTGCCCGTGTAGCGGCCGCCAACATCCCCATCAAGGTTGGGGATCCCGCCGCGAACGCGATCAGCATCATTGAAGCCGCCAACCTGGCGAGCGAAGCCGGAGCAAGCGTAGTCGTGTTTCAAGAGCTCACGCTGGTAGGAGTAACGGCAGACGATCTGCTGTTCCAAGACACAATGCACGAGGAATGCGAAACTGCAATAGAGACCATCAAGCAGGCTTCCACCGAATGGCCACTAGTAGCTCTGTTTGGGACGCCCCTGCGGGTAAGCGGCAAGATTCTGAACGCCGCAATCGCGGTCACGCGCGGCCAAATAGCAGGAATCTGGTTTGATCCTATTCAAAACGCCCCGATGCGAAAGCGCTGGTTTAGTTCCCACTCTGATGCCTCCCCCGCCTACTCGGTCATATTGGACCAGCCGCTATTTGTTGCGGGCGAGATACCTCTGACGACCCTGGATCTCCCCGGCCTATCTATCGGTGTGCAATTGCACGAACCAGTCGACTACCAGATGCAAGCAAAGCGCGGAGTGAGCCTAGTTGCGAGCTTGGGAGGAGCACCCGCGTTTGCAGGAACTGCACGGCATCGTTTGGCCCGGGCACGTGAGGCCTCGCGAACCGCAAGACTCGCGGTTGTGTATGCGGGCGCAGGCGAGGGAGAGTCCACAACCGATTACGCGTGGGACGGGCAGGCTTTCATCGTGGAGGCCGGCGAGGTACTGGCACAAAACGACCGGTTCAGATCCGGCGTGCGCCTCACTTATGCCGATATTGATCTAGCTCGACTACAGGCAGAGCGCAAGGTTTTAAACCCGACGCAAGAAGAAATGTTTGCCAGCCAACAGGTGCGGGTGCAACCGCGGGGCGACTGGACGCTAGAGCGCAGGCTCCCCCGCTTCCCGTATTTGGATACGGATCCACGGCTTTGGGAGTCTGACCTGGAGGACATGTTTGACCTGCAGGTCCAGGCCTTGATGCGCAGACTTGAGGCCACCGGAAACCCGCACCCGGTTATCGGCATCTCGGGCGGGCTGGATTCAACGCATGCCCTCCTCGTGTGTGTTGAGGCTATGGAGCGCATGGGCCGCCCCCGCACCGACATTTTGACCTTCACCATGCCGGGCTTTGCCACCACCTCGCATACGAAGAACAATGCGACGAAGCTGTGCGAAGTTCTAGGCACAACGTTTGAGGTGATCGATATTCGCGATACCGCCCGCCAAATGCTTGCCGACATGGGGCACCCGTTTGGACGCGGCGAAGAAGTGTATGACGTGACGTTTGAGAACGTGCAGGCGGGCCTGCGCACTGATTTCTTGTTCCGCATTGCCAACGGCAGGCGCGGCCTGGTGATCGGTACGGGCGACTATTCGGAGCTCATGCTCGGGTGGTGCACGTTTGGCGTTGGTGACCACATGTCGCATTACAGCGTAAATCCGGGCGTTCCAAAAACGCTTATGCAGCATCTGATCCGTTGGATTATGGCCTCGAATCGTTTTGGCGAGGACGTAAATGACACGCTGGATTCGATTTTGAATACCGAAATTACGCCGGAGTTGATCCCCACGCGCGAAGGCGAAGAGGCCCAGTCTACGCAGGCAATGATCGGCCCCTACTCATTGCAGGATTTCAACGCCTACTACCTGGTTTACCTGGGTCTTTCCCCGGAATTCACGGCATTTCGCGCCTTGCATGCTTGGAGCAACGCAGACGAAGGCGTTTGGCCCGCCGGTTTAGAAGCAACGGATCGCGCAGAGTTTGACCTTCAGCAGATCCTCACGTGGCAGCGCGTATTCCTGCGTCGCTTCTTCACAAACCAGTTCAAGCGTTCCACGCTGGCAAATGGCCCGCGCGTACTAGAAGGCGCGAACCTGTCGCCTCGTGGTGGCCTGATGCTCGCATCTGATCTCTCGCCCGCGCCTTGGCTTGCACGTATAGACAAGTTGGCTGATAGCCTCGGCATCGAACTAGAAAAGAGGTAGCCGTGACCGTACTGCTATTGATTTTTGGGGGCCTTTTCATAATGGCCGCTACCCTCGGCGTGGCTTTGATTGCGAGCATTGTGAAAGAGGATGCCTGGCAAGGCTCCGCCTTGCGTTTGCCCGTGCGGTCGGATGATACCGAGGTGGTTCGCCACGTGCACCGCGCGTCCTTGCCGATTCTGGGGGCCCTCGTGTTCATTGCTCTGGCTCACGGAGCCACCTTGCTGATCCTAGCTTTCTACCCTTCGGTGACCGTAGCCGTGAAAGTGGCGGTCATCGTCGCGGGCCTCGTAACCGTTGGAGGGTTGGCCGCCACGATCATCTCTTATGCAAAACACCCACACGTGAAGCGCTGAACCACGTTTGTAGTTTTGCTCCGAGGCCACTTGAATGGCCTCGGAGCAAAATCATTTTGGACTAATCTTGTACGGGTTTGCGCTCTTCAAGCACAACCGTAGAGACGATGACCAGAACGCCTCCGATAGGCAAGATCACGATGGGCGCCAGCAGGGACGTTGCGACAACCGCTTGGCCTAGAAGCGGTGGCAACAGCAGGAATGACAGGCGCATGAGCCAGGAGACAATCATAAGGCCAACCCCCGGTTTCAATCCGGGGACGTCGTCTGCGGCGTTCATTGCCAACGGAACGGTGGTGGCAGCGCCAAAGCCCGCTGCGGCGAAGGCAATGACGGTGACGAAGATGTTTTGGAATAGGAGGGCCGCGCTCATACCAACAATGATGAGAGTGCCACCCATCAAAATGGTGCGCTTCGCGCCAAGCTGATCAACAAACCTGTCCCCCGTAACGCGCCCCAGGAAGTGGAAAGCAAGCATGCACACGTAGGCTGCGGGAGCGAGGGCCGCGCTGGCCCCCAGGTAGTCACGCATGTAGAGCGTGGACCAAGATTGCGCGATGTCTTCGACGAGCACACCGGAAATCGCTAGAAGTAGCAAAAGCGCAATAACGAGGGGAACAGACCAGTTTTTTGCAGAGAGCCGGTGAATACTGGGTTCGTCTTGATCTTCCCCGTCATGTCCCGGGAGGGTGTGCTTGCTGGCGATGAGGGCAACAATACTGAAGAGGACTCCGGCAAATCCGATGTGGTAGCCGATTGGAACGGCGAGCGCGGTGGCTACCATGGCCATCAGTCCTCCGGTCATTGCGCCCAAGGACCAGGAGGCATGGAAACTGTTAATAATGGAGCGTCCGTAGCGTTTTTGTACGCGCAGGCCGTGCGCGTTTTGACCCACGTCAACGATTGCATCTGTTGCTCCGCCGAGCGCGAAAAGAAGGGCGAATGGGACTACGAGGATAGCTCCCCCACCCTGCGCAACGGCTACCAGGATCGCTGAAAGAGTCAGCGCGATTCCAATCAGGAACGTGCCGTAGGCAGCGACTTTAGCGGAGGTAAAATGCTCCACGAACTTCGCGGCGAACGGTCCACCAATGATGGCGCCTAGCGGGAACGCCGCGATGATGAGGCCATAGCCTCCTGCGGTTAGTTCGAATGCGTCTTTTAGTTCTGGGAACCTCGGCGCGAAGTTTGCAAACAGTGCGCCGTTGGTGAAGAACAGTGCGGTTACGCCCGCACGCGCTCTAGCGACATCAGCAGAAACCAACTTGCCTCGCCCTTTCAAAAGTGGATCTCGGTTGATTGTGCCAAAGTCAGCGCACACTTTCCAACCACCGATTATGCGAGTAAACCGGGCCACACAAATAAAAAGACTCGCGTCCAACCTTGCTGGACGCGAGCCTTTTTCAGCTTTGCTAGTTGGCCTTCGGATGGGTCATGGACGCCACGTCGAGGGCTTCATCAAGCTGTGCTTCGGTGATCTCACCGCGCTCTACGAATCCGAGGTCAATCACGGCCTCGCGAACCGTGATGCCCTTAGCTACGGAATGCTTGGCGATCTTCGCGGCGTTCTCGTAGCCGATGATGCGGTTGAGCGGCGTAACGATGGACGGCGAGGACTCGGCAAGCTCCTTGCAGCGTTCAACGTTTGCGATCAGGCCGTCAACCGTGCGCTTTGCGAGGACGGTGCAGACGTTGCCAACGATGTTGATCGACTCGAGGATGTTGCGAGCCATGACGGGCAGCATCACCAGCAGGTCGAAGTTGCCCTGGGCGCCAGCGAACGCGATCGCCGCGTCGTTACCGATAACCTGGGCTGCAACCATGACGGTGGCTTCAGGAACAACGGGGTTAACCTTGCCCGGCATGATCGAGGAGCCCGGCTGCAGGTCAGGCAGGTGGAGCTCGCCGATTCCGGTGCGCGGGCCGGAGCCCATCCAGCGCAGGTCGTTAGCGATCTTGGTTAGTGACACTGCGATGGTACGCAGGGCGCCGGACAGTTCAACAAGGGAGTCCTGGGCGGCCTGGGCTTCGAAGTGGTTGCTGGCTTCCTTGAATGGAAGGCCCGTGTTCTCGGCGATGAGCTCGATGACGCGCTCGGAGAAGCCGGCCGGCGTGTTGATGCCGGTGCCCACAGCGGTGCCGCCAAGAGGGAGCTCATACAGGCGCGGGAGGGCGGCGTGCACGCGGTCGATGCCGTAGCGAATCTGAGTTGCGTAGCCGGAGAACTCCTGGCCAAGCATGATCGGGGTTGCATCCATCAAGTGGGTGCGGCCAGACTTCACAACGTCCTTGTACTCTTCAGCTTTGGCTTCCAGCGATTTCGCGAGGGTTTCAAGCCCGGGCAGAAGAACCTCATCAACGGCTTGTGCGGCAGCGATGTGGATTGACGTGGGGAACACGTCGTTGGAAGACTGCGACGCATTTACGTGGTCGTTCGGGTGTACCTTGTCGCCCTTGATACGGGTGGCGAGGGTAGAGATGACCTCGTTGGTGTTCATATTCGAGGACGTGCCCGAACCGGTCTGGAAGACGTCGATGGGGAACTCACCGTCGTGCTTGCCGGCAATGACCTCTTCGGCGGCTTCGCGGATGGCGTCCGAGGTGGCCTGGTCGATGACGCCGAGCTCGAGGTTGGCGATAGCGGCAGCGCGCTTCACCTGGCCGAGTGCGGCGATGTGGTGATCGGAAAGTCCGCGCCCGGAGATCGGGAAGTTCTCAACTGCACGCTGTGTTTGTGCAGCGTATAGGGCGTTCTTGGGAACGCGAACTTCACCCATCGTGTCGTGCTCAATGCGGTATTCGATTTCGGTCATTAGTTCTCCTTAATCGTTGATCGCGCGGCGTGCGCGCACTTACTTCTATTGTCTAACACGGGGGCCATGCTGGGGGCGGTTTGCACGCATGCCCAGGCAGGCTGTGCCGTATCGAATATTGGTGAGGAACCTTTAGTGCGGTTCGTAGGGCGCCACCACCATGTCTACGCGTTGGAGTTCTTTGACTTCCAAGTAGCCGGTGGTTGCCATGGTGCGGCGGAGCGAACCGATGTAGTTAACGGTGCCGTCGGCCCGTGAGGAGGGACCGAAGAGGATTTCTTCCATGCTGCCAACCGTACCGACGTGTACGCGGTGTCCGCGAGGAACTTCGGGGTGGTAGGCCTCCGATCCCCAGTGCCATCCGCTGCCGGGGGCTTCTTTTGCGCGAGCGAGGGCTGCGCCGAGCATGACTGCATCCGCGCCGCAGGCGATTGCCTTGGGGAGGTCTCCGGAAAGCCCGATGCCTCCGTCGGCGATGATGTGTACGTACCTACCGCCAGATTCGTCGAGGTAGTCTCGCCTTGCCGCGGCTATGTCTGCGAGCGCTGTTGCCATGGGTGCGTGAATTCCGAGGAGTTGGCGGGTGGAGTGCGCGGCTCCCCCACCAAAGCCAACGAGAACGCCGGCGGCGCCGGTTCTCATGAGGTGTAGGGCGGCGTTGTAGTTTGCTACGCCGCCCACGATGACGGGCACTTCGAGTTCATAGATGAAACGCTTTAGGTTTAGTGGTTGTGCCCTGCTGGATACGTGTTCGGCGGATACCGTGGTGCCGCGAATGATGAACAGGTCTACCCCGGCGTCAACAACGTAGCGCCAGTACTTTTGGGTGCGTTGCGGGGAGAGCTTGCCGGCAACTACAACTCCGGCCTCGCGAATTTGGCTGAGGCGCTCGCCAATGAGTTCAGGTTTTATGGGCTCGGCGTAGATTTCTTGAAGCCGGCGGTTTGAGGCGCGCGCGGGCAGTCCGCGGATTTCCTCGTAGACAGGTTCGGGGTCCTCATACCTGGTCCATAGGCCTTCGAGGTCGAGGACGCCGATGCCACCCAGCTTGCCTAGTGCGATCACGTTTTCGGGGCTCATGGCCGAGTCCATTGGCGCGCCCAGGACGGGAATGTCCACGTTGTACGCGTCGATTTGCCAGGACGTGTTTACGTCTTCGGGGTCGCGCGTGCGCCGGGAGGGGACGATTGCCACGTCGTCCAGCGAGTATGCGCGGCGGGCTTGTTTGCCGCGTCCAATGTTAATCGTCTCAGTCACACTTCCATGATACGAGCCTTACGTGACGCTTGTTGAAATAGTTGTCCGTATGGGCATATAAGCTCTACGTAGTGAAACGTTAAGGAGGATCCATGTCTTGGATTGCCGGCCCGTTCGTGGGTTTTGATACGGAGACTACGGGGGTTATTCCAGGTAGTAGCCGGCTCGTTACAGCCTCGATTATTTTTCGAGGTGAGGACGGCGATGAGGTTTCGAATTGGCTGACTGATCCGGGTGTTGAGATCCCCGAAGCTGCTCAGAAGGTGCATGGGATAAGCACCGCGTATGCGCGCGAGCATGGGCGTCCTTACCCTCAGGTGTTGGAGGAGGTCGCGCAAGTTCTGACCCGCGCGCTCGGCAACGGTATTCCCGTGGTGGCGTTTAATGCAGGGTTTGATCTGGGCCTGATGGAGGCCGAGCTTGCCCGCATGCAACTACCCACGCTAACGCAGCGTTTAGGTGAGATCCGCCCGGTCATTGACCCGCTGGTACTCGATCGCGCACTTGTTCCCAGGCGGCGCGGTAAGCGTACCCTGGCAGACCTGATGGAGGCCTACGGCGTTAGTGCCGATGAGTCTTTGCACGACGCGGAGGTGGACACGCGTGCAACTTTAGATCTGCTGAAGCAAATGATTCGCAAGCACCCTCGCCTGGCCATGTACAGCCTGGACAGTCTGCACGAGTACCAAAAGCAGGCGCACGCGGTTTGGGCCGCTGATTTTGAGGCTTTCTTGCATAGCAAAGGCCGGGAAGCCAATATCAACCGCACCTGGTTGGTTTAGCTTCCCGGCCTGCTTCTACGCTAGTTCAGCTTAGCTACCAAGCGATTCTTTGCCCGCTACCCCTCGTTGATGTGGTAGTTCGGGGCTTCTGACGTGATCTGAATGTCGTGCGGATGCGATTCGCGCAGGCCCGCTGGGGTTACGCGAACAAACCGGCCGTTCTCCTTTAGCTTCGCGATGGTGGGCGCGCCAAGGTAGAACATCGACTGGTGTAGGCCGCCAACCATTTGGTAAATCACTGCGGCTAGCGAACCCGAGTAGGGCACCTGGCCCTCTATGCCTTCGGGAACGATCTTGTCATCCGAAGACACATCCGCCTGGAAGTAGCGGTCCTTCGAGTAGGATTTGCGTCCGCGCGAGCTCATTGCGCCAACGGAGCCCATACCGCGGTAACGCTTGTACTGCTTACCGTTGGTGAATACGAGGTCTCCAGGAGACTCCTCACAACCGGCAAGCATGGAGCCAATCATCACGGTGTCAGCGCCCGCAACGAGGGCCTTCGCGATGTCGCCCGAATATTGCAGGCCACCATCAGCGATGAGCGGCACACCCGCCGGCTTGCAAGCAAGCGATGCCAAGTAGATCGCGGTTACCTGAGGGACGCCAACGCCTGCGACCACGCGCGTGGTGCAAATGGAGCCGGGGCCTACGCCCACCTTCACCGCGTCCACGCCCGCGTCGATCAGTGCCTGTGCGCCTTCGGTGGTGGCAACGTTTCCGCCAATAATGTCGATGCCAGCAAAACGCTCATCGGACTTGATTCGGCGAATCATGTCCAGCGCCAACTGTGCGCCGCCGTTTGCAGTATCAACAACGAGGACGTCTACGCCTGCTTCCGCGAGCGCCACTGCGCGATCCCACGAGTCGCCCCAGTAGCCCACTGCCGCGCCAACTAGAAGGCGACCCTCCGCGTCTTTTGCCGCGTCCGGGTATTGCTCGGTTTTAACGAAGTCTTTAACGGTGATGAGGCCGGCTAGGCGCCCCTGGTCATCAACGATGGGGAGCTTCTCAATGCGATTCTTAGCGAGGAGTGCTTTCGCATCTTCGCGGCCGATCCCAACGGGCGCGGTGATAAGCGGCGTGGGAGTCATGTGTTGTTCTACTGTTGCGGTTGCCCATTCGCTCGGAGGGATAAAGCGCAGGTCACGGTTTGTGATGATGCCGTGAAGCTTGCCGTCCTCGTCTACTACGGGCAGGCCGGAAACTCGGTAGTGGCCGCACAGTTCGTCTAGCTCCTCGATGGTGGCTTCCTTGTGGATTGTCACCGGGTCGCTAACCATGCCGGATTCGGATCGCTTAACCTGGCGCACCTGCTGCGCCTGATCTTCGATGGACAGGTTTCTGTGCAAGATGCCAATGCCGCCTTGGCGAGCCATCGCGATAGCCATGCGCGCCTCGGTAACGGTGTCCATTGCCGCGGACAGCATCGGGATTTTAAGAGTGATGTTTTTTGTTAGCTGCGCGGTCGTATCAACCTCGGAGGGCACAACATCTGTGATTTCAGGCAGTAACAAAACGTCGTCATACGTTAGGCCGGTAAGGGAAAAAGGATTATCGATCATTTCGCTCACGCGACCAGTCTAACGCAGGGCGCAGGCCCGTCCCATCCGCGCCCGCATAGTGACAAAAACTTCTTATCACCCAAAATCCGGCCGGCGTAGAGGCTGCCCGCCGGACGCAGTTAATCTCCTTCGCCCCAAGGCGGGCATCCGCATCTTCGAATCGGCCCTCACTTGGCGAGCCGCACCCTCAGGGTTGCAATCTCAAACGGGTCCAAATCGAACTCGAACGCGCCCGAACCTTCACGCACCCGCACGCCCAGGTCCGAGTCTTTGTAGCGCAGATCTTGACCACGCACGCTCGCTGCTTCAGGCCAGACTAGCCGCGCAACGGCGCGGCCACCGCTCGCCTCGTATGCGCGAATGATCACGTCACCAGAGCCGTCGTCTACCATGCGTACCGACTCCACGACGGCGCCATCGAGCGTGAACAGCGGACTGATCTGGCCGGTTACCTGACGCTGACCGAGGTTCAGCATTTGTGCAAGCGCCACTGTCTGTTCAATGGACGCGGCGGGCACGAGCTGGAAGTTCCACTCGTGCACGCCTTGATCTTGATACGGGTCGGGGAAGTGTGAAGCGCGGGCCAGCGATGCACTAACTTCGCTCCACGTCCCCCGCTGCCCACTGGAGTGACGCGCAACGCTCCACCCGTACGTGGCGTCGTTGGTGATAGCCAGGCTGGCGCTCGCATCTGCCAGGCGCACCCAGCGGTGTGCGCTGACCTCAAACTTGTAGGCCTCCCACGAGGTGTTCTCATGAGTTGGTCGCGTAATGTAGCCCATTTGCGTCTCGTACTGCGCGTGATCGGTGTGGATGTCCACGGGCATGGCGAGCTTCAAAATCTTCTCGCTCTCATGCCAATCCAGGCGTACGTGCAAATCTAGGGAGCGCGATCCGGGTTGCATGCTCCAGGTGACCTCGGCCTTCGAGTTCGAAAACTCGGCAGTTGTACGTACTCTTGCGGCGCCGTCAGCGCTTTCAAAAACAGCGTTCGTTGGCACAATCACCTGCTTGGATCCGCGATAGAACGGATCCAGGTCCCAAGCGTCCCACTCATTGGGGAAGTCTTGGAATAGGTGCAGTTCCCCACCGCGTTGGCCGGCCGGCACATATTCGCGCCCCGTTTCTTTCTCTACCAGCGAGGTCAGAAGGCCCTCCTCGTCAAACTGGGCACGTAGATATTCATTTTCGAGGAGGCTCCCTCGTACCTGTACCGGCGCGACCTCAGCAGGGGCACCGGCCGAAAGGGCGGGAACACCTTGGCTGGTAAAGCTAGAAGCATTAGTTAGTGCCGGAGTTTCGTTCTCGACAAGTGCCGCGAGCGAGTGGGCGATGATGGCTTCGAGGTGCTCTTGCACGCGCTCATAGATGGCCGAAACTTCGCGGTAAACCCATGCGACGGATGTGCCGGGCAGGATGTCGTGGAACTGGCACAGCAACACGTCGCGCCACGCGGCTTGCAACTGTTCGTGGGGGTATCCCACGCCTGCCCGCACGCTTGCCATGGTGGCCCACAGTTCGGCTTCTCGAAGTAGCGATTCGGCGCGGCGATTAGCACGCTTGGTTTCAATCTGGGAGGTAAATGTGCCGCGATGCAGCTCAAGGTAGAGCTCACCCACCCATACGGGCGGATTCTTGTACTCGGCCTGGGCGCGTTCAAAAAACTGCACGGGTGATTCGATGACGGTACGGGCAGCGCCAGCCAAGTCAGCAAAGCGTTTGATTCGCTCCATCATTTCGCGAGTGGGGCCGCCTCCCCCATCGCCGTAGCCAAACAGTAGCGCCGAGCTGTTGGCACGCCCCTTGTCCTTAAAGTTCGAGGCGGCGTGGGCAAGGTTTTGCCCGGTAACCTCCGAACCGTAGGTGTCTGCGGGCGGGAAGTGCGTGAAAATGCGCGAACCGTCAATCCCCTCCCACATCAGAGTGTGGTGCGGGAACGTATCAACTTGGTTCCACGAGATTTTTTGAGTGAGGAAACGGTCAATCCCAGCTAACCGCGCAATTTGCGGAAGCGCGCCCGAGTAACCAAACGAGTCGGGCAACCAGATCTCTTCGCACGTGGCCCCCAGTTCAGATTCGAAAAAGTCCAGACCTTCGGTTAGCTGGCGGCACATTGCTTCACCGCCGGGCAAAACCGCGTCCGGCTCCACCCACATGCCGCCAACCGGAACGATAGCTCCGGCCTCCACCTGCTTCTTAACCCGTGCAAACAGCTCTGGGTCTTCTTCTTTCAGCCACGCCACGTGTTGCGCGGCAGGAAGGGCAAAAATCAAGCCTGTTCCGTCCTCGATAAGTCGCACCACGTTCGCGATAGTGCGCGTGACCTTTCGGCGCGTTTCGCGGATGGGCCAAAGCCAAGCCGAGTCGATGTGCGCATGCCCCATTGCAGACAGGCGATGCGCATTCGCGTAGGCCGGCGTGGCCAGAATCGGCTTCAAAACCTCAGACGCGGCGTGCGCGGTGCCCGCTACGTCATCGAGATTTATGAGGTCGAGGGCCTCGCTCATCGCCAGCAAGATTTTCCAACCCCACGGGTCGTCTTCTGCAGTAGTTTCTGCCAGTTCCACAAGCACAGATAGGTCCATTGCGAGGCTATAAACGTCTGCTCGCAGTATCGCGAGGTCTGCACGTGCCAGCCTGTACTGTGGCTCATTCCCACTGGTGAGCTTGTCGCCATCCTCGGTCACGGGGAACAGTGGGAGCGGGAGGATAAATGGGTTTGCGGCGGCTTCAACATAGAACACGTGCGAACCCGCGCCGGGCACGGGAATCCAGTTATTGCGCGGGTTGAGGGCTTTTACAATCTGGCCGCTCTCGTTGCGCACAAGCGCCTCGCACTGAAAACCGGCAAACTTATCCAGCCAGCCGAGGTCAAACACAACCTCTAGGCGATCCTCGCCCTCTAACGCGAGCGGCGTAGCGTCAACTTCCAGGCGGAACCACACGGTCTCCCACGGCTTGCCCCACTCTGCTCCAATCTCAATCGGTTTATACGAGGCCGCCTTCGCCTGCTCAAACGGGACGGGTTCGCCAACCGCGTCGCCGCAAGCCGGAACCACCCAGTGGCTAACTGACACGTCGGCTACCGCCTCGTGCTGGGCGGGGATAATCCTTTCGCGCAGCGTACGGCGGGCGCGGTTTAACAGGATTTCGCGATTGTCGTGCATGGAACACCTCCACAACTCGTCATTGAGCGGCCTTCACCCTACCATTTATGCGCAGGGCCCCCTCAAAGATCTTTCGCTTTTCTTGGCCAAGCGGCGGCCTTTTTACGCGATAGCTTCCTTGATTGCGCGCGCAAACGTGGGCGCAAGTGGAAGCTCGGGCAGCAGCAACATTTGGGCCACGTGATAGGCATCCGGTTTGCCCGGCCAGGTCACGGTGGATGGCTGATTATTCTCATCTAGCTCATGCCACCAGCGGCCCGGTTGCTCAATCAGGTAACTCTCGCAATACTCCCACCAGGCCTCAGCGCGAGCCTTCAGATCTTTTGCCCTCTCAGCATCGCCAGCCGCAAACCCTTCATTCCCTTCAAGGGCGCGCGCCAGCGTCACAGCCGCCCCGATCGCTTCACATGCCACCCAATGCATGCGCTCGCGCGCCACGGGCCTGCCGTTTTGATCAATGGTGTAAACGAATCCGGGGGCGCCGTCCGCGTTCCACCCGTCCGCTACTGCACGGTCAAACAGTTCGAGGGCGCCCTCTAGCATCCAGTGCGGCACTTTTTCTGCGCTACGCGCCAGCTGCGCTCCGGCGTGCAGGGCAAGCCGGGCCCACTCAAACCCATGCCCCGGCGTGAAGCCGAACGGACGGAACGGATCCTTGGGTCGATCCCGATTGTAGTCCGGTAGCACGTTCCAGTTCTCATCGAAATGCTCGGGCACGCGCCAATTGTTCTTCGAGGCTTCCTCAACAACCCAGTTGAGTATCGCCACCGCACGGTTTAGCCACTGCCTCTCATCCGTCGCGTCATATGCGGCCAGATAGGACTCAACAGTGTGCATGTTCGCGTTAACACCGCGATACTTCTCGCATTCCACGAACTCGCGGTCATACCTTTCGCACACCTTCGCCTGGTCCCCCTCCCACCAGAACTCGTCTTGCACGGAAAGCGCTAGGTCCAAAAGGTCCGCGGCACCCTCGATACCCGCAATTTTTGCCGACGAGGCCGCTAAAACCACAAACGCGTGCGCGTACGCCATTTTGGTGTCATCAACAATCTGCACGTTGTCCGCGTCATGCCCGATGGCTGAGAACCAGCCTGAATACTGCTGGTCGTAGAAATATGTGGCCAGTGCTTTCACGCCGTGGGTGGCAAGCACATTTGCTTCTAGGTCGCCCATCTGGGATGCCAGTGAGAACACGTGCGTCATGCGGCAGGTAATCCAAAGTTCTACGGGGCGTGAGGAGTCAACGGTGCCGCTCGCGTCCAGGTAGCCAAAGCCGGTTGGCACCTGGGAGCCTTTTGCAAAATCGATTAGGGCATCAAACTGCGCGGCGCGCGTATCTGAATCGAAAGTCATCTGGCATTACTCCAATCAAAGCAGAGGAATAATATTAGTTAACCCCAACGCTTTCAGGGATGGAGCAGTTTCGAGCTGAATCCACGGCTTCCTCTACGCATGCGGTGAGTGTGCGCAGGCGCGTGGCGCCCGGGGCGGATTCCAACGGGCAGTGCCGGCCAACCAGAATCAGGTTTGAACACCCGTCGTCCACGCCCTCGATAACTTTTTCATCGGATGAGAGCAGGCCGATGAGGATGAGGACGTGCGCGCCAAAACTGTCGCGGTATTCTTTGATCGCTTCGCTGACGTCTTGGGGGCAGATGTCGGGGCCTTCCGCTGGCGCGGTGACGGGGACGATGCGGGCGGGCACTCCCTCCCATTCGAGGGCCACGCCAACAATATGGGCACGTAGTTCATGCGCAGCGTCGCAAACAACGAGGACGGGGCACGCGTCCGGGAATCCGGCAGAGTGTTCCGGCGCCTGCTTGGCCACTTGGTAGACGGCATACAGTGTGGCCTGCGTGATTAGCGACCGGGGGGCGATGCCGGGTTTATCCCCTTTGGGTGGATAGTAGGTGCCACGCATAGCGGGGCCGATGTACTCGTGCCAGGTATGGAGCAAGCCGTCTCGGGAGATCAACACGTCAAGATTGCGCTGGAGGGAGTTGAAGTCGCCTCGGCGCGCGGTGTCAAGGATTGACTCAACCGTAATTGCAGCTTCACTATCGGCGAGTACTTCATCGGAAGATTTGATCGCTTGCGCGGCATCCGAGGGGAACACGCCGGAACGGACTAGGCGAACCATTTGTTCAAGCCGCTTGAGCTCTATCTCGTTATACCTTCTGCGTTTGCCCGGTTCGCGTTTTGGCCCTAGCCCGTAGCGGCGCTCCCACGTACGGATCGTAGACGCGGAAACTCCCAGGCGCTGCGCAACCGTTGCGATGGTTAGCGGCGCGGGATTCATGTGCGCGCTTAGATCTGGGCGGGGCATTGTTCATCTCCAGTTTGGACAATTTCCAGAAAAGTTTAAGGTACATCACCTATTAATATTGTTACGCCCGAAGAAGCGAAGCGCCACCGGAGCCTAACTTCTTAAAAGTTTCGAACAATATGCGGAAGGGTCTTGAACAACTTTTGCATAACTAATAATATAGGTTCTGGTCGCAGACAGAGGCGATATGAAAGGAAGCAGAAGGATGACAGATATCTCCAGGCTTCCCGGTCCCGTAGCGGATCGGTGGGATTGGCAATACCTCGGCGCGTGTCGCGACATGGACACGGAACTTTTCTTCCACCCGGAAGGTGAGCGCGGCTCAACTAGGCGTCGCCGTGCGGAGGCAGCCAAAGCAATTTGCGCCTCTTGCCCCGTACTTGAGCAGTGCCGCGAGCATGCCCTGCGCGTACAGGAACCATACGGCGTATGGGGCGGACTGACTGAAGAAGAACGACGCGAAATTATTAACCGCAAGAAGCGCTTCCGCGTAGCATAAACACAGGCAGCTTAAGCATCACAAAAAGCATCCCACGCCAATGGCGTGGGATGCTTTGTTAGAAGAGCTAGTTACTTCTCAACGATCGCGAGGACATCGCGAGCCGAGAGAATCAAGTACTCCTCACCGCGGTACTTAACCTCGGTGCCGCCGTACTTGGAGTAGATAACAACGTCACCTTCGGAAACATCCATCGGAACGCGGTTACCGTTGTCATCAACACGGCCCGGACCAACTGCAACAACGGTGCCCTCTTGCGGCTTTTCCTTCGCAGTATCAGGAATAACAAGGCCTGAAGCCGTAGTCTGCTCGGCCTCAACCTGCTGGATCACAATACGATCCTCAAGTGGTTTAATGGAGATCGACATTGGCCAACTCCCTTTCACATTCGTAGTTGAACTGCACGCATTTGCTGCATCCGCCGTCGCGGGTGGTCGGATACGGTAAGCGTTACATATACAAGATTAGATCCTCGATTAGCACTCTTGCAAGCTGAGTGCCAAAAGCTGGATGAAGGAGCCTCGTGAGTGTTTCTCCCGTTGAACTGGTTCTAAGGCCACTCCCCTGGCAGGTTTTGGGTGACCTGCAAGAGATCCCCGAAGCTGAGCGGGAAAGCGCCCTCGCAAATTTTGAGCTTGAAGCGGGAGAACGCGCGGCTGTGCTCACGCAGCTGACCTTGCGCAGCCAAGCCGAAGATAAGTTGGGCGAGTTTGCGCGCGCCATGATTTTCACGCGCGACGGCCTTGAACAGGCAACGAGGTTGCAGGTGGCCGCGATGCACGCCGCCCGGTTCAAGGACGCGGGAATCACCACGGTTGCGGACCTGGGTTGTGGTATTGGCATTGATTCCCTGGCGATGGCCAGCCTGGGCTTGCGCGTGCGTTCGTGGGATATTAATCCAGAGGCCGTTGCCTGCACCAAGGTTAATCTGCGGTTTATGCCCGACTGCGAGGCCAACCTGGGGGATGTAACCACCCTCGATATTGAACATTTGATCAGTGAGGGCGTGCAGGCAATCTTTGCTGATCCGGCCCGGCGCACGGGCGCTGCGGCTGGCGGGCGGCGCATCAGCTCCCCCGAGGAGTGGTCCCCTTCCCTCCCTACCGCGCTGTCTTGGCGCGAGCCGCTCCGTAAGGGCGGTTTTGACGCGCTGGGCCTCAAGGTTGCGCCAGGCTTGGGCTACGAGCACATCCCCTCTGATTTTGAGGCCAACTGGGTTTCCGTGGACGGGCAGCTACTGGAGGCGGGCCTGTGGAGCCCGGCGCTACAAAGCCACGGTCCGGGCCGCTCCGCCACAGTAGTTAGGGGTAGCGAAGCGTTTACTTTCAGGCAGGCTTGCGACCCCTCGGAGCCGGCCAAGCAGTTGGAAAGCGCGGGCCTGGGCACGTATTTGTGGGAGCCTGACCCGGCGGTAATTCGCGCTGGCCTCATCGCTCAATTTGTAGACAACACGGCGCTAGAAGGCCCGATTTCGCCATCTATTGCCTACCTGACTTCAAACGAGATCGTTGCGGGGAAGGAAGCCAACGCGCTTAGTGGATTCGAAGTGCTGGACGTGACGCAACTGCGGCCGAAAGCCATCTCGAAGGCACTGCGCGCCCTCGAGCCAACCAGCGTGGAGGTAAAGAAGCGCGGTGCGGACATTAACCCCGCGGCCCTCCAAACGGCCTTGAAACGCATTTTGGTGCCAAGAACCAACTCTTACGAAAACCCCGTAACCGTCATTGCAACAAGGGTTGACGGGCGTCACCAGGCAGTCATCGCGCGCCGCCTCGACCTTTAAACTAGGCTCGTAACAGAGAGCAAGCGACCAACATAGGATAACCATGCATTTCAACGAGTCCGAGCGCGGCCTGATTGGCGTGGAGTGGGAACTCCAAATGATCGATAAGGACACGGGCGACCTCAGACAAAGTGCCGATGCCGTCATGGACATCGTGGAGTCTTTGGGCGACGTGCCAAACATCCACCGCGAAATGCTCCTAAACACCATTGAGATAACGTCAAAGCCGCGCCGCCACGCCTCCGAATGTTTGGACGACCTGCTTGAGAACATTGCGATCATCCAGCCGGTGACTACGCCTATGCGCATCGACCTGGCAACCGCGGGCACACACCCCTTTGCAACCCCCGCATACCAGCGCGTTACCGACACGGGCCGCTACAACGACCTAGTGGAAAGAACGCAGTACTGGGGCAGGCAAATGCAGCTGTACGGCGTTCACGTGCACATCGGCATTGAGGATGCCGCCAAGGTTCTGCCCATCCTGAATGCCCTACTCACGAGGTTTGCGCACCTGCAGGCGCTGTCTTCTTCCTCGCCGTACTGGGCGGGCGAAGACACCGGGTACGCGTCTAACCGCGCCATGTACTTCCAGCAGCTACCCACCGCAGGCATTCCGCGCCAGTTTGAGAAGTGGGATGACCTCGAGCGTTACGTTGAGGACGTGACGCGAACCGGCATTATCAGCGACTTCTCTGAAATTCGCTGGGACATTCGCCCCTCGCCAAAGCTGGGAACCATTGAGATTCGCGTTTTTGACGCAGCCACGAACATTCGCGAGGTGGGCGTACTTGTTGCCCTCACGGCCACGCTGGTTGAGTACTATTCGCGCATGTACGACCGCGGGGAAGAACTGCCCCGTATTCCCGACTGGTATGTAGCGGAAAACAAGTGGAGGGCATCGCGCTACGGCATGGAAGCTAATCTGATCGTTGACGAGGCCGGCAACCAGGAAGACGTGATAACCACGATCCGAAACATGCTTCCCGAGCTACTCCCCATTGCCGAGGAGATCGGCTGCCGCGACGAGCTGGAGCATATCCACGAGATTATGCGCATAGGAGCGGCCTACCAGCGGCTCAGCATTGCGGCTGCGCGACACAAGGACGGCCCGCGAGCGATGGTTGAACTCATGCAGGCCGAGTTCAAGGCCGGCCACCCGATCGACCCGCTTACCTTCCTGGCCAGCAAACCCAACGAGCTCAAGAAAGAAGTGCGCAGGCAGTAGCGCGGACTCGGCGCTTTAGGCCGCGAACTAAAACTGCAGCTAGCTTACCGTTGTAACGGCGGGATTGACCGCCTCGACCCCTAACCGGGCCTCGGCTAGCTAACCGAGTTTTGGCGGGCTAGCCGAGCTTGAGGATGTCCCCCGGCTGGCACTGGAGAACCTCGCAGATTGCGCTGAGCGTAGAGAACCGAATCGCGCGTGCCTTGCCCGTTTTTAAAATCGACAAATTCGCCATCGTGATTCCCGTGGCCTCGGATAGCGCGGTGAGCGTCATCCCTCTTTGCGAAAGCACAGCATCTAACGTCACCTCAACGCGGTGCGGCAATGGTTTAGACGACATAGTCGAGCTCCTCCCGCATGCGCGCCCCCTGCCTAAACGCCGCCCACAGCGCCAGCGCCAACACTCCTGCAAAGAACAGCGCCATGGCAAGCAGCGGCTTCTCCCCCACGACGAGAGTGCCGGACCCCGGGTGCACGGCCTCTTGGAACGCAATCAGGTCCTGCTGCAGGGCAGACCTAGCCGCATCGGAGACAAAACCACAGACAACCCCACCTAGCGCAAGCACTATGCCGGTCACCCCCATAAGCCGCACGGTGCGCCTCTCAAAAGCGCGGCCCTTACTGATTGCCCGGATAACCGCAGTACCAATAATGAGGCCGGCCGCGACAACTACAGCAACAAGCGCGGCCTCAGCAATAGCAAGCTGAATGCTAGTGGCAGAGACGTAGCTTAGCGGAACCTCCGATTCGCCCTGCAAACAGAAATTCGGCAAGTCGCAGGCGCTAATTGGAGCGCCTCCAAATAAGCGTTTCCCACTTGCCAGTTCAATAACTGTCACCGCCTGACCGGCAATCACCAGTAGCGACAGCACCCACACCAGCGCAACCGCGAACCAGAACGGCACTTTTTCAAATCTAGACATCATGGCCCCCTTATTGTTTATCGATATTATTGTTTAACGATAAATCCAGGTGGCATCAAAGTCAATAGCACCAAAAGAACAGTTCTCACACGAACTGGGCACTGCCGCTACTCAAGTTCATGGCACTACGTCATTAAAACCGCAGAATGTAGGCGTTTACTCGCGGTTCAAACTATCCTTTCTGTGGCTGACATAGACACAAAGGGGAAACATGACCGCCGCGCAAGAGCTCACGCCCACGGAACCGAAGAAGAAAAGCGGCCTGGCCGCCATCAACGAAGACGAGTTTGACGCCCTCACCGTCATTGGAGGCTGGCGCGTTATCGTTGAGGCCGTGACCCCCACGATCATTTTCCTTGTTGGGCTGAACCTCACCGGAGACTACCTGCTCCCCGCGGGCCTGGCTCTTGGTTTCACGTCGATCGCCGCGCTCATACGCCTGATTCAGCGACTTCCCGTGCGCCCTGCCCTCATCGGAGTGCTCAGCATGACCGCCTCGGTATTTGTGGCGTGGAAAACGGGACAAGCCGTCAACGTGTTTGCCATCTCCATCTTGAAGAACACGTTCTACGGCTCACTCCTGCTGATCTCCATCCTGGTGCGCTGGCCGCTACTCGGCGTCATGCTCGGAGCAGTGCGCGGAGAGAAAACCCGTTGGCGTAAAGGTGAAGAGTGGCAGCTCACCCGCCTGCGCTACTACCAGATCACGTGGATATGGTTCTTCGTGTTCGTTGCCCGCCTCAGCGTTCAAATCCCGCTCTACTTCACCGATAACGTGCAGTGGCTGGCACTCATGAAGCTGTCTTTGGGAATGCCCGCGGACGTCGTAGCCGCATACTTTTCCTGGAGGCTTTTGCGTACGCTACGCCATCGCCATCTCGTCTAGCGACATCTGCGAGTCCGGCGAGAACTGCAAGGTTGAGGGCTCCACACCATTTCGCACCAGTTGCGAACCCATTGCCGCGATCTGCGCCCCATTGTCCGTGCAGAAACGGATCGGCGGAATTCGAACCTCAACGCCAGCCGCATTTGCGCGCTCAGTCAACAGCTCACGCAAACGCGAATTCGCGGAAAACCCGCCTCCAACCACAATCGTCTTCACATCGTGGTCAAGCGCTGCCTGAACAGCCTTAGCCGTCAGCGAATCATTCACGGCCTCACTAAAACCAGCGCAAATATCAGCCTTGCTGATCGACTCACCGCGAAGTTCCTTGGCCTTCACGTAACGCGAAACCGCGGTCTTCAAACCCGAGAAAGAGAAGTCGTAACGGTAGCGTTCCTTGTCGCGCCCACCCGAAAGGCCGCGCGGGAACTTAATCGCTTCCTTATCGCCCTGCTGCGCCAGCCTATCCACGTGCGGGCCACCCGGATACGGCAGTCCCAGCAGACGACCAACCTTGTCGAACGCCTCGCCGGCCGCATCATCGAGCGTGCCACCCAGTTCACGCACATCGGTTGCAATGTTGTTTACGAGCAAGAGGTTAGAGTGCCCGCCCGACACAACCAGCCCAATGAACTTATCTGGAAGCGGCCCGTGCACCAGCTCATCAACAGCCAAATGCCCCAGCACGTGATTCACCCCGTACACTGGCACACCCAAGGAGGTGGCCAGAGCCTTACCAGCGCAAATCCCAACCGTTAGCGACCCCACCAGCCCGGGCCCTGCCGCAACAGCCACAGCGTCCACGTCTGAAAGCTGAACTTCAGCCTCGTCTAACGCCGCTTCAAGAGTGGGTAAGAAAGACTCCAGGTGCGCGCGCGAGGCTATCTCGGGAATAATGCCACCGTAACGCGCGTACTCGTCCATCGACGTGGCTGTACGATCAGCCAACAGCTGCCCGCCGCGAACCAGGGCCACGCCAGTTTCGTCACACGTCGACTCAATACCTAAGACCAAAGCATCTTTCATTTCCATCACCTCAAGCATTCTAAACCCTGAGCGGCACAATCCCACACCAGAGCCTATTGCCTGCCCGCTCCGTTAGTGTGAGACGATAAAAGTATGAAGAGATTAGTATTCCTCGATCTTGATGGAACCGTTGTTACCCAGCATCAAATCGTCCCCGATTCTGCGCGCGAAGCGCTTCAGAAGGTGCACGATAACGGGCACACCCTGTGGATTTGCACGGGCAGGTCAGCACCCGAGATCTATCCGTGGCTGTGGGATCTAGGCTTTCAAGGATTCATTGGCGCAAACGGCGCTCACGCCCGCTTGGACGGGAAAGACCTTTTCGACCACCGGCTTTCTAAAGAGTTCATAGAGGAGGCGGAAGCTTACTTTCGCGAACACGGCATCGTGAGCCTGTGGCAAACCCCGGATGGTCTCTACCCTGCTGAGGGATTTATGGAAATGTTTTTCCAGGCCACTCCCGAAGCGGTTGAGCGGTGGGGCGCCTACATTGACCAGGTCACCCCGTACGTCCAGAAAGGACTTCCAGCGGGCTCATCTAAAGGGATGATTACCATTCCCTCAACCTCGAACCTAACGATCGAAGACGTTAACGAACACCTTGGCCCGCAGATCCTCATCATTCCCGCTTCGGTTGATACCGGCGTGGCAAATACGGGAGAGGTGATGCTATCGGCGTACAACAAGGGCACAGGACTTAAAGAGGTGGCCGAAGTGCTTGGCTTCCCCATTGAGCAAACCGTAGCTGTTGGAGATGAACTGAATGACCTGCAGATGGTCTCCACAGCCGGCATGGGCATCGCCATGGGCAACGCCGTTCCAGAAGTGAAAAAGGTAGCGGATTTTGTCTCTACCCACATCGAAGAGGATGGCCTCGCAAACGCCCTCAAACACGCGGGCCTGTACTAACCGCTGCACTACAGCAACAAAAAGGTGGCTTCGAGATAATTCTCGAAGCCACCTTTTACTTGGCCAATACGGCTTGGGTTACACGCCCTTCAGGACGGCCTTTCCAAGCTGGCGGTTCAGCGTAGAAATAACATCCAGCGGGATCTGCTTCGGGCAGACAGCCGCGCACTCACCAATGTTCGTGCACGTGCCAAAGCCTTCCGCGTCATGCTGGTTCAGCATGTTCTTCACGCGCATAAGGTTCTCCGGCTGGCCCTGCGGAAGCAGGTTCAGGTGCGTGACCTTAGCCGAGGTGAACAGCATTGCCGAAGCGTTCGGGCAGGCAGCCACGCAAGCACCACAACCGATGCAAGCGGCGGCCTCGAACGCGCGGTCGGCGTTCTGCTTTGGAACCGGCGTAGCGTGAGCGTCCGGAGCCGCACCCGTGTTCACGGAAATGTAGCCACCGGCCTGAATGATGCGGTCCAGAGCCGAGCGGTCAACAACCAGGTCCTGAATAATCGGGAATGCGGTTGCGCGCCACGGCTCGATGGTGATCGTGTCACCATCGTTGAACGAACGCATGTGGAGCTGGCAGGTGGTGGTGACCTCCGGGCCGTGTGCGACGCCGTTGATTACAACGCCACACTGGCCACAGATGCCCTCACGGCAGTCCGAGTCGAATGCGATCGGCTCTTCGCCAGCCTCGAATAGTTCCTCGTTGAGGATGTCCAGCATTTCCAGGAACGACGAGTCTTCCGACACGTTGTGTACCTGGTATTCGTGCATCGCGCCAGCATCTTCGGGATTGGCCTGGCGCCAAATCTTAAGGGTGATGTTCACTTGTAACTCCGCTGCTTAAGCTCGATGTTGTTGTATATCAGGTCTTCCTTGTGCAGGGTCGGAACGCCGTCGGCGCCAAACTCCCAGGCAGCCACGTAGGTGAACTTGTCGTCATGACGAAGTGCTTCACCTTCAGGCGTCTGGTGCTCTGCACGGAAGTGGCCACCACAGGACTCCTCGCGGTGCAATGCGTCAATACACATCAGTTCACCCAGCTCGAGGAAGTCGGCAACGCGGCCGGCCTTTTCCAAAGACTGGTTCATCTCGCCCTTGGTCTTACCCGGAATGCGCACGTTGTTGTAGAACTCTTCGCGAAGCTCACGAATCATTCCAATAGCCTTCTTAAGGCCTTCCTCGTTACGCTCCATACCGCAGTACTCCCACATGATGTGGCCGAGTTCCTTGTGGAACGAGTCAACGGAACGGTTACCGTCGATCGACATGAGCTTATCGATACGAGCCTGCGTGGAATCCAACGCCTCCTGAACGGCAGGCGAGTTCTCGTCAAGCTTGTCGAAGCCGAACGCACCAGCGAGGTAATCGTTAATCGTGTTCGGAAGAACGAAGTAGCCATCGGACAGGCCCTGCATGAGCGCGGAAGCACCCAGGCGGTTAGCACCGTGATCCGAGAAGTTAGCCTCGCCAGCTACGAACAAGCCCGGCAGGTTGGACTGCAGGTCGTAGTCAACCCACAGGCCGCCCATCGTGTAGTGAACAGCCGGGTAGATACGCATTGGAACTTCGTACGGGTTGTCGCCTGTGATGCGCTCGTACATGTCGAACAGGTTGCCGTACTTAGCGGAAACCGCGTCCTTGCCCATGCGCTCAATAGCTTCCGCGAAGTCCAGGTAAACACCGCGTGCAACACCGTTAATCTCCGGACCCACGCCGCGGCCATCGTCACACATGTTCTTCGCCTGACGCGAAGCAATGTCACGCGGAACGAGGTTACCGAACGACGGGTAGATGCGCTCCAAGTAGTAGTCGCGATCCTCTTCCGGAATATCGCGCGGATCCTTCTTGCAGTCCTCAGCCTTCTTCGGAACCCAAATACGACCGTCGTTACGGAGCGACTCTGACATCAGCGTCAGCTTTGACTGCTGGTCACCGTGCTGCGGGATGCAGGTTGGGTGAATCTGCGTGTAGCAGGGGTTACCAAAGTAGGCGCCCTTGCGGTGTGCACGCCAAACAGCCGTACCGTTACAGCCCATCGCGTTGGTGGACAGGAAGAATACGTTGCCGTAGCCACCCGTTGCCAAAACAACCGCGTCAGCCGTGTAGGTCTCCAGCTCACCCGTTGCCATGTTGCGGGCAACGATACCGCGAGCGCGGCCGTCCGAAACAATGAGCTCAACCATCTCGTGGCGGCGGTGTTCCACCACCGTGCCCGCTTCAACCTGACGCTCAAGCGCCTGGTAGGCGCCAATCAAGAGCTGCTGGCCTGTCTGGCCACGAGCGTAGAACGTACGCGATACCTGCACGCCACCGAACGAGCGGTTATCTAGCAGGCCGCCGTATTCACGAGCGAATGGAACGCCCTGGGCAACACACTGGTCGATGATGTTTGCCGAAACTTCAGCGAGACGGTAAACGTTGGTCTCACGAGCACGGTAGTCGCCGCCCTTAACAGTGTCGTAGAACAGACGGAATACCGAGTCGTTGTCGTTGCGATAGTTCTTCGCAGCGTTAATACCACCCTGCGCAGCAATGGAGTGTGCGCGGCGGGCGGAATCTTGGTAGAAGAATGCGTCAACGTGGTAGCCCATTTCGCCAAGCGAAGCAGCGGCAGCGCCACCTGCAAGACCGGTACCTACGATGATCACCTTGAGCTTGCGTCGGTTAGCCGGGTTCACGAGCTTTGCGTTGAACTTACGGGTTTCCCAACACTGCGCTAGAGGCACGTCCAAAGGTGCCTTGGTGTCCGCGATTTTCTCGCCTTCGCGGTAGAGGCCGTGGATAAGCTGATCAGTCATTTCACGTTCCTCAAGAAATAAAGCCGAATGCGATAGCGACCGGCGGCAGCATGAACATCACGAACACGATTGCAGCAACAATGCCACCGATTACAACAGTGACGTGCTGAGTGTTACGACGGAGCCAGCCCATGGACTGTAGAGCCGACCAAATGCCGTGACCGATGTGCATTGCAAGGGTTCCAACAAAAACGGCGTACAGGACAACGAGGGCCGGGTTAGAGAAGGCTCCAACCATCCTCATGTACGGGGACATCTCGCTTGCTTCGAAGCCAGCGGGAATCGTTGCCGTGGTGAAGTGGAGAATATGGAACACAATCATGAACAGCAAGATCACTGCGGATACGCGCATGGTGCGCGCAGCGTATGAGTCTGCAACGTTCTTCTTAACCGAGTAGCGGTCGGCGCGTGCCTTCTTGGAAACATACCAGGTGTGGAACGCGGCGAGGATGTGCACGAGCGCAAACAGAATCATCGCCGTGCGGAATATAACGATCAGTCCACCTTCAGGCAGTAGCGGATAGAAGGCGTCCCCCTTCAACCAGTGAGCGTAGTGATCGTACGCCTCCTGGCCGAGGAACATCTTCAAGTTTCCGTACGCGTGGACGATAACGAACATGACGAAGAAGAGGCCGGAAATTGCCATTAGTTGCTTCACGAACACGTTCGTGTTCCAGGCGCGGCGCTTCCTCGTTTCGAGATTTTTATTGGCCATGTATTCAAGGGTACATACGTGAAACGCAGCTCATACCGTATATGATCGTCACGCCGGTGCAGACCCCTCGCACATATTCCTACTTTTAGGCTATTTGGCGCGAATTACTGGGCTTTGCTCCGCCGCTTCGAACGAGGGGTTTGCGGCGACTTTAAGCCTTGTTAATGTCGTAAAAACATCTCTATTAGGCAACACTTGGGTTTCATAATGACCGATCGTCATCAAACCTACCGCCACCTACTGGTTTTTACGCGTTACGAGGGTGCAATTGGGGCAGTGTTTACCTGCCCACCTATAGGCCCAGCTCCATCACAACGGCCTCTTCGCTTGGAGCGCGATAGTAGCGCGGAATCCTTGCGATCTGCTTGAAACCGCGCGATCCATATAACCCGATCGCGCCGGCATTAGATGCCCGGACCTCTAGCATCACGCGGCTAACCCGGCGCAGCGAGCGTTCTATGCCAACCGTGGCTTCGCCCGATTCCTCACTTGAAGTGCCGCTAACACTGGCGGGCTCTGACCTCGCGTGTTCGCCTTCTAAAGGCATCAGGTAGCGCACCTCGTTAGGCGTGAAAAACCGGGCGCTTCTAAGCACCTGCAACAGGTGATCGAGTAGTGCGCCCGAAATCCCCCGGCCCCGGCATTCTGGTAGCACGCCTATGGTCAGCACATCGGCCACCTCGTTTATGGAAGCACCTGCGCCGGCGATCAGAACGTCGCGGTCAAACACGCCAAAGTGGATGCGGTCTGGGCTAGAGAGCTCCGCGATCCAGCTGGCGCGGCTCCACTGGTCGGCTTTTGGGAAAACCTGCTGCTCAAAGTGCAGCACCTGTTCTAGGTTCGCCGCGGCTAAAACCACCGGGGCGGGCTCCAGGCTCACTTCTTTTCGCCGTGAATATCCGGGCGGCGCAGATACTGCGGGTCCACCGGGAAGTCCGCCACCCCATTTTCAAGGCGAGCGCGCACAATCCGCGACGCCACAGCCACGTCAAAACCTTGAGCGTCGCGCGTGCTTGGCAAAGCGTCGGCGTAAATCTGGCAGGCCGGGCCCGCGAACTCAACGCCACTACCTTGGAACTTATTGGCCACAAAATCTGCGGTGTTTACGGCAGGGCCTTCAAGTACCTCAACGTCGTTTGGGCCAGCTGCGCGCACGTGCGCCCAATATACCTCGTGACGGCGAGCGTCGGTCACCACCACAATCTCGGCGCCTGCGGGCATGTCATCTAGGTACGAGCGGGCCAAAACCTCAAGCGAACCAATCCCGCGCACGGGGATCCCAGCCACGCGGCCAATTACTCGAGCTGTTACGAGGCCGGCGCGAAGCCCCGTGAATGGAGCCGGTCCGGTACCGACGATCACCTGATCCAGGTCCGCCTCTTTTGCTGTCTTGCCAAGCCCCGCCTCACTGATCGAAAGCGAGATAAGTTCGGCAAGGCGCTCAGCGTGAGCGCGAGAGTTAGGCTCCGCATTTACCGTTGTCGCGGCCTCGGTTACAACCGCAACTACCGCACCGCCGGAGGTATCAATGCACAGGTCTTTCATGCGTAAGCTCCCTCAACTGCCTCGCGAAGCGTTTCTTCAAACGCGTCCTCACTGGTCCAACGCGGACCAACCGGATTGAAAGTGACCTCACGAATGTTGGAATCAGCGTGCTCCAAGTTTTCACTCAACTCGTCTACGGCGGCAGGGTTCTTGAACGTCACCTCAAGGCGGTTTGGGGAAAGCGACTCGGTTTTACCTTCGCCCCACTCCACCACAAGAACGGACTCCTCCAGCGCGGTGTCAAGATCCAAAGTTTCTAGATCGTCAAGATCCTTAATGCGATACGCGTCCACGTGCACCAAATCCGGATTGCCCTTATGCACGCGCGCAATGATGAACGTTGGGGAAGCAACGCGGCCCTTCACGCCCATAGCGCGGCCAAGCCCCTGCGTGAACGTGGTCTTACCCGTTCCCAGATCGCCGGTAAGCATAATCATGTCGCCCCCGCACACAAACTGGGCAAGAGCGGCCCCCAAGCTGCGCGTATCATCCGCGCTTCTTGCAGTAATCGTAAACATGGTCTTCCTTTACGTATCAGCGCCGCTCTAAGAGTACGCTCTTGGCACGCGCGCACCCAACCGAGTAATGATCTCGTAGTTGATAGTTCCGCACGCCTGCGCCCAATCATCCGCAAGCGGGCATCCGGGCGTGGTGTTTGAGTTGGGATTGCCAAACAGCACCACAGTGTCGCCGGCCCGGGCAGGCGGCTCATTGCCTTCCGCGGGCCCGAAGTCAATCACAAACTGGTCCATGCACACGCGCCCAACTACGTGCGTGTCGATCCTCCCTGCCTGCGCATACACGCTGACCGGGCCTTTACCCGCGGCGTGGCGCGGAATACCGTCCCCATATCCGAGAGGAACCAGGCCGAGCCAGCGATCCGTGGGAGCAACCCACTGTCCTCCATATGACACGGTTTGGCCCCGCGGGACGCGCTTGACCTGCACCAGGTCAGCCTTCAACGTCATCACCGGTTGCAACCCCAGATCCAGTGAGGGAGTATTCTGCGGGTCTGGCGATAGGCCGTACAAGCCGATGCCGTCTCGCACCATGTCGAAATGGGCGTCCTCATGCCAGATCTGGCCCGACGTTGCCGCAAGGTGGCGCTCAAAACCAGTCAGCCCAGCTTCTACAGCCGCCTGCACTGCCTCGTTAAAAATCTTGATTTGAAGACCGGTGGCCCTCTTGCCTTCCGCACTGGCTTCGTCCGCGCGCGCCAAATGTGACCACACGCCCACAACCTTTGCGCGCTTGGCCTTGCTTGCCGCGAGCGCGAGGGCAGGGAACTCGCTTGGGATCGCTCCCCCGCGGCCCATCCCCGTGTCCACCTTCAAATGAATACGAGCCGGCAAGCCTTGCCTCTCTATAAGGTCAAGCTGGTCCAGGTTAGACACGGACAGTTCAATGCCAGCTTCAATCGCTTGGCGAATGGCGGCATCGTCAGATACTGGCAGGATCCAACTGAAAATGCTAACCCCATCAATGCCTTCTTGTTTGAGGAAATTACTGAGGTCAAGAGCCTCGGCAAGTTGGGCGATACCTAAAATGTCGTAGCCTGCGTGGGCGAGCGCGCGGGAAACCTCGTGACTACCGTGCCCGTAGGCGTCAGCTTTCACAATCCCCAGGTGGCGAGCCTTCGGAGCGAAACGGCGCATGCGCGCAGCATTTGCCATAAGCGCGGCAACATCGACCTCGACAACCGCCGGATAGTGCGCTAACTGTTCACTCACTGTCATTCTCCTCGAGACTATGACACCACCGGGACGCTACTTGCGGGCGGCATCCGTTTTGCTTGCGAACACCACAAAACGCTGACCCGCATAGTTCAACGCCACAAACAAAATCATACCGAGGCCCATGGACAAGTTATCCGCAACCTTCACTGAAAGCCCCGAAGTAAGCGCATAAACCAGGGGCTTAGCCAACCCGTAGGCAACCAGGTAGCACGCCGCGATATTCAAAATGAACAGCCACACCTGGCGCAGCGAACGCTCCTTGTTTTGGAACGTGAAGTACTTATTCAGCACGAAACTCACAATCGAACCAATAATGTAGTTCAGCGCTGAGGACACCCAGTAGCCAAAACCCAGCCAGTTATACGCCAAGAACATGACGGTTGTGCCCACAATCGTGTTCACAATGCCCACCAGGATGAACTTCCACGTAGTCGCGTCAATCAACTTGCGGCGCGGAGTTTGGCCCGGTTCAGAAGGTTTGGCAGGTGCCGCGGAGCTCGCTGAGGATCCGGCCGGCGTCGAGGGGCCCGGTGTGGGCGGCTCGATTGGGTTTGGGGTTTGCGAGTTTTCAGTCACAGAGCCTCCCAGGCAGAATTCTTGTGCGAGCGCAGGGCCTGCTCAAAAGCGCCCGGCAGATTTTGCGCAATATCAGAAGCCGCTATCGGGCGGCCACCTTCCAAACCATAACCCGGACGCAGAGCAGCCCCGCCGACCTGCCCATCCACGTCCTCGAATCCAGCTGCACGCCGCGCCGCCACCCCGTGCAACCAAACAGCGGCCGCCACAGCGCGCGTCAGCTCCTCCCAATCGAGGTGGCCCGCTTCCTCCTCGACGCGCGCCTGCACCCCGGCAAGAACACCCGCAATCGCACCGGCGAGGACGTCTCCTGAGCCTGCCGTGCCCGCCCATGCCGGGGCCTGCGCCTGCACAAACACGTGGCCGCGCGGGCTCACAATTAGCGTGGCAGCGCCCTTAAGCACAATCACCGCACCAGATAGCCCAGCCAGACGCATTGCGACCTTGATTGGGGCTTCCTCCACCCGTTCGCGCGTCCATTCAGATTCATCCAGGATTGACAGCGCCGCTGCGGCCTCCCCCGCATGGGGTGTCCACACCATTTGCTTCGTCGAGACGTGACCAGAGCGCGCCAGCTGCGACGCCACCGAAATCGCGCCCGCATCAACCACCAGGGGAACTTCCGCCTCAAAAATCTGTTTAGCGATCCGGCTGCGATCCTCCAAGTTCTGCGGATCCATACCGCACCCAACCGCCACTGCTTGCGCGCGTCCATCCACTGTTACTACATCAGGAGCGGCAGCCAGCACCAGGGTGCGCGTAGCTTCATCAGTGACGAGGCGGATCATGCCGGCCCCAACTCCGCGTGCTCCCAAGGTACCCAAGACCGCCGCGCCCGGATACTTCTGCGAGCCCACCACCAGGCGCACCACGCCGCGTGAATACTTGTGATCCAAAGCAGATGGGAGTGCAACAACCTCACGCACGTCAGCGCCTTCAAGTACGCGGGCAAAATGAGGCCCCAAATCGAGCCCCAAATCCACTAGGCGAACCTCTTGCTGGTAGTAGCACGCGGGAGGGAACACCGCCGACGGCTTCAACGCGCCCATCGTCACCACAATGTCAGCGCGCAGCGCATCTGTCGGAATCGTACCGTCCGGTGTTGCTAGTCCCGACGGCACGTCAACCGCCACCACCTTGCGGCCAGGCAACTGGCCCCGCACCTCTTCTAACGCGGCAACAATTGACGCCAGCGGTTCCTTCAACGCGCCTTCGGCGCCCGTGCCCACAAGCCCATCAATCCAGACAGTTGCAGACGCAAGCAACGGCAACACGTCAGCGGAGATCTTAGCAGGCTGGCAGATTTCTACCCCAGCCGCGCGCGCGGCAGTCAAAGCACGCTCGTGTGGATGATCGCTCAGCACGACGGCCTTAACGGGAATGCCCTCACCACACAAGAATGCGGCTGCATACAACGCGTCTCCCCCATTGTCACCGCCACCCACAAGCGCAGCTACCTCACCGGCCTGGTACACGTCTTGCACCGCGCCTGCAACGCCTCGCGCCGCTACCTTCATCAGCTCATCTAGGCCCGCAGCCTTCACAGCTGCGGCCTCCCTGGCGCGGATCATTGACACGCTAAAAACTCGCTGCATTTGCCCTCCTCAACTACACAACTTTACGTCCTAAAACAGGGCGCCATCACCCGAGGCGAAAAAACGCGAAAAATCAGGCAAAATAGTTGCGTGCATTCGAACCCGCCTGCCCAGCTCTACGCAGAGCAATCACCGTTCCAACGTTTCACACGCGAAGCCTGGAGAGACCTTGCAGATTCAACGCCGCTACCTTTAACCATGGAGGATGTTGAGCGGATCTCCAGCCTCGGCGACCCAATGGATCTTGCGGAAGTGGATGCCATTTACCGCCCTATTTCCGCGCTTTTGCAGATGTATGTAAACTCGGCGCGCAGACTGTCACACGACCGGCATTATTTTCTGCGCGAACCCCACCGCCCTCCGGTCCCATTCATTATTGGCGTGGCCGGATCGGTAGCGGTTGGTAAGTCTTCAACCGCGCGACTGTTGCGAGAACTGTTGCGCCGCTGGCCAAACACTCCCCGCGTGCAACTAATCGCAACGGATGGGTTTTTGCTGCCCAATGCCGTGTTGAAAGAGCGGGGCATAATGGCGAAGAAGGGCTTTCCAGAATCCTACGACCGCGCGGCACTGATGAAGTTCATGGCCGACGTGAAGTCCGGCCAGTCCGGCGTCACCGCCCCCGTTTACTCGCACCTCACTTACGATATTGTTTCCGGCGAGCGTGAAGTGGTGAACCAGCCGGACATCCTCATCGTTGAGGGCCTAAACGTCCTCCAGGCGGCAAGAACCGCGAAAGACCAGACGGGCGCTGTAGCGGTTTCGGACTACTTCGATTTTTCGATTTACGTGGACGCAGACCAAGACCACATTGAGTCTTGGTACATCAACCGTTTCTTGAAGCTACGTTCAACTGCGTTTAGTGACAAGAACTCGTATTTCCGTGCCTACGCGAATCTGACGGACGAGGAGGCCGTGGCGCGCGCCCACGAAATTTGGAACACCATTAACTTGCCTAACCTGACGGACAACATTCTGCCCACCCGCGAGCGCGCTACCCTCGTTATTCATAAGGGAGCGGACCACCGGGTTAGGGAACTGCGGTTACGCAAAATCTGAAACTAGGTTTAGAAGAAGACACCTATGGCACACCAGCACTCACATATTTCTCGCACTGCTGAGGCTTCAACAACTTCACCGCAGGCCCGTCTTGTAATCATTGTTCTACTCGCTTTTATTACGGCTCTGACCGCTGTTGGCGCGTACGTGCTACGACCCGACTGGGAGGGGCTTGAACATGTTCAGGCCCTCACGGGTTATCAAACCGCGCCGGGCGTTTCACGGGAGCAGGCCGAAATTCTTGAAGTGGAGCACCAGTGCGAAAGCACCGCATTGGCCTCGAGCGGAGCGCATTCTTGCGTAACGCTTACCGTCCGGCTGACCACGGGTGAGGATGCGGGAAAAGAGGCCGTAATGGAATCGCCCGGCCCTGCCGCAGCCTCGCATCTCTCTGTAGGAGACGTGATTCAGGTAATCAGTTCGCCCGGCCCAAATGGCTCTGCGGTTTACAGTTTCACGGGGATTGAGCGTAATCTGCCCATCCTCCTTTTCGCGCTCCTGTTTGTTGTGGTTGTGCTGGCCGTAGCTCGGGCGAAGGGAGCTATGGCGCTGGTTGGGCTTGCGTTTGCCGTGCTGGTGCTCGTTCGATTCATGTTGCCGTCGCTGGCGTCGGGAAGACCCGGGATTCTCGTGGGTGTGGTTGGTTCAAGCGCGATCATGCTGGTTGTGATTCATGTAGCGCACGGTTTTTCGATGCGAACCGCCTCCGCAATGTTGGGCACGTTTGCGGGCCTGTTGTTGGCTGCTTTTCTTGGCACCGTTGCAACGAGGTTCGGGCACCTGTCCGGTTTTGTTGACGAGACTGCGTTTAACCTGTCCTCAAGCCTGCCGGGCCTGGATATGAGCCAGCTTTTGGTTGCGGCCATTATTTTGAGCGGACTGGGCGTGTTGAACGATGTGACGATCACGCAGTCTTCTGCAGTTTGGGAGCTGCGCATTGCCTCCCCCACTTACACGAAGCGAGAGATCTACTCGAGTGCGATGCGCATTGGGCGCGATCATATTGCCTCTACGATCTACACGATAGTGTTTGCCTACACTGGCGCCGCATTGTCATCAGTCATGCTGATTGCACTGTTTTATGACCAGTCTTTATCAGACCTGTTCGCGGTGGAGAGCCTAGCGGCCGAGGCCCTGCAAATCTTCGCGTCCGGCAGCGCCCTCATTTTGAGCGTGCCCATCACAACCGCGATCGCAGTTGCAGCCGTGCGTGGGCCGCAAGTGCCCGCAGACACGCAAACGCCGGGAGCACAACAAGCGCTCCCGGCGTAAGGTAAACGTCAGTAGTTCTAGAGCGACAGGCGTTCCTTCACCACGTCGGCGATTAGGCCGGCCTCGTGATCAGCCTGCTCCTGGGTTGCTGCTTCAACCATGACGCGCACCAGAGGCTCCGTACCCGACGGACGCAGCACCACACGACCGGTTCCACCCAGTCGCTCCTCAGCCTCGCGCACCGCAGTCACAACCGCCTCGTCATCCGTGCGCTTCTTGTCTACGCCACTCACATTGATCAAAATCTGCGGCAAACGCTTCACAAAATCCGTAGCCTCGGCCAGTGAACGATCCGTCTCCTTCAACATGCGTGCGATCAACAACGATGTCAGCACACCATCACCTGTGGTTGCATGGTGCGACGCGATCACGTGACCGGACTGTTCGCCACCAAGCGTGTAGCCCTTCGCTCGCATCTCCTCCAACACGTAACGATCACCCACGGCCGTCTGAACCGTCTTAATGCCCTGCTCCTTCATCGCAAGCACCAGGCCCAGATTCGACATCACCGTGATCACCAGCGTGTCATCAAACAACTTTCCACGCCTACGCAGATCCAACGCCAACGCGCCCATGATCTTGTCACCATCAACCAGGTTGCCCTCAGCATCAACCGCCAAGCAACGATCCGCATCACCGTCATACGCCACACCAAAATCAGCCTTCGACGCCACGGTGAACGCCTGCAACTGCTCCGGATGAGTAGAACCGCAATCATGGTTGATATTCCTACCATCAGGCGACGCATTAATCACCACAACGTCAGCCCCGGCCTCGCGAAGCGCCTCCGGACCAAACCAAGATGCCGAACCGTTAGCCGCATCAACCGCGATACGCATCCCCCTGAGCGACGTACCAACCGCACCTACAAGATGCTCAATATACGAAGACGAGGCGCGCGAATCGTCAAACTCGATCTCGCCAACCGCTTCGCCCACCGGACGCTCCCACGGTTCACCAATCAAACGCTCGATCGTGTCCTCAACGCGGTCCTCCAACTTAAAACCACCGTGGGCAAAAAACTTAATGCCATTATCCGGCATCGGATTATGCGACGCGGAAATCATCGCGCCCAGCTCAACGTTCTCCGTAGCCGTCAAATGCGCCACCATCGGAGTAGTAGCCACGCCAATACGCGTCACATCCATACCAGCCGCCGCCAAACCAGCAGCCAACGCATGATCCAAAAACTCGCCCGACAAGCGCGTGTCGCGACCAATAATTGCGCGAGGACGCGACCCCGAACCATTAGAAGAACGCGCCACGTACCTAGCGGCAGCCTCCCCCAGTTCCAACGCCAAATGCGGGGTTATATCTCGATTTGCAAGCCCACGCACACCATCAGTACCAAACATCCGAGGCATAGCATTCCTCCAATCGCGGGCTACATGCGCCCTCTAACAAACAAGAAAAACGATACTCCTAAAAAACTTTTACCCCACAATCATATGAGCAAAACACAAAAAAGAGGCCCGCACCACGTGGTGCGGGCCTCCAAAACGCAATCAGCCAAACATTAACGCTTGGAGTACTGCGGAGCCTTACGTGCCTTCTTAAGACCAGCCTTCTTGCGCTCCGTGACACGAGCGTCACGAGTCAAGAAACCAGCCTTCTTCAAAGCCGGGCGGTTAGCCTCACGGTCAATCTCGTTGAGCGCGCGGGCAATGCCAAGACGCAAAGCGCCAGCCTGGCCAGACGTGCCGCCACCATTAATGCGAGCAATCACGTCAAAACGACCCTCAAGGTCAAGAAGTACAAAAGGTGAGCGAACCAGCTGCTGGTGCAACTTGTTCGGGAAGTAGTCGTCCAACGAACGACCATTGACCTTCCACTCGCCGGTGCCAGGAACTAGGCGCACACGCGCAACAGAGCGCTTGCGACGGCCCAGGCCAACACCCGGAGCGGTAATCGACTGGCCAGCGCCAGCCTTCTCGGTCTCAGTTTCAGTAGTGTACGAGCTGGGGGCGTTCTCCTCTTCCAGCACGTCGATATCGGTGGTCTCAGCCACAGTTCTCCTCAGTTTTACTTACTGGCGTCCACAGCGCTGGGCGCTTACTGGGCGACCTGGGTGATCTCGTAGGGAATCGGATTTTGAGCCGCATGAGGGTGCTCCGGACCTGCGTAGACACGGAGCTTCTTCATCTGAGCTCGACCGAGCTTGTTGTGCGGGATCATACCGCGAATAGCCTTCTCAACAGCACGCTCAGGGTACTTAGCAAGAAGTTCACGGTAAGAAATCTTCTTCAAACCACCCGGGAAACCGGAGTGGCGGTAAGCGAACTTCTGATCCAGCTTGTTACCAGTAACGGCGATCTTGTCAGCGTTAATAATGATGACGAAATCGCCCTGATCAAGGTTCGGCGTGAAAGTAGGCTTATGCTTCCCACGAAGTAGCCTGGCAGCCGCAGCTGCCACACGGCCGAGGACGAGGTCAGTGGCGTCGATAACGTACCACTTCTTGACGTCGTCTCCGGGCTTAGGAATATAGGTGCGCACGGGCGTGGCCTTCTTCTTCTAATTCGGGAGCGGCACAATATCCAATGACGAATAATTGCAACCGCTCACATTCAGGTATTGCTCGCGTCATTGCGTCTGGGCGTTAGACCAGTGAGTGGGAAGTTCTGATCCGCGCACACTAGACGCACAACGTCTTACAGCTTAACGACCTTGCGGATCAGCGTCAAAGGAACAGCGCCCATTAGTGGCGTATTACTCATAAAACGCGCTGGCGTCGACCTATTAGCAGTCGAGCGACCTCAACCTGCGCGTTCGTTTCTGCTGGTCCGCCCATTCGTCCTCTCCAGGATACTCCACCGCAACCAACGTCAGGCCATGCGCGGGCGCGATCGGCACGGAATGAGATCTGCTGGGCTGTTCCACCAGCTGCTTAACCCACCCGCTCGGACGCCGCCCGCGTCCTACCTCTACAAGTGCCCCCACCACGGACCTCACCATCGAATGACAAAAAGCATCCGCCGACAAGCGCACTTCAATTCCCGTTGAGGAGCGCTCCACCCTCACCTCTTCCAACGTGCGGATAGTGGTAGCCCCCTCCCTCGGCTTACAAAACGACAAGAAATCGTGCTCCCCTAGGAGCCATACCGCTTCCGCCTGCATGGCGTTCACGTCCAACTGCGCGCCAATCCACCACATCGTGGTAGCAGTGAGAGGATCATTCGTCTCCACCTGATCTGAAATGCGGTAGCAATAGTGGCGTTTAAGCGCACTAAACCGGGCGTCAAAATCAGCCGACACTATCCGGACAGACTTCACCACCACATCTGCACCCGCAACCTCGCTGCCGCGCGACAGCAAACCATTCAAGCGCCCCTGGAGGGCCGCCATACCGGCTTCAAAATCACCCTCACGGTTGAGCTTCGAGATACGGCTTTGCTCCACATCAAAGTTCGCCACTTGAGCCGCCGCATGCACACCGGCGTCCGTACGCCCCGCCACCGTTAGCGTCACCGGCGTGCGCAGAAGAGTTGCCAAGGCCTCCTCAACCTCGCCCTGCACCGTACGCAAACGCGGCTGACGCGCCCAACCGCGAAATGCTGTCCCCAAATACGCCAGATCCAAACGGACACGAACCACGGGCTCTACGACCTGCTCAGTTACGAATGGCGCGGCTTGCTCTAAACGTTCCAAGCTCGCACCCCACCACGGATACCCGCATCATTAGGCACAATCACCACGTCATCACCCAAATGCTCGCGATGAGAAGGCGTAATCCGCACCCCATTGCCTCCACCAATATACAAGCGGTCCCACATGTACATGGGACGGAGTGCAGCTACCGTACGGCGAACGCGACGCGACCAGTGCGCGTCCCCTAGCCGCAGCCGCTCATGCTCCCCCAGGTAATCGTCATAGGTCAAACCCCAGCGGATCGGCCCCTGCGAGATCTCCGTATGCGGCGCAAGCCTGCCCGCATCAAACACCGCGTTTCCCAAACCGGTACCCAGCGTAATGATCATCTCGAGGCCCGTGCCCGCAATCGCGCCAGCACCCGCAACCTCCGCATCATTCAGCACGAGCGTAGGAACCTGTAGGCGCTCCTCCAAACTCCTACGCATGTCAAACCGCGACCACAGCTGAACCAACTCGGGCAAAACCTTAGACCGAGGGCCATCCTTCGTAATGTAATGGGGCGTTGCAATCACCACACCGTGGCGAATCATGCCGGGCATACCGACCGTCACGCGATCCGCATGCGGCAGATGCGCAGCTAAATCCACGATTGTGTCAACCAGTAGCGTTGGCGGCAAAGGATAGGGCGTAACCGTGCGCACAGCCGGGGCAATCATCGTGCCGTTCTCATCCAGCACCGACGCTTTAATTCCACCCCCACCGCAGTCAACCGCCAGGGTCAAAATCTCACTCATGCTCCCCATCCTAGCGGCCCGCTACCCGCGCAAAACAAAAGGGAGGGCGCGGACCAAACGATCCGCACCCTCCTTGAAGCAGTCAGACTTACTTCTCGGTTTCCTCAGCTGCCTCGGCCTCTTCAGCCTCTTCAGATTCAGGAGCCTGGGCGGTCTCCTGCTCCTTGACCTCGTCCTCAGCCGCCGCAGCCATAGCTGCAGTCTTGTCGGCCTCCGCGATAACAGCCTTCTTCTCAACCTTCTCGGTCACGATCGAAATCTGGACCATCGGAGCGTTGTCGCCACGACGATTGCCGAGCTTCGTGATACGGGTGTAACCACCCTGACGCTCCGGATCAATCGACGGTGCGATCTCGTCAAACAACGTGTACAAAACGTCCTTATCCGAGATCGTCTTAGCAACCGTGCGACGAGCGTGAATGTCACCGCGGCGAGCCTTGGTGATCATCTTCTCGGCAAGCGGCTGCAAGCGACGAGCCTTAGCGGCCGTCGTCGTGATCTGTCCGTGAACGAACAGTTCCCTGGCGAGGTTCGCCAGAATGATTTTTTCGTGCGCCGGGCTTCCACCCAGACGAGGGCCCTTCGTAGGCTTGGGCATGATTTCTCCTATAAAACTTCTGTGCGATGCTTACTCGTCGCTGAACTGGATAGAGCGAGGCTGATCAGTGGAACCACCGGGCATTACTGCGTCTTTAAGCGTCATGCCAAGACCAGCAAGCTTCTCCCTGATCTCCTCAATAGACTTCGTACCAAAGTTACGAATATCCAGAAGGTCAGCCTCCGAGTGAGCAACCAGCTCGCCAACGGTCAAAATACCGCGGCGACGCAAGGCGTTGTAAGAACGGGACTGCAGCCCAAGCTCTTCAATCGGAAGAGCCAGATCCTGCGCAAGCGTCTCATCCGTAGCGGACGGACCAATCTCAATGCCCTCAGCCTCAGTATTCAGCTCGCGAGCTAGACCAAACAGCTCAACAAGCGTCTTACCAGCCGAAGCAAGAGCGTCACGCGGCGAAATGGCCGCCTTAGTCTCGACGTCAACGACGAGACGGTCAAAGTCCGTACGCTGCTCAACACGAGTAGCTTCAACCTTGTAGGTAACCCGCAAAACGGGGCTGTAAATCGAATCAACCGGGATGCGAGAAATCTCTGCATCCGCGCTCTTATTCTGAGCGGCCGAAACGTAGCCACGGCCACGCTCCACGGTCAGCTCGATCTCCAGCTTGCCCTTCTCAGAAAGCGTGGCAATGTGAAGATCCGGGTTGTGAACCTCAACCCCGGCAGGAAGCGTAATATCTCCCGCCGTTACCTCACCGGCCTCATCCTTACGAAGGTACATAACAACAGGCTCATCATTCTCAGATGAGAGAACGATCTCCTTGATGTTCAGGATAATCTCGGCAACATCTTCCTTAACGCCCGGCACGGTCGAAAACTCGTGCTGAACGCCATCAATGCGGATAGACGTCACAGCTGCCCCCGGAATGGAGGACAGCAAGGTACGACGCAAGGAGTTACCCAGCGTGTATCCAAACCCCGGCTCTAGGGGCTCCAGTGTAAAACGCGAGCGGTAGTCGCTAACCTTCTCTTCTGTCAGAGTGGGTCGCTGTGCAATGAGCACGTCTGTGATCCTTTCTGCTCAACATCCGCCATATGACATTGAGCGGTGTTACCAGCACTTGCTGGAACAGGTTTGGCGTTGAATAACCGGGAGGCTAATCAACATCGACGTGGAGACTCAAAGGTCTCGATGAAACGCTCAGACGCGGCGACGCTTCGGCGGGCGTGCACCGTTGTGCGGCTGCGGGGTGACATCCTGAATGGAGCCAACCTCAATACCCGTTGCCTGAAGCGAACGGATAGCAGTCTCACGGCCGGAACCCGGACCCTTAACGAAAACGTCAACCTTCTTCACACCGTGCTCCTGGGCGCGGCGAGCTGCGGACTCCGCAGCAAGCTGAGCAGCAAACGGGGTGGACTTACGCGAGCCCTTAAAACCGACCTGGCCGGAGGAAGCCCAAGAAAGGACAGCGCCGGTTGGGTCTGTGATCGACACGATCGTGTTATTGAACGTCGACTTAATGTACGCGTGGCCGTGGGGCACATTCTGACGAGTCTTGCGCTTACCCTTACGAGCCACCGATGAACGCTTAGTAGTAGCCATAACTTATTCTCCTGCGAGTAACAGCCAACCCCGTGGGTTAGGCCTTCTTCTTTCCGGCAACAGTGCGCTTCGGGCCCTTACGGGTACGAGCGTTCGTCTTGGTGCGCTGACCGCGGACCGGCAGGCCACGACGGTGGCGCAGACCCTGGTAGGAACCAATCTCAATCTTGCGGCGGATATCAGCCTGAACCTCACGGCGCAGGTCACCTTCCACCTTGTAGTTGCCCTCGATGTACTCACGGAGCTTTACGAGATCCTCTTCAGTGGCGTCCTTTGTACGCAGATCCGGTGAAACACCGGTTGCGGCCAAGGCTTCCTTAGCGCGCGTGCGGCCAACGCCGTAAATGTAAGTAAGCGCAACTTCCAACCGCTTCTCGCGGGGGAGGTCTACGCCGGCAATACGTGCCATGTTTTCACTCCAATGGTGAAGTAGGAGGTGGTCACTTCATCATCTAGGTTCTAATCCCCAGCCCCGGCCTCCTCAACCGAGGGTCTCGCACCCGGGAAAATACCCCGGAGCGGCCGATGAAATGCTTATTGATTTATAAAACAGCTTTGGGCTTAGCGGCCCTGGCGCTGCTTGTGTCGCGGATTGTCACAGATGACCATAACCTTGCCGTGGCGACGAATCACCTTGCAGTTGTCACAGATCTTCTTGACACTCGGCTGTACCTTCATGGTTCTACCTCCACCGAAAATCGGCTTAGTGTCGGTTTTACTTGTAGCGGTAAACGATGCGTCCGCGCGACAGGTCGTACGGGCTAAGCTCGACGACGACGCGGTCCTCCGGAAGAATACGAATGTAGTGTTGGCGCATCTTTCCGGAAATATGTGCCAGAACTAGATGCCCGTTACCAAGCTCAACTCGAAACATCGCGTTAGGCAGAGCCTCCACGACGGTTCCTTCCATCTCAATGACGCCGTCTTTTTTCGCCATATCCTCCGTCTATCCCCTACAGGTCGTTTGGAAACCCTCAAAACTGAGGGCGAGCCTATGCACACCGAATTTCGGGTACAGATTATGGCCCAACCATCGAGTTTATAGGATATTTGATGGCCTGGAAAGGCCCCGAGCTTGTTAAATCACTCACGCGCTGAGCGGCGTGGGTTTCACCCCGTACGGCGCCAGACCGGCTGCGCCGCCATCTGGAGAAGTTAGCACCCAAACGCCCCGGCTTGTACGCGCGATAGTGTGCTCCCAATGCGAGGCCAAGCTTCCATCCGAAGTCTTAACCGTCCAGTCATCTTCAAGCACGAACGTTTCGATACTTCCGTCGGTCAGCATTGGCTCTACCGCCAAAACCATGCCCGGCTTGATTCGTGGTGACAGGCCGCGTGGACGGTAATTCAATACCTCTGGCGCTTGATGCATTGCGGTGCCGATACCGTGCCCCGTGTACTCCTCGATGATTCCGGCCTCCCAGTTGCCGTCGCGGCGCTTCTCCACCACTTCTTCAACTGCGTCGCCAATATCGTAGATTCGCTTCCCTTTCGCGACCGCGGCGAGGGCTGCCCACATGGATTCTTCCGTCACCGAGTTCAAACGACGAGCCTTATCCGAACCGGCCTCATCGCCGCCCACAATCATCGTGAAAGCCGCGTCGCCATGCCACTGCCTGCCTTCGCGCTCCACATAAGCCCCGCAGTCAAAAGAGACCAAGTCGCCGCGCTGTAGCCTCGTCATGTCCGGAATGCCGTGCACCACCGTGTCATTGACCGAAATACAAACCGTTGCCGGAAAGCCTCCGTAGCCAAGGAAGTTTGACTTCGCCCCGTTCTTTGCAATCACGCTTGCCGAAACTTCGTCCAGCTCTAGCAACGTCACGCCCGGCACGGCCGCCTGACGCAGCGCCTTATGAATATCTGCTACAACCAGCCCGGCCTCACGCATCCACAAAATCTGCTTGTCGGACTTCAGCTCAATTCGAGACATATAAACCTCAACACGTACAAAAGCGGTGAACCCGCTGAAATCTCAGCGGGTTCACCATCACCAAACTACTTTTCTAGCAAGCCGTGCTCGATGAGCACCTTGCGGATGCGTTCCCACACCTCATCAACCGTGCCAACACCATCCACTTGCACCAGTTTGTCCTGGTCCGCGTAGTAGGTAACCATCGGTTCCGTCTGATCCTTATACACCTCAAGGCGGCGACGAATTACCGGCTCAGTGTCATCAGCGCGTCCCTCGATCTCAGCCCGCTTCAGCAAACGTTCAACGACCTCATCAAGCTCAACCGCGATTTCAAGAACCAGATCCAAATCTCGCCCCGAGGCGGCAAGCGCGTCACGCAGGTAAAACGCCTGTTCAACCGTGCGCGGATAGCCATCAAGCAAGTACCCGCCTGCAACGTCTGGCGCCGACAAGCGGGCCTCCACCATCGGGTTGGTAACCGAATCGGGAACAAACTCGCCCGCATCCATGTAAGACTGCGCTTTTTGACCAAGTTCAGTGCGGTCCTTCATGTTCTGGCGGAAAATCGCGCCGGTAGAAATTGCGGGGATCTGCAAAGCCTTGGCAATACGCTTAGCCTGCGTGCCCTTCCCCGCACCCGGTGCACCAAGAATCAAAATCGCGGGGCCTGCATTTGCCCCATCTGGAGTTATCACTGGAGGAACCCTTCGTAGTGGTGCTTTTGCAGCTGCGAGTTAATTTCCTTAACCGTCTGCAAACCAACACCAACGACAATCAGAAGCGTTGTTCCGCCAAACGGTAGCTGGCCAGCCTCAAGCTTCAAAGGAATGATCGCAAGAGTTGGGAGCAACGCGATGATTGCAAGGTAGATAGCGCCCGCCGACGTAATACGACTCATCACGTAACGCAGGTAATCAGCGGTTGGACGGCCCGCGCGAATACCGGGGATAAAGCCGCCGTAGCGCTTCATGTTGTCCGCGGTCTCTTCCGGATTGAACGTGATTGACGTGTAGAAGAACGCGAAGAAAATAATCAAGATCGCGTTCACCAGCATGTACATGGCGCTAGTGGACAAGAAGTTACGCTGAATCCACAGGACCCAATCCGCAGTTGGCTCACCGAAGTTAGCAATCATCGGAGGCAGAGCAAGAATAGACGTGGAGAAGATGACGGGGATAACGCCCGACATGTTGATCTTCAACGGAATGTAAGTGGCGGAACCACCCATCAAGCGGCGCCCAACCATACGCTTCGCGTACTGGACCGGAATGCGGCGCTGGGCCTGCTCCACATAAACCACGGCCAGGGTGATCGCCAGAATAAGAGCCACGATCCAAAAGACCTTGCCCCATCCGCCACCACGGCCGATAGACATGAGGCGAGCAGGCAAGGTCGCCGTGATCGACGTGAAAATAAGGAGCGACATGCCGTTACCAATACCGCGCTCCGTAATGAGCTCACCGAGCCACATGATGACGCCAGTTCCAGCGGTCATAACAATGACCATCAGAAGGAACGTGACCGGACCCTGATTTGGGATCAATGGCACGGAGCAGCCTGGGAACAGACGGCCCGACATCGCCAGCGAAATGATGGTCGAAGACTGGAGGACACCCAAGAAAATCGTCAGGTAACGCGTGTACTGCGTGAGCTTAGAACGCCCCTGCTGTCCTTCCTTATGAAGATCATCAAAACGAGGAATAACCACGCGAAGAAGCTGAACGATAATCGACGCCGTAATGTAAGGCATGATGCCGAGCGCAAAAACCGACAGCTGTAGGAGCGCGCCACCGGAGAATAGATTCACCAGATCGAGAAGCGAGGTCTGATCCTGCTGTGCCAAACAAACCTGAACATTCGGAGTGGAAACACCCGGCGTAGGAATGAATGAGCCCAGCCTGAACAATGCCATGACCATCAGCGTGAACAGCATTTTGTTCCGAAGATCAGGTGTTCGGAATGCCTGTGCAAATGCGGAGAGCAAGCGTCCTCCTGGGATAAACAAATCAATTCAAGCGTAATCGATCTTAGACTAGCGCATCATTATGCTAGGTCTGAAACCAGATTAAGCAAACGGTAAAAGTGCGGCCCGACCATACTGATCGGGCCGCACCTCATCTCAGACAGCTGACATTAGCGAGCGGAAATGGATCCGCCGGCAGCAGTGATCTTAGCTTCAGCAGATGCCGACCACTTATCAACCGTAATGTTGAACTTCTGGGTGAGCTCGCCCTGGCCCAGAACCTTCACTAGTTCGCCACCGCGAACAGCGCCCTTGGCTACAAGATCCTCAACGGTGACGTCGCCACCCTTGGGGAACAGGGCCTCAATCTTTTCCAGGTTAACAACCTGGTACTCGACGCGGAACGGGTTCTTGAAGCCACGTAGCTTCGGAAGGCGCATGTGCATAGGCATCTGGCCGCCTTCGAAACCAGCGGGAACCTGGTAACGAGCCTTCGTGCCCTTGGTACCACGACCAGCGGTCTTACCCTTCGAACCTTCACCGCGGCCAACGCGCATCTTGCGCTTGTTGGAACCGGGTGCCGGCTTAAGGTCGTGGAGGCGCGTGATCGAGTATTCTTCACTCATGGTCAGTCGACCTCCTCTACCTCGACCATGTGGCGGACGGCGCGAACCATACCGCGGTTGGACTTGTTGTCCGGCAGAACAACCGACTGGTTGATCTTACGCAGACCAAGAGCACGCATCGTGGCGCGCTGACGCTCGGGACGACCAACATCGCCGCGAACGCGAGTAATCTTCAGATTCTTAGCCACTAGTTGCTCACCCCTGCCGCAGCCTTATCGTTCTCGGCCTTCTCAGCAGCAGCGCGCCGCTCAGCTTCACCCTCCGCGCGAGCGCGAAGCATGGAAGCTGGAACTACGCGCTCCAGCGGAAGTCCGCGACGCGCAGCAACAGCCTCGGGAACCTCAAGTTCCTTCAGCGCTGCAACCGTAGCGCGAACAATGTTGATTGCGTTCTGCGAGCCAAGCGACTTCGACAGAACGTCGTGGATACCCGCGCACTCAAGCACTGCACGAACCGGGCCACCGGCGATAACACCAGTACCGGGGTTTGCGGGACGTAGCATAACAACGCCCGCAGCGTCCTCGCCCTGAACCTTGTGCGTGATCGTGCGACGGATCATCGGAACGCGGAAGAAGTTCTTCTTAGCCTCTTCAACGCCCTTTGCAATAGCCTGAGGAACTTCCTTAGCCTTGCCGTAGCCAACGCCGACGGTGCCTTCGCCATCTCCAACGACTACAAGAGCCGTGAAGCTGAAACGACGACCACCCTTAACCACCTTAGAGACGCGGTTAATAGTAACTACACGCTCAATGTACTGGTTCTTGTCGTCACGCCGGTTGTTGTCACGGCGCTGATCGCGACCTGAGCGGCGCTCGCGACGCTGCTCGTCGCGTCCCTCAGAGTTTTCCTGATTTTTAGCCATCAGTGTGTTCTCTTCCTTTCGTCGCTTCTTACAGCGTCAGGCCGCCCTCGCGGGCACCCTCTGCTACAGCGGCGACACGGCCGTGGTACTTGTTGCCACCGCGGTCAAAAACCACAGCGGTGATACCGGCATCCTTAGCACGCTGAGCGATCAGTTCACCAACACGGCGAGCCTTCTCAACCTTCGTGCCCTTGCCATCAAAATCCTTTTCCAAAGTGGAAGCGGATACGAGCGTGTGACCAACCTGGTCGTTCACAACCTGCGCAACCATGTGGCGGTTAGAGCGGGTCACTACCAGACGAGGACGCTCCGCAGTACCGTTAACGTTCTTACGAACACGCTGGTGACGACGCTTGCGGGCAATGAATTTGCCCTTGCCTTTAACCGTGTAAGCCATTACTTACCAGCCTTTCCAACCTTGCGACGTACCTGCTCGCCGGCGTAGCGAACGCCCTTGCCCTTGTAAGGCTCGGGAGCGCGAATCTTGCGGATCTTCGCAGCGGTTTCACCAACCAGCTGCTTGTCGATACCGGAAACAGAGAACTTGGTCTGGTTCTCAACCTTGAACTCGATCCCTTCCGGAGCCTCAACGACTACCGGGTGGGAGAAGCCAAGCTGGAACTCAAGGCCCTTGCCCTTCGCGGCAACACGGTAACCCGTGCCCACAATCTCAAGTTCCTTGGAGTAACCCTGGGTTACACCAACAACCATGTTCTCAATCAATGAACGCGTAAGACCGTGCATTGCACGAGCTTCACGATCATCATTATCGCGAGAGACCTTAACCTCGTTATCTTCGATAACCGCGGCAACCGGGCCCTTCACGACGTAGCTAAGTTCGCCCTTCGGGCCCTTAACCTTAACTTCGCGATCCGAAATCGTAACGTCAACACCAGCGGGGATCGGGATCGGAGTCTTGCCAATACGTGACATGAATAGTTCTCCTTACCAGATGTAGGCGAGGACTTCCCCACCTACTCCCCTGTTGTATGCCTCGCGGTCAGTGAGCAGGCCGGACGAAGTCGAAAGAATCGCAACGCCAAGACCGCCACGAACACGCGGCAGGTTGGTGGACTTTGCATAAACGCGCAAACCAGGCTTAGAGACGCGCTTTACGCCAGTGATAGCGCGCTCGTGGTTAGCACCATACTTGAGGTCAAGCGTCAGAGTTTTACCAACGCGGGCGTCCTCTACCTTGCTAGCGGCAATGTAGCCTTCCCTAACAAGGATCTCAGCAATAGCTGCTTTGAGCTTAGAATGCGGCATCGACACCGACTCATGCTGTGCCGAGCTCGCATTACGCAGACGCGTGAGCATGTCTGCGATGGGATCAGTCATTGTCATCGGGGTTTCTCCCCTTCCTCAACGCGGTTTCCAAAACTGCTTATCAGGATTGGACCTGCGATGTAGTCGTTACCAGCTGCTCTTAGTCACACCCGGAAGCTCGCCGTTAAGAGCGAGTTCACGCAGGCAGACACGGCACAATCCGAACTTGCGGTACACCGAGTGCGGACGACCGCAACGGTTGCAACGCGTGTAAGCACGAACCGCAAACTTGGGCTTGCGGGCGGCCTTTACTTTCAAAGACGTCTTCGCCATTTGTCAGTTCTCCTTGAGCGGGAAGCCCAGGCCGCGCAGAAGCGCACGACCCTCATCGTCGGTTTTGGCTGACGTGACGATCGTGATGTCCATGCCACGAACGCGATCAATGTTGTCCACATCAATCTCGTGGAATACGGACTGTTCCGTCAGGCCGAACGTGTAGTTGCCGTTACCGTCGAACTGCTTCGGGCTTAGACCACGGAAGTCGCGAATACGCGGAAGCGCAAGAGAGATCAGGCGATCCATGAACTCCCACATGCGGTCACCACGCATCGTGACGTGCGTGCCAATAGGCTGACCCTCACGCAACTTAAACTGCGCGATCGACTTACGAGCCTTGGTAACAGCCGGCTTCTGGCCGGTGATAACGGTCAAGTCGCGAATCGCACCCTCGATAGCCTTCGAGTCACGAGCCGCATCTCCAACACCCATGTTCACGACGACCTTAACCAGGCCACCTACCTCCATGGTGTTAGCGTGCGCGAAGTCCTTCTCCAACTTCGGGCGGACCTCATCAATGTACTTTTGCTTCAAGCGAGGGGTCATGCTCCGATTTCCTTTCCAGGTTCGAGGCCGCGCTTGGTACCACCACGAACCACGCGAATCGGGTTGCGGTTAATACGCTTGCCGTTCTCGTCGCGCTCAACGCGGAAGCCAACACGAACACGCTTCTTCGTATCCGGATCCACAAGAGCCACCTTGGAAATGTGGATCGGAGCCTCAATGTGCTCAATGCCGCCAGTGGTAGCGCCCTGGGCAGACATGCCCTGGCGCGTGTGGCGGGTCTTCACGTTGATGCCCTCAACGAGGACCTTCTGCTCGGCTGGGAACACCTTAATAACGCGTCCCTGCTTGCCCTTATCGCCAGGCGCTAGAGGAGCAAGCCCCTCGGCCTCGCGGCGCTTGTTGCGCTCATCAATCTTCTTCTGATCGCTCGAGCGACCAGAGATGACCTCTACCAGGTCACCCTTCTTAATTTTTGCTGCCATCAGAGCACCTCCGGTGCGAGTGACACGATCTTCATGAACTTCTTGTCACGAAGCTCACGGCCTACGGGGCCAAAGATACGGGTACCACGCGGTTCGCCATCACTCTTAAGGATGACAGCTGCGTTTTCATCGAAGCGGATGTAAGAACCGTCTGGGCGGCGGCGTTCCTTGCGGGTACGCACAACAACTGCCTTGACGATTTCACCCTTCTTCACGTTGCCGCCGGGGATAGCGTCTTTCACGGATGCGACGATGGTATCGCCAACACCCGCATAGCGCCGACCCGAGCCACCGAGGACACGGATGCACAGGATTTCCTTAGCTCCCGTGTTGTCGGCAACCTTTAGTCGCGACTCCTGCTGGATCATTCGTTGTACTCCTGTCGTCGAGCTGGTTCTCATACACGCACAAAATGCGCTTGAGCCTGGCCGAACGTATACGGACTTGTGCGCGAAAACTCGCGCTATGTTACCTCTTCACTTCAGACTCGAGCACACCAGGAAACCATCGGTGCTAGGTCTCTGAAACAAAGCAGGCTGGGTCTTACAACGTGGGCGTGGTGGGTTAAGCCACTCAGTGCTATACGCGCACGTTTGGAAAAATGCGCACACTGCCACTGCTGCAAAGACTGCAACCCCAACAGCTTACGCTACTTCCCCACCCAAACCAAAGAGAGGGCGGAAGAAAAACCCTGTGCCTTTGCTCACCCACATCATAAATAAAGAATGTAGCCACCCATTAGGATGGCTACATTCTGAAAGGTTGCAAGTAGAAACTACTTGGCTCGCTCGATTACCTCGACTACGCGCCAGCGCTTCGTCTTGGAGAGCGGACGAGTCTCCATGATGCGAACCAAGTCGCCAACACGGATCTCATTGGTCTCGTCGTGCGCCTTAACCTTCTTGGTACGGGTAACAACCTTGCCGTACAGAGGGTGCTTGGTGCGATCCTCGAGCTCTACCACGACCGTCCTATCCATCTTGTCGGATACGACGTAACCGCGGCGAACCTTACGGTGGTTACGAACTACAGGCGTTTCGCTCACTTAACTCACTCCTCGCTATTCGGTGCGGTGCGAATACCGAGCTCACGCTCACGCGCCACAGTGTAAATACGGGCGATGTCACGGCGAACAGCCTTAAAGCGGCCGTGATCCTCAACCTGTCCTAGAGCCTTGGAGAAACGCAGGTTAAACAGCTCTGCCTTAGCCTTCTCAAGCTCGCTCGCAAGCTGGGCGTTATCCATCTCGTCGAGCTCAGCCGTCGTTAGACCCTTCTTGTCTGCCATTATGCGTCACCACCCTCACGGACCACGAACTTGGTCTTAATCGGGAGCTTGTGCTGCGCGCGACGCATAGCTTCACGAGCTACGTGCTCGTCAACACCAGCAAGCTCAAACATGACACGACCCGGCTTCACGTTAGCGATCCAGAACTCCGGAGCGCCCTTACCGGAACCCATACGGGTTTCAGCAGGCTTCTTCGTGAGCGCGTGGTCCGGGAAAATGTTGATCCAGACCTTACCGCCACGCTTAATGTAACGGGTCATTGCAATACGAGCGGCCTCAATCTGACGGTTCGTGATGTAGGCGGGCTCAAGAGCCTGAATGCCGTAATCACCGAACGCAATCTCAGTGCCACCCTTCGCCATACCCTTACGGGTCGGGCGGTGCGGTTTGCGGTACTTAGTCCGCCTTGGGATAAGCACGACTAGGCCTCCGATCCAGATGTCTCAGCCTTCGGAGCAGCTTCCTCAGCTACCTCCTGCGGCCTCTTATTCCTGGGCTGATCGCCACCACGACGCGCGCCACGACGGCCGCGGCCACCACGACGGGCGCCACCGCGGTTACCAGCCTCCATAAGCTGCTGCTGGTACTCGCGCTCGGTCACGTTGCCCTTGTAAATCCAAACCTTCACACCAATGCGGCCGAACGTCGTACGAGCCTCGTAGAAGCCGTAATCGATGTAGGCACGCAGGGTGTGCAACGGCACACGACCTTCACGGTAGAACTCGGTACGAGACATTTCAGCACCACCAAGGCGGCCCGACACCTGGACACGAATGCCCTCGGCGCCACCGCGCATAGCGGACTGAATGCCCTTGCGCATTGCGCGACGGAACGACACGCGAGCAGCAAGCTGCTCCGCGATGCCCTGCGCAACGAGCTTCGAATCAAGCTCAGGGTTCTTAACTTCAAGAATGTTCAGCTGAACCTGCTTGCCTGTCAGCTTCTCCAGCTGCTGGCGAAGACGGTCAGCCTCTGCACCGCGACGGCCAATAACAATGCCGGGGCGAGCAGTATGTAGGTCAACGCGAACGCGATCGGTAGTGCGCTCAATAACGACCTTCGACACGCCAGCGCGCTCCAAGTGCTCGTTCAGGAAGTCGCGAATCTTCACGTCTTCAATCACGTAGTCGCTGTAACGCTGGCCTTCCGTGGTGGAGTCAGCGAACCAGCGGGAGCGGTGCTCGGTGGTAATACCAAGCCTAAATCCGGTGGGGTTAACCTTCTGACCCATTACCGGCCTTCCTTCCCTTTGTCGTCCTTCGTACCAACCACCAAGGTGATGTGGCTCGTGCGCTTCAAAATCTGAGCTGCACGACCCTGCGCACGCGGGCGGAAACGCTTCATGGTTGGACCCTCGTTTACGTAAGCCTCAACTACGTAAAGATCCTCTTCCTTGAAACGCTCACCAGCGTTTTCAGCCTTCACTTTCGCGTTGGCTATAGCACTCATCAGAATCTTGCGGATATCTTTTGCGACAGCCTGCGGAGCGAACCGCAGAATGTCCGCTGCCTCCAAGGCATTCTTGTTGCGGATTTCATTCACAACGCGACGTGCCTTGAGGGGCGTGACGCGTACGTAGCGCGCCTGCGCCTTGGCTTCCATTAAAACCTGCCTCACTTCTAGCTACAAGACCAGGCTTAGCGCCTGCGTGCCTTGCGATCGTCCTTGTCATGGCTACGGAAGGTGCGGGTCGGAGCAAATTCACCGAACTTGTGACCAACCATTGCTTCCGTAACGAAGACCGGCACGTGCTTACGGCCGTCATGCACTGCAACAGTGTGCCCCAGGAAATCCGGGGTAATGACGGACCTGCGAGACCAGGTCTTAATAACGTTCTTCGTACCCTTATCGTTCTGCTCATCAACCTTCTTCAGGAGATGCTCGTCAACGAAGGGTCCCTTCTTTAGACTGCGTGGCATAATCCAGCTCCTCTATCAGCGCTTCTTGCCGGTCCGGCGACGGCGCACAATGAGCTTGTCGCTGGGCTTATTCGGACGACGGGTACGGACTTCGGGCTTACCCCACGGGCTAACCGGGTGACGGCCACCAGACGTGCGACCCTCACCACCACCATGCGGGTGATCGACCGGGTTCATAGCAACACCACGAACGTGCGGACGGCGTCCCTTCCAACGCATACGTCCAGCCTTGCCCCAGTTGATGTTGGACTGCTCGGCGTTGCCAACAGAACCAACCGTTGCGCGGGCCATGACCTCAACGTTGCGGATTTCACCAGAAGGCATACGCAGCTGAGCGAAGCGGCCTTCCTTTGCAACCAGCTGGACAGAGGTGCCAGCAGAACGTGCGATCTTTGCGCCACCACCAGGGTAAAGCTCAACAGCGTGAACCACGGTACCAACCGGGATATTACGCAGCGGCAAGTTGTTGCCCGGCTTAATATCTGCGCTTGGACCAGATTCGACGACGTCGCCCTGATTCAGGTTTGCAGGAGCTAGAATGTAACGCTTTGCACCATCGGCGTAGTGCAGCAGAGCGATACGGGCAGTACGGTTCGGGTCATACTCAATGTGAGCGACCTTAGCCGGAATGCCATCTTTATCGTTGCGGCGGAAATCAATCAGACGGTAGGCACGCTTGTGGCCGCCACCGCGGTGACGAGCCGTCACGCGACCCTGATTGTTACGACCGCCGGTCTTGGTCAGCGGGCGAACCAGAGACTTCTCCGGAGTGCTCCGGGTAATCTCCACGAAGTCCGCCACGCTCGAGCCACGACGACCAGGAGTCGTGGGCTTGTACTTACGGATTGCCATTATTTGTAACCTTCTTCTTCGATGACTCAGGCGAGATCGCCGAAGATGTCAATGGTGCCTTCGCTTACAGTAACGATGGCTCGCTTCGTGTTGTTTCGACGGCCAATGCCATCGCGAGTGCGGTAGCGCTTGCCCTGTCGGTTCTGCGTAGCAACGTGGCTTACCTTCACATCGAAGATCGCCTCGATTGCCTGGCGGATTTCTGTCTTGTTCGCGCGCGGATCTACAAGGAACGTGTACTTTCCAAGATCCATCAGACCGGAAGACTTCTCGGTGATAACCGGCGCGAAAATAATGTCGCGGGGGTTCTTCGACTTTTCGAGACTCACTTGTTGTCCTCCCTCGCTGCAATGAAGCTTTCAAGAGCGTCCTTGGTGAACACAACATCTTCCGCGTTGATCACGTCGTACGTGTTGAGCTGATCCGCCCAAAGAACGTGAACGCTAGGAAGGTTACGAACCGAAAGACGGTTCAGGTCGTCCTCACGCGTTACAACCACGAGAGCCTTGCGACCGTCAACGATCTTGTCAAGAGCTACTCGCGCGGTCTTGGTGGACGGGGCATCGCCCTCAAGGAGGCCGAGAATCACGTGCATGCGGCCACCGCGGAAGCGGTCCGAAAGCGCGCTGTAAAGAGCTGCAGCCTTCATCTTCTTGGGGGTACGCTCAGCGTACGAGCGCGGCTGCGGGCCGTGCACAACGCCGCCGCCTACCCACTGCGGAGCGCGGATCGAACCCTGACGAGCCCGACCAGTGCCCTTCTGACGCCAAGGCTTCTTGCCACCGCCGCGGACCTCGCCGCGGGTCTTGACCTTGTGGGTTCCAGCGCGAGCTGCACCCAGCTGAGCCTTAACAACCTGGTGGATTAGCGGAATATTAAGATCTACGTCAAAGTACTTTGCGGGAAGCTCGATCGTGTCGACTTTCTTACCCTCAAAGCCCAAAACGTCAATAGTCAACTTAGCCATTTATAGTTCACGCACCCTTCACAGAGGAGCGAACCAGAACAACCGCGTTCTTCGGGCCAGGAATGGCGCCGCGAATAAGCAGCAGACCCTTTTCAGCATCAACTGCAAAAACAGTCTGGTTCTGGATGGTACGACGGACATTGCCCATGCGGCCGGCCATGCGGGTGCCCTTAAATACGCGACCAGGGGTCGAAGCACCGCCGATAGAGCCCGGCTTACGGTGAATCTTGTGTGCACCGTGGCCGCCGGGACCGCCAGCGAATCCGTGACGCTTCATCGTGCCAGCAAAGCCCTTGCCCTTCGTGTTACCGGAAACATCAACCTTGTCTCCAGCAGCGAAAACGTCCGCCTTGAGCTCCTGGCCGACCTCAAACGAATCAGCTTCAGAAGTGCGGACCTCAACGAGGTGACGGACAGGCTTAACGCCAGCCTTCTCAAAGTGACCAGCCAAAGGCTTGGTGATACGGCGAGCATCGATCTCGCCAAATCCGATCTGTGCGGCAGAGTAGCCGTCAGTCTCTTCAGTGCGCACCTGCGTAACGACGTTGGTGCCCACCTGCACAACCGTCAAGGGAACGACCTTACCGTCGTTATCCCATGCCTGGGTCATGCCGAGCTTGCGGCCAAGTAGCGCCTTTACGGGCGCAACCGCCTGCTTGGTGTTTTTAGTCATGTCTGCAGGTTTCCTCAGAGTTTAATATCGATTTTTACGTCGGCCGGAAGGTCGAGTCGCATAAGCGAGTCAACTGCCTTCGGCGTCGGGTCGATGATGTCAATCAAGCGCTTATGAGTGCGCATTTCAAAGTGTTCGCGGCTGTCCTTGTACTTGTGGGGCGACCGAATAACCGTAAAAACGTTACGCTCGGTCGGCAGCGGCACCGGGCCCACTACCGTCGCACCTGCGCGCTGCACAGTGTCGACGATCTTGCGCGCGGAGCTGTCAATGACCTCGTGGTCATAGGACTTGAGCCGGATGCGGATCTTTTGTCCCGCCATGCCGTCTTACCTCTCTTAAACAGCTTCTCACCGGTCCCCGCGCTCGGGCGTGTCGCTTTTTCAAACAGCTTCGCGCGGTGGCTCCCCATTGGAGGAACTGGACCGTTTTCTTGTGATCAAGAACATGGAGCATAAAGCCCCTCAGCAGATTGCACATTCATGCTCTCCACTGTTCGCCCTCCCGAGATAGCACTCCCGTTCGGACACAACCACACCAGTTTGACAGATTTAAGCACTGATTCCAAATGATTTGGAATTTAGTGGTGTGATTCTCAAAAGCATCACTTGCGGTCGAGACGCATCTCCCCCATCAAGAAGCAACCGCGACGTCAAGCCATGCCATCTTAAACGTGCACGCGTTTGTAATACGGTGCCAGGCAAAAGTGATGGGGAGTAAATAAGTTGTGGCCCAAAGCGAACGCTTTGGGCCACAACTAAAAGTCAGTCAGACTTAGGAAAGAACCTCAGTCACACGACCGGAGCCAACGGTGCGGCCACCCTCACGGATAGCGAAGCCGAGGCCCGCCTCCATTGCGATCGGCTGAATAAGCTCAACCGTGATCTCGGTGGTGTCACCAGGCATAACCATGTCGGTGCCCTCAGGCAGCTCGATGATGCCGGTAACGTCCGTGGTACGGAAGTAGAACTGCGGGCGGTAGTTGGTGAAGAACGGCTTGTGACGGCCACCCTCCTCCTTCTTCAGGATGTAAACCTGGCCCTTGAACTTGGTGTGCGGGGTGATCGAACCCGGAATGGCTACGACCTGGCCACGCTCAACATCCTCACGCTTGGTACCGCGAAGAAGCAGACCACAGTTCTCGCCTGCCCAGGCTTCGTCCATCTGCTTGTGGAACATCTCGATACCGGTAACGGTGGTCTTCTGCGGCTCGCGAATACCGAGGATCTCAACCTCAGCGTTCAGCGGAAGCTTACCGCGCTCAACACGACCGGTAACAACGGTGCCACGACCGGTAATGGTGAAGACGTCCTCAATCGGCATGAGGAACGGCTTGTCCATGTCGCGCTCCGGGGTCGGGATGTACTCGTCGACGGTCTCCATGAGATCCTCAACCGACTTTACCCAAACCGGGTCGCCCTCAAGAGCCTTAAGAGCCGAAACGCGGTGAATCGGGGTGTTGTCGCCGTCGAAGTCCTGCGAGGAGAGCAGCTCGCGGATTTCTTCCTCAACGAGCTCAAGCATCTCTTCGTCATCAACCATGTCGGACTTGTTCAGTGCAACAACCAGGGTCGGCACGCCAACCTGGCGAGCAAGCAGAACGTGCTCGCGGGTCTGAGCCATCGGGCCGTCCGTTGCAGCAACAACGAGGATAGCGCCATCCATCTGGGCAGCACCGGTAATCATGTTCTTCACGTAGTCAGCGTGACCCGGGGCGTCAACGTGTGCGTAGTGACGCTTGTCGGTCTGGTACTCAACGTGAGAAACATTAATGGTAATACCACGGTCGCGCTCTTCCGGAGCGTTATCAACCTGGTCGAACGGGGTGAACTCGTTCAGTTCCGGGAACTTGTCAGCCAGTACCTTGGTGATCGCCGCGGTCAGGGTCGTCTTACCGTGGTCAACGTGACCGATGGTACCGATATTTACGTGCGGTTTGGTACGCTCGAACTTGGCCTTCGCCACTTGTGTCCTCCTGGACTCGGGTAGATAAGTTCTTGTCAGCTTAGTGCTAGAAGTAGCCTAACACTTGACTTCGAATACTTCCTACAGGGTTTTCATTAGTGTGGTCTTTATAACGCCACTTTTTGGCTAGATCAGGCTCTTACTGGCCCGAAGCGTTGCCAATGATTTCCTCAGCTACTGCACGAGGAACCTCATCATAGCTATCGAACTGCATCGAGTAGACTGCGCGGCCCTGCGTCTTCGAACGCAAGTCACCAACATACCCGAACATTTCCGACAGCGGAACGAGTGCTCGCACAACCTTCACACCGGAAGCATCATCCATCGACTGGATGGTGCCACGACGGGAGTTCAGGTCGCCAATAACGTCGCCCATGTACTCCTCAGGAGTGCGAACCTCAACAGACATGATCGGCTCAAGAAGCACCGGAGATGCCTTGCGGACACCCTCGCGGTACACCATTGCGCCAGCGATCTTGAACGCCATTTCGGACGAGTCAACATCGTGGTACTGGCCGTCAAGCAGCGTAGCCTTCAAGCCAACCATCGGGTAACCAGCCAGGACACCAGTCTGCATGGCCTCCTGAATACCGGCGTCAACCGACGGAATGTACTCACGCGGAACGCGGCCACCAGTGACCTCGTTGCCGAACTCGTACGTCTTCTCGCCATCCAGCGGGAGCGGCTCGAAGCGAACGATCACCTTTGCGAACTGGCCAGAGCCACCAGTTTGCTTCTTGTGCGTGTACTCAACCTTTTCAACGGTCTTGCGGATGGTCTCGCGGTAAGCAACCATCGGCGCACCAACGTTAGCCTCAACCTTGAACTCGCGACGCATACGGTCAACAAGAACATCAAGGTGAAGCTCGCCCATACCGCCAATAACCGTCTGGCCGGTCTCCTCATCGAGGCGAACCGTGAAGGTCGGGTCTTCTTCGGCCAGCTTCTGAATAGCCGTACCGAGCTTCTCCTGATCCGCCTTCGACTTCGGCTCAATAGCCACGTGGATAACCGGATCCGGGAAGGTCATCGACTCAAGAACAACCGGAGCGTCCTGCGCACAAAGCGTGTCGCCCGTGGTGGTGTCCTTCAAGCCGATGAAAGCGTAAATGTGGCCAGCGTGTGCAACATCCACAGGGTTTTCCTTGTTGGAGTGCATCTGGAACATCTTGCCGATACGCTCGCGCTTACCCTTGGTCGAGTTCATCACGGTCTCGCCGGATGCAACCTTGCCCGAGTAAACACGAATGTAGGTCAGCTTGCCGTAGAACGGGTGAACAGCAACCTTGAACGCCAGAGCAGAGAACGGCTCATTCTCATCTGCGTGACGCTCAATAACGGTCTCTTCATCGCCAACCTTCGTGCCCTTAACAGAAGGCACATCCAGCGGCGAAGGCAGGTACGAAACCACGCCGTCAAGCATGACCTGAACGCCCTTATTCTTGAAAGCAGAGCCACAGAATACCGGGTAAGCCTGCGAAGAAATGGTGAGTTCACGAACGCCAGCGCGAATCTGATCGTTGGTCAGTTCACCCTCTTCAAGGTAAATGTCCATGAGCTCTTCGTTAGCCTCAGCAGCGGCTTCGATAAGAGCCTCGCGGTACTCCTCAGCCTCAGCCTGAAGCTCCGCCGGAATCTCTTCCTCAACCACGCGTGCACCATAAAGATCGTTGCCATCCTCATCCTTTTCCGGGAAGTAGACGGCCTTCATCTTCATGATGTCAACAACGCCCTGGAAGTCGGCCTCCGCGCCAATCGGGAAAGCCATGACGATCGGGGTTGCGCCCAAACGGTCCTTAATGGTCTGAACCGAGTACTTGAAGTTCGCGCCCAGCTTATCCATCTTGTTGATGAAGCAAATACGCGGAACGTCGTACTTGTCAGCCTGACGCCAAACGGTCTCAGACTGCGGCTCAACGCCTTCCTTACCGTCGAACACCGCTACCGCGCCGTCAAGCACGCGCAACGAACGCTCCACCTCAACGGTGAAGTCAACGTGTCCGGGGGTATCAATAATGTTGATCTGGTTGTCATTCCAGAAACAGGTGGTAGCAGCGGACGTAATGGTAATGCCGCGCTCCTTCTCCTGCTCCATCCAGTCCATCGTGCCAGCACCGTCGTGGGTCTCACCCAGCTTGTAGTTGATGCCGGTGTAGAAAAGGATGCGTTCTGTAACTGTGGTCTTGCCAGCATCGATGTGAGCCATGATGCCGATATTGCGGACCTTCGTGAGGTCGGTGAACACCTCTTGTGCCACGTGTGTTTCCTTCGCTTGTTAGATCTACGAGCAGAGCTGGGATTACCAGCGGTAGTGAGCGAAAGCCTTGTTGGACTCCGCCATCTTGTGCATGTCTTCACGACGCTTCACAGCGCCACCAAGGCCGTTGGATGCATCGAGAATCTCGTTCATGAGGCGCTCGGTCATGGTCTTCTCACGACGCTGACGGGAGAAATCAACCAGCCAACGAAGAGCAAGAGTGGTACCACGCGAAGAGCGAACCTCAACCGGAACCTGGTAGGTTGCGCCACCAACACGGCGAGAGCGAACCTCAAGAGCCGGACGAATGTTCTCAAGCGCGCGCTTCAAAACAGCAACCGGATCCTGCTCAGTCTTCTGTGCGACGCCCTCAAGAGCGCCGTAAACAATCTTCTGAGCAACAGAACGCTTGCCGTCAAGCAGAACGCGGTTAACCAGCTGGCTAACAACCTTCGAACCGTAAATCGGATCCTCAACTAGAGGGCGCTTGGGAGCTGGACCTTTACGAGGCATTACTTCTTCTCCTTCTTCGCACCGTAGTGGGAACGAGCCTGCTGACGACCGCGAACACCCTGCGTATCGAGGGCGCCACGAACGATGTGGTAACGAACACCCGGGAGGTCCTTCACACGACCACCGCGAACGAGCACGATCGAGTGCTCCTGCAGGTTGTGACCCTCACCGGGGATGTAAGCCGTGACCTCAATACCCGAGGAAAGGCGAACACGAGCCACCTTACGAAGAGCCGAGTTCGGCTTCTTAGGCGTGGTGGTAAATACGCGAGTGCAGACACCGCGGCGCTGAGGGCTTCCCTTCAGTGCGGGCGTTGCTGCCTTCGCCGGCTTGGTGCTGCGTCCCTTGCGCACCAGTTGCTGGATGGTAGGCACTACTTCTCCGTCTTCCTTAAACAACAAACTTTTAGTATCGCGACGCCGAAACGCTTACGCGCTACCCCTCGTGGACACACTGGTGTCCGCCGGGGCCGGCCCGCCAACAGCCTCACAGTCGCATATCGTGAGGGTTAAGGATGACGTCCGGAGCTCAGACGAACAGTCAAAGAGCCCACTTGTCAGAAAAATCTGAACGGTGGATACCCGGCGACGCGGGCACCGTCGTCAAATATAAGGCTTTTTGCCTGCAATGGTCAATACCAAGGTCTTTTACCCGCGCCTATTGTGCCTGATCTAACAATGTAAACGGTAAAGAACTCCCTCCCGCCCGACCGCCCTGATGAATTAGTTTCGCCCCCTCTGCAGAGGGGGCGAAATCTAAATGCGCTTCAAACCGGATTAGCGGAAGTCGCTATCGGAGAACGGAGCTCCAAAGTCGATCGAGTCGAGCGAAGCGAGGAACGCCTCATCGACTTCACCAACCTGGAAATCAGCCTCAACGTAATCCGCGTTAGCCATCGCCTCTGGCGTGGGCTCCACATGGATCTTGTTGTAGCGCGCAAGACCCGTACCGGCCGGGATGAGCTTACCGAGAATCACGTTCTCCTTCAGACCAATCAACGGATCCGACTTCGCGCTAATAGCAGCCTCGGTCAAGATCTTCGTGGTCTCCTGGAACGAAGCCGCAGCAAGCCACGAATCCGTAGCCAGCGAAGCCTTCGTGATACCCATCAGCTCCGGACGCCCCGCAGCCGGCCGACCGCCCTGAGCCACAGTTGCACGGTTAATGCGCTTGAAATCGACCTCGTCAACAAGCTGACCGGGCAGAAGCTCGGTGTCGCCCGGATCATCCAGAACCGTGACGCGACGCAGCATCTGGCGAACAATCACTTCAATGTGCTTGGAGTGAATGTCCACGCCCTGCGAGCGGTACACTTCCTGCACCTCATCAACCAGCTGACGCTGTGTCTCCGACTTGTTGCGGATACGGAGCATCTTCTTCGGGTCAAGACGACCCGTGGTGAGCTTCGTGCCAACCGCGATGTGCTCGCCCTCCTCCACAAGGAGTTCTTGGCGACGCGAAACCTCAACCACAAGGTCGGCCTCGCCATCATCACGAGTGATCACAATCTTGCGGTTGGTGGGATCCGTATCATCGATGTGGACCTTGCCCGCTGCCTCTGCCATCGTTGCCTCACCCTTCGGGGTGCGAGCCTCAAAGAGCTCCTGCACACGCGGCAGACCCTGCGTAATATCCGCAGCCGATGCAACACCACCGGTGTGGAAGGTACGCATCGTCAGCTGAGTACCGGGCTCACCAATCGACTGTGCCGCGATAATGCCCACGGCCTCGCCGATGTCTACGCGCTTGCCCGACGCGAGCGAACGGCCGTAGCAAGCCGCACACGTACCCGTAGCGGACTCACAGTAAAGCACCGAACGCACCTTAATGGTGGTGATGCCCGCATCCACGAGCTTGTCGATCAAGACGTCGCCCACATCCGAACCTGCCTCAGCAACCACGTTGCCCTCAGCGTCCTTCGCGTCAGCCGCGAGCGTACGCGCGTAAGCAGTGGTCTCAACAGTGTCGAGGCGGTGTGCCTTGCCCTCTTCGTCCAGCTCGGCAATGTCCATGTTGATACCGCGACGAGTGCCACAGTCTTCCTCATGCACCACGACATCCTGCGACACGTCAACAAGACGACGCGTCAAGTAGCCGGAGTCAGCGGTACGAAGAGCCGTATCAGCAAGACCCTTACGAGCACCGTGGGTTGCAATAAAGTACTCCAGAACCGTGAGGCCCTCGCGGTAGTTAGCCTTAATCGGACGCTCAATAAGCTTTTGCTTCGGGTCCGACACGAGGCCACGCATACCGGCCAGCTGGCGCACCTGATCCCAGTTACCACGAGCACCCGAATCAACCATCTGGAACAGGTTGTTGCGCTCAGGGAACGCCTCTTCCATCGCGTCTGCAACCTCGCGAGTTGCAGTGGTCCAGATTTCAACCAGCGCGTTGTAACGCTCGTCCTCCGTGATCTTACCGATCTCGTAGTCGCGCTGAATCCGTGCTGCCGCCGCCTCGTGCTGGGCAAGAATCTCACCCTTATTTGGCGGCGTCATGATGTCATCAAACGCAATGGTGAGGCCAGACCAGGTAGACCAGTAGAAGCCCGCAGCCTTCAGCGCGTCAAGCGACTCGGCAACCAGAACCTTGGGGTAAAGCTCCGCAAGGTCGTTGACAACCCTGCCGAGAACCTTCTTGTTCACAACGGCCTCAACGTAGGGGTACTCCACCGGGAGAAGATCGTTGAACAGGGCACGACCAAGCGAGGTTTCCAGCTCGATCGGATCACCCTCGCTCCAACCTTCCGGAGCAACCCAGTTCTTCGGCGGCACAATATCCGTGAAACGAATAATCGCGCGCGCATTCAGGTGCAGGTCACCGCGGTCAAATGCCATGATCGCCTCGGCAACAGAGCTGAAGTGAGGCAGGATCGGCTCGCCCGTCTCCTCATTACGCGGAACCGGGATCGACGAATCCGGGTTCAGCGTGAGGTGGTACAAGCCAATGATCATGTCGTGCGACGGCATGGTCACCGGGCGACCATCAGACGGCTTCAAAATGTTGTTCGAAGACAGCATGAGGACGCGCGCCTCAGCCTGCGCCTCCGCACCAAGCGGAAGGTGCACAGCCATTTGGTCACCATCGAAGTCAGCGTTGAACGCGCCGCAAACCAGCGGGTGTAGCTGAATGGCCTTACCCTCAATAAGCTGCGGCTCAAACGCCTGAATGCCAAGGCGGTGAAGCGTAGGTGCACGGTTCAGCAGCACTGGGTGCTCGCGAATAACCTCATCGAGAACGTCCCACACCTCGGGGCGCGAACGATCAACCTTACGCTGCGCGGCCTTGATGTTCTGGGCATACTTCTTTTCAATCAGACGCTTCATAACGAACGGCTTGAACAGCTCCAACGCCATCTGCTTCGGCAGACCACACTGGTGAAGCTTCAACTGCGGACCAACCACAATAACCGAACGGCCCGAGTAGTCCACGCGCTTACCAAGAAGGTTCTGACGGAAACGACCCTGCTTACCCTTAAGCATGTCGGACAGCGACTTCAGCGGACGGTTACCCGGACCGGAGACCGGGCGGCCGCGGCGGCCATTGTCAAACAGGGCATCCACAGACTCTTGCAGCATGCGCTTTTCGTTATTCACGATGATTTCCGGAGCGTTCAGCTCAAGAAGACGCTTCAAACGGTTGTTGCGGTTAATCACGCGGCGGTACAGATCATTGAGGTCCGAGGTCGCGAAGCGGCCACCATCAAGCTGCACCATCGGACGCAAGTCCGGCGGAATCACCGGGATAGCGTCCAGAACCATTGCCTCTGGAACGTTATCCGTAGTGAGGAACGCGTTCACAACCTTCAAACGTTTAAGCGCACGCGTCTTACGCTGACCGGTACCGGTAGCAATAATCTCGCGCAGGGCCTCAGCTTCAGCCTCAAGATCGAAAGACTGCAGACGCTTCTGAATAGCGGCCGCACCCATCGCGCCCTTGAAGTAAATGCCGTAGCGAGCCTGCATGTCGCGGTAAATGAGCTCGTCACCCTCCAGGTCACCGACCTGCAGGTTCATGAACTTATCCCACACCTCTTCAAGGCGGGCAAGCCTCTGCTCGTAGCCACGACGGATCGCGTTCATGTCACGCTCACCAGCACGGCGCTCGCGGTCGCGAGTCTCCTGCTTGTTGCCCTTCTCTTCCATCTCGGCAAGACGGGCCTCAAGAGCCTCCGCGCGGGCATTAATGTCGGCCTCGCGGCGAGCCTCAATGTTCTTGCGCTCAACCTCAAGCTCGTTACGCAGGGTCGGCAGATCCTCGCGGCGAGCCTCCTCATCAACCTCAGTGATCATGTAGGCCGCAAAATAAATGACCTTCTCAAGATCCTTCGGCGCAAGATCAAGCAGGTATCCAAGGCGCGACGGAACGCCCTTGAAGTACCAAATGTGCGTCACCGGAGCGGCAAGCTCAATGTGGCCCATGCGCTCACGACGCACGTCCGCACGCGCTACCTCAACTCCGCATCGCTCACACACGATGCCCTTGTAACGCACGCGCTTGTACTTACCGCACGCACACTCCCAGTCCCGCGTAGGACCGAAAATACGCTCACAGAACAAACCGTCCTTTTCCGGCTTGAGCGTACGGTAGTTGATCGTTTCTGGTTTCTTTACTTCGCCGTGGCTCCACTCGTGGATGTCGTCAAGAGTCGCCAGTCCAATGTGAAGCTTGTCGAAAGCATTGGCGTCGATCAAAGTGTTTCCTTCTGTAGTACACCGGGTCCAGCGTTGGATGGTCCGGCTCCCCTGCCGCCCGCTGGAGCGGCAAAGGCGCCTTCCCGCCACCACCTAAAACCGAGGTGGCGGGTAGGCGGACTAAATGTCATCAAGCAGTGCGCCCGCATTCGGACGAGTGTCGAGCGTAATGCCGAGCTCCTCCGAAGCCGAACGCGCCGAATCGCTTTGGGTAGCAAGATCAATCGCGTTGCCGAAAGCGTCAAGAGCCTCAACGTTCAAGCACAGCGAACGCATCTCATACATGAGGACGCGGAAAGACTCAGGGATACCCGGCTCCGGGATGTCCTCGCCCTTCACGATCGAGTTAACAACCGAAACACGACCCTGCATGTCATCCGATTTGATGGTGAGCAGCTCCTGCAGAGCGTAGGCGGCGCCGTAAGCTTCAAGCGCCCACACCTCCATCTCACCGAAGCGCTGGCCACCGAACTGTGCCTTACCACCGAGCGGCTGCTGCGTGATCATCGAGTACGGGCCCGTTGAACGAGCGTGAATCTTGTCATCCACCAGGTGGTGGAGCTTCAGCATGTACGTGTAGCCAACCGCAATGCGGCCCGGGAACGGCTCACCGGAACGGCCATCGAACAACTGTGCCTTACCGCTTTCGTCAATCAGACGATCACCATCACGGTTAGGCAGAGTGTGCGAAAGCAGGCCCTTCAAAGCCTCCGGCTCCAAACCGTCGAACACCGGCGTCGCAACATTCGTACGAGCCGGGGCCTTAATCCCCTCTTCTGGAATGTACTTCGCCCAGTTCTCGCCGTTCTTCACTGCCTCGGAAATGTCCCAACCCATCGCGGCAATCCAGCCGAGGTGGTACTCCAAGACCTGACCCAGGTTCATTCGCGGCGGAACACCCAGCGGGTTCAAAATAATGTCAACCGGCGTGCCATCCTCAAGGAACGGCATGTCTTCAACTGGAAGAACCTTCGACACAACGCCCTTGTTACCGTGACGACCAGCCAGCTTATCGCCGATCGTGATCTTGCGGCGCTGAGCCACGTAGACGCGCACCTTCTGCTGCACGCCCGGCTGCAGGTCATCCTCATCCGCGTTCTGCTCGCGAACACCAATCACGATGCCTGACTCGCCGTGCGGCACGCGCATCGACGTATCACGAACCTCGCGTGCCTTCTCACCGAAGATTGCGCGAAGCAAGCGCTCTTCCGACGTCAGCTCGGTCTCGCCCTTCGGGGTGACCTTACCAACTAGGATGTCGCCAGCCTCAACCTCGGCGCCAATACGCACGATGCCACGCTCATCGAGATCCGCGAGCGCATCCTCAGAAACGTTCGGGAGGTCGCGAGTGATCTCTTCGTAGCCCAGCTTCGTTTCGCGGGCTGCGATCTCGTATTCCTCAATGTGAATCGACGTGAGGAGGTCATCTTGCACAACGCGACGCGACAAAATGATCGCATCTTCGTAGTTGAGGCCTTCCCAGGACATGTACGCAACCAGCAGGTTCTTACCCAGTGCCAGCTCGCCACCCTGCGTTGCCGGGCCATCTGCAATCAGATCGCCAACCTCAACGCGGTCGCCCTCGTTAACTGCCACAATCTGGTTGGTGCAGTTACCTGGGTTTGAACGGCCAAACTTCTCCAAGCGGTAGGAATCCGAACCGCCCTCATCCGTCATAACAACGACGAGATCAGCGGAAACCTCGGTTACAACACCCGCACGCTTTGCGGTCACCATCTCGCCAGAGTCCATGGCCGCGCGACGCTCAATACCGGTACCCACCAGCGGAGCTTCCGTGGTAAGTAGCGGCACGGCCTGGCGCTGCATGTTTGCACCCATGAGAGCACGGTTAGCGTCATCGTGCTCCAGGAACGGGATAGCCGCGGTAGCAACCGACACCATCTGGCGTGCCGACACGTCCATAAGGTCGATCTCTTCAACCGGAACCAGTGCCGGGTCCTCGCCCGCAATACGGCAGACCACGGAATCGTCAACGAAACGGTTGTTTTCATCGAGCGCCGCCGAAGCCTGTGCGATCGGATGCGCGTTCTCTTCATCAGCCGTCAGGTAGTGGATCTCGTCCGTCACCTGGCCATCACGCACAACGCGGAACGGGGTCTCGATGAAACCAAACGGGTTGATACGCGCGTAGGTTGCAAGCGAACCAATAAGACCAATGTTCGGGCCTTCAGGCGTCTCAATCGGGCACATACGGCCGTAGTGAGACGGGTGAACGTCACGAACCTCCATGCCGGCACGATCACGCGACAAACCACCCGGACCAAGAGCCGAGAGGCGACGCTTGTGCGTTAGGCCAGCAAGCGGGTTGTTCTGATCCATGAACTGCGACAGCTGCGAAGTTCCGAAGAACTCCTTAATAGCAGCCGTAACCGGGCGGATGTTGATCAGCGAGGTCGGGGTGATCGCCTCAATATCCTGCGTGGTCATGCGTTCGCGAATGGTGCGCTCCATGCGCGCCATACCGGTGCGAACCTGCGCCTGAATGAGCTCACCCACAGCGCGGATACGACGGTTACCGAAGTGGTCGATGTCGTCAACCTCAAGCGGGAGCAGAACCGGCTCGCCGCCACGCATGCCCGGGAACTGGATCTGATCGCGCTCACGGCCGCTGGCATTACCGCGCTTATGTAGCGCAAGCAGGTACTTGACCGTAGCAACGATGTCTTCAAGGCGAAGCGTGGACTCGTCAAGATCAGCCTCAAGACCAAGCTTCTTGTTGATCTTGTAGCGGCCAACCTTAGCCAGATCGTAACGCTTAGGCGTGAAGTAGAAGTTATTCAGCAGATTCTGTGCGGCCTCAGCCGAAACCTGCTCACCCGGACGGATCTTACGGTAAATATCCGTAAGCGCCTCTTCCTGAGTGGTGACCGTGTCCTTCTCAAGAGTCTCGAGCAGAACCGGGTAGTCCTCGAACTCAACGCGAAGTTCCGACTCGGTCATGCCCAGCGCCTTCAAGAAGTGCGTCACCGGCTGCTTACGCTTGCGGTCAATACGCACGCCAACGGCGTCACGCTTATCAATCTCAAACTCCAGCCACGCGCCGCGCGAAGGAATAATCTTCGACGAGTAGATGGTGCGGTCCGAAGTCTTATCCGCAGCGGCCTCAAAGTAGACGCCCGGAGAACGGACGAGCTGGGACACAACCACACGCTCGGTACCGTTAATAATGAAGGTGCCACGCTCCGTCATGAGCGGGAAGTCGCCAAGGAACACCGTCTGCGACTTGATCTCACCCGTAGTCTGATTCATGAAGTCCGCTTGTACATACAGCGAAGCCTCATATGTCTTGTCTTTTTCGCGGCACTCCTCAACGGTGTACTTCGGCGGTTCAAAATGGAACTCACGGAAGTCCAGTGCCATCGTGTTGCCGACATCTTCAATCGGAGAAATCTCCGCGAAGATATCCTCCAACCCCGAGGTTGTAGGTAGCTTCTGAGCGCCAGAAGCATTTGCCTTCTCAACCCGCTCACGCCACTCGTCAGTTCCAAGAAGCCACTCGAAGCTCTCCACCTGGAGGCTAAGGAGGTTTGGCGCTTGCATCGGCTCGCGCAACTGCGCGAAAGAAATTCGTTTATTCGTGTGCTTTGCGGCAGATTCGCTCTGTGCAGCCAAAGGGGATCCTTCCCTGCTTTACTAATAATCAGCGCGCACGCCTCGAACCCCTCGTGTGATCCATACCCAACCCACGCTCAGCGCATTCATTAATTGCGTGCAGGCATAGTACACCTCGGATACAGGCGTAATGATCAGAATATCTAAGAGGGGTTACGAAACTCTACCCTTCGACGCGTGCAGTTCATCACTTTCACCAAAGCGTGTACTATGCCGCCCACCACCAGAGCAGTTGAAAACGACATCGCGAATCAGACCCACTAATGCGTCGTTGCCAAAATAAAAGGAGCGCGCGGGAAACCCCGCGCGCTCCTTAGTAGCTTGAGTTAGAAACTACTTAACGGTGACGGTGCCACCAGCAGCCTCAATGTCAGCCTTAGCCTTCTCAGCGTCTTCCTTCGAAACACCAGAAAGGATGGTGGTCGGAGCACCCTCAACCTTGTCCTTGGTGTCCTTCAGGCCCTCGCCCGTGATGGCCTTAACAGCCTTGATGACCTGGACCTTCTTGTCGCCAGCAGCTTCAAGAACGACGTCGAACTCGGTCTGAGCCTCAGCAGCCGGAGCGTCGCCACCAGCAGCCGGAGCTGCAGCAACAGCGGCAACCGGAGCGGCAGCCTCAACATCGAACTCTTCCTCGAACTTCTTGATGAAGTCGGACAGTTCAACGAGGGTTAGTTCCTTGAAAGCATCAATGAGCTCTTCAGCGGTGAGCTTTGCCATTTTGGCACTTCCTTCCATTTATTCCTGCTGTAGAAGCAGATGTCAGTTTGATGGACCTCGGCACGGTACCGGGAATCCGGGGTGGCCTTAGGCCGCTTCTTCCTGCTTCTCGCGCAGGGCGTCGATGGTGCGCACAGTCTTGGTAGGCAGTGCGGCGAAAGCGAACGCAGCCTTGGACATTCCAGCCTTGAGGACGCCGGCGGTCTTGGCCAGCAGCACCTCGCGGGACTCAAGGTCAGCGAGCTTCTTAACATCATCAGCGGAGAGCTTCGCGCCCTCCATCACACCGGTCTTCAGAACCAGTGCGGGGTTCTCCTTAGCGAAGTCACGCAAAGCCTTCGCAGCGTCAACGACCTCGCCGTTTACAAACGCGATGGCGGTTGGGCCAACCAGGTCTTCTTCCAGGAAGTCGAAACCAACTTCCTTCGCAGCAATGGTGGCCAGCGTGTTCTTCACCACGGAGTACTGCGCGTTACCAGCCATCGAGCGACGAAGGGTCTTCATCTCCTCAACGGTCAAGCCGCGGTATTCAGTCAGCACAACAGCAGACGAAGAGCGGAAACGCTCCACTAGCTCTGCAACTGCAGCTTCCTTGTCAGGCCTTGCCATGGGCCCTCCTTCCGTGATCATCCGCCGGCCCAGAACAAACCCGGAGCGGGGAATAAAAGATCCCCGGCGCGCAAGGCACACGGGGACAGACAAAAAGTCTCACTCGTTCACCTGCGCAGGTTCCATCTGGATTACACCTCAATGAGGTACCAACGGTCTTTGGCTACCAAGTAGGCTACCCAGCCGCGGCTACAAGTGCAAGCACGAAAACACCAAAAGAAGGCAAATATGAGCGGTTTAACAAGAAAACTGGCCCCGGTAAAACCGGGGCCAGTCACGTGTTTGAAGCTAGATTAAGCAGTCTTAACCACGACATCCAACGGGATACCAGGACCCATGGTTGTCGAAACAGTAGCCTTCTTAATGTAGCGGCCCTTAGAGGAAGCCGGCTTCAGACGAATGATCTCGTCGAACACCGCGCGGTAGTTCTCCGCGAGCTGCTCAGCGGTGAAGTTCGTCTTGCCAACGATGAACGCGAGGTTCGAGTGCTTATCAACACGGAACTCGATACGACCGCCCTTAATTTCCTTAACGGCCTTCGCAACATCCATCGTTACCGTGCCCGTCTTCGGGTTTGGCATAAGACCACGCGGACCAAGCACGCGGCCCAGACGGCCAACCTTGCCCATCATGTCCGGGGTAGCAACAGCGACATCAAAGTCGGTGTAACCGCCCTGAACCTTCTCAATGAGCTCGTCGCCGCCAACCTCATCCGCGCCAGCATCGAGCGCCTCTTGAGCGCGCTCGCCAACGGCAAAGACCAGGACCCTGGAGGTCTTACCGGTGCCATGCGGAAGAGAGACGGTGCCACGCACCATCTGATCAGCCTTACGCGGATCCACACTCAGGCGGAACATAACCTCAACGGTCGCGTCAAACTTGGTGGTCGAAGTTTCTTTAGCTAGCTTCATCGCGTCGAGCGGAGCGTACAACTCACCGGGGTGAATCTTCTCGACCGCTGCGCGGTAAGCCTTTGAACGAGTAGCCATATCTGCGTTTCTCCTTGCAGTTGTGGTGTCTGTGGGCGGCTATTGCCCTGCCACGAAATAGTTAGTGGAATCAGGCCTCAACCGTGATTCCCATGGAACGAGCGGTGCCAGCAATGATCTTCATAGCCGCATCAACGTCATTCGCGTTAAGGTCTTCCTTCTTCAGTTCCGCGATCTCACGAACCTGAGCCTGCGTTAGCGAGCCCACCTTCGTGGTGTGCGGGGTGCCAGAGCCCTTTGCGACGCCAGCAGCCTTCTTAATGAGCTGAGCCGCCGGAGGGGTCTTGGTGATGAAGGTAAACGAACGGTCTTCATACACGGTGATCTCAACCGGAATGATATTTCCGCGCTGAGACTCAGTAGCCGCGTTGTAAGCCTTCGTGAACTCCATGATGTTCACGCCGTGCTGGCCAAGAGCTGGGCCAACCGGCGGAGCCGGGGTTGCAGCGCCAGCCTGAATCTGGAGCTTAATCAGGCCGACAACCTTTTTCTTCGGTGCCATAAAATTGGGTCCTTTTACTTGTCAACTTTCCAAACTGCCATGTCGCAGATTTGGGCAGTGTCCCCTCTCAACCCTCGTGTAACCGATTTTGGGCACACGAATGCTGAAAGGGTGCACGATCGATAATCATAACGCCCACGCCGCCTCTAAAGCCAGACGGCGTGGGACACATCACCCAGATGGTGACTAGTCGATTTTCTCAACCTGATCAAAGTTGAGTTCAATCGGAGTTTCGCGCTCGAAAATCATGATCGAGAGCGTGAGCTTACGCTGCTCCGGGAAGACTCCTGAAACCGTAGCCGGCATGTTCTCGAACGGGCCGTCCTTAACCGTGACAGACTCACCCACCTCGAACGTGATCGCCGGAGCAGTCACTACCTCGGCCGTCTCCTGCTGCTGCGCCTTCGAAACCCACATCGGGGCGAGCATATTAACGACCTCATCGAGGTACAGCGGAACCGGATCGCGAGCATCGCCCACAAATCCCGTAACCGCAGGAGTTTCCTTGACCACGCGCCAAGACTTCTCATTCATCTCCATGCGCACAAGCACATAGCCCGGAATGCGCACGCGATCAACCTGCTTCTTCTTACCGGCCTTCGTCAGTTCCGTTACGGTCTCCATCGGAACCTCAACCTGGTAAATCCAATCCTCAGCATTCTGCGAAACCACGCGCTGCTCAAGATTAGCCTTCACGCGGCGCTCATGCCCCGAGTAAGAATGGATGACATACCAATCACCCGGCAAGTAGGACAACTCCTCGCGCTTAGCTTCAATCGGATCAACAACCTCGGTCTCCTCGCTTGGAGCCGAAGTGGCCTCCGCGGAAGGCGCTTCCCCATCAGTTGCGGCCTCTTCCACAACCTCCTGGGAAACTGACTCCTCTACGGCCTCGGACGCGACTTCTGGAGCCTGCTCGCCTTCAAACTTCTCTTCAGTGCTTTCCTGATCCACCTAGGACCTCCTTGAACACTTCCTAAATAGGCTAAAAAAGTAACACACCCTGGGCGGAGCCTCGGGTGTGTCTATCAACGATATGAGTTTAACGCATAAGCGCGGGATTTACTATCCAAAAATCCAAACGCTCAACTGGCCAAACGCAAAATCAAGCAGACCTGTGTAAATCATGATCGAAACCACGAATACCAGCACGACCAAGAAATAGGTCCACCATTCTTCCTGGCTAGGCCAAATAACCTTCTTCAGCTCGGCAATGACCTGGCGAATGAACAGCAAGATGCGACCAAAAACGTTCAAGTCTTCCTTGACGTTTGGGTTCTGCGAAGACTTCGTCTGGTCTGACATCTTCTTCCTCCTGCATAAACTACAAAGAGCAGGGCAGGCGGGACTCGAACCCACAACCGCCGGTTTTGGAGACCGGTGCGCTACCAATTGCGCCACTGCCCTACGCTCATACCCGGCAAGCGAATATGTGCGACGTCAAGCATAACCCGACACGGCTACCAAGTCCAACTGTCACCCTCCAGTGCCAGCTTTGCGACACAAATAACAGTGGCTCATCACGTGCCGTCCAGTAATCGGGCCCGTCCTACTAATCCCGAGCTTCAGTGTTTAGGCTTAGCACGTGAGCAAAAATCGAGTATCAAAACGCCTGGGTGCCATTGCGCCATCAGCCACCCTCGCAGTATCAAACCGCGCAAAAGAACTTAAAGCCGCAGGCGAACCCGTTATCGGATTCGGCGCGGGCGAACCCGACTTCCCCACCCCCGACTACATCGTGCAGGCCGCCGTTGCCGCCGCGAATGAGCCGGCCATGCACAAATACACGGCCAACAAGGGCCTGCCAGAGTTGCGCCGCGCGATCGCGGAAAAGACTCTGCGAGACTCCGGCGTTGAGGTGGACCCCGAAACGAACATTCTGGTCACCAACGGCGGCAAGCAAGCTGTATTCCAGTCCTTTGCAGCCGTAATCGACCCGGGTGACGAAGTTCTACTTCCCGCCCCATACTGGACTACCTATCCCGAAGCCATCACCCTGGCCGGAGGCATTCCCGTTGAGGTCTTTGCCTCCGCCGAACAGGAATACAAAGTCACCGTCGAGCAACTCGAAGCGGCCCGCACCGAACGCACCAAAGCGCTCCTCTTCTGCTCGCCGTCTAACCCCACCGGTTCCGTCTACACTCCCGAAGAAGCCGAAGCCATCGGCCGTTGGGCGCTAGAAAACGACGTGTGGATCCTCTCCGATGAGATCTACGAACACCTCCTCTATGACGATGCGGAACCCGCGCACCTGCAAAAGCTTGTGCCCGAGCTTTTTGACCGCATCATCGTTATGAACGGTGTTGCCAAGACCTACGCCATGACCGGTTGGCGTGTGGGCTGGATGATTGGCCCGGCAGACGTCATCAAGGCCGCGTCCAACTTCCAATCCCACCTCACCTCCAACGTGTGCAACGTTGCCCAACGAGCTGCCCTCGCAGCCGTGTCCGGGGACCTCGCCGCCGTTGAAGACATGAGGCAAGCATTTGACCGCCGCCGCAAGAAAATGGTGGAACTACTGAGCCAAATCGACGGGTTCAAAGTTCCCACCCCGAAGGGCGCGTTCTACTGCTACCCCTCGGTTGAAGGCGTTATTGGCCGCAAGATTGCCGGCACGAAGATCGAGTCTTCCGCCGACCTCGCCGAAGTTATCCTCAACGAAGCCAAAGTCGCGGTAGTACCGGGCGAAGCGTTTGGCCCATCCGGCTTCATTCGCCTCTCTTACGCTCTAGGCGACGACGACCTTGTAGAAGGCGTAACTCGCATCAAGAAGCTCATTAACGGCGAGAGCTAACCGCTTCCTTTCAATGGTGGCCAGACCCGCTTGTGGGACTCTGGCCACCATTCTTCTTGCCACGCACTTGCACTGGCCGAGCGTAAAGCGGGCAAAACTCGTCGCACTTTGACAAACTTGAAAACATGAAAGCTGAACTAAAGAAGCATTACGCGGATGATCCCAAAGCAACTGTTCTGATTCTGCACGGATACGCCGAACATCAAGGACGATACGGCCACCTGATTGACAGCCTGGTTGAAGCCGGTTTCGACGCCGTCACCTATGACCAGTACGGGCACGGCAACGCACCAGGACCTCGCGCCAGAGTTGACGTGGGCCAGCTCATCAAAGACCACCTCGAAGCACGCGAGCAGGTTCGCCAACAGATGCGCACCGAGGACCTGTTCCTATTCGGCCACTCCATGGGAGGCCTCATTACCGCCGCCTCAAACCTCATCAATCCACGAGGCGTCACCGGCGTTGCCCTCTCCGGCCCCGCATTCAGCACAGCCGGCGGCATTGAACGAGACAAAGTGCGTGCCGTTGCCAAAGCCGTACTCAAGTTCCCCGCAGGCATGCCCACCGCCTCGCTAGATGCCGAAGCAGTCAGCTCTGACCCAGATGTGATTGCCGCATACAAAGCCGACCCGCTCAACTACCACGGGCGCGTGCCCGCCCGCACCGCCGCAACCATGATCTTGCAAGGTCTTGAAACGCTTGAGCGCGCCGACAAATGGCAAAATCCACTCATCATCTTCCACGGCTCCGACGACACTCTGGCAGACCCTTCTGCCTCTTGGGAGTTTTCGCAAAAAGCGCGCATGGGCGGCGCCCCCGTTGAAATGATCGAAGTTCCCAGTGCTCGCCACGAGGTTTTCAACGAACCACACGTGAACGGAATGCTCATGGAAACCCTCAACATGTGGATGTTTGGAATCCTTCGTGCCAAAGCCATTACAGACCCGCAGAACTAGGGTTTAGGAGGCAGACGTAAGCCGCAGGAGCTGGCCATAGCGGCTCGCCTTAGGCGGGGCCGTAACGGTGACCTCAGAATCCATCCAGTCCGAGGTCTGCCCACCACTGCGCTCTCTTGAAGCGTGCCCTTGCTTCGGCCTCGCCAAAACGCAACGAGGTCGAAGCCGCGAGCGATAGCGTCACCGCCGCGCACCGCGCATACAGGTCAGTAGCTGCAACCTCCCGCTCGGCGCCTATTCGCCACGCTTCAAGAACCGTTTCAGACTCGGGGTACGAGCGGCATCGCCTTCCCGGCAAAAACTGATCCAAGCGAGTGCGCCACGGCTCGGTTGGGGATGCGGACACCCACCTGTTTGGGTTCAGAAAAGGTAACACCGACACGTGGGCCAACAAACACGCGTAATCGTCCGCGCGAGTTCCTGGACCCAGCGAATCCAAATCCAACACCGTGGAAATGCGCCCTCCCCTCGTCAACAGATTCGCCTCGAAGAAATCACCGTGCGCCGGCACCAGCTGCGGGTTGGGAGTCAACATCGCATCGATTTGCTCCACCAAACGTGCAGCGGGGGCCTCCAGATCCGGCATCGACTGTCCGATCGCCTTCGCATGGTGGCGCCGCCTATCCGTCCACGACTTCTGGCGCGGCAAATCCGCCACCGCGAGTGGAAGCGCGTCCAAAACCTCTTTTATCTGACCAAACATGCGCGCCGCCTGCAACGGCTTTTGCGAAATCAGATTCGCAAGCGGCGCCCCCTGCCCGTGCGCCTGCACAATCACGCCCTCACTAGGAGTGCCGAGCACGGGTGCAAACGGAAAGTCAGAACCCTCCAAAGTAGAAATTGCCTGCAACAGGGGCTGTTCCAAACCCGGCCGCAACACCTTTGCCCACGCGCGCGGCTGGGCCCCATCGCTCACGCGCACCATCGCCCTGCGGGTCGGGCGGTAAACCACCCTCTTCAAATGTGGATCAGCGATGTCAGTAAACGCGCGCACCTTCGCCGGATCGCTCGCCCAAACCAGGCCCGGTAACTCCGGATCCCGCGGTAGCGTCCACACACTAACCTGCACCGGCGCGAGCTCTGGATCCGCGCCGAGGATTTTCGGGTCCGCCCGCAACGACGCAGCAGATCCGTGGCGTACCCGCTCCGTTGAGGCCACCGTCCAAACCACCATCGCCTGCCCAGCACTTGCCAAATGCACCTCGAACACGATGGAGGCACCCGCATTGGGCCGCGCATGGGTTGAAACCACCTGCCACGAAGCTACCTCGTAATCGCTCAAATAGCGCAAACCATGCAAGACCTGCCCAGGTGGCAACGGGGGCGCCGAACGCAAAGCCGCGCCAATCAACTCCCGCGCGCCCTCGCCGGCCATGAACTCCAGCAATCTCCGATGCGAAATCACAATCCAATCCCATCACACAGGTGGTTAATTAGCTGTGTTTCGTGGAAGACTTTAGGCATGAAAGACCTAGCTGCCCTTCCCAAAGCCCACCTGCACCTACACTTCACCGGTGCGATGAGGCCCGCAACTATGGTTCAGCTAGCGCAGCAAATGCGGATCCGCCTGCCCCACCACCTTCTCGAAAACGACCCCATGCGCGTGCCCGCAAACTCACGCGGATGGTTCAGATTCCAACGCTCCTACGACTCCGCCCGAGCACTCGTGCGCACCGAAGAAGTTATGCGCCGCATCATTCGCGAAGCCGCCGAGGATGACGCCGCCGAAGGCTCGCGCCGCCTCGAAATTCAGGTGGACCCCACCTCCTATGCCCCGTGGGTTGGCGGCCTCACCCCCGCCCTTGAAATCGTCCTGGACGAAGCCAAAATCGCCAGCCGTGAGACCGGGGTGGACATCGGCGTAATCGTTGCGGCCTCTCGCATCCGCCACCCCCTCGACGCGCGTATCCTTGCACGCCTTGCCGTCCAATACGCCGGCGACCAACCCGGCGAAGTGGTTGCCTTCGGCCTGTCCAACGATGAAACCGCGGGAGACACCTCCCAGTTCTCCGCCGCTTTCCGCATCGCGCGTCGCGGCGGCCTCAAAGGCGTACCCCACGCGGGTGAGCTACTAGGCCCGGCGCACGTTCGCGACGTAGTCACCCACCTTAAGCCCCAGCGGCTTGGCCACGGCGTTCGCGCCTACGAAGATCCCGATCTATTCGCCCGCCTCGTCGACGAGAACATTGCGTTCGAAGTGTGTCCCGCCTCCAACGTGTCGCTCGGGGTGTTCCAAAACCTTGACGAAGTTCCCCTGCGTACCATGTTTGACGCTGGCGCCACCATTGCCCTTGGGGCCGACGATCCGCTGCTATTTCGTTCTCGACTGCTAGATCAATACGAGTTTGCTCGAGCCGCGGGATTCTCTGATTCTGAACTGGCATCCCTCGCGCGTTCTTCAATCGAAGCATCCCTGGCTTCACCCACCAACAAGGCACGCTGGAAGGGTGAGATCGACCAGTGGCTACACGGGCCAGACGACGCCGCTGCACCAGACGATTGCACGGGCGACGCGTTTCAACGCTGAAGGGAAGCAATGAGCGACTACACCGTTACAAACTCCCTCGTCTCCATTGGCGATGGGATCCTCATGCGAGTACACCGCTTTCGGCGCGACTTCATTGACGAGGGCGCTCCCACGTTCGTCCTCGTTCACGGCATCGGCGTCTCATCCGAATACTTCGTTCCGTTAGCACAGCTACTGGTTGAACATGGCGATGTGATCACGCTTGACCTGCCCGGTTTCGGTGACACCACGCGCCCGCCCCACCCACTGTCCATCGCCGGATTTGCCGCCGCCGCACACAAAATCATGCGCTTCGAAGACGTAAAAAATCCCGTCATGCTGGGCCACTCGATGGGCGCGCAAGTAGTTACCGAAATGGCGGCACGCGATCCCGAGTGGATCAACCGCATCCTCCTCATCGGCCCGCCCGTCAACGCCCTAGAGCGCACATTCACCCAAGTGGGACTGCGCTTCATGCAGTCCTCCATCTTCGAACCCCTCGAAGTGAGCCGATTCGCGGTAGGCGCATACCTGCGCTCCGGCCTCCCCTGGTTCATGGAAACCCTGCCGCAAATGGTTGCCTACCCCGTCGGTCTGCGCCTGGCTGACGCCCGCGCTCGCACCTACCTCATGCGCGGCCAGCACGACGCTGTGGCACCGCGCGCTTGGCTTGAAGACCTACGCCTCGCCGCTGTCAGTAGCACCGGTGTAGACGCCCAAATTTTTGAAGTCGAGGACGGCGCGCACTCCGTTATCGTTGCGCACGCCGACGAGGTGGCCCGTGCCCTCATCGCCCTATCTCAAGAACCGCCTGTAGAAAGCCTGACACAAGGACAAACTGCGGCCAGGCAGGAGCAAGTCAGACAGCTTACTGAAGCCGCCGTCAGCCCCTCGCGCACGGTTGAAAGTGAAAGCGGTGTATGGGAGCAGCTGCGTGAACACTCGGTGGCCTCTCCGCCACTGTGGGCAGCCGTGCCGATCGCCCTCACCGATTACGCTCGCTCCGGCGTGCAGGCGGTGCGAGCCGCCCTGATTCGTAGCCGACTTGCCGGGCAATCCGCTGAAGCCTTGCGACTAGAGGGATCTCCAGTTTGCATCGGCATTCCCGGCATCATCGAAACCAGCGAGCACCTGCACATAGCCGGTCATGCCCTCCGCGGCACCGGATGGGACGTACACTTTGTGCCCGCCCTCGATCACCTAAACGGGCCCATCCCCCTCTTTGCCCGCAGGTTAGAAAAATACCTCGTCGATAAAAACCTGCAGGACGTTGTGCTGTTCGCACACTCCAAGGGCGGACTCATCGGCAAGACCGTCATGACCGGCCCGCAGGGGTGGCGCATTCGCGCCATGGTTACACTGGGCACGCCCTACGCGGGATCTCCCCTGGCTAACTACGCCCCCAAACTGCTACGGGTTGCTGACATGCGCACCGATGCTCTCAGCCTGCGAACGCAGTACGAAGACATTCGCGTGAATCCGCGCATAACCTCAATCCAAGCCCGATGGGACCAGCAAGTCCCCACCGGCTCATGGCTACCTGGCGCGCGCGTAGTCACTGCCAACATCTACGGTCACAACAACCTGCTCACGGCACCCGAAGCCCTGCGAGTGCTCGTAGCTGAAATGGAACGTCACAAGCCACGCGTGTAAAACACTATTTAAGCGTTGGCCGCGAGCGGCGGCAAATCCCAGCCCACGCGAACAGGTTCGGGAACCAGCTCGATCTGCCACTTCTTCCACACTCCATCGCGCACCGCCTCGGCAAGGCGCGCCACGTCTTGGAGGGAGGCCGACCCCGTATTCGAGATTGCTAGGACATGGTCCGAGGACAATGCCGCCCCCGAAGCTGGATCCAGCTTAAACCCGCGCTCAAAACCCGAATGATTAATCAACCAGGCAGCCGAAACCTTAACCACGCCCTCCTCAACGCTGTCCACGTCAGGCACGCTACCTGCAGCCGCAACCTTGCGGACCGGGAACACAGGAGCGTCCTGCGGCAGTCGCTTAGCCGCGTCCTTCGAAATGATCGGATTTGTGAAGAAAGAGCCCGTGGACCACGTATTGCGATTCGCGTCATCAAGCACCATCGACTTGCTCCGACGTAGCTCCAACACCGCCTCACGCACATCCCGCTGATCCGCGCGATCACCAACCTGCACGCCAAGGGCCTGCGCCAACTGGCCATAGCCAATCGGCAAAGACAGCGAGGCGTGCGTGAACTGGAACTCCACCCACAACACAATCCAGCGGCCCGTTGGCCCCCACAAACGTCCCTGCGACAGCGACGAATCATACGTTGAACGCTTGAGCACCGACGTACGGTAGCCAAACTCTAAATCAGTTAACATTAGCGTCTTCCGGCGCTTCTCCAGCCGGTCATAAACACGGATCGCCGAGATCGTGTCCGCAACCTCTTTGCCGTAAGCCCCCACATTCTGCACCGGCGATGCACCCACAGTTCCTGGAATGCCCGACAGGGCCTCCAAGCCCGACCAATCATTCTCCACCGCGGTTGCCACGAACTCATCCCACGCCATGCCCGCATCCACGCGAACCACAGCGCCACCACAGCCCGTGTCATGCACCAGCGTGTAGCCCGAGCGGCCATCGCGCACCACAACGCCTGCAAACGGCTCATCCGCCACCAGCAGATTCGAACCACCGCCCAGCATCAATACCGGCTTGCCTGCCTCATCTGCGGCACGCACCGCCTCAACAATCTCATCCTCACTACGCGCGACAACAAAGCTTTCCGCTTCACCGCCCACGCCCAGCGTGGTCCAATCGGCCAGGCGCTTCGAACCCTCGTCATACTGACGATTCGAGTGCACCGACGTCACCGGACTCGGATTCGGCGTCCGTGGGAAAAAGCTACACGTATCCATATCGACCTCTCTCACGCCCGTTCACTAGGCGATGGCGCAAGCAGAGCCAAACCGGCAGTGCCTACGCCTCCTCATCAATATAACGAGCCAAGTACAAAGACAACAGCACCGGAAGCGCCACGAAGCCCAGCGCGCTGCGGTAGCCTACCCACTGTGCAATATGACCAATCACCGGCGGGCCAACCAAGAACGCGCCATAACCAATGGTGGCCAGCACCGAAATGCGGGCGGCCGTCATCTTCGGATCCGTTGACAGCGCTGAGGCCGCCGTGGGGAACCCCAGCGAAGCACCGATAGCCCAGCCCGCAATACCCGCCATAGCCAGCCACGGCCACGGCGATAGTGCAAACAGGATCAATCCCACTACCGCAATCGCGAGGAACACCTGAAGCATCGGGCGCGGGCTCCACCGCCGTTGCATGCGCGGCGTTAAAAGCCTAGCTGCTGTCAACACCGCCAAGAAAAAGGCAAGCGCTGCAGTACCCATCGCGTGCGAAACATCGAAACCATCAACAACCGCCAGAGGAATCCAGTCGTTTGCCGCGCCCTCTGTCAAGCCCGTTCCGATAACCATCACGCCGATCAAAATCGTGCGCTTCTCACGCCACGCAGCCTTTGTGCGCTTCGCGTTTGACGCACCCGACTCGTCCGTTGATATTGCTGCCACAATCCACTGGGGCACATACATCAGCCCCGTTAAAAACATGAGGACGATGGTTGCAACTATGACGCCCAACAGGTGAGCTCTTACCCCCACATGCAAGTACGTCATCAGCACACCCGATAGTGCAGCAGTTACCGTACCAATCGAGTAGGCAGCGTGATACCACGGCATAACTCTCCTACGCGAGAGCGCCTCAACGTAACCGGCCAAAATATTCATGGTCGTGTTTGCCACGGAAGTGCCGACATTTGCTACGAACAGAGAAATAGCGAGAAGCAAAATATTGCCTTGATCGAGAGTTACGATCACCGCCAACATTCCCACAGACCACAGTAAAAAGCCCGCCCACGCCGTCACTCGCGGGCCGAAACGACCCGCGATTGGTCCCGTAGATGGAAGTGCGATAACCGAACCCAACGAGCCAATCAGGAGGACGTTGCCTAGCATTGCCGGATCCAACGAAAAAGCATCCCGAATAGACGGGATACGCGAAAGAAATGAAGCGAGGGTGAATCCAGAAAAAAAGAACGTTATCGCCGTCGCATACGACGCGCGCGTGTACACAACTGAATCCGGCCTAGGAATATCCACTGCATCCCCCTCTTCTAACCTGATAGTACAGGCCCGCAAAGCGCAAACACGAGTTTGCGCAAAACAAAAGAGCCCCCATAACACTGGGGGCTCTCAAACCCGAACTTAGCGAGTTTCGCGGTGCAGCTTAGATGAGCGGCAACGCGGGCAATACTTCATAAGCTCGAGACGATCCGGCGTGTTACGACGGTTCTTCTTCGTAATGTAGTTGCGCTCCTTGCACTCCGAGCAGGCCAGAGTAATCTTAGGGCGAACGTCAGAAGCCTTGCTAGCCATCCCTTTTCCTTTCAATCTGCTCGGCGTTTCCTCATTGAGGATGAGCCGGTAGCGGGGGCGGGGCTCGAACCCGCGACCTCACGATTATGAGTCGTGCGCTCTCACCAACTGAGCTACCCCGCCGCTTGGGGGTTTGTAAACACTGCCTGTGCCCACAAACAGAGCCCCGAAAGGGAATCGAACCCTTGACCTTCTCCTTACCATGGAGATGCTCTGCCGACTGAGCTATCGGGGCAACGCGTGCAACTTTACTCGAATATAAGCCGCGGGGGCAACCCGCAGAACCGAGTTAATCGTCACACAGCCTTTCGGCTTGTGGCGGAGGAGGGATTTGAACCCCCGAAGCATAACGCGGCTGATTTACAGTCAGCTCCCTTTGGCCGCTCGGGCACTCCGCCATCGTCTCAAACATTCACAGCTTGGCGACGCCAATGAAGACTATCAAACCTGAACCACAAAACGCCAATTCATTCAGGCATAAAACCGCGGTTAGTGACGCATGTCCTACACGCGCGCCAACCGTGCCTCGAAAACCTAATATCCAGCCATCCGCTCAAGACGCTCAATGCGCTTTTCCATAGGCGGATGCGTGGAGAACAAACTGCGCATACCCGCTCCCCTGAACGGGTTAGCGATCATCATCGCAGCGGTAGTTTCACGCGACGGAGAAGGCTGTAGCGGCGACATTGTATTGCCACGCTCCAACTTGCGAAGCGCTGAAGCAAGCGCCAACGGATCCCCCGATAACTCAGCACCATCATGGTCAGCGTCAAACTCGCGCGTCCTTGACACTCCCATCTGTAACATCGTTGCCGCAAACGGGGCCAGCAGAATCATTAGCAAGCTCGCAATCGGATTACCGCCCTCATTGTTTCGGCCTCCGCCGAAGAAGAAAGCAAACTGTGCGATTGAGGTAATCACCTGCGCCATTCCAGCCGCGATCGTTGAAGTCAAAATATCGCGGTTATACACGTGGCTAAGCTCGTGCCCAAGCACGGCCCTAAGCTCCCTATCATCCAATAGCTGCATAATGCCGCTAGTGCAACAAACCGCGGCGTTCTGCGGGTTTCGGCCCGTTGCAAAAGCGTTCGGAGTGCTCGTTGGGGCAATATATAAGCGAGGTTGCGGCTGGCCTGCACGCGCAGACAGCTCCTCTACCATCGCGTACAGCTGCGGAGCCTCCTGCGGTGTCACCGGTTGGGCCCTCATTGACCGTAGCGCCAGCTTGTCCGAATTCCAATACGTGTACAGGTTCATACCAAACCCAAGCACAATCGAAACGAACAACCAGGAACTATTGCCAGTGCCGCGAGAAATAACCCAGCCAATAAGCACCACCAGCGCCCACATAGCCGTCAATAAGCCAGCCGTTTTCAAACCGTTTTTACTCATACTCAACCTCAAAGATGCCAAATCCTAGGACTTACCCTAAATGTGAATACTTAAAGATTGCTAAAAAACCGCCGAATAACCCATTAAATAAGCCCGTGGGATGGCGACTTTAATCACCACCCCACGGGCTTAAACTGGGTTGAAAACTTTATTCGCCCGGCCGACCAATCAGATCCGTGTCCCCAAGATCCTGCCCCTGCGAGATGCGAATCATGGCCTCGCGTGAAACCACCTTCACGCGTTCACGGCCACCGCGGCCACCCACGACCTCACCGAAGTCTGCACCAAGCCTTTGCTCATACTCATCCAAAAGCTCCCAACCGTGCCACTCGGTGTAACGCACACCGCGATCCTTCAGTAGCTCAATCATCGCGTCATGCCCAACGGCTGCCGAAGTCGCACGAAGCTTACCCGCCTCCGCGTCCTCCACCAACATCGCAATCGTCTCTTGCGCATCCGATTTTGTTGAGCCAATCAGACCCACCGGACCGCGCTTCACCCAGCCGGTGGTGTAAAGACCCGTGACAGGCTCACCCGCCTCGTCAACCACGCGCCCAGAAACGTTAGGAATCACGCCGCGCTTATCATCAAACGGCACACCTTCAATCGGGCTGGAGAAGTAGCCAATCGCGCGGTAAACCGCCTGCACGGGCGTTTCCACAAACTCTCCCGTGCCGCTCACCGAACCGTCACCATTCAGCTTCGTGCGCTCCGTACGGATTGCCGCTACGTTACCTTGTTCATCCGCCACAATCTCACTAGGCGAATGGAACATGTGGATGTGAATGCGACGGCTGGCCGTGTGCTCATCCTCCATCGCGTAGTTCGTCAACGCCTTCACAACCTGCTTCGTCTGATTGGACGCGCGGATGGCCTCCTGAGAGCCCTCGTCAAAATCAAAGTCTTCCTCGTAAACGATTACATCCACGTCTGGCTGCTTGCCGAGTTCGCGAAGCTCCAGCGGCGTAAACTTCATCTGCGCCGGGCCGCGCCTACCAAACACATGCACGTCCGTCACCGGATTCTTAGCCAGGCCCTCGTACACGTTCTGCGCGATCTCGGTGGTCAGCATGTCATCCGCGTGTTTCGCGAGGACGCGCGCCACATCCAGCGCCACATTACCTGCGCCAATGACCGCAATCTCCTTGGCCTCCAGCGGCCATTCACGCGGGTAATCCGGATGCGAGTCATACCAGTACACAAAATCCGCCGCGCCATACACCTGGGGCAGATCCGCGCCCGGAATGTTAAACGGCTTATCGCGATCCGAACCCGTTGCGAAAATCACGGCATCATAGTGCTCGTGAAGGTCCTCAACCGTAATGTCCTTGCCCACGTGCACATTACCGAGCAGGCGAATATCGCCGCGCTGCAAAATCTTGTACAGCGCCACAATGATCTGCTTAATGCGCGGGTGATCTGGCGCCACACCGTAACGAACAAGGCCGTAGGGTGCGGGAAGCTGCTCGAACAGATCAATTGCCACATCCAAACCGGACTTAGACAAAATGTCGGCCGCGTATATACCCGCCGGGCCGGCTCCAATAACAGCAACATTTAGTGGACGCGTAGAGCTCACTTACTTCCCTCGATCCTACGGATTAATAATGCAACCTATAGTTTACGAAAATGCGGGGCCTTATTTCTACAGGACTTCTCTCACTCCTGCGCCGCCCTGCGCTTTTGTACCGATCAAAAACGCCCCTTTTGAAAGGGGCGTTTTACAAGTTCAGCTTGATTAAGCCATGCGGTCAACCGCCGCGTTGGCAAACTGAACCAGAGCTTCCTTCACCGGCGAATCCGGGATGGGCTCGAGTGCCTCCAAAGCTAGATCGGCCCATTCGCGGGCTTTTGCCCTCGTCTCGTCCAACACCTCGTGATGCTTCAAACGCTCTACAACAGAGGCAAGGAGGTCATCATCAGTGAGGTCATCACCGTCGATGTCAGCCAAGAGTTTCTTGCCGTCTTCATCCAGGAGACCGGCCTCCGCGTGCCTACGCAAAAGGAGCACCGGCATCGTGGCAACACCCTCAACCAAATCAGTTCCGGCGCTCTTCCCCGTCAGTGCTTCATCAGAGGCAAAATCAATCACGTCGTCAGCAATCTGGAACGCCACGCCAACCCGCTCACCGAAGACGCGCACCGCATCCACCAGCGCATCGTCCGCATCTGATAGCCAACCGCCAAACACAGCGGATGCGGCGATCAAAGAACCGGTCTTATCTGCCAATACTTGAATGTAGAAGTCGACCGGATCCGCGTCTCCCGGACCAAACGTCTCGTGAAGCTGGCCCATGCAGAGGCGCTCAAAAGTCTGCGCGTGATACTCAATGATCCTCTGACCCAGCTTCGATACCAAAAGCGAAGCCCGCGAAAACAATACGTCTCCGGCCAAGATAGCGCGGTTGTTGCCCCACTGTAGTTGAGTTGCAGTCACTCCCCTACGCTGTGGTGCCGCGTCCATTACATCGTCATGGTAAAGCGTTGCCAGGTGGGTCAGCTCAACCGCGGTTGCAGCTGCCACGATCTGATCAGAAGCAGGCTGGCCTTCACTACCCAAATGCGCACAAATGAGAGTGAGTGCAGGGCGCAACCGCTTTCCACCAGCTTTAGCAAGGTGCGAAAGGAGCTCGTGGATAAGGTCATCCGACCCCTTCACCGAATCAGTGAGCAACTGCTCAACTCGGGAGAGGTCGGATGACACCTGCTCTTCTAGAGCTTCAAGCGAAAACTTCGAATCCGTCACGGTAGCAATACAACCACATTTGCCAACGCATCAAGAATCGGCTGCGGGAACACGCCCAGCAGGATCGTTGCCACAGCGGCGACAACAACTGCAATGAACGTGTAGCCTTCCGACTTCACAACCACGGTGTTTTCACTAGGTTCGGTGAAGAACATGAGAACCACCAGACGGAAGTAGTAGAACGCCGTGATTGCCGAAGCTACGAGAGCCAGGATTACAAGGCCGGTATAGCCAGCGGAGATACCATCTGCAAACACTACGAACTTGCCGATGAATCCGGACGTTAGCGGGATACCCGCAAACGAGAGTAGGAAGATCAGCATGGCGCCAGCCACAAACGGCGACTTGCGGCCAAGACCAGCCCAGCGGGAGATCTCGGTAGCCTCACCCGTAATGTTCGCGTTCTCATCAGCTTGACGCACCAGTGCAACCACGCCGAACGCACCAACCGTGGCGATGCCGTAACCCAGCAGGTAGAACAGGACCGAACCCGCGCTACGCGAGGTGGCCGCCAGAACTCCAATGAGAACGAAGCCGGCGTGAGCGATCGATGAGTACGCGAGTAGTCGTTTAATGTCGGTCTGAACCAGACCAACGAACGTACCGATCGCGATGGTGAGCGCTGCAACCGCTGCGAGGATCCAAATCAGATCCCATTCGAGGCGGACACCGATGGTCAGGTAAATACGAACCATCGTCGCAAAAGCCGCAACCTTAACGGCTGCCGCCATGAAACCAGTAATCGGCGTTGGAGCACCCTGGTAGACATCTGGCGTCCACGCGTGGAAAGGTGCGGCACCAACCTTAAACAGAAGGCCGACCATAACCATGAACACACCAACGATGAGCATCCAGTCCATGCCCGGGATCATCGGAACCTTGACCGAGATTTCGCTCAGGACCACCGAACCAGAGAAGCCGTACAGGAGCGCGCCACCCATCAGGACAAACGCGGATGCGAATGCACCGAGAAGGAAGTACTTCAGCGCAGCCTCCTGTGACAGCTGGCGACGACGGCGAGCCGTTGCCACCAGAATGTACAGGGGTAGGGAGAGCACTTCGAGGGCAACAAACAGTGCGATCAGCGTGTTTGCCGCGGGGAACACCATCATGCCGCCAAGAGAGAACAGCACTAGTGGGAAGATTTCAGTACGCTGGTAGCCCTTCGCGATCGAGAGGTCTTCATCCGACGAACCGGGGCGATCCGAAGGCTGGGCAGCAAATGCTCCATCACCGAGCTCAGAACGATCCGCGATTACGAGGAGCGCTAGGAACGCTACAACCAAAAGCAACGCCTGGGTTGCGAGCGTTAGCGTATCTTCGATGTACTCCCCGTGTGCTAGAGGAGTCTGTGCGATCTCGGTCCAGCGCGCCACGATGGCGACGAACGAGACCACTACCGCAATGATCGAAAGCAGAACCTGCGTACCGCGGCGGGCCTTGTGCGGCACAAACGCTTCAACAAGGACGCCGATTACAGCGGCTCCGAGAACGATCAGAATTGGGGCAAATGAGACCCAGGCGATCTGCGGGGCTTGAGTTACAAGATCCATTAGTTGTTGCTCCCTTCCGTGCCATCGAGCAGAGTGGATGCTCCGGCGCTGTTAACGAGCTCAATGCGCGGCTGCAGGTGCTCAATAGCACCGTCAGCAACCGGGTTGAGTGCACTTACCAGAGGAGCAGACCAAATACCGAGAACAACCATTGCCACGATAAGCGGGGCGATTACGCCCTTCTCGCGCATGTTCATGTCGGTGAACTTCTCTGCATTTGTTGGCGGCCCCGTGAAGATCGCCTGGTATGGGATCAACAGGTAGAGAGCCGCTAGAACTACACCCAGCACCGCGAAGATGGCGGCCAGCGGGTTAATCTTCCACGTGCCAAGAAGCACCATGAACTCGGGCACGAAGCCTGACAAGCCCGGAAGCGCAACCGAGGCGAGGCCGGCAACTAGCCAGGTGCCCGCAATGACCGGGGTTACGCGCTGCATGCCACGGTAGGCCGCGATCTCTCGCGTTCCTCCACGCTCGGTGAGGAAGCCGGAGATCAGGAACATCGCCGCGATCGAGACGCCGTGCGCAACCATGTAGAACATGGCGCCCACCAGAGCCACGTGCGAGCCGATGTAAATACCAAGGACCATGAAACCGAAGTGCGACACGGACGTGAACGAAACGAGTCGCATAAGGTCTTTTTGCCCAATGGCTGCCAGGCCGCCGTACAGAATCGAAATGACAGCGAGAACAATGATGACCGGAGCGGCCGTGCTCGAAGCATTAGGGAAGAGCGGTAGGGCCAGGGCGATCATTCCGTAGGTGCCGATCTTGTCGAGGACACCGACCAGCAGAACGGACGTGCCAGGCCGAGCAGCCGCAGCTGTATCGGGTAGCCACGTGTGAACTGGAACCATCGGGGCCTTAATCGCAAATGCGATAAAGAACGAGATGAAGATCCACATCTCTACGTTCGACGCCATCGGCGTTCCGGAAAGATTTTCCATGAGGAACGCGTTTGGACCGTGATCGGAAACCACCCACAGGCCGATAACACCGGCAAGCATGATCAGGCCACCAAACAGCGAGTAGAGCAAGAACTTCAATGCTGCTGCGCGAGCGTTCTTGCCACCGAAACGGCCAATCATGAAGTACAGCGGAATCAGCATCGCCTCGAAAGCAATGTAGAACAGAACCACGTCGCGGGCCGCAAAGATCAGCACCATGAATCCCTCAAGAATGAGGATCAGAGCCATGTACATGCTGGACTGGCGAGCCCCGTCGCGCTTGCCCGCGTCCTCGCGCCAACCGGCGATGAGGACGATAGGTACGAGCGCAACCGCGAGTATGATCATCGCCATCGCGAGCTGGTTAACACCAAGACCCCAACTAACACCGATCGCTGGAATCCAGTTCTTTGTTTCAGCGAGCTGGTAAGCATTAGCAGCAGACCAGTCGAGGGCGGCCGCAGCCGCAACGCCAAGAGCCAGCTCGACGATCGACACCACGAGGGCGATGGGGCGACCGATAACGCGCAACGGCGCCACGGTTACCACCAAGATGCCCGCGATCATTGGTAGGGCGATCATAATGGACAGCCACGGGATTGAAGCTGCCGAGATAACTTGCATTTCCATCAGTTTCCTCCGCTCTTAAATCCGCGTTGCCAAAATGACGACTAGAGCTAGTAGAACGCCACCTGACACGTACGCCGCGTATGAGCGGACATAGCCGGTTTGTGCCTTCGATACGGCCCGTCCGGTGCCAGCCGCAAGTTTTGCGAGGCCACGGACGATGCCGTCTACGAAGGAGTGATCTGCCGCGGTCACGCCACGCATGAGCGCCTGGCCGGGAACCATGAACAGACCTTCGTTGAGTTGATCCTGGTACAGGTCGTTGCGGGCCGCGTGAACGAGGGCTCCAGCTGCGGGTACAGCCTGCGAAACCTCTTCGCGTCCGTACTTCTTCCAGGCGTACAGCGCGCCGATAATCACGACGAGGAGTACGAGAACCTGGATTGCAATAACCGGTAGTACCGGCTCTGCGTGCACTGTTTCTCCAGTGACCGGCTCAAGCCAGGTAACGAACGTCGAGTTGATCGTGAGGAGACCGCCGAGGAACACTGCGCCAACCGCGAGAATAATCATCGGAACCGTCATTAGCGGCGATGACTCGTGCGGCTGGATGGGTTCCCCCGCCATCGTCTTAGTCCAGCGGGCCTTGCCGTGGAACGTCATAAAGAACAGGCGAGACATGTAGAACGCGGTGATTCCTGCGCCAACGAGAGCCACCGTGCCAAAGATCCAGCCGGGCCAGGAAGCCTCAATGTTGCCGAAGTTACTGGCTGCGAAAGCTGCCTCGATAATCGGATCCTTTGACCAGAAGCCGGAGAACGGCGGTACGCCAAGGATTGCGAGCCAACCCATCATGAAGGTGATCCACGTGATCTTCATTGCGCCCTTCAGGGCACCGAAGTTACGCATGTTCACCTGGTTGTCCATCGCGTGCATCACCGAACCGGCACCAAGGAACATGAGCGCCTTGAAGAAGCCGTGGGTGAACAGGTGGAAGATCGCGAATGCCCAGCCGATTGGGCCCAGGCCTGCACCGAGCATCATGTACCCGATTTGCGACATCGTGGATGCTGCAAGCACCTTCTTGATGTCATCCTTCGCGGTACCGACGATGGCTCCGAAGAGGAGGGTGATTGCACCCACGATTGCCACTACGGTTGCGGCGATCGGCGCTTGGACGTAGACGGCGCCGGAACGCACGATCAGGTAGACGCCAGCGGTAACCATCGTTGCCGCGTGGATGAGGGCGGAGACCGGCGTGGGGCCGGCCATGGCGTCGCCCAACCAGGCTTGCAACGGGAACTGTGCGGACTTACCGGTTGCGGCAAGAAGCAGGAACAGGCCGATCAGAGTGGCCGCGCCCTGCGATGCGCCAGTTACCTCCGCCGATACCGTACGGAAGTCCACCGAGCTGAACTGGGCAAACATGACCATCATGGCCGCCAGCAGGCCCATGTCGCCAACACGGTTCATGACGAATGCCTTCTTAGCCGCCGTGGCGTATTCGGGAACGTAGTTCCAGAAGCCAATCAGCAGGTAGGAGGCCAGACCAACGCCTTCCCAACCGACGAACAGGATCGCGTAGGAGTTGCCGAGCACGAGGATCAGCATGGCCGCGATAAAGAAGTTCAGGTAGGCAAAGAACCTGCGGCGGTCCTTGTCATGTTCCATGTACGCAATCGAGTACACGTGGATGAGCGAGCCAACGAACGTGACCAGCATGACGAACGTCATTGACAGCGGGTCCATGAGGAGCCCGAAGTTTACCGTGAAGTCGCCAGCTGGGATCCACTCGAACAGGTTCATCTCCATCGAGCGTTCGGAGGGGGCCACGCCGAGCATCTGAATGATGATGGCCAGGCCGATACCGAACGAGGACCAGGATGCGAGGACGGCAAGCCAGTGGCCCCACCGATCAGACACGCGCCCCAGCAGGAGCAGAAGGATAGAAACCGCGAGTGGGATCGCGATCATCAACCAGCCCAGTGATGCTACGCCGGAGACCGCTGCGGCCTCGACGGGTGCCTGGGGAAGAAGCATGGAGTAATTCACCTTTCCTCCCTCAGTGCTTCAGTAGGTTGACCTCATCGACCGAGGTGGTGCGACGAGATCGGAAGATGGACACGATGATTGCGAGGCCAACCACGACCTCGGCGGCGGCAACGATCATGACGAAAAACGCCATCACCTGGCCGGTGAAATCACCGTAAATGCGGGCAAAAGTGATGAGGGTGAGGTTCGCGGAGTTCAGCATCAGCTCAACCCCTATCAGTGAGATCACTGCGGAGCGGCGAACCATTACCACTGCGGCGCCGATCGAGAAGAGGATCATTGCCAAGATGATGTAGTACGAGATGCTCACTGCTCGTCCTCCTTAACTTCGGGCTCGCCGGCTTCGATTTCGGGGCGGGCCTCGTACTGGAGGAGACCGTCCGGGGCTTCCTCGCCGGCCATGCCCCACGTGCGGGCGCGGGCCACGCTCTGGGTGGCGGCGACGCCGTGGTACGGGTGCTCCGGCTGCTTGCCCAGGGCTTGCTCTCCGAGCGAACGCGCGAGTTCCGGATCGAGCGAACCGAGCGAGCGGTCAAGACCGCGCACGCGCACAACGCGCGGGATCGATTCTTCAACCGGCTTGTGGGTCTCACCAGAAATAGCACCCACGTCAAATGCGGTGGATCGAGCGAACACACCGGGCGCAGTGTACTGGCCGATGTGGCGGCCGGTTTCTGCGTAAGCGGACATCTTCGCGTCAACTACCTGCTTTTGCGTGCGCTTCGGGGAGAGGCGGTCGCCATGCGTTAGGAGGACCGCGCCAACGGCTGCGGTGATCAGTAGCGCACCGGCGAGTTCCATCGAGAACCAGTAGTTGGAGAACAGGGCGAGTGCCAGATTCTCAATCGGAGCGTTCGAGTAGGGATCAACTCCAAACTCCTTGACCGCCGGGAGATTTGCCTTCCAAACCACTGCGGAGAGGGCAAACGCCATGGCGCCGGCGCCAATCACGGCGAGGACAATGTTGCCTCGGCTTTGGTTCTGGTAGTTATCCGTTGCCTGCAGGCCGATCATCATGAGGACGAACAGGAACAGCATCATGATCGCGCCCGTGTAAACCACGACCTGAACAACACCCATGAAGGGCGCTCCCTGCGCGAAGTAGAGGACGGAGAGGCCAAGCATGACCAGCACCATCGACAACGCCGCGTAGGCCGCCTTCTTGAAGAAGAGGACACCCAGGGCGCCGAGAACCATGATTGCGGCGGTGATCCAGAAGAGGACTGTCTCACCGGTGCCGATCGTGGTTACTGCATCAATTGGGGTCGGGTTCACTTACTCTCGCCTCCTTCGGTTTCTAAGCTAGCGAGAGCCATTTCGTTCTTTTCTGCGGCCTTCGCAGCGGCCTCCAGCGTCGGATCGTCTGGGCGGTGTTCACGCACCCATTCAACCTGCGCCTTGGTTGGGCCGGTTACGGCGCCGCGGTAGTAGTCACCATCGGAGAGCCCCTCCACCATCGGGTGCGGAGTGGCAAGCATGCCTTCTTCCATCGGCGCGAGGATCTGATCCTTCTCGAAGATCAGGTCGCGGCGGTGGTAGTCGGCAAGTTCGAAATCATTACCCATCGTGAGGGCGCGCGTGGGGCACGCCTCGATGCACAATCCACAGAAAATGCAACGCAGGTAGTTGACCTGGTAGACGCGGCCGAAGCGCTCACCCGGAGCGTACTGGGCGTCGGGAGTGTTATTGGCGGCCTCAACAAGGATCGCGTCCGCTGGGCATGCCCATGCGCAAAGCTCGCAGCCAATGCACTTTTCGAGGCCGTCCGCGTAGCGGTTCAGCTGGTGGCGGCCGTGGAAGCGTGGCTGCACGAAGGGACCCTCAAACGGGTACTGCTCCGTAACTACCGGGCGGAACATCGATGAGATAGTTACGCCAAAACCTGCCACTGGGGCGAACAAGTTGCCCCAGAAGCCCTTCGGATCGTGCTCGTAGAGCATCTCTTCGTTCTTGTCTTTACTCATCGCGCACTTCCTTCTGATCAGTTGCGGCGGTGGCGGCCGGCACCAAACCCGCCCGTGGGGACGGGGGTAGCTGCTGGCCGGGTAGCGGCGGTACAGGGTAGCCGCCCGCGAACGGGTCGAACTCCTCGTCCGCCTTGACTTCAGGCTCGGGGCGATCAAACAGCCACAGGATGATCATGACAACGAGGAACACCGCTACGATTCCGCCCGTGATTGCGAGAAGCGAATCCGTTACCCACATGCGCACGCCCTGCAGCGTTGCAACAAGAACCAGCCAGACAAGGGAGGTTGGGATCAGGATCTTCCAGCCGAGCTTCATGAACTGGTCGTAGCGGAAACGCAGGAGAGTACCGCGGATCCAGACCATGCTGAAGAAGAAGAGCCACATCTTCAGGTTGAACCACAGGAAGCCCCACCAGCCGGAGTTGAAGTCGATAAATGGAACGTAAGACAGCCCAAACGGCGCATGCCAGCCGCCGAGGAACACCGTGGTTGCAACGGCGGACACGTTGAACATGTTGATGTATTCGGACAGGTAGTACCAGCCGAACTTCATCGACGAGTATTCGGTCATGTGCCCGGCAACGAGTTCACCTTCTGCTTCCGGAAGGTCAAACGGGAGGCGGTTTACTTCGCCCACCATCGAGATGAAGTAGACGATGAACGCGGGCAAGAGGGCAAATGCCCACCAAACGCTGTGCTGTGCCGCAACGATTTCTGAGGTCGACATGGAGCCGACCACGAGGAACACGGACACAAGCGAGAGGCCCATCGCAAGTTCGTAGGAGATGACCTGCGCGGCAGCGCGGACCGAGCCGAGGAGCGGCAGGGTGGAACGCGTTGACCAACCGCCTAGGACCGTGCCGTAAAGACCGATCGACGCGATCGCGAGGATGTAGAGGATCGCGATTGGGGTGTCAGCCATCTGCAGAGGCGTGGAGCGGCCGAACATGTTCACGTTCGGGCCCATGGGGATGACCGCTAGCACCATGAATGCGGAGAACGCGGAAATAGCGGGGGCAACGAAGTAGATGAACTTCTCTGCCTTATCCGTCCAAATGTCCTCCTTGAACAGGAGCTTCACGGCGTCCGCGAATGCTTGGAACAAGCCCAGCGGGCCTGCAACATTCGGGCCGGGACGCGTTTGCATACGACCAAGACCACGTCGTTCAACCCAGAGCGCCATGATCACTGACATGATCAGGAATAGCACGATGAACAGGGCCTTAAGTAGGCTCAGCCACCAGGTCTCTTCGCTGAAGTCAGCCGGCGCGGTTGTCGGTGGAGCAAACGGCGTAAGAGTTAGCGCAAGAGTACTCACCGGTTCACCTCCGTATTGGCTGCGATGGATACAACGGAACCATTTTTGGCGCCGAGAGTTTCATGAACGTGTGAGCCTGCCGAGCATTCGGGCAGCCACACAACGTCCTCGGGAAGGTCAGTCACAGCAACCGGAAGGGTGATCGCGCCTCGTGACGTAGAAACGCTTACGAGATCGCCTTCGGCTACGCCGATTGCCTGCATAGTTGCCACGCTCATGCGGGCAACGGATCGGCGAGCAGTGCCGGCCAGCTCTGGAGCGAAGTCCTGCATCCGGCCTTCGTCGAGCATGAGCTTGTGGGTGGCGAGGACAGCATTGCCAGCGCCGGGCGCCTGCACGGGGGCGGGCGAGATTGCCGGGCTGTCGATGCGCGAGCCATCCCACTCCATGAGCTCGTTGATTTCGGCGTGCGTGTCCTTCAAGGTTTCAACGCCGAGGTTCACGCCCATGAGGCCTGCGAGGCGGTGTAGCACTTCGCGGTCGGTTAGCGCGCGGGTTGCAAGAGCCTGGCCAAAGGGGCGCAGACGGCCTTCCCAGTTGATGAACGTACCGTTCTTTTCGGTCACCGGTGCAACGGGGAATACAACGTCTGCCATTTCGGTCAGATCCGTGCGGCGGACTTCCAGAGCAACCACGAATCCGGACTTTTCGATTGCGGATTTCAGGTTCTCCGGGTCAGTTACGTCGCGCGAGTCAACGCCGCCGAGGATCATCGCCGAACGAGGATCGGTTGCGGCTTCGGCCAGAATATCTACCGTGCACTTGGTGGGATCCGACGGAAGTTTGGCGCCCCACACGGCTTCCATGTCGATGCGAGCATCGGCATCCGCAGCACAGCGGCCAAATGGAAGCAGGTTCGGGTTCAAGCCAACTTCGAGGCCACCTCGTTCGCCGGCGCGACGCGGGATCCACGCGATGCGTGCACCCGTGCGGTCCGCGAGGCGGGCAACAGCGGTGTAAAGACCGGGAATCTCCACAGCGCGTTCGCCAACAACGATCACACCATTTGCAAGTTCAGTTGCGAGATCGCCGCTTACTGCGTCGAGCACCTCGGGTTCAGTGCCGGGAGCTGCGCGAAGCAGATCGGCATTCATCTTGCGAGTGGAAGGGGTGGTCATCGGAGCAACCACGGAAACCTTAACGGAGCCGGCCAGTGCGCCCTTGCGCAAACGCAAGAAAACGTTTCCAGCTTCATCTTCGGCCTCGAGACCAACGATGAGAACGCGGCCAGCCTTCTCAAGATCCTTGTAGGTCACGCCCAGGCCAGTGCCGGCAACACGCGTGCCAAGGAACTTCGTTTCCTCAAGCGAGGTGGCGCGTACGCGGCCATCAACCTGGTTGGTGTTCATGACGACACGCGCAAACTTAGACCACGCGTAGCCATCTTCAACCGTGAGGCGGCCACCTGGCAACAGTACCGTCTTGCCAGCTTCGCGGGCTTCCTTCAAGCCGCGAGCCGCACGGTCAAGCGCATCCGCCCAAGAGGTGGGAACAAGCTTGCCGTCCTCGCGAACCAGCGGAGCGGTCAGGCGATCCTCGCCGGTGCTCCAGGTGAATGCGAAGCGATCCTTGTCGGTGATCCACTCTTCATTGACGTCAGCGTCCTCACCCGCCAGAACGCGAACAACCTCGCCGCGGCGAATGTCGATACGCGTTGCGGCGCCAGAGGCGTCGTGCGCAGAGACGGACGGCGTCGATACGAGGTCGAACGGGCGTCCCCTAAAACGGTACGAGGTGGACGTGAGCGCACCCACCGGGCAGATCTGAATGGTGTTACCCGAGAAGTAGGAGGCGAATGGGCGTCCGGACGTGTCGGCTTCCGCGGCACCAACCGGGCCGGCGTTGAGGCCGGACTCGTAGCCGGGGTTGCCGAACGGGCCAGCAAATCCTTCGTCACTATTGATGTTCGAAGCATCGCTATGGAAGCCGAGAACGGCAGTGTCAAAGCGTCCAACCTGCTCCCCCATGAACTGGTGGTCCTCGGTTGGAGCGGTGCCGCCGCCGCGACCCTGCAGGTCAATGAAAGCATCGCCCGCAATCTGCTTCGAAAAACGCGTGCAGCGCTGACACAGGATGCAACGCTCACGGTCAAGCGCGATCTGAGTGGAGAGCTTGATGGGCTTCACGAACGTGCGCTTGGCGTCATCGAAACGCGAAACTTCGCGCCCCTCGGACATCGCCTGGTTCTGTAGCGGGCATTCGCCGCCCTTGTCACAGATCGGGCAGTCCAGCGGGTGGTTGATCAGGAGGAACTCCATCACACCCTTCTGGGCCTTCTCTGCTACCTCGGACGTGCGCTGCGTCTTTACCACCATGCCGGGCATGACCGTCATCGTGCACGAGGCCTGTGGCTTCGGGAACGGACGCACCTCACCAGAACGGTCCGGCGCCGCTACCTCAACCAGACACTGGCGGCACGCGCCAGCTGGAGCCAAAAGCGGATGATCGCAAAAACGCGGAATGCGGATACCGACCTGCTCGGCAGCGCGGATGATAAGCGTACCCTTCGGGACGGACACCTCAGTGTCGTCGATAGTGAGAGTTACCAACTCCTCACTCATCGGGCACCTCCTTTAGCAAAGTGGGCGGACGCTTCATACGGGAATAGTTCGCGCGCAGGCGTTGTGAGGCCGGCTTCGAACTCTTCGCGGAAATGCGCGATACCAGACTGGACGGGAGCTGCCGAAGCATCACCGAGGGCGCAGAACGAGCGGCCCGCAATATTTCCGGAAATCTCCAAAAGCTTGTCCACGTCACCGGGAAGTCCCCTACCCTCTTCGAGGCGCAGCAGGATCTGTTTCATCCAGTAGGTGCCCTCGCGGCACGGCGTGCACTTACCGCACGATTCGTGCTGGTAGAACTCAGTCCAACGAGTGACGACGCGAACCACTGAAGTGGTTTCGTCAAATACCTGCAGGGCGCGCGTTCCAAGCATTGAACCGGCAGCGCCAACAGACTCGTAGTCGAGCGGTACGTCGAGTTCTTCCTCAGTGAAGATCGGAGTTGAAGAACCACCCGGAGTCCAGAACTTCAGCTTGTGACCGTTGCGCATACCGCCAGCCATCTCAATGAGCTCGCGCATGGTGATGCCAAACGGTGCTTCAAACTGTCCCGGATTGTTAACGTGACCGGACACGGAGAAGAGGCCGTGACCGCTCGACTTCTCAGTACCCATCGAGGTGAACCAACCGGCTTCGTGCTGGAAGATTCCAGAAACCTGCGCGATCGACTCAACGTTGTTAACAACTGTCGGACGGGCGTAAAGACCCGCAACAGCTGGGAACGGAGGCTTCAAACGCGGGTGACCGCGACGACCCTCAAGGGAGTCAAGCAGCGCGGTTTCCTCACCACAAATGTAAGCGCCCGCACCAGCGTGCACCGTGATGCGGAGGTTGAAATCCCCTGCGGGTCCGCGTCCCTGGCCGATAATGCCGGCCTCTTCGGCCTCACGCACCGCGGCGAGAAGGCGACGGTAAACTTGCGCGACTTCGCCGCGCAAGTAGATGAATGCGTGCTCACACCTGATCGCGCGGGCCGTGATTGCCATGCCCTCGATCAAGACGTGCGGATTCGCCATAAGGAGCGGGATGTCCTTACAGGTTCCCGGCTCGGACTCATCGGCGTTAACGACCAGGTAGCGCGGCTTGCCATCATCAGGAGGAAGGAACGACCACTTCAAACCAGTCGGGAATCCTGCACCACCACGACCGCGAAGACCAGCGGTTTTCACTGTCTCGGTGATGTCACCCGGCTCCATCGTGAGGGCCTTCTCAAGCCCCTTGTATCCCCCGCGGCTGCGGTAGGACTCCAGGGTCCAGGAACGGTCCTCATCCCAGCCGCGTGAAAGTACCGGCGTTAGGACTCCGGGCTTCGAAAACGTTACGTCGCTCATTCGTCGCCCTCCTTATCTTCCTCTGTAACCGCAGGACGCTCAGCGGACGAGTACAAGCCGCCAACTTCCTGCTGAGGCTGTCCCTCCGCACCCGAGATGCTTGACGGGCTCATCCAGCCCTTCTCCTTCGCGATCTTCAGACCGCGCAAAGACGGTTCACCAGCCGACGGGCCCTCATCCACGAGGCCATCTTCAAAACCGGCTAGGAGCCTAGAGATTTCCTTGAACGTGGGCACCTGCTCCGGACCTCGCGTGGACTTGATCGGGCGCCCGGCCTCAATATCATCCACGAGGGCGATCGTTGATTCCGGCGTCTGGTTGTCGAAGAACTCCCAGTTGACCATCACTACGGGCGCGTAGTCGCAAGCTGCGTTGCATTCAAGGCGCTCCAGCGTGATCTTGCCATCCGCCGTGGTTTCGTCGTGGCCCACCCCGAGATGACCGGAAACGGCCTCCCAGATCTGGTCCCCGCCCATCACAGCGCACAGGGCGTTCGTGCAAACCCCCACGTTGTATTCACCGTTGGGGTGGCGCTTGTACTGCGTGTAGAACGTGGCAACAGCGGAAACCTCCGGGCGAGTAATCCCCAGAGTCTGTGCACAAAAAGTCACGCCATCAGCAGAAATGTAGCCGTCCACCGACTGCACCAAGTGCAGCATGGGCAAAAGTGCCGAACGCTCGTGGCCCTTAGGGTAGCGCGCCATAATCGCAGCGGCATCAGCACGCAGGCGCTCCAAAACTTCGTCGCTGTACATCAGCGATCAACACCTCCCAGTACCGGGTCAATCGAAGCGAGAGACACGACTACGTCAGCAAGCTGACCGCCCTCAGTCATCATCGCAAACGATTGCAAGTTAGAGAACGACGGGTCGCGGAAGTGCGCGCGGTACGGGCGCGTACCGCCGTCCGAAACAACGTGAGCGCCAATAACGCCCTTAGCGTGTTCCACCATTCCATACGCCTGGCCGGCCGGAACCTTGAAGCCCTCGGTTACAAGCTTGAAGTGGTGAATGAGAGACTCCATGGACTCACCCATGATCTCGCGAATGTGCGCCAGCGAGTTACCCTGACCATCCGAACCAATCGACATTTGCGCCGGCCACTTGATTGCCGGATCCTGCACCATAACTGGGTCACCCTCGCACTCATCAAGCTTGTCGAGAACCTGGTTAATGATTCGCAGCGACTGGTAGCACTCGTCGAAACGCACCTGCACGCGGTTGTACGCGTCAGACTTGTCTCGAACCGGAACGTCAAACTCAAGCTGGTCGTAACCGAAGTACGGCTGTGTCTTACGCAAATCGAGCGGAAGGCCAGCAGCACGCAAGCACGGACCGGTCATGCCAAGCGCCATCATCGAAGCGAGCGACATGTAGCCCACATCAATGTGACGAAGCTTGAAGATCGGGTTTTCCTGCGTGAGGTCCTGCAACTCCCCAATGTCATTGCGCAAGTTAGGAAGGAGCTCGCGAATGTAATCCGTGGTGCCCGACGGCAGATCCTGAGCCACACCGCCCGGACGCATAAACGCGTGGTTCATGCGCAGACCCGTGATGCGCTCAAAAATACGGAGCACGTTCTCACGGCCTCTAAAGGCGATCGTCATCATCGTGGTTGCGCCCAGCTCGTTACCACCGGAGCCGATTGCGACCAGGTGCGAACCAATACGGTTCAGCTCCATCAGCAGAATGCGGATCCAGTTAGCGCGCTGCGGAACCTCGTCGGTAATACCGAGTAGCTTCTCCACGGCCTGCACGTAAACAGCCTCGTTAAACAGCGGAGCCACGTAATCCATACGCGTGCAGAACGTTACGCCCTGCGTCCACGTGCGGTACTCCATGTTCTTCTCAATGCCCGTGTGCAAGTAGCCCGTATTCAGACGGGACTCGCGCACAGTCTCACCATCGATCTCGAGGATCACGCGTAGCACGCCGTGCGTGGACGGGTGAATCGGACCGAGGTTAACAACGATGCGCTCGTTAGAAAGACGCTCGATCTCTGAAAGAACATCTTCCCAGTCGCCGCCGCTTGCTAGAACCTCAGGAATATCGTCGATATCGAGTCCACCGGGCGTTGCGTAAAATACCGGTTTTTCGTTATTCATTAGTTGTACGACCTCCGAGTGTCTGGCGGCGGAACTGTAGCTCCCTTGTATTCGACCGGAATACCACCCAGCGGATAGTCCTTGCGCTGGGGGTGGCCTACCCAGTCATCGGGTAGAGCGGTACGAGTAAGGCCGGGGTGACCGGTGAATACGATGCCGAACAAATCCCACGTTTCGCGCTCATGCCAGTCATTACCCGGGTAGATCGAAACGACGGACGGAATCTTCGGATCCGAATCCGGAGCGGTTACCTCCAGGCGGAGCATGCGGTTGTGCGTCACCGAGAGGAGGTGGTAGACAGCGTGCAGTTCGCGGCCCACCGCGTGCGGGTAGTGCACGCCGGAAACGCCGAGGCAGAGTTCAAAGCGCAGATCCTGATCATCACGCAACCAACGGCAAACCTGCAGAATGTGCTCGCGAGGCACAAAGATCGTAAGCTCGTCGCGGTCTACAACCACGCGCTCAATGACATCTTTGACCTCAATGCCGGCATCCTTGATGAGTTCTTCAAGAATGTCCACAACAGAGTCAAACCAACCGCCGTAAGGGCGAGCCGATTCACCAGGGAGATCAACCGTGCGCGTGAGGCCACCAAAACCGGTGGTATCGCCAGATCCGCGAACGCCCCACTGGCCGTGACGGACGTCAACGACCTCGGGAGCCGCTCCGCCGCGAGTTGGGCTGGCCTGCTCGGCTACCTCGCCGAACTTCTTCGAGGATGGGGAGTTGTCGCTCATGCAAGCAGTCCCTTCATCAGATGAGTTGGGGTAGCTGCAAGAGCAGCTTCTTCCGCCTTACGCGCAACCTCAATGCGGTGAGCACCAACGGGCTCCTTACCGATCTGCTCACGCAGCACCATGATCGCGTTGATCAAAGCCTCTGGACGCGGCGGGCATCCCGGCAAATAAACATCAACCGGAACAACGTGGTCACAGCCCTGCACAACCGCGTAGTTGTTGAACATGCCGCCCGTGGAGGCGCAGGCGCCCATCGAAATAACCCACTTGGGTTCTGGCATCGAGTCATAAACGCGGCGAACGATCGGAGCCATCTTGTGCGACAAACGGCCGGACACGATCATGAGGTCAGCGTGGCGCGGCGATGCGCGGAACACTTCCAAACCAAAACGAGCCATGTCGAAACGCGGCGTGCCCGCAGCCATCATCTCAATGGAGCAGCATGCCAGACCCATCGTTACAGGCCACTGAGAGTGCTTACGGGCAAGATCTAGAACCGCCTCAATGGAGGCTAGGCCAACGCCTGCGGGAAGACTATCTTCGATACCCATTTACTACTCCCTCCTATCAGTCCCAATCCAGGCCGCCGCGGCGCCACTCATAAATGAATGGAACCGTGATCAGCGCGATGAACGTAAACATGACAACGAGGCCAAACAGGCCCAACTTCCCGAAGGTAACAGCCCACGGGTAAAGGAAGACAACCTCGATGTCGAAAATAATGAACGTCATAGCCACCAGGTAGTACTTCACGGGGAAACGGCCGACATCAGCGTCGTGATGGATCGGGTCCACGCCGCACTCGTAGTTACTGGACTTGACCTTGTTCTTGTTAACGGGTCCCAGGATCGCGGAGGCTCCCAGGCCACCGAGTGCGACCAAGACTGCCATCGCAGCCATGATCAATATCGGGATATACGGATTGCTCACTATGCCTCCAACCTGGCGGTTAACAAATCATTCTTTGTAGATTTTGCTGGGGATACCAAACGCTTAATCATACCTTTGGAACCACCTTCGCAAGAGCCGTTATCAGCTTGTCATCCCACTCTCCGCCCGAACGCTCAAAGCCGTCCGAAAGGAGTTTGTGAACGAGTTTCATGAGCCTGGGACGCGGCAGACCATACTTTGTGCAGGCGTGCATGATCTTCGGGTTCTCGATCAGCTTCACAAACACGCGGCCCAGCTGGTAATAGCCGCCCCAGTCTGCGGTCAACGCTTCCGTGTACGTTTCCATTGCGCGATCAAAACCCGCATCAGAAGTGCGGCTTAGCGCAGAAACAATAGATTCCGCGGCGTAGCGCCCCGCCCTCATAGCGGGGGCAATACCCTCACCATCGAAAGCAGAAACCATGCCGCCCGCGTCACCAACGATTACGAGGCCGTCGCGGTAGTGGGGCTTGCGGTTGAACGACATCGGCAAAGCGGCCGAGCGAAGCTGACCGATCTGATTCTCTTCGGTCATCTCCCACTCTTCGGGCAGGTTCGCGATCCAGGTCTTGAAGATCTCGCGATACGGCAACTTGGTTGCCTTTGACGTAGAAGAAACGGAGCCGAGCCCAACGTTAACAACGCCGTCGCCCAGCGGGAACAGCCAGCCGTAGCCGGGCAGAAGATCAGATTCACCGCGCTTGCCGCTCCACAGCTCCAGGTGCGAATCCATCCACTCTGCATCGCCCTTAGGCGACTTAAAGTATGCGCGAGCTGCCACACCCAGCGGGCGGTTCTCTAGCTTTTCAATACCGAGGGACGTGGCGAGGCGGGCAGCTACACCGCCGGCTTCAACAACGACCTTCGCGCGAAACTCGATTTCGCGAGCATCTTTACCCTTGCCGACCTTCGCAGTTACTCCGCACACGCGGCCAGTAGGAGTTTGTAGAGCGCCCGTAACGTTGAAACCTTCGTACAAGCGAACTCCCGCGGACTCGGCGCGGCGCGCTAAATCCTCATCCAACTGCATTCGGGCGCGCGCCATACCGAAGTTAGGAGCCGACTTCGTTTCTGGCCACGGCAAATAAATAGAGTGGCCGCCGCCAATTACATTGAGACCCTTGTTGCGCTGCCACCCCGCGGTGTCAACGCCCATGAGTTGAACCTCAGCAACCGCGGCTGGCGTCAAGCCATCACCGCAAATCTTGTCGCGCGGGAACGTAGATTTTTCTAAAAGAGCGACGTCGAGCCCCGCCCGCGCCAAGTAATAAGACGTTGCAGAACCTGCAGGGCCTGCGCCCACAACGACGACATCAGCACTGAAGTCGGACGCGTCAGCCAGCTCCACGTGTTCCTCCCGCTCGTTGCTACTCATATAACTTTTACCAAATTTGCATTCCTCTAGAGGCGAAATGCCCATATGTCCCTACCCTATCCACCAGGTGGGGTAGGTCCACAAAAGATACAGAAAAAAGGCGATTTGGCACGGGAAACGAACGCCCGGCCGCCGCAAACACAATCGTATTTGATCACAACCGTGTTACTTATTTTATTGATCACAGTGAGGCTATCGCGAAAATCGCGCATCAGCACTTCAGGGTTTGACAGCGCGGTGCAACGCGAGGATACCGCCCGTGTAGTTGCGGTACTGCACCCGCTCCCAACCGGCCTGGGCAATCATTTTGCCCAGTGTCTCCTGGTCATACCACTCGCGAATCGACTCAATCAGGTAGTCATAGGCCTCATCGTCTGAAGACAGTAGCTTCGCCACTCGCGTCAAAATTTCTTCCAAATAAAACCCGTAAACGGCGTTAAACACCGGCCAAGTTGGACGCGAAAACTCACATATCAAAAGGCGCCCGCCCGGCTTGGTCACGCGCGCCATTTCCTGCAACGCCTTCTCGGTGTTTTGCACGTTGCGCAGGCCAAACGAAATGGTCACCGCGTCAAACGAGGCATCCTCAAACGGCAAATCAGTTGCGTCCCCCTGCACAAACTCTAGTTCCGGGTGACGCTGGCGCCCGACCTCGATCATGCCCTCCGACAGGTCACACGCGATCACATGCGCACCGGTTTCCGCGAGCGCCGCCGTGGAACCACCCGTTCCGGCAGCCAGATCAAGGACTCGTTCGCCCGGCTTCAGGTTGAGGGCACGCACCACTCCCCTGCGCCAAATGTGCACCTGACCGAACGTCAACGCCTCGTTAGTTAGGTCGTATCGACTGGCCACTTTGTTGAACATGCCCGCGACCTCGTGGGGACGCTTCTCTAGCGATGCACGATTTACGTCTGAAGCTTTAAGGTCACGTTTTGCCATGAGATCTATCTTGTCACGGTTCTATGCCAGAGGTGAACTTCAACCGGGTGACGCGAAATAAGATCCTTCTTCGAGGGGGCATAATGCCTAGGATTTCAAGCAAACTCGATCGTTAGGGTGCCTGGCGCAACGAAAATACTAGGCCAGGTAGTATGGGATACCGTGACCGTATTGAACTCCGCACGACGATTTTGCCTTCGCGATCCGCATGCGCGCCCAAAACTGCGCGTTTCGATCAGCGAGGTTGGTGGCCCCTCCACATTCTCTGAGCTTCTGCACCGCGTTGACGGTGCACGTAATCTCTCGGTTTGGAGCGGGCCTGCACTCGCCACTGATGCTCAGCCAATCATCGTTGGAGACGGTATAGCACTTGCCATCGTTGCGACAGAGGAAGGTAGCTACGGCCTCGCGCATCCTACTTTCAAAATACTTTCACGCGCGCTACTGCCCAACCCGCGGCCAGAGAATCCCGGGATAGTTCAAAACCAGCCGCACATGCAGGTCGCGGGCCAAGACTGGCTGGCGCTAATCGCTGAAGCCAGCGTGAAGGGCGGCCGGGAGTTCTTAGCCCGGACGGGGATACACGCTCCGCTGGGGCTAATGTCATTTGGTTTTGCTCCCGGAACGCCAGGGGCGCTGGTACTGCCGCGCATCGCATGGGTAGCGTTGGGCGATGCCACGTGGAAGATCGAGACGGTTATTGAGGCAGACGGCGAGGACCTCCACCCAATCGAGGACGGCGCTGGTCAGCGCAACACCGAGAGCGAGAACCTTGATGGAGCGCCCAACTGGTATTTAGATCCGGGCACCATGTCACGGTCCGCATGGAAGCACGCGGTTGCCATGGTCGTGGACGAACTGCGCGACGGCCGGGCACAAAAAGCTGTTATGGCTCGCGATATTACGGCTCGATCTGACCATCCGATTAACCTATTTGCAGTTTTACAAGAGCTCGCTACGGCCTACCCCACTACCTGGACGTTTAGCGTTGCCGGCCTCACCGGCGCATCACCGGAAATGCTCGCATCCGTGCGCGGCGGACAGTTGAAGTCCCGCGTACTTGCCGGCACTTGTCCTCCGGGGGAGGGCGCCGCCCTGTGGGAATCAGCTAAAGACCGTGAAGAGCACGCCCTTGCCGTTCAATCGGTGGTGGACTCCCTGGCCGGGCTCAGCCGCGACCTCAACGCTCCCCGCCAGCCGTTCCTCTTGGACCTTCCTAACGTCACTCATCTTGCTAGCGACGTCACCGCCGACCTCACCGCGATTGAGGTGGGCCACGCGCCCGTTTGCGAAGCGGTTCGAGCCCTACATCCCACGGCCGCGGTTTGTGGCACCCCCACACAGGACGCGTTCGAGCTTTTGTCCAAGCATGAGCTGACCGACCGTGGACGCTACTCCGGGCCCGTCGGCTGGATCGACGGGGCGGGTGAGGGAGCGTGCGCGATTGCTCTGCGCTGCGGCCAGGTTCTTCCCGACGAGCACTCAATCCGCGTATTTGCCGGCGGAGGCATCATGCCCGAATCCATTCCCGAGGTGGAACTGGCCGAAACCGGGGCGAAAATGCTGCCCGTACTGCAGGCAATCGGCCTCGAAAACTAATCTTCGAGGCCGATTGGTGAAAGCTTAAAGCTTGCGCATTCGCCTAGTGCGGCGAATAGTCCGGGAGCACCACGTAGATCGCGGGGAACAAAATCACTGCGAAACCAATGGTCAACGCCAGGGGCGAGAAAGCGTTCAAAGCGAATGCAGTGAAAACGCCGCAAACTACCGCCGCTATCGCCGCCACAAGATAAATGCCGCCCGATTTGTAATACTCCGCCGCCAGCACATTTGCCATCACCGAAGCGACGCAAACCAACCCGGCCCACACGAGAGCTCCACCGATCAAAAGTAGCCAATCCCCCGCCCCGGCTTCGCCGCGCATGTAACGCGCTTGAAAGGGAACCTGTTCAAACCAAACGAGGAAAGGCAGGGCAAGGCCAGCTAGCATCACCAACACAATCGGAATGGTGTACTGACTATTTCGCTTCACGGGATCCTCCTAGACCGAGCGTTGCAAACCCAATGCTACACGCGCTGCGAGCCGCCCGTGCAGGTCCAAATCCGTGGTGAATGCGAGCTGGCCGAGTTAGCTACTTAGCCTTGAGGGCCACTTGGACCTCGGTGATCTCACCGCCACGAGCGATCCCCAACGTCACTGTGTCACCCGAGTTGTACCTGCGCACAAATCCCGTAAGTGCAGCGGAGGACACCACGTCGTTGCCATCTATCGACACGATCACGTCGCCAACCCGCAGGTTCGCATCCGCAGCCGCGCCCCCTGGCAGTACCGACTCCACCTTCGCACCCAGGCGAGTTTCCTCACCCACCTGGACCGCCGCAGTAGAGATGCTCACGCCAAGCTGGGCGTGCACCGCCTCGCCCTTCTCAATCAACTGCGTCACCACGTTCTTCACCAGGTTCACCGGGATCGCGAATCCGAGGCCGATAGAGCCAGCCGACCCCTCTTTACCCATCGACGCGATTGAGGAGTTAATGCCAATCACACGGCCCTGCGCGTCAAACAACGGACCGCCCGAGTTACCTGGGTTAATCGAAGCATCCACCTGGATAGCGTTTGTTACCACGGTTTCTGACTGCGGCGACTGCTGCAGGAAGTACGGGAACTGGTAGTTGAACTGCTCGCTTTGATCGTTTGGCACAGCCGTCTTCACCGCCACCGGGCGATCCAGCGCCGAAACGATACCGGTGGTCACCGTGTCCGTGAGACCCAGCGGCGAGCCGATCGCCATCACGGCCTCGCCTACCTTTAGCTGGCTGGAATCACCAAAGTTACCGGCAACCAAATCAGCGGGCGGATTTTTCATACGGATAACAGCCAGGTCCGTAGTTGGGTCGATACCCACAATCTCCGCCTCGTAAAGTCTGCTTCCGCTGGCGCGAACCGTGATTTTTGCCTGCTCGTTATTAACTGCGGCAGAAACCACGTGATAGTTAGTCACAATGTTGCCGTTGCTATCCCAAACAACACCCGAACCGGTGTCACCACCATCCCCCGTGCTTACTTGAATGGACACTGTGGCGGGACGAACCGCGTTAGCTACCGCCTGCCAGTCAGTGCCCTCTCCCGAAACCTGAACGGTTGGAGTCTTTTCACCCGACGGCTGCTGAATCTGCTGGCTACTGGCCGCAGGCGCATATGCTCCCGAAAACTTAAGCGTAGCAATCGTGCCACCAACCGCGAGGAACGCAGCAAGCAGCATAGCGACTATGAGGGCGCCCCAACCCGGCCCTTTCTTAGCCGTTTTGCGCGGCGCTGTCTGTACCTGAGAGGCATAGCCAAACGGCTGGCCATACGACTGCTCGGGTTGCGCCTGCTGAAAGCCCTGTTGCTCGTAATTCGCCTGACCGTAAGCATCCCGGTCGTATGCTCTCTGCTGCCCGCTAGCTTGCTGGTCATATTGTTGCTGGCCATACGCCTGCTGCGGGTAGGCGCCTTGCTGCGGATAGTTTTGCGCGGCTACGGGCGCGGAGTAGGCCTGAGGTTGTCCTTGCTCTTCTACCTCTTCTTGCTCACGTGGATCCTGCTGATCTGCGCCTTGCGAATCTGCTGTTCGGTAAACGTAGCGCGGCTGGTCCGGGGTTTTGATGGGCTCACCCTGTGGGGTTTCAGGGGTAACGGAATCTAGTTCGCCCTCGTAATCCCTGGGACGCTCATTCTCCATCGTGGCTCCTAAAAAATATCTGTACTTTTTTCAAAACAATGTACATGGTGGCCGGCTGTTCTGAGCGATTTCTTCAGCGCACCTGGGTTTTTTCTGGAAAAAGTGATTGCACGCCCGCGCGCACTCCGCTGTGGTCTGCCACCACGTGAATGATCCGCCCCCGCGGCCGGTCTGCGAGCGCCCTCGTTAATGTTTCAAAAGCATCTGCTTCAACCGCGTCATTGCCGTTTCCCTCCGCACCGTTTCGGGTGGAGGTGGTGAAGTCCGCGCGCACGTACTCCCAGCCGGTAGCGGCGGCAAGCGCCTCAAAGTCGAGGCTGTGCGCGACCGCAAAGAACCTTTCATAGACGGCACTTGGAGCTAGGCCGTGTTCGAGCGATTGGAAGATGCGTCCTCCCTGATCGTCTATCACCACCACGTCCACATCTGGCACGGACTGCCCCGCGGGGAGCAGGAGAGAGCCAATGTCGTGCATGAACGTGAGGTCCCCAACCAATGCGCGCACGGGGCAATCAAGGCCGAGTGCAATGCCTTTTGCCGTTGCGATAGTGCCGTCGATTCCCGCCTGACCGCGCGCGGCAAACACCCCTTTCGCCCCGTTCCCCACGGGCGAATCGGCCGCCAAATCAATGTATCTAATCGAATTTGAAGCGCCGAGGACCAGGGCGTGACCGCCATCTGCCGGCTCGGCCGCTCGCGAGGCGTTTGCGTACGCGTCCCAAACCGCGCGGGCGGCAATAACACCGTGCGGTATTGGGTGGTGGGCGCCTGAGTTGACATCCGTCGCGCGAGGATTGTCGCCCTGACTATTTCCTTCATGGAGGGAGGAAGCAGCAAGCTGACTGAGTTCGCGCGCCTGGATCCACTGGCCAACGTTTTGGGCATGTTCGGTCCAGCTTCTTGTCCACGCACCCTGTGGCATCTTCTGCCTGGCAGGGGCAAGTTGTTCCACCACTATGTCGGCGTTACCCGCAACATCTGGGTATTCGTGCGCGATCGAGGCTACAACCATCCGGGCCGGGCCGGCTAACAGGCGTGAAACCGGGCGAGACAAGCTGGGATGGCCAAGCACCACGACCTGCTCGATTTCACCCGCAAACCGAGTCAGCATCTGCTGCTCGAATCCGCAAAAGGCAGCAGCTCCAAATGCGCCGGAGGAAGGCTCGGCCAGAAGCGGAATCCCGGCCGCCTGAGCCAGCTGCGCCGCCCCCTCGGCCTTGTCTCCCGCAACAATGACCGTGCGCAAATCTTGCACGGCGTCCTCCCACGCGGTCACAACCGGCTGACGCCGCGCAAGCCGGGCGGGGATCCCCGCGTCTAAATCCGCTACCGCAGGCGCCCCCTCCGGGGTCAAAGGATCGCGGAATCCGATATTAATATGCGCCGGACCACCCGCCCCGCGCGCGCCCACAACCTGGCCCACCAGGCGGCGAACGCGCGCAACAAAGGCCTTCGCAGCGCCGTCCTCGGACACCGCGCGAGCATCCGGACTAATCCCCACTTCCGCCGGCACATCCAACTGCGCCACCACGTGATTGCCAAACAGCCCAGATTGATCCGTGGTCTGCGACGCGCCCACGCCCCTCATCTCAAAGGGCCGATCCGCCGAAATCACAATGAGCGGCGCGCCCGTGTGGAACGCCTCAATCACCGCTGGTAGCAGGTGTGCGGGGGCGGTGCCGGAAGTTGTCACCACCGCAACTGGAGCCTTCGAAGCCTGCGCCAAACCCAGCGCGAAGAAGCCTGCGCTACGCTCATCGAACGCGGGGTGCGCGCGCACCATCCCGCTACCCTCCGCACTAGCAATCGCATATGCAAGCGGAGCGCTACGCGAACCCGCAGCAACCACAAAATCGCGCACGTACGGAGCCAGCGCCGCAATCAGCCAGCGCGCATCAACAGAAGCAGGCATAACCCTCCCCCGCCACTACAGGCAGTGAACCATTTCTTCAAGCCTAGCGAGCCACCGCGTCAGGTGCTCCGCCTCGTCACGCCTATGCGGCAAGAACGATACTGCGGCCTCGTCAATTTCGATTTCTTGAGGGGTAATAACCCCGTCTACCGGTCGAAGCGGAGTCTTGGTGACGTCCGCCGTGAACATTTGTGCCGTAGCGAGGCCGCATGCAAACGGCAGTTCGTCCAACGCCGCCGCGCACTCCACGCCGCGGGCCAGGCCCACCGACGAATCCAAGGCAGAGGAGACAACCGCGGGCAAGCCTGCCCTCTCAACCACGTCTATCAGACGCTTCGCGCCGCCCAGGGGCTGTACCTTTACAATCACTAAGTCCGCAGCGCCCGCCCGTGCCACCGCCAGAGGATCCGAAGCGCGGCGCACCGACTCATCCGCCGCAATCCGCACGTCCACCTGCTGGCGAACGCGCGCAAGTTCCTCCACCGTTGCGCAGGGTTGCTCCACATACTCCAGGTCTGCGCCGCCCCCACTCTGGCATGCCCGGTTCAGTTCGTGAATGGCCTCCAGCGCTTGCGGCACGTCCCACGCCGCATTTGCATCCACGCGGATCTGCCCCGCGGGGCCGAGGGCGTCACGCACCGCCTCGATACGCGCACAATCCTCGCTAATAGTGGAGTTCGGATCCGCCACTTTTACCTTTACCGTGCGAGCGCCACCCGAATTCTTCACAATGTCGAACGCCACCTGCGGATCCACCACCGGCACCGTTGCGTTAACCGGCACGGCCTCGCGCTTACGCGGCAGCGGCTCACTTTGTGCGGCCTCAAGCCCTGCACGCAACCACTGGGCAGATTCCCGAGCGTCATAATCCCAAAATGGTGAAACTTCCGCCCAACCGCCCGGCCCGCGCAAAATCAGGCCGTCGCGCACTGTGATACGTCGAAACCTGTTCTTTAGAGGCAACCGAAAATAGAGCAGCCGGTCAATTCCTTCAAACACGTTCACAACCGAGGCGGGAAGTGCCTCAATCGCGACCTCAAGAAGCCGGGCGGAATCAGTGGGGAGCGCATCATTCACAACCCCATTTTGCCAAACTCGCGCGCGTTTCGTGGCGCCGCCGACCCCTGCTCATGTTCCGTCAACGCTCGATGCGCGGCAACTACAGATCAGCGCAGGTCCACGCCGGCTCGTGTGGGTAAGCTTGGAGCATGACGATCATCGCATTCGTATTGGGCCTGGCTGCCCTAATCGCAACCGTGTGGCTACGCAAAGACACGCCCTCGTCGCGGGCGTGGGAAACCGAAGATGGCATCGTGGATGAACGATTTGCCTTCGTGTTCCTCCCCAGTTTCACCGTCTTACTGTTCGGCCTGGGAGTAATCGGACTATCCGGCCTGTTCAACGAGTTGACCGGAGGCGTGTGGATACTGTTTATCCTCGGTTGTCTACTGTCCGCCGTCGGAGCGGTTGGCACCGTGGTCGGCCTGTTCTCAAATAAATACCCGCTGTGGCTACTGCCGAAGTGGAGGCTAGAAAGCCCGCACCGCAAGTAGGCCATCAAGTTCGCCGAGTCCACCTGCTTCAGCAGAACTACCAGCCCCGCCCCTACCCGCGTGTGAGAAAGGGGCGGGGCTGGTGCTTTGCTTAGCGGTTCAGGATCGCCATTGCGGAGCGGGGCGCGAGGACGGCATGGCCCGTCGCATCCGCCTGCGAAATCAGGTCAAACCCGGTAACGCCAGATAGTTGCACAGCCTTGTCAGAGTGGTTCATGTAGAACGTCACCGGTCCGCGTGCGACTCTCTCTACACCATCAGGCAGCTCCATGCCGCTCATATCCAGGCGCGCGAACGCACCGAGCACACGCATGAGGGCCGCTCGGCCGGTAGCATCCAGATCCGTTGCAACGTACCACGCGCTGCCCTTGTCGATTCGCCTGCGCGTGATTGCCGGCCATCCTCCAAGATCTGACTCGTAACCAAACTGCGCCATCACCTCGACCTCGTCGTTTAGCCACATCGGATCAGTGAAGTCGCTGGCTTCCTTTGTTGCCATCACATACTCGCCCCACGCGCCCCCGCGCGGGGTTGGTTGCGGTGTACCAATCTGATCCAGCGCCCGCTTCAACTCTTCGGAGCGAACCTCCAAGTTGTGGAAGCCCTTCTTAGAGGGGACGTGTACCGCCCTCGTAATCCGGTCAACGCGCGGGTCCACTTCGTCAAGGTTTGGAATATTCCACCGCTGCGCATTTGGCGATGCTACGGCGTGCTGCGTGACGCGAACGCCCAGCACGTTTGTTAGCGATCCCAAGTAGCCGCCCAAAATCGCGCGACCAGACTCGTCAACTACGCCCGAGGGAGCCGCAACCAGCACGTGAGCACCGCGGCGTGCTTCAGCCTGGAGACGTTCAGCGAAGTTCGGGTAGTCAATGAACAGTTCGGGAACGACCATCAGATCGTAGCCGGCCAAGTCATCTTCAATACCAACCACGTCAGCAGCGATGTTCATCTCCCACAGGGTGCGATGCCACGCCCTTACCCCGTGCATGGCCGGCGGTAGGCTATCAGGGCCGATCACCGCGGCTCGTGCCTGCATACTGTCCCAATCCGCCACAATGCAAACCTTGGCCTGCACGCGCTGCCCCAGCACCGGGGTTAGACGACGCAAGTACTCCCCAAGTTGCACAACCTCTGCCCAAGATTGCGCGTTCCTACCCGCGTGCGCCACCATCGCAGAGTGCATCATTTCAGCTCCGCCCGGGCTTTGCCGCCACTGGAAATGCAAGACGCCGTCCGCACCGTGCGCCACCCGGGAAAGCGACCAGAGGGCAAGCTGGCCGGGCCTCTTCGGACTGTTTTCAGGACGCCACTGCACCGCTCCGGGTGTTTGTTCCATCAGCAGGAACGGTTGACCTCCGCGGTATCCGCGCATGAGGGCAGAAGTGAACGCAACCTCGTGAGCGCTACCGGCTAGCGCAGGATCCGGGTAAGAATCGTCGGAAACCAGATCTAGATGCTTAGCCCACTCGCGCCCGTTAGTGAAGGGAAACTCGCCCATGAAGTTCGTAGTTACCGGAATAGAGGGGTTGACCTCCCTCACCTGCTTCGCTTCAGCTATACACAGGCCGCGCAACTGACTATCAACAAAGCGTGCATGATCCAGCACCTGCGACGAGTTGTGCTGTGCGGGCATCTTGCGCGGCAGGTAGACGTCGGTGAAGTCGCCGTAGGTTTGCGCCCAAAATCTCGTGTTCCACGCGTGATTCAGCGCGTCAATGGAACCGTATTTCTCACGCAGCCACGCCTGAAACTCCCCCTCGCAAGCATCGCAGTAACAGCCGTGGATGTGGCAACCGTACTCGTTGTTGATGTGCCACATGACAAGAGCTGGGTGGTTAGAAAACTCCTTCGCGAGTGCAGCCGCAAGCGCCACCGACTTTTCCTTGTACACGGCGCTGGAGGGGCAGTACTGCTGGCGCGAGCCAAAAGAGAGGCGGACTCCAACCTCATCTACGGGTAGGGATTCGGGGTGCTGACGAGCCATCCACACGGGAGGTGAGGCCGTACCGGTGGCCAAATCAACGTAGATGCCAGCGGCTGCGCACTGGTCCATGATTTCGCGGAGCCACATGAAGTTGTACTGGCCGGGACGCGGCTCTAGTTTGGCCCATGAAAAAACGCCGAGCGTTACCAGGTTCACCCCGGCTTCATGCATCAGTTCGATGTCTTCGCGAATGGTTTCAGCGGGCCACTGCTCGGGGTTCCAGTCGCCTCCGTAGCAAAGTTCATTTGTAGGCAAAATCGGGTTCATTGCACAGTCCTTCTACTTTGAGGTTTATTCGCGTCCGAGGGAAGCGACCATAACGGCTTTAATGGTGTGCATGCGGTTTTCGGCCTGATCAAACACGATGGAGCGTTCCGACTCGAATACTTCGTCGCTCACTTCGCACCCGTTCAGGCCGTAACGCTCAAGTATCATCTTGCCAACTTGAGTGTTGATGTCGTGAATCGCGGGCAGGCAGTGCATGAATTTCGCGTCTGCACCGGCCCGATCCATGAGGGCCGCGTCCACGCGGTAGGGCGTGAGTAGGCGAACACGCTCGTCCCATGCTTCCTCGGGCTCCCCCATTGATACCCACATGTCGGTGTGCACAAAGTTTGCGCCCGCAACGGCCTCGACGTCGTCGGTTACCGTAACCCTTCCCGAGGTCGAAACCGCTAGATCTTGAGCTTGTTCAACCAGCTCAGCGGGCGGCTGCAGGGCGGTTGGCGCGATGATGCGCACATCCATGCCCAGCATAGCTCCAAGAACGAGGAGGGATCGGCCCATGTTGTAGCGCGCATCGCCCACGTAAGCGAATGCTGTTTCGGTTAGCGGCGCGCAGGAATGTTCACGCATGGTGAGGGCGTCGGCAAGCATCTGCGTGGGGTGCCAAAGATCGGTGAGCCCGTTGAACACGGGAACTCCTGCCCACCGATGTAGTTGTTCCACAGTGTCATGACTGTCACCGCGAAACATAATGGCGTCGAACATGCGGCCAAGCACGCGCGCGGTGTCTGCTACGGATTCTTTGTAACCCACGTGAGATGACGCCGGATCTAGGTACGTGGTGTTTGCGCCTTGGTCAAACGCTGCCACTTCGAAGGCAGACCGGGTGCGGGTAGACATTTTTTGGAATACGAGGGCGATTTGCAATCCCTGCAGATACTGAGTTTCACGCCCCTGGGCCTTTGCGTTCTTCAGATGCCCGGCAAGATCGAGCAGGTAGGTCCACTCGCTAGAGCCGAAGTCGAGTTCACGCAAAAAACTGCGTCCACGTAGAGGAAAATCCATGCGTCCAGTCTATTAACAGCACCTGGCGCGCGCAGGCATGTCCGCGCTTTCTTCATTGCCGAGGTGGCCGCTCCCCTTCCGTCTTAAATCACCTGCGAGGCTTCGAGGTAGCTAAGCGAGGGGCACGGCTACGGGGCGCCCGTTCACGTACACAACTTCAACATCGACCTCGAAAATGTCTTCCAGCACTTCGGGACGCACAACTTCATCTGGAGTACCGTCGGCTACTACCTCGCCATCTTTCAATGCAATGAGGCGATCTGCGTAGGCGCTGGCCGTGTTGATGTCGTGAATGACAACCACGGTGGACATGTTCTGGTTTTTTGTGGCGCGTACGAGGTGGCGCATCATGTCACGCGAGTGCCGCATATCGAGGGCAGAGAGCGGCTCGTCCAGCAGTAGGTATTTGGCGTCTTGGGCGAGGGTCATGGCAATGAATGCACGCTGGCGTTGGCCGCCAGAAAGCTCATCCAAAAAGCGGTCGGCGAGGCAAAGCATGTCCACCGATTTCAAAGCTTCAGCTACTTTTTCTTGGTCCTTTGAGCCGATGCGCCCCCGTCCATGCGGATGGCGTCCCAGCATGACAAGTTCGGCAACCGTGAGCCGAACTGAAAGATGATTTTCCTGCCTCAAAATTGCGATCTTCTTGGCAAGTTCGTCGCTTTTCCAATCTTTCACATCAATGTCGTCTACCAGAACGTGACCATCTGCAAGCGGAATAAGGCGCCCGATGCCGGAAAGCAGGGTGGATTTGCCTGCCCCGTTCGGCCCGATGAGGGCGGTGAGCCCGCTATCAGCCAGGTTGAAGCTAACGTTCTTCACTACGGGATCAGCCCCGTAGGACATGGTCACGTTACGTAGTTCAATCATTTTGATCCCTTAACCAGCATGATCAGTAGTAGTGCGCCACCTACCAGTTCAATCACAACGGGCAAAATGGTGCCTCCTGAAAGAACATGCTCCAAGATAGCTTGTCCGCCTACGAGGACGATGATGCCAATCGCGCTTGCACCGGGTACGAGGTGGCGGATGGACGTAGATCCGAGGGCATGGACGGCAATGTTTGCTACCAGAAGGCCAAAAAACATGAGTGGGCCCACCAGAGCTGTGGCGGCTGAAACTAGCAGAGCGGAGGTTGCCAGCACGGTTTTAACTTCGCGACTGTAGTTAAGCCCCAGGCACGTGGCCATGTCTGGGCCCAAAGCCAACACGTCCCAATCACGCGACCGTTTGATGGCGTAAGCCAGACCAATCACGGTTACTAGCGCAGTGATACCGAGTGCGCTTGTGTTAATGGCGGCAAATGAGGCCGTGGAGAGGTCTTGCACGGTCAAGAACTCGTTGGGGTCCATGATGATAGACATCATCGTGGTAATTGAACGCAAAAGTGCACCAACAACGATGCCAACCAGGACCAGCAGGTGCGTTGATGCGCGGCCTTTGCGCATGATCGCGAGGAACATTGTGACGGACAACAGCGCCATAAGACAGGCTTGCACCGCAAACATCAGGGCGGGTGGAATCAGATTTGTTACGCGCGCGCTAAGGAAGAACACCAGACTGGTTGCCACCAGGGCAAACATCGCGTCGAATCCCATGACGGAGGGAGAGAGGATGCGGTTGCGCGTGACCGTTTGAAACAGCACGGTGGCGCCGGAGAGAGCAACGGCCACCACCACTAGGCCAGCAAGGCGTTTGATGCGTAGTGCCGCGATGATTTGCCATGCATCAAGCGCGCCATACAGCAGGAAGAACAGCATCGCGATCACGGCTAGGCCCATTGCGACGAGCACGCGAAGGCGTACGTCTTTGGCTCGTTTCGCCATGACCGCTGCGATGTCGGGGGCACTTCCAACGGCCGATTCGGATCGAAGCGGGCGTACGAGGGGCAGGGCGATGGTTGTCATAATTTCACCGTTTTAAGCAAGATAACGAGGAATATGGTGCCGCCAAGCACACCCATCACGACGCCAACGGGAATTTCAGCCGGCGCGATTAGGGTGCGTCCAAGAATGTCAGCGATGAGAACAAAACCGGCGCCGCCCATAGCGACGAAGGGCAGCGATCGGCGCAGGTAGTCCCCCATGATGAGTGACACGACGTTGGGGATGACAAGACCGAGGAAGGGTAGCGACCCGGCTACCACTATGGTTGTGCCGGCCACGATTGCGACGATAGTGAGACCTACACGAGTGACCCGGGCATGGTTGAGACCAAGGTTTGTGGAGAAGTTTTCGCCGAGCCCAACCACTGTGAAGCGGTCTGCGAACAAGTATGCGAGAGCACACGCCCCGGCCACGATCCACAGCAGTTCGTAACGGCCGGAAATGGTGCCCGAAAAGTCACCGGTTAGCCAGGCCTGCAAGGTACCTTGCAGTTGAAACTCCCAGGCGAGGAAGGTAGCTCCCGCTCCGATAACGCCGGATAAGACAATGCCAAGTAGTGGCACGATGATTGGGTCTTTGCGTGGGATGGAGCGGATCAGGGCGAGGAGCACCAGGGTTGCGCCGAGGGCAAAAATCACGGCGAATCCCATTTTCACCAGGATCGAGGCTGCTGGGAACATGAGGGTCACAACCAGCACGCCCAGGCCGGCGGATTCGGTGACGCCGGTGGTGGAGGGTTCTACGTAGCGGTTTTGCACCAGCATCTGCATTACTAGGCCGGCAACGGCCATGGAGGCACCCGCAAGCACGATGGCGAGGGTGCGAGGAATACGCGACACGGTTAGAACCTGGGCTTCCGCGCTACTTAACTGGCCGGTTATCAGATTTACAATGGATAGGTCTGCGGTACCAACCGTTACGGATACGGCCATTAGCGCCGCGAGCAAGACGGCACCGCCAGCCAGCCCCAGAGCGTATCGGGACTGGTTGGCGGCTACCGGCTTAGTGGTTAGAGCAGCAGCGCTCATTTGGTGGAGGCCGCTACTTCTTCTAGCTCAGCCATGAAGTTGGATGCGCCCGTCATGACGACGTACCAGCGCTCTGGCGACAGGTAAACGATGTGACCGTTCTTAGCCGCTGGGGTTTCATTTACGAGGTCGTTGTCCAGAACTTGCTGCGCAGTGGTTCCAGCCTCGGTGTTTCCAATGGCCGCGTCGCGGTCAATCACGAAGATGTAGTCGGGAGCAAGCTCACGTACCGTTTCAAAGGAGATTTTCTGACCCTTGTGGCCTTCTTCAGCTTCGCCTTCAGTTACGGGCTTGAAACCGAACACGTCGTAGATTGGCGCCCACCTGGACTGCGGTCCGTGCATCGACACTTCACCGCCATTGGTCATCAAGACCATTGCCGTGCCACGCTCAGATTTCTCGGCTTCAGCCTTGTATTCGGCGATCTTTGCTAGTAGCTCATCCTTTAGTTCCGCGCCGCGCTCGGCCTTACCCACGGCGGTAGCAAGCATTTCTACAGATTCAGCAGCGCGTTGCGAGTATCCATCCTTGTCCCACGGGACGGAGGCGTCGATGGTGGTGAAGTTCTTGGAGAGCTCGTCGTAGAACTTCGCGGATCTCGCGCCCACAACCACGAGGTCGGGGTTCAGTTTCGCAATGGCCTCTACGTCGGGTTCCTTCAGTGTTCCCACATTTTCGAGGGTGGAATAGTCCGTGCCCTGATCATCCTTCAGCCAGGTGGGGACAGACTTGACGGGCACGCCGGTCACGAGGTCTCCCGCGCCTAGCGCGTCGATGGTGTCGAGTGCGGCCATGTCGAGCACGACGATGGATTTGGGCTGTGACTCGATGGTGGTCTCACCCGCGTTGTGGGTGATGGTTGCCGGGAATGCGCCGGCTGCTTCAGTTGCGGTCTCCGTGGTTTCGGGCGCGGAAGACGTGCCCCCGGCTCCGCATGCCGCGAGGGCAAGGGACGAGGCAACGGCAACGGCGCCGAGCGATAGTTTACGCATTAAATTTCACTTTCCTTCTTAACGTAGGTCAGGCTAACCTAACCACATCCCGAAACCTTTTTCAACTTTACGCAACGTCCACATTGCGTAAATACTGAAAGCTTTAGCAACCCGAGTTTTCCCCGACTTTTTGCGGGCTACAACCGTCACCGAACCTTGTTTGCGCGGGTCAAGTAGCCCCGAAAGCTAAAAATCGCGCGAGCAACTACGATGTACACATGAGCGCTTTACCCAATGTTTCGGACACTTTTGCCCCCTCCCGCTGGCGTGAGGTGGAAGGTTTCGAGCTTACTGATATGACCTACCATCGCGGCATTTCGCGTGGAAAGGAAGACGGGGCTCCCGCAGGGGAAGACCTGCCCGTGGTACGCATCGCGTTTGATCGCCCGCACCTGCGCAACGCGTTTCGCCCCCACACCGTCGACGAGCTTTACGCTTGCCTAGATCACGCGCGCATGAGCCCTGACGTGGCGGCCGTAATCCTCACGGGGAATGGCCCGTCTACAAAGGATGGCGGCTACGCGTTTTGTTCGGGCGGAGACCAGCGCATCCGCGGCGCTGCCGGGTACCAGTACGAAAAGACCGATATTTCTGACGAAGCTGAGGTTTCGAAGCGCCGCCAGAACATGGACAACGCGCGGGCCGGACGCCTCCACATTCTGGAAGTGCAGCGCCTGATCCGCACGATGCCCAAGGTTGTGATTGCCGCTGTCCCCGGTTGGGCAGCAGGCGGCGGCCACTCACTCAACGTGGTGTGCGACCTGTCGGTGGCTTCCATCGAACACGCACGTTTTATGCAAACTGATGCGAATGTGGGCTCGTTTGACGCCGGCTACGGATCCGCCCTGTTGGCACGTCAAGCTGGGGATAAGCGAGCGCGAGAGATCTTTTTCTTGGCTCGCGAATATAGCGCCGAGGACGCGGAGCGTTGGGGCGTTGTGAACGAGGCCGTACCGCACGCGGACCTGGAAGCCACCGCGCTCGAATATGCGCGGATCATTTCAACGAAGTCTCCCCAGGCCATCCGCATGTTGAAGTTCGCATTCAACCTCGCCGATGATGGCTTGGCTGGCCAGCAGGTGTTTGCCGGGGAAGCAACGCGCCTGGCGTACATGACCGAAGAGGCGCAAGAGGGGCGCGACGCTTTCCTAGAGCGGCGCAGCCCCGACTGGTCAAGCTACCCGTACTATTTTTAACCATTTTCTTCTGCCCACTCCCCCAGCAGACTGGCACCTTGCCCGTTTGCGCGCCCGGCATTGGCCAGGCCCCCTCGTATGTGAATGGATTTGTAATGACGTCGATGAACGCTGCTGATTCTGCGGCCCAACTGTTGATTGTTCCGGGAGGAACCACGCCCGGCGCGGTGACCATGACCTATTCGGCGGTACACAAGCTGTGGGAGCTGTACGAACGGTTTGAAAAGACGGGTGTGCAGCGCCAGCAGCGCATTATTTTGGCACCGCGAGAGGCCAGCGAGGCGATGCCTGCGCGCGCGGCTCAAACCAACGCCGCGCTACAAAAACGCATCAAGCAGTTGCCGGGCAGCGTGGACGTGATCTTAGAGACCTCCGGCTCCACCACGGGAAATCCGCGGCTTGTGGGGCTCTCGTTCGGCGCACTGGTAGCATCTGCCCGGGCCACGCACGAGGCTTTGGGCGGGCCGGGACGCTGGATTGTGGCACTCCCCGTGCATCACGTTGCGGGGCTACAAACGCTGATTCGCACCTGCGTTGCCGAGGCCTCGCCGATCATCGCGGACATGTCAGCCGGTTTTGACGAGGAGGCCCTTACCGTTGCCTGCCGTACCGGCGCTGACGACGGGGATAACCGCGCCTACCTATCCTTGGTTCCCAAACAGTTGCATGACGCCCTCGAGGCTGGGGGCGAACTCGTGGAGCAGCTCGCGCGTCTAGATGCGGTGCTGGTAGGAGGAGCGGGCACCTCCTCGAATCTGCTGGATCGTGCCCGCGCGGCCGGTATTAACGTGGTCACCACGTACGGCATGAGCGAAACCGGGGGCGGCTGTGTCTACAACGACACTCCCCTGCCGGGCGTACAGATCCGCACGGTTGATGGTCGAATCCATATTGCCGGCCCCGTCCTCATGGATGGATATGTAGATGGTTTTGATCGCCCGTTCGACGTGGAGGATGGGCAGCGCTGGCTACGCACCTCTGACGCGGGCGAATGGGATGGGCACCGCCTGCAGGTGCTGGGCCGGGCTGATGACGTGATTGTTTCTGGCGCGGTGAACGTGGCGCCCACGCGCGTTGCGGACGTGATTGCGGCAGCAAAGGATGTTTCCGACGTTGCGGTTGTTGCTCTGCCTGACGAGAAGTGGGGGCAGGTAGTGGCTGCCGCTATCGCCTCGCCTTGCATTAGGGCGAAGATTGACGAGGCCGGTGCGGATCTGCCCGCCCACGAAAATGAGGTGTATGCGAAGTTCGCCAAGCAAATCCGAGACCTGGTTGGCGAGCAGTTAGGGCGCGATCACGCCCCGCGAGTCATCGCCGTTGTGAACGAGCTTGCCGTTACGCCGCTAGGCAAAGTTGATAGGCACGCGGTGGGCGCAATGGTAGCGAATTTGGTTGCGTCTGAAGCCGCGTGGGTACGCTGAGCACATGGCGACTTTCAACGACTGGCTCGAAGGCGCACGCCTTCGCACCCTCCCCGCAGCAATCGCGCCCGTGCTTATCGGTATTGGCGCGGCGCATTTCCTAGGCGGATTTTCTGCCGCCCGCTCGATCCTTGCTCTGGCAGTGGCACTTGCGCTACAGGTTGGGGTGAACTTTTCGAACGACTACTCCGACGGGGTGCGCGGAACAGATGCGGTGCGTTCGGGCCCTCCTCGCCTAACCGGCGGGGGCAAGACAAGCCCAAAGGTTGTGCTCGCTGCGGCACTGGGATGCTTCGCGTTAGCGGGGGTACTTGGCCTCGTTCTGCTTTACATTTCGAGCCAGTGGTGGTTGCTAGTTCCCGGCATTGCGGCGGTTGCCGCAGCCTGGTTTTACACGGGAGGGCGCACCCCTTACGGCTACATGGGCGTGGGCCTGTCTGAGCTGTTCGTCTTCGTGTTTTTTGGCCTCATGGCCACGGTTGCAACCACTTGGGTGCAGATTCAGGTGGCGCCCTGGTGGCTGTGGTGCGGCGCGGCAGGTACGGGCATGCTCTCGGTTGCCCTGCTGTTTGTAAACAACATTCGCGATATTCCAACCGATTCAAAGACGGGCAAGAGGACTCTGCCGGTTCGCCTAGGGGATCGCCTCTCACGGTTCGTGTACGCGTGGCTGCTGGGCATTGGCGTGGTTATGACGGGGCTTGGTCTGGTACAAACCCGGTTCGTTCCGGCCTATTTGCTCGTGTTTGCCGCGCCCGTGCTCCTGATTTCGCGCAAGGTTCTAGCTGGAACGAAGGGCCGTGAGCTACTGCCGATCCTACGCAACACGGGCTTTTTAACTCTGTTCACCGGTCTGGCTGTGTGCATTGGCCTAGTCGTGTCCTAAGCCCGGCGAGCATATTCGCGGCCAGTGCATACAATGGTTAAAGACCTATTGAGGAGTGGGAAATGGCTAGGGTTGTGATCGCTATCTTGTCACTGGCAGTGACGGTTTTTGCTGTTGCTGACATTGCGCGCACCCCTAAAGATGAGATTCCCGCTCGAATCCCTAAACCGCTGTGGCTTTTACTGGCGATTTTACTGACGCCCGTGGGCGGTTTGGCCTGGATTATCGTGTCTCGCGTGACCCAAGCAGAGGCACGTGGTGGGCAGGTGAATCGTGGCTTTTGGTATTCGCAAGACTCGGCAATAAAACTTCCACAACGCACCTACACGAACCAGGATCCGTACATGTACGGCGCGCCTGATGATGACCCGAATTTGGCCTGGCACTTGGAAAAGCAGATGCGTCAAAAGAGGTCGGAGAATCTCATGCGCGAATTCGAGCGGCAGATGGACGAGGCCGAACGAGCAGAGGACCGGGACAGTAAGGACCTCGAAGCGCGAGACTTAGATTCTGGAGCGGAGGATCTGACCATCCTGGGCGGCGGAACCAGCACAAGCCAGTCAACACCTACCAACGGCCCGGACGCAGATGCCCCTAAAGACCAGCAGGGGCCAGAAGAAGACGAGGACGAGGGCGAGAACCTGTAGTTGGTCTCCACGCGATTTGTTCCCCGGCTTCAAAAGCACCAGCGCGCGTAGCTAAGTTTCCCCACAACCAATCAGATAAATCGGCTTAAACACGACCGTGGGGCCATCCCTTTTGGAATGACCCCACGGTTTTGCTCTTGGCTTCTAATGCTGGCCGTACACGTTTTGATACCTGTCATACAAGGAATCAATGTGGCGCTGCTCGATTGGAATCACGTCGCCAAGCTGTTTAGCGATGTGAACCGTGCGGGCAACCTCCTCAACCATCACAGCAGCCTTAACCGCGGCCTTTGCGTCCTTACCGATCGTGAAAGGACCATGGTTTTGCATCAGCACGGCCTTCGACCTGTGCCCGCGCAGAGTCTCCACAATTCCGCGACCAATCGAATCATCACCGATGATTGCAAACGGACCAACCGGAATCGGGCCTCCAAACTCATCGCCCATCATGGTGAGCACGCACGGGATCTCCTCACCGCGCGCCGCCCAAGCCGTCGCATACGTCGAATGCGTGTGCACCACGCCTCCAACCTCATCCATATGCTTGTAAACGTAAGCATGCGCGGCCGTATCCGAAGATGGCGAGAGGTTATCGGGCGTTCCATCCGCAATCTTCTTACCGTCCAGGTCACAAACCACCATGTTGTCGGCAGTCAGCTCGTCATAAGACACCCCGGAAGGCTTGATCACAAATAGGTCGGTGCCAGGCACGCGCTCCGACACGTTTCCCGCCGTCCACACAACCAGCTCCCAGCGGGGTAGCTCAGCGTGCAGGCGCGCAACGTTCTCACGAGTACGCTGAACGGCCTCTTGAACCTCTGCAGGCAGCTTCGATAGTTCAATCATCTAGTTGATCACTCCCATCTACTTCGCGCGACGCTCGTGAGCTTCACGCCGGATTCGCTTCAAATCGTGCATCGCTTCGTTTTCACGGCCGAAGAGGTCATGCAGGTACTTGTAGTGTTTGTACAGCTCGTCGTACTGCTTAGACCTGGTCTCATCCGGCGTGTAGGCAGCCTTCTTCCGCTTGCCCATTGCCGCGGCAGCCTCTGAAACCGTGTCGTACAAGCCCGCTGCAACAGCACCGAAAATAGCGGAGCCCAGAGCCGGAGCCTGCGAGGACAGCGCCGTAGAAACAGGGAGCCTGGTGATGTCAGAGAACATCTGCATGAGGAACGGGTTCTTAATCAAACCGCCAGCAGCGATGAACTCATTGATCTCAACGCCATGCTGCTCAAAGTTCTCAATAATCACACGGGCACCAAACGCCGTGGCCTCCATGATCGCACGATACTGATCTTCTGGCTTCGTAGCCAGCGTCTGGCCAACAATCATGCCAGACAGGTTCGCATCGACCAGGATCGAACGGTTACCGTTGTGCCAGTCGAGCGCAACCAGGCCGTGCTCGCCAACCTCCTGCTTCGAGGCCTTCTCTGTGAGGAGCTCATGGAGCGAAATGCCACGGCTTTCCGCCTCTTCCTCGTAGGCCTTCGGCACACAGTTTTCAACAAACCAGGCGTAAATATCGCCAACAGCGGTCTGGCCGCCCTCGTAGCCCCACATACCATCGATAATGCCGCCATCAACGATGCCGAACACACCCGGCACCGGCTGGAAGTCCTTACCCGAAAGGACGTAGCACGAAGAGGTGCCCATAATCGCCGTCAACTGGCCCGCCTCGGTTGCCTGTACTGCGGGAGCGGTAACGTGGGCGTCAATGTTGCCCGAAGCCACCGTTACGTTGCCGGAAAGGCCCGTGATGCGCTGGCCGCGCTCGTTCAGCGTACCTACCTTGCCGCCAAGTGGCAGAACTTCAGCGGCCATCTTCTGCGAGAACACTTCCCCAAAGTCAGGGTTTAGTGTCTTGAGGAAATCTTCGTCCGGGTACTTGCCATCCTGGTACATGCGCTTGTATCCCGAGTCGCCAGCCGCGTATGTCAGGTGACCGGTGAGGATCCAGGTGAGCCAATCCAGAGCGTTCACAATATGATCCGCTGCGTTGTATACCTCCGGAGCCTTCTCCAAAGTCTCCAAGGCCTTCGGCAGCAACATTTCTGAGGACAGCTCGCCGCCGTAACGCGCCAGCCAGTCCACGTTCCGCTCACGCGCCAGCGCAACAATGCGGTCCGCCTGCTCCTGCGCGCCGTGGTGCTTCCACAGCTTCACGTAGGCGTGCGGGTTGTTCCTAAACTCTTCCTTCTCACAAAGCGGCGTGCCGTCCTTGTCAGTCACGATCACGGTTGCCGAAGTTACGTCAAGGCCGATACCGACAACGTCTTCCTTGTTAATCTTCGCGTCCTCAATCGCACCCGGAATGACGGTTGAGAGGACTTCCAGGTAGTCCCGAGGATCCTGGAGTGCAAAATCTGGCGGTAGCTGCTGGTTGTCGCCCGCAGTCAGCGTGTGGTCCATAACCGCGTGCGTGTATTCCAACACTGCTGATCCGAGCTCGTCGCCGTTGCTCGCGTCAACAACTACTGCGCGACCAGACAAAGTGCCCAGGTCGATGCCGATTACATATTTGGGTGACTCAGTGGTCATAGGTTCCTCCTTGAACTACTTGGCCTGTGGTCCAATCAAAGCTTGTATTTTCTAACGACTCGCCAATACCTGGGAGCCGGGTTTGCCCGCACGCCCGAAAATGGAGGGCGCGCGGGCAAACATTAGGCGTGTACTTGAGGTTATGCCTCGGGGTGGCGGTGCTTGCCCCAGTAGCCATCCGCAGCGAACAGGCGCTCGATGACCTCATCCAGCATGCCTGTGTCCGCGAGGACATCAAGCACGGTGTAGCGAGGACGAATCTGCTGCGCCTTGGTGTGCGTCAGGCGGAAGCGATCCCAATCGATCTCGATCATCTCGGGGTGGTAAGGGGCCTTAGCATCCTTCAGCATACGTGCAGCCTCTTCCGGCGAGACCAGCTGGTCCTTCACGCGCTCCTTGATCTTTGGCCAAGCAGCCTTGATCTTCGTGAGGCGCTCGCGTAGCTCGTCACCTTCCAGGTGCTTGCCAAGGGTGTGCTTCACAGCCTCGTCAACGATGCGCTCGGACTGGATTTCGCGAACCTTCGCCTCAACTTCAGCCTTGGTGGGCTGCTTTGCTACAACCTCTTCAATATCTAGATTTTCGAGGTCCAGCTTGAGCGTCTCTTCCCAGATCGCGCACGACGCGACGGTGCCAACACCCACCTTAAAGCCGTGCGATAGCGGGGGCTCCCAGTCGAGGCCGTGGCCCTCCATCTCCCAAACGTGGGAGAACTGGTGGCCTGCACCCGAAGCGGGGCGAGAAGACTGCGCAGCCTGCATTGCCAGGCCAGACATGATGTTGCCTTCGCCCAGCTTTGCGATCGCATCCACATCACCGGAGGCAATAGCCTTCGGATCCGCGAGTGTGTCACGTAGCGGGCCCTGCACGAGGCTCCACACGTAGTCGTCAATCGCTTCGATACCGAGCTCATCAGCCAGCATCCAGTCTGCGCCCGCCGGGATCTTTTCAATCAGGTCACCATAGCCGGTAGCCGTGAGGCGCTGCGGCGCGTTTGCCATAACCTCGAGGTCCGCAACTAGTGCGGCCGGGGCCGGGCAGTTACGCGTGATCTTGAAGCCGTCGCGCGAAATGGAAGCGCCAAACGAGGCGAAGCCGTCCACGGAAGCTGCAGTACATACGTTCATGTACTCGCGGCCCAACTCGCCCGAGGCGAGCTTGGCGATGTCGTTGAGCGTGCCCGACGCGATGGAGCAAACCACGGTCTCATCACCCAGCGGACGGATAACTTCGCGTAGCTTCGATACGTTGTCGTAGTCGCCGTAAAGGGTTGGCGTGCCCGGGAAAATGTACGGATCGGCAGCGAACTCAACACCCGCATCCTTAAGCGACTTCACTACCGCGTCACCGCACGCACCATAGGTGTTGCCATCCGCTACGACGAGTACCTTCTTGCCAGGGAAAACCCGGGCGAAAAGCTCGCCGGTGCGGCTTACCGCATCATGGTCAAAAAGGATTTCGCGAGTCTCAGTGGCTGTCTTTAGAGCAGTTTCGATCAATTTGCTTGTCATAACTTACTTCTTTCCTTAGTTGCTTGCTGCCACGTGGTCAACAGTCTTGTGGGTGAGCTCCTGCATCTGCGGGTACGCATCCATGTACTGCTGGAGGTAGAACTTGTATTCTTCGTGAGTTGCCATATTCGGTTCGATGCGGTCCTTCTCGTGAACCATGTTGCGAACCGCGTCCTCGATCGACTTGTACTGGCCGGAGCCAACCGCTGCGAGGATGCACGATCCGAGCACTACCGCGTCCCCAACCTCGGGAAGAACTACCGGCAGACCGGTAACATCCGCGTGCATCTGCATCCAGTCACGCGACTTCGTTGCGCCGCCTGCAGCCACCAACTCGGTTGGCTGCAAGCCCGCGTCGCTCATTGCTTTCAAAGTGTGTGCCGTGCCGTAGCAGACGGCCTCCTTGATGGCGTGGTACAGGTGCTCTGGGGTGTGGTGTAGCGACAATCCCCAGATGATGCCGCGTGCCTTCGAGTCGGTGTACGGCGTGCGGTTGCCCTGGAAGTACTCGTTGACGATGAGGCCATCCGAGCCTGGTGGAATGTGAGCCGAGGCCTTATCCAGGTACTGGTACGGGTTAAGTCCAACGCGCTCAGTTGCCATTACAACGTCACGAGCGAAGCCGTCCTTGAACCACTTAAGTACCGAACCGGATGAGACAAGGCCGCCCTCAACCGTGTACTGGCCCTTAATAACACCGTCCGTGTAGGAGCCAAAGAAGCCTTTACCGTGCAGTGGCTTGTCCGACTGGCCGTTGATGACCTGCGACGAACCGGTGGTGACCGCAATACGTCCCGGAGCAACAACGCCCATACCAATCTGGCCTGCCCACGCGTCCGCACAGCCCTGCGCCACCGGAATGCCGGGAACTAGCGACATGTGGCTTGCAGCCGCCGGGGTTAGCGTACCGATCGGCGTACCGAGGTCCAGCACGGCCTCGGGAAGCTTGTCGAATACGTCACCACAACCGATGTGCTCGTAAAAATCTACCGGCCAGCCGCCGTAATCGCGGTTGTAGTAGCCGCGCATTGCCGCCGAGTTGATGTTAATGGTCCACTCGCCCGTCAGCTTGTAGGTCAGCCAGTCCGGAGCATCCAGCAGACGGTAGGCAGAATCGTAAAGCTCGCGCTCGTTCTCACGTAGCCACGCGGCCTTGAACGGGAACCACTCTGCAGTTGCACCCAGCGTGCCTCCACCATTGTAGAGGCGGGCCCAGTGATCGATGGTTGATGCTCGTGCAGCCTGCTTAGTTGCGCGCACGTCCATCCACATGATTGCGCGCGAAAGCTCCTGGCCGTTCGCGTCCATGGGCACAACCGTCATGGTCGTGGCGTCGTAGGAAATACCTGCGATCTTGCGAGCCGGAACACCCGTGTTGTTGAGTACCTGAGACACGGACGCGCCGAGCGCCTCCCACCAGTCGGCCGGAGACTGCTCTGCCCAACCCGGATGCGGGTGATAGGTACGATAAGGCGTTGCCGCAAAGCCAATCGGCTCACCCTTAAGATCAAAGATTGCGGCGCGGCAAGATTCCGTACCGAAGTCGATACCGAGCAGGTACGGACCTTCAAAACCCGGATTAACCATTGGATTTCCTTTCAGCATCATTGCTATAAGTTACGAAAATTCAGTGTTTGTTTCCCCGCCGAGGTCCGGTGAATGACCGCAACGGGGCAGACTCATAGGGGTTGAAATCGCGCGGCGTTTCCAACCGCTACAGGTCATGAGATTACGTTTTAGGCGTCGTCTTCCGTCCAGCCATTTTCTTCCCAGATGTCAGTGGGAATAAGGCGGTCGAGTCGATCAATCACGTAAGTGGGGCGATCCTTCTCGTCGAGTTCCGCGACCTCTTCGATCGTGGAATCACCCGTTAGAGGCATCGCCGAGTACATGCCCGTGCGAACAGCCATCTGAATGTCAGTGTGGAGGCGGTCGCCAACCATCATGCAGTTAGTAGGATCCACATCGAGTCCCGCGATGGCCTCCTCCAGCATGACCGCGTTAGGTTTGCCGGCGATCATCTGCACTTTCGTGCCCGTGCATGCCTCAATGGCAGCGATTATAGAAGCACAGTCTGGCTCGCCTCGTCCCCCGGGGAACGGGCAGTAGCGGTCCGGGTTCGTGGCAACGAGAATCGCGCGCTTGTGGAACCAGATTGCGTCAAACGCGATCTGCAACTTCCGATAGTCAAAGGTGCGGTCATAGGAGGCTACGACAATGTCGATTTCCTCTGGATTGTCACTCATCTTGATACCTGCATCTTTGAAGGCATCAATCAAAGGCTGTTCCGCAATGGGGAATACAACCGCGTCCGGACGGTGATCTTTAAGCCACCGCGTCATGGTTACAACGGTGTTGGCGATTTCTGAAATATCGGTAGGAAGCCCAAGCTTGTTGAGTTTTTCTACGTACTGGCTCGGGTCTTTAGTCGGGTTGTTAGAAAGGTAGCGAACCGGAATGTTGCGCCTGCGCAACTCCTCAATGGTTCGTTTTACACCCGGAAGAAGGTGATCACCAAGGTAGATGGTGCCGTCCATATCAAATACGTAGGCATCGTAGAGTTTGGACGGAAAGCTCAAGGAAGTTTTTGTGTCAGTCATTTTCCCAACTTGTGCTTTGCAGTTGTTTTCGAAACGGCTTGTAAAAGGAAAGGAGTGCCGGGAGTATGAGCTACTGCCCGGCACTCCTTAACTGTTAGTTAGAGACCGTCTTAGGCTACGAGCGCGCCCAGAACGAGCACGATCGTGGTGGACGGCCAGATTGCGAATGCCGGCGGGTCAATGTGGGTGTCGCCGTGTGCGTAGCAGAGACGGTTACCAAGCTCTGCAATCGCAGCCGACATCACGCCGAATACCGCGCCAAGGATGAGCGCGAGAACGCCCGACTGAGTGGCTTCGAAGAAGGTAACGCCTGCCAGACCACCAATAATGGTGATGTGGTGTGAAACCGGGATCGTTACGCCAAACACGAGCAGGAAGATCGTAATAGCGGAGATTGCGAACGGTAGCGTCTTCGCGTTCGCCATTAGGATCGCAGCGGTATCCGGATCGAGCATGGCGCCAGCGTGGTAGTAAACCATGGTTGCAACGCCTGCACCGAAGAGGCCACCAAGGGCACCAATGGTGATCCACTGGCTCGGCTTCTCTTGCCAAGCAATCCAGCGCCTGTCACCATCAAGATTGCTTACCCAGCCGAACACGCCCGTCTTAGAGAAGAGAAGGCGAGCAATAATGCCCTGGAGCACAACGGTGAAAGCAACCGTATCGGTGTGCGAACCGAACCACGGGATCATCGCAATCAGGTTATTGATTACGTAGCCGAGCATACCGAAGAGAGCACCGACCAGGAGCACATCAGGCTCACCGAGTCCTGCGAGTGCCGTGTTAATGTCGCGACCCTTGCCTGTGTCTTGTAGACGGCCCTTCTTAGCCGCGTACGCCGCTGCTGAAGCAGCACCAGCAAATACAATGTGCGGGCCGAATACCGGGCCGAATGCCAGGTAGCTAAAGCCCACATCGGAGCCCGTTGCCATCGCGATGCCGAAGCCCACGAGAATCAGGATGCCCGTGAAACCGAACGCAAAGTTACCACCGATAGCGGCGCCGAAAAAGCCACCACCGGCCGCAGCGATAAGCCAGAACAAATCCATGTTTCCAAGGAATGTCAATGCTGCATCTGGAGTCATTTGTCCACCTTTTGTTTATGGATGGTCTAACCATCTGTAATGGGAATATTTCGAAAACACGCAACGTTGCGCGCACGAAAATGCTGACAGATAAACACTACCCGAGCGTGTGCACTTTTGCCCAACAATTCATCATTGTGCACATTTGCTCAGCTACGTGACCTACGCACACTCATTTTCCCCGGGTAGTGCCGAGATTTTAGAAGTTAGCAGCCGTCGTAAGACTCCAGCGCCTCAACCTTTTGCGCAGAAGGAGAGCTCGTATCAAACTCGTAGCCCAACCATTCCTTTGCGAGGCGCCTTGCCAACTCAATACCGATAACACGCTGACCGAACGTTAGAACCTGAGCATTGTTAGACAGGATCAAACGCTCAACCGAGAACGAGTCGTGAGCCACCGAAGCGCGAATGCCTGGCACCTTGTTGGCAGCCATTGCCACACCCATTCCGGTACCACACACGAACAGGCCACGATCAGCCTTGCCTTCCGCGATCATGCGAGCGGCCTTGACTGCAACATGCGGGTAGTCGATATCTTCACCGGCGTGAATGCCGGCGTCAATTACCTCGTCTACGCGCTCGTCAGCTTCGAGATCCTTCTTAAGAATTTCCTTGTAATCAAGACCTGCAGAATCCGCGGCAACAACTATACGAAAACCCATAAATGTCTCCCTCCTTGGAGCATGTGGCGTGCATCGTCGGCATCAATATATCACAAAATTTGTCATTTTTAACAAATCTTGTTTTAGAAATAACATCAACGCCTTGAACTCAGTATACAAATATGACCCCGATCACGGGGTCATATCGCAGTATTTGAAACTCGGGTTTCATATTTTGTTACATTCTGGCCTCGTAGCTTATTACGTCACGGCTTCGCTACTATCACCCTCGCTCCGGAATCCTGAAGCATTTGCACATCTTCCTCACTGGTCTGCGAGTCAACGACAATCACGTCAACATCGGCGAGCTTGCCAAAGGAATACATAGCGCGGCGCTTGAACTTAGTGTGATCCAAAAGCAGAATCGTCAGTTCAGACGACTCCATCATTTTTGCCTTCACCGCTGCAACGTCTGCGTATGGGTGGTAAACCGTCCCGTTCCTAATACCCGAAGCCGAGATCAAGCAGATATCGGCGTGCACGGCCTCCAAGTTGCTAATGGTTAAGGGCCCCATGGTGGCAGCGGCCCAAGACTGGTATTCACCGCCCAGCACGAGCAGAGAATGACGCGATTCCTCTTCCAACTCATGGGCAACAAGTAAAGAGTTGGTGATAACCGAAATCGGGGCGCTATCTGCCAGCTCTCGCAATACCCACACCCCAGACGTCGAATCGTCGAGCATCACCGAACTGCCCGGGGGAATAAGCGCCGCAACCGCCTTCGCAATCTGCTTCTTTGAGGTGGCTTCCTGCTTCAAACGATACGAGGCCGTGGCCTCATGCAAGCCCGAGGCTGCCGCCACAACCTTCCCGCGATGCTTATGCAAGATCCCAGCGCCCTCAAGGGCCGCCACATCGCGATACACCGTCATCAGTGACACACCGGTGTAGGTAGCAAGGTCTTCAACCGAGACTTCACCATGCTCAATGACGCGTTTCGCTATCGCGCGCCTGCGCTGACTCTGATCGCCCAGGTGCCGGTTCATCTTCGAAATCAGCCTCGATTCGCCCTCGCTCACTTTTGTTCCTTTCCTGTTGCAACCCCCGCGTCGGAACTGCCCGGAACCATATCCGCGGCCCGCTCTAGAAGTTTGCCAGCTGGTTCCCAGTACGTCACTGATTTCAAAGTTGCATCTTCGAACTGCAAGCTGGTTAGCGACGCCAACGAGCATTCACGCTTTCGCGGATCGTGCCACAGTGGGCGTCCCTCCACGAACGAACGCAGGGTCCAAATCGGAAGCTGATGAGAAACCATCAGCACCTCCCCACCCTCGAACTGCGCAAGCGCATCAGAGGTGGCCGCACTCATGCGAGAAACCAAATCCGAATACGGCTCTGACCAAGAGGGCTTCAACGGGTTCACGTAGCGCTTCCAATACTTCGGATGAGCCAGCATCAGGCGGTTACGGTTCACAGCCTCGCCCTCGAACGTATTCCACGCCTCCACCAGACGCTGGTCGCTCAAAATCGGCAGATCGTACGCGCGGGCCGTGGGCAGAGCCGTCTGCTGCGCGCGAAGGAGTGGCGATGACACCACGCCCGTAATCTCGTGACCACTATCCACAAGAACTCTGGCTACTTCACTTGCCATCTGCCGGCCAAGTTCAGTCAAACCGAAGCCGGGCATCCTCCCGTACAAAATCGCTTCGGGATTATCCACTTCCCCGTGGCGCATCAAATGAATAACGGTTCGCAAAGCCGGCCTCCGATATCGTGACATATAGAAAAGGCCCCGCAAGTCGGGGCTTTTTCAAATGAAGAACTACTTCTTGTTGCGGCGCTGGTGGCGCGTCTTGCGAAGCAACTTGCGGTGCTTCTTCTTCGACATACGCTTGCGACGCTTCTTAATCACGGAGCCCATACGGCCCTCCTAAAACTATGGCCTTACCTTTAACCAAACATAGAGAATCTATAGAAAATTCGCCCAATTTGTCAAACAAAGCCCGCCCGTTATGACCCAGCTAACGGTAATCAGGCAAAAGCGCGCGCGATTCCCCCGCCCAATAACTGGTTTTCAACGGCGTGTGAACATTCCTCCTATAAATTAGTAAAGTTAGCGCATAAGTGTTTGAAGGAGGCAGCCTTGGATCCCTTTGCGCCTGGCGGCGAAACCGCCCCGCGGGACACCCCTGCCCCGGACTATCCAAACATTGCGCCGGCCGTGATCTATCAGGCACACGAGCCCACACTCCGCGAGCGATTTCGAGGCAAAATCGACCATTGGGCGAAAGCCTACCCGGCGCGCCTGGCGATGATAGTTTTTGCCTCCATCATCGCGGTAACTACCGCGTTGCTCAGCCTGCCAATCGCAACCCAATCCGGACAGCGCGCTCCCTTTGCAGACGCCCTGTTTAACGCGACCTCTGCAGTTGCCGTTACCGGACTTGCCAGCGTAGATACTGCGAACTACTGGTCACTATTTGGCCAGATCGTGCTGGCAACCGCGATCTCAATCGGCGGCATGGGAGTTATGACCATGGCATCAATACTTGGCCTCGCGGTGTCTCGCCACCTTGGCCTCACCCAACGCATGCTGGCCGCAACAGAAACCAAAACAGCTGCGCTTGGCCAAGTGGGTTCGCTGCTCCGCATGGTTATCCTGACCGCTTTTGCCATGGACTTCCTACTATTCGCAGTACTGTTCCCCCGTTTCCTCGCCCTGGGCTACGAGTTCACCGAGGCCCTCTGGTACGGAATCTTCATGGCCATCTCAATCTTCAACAATGCCGGTTTCGTAGTCATCCCCGAAGGCCTGGAACAGTTCACTTCAGACCTGTGGGTCATTGCACCGATCGTCGTAGGAACCGCGGTGGGCGCGCTTGGCTTCCCCGTCATCATGGACCTGACCCGAAACTGGAAGCAGCCCCGCCGCCTCACGCTTCACAGCAAGCTCACGATCACCACCTACATCACGCTTGCCATCGCCGGATCACTGATTATTGGGGCTCTCGAATGGAACAACACGGGCGGCATGGGCCTGTTGTCCGTGCAAGACCGGATCGCGCACTCCGTGCTCGCCGGAGTAAACGGGCGTTCCTCGGGCATCTCCATTTTGGACGAGGGGCAAATGCGCGCCACCACCTGGTGGATTCAAGACGCGCTCATGTTCATTGGCGGCGGCTCCGCTTCAACGGGCGGCGGAATTAAGGTGACCACCCTAGCGGTCCTCGCTCTCGCCGTCCTCGCAGAAGCGCGCGGTGACCGCGACATTGAAGCATTCGGACGCCGCATCTCCTCTTCAACTGTGCGTCTCGCGGTTGCGGTCACAATGATCGGCGCATTCCTCGTTGGCGTCGCCACGATGATCCTCCTAGCCATCACGCCATACTCGCTGGACCGCCTGCTATTTGAAGCCATAAGCGCATTCGGTACGTGCGGCCTATCCACCGGCATCACCGCTAGTCTGCCCGACGCGGGCAAACACACCCTTTCTGCGCTCATGTACCTGGGGCGAACCGGCCCCATGACCATCGCTGCGGCCCTAGCCCTGCGCGAACGCCGCCGCGTGATTCGCCAACCGCAAGAAAACCCGATTATCGGCTAGAAGCCCCTACACGCCTTACACTTGAGTGGAACTGATATGAACTTGCGAAACTGCAGACGCAAAGTTTTAGGGAGGAAACGTGGCTGAATCCGATTGGAAACAATCGTCCGGCACGCTCGTAATCGGCCTAGGGCGCTTCGGATCCGCTGTAGCGGCCACGCTTGGGCGGCTGAAACGTGAAATCATGGCCGTCGAATCAGACCCGCGCAAAGTGCAGATCTTCGCCGGCCGTATTCCACTTGTGGAGGCCGACGCCACCAACATGGAGGCGCTTGAGCAGCTCGGCGCACGCGAGTTCTCCTCCGCCGTGGTCGGCGTGGGCTCCTCCCTCGAAGCATCGGTGCTTATCACCGCTAACCTAGTGGACCTGGGGATCCCCTCCATCTGGGCAAAAGCAACCTCGCGCGAACACGGCCGCATCCTGCGCCGCATCGGCGCCCACCACGTTGTCTACCCCGAGTTTGACGCTGGCCAGCGCACCGCCCACCTGGTTGGCGGCCGCATGCTTGACTACATCGAAATGGACAAGCAGGGCTTTGCCATCATGAAAATGCGTCCGCCAAAAGAGGTGCAGGGCTTCACCCTGGAAGAATCTGACGTTCGCGCCAAGTACGGCGTCAACGTACTTGGAGTTCTGCGCCCCGGCCGTGCTTTCGAATACGCGTCCTCCGACACGCGCATCGACCGTGAAGACATCATCATCGTCTCTGGCGATGGCTCACTTTTGGAGTACTTTGCCAACCGGCCCTAGGGCTATTTCCCCGGCTAAAGCAACTACCTCGTAAATGATAGTGGCGGCTTCCCTCAAAACCCTAAGGAAAACCGCCACTATTCTTACGGCCTTAAAGCCGGGGCAGACAGCCGGCTCTAGCTAGTCCGCATCTTCTTTGGCTTTTGCCTTCCGGGCCTTCACGCGATCCTTTTCAAGATTCGTAGCCACGTCCTCCACGTAAATGTACTTGCCGCGGTCAAGACGCTCATATTCCTTCTGCTCAGCCGGGTTTGGCCGAGGTGGAATCTCCACCGGATCGGGCTCAATGCGCTTCCACGGAATCTCATTCAACAGATCGTTAATAACGTTGATGCGCGAACGCTTCTTATCTTCAGACTCAACCGTGCGCCAACGCGCCCACGGCGTATCCGTTGCTGCAAACATCGCGTCTTTCGCGCGCGAGTATTCCTCCCACCTTGTAATCGACTCCACGTCAATCGGGGAGAGCTTCCAGCGCCGCATTGGATCTGATGAACGGGAACGGAACCGCGCCTCCTGCTCATCTGCGGACACCGAGAACCAGTACTTAATCACGCGAATACCATCATCTACCAGCATGCGTTCAAACTCGGGGGCCTGGCGCAAGAACCGGTGGTATTCCTCCGGCGAGCAAAAGCCCATCACGCGCTCCACGCCCGCACGGTTATACCAGGAGCGGTCAAAAATAACTATCTCGCCTGCTGACGGCAAATGCTGAACGTAGCGCTGGAAGTACCACTGCGTACTCTCTCGCTCCGTTGGCTTTGGAAGTGCAACCACACGCGCGTGGCGCGGATTCAAGTACTGGGTGACGCGCTTAATCGCAGAACCCTTGCCCGCTGCGTCTCGGCCCTCAAACAGGATGATGATGCGTTCACCCTTTGCAATGACCCACTGCTGCATCTCAACAAGTTCAGCCTGGAGCCGCTTCAGCTCCTTCTCGTAAGCCTTCTTATCGAGCTTAGGCAGGTTTTCGGTTTGCGAAATACTATCGGTGCTTGACATGCCTCAACTCTAACGCGCCCAGCCCGCGCCCTGCCCGCTTTGGCGAGATTGCATGGCTAGAGCCCTTGTTTTGGTGGTTTCAATCCACAATGTAAGCGCGGCCAGATTTCTTGTCCGTACCCACTGCTAACCTTTTATTAACGACAGAGAGAAGAGGCCGTGGCGAAGAAACCTACCGAACACTTCGAGTGCAGTGAATGTGGCTGGACCACCACCAAATGGGTGGGTCAGTGCCGCGAGTGCAGCGCGTGGGGCACCTTGGAACAAACCCAGGTTTTGGAGGCCGCGCCGCAAGCTGGAGGCGCAAAGGCACTCACCCCATCTTCTCCCGCTGCTCCGATCTCGAAGGTGTCCGCCGAGGTTGCGCGCTACCGCTCCACCGGGGTCTCCGAGTTCGACAGGGTTCTTGGGGGCGGCATTGTTCCCGGTGCCGTGGTTCTACTGGCAGGCGAGCCGGGGGTTGGTAAGTCCACACTCCTGCTTGACGTCGCCGCTCGTTCCGCTGCAGATGCGGTGGGAAGTGGTCCCGTTCTCTACATTTCTGCAGAGGAATCAGCATCTCAGATTCGCCTGCGCGCAGAACGCATCGGGGCGCTTCATGACAACCTGTTGCTGGCTGCAGAAGCAAACCTTGAGACCATCTTGGGGCACGTGGACTCCACAAACCCATGCTTGCTGATAGTGGACTCTGTGCAAACCATTTACACGCTCGATATGGAGGGCTCCGCGGGCGGGGTATCCCAAGTGCGGGCGGTTGCAGCCCGCCTCATCAGAGCCGCAAAAGAACGCAACCTGCCCGTCATCCTGGTTGGCCACGTCACCAAAGACGGCGGCATTGCCGGCCCGCGTATTCTTGAACACCTGGTGGACGTAGTCTGCCAGTTCGAAGGTGACCGCCACGCACGACTACGCCTACTTCGCGCCGTGAAGAACCGCTACGGACCTACCGACGAGGTGGGGTGCTTTGACCTGCGCGACTCCGGCATCGTGGGATTGCCAGACCCGTCCGGCCTATTCCTTTCCCACACCGGAACAACTACGCCCGGCACGTGCATCACCGTCACCCTGGAGGGGCGCCGCCCCATGCCAACCGAAGTGCAAGCCCTAGTTGCCCACACCAACGCGGGCAGTCCGCGGCGAACCACCTCAGGAATTGACCATTCGCGCGTAGCCATGATGCTTGCCGTGTGCCAAGCCCGCCTGGGCGTGGACACCTCCACCACCGACGTGTACGTATCCACCGTCGGAGGGGCAAAAACCTCCGAACCGGCCGCCGACATGGCCACCGCCCTCGCCATCATGTCCGCCGCGTGGAACAGGCCCATCAAAACCGAGCTTATAGCCATCGGAGAAGTGGGATTAACCGGCGAGATTCGAGCAACAGCCGGCGTGCAACGCCGTCTAACCGAAGCTGCGAGACTAGGATTTAAACAGGCCATCGTTCCCAGTACTGGAAGCGAAGACCTCAAAGCAGTTAATGGACTCACCATCTATCCGGTGACCGACTTGGCAACGGCCGCCAAAGTCGGACTCACCTCACCAGACAACACAGGGCGCAAAAGAAAAGAATGACCATGACAACCGCAGAACACGAAACCATGCGCAAAGCCCTCAAGGCACTCGCCCCTGGCACCGACCTACGCGAAGGCCTTGAACGCATCCAGCGCGGGCACACCGGTGCCCTCATCGTGCTCGGCTATAACAAAGAAGTAGAAGCCCTATGTTCCGGAGGCTTCGAACTCGATGTGGCGTTCTCCGGCCCGCGCCTGCGTGAGCTTGCAAAAATGGATGGCGCAGTCATCATCTCTTCCGACTACAAACGCATCCGCCGCGCCAATGTGCAACTAATCCCCCACGCCGCCGTATCTACCGTGGAATCTGGCATGCGTCACCGCACCGCTGAACGCACCGCGCGTCAAACTGGACTACCCGTCATCTCCCTTTCCGCCTCAATGCGGGTCATCACCGTCTACGTCGGCTCTCTCAGGCGCAGCTTAGAAGAACCCGAAGCTCTGCTCTCACGCGCCAACCTTGCCCTTGACACGCTAGATCGGTACACGCAACGTCTTCAAGAAGACCTGGCCACCCTCACCGTGCTAGAGCAACGCGAAACTGTTACCGTTCGTGACGTCGCCACCACCCTCCAACGTATGGAAATGATCAGGCGCATCCACACCGAGATTTCAGGCTACCTTGAAGAACTGGGCACAGAAGGCCGCCTCATCGAGCTGCAGCTAGATGATCTCCTACGCGGTTCCGCCTCCGAACGCGCCCTCCTAATACGCGACTACATTCGCCAACCAGACCGCATCAGCGAAGCCGAAACGGAACTGTCTAACCTCGATAGTGAAGGCATGGTTGACCTCACCCGCATTGGAGCAGCAATCGGCCAGCCCGTAGTAGATGCATCCGACTTTGACCGTGTCATCTCTCCACGCGGCTACCGCTCCCTCACCATGGTTCCGCGCCTGCCCTGGAACATCATCGAACAACTTATTAAAAAGTGGGATACCCTCACCAAACTGCGTGAGGCCACTGTAGAAGAACTGCAAACCATCGAAGGCGTAGGCCCTTACCGCGCGAGCCTCATATCCAGTTCACTGAACAGACAGCACGCAGCGGCATCGCCCGAAGCCGTCGGCTGGTAACCACAGGCCCGTCGGCTGGTAGCGATAACTATTCCTGCGGCTCCACAACCTGAACCAGCAGGTCGGCCTTAGCATCATCCAGGTAGCTCACGTGTAGCACGTACGTGCCCGCGGCGCCCGCACTGCCCGCCTCACAACTCTCATAATCGTGGCCATCCCACGACAGCGTTGTATTCCAGCTACGGTTCGGGCCAATCAAAAGCGGAAGCGACGCGTCCGGCGAAGCACACTTCAGGGTGTCAACCAACTCATAGGAACCCGAAGTCACCCGCACGCCAAGTGACTTCGCTGACCCATCTGCAAGACACGCGTCCGCGCCCCGATTCGTCACCGTAACCGCGCCGTTCCACGGGCCGCCAACGGAGATAGACCGGTCATAATTTGTAATCTTGAAATCCAGATCCGCAGCGCGACACTCTGCAATGGGCTTCACCGCGTCCTGCTCTTGCACAGCCTGCAAACTCTGCTGGCGCTGCTCCAGGCTCTTCGTAGCCGAAGCACTCAGAAAATAGATTCCCAATCCCAAAGCCGCCAAAATTAGGAGCACCACAGCGATCAAACGCCCTCGCGTGAGCACCACACCTGGCCGCGCTGACCGCGCCGAGCGCGATCCCCCCTTAGCGCTACGAGTAGTGGCCTGAGACTTGTTCGACTGCGCGGGCAGCTTTCTCGACACTGCGGGGCGTTGGCCAGCGGCCGCGCCACCTTTAGCACTCCGCGGCGTTCCACTCGCGGGCCTGCGAGCCGATGAGCTAGCGCTGCTACCAGAAGAGGACTGGGACCTCGAAAATGAATTACCGGACGGAGACCTGCGCGAGGTTGAGGGGCGTGAGGATTTAGCGGACCGGCTACCACTACTTTGGGGCCAAACTTCCCAGTCGCCTCGGCCTTTGCCGTTACCATTCTTTGGAACCACTAGCTAACACCCTGCTCTACACCAGACGAACCCGCATCTTCGTCATCATCCAAATGACACCAACGCTCAACCACGAACGCCACCACCAGTAACGCCGCGGCCCCTAAGGCCGACAAAATAGCGCCCAACATTGACGTTTGCACGTACTCGGCGTGCGCGTTACGGAGCATCGCCAGTACCGCTCCAAAAAAGAATCCGATCGCGGCGGCAGACACCCACGCCGCCGAATAAGCGAACATCGCGACGTTCATCGCTCCCGTGGCACTAATGCGCCGAGGCTCTCCCTTTCGAAGCGCGTGCACCCGGCGTCCAAAATAGAACAGCACCGCGGCAATGCCCAAGAAAAGAAGTCCCGTGTACGCAGTGATCATGAGCGTTGGGAGTATCACCGCTACCGCCGCCCCCACGGCCGTGGCAGCGGCAAATGGGATGACGATGCTAGATACGCTCAGCGGCTTCACGGCGTCTCATTCTTGTCACGTCGCTTAACAATCGGAATGGCGCCCGTAACCGTTGGACGCACGATTGTGCGACGCGAGGGCCGGGCCGGCTCCTGCGACAAAGGGATGAGGCCAGACGCAAAATCCTCAGCTAAACCCGACTCGACGCGTGGCTTTTGCGCGGAAGTGTTCTTCTGCTGATCCTCGTCCGCCCGGTGTAGCTCGGCCGGGTCGTCAATTATCCTCTGCTCCGCGCTCCTGTGCCAGCGCGGCAACGCGATCTTACGGCCCATAAGGGGCCGCGCGTGCCGCGTACTATCAGGCAAAACCTGCGGCTGTACCGTTGCGGACGCGGACACAGATGAGGAGGTCTGAGCCTTCTCTTGCGACGCGGGAGCGGGATCCGATTTGGGCTGCGACTTGTCTCGTGCAGGAAGGGGCATCCAGCGCGGCTTCGCCTTGGGGGTAAACACGGCTCCGCCGGGCTCAGAAGCCGAAGCGCGACGCCGATACACCCGTCCTACCGGCGCCGTAGCGTCCTGTTGGATCGCTTTTTCCTTCTTCTCCGAATCGGGTTCGTGAGCGGCATCTTCAACCCAGTTGGTAGCAACCTGCTCGATTTCCTGATCCGCAGTTTCACGTACCAAAACATCTGCCCGGCCGTAACGGCCAACGCGTGCGTTCGGGTCAATCTGGAGCCAAGGTAAGAGCACGAATGCGCGCTCGTGGGCGCGCGGGTGTGGAAGCGTTAGCTTCGGATCATCGCTACGCAATGAACCGTACGTAATAATGTCGAGGTCCAGGGTTCGCGGCCCCCAGTGCTCGGCGCGAACGCGCCCGAATGCGTTCTCGATCATCTGCGTGGCATTAAGGAGATTGAGAGGAGCAAGCGTGGTACTTACCTGCACGACGGCATTGTAGTAGTCGCTTTGCGCCTCCTGACCGGGCGCCAACACGGGCGCGGAGCAAAATAGTGCAGAGACCCCGGTGACCGAAACATCCGGCATGGCATCGAGCATCAAAATAGCCTCGGCAAGCGTTTTTGGCGGATTCCCCACGTTCGCACCCAGAGCGATAACCGCAGTAACGGGCTCCCCCGGAGCTTTGGTTAGCCCCTCGTGATCCACATAGGAGTTCACGAGGACGGCGTGTAGCGGCGACAGAGGGGACGTGACCGGAGGTTTTATCGAGTTTGGCGCCGGGCGCGGATCCCCTACCTGCCAGCCCTGCATGGACTGTGCAATGGGAGTGCAAGCGGGGTTTTGCAAATCCTTTTCCAACTGCTCACTGTGATCAGCCAACCACTGTTCGCGCTCGGCTCGAGCCATCGCTACGCTCATCATCTGCGCATGCACAGGAGATTCTGCCGGCTCTGGCTTCCTCGCCGCTGTCGTTTCAAACTTCTGCGCCAGTTCATTGGCAGCGGCGCGCTTCGCCTCGTGCCTCGCGCTACGAGTACGACGCGCAGGCTTATCCTCGCTCCCTCGCGCACCTGCCGGCGCCTGAACTCGTCCGCGAGCGCTCCGCTTGCCGGGCTTCATAGCCCTCTCTTCTCGAATCGCTTGGCCGCTAGCTTGCGACTGGGCCTTCGACACTGAAGATACGGACTCGAAAGAGGAGTTTCGCGCGCGCGTAATAGTCATCGAAACATCGGAAAACTCAAGATCCATCGGAGCGTGCGGCTTGTGCACCACAACCTGGACGATCTGGACCGCCTCGTACTTCAACACGACTTCGGCGACCTTCTGCGCGAGCGTCTCAATCAGGAATACGGGTGGCCCGGCAAGAACGCCATTCACATCGGCGGCAACTTCGGAATAGTCAACCGTCTGGCTCAAATCATCACCGCGAGCCGCTCCTCGCGTATCCACATACATGATCACGTCAACGGTGAACTGCTGACCCTCGCGGCGCTCAAACGCGTAAACACCATGACGTCCAGTAGCGGTAAGGCCCAAAATTTTTATCACATCAAGGTCGCTCTTCCTGCGATCCATAATGAGCCTCCCTTCTACCTACTGTTCTAGCTTATTTCACAGACGCGCGATTCCAATATTCGGCCGCGCGCAAAGCAGCCATATTCCCTCTGGCTTCGTGAACGCGCACAGCCCAAGGGCGAAGCCGAGCGATTAATGCCGTGAGAGCAACCGTCATCTCATCCACATCCGCCATCTCGTCACTGTGCCTCTTTATGAAACGCTTTCGCGAATGCCCAATCAGAAGCGGAAATGGGGACTTTGCAATCATCTCGTCGAGGCCAGCCAGCAGTTGCCAGTTAGCATCCATGGTTTTTGCAAACCCTAGGCCAGGATCCAACACGATCCGCTCCGGCTTCACTCCTGCGGCCAATACGGCCTCAACCTGACGGTCAAGCTCGCGAAGCACCGTATCCACACTGCCATCCGTGAGGACATCCTCGTCTGGAGCTCCAGGAAGGCCGCGCCAATGCTGGATTATGCACACCGCGTCCGTCTGCGCCATCACCTGCGCCATCTGCGGATCTAAACACGCGCCGGACACGTCGTTAATGATGTGCGCACCGGCCTCATACATCGCTTGGGCGGTTGCCGCGTGGACGGTATCGACAGACACCACCACGTCCTCGCCTACCAACGCCCGCACAACATCCGCGATACGCGCGGTTTCCTCCCCCGCACTAATGCGTTTCGAGTTAGGCCGGGTGGATTCCCCTCCCACATCGATGATGTCCGCGCCCTGGCTCACCAGTTCAAGGCCGCGCGATACCGCCCTATCCGCATCAAACCACTTACCGCCATCCGAGAAGGAATCGGGCGTGACGTTCACAATGCCCATCAGTAGCGTGCGGTCCTCGGGTAACGAAACGCCGTTGAATCTCGGAGCCAAGAAACTCATTACTTGCGCCCCTCCATCACCAAAGTCATGATTTCCTGGCGGGTTGCGGGAGAGTTCATCACGCCCCGCAAAGCCGACGTAACGGTCCACGATCCCGGCTTACGTACACCGCGCATAGTCATGCACATGTGTTCGGCCTCGATAATCACGCAAGCTCCCTGCGGTTTTAGTTTATTTACGAGGGCGTCCGCAATCTGTGACGTCAAGCGCTCCTGCACCTGCGGGCGACGTGCGTACCCTTCCACCAGGCGAGCCAGTTTAGACAGGCCCGTCACCGTGTTGTTAGCCGGAATGTAAGCCACGTGAGCCTTGCCGTAGAACGGGAGCAGATGGTGTTCACAAACCGAGTAAAAATCGATGTCGCGAACCAGCACCATCTCTTCGTGTTCCACCTGGAAATGCGTCTCCAAATGGACCGACGGATCCTCTTCCAAACCGCCCACGATCTCTGCCCAAGCCCGGGACATACGCGCCGGCGTATCAATCAGGCCCTCGCGGGACGGGTCTTCTCCTATTGCGACCAGCAGGTCGCGCACGGCACGCTCAACACCAGCCGCGTCATAAGTCATGACTATTCGCCCGGTCTTTCCTGCGGACTCGCCTGCTGCGGAGTTTGCGGCTTGGCAGAAGAATCCGAAATCCCCACTGGGTCTCCCCACTTGGCGCCCTCAACCGCAGCGTCCGACTGGTAGTTCCAAACCGGGCGCTCCTCCTGCTTGATTACGTCCTTGAAAATCTCTTCAAGCTCGTTCTCAGTCAGTGTCTCTTCATCCAGCAGGTGCTGAGCCAGGTTGTCCAACACGTGGCGGTTGCGCGACAGGATCTGCCACGCCTCGCGAGCCGCATGATCAAGAAGTGCCCGGACCTCCTCGTCAATCACCGCAGTGATCGCATCCGAAGTCTCGTGGCTATTGCCTCCGCCCTGCGCGCCAAACGGCTCCGTGTCAGCGGTGCCGAGCTTCACAAGGCCCAAACGCTCAGACATGCCGTAGTCCGTAACCATGGCGCGGGCCGTTGCCGTGGCCTTCTCAATATCATTTGAGGCCCCCGTAGACGGGTCGCGGAACACCAGCTCTTCCGCAACGCGGCCACCCAGCGAATACACGAGGTCATCCAGCAACTGATTGCGCGTCTTCGAGTAGCGGTCTTCCGTTGGCATCACCATCGTGTAACCCAGGGCGCGCCCACGCGGCAAAATAGTCACCTTCGTAACAGGAGCCGTGTAACGAAGCGCCGCAGCACACAGGGCGTGGCCGCCCTCGTGGTAGGCCGTGACCGCCTTATCGTGCTCGTTCATCACGCGCGTGCGCTTTTGCGGGCCGGCAATCACGCGATCAATGGCCTCATCCAGAGCGCGATTATCAATCAGATCGGCATTTGAACGCGCCGTCAGCAACGCGGCCTCGTTCAACACATTCGCAAGATCTGCACCAGTGAAACCGGGCGTACGCTTCGCAATCTGATTCAAGTCCACATCCGCGGTCAACGGCTTACCCTTAGCGTGGACCTTCAAGATTTCGAAGCGACCTCGCATATCTGGGGCCTCAACCGCGATCTGACGGTCAAAACGACCGGGACGTAGCAGAGCCGGATCGAGAATATCTGGGCGGTTCGTAGCCGCAATCATGAGGACGTTCGTGCGGTCATCAAAACCGTCCATCTCCACCAGCATCTGGTTTAGCGTCTGCTCGCGCTCATCGTTTCCGCCACCAATACCGGAGCCTCGATGACGGCCAACCGCATCAATCTCATCTACAAAAATAATTGCCGGAGCGGCCTTCTTCGCCTTATCGAACAAGTCGCGAACGCGCGACGCACCCACGCCCACGTACAGCTCCATGAACTCCGAGCCGGACATCGAGAAGAACGGCACGTTAGCCTCACCTGCAACTGCCTTCGCAAGTAGCGTCTTACCCGTACCCGGAGGGCCATACAGCAACACGCCGCGCGGCACCTTTGCGCCCACCGCGGTGAACTTCTCAGGCTGAGCCAAGAACTCGCGGATCTCCTGAAGCTCCTCCACGGCCTCGTCCTCGCCCGCAACATCCGCGAACGTGACCTCCGGATTCTCGCGGTTAAACTCCTTCGCCCGCGACTGGGCAAAACCGCCCATCATCCGGCCACCCGCCGCGCGCGTAGTCAGCCAGTAGAAGCCGGCCAGCAACAGCAAGATCGGGATCATCAGTTGCAGAAGCGAACCAAAAAGACTCGGCTGCGGGTTCAGCACGTTATACCCGCTCTTCGCATTCGCGCCCTCAACCAGGCGAAGCATGCTCGGGCCCTGATCCTTCGAATATACGAAAGTGACCTGCTTGCCGTGGTTTACTTCCCGATCACCCTCAGAAGTCGGCTTATGCACGAAATCCTCAGTCAGCTTGAGCTCCACGCGCTGCGCCGGATCGTTCACCACCACGCGCTCAACCGTGTCAGAGCGCAGCAACTCCACGCCCTCATACGTCTCAATCTGCGCCGGCTGGAACAGCCTCCAAACCATCCAACCAACCAAGAAGAAGATCAGCACAGGCACCAGGGCGGCAGCCCAATTCGGCGAATTCTTCTTCTTCGACTTCGAATCCTTCTTGCGCACCGGTCGCTTCACGTAAGGACCCTTTCAAATAGCTTCGAGAAATTCTCTTAATTGTAAACGTGGGGAGCAAGAGTCCCAATGAACGGCAGATTGCGGTACTTCTCCGCATAATCCAAGCCGTAACCAATCACGAACTCATTTGGAATATCAAAGCCCACGTACTTCACATCAACTTCGACCTTAGCCGCCTCCGGCTTACGCAACATCGTTGCGATTTCCACCGACTCTGGGCCGCGCGAGGACAGATTCGACTTCAACCAAGCAAGCGTGAGGCCCGAATCAATAATGTCCTCAACAATCAACACGTGCTTGCCCGTCAAATCCGAATCCAGATCCTTCAAGATCCGCACCACACCCGAAGATTTCGTGCCCGAACCGTAGGAAGAAACAGCCATCCAATCCATTTCCAACGGCGTAGAAATAGCGCGCGAAAGATCCGCCATCACCATAATCGCACCGCGCAACACACCTACTAGAAGGATCTCCTTGCCCTCGTAATCACGATCAATTTCCGCGGCCATCTCCACCAGACGCGCGTCGATCTGCTCCTTAGTAAACAGGATCTTTTCGAGGTCAGAACCCATGTCGGATGCTTGCATTTTCATCTCCCGTGAAAAGTTAGTGATAGGTACTTCCAGTCTTGCACAAATCAGCTGGTTTTCATTATTTTTATCAGCCGGCGAACAGTGCGATCTCGCTTGCCTTCCCCGCGCCCATTTGCGCGCGATTCACACTGTTGTTCTCGCAGTTCGCATTCGGGTTCGCGTTTGGGTTCAGGTTCGCGTTCGCGCCAAGCCTTCACTCCGTCCGGCAAATCAATCGGGGCGCCACCCTCATAACCAACAACCAACCTATCGAGGGCACTAACATGCGCCTGCGTGAGGTGGGCCGCGCCCGCACGCTCCGCCACATCCTTCAATACCCGCGAGCGCACCGCGGGCGGCAAGCCCGCCAAATCCTCAACCACCAGGGCTTCACCCGGACTCCAGCACCTGCCCGCCCACTCTTCCAGCGCGCTCGCATCCGCATCCAGAAGCTGCGCAGACCGCGCCAGTAGCGGCACGACATCGCGTCCAAGTGCCTCACCCAGCGACGGGATCACGCGATGGCGTACCGCTACCCGAGGCAGCGGACCCCCATCCGCGCGAGCCCAACCGCCCTGCAGACGGTTAGACGGATCTTGAACCGGCTCCAAACCGAGCTCGGCGCACATCCCCTCCGTGTCCCACCTACGCACCCCTAGCAGCGGGCGAACCCACGTGCGCGAGGACGGCGCGTCCTCGCGCACTACCTCCCGCATCCCCGACAGCGAACGTGCCCCCGATCCTCTGCCCAGCCCCAGCAGCACGGACTCCGCCTGATCATCCATCGTGTGACCCAAAAACACTACTGCGCCCGCACCCGAGTTCTCTCGCAGTGCCCCGTAGCGCGCTTCTCGCGCCGCGGCCTCTATGCCGCCTTCACTGCCAACGCTTACAGGCACCACGCGGGCTGCGATCTTCCACTTTTCTAACAACAGGCGCGTTCGTTCCGCCTCTTCCGCAGACTCATTGCGCAACCCGTGATCTACGATCACCGCGCGCACCTCAGCGCCCATCCGACCTCCCAAATCAGCCACTGCAAACATGAGCGCCAAGGAATCCGGACCACCCGAACAGGCAACCACCCACTCGCCCGGTGTTAAACCGTTACGCTTCACCACATCGCGAAGCGCCAACGTCACCGCCCTCGTATGCTTAGGCGGCGTAGAACCAATCAACTGAGAAACCATGAACTATAACTTCGCGAGCGCAAGGGCAAAATCGTCAATCGCCGGGCGAGTAAACACCGCACCGTCCTCCATACCGCTTGACTGCACGTGGAACGCCAACACGCGACCCCGCTTCGTCATCACAAAACCGGCCAATGACGAAACCTCATCGAGAGTACCCGTCTTCGCGTTCACCTGCGCACCCGCGAGATCCCCCTCGAATCGCTTATTCAACGTTCCCGAAAAATGGCCCACAGGTAAATCACGCACAATGTTAAACGCGGCTGGCACCCCCGCGTCCCGCAAATACAGTAAAGATTCCACTAGAGTTCGCGGGCTCACCCTGTTTTCCACGTTCAAACCCGAACAATCCACGGCGCTCAACCCGTCCGTATACACACCGGTGTTCTTCACCTGTTCCACAAGGTTTAGGGCGGCGTCCTCCAACGTCGAACCCGCATTTTGCGCCACACTACTTAAACGACACAACTGTTCGGCAAGCGTATTATCCGACTCCATGAGCATCAGGCGCGTCACCTGCGCAATTGGCGCCGACTCGACCTTCGCAAGCAGCTCCCCCTGCCCGTCGTACGGTTCGCTCGAGGCCTGAATCTCCACGTTTACGCCCGCACTGGCCAGCGCATCCTGAAGCACCTGGGCCACATTTGCCGCCGGATCATCGTAATAGGGCTGGTATCCCGGCCCCGGCAGCTCTCCGCGATCAATCGCAAACGGAGCCACATGCCCCACCCAATGTTCCAAACCATCCATCAATGCCGGCTCACGCGTTGGACCATCAAACATGTGGTCATGGAACACCAGCTTTCCCGCAGATCTTTGGCTATCTTCCAACGCTTTAGCCGTTGCCGCAGCTAAATCGGCAACACCAGCCCGGCCATTCACCTGCGGGCCGCCCGCGCCCTGCGCCAAAAGTAGATCGCCCTCCCCCACAAGGTGAAGTACGCCATCCTCATCTAAGAAAATGCGCGTGGCAAGAGTGTCAGCCGGATCTAAACTTTGCGCCGCGTTTATAGCCGTCAAAATTTTAATGGTCGAGGCCGGAGGCATCGGTATCTGCCCATTCTTATCCAGCAAGACCTCACCCGTTAACGCATCCGCAACGTATACACCCGGAGTGAACTTCTGCTCCCTACCGGCCTTCTCTAGAGCCTCCCACGCGGGCGCAAGCTCGCCAGGTTCAACAAGCGGCGCATCCTCGGCCATTTGTGCGCTAACCACGCTGCCAAGTTGCACAGATTCCCCCAAAGGAGGCTCTTTACCAACAATCGGTTTGGTGTTAGTCAAGAAACCGGGCACAACATCATTAATATCGGCGTAAACATATCCACCCACGCCCGCAACGGCTAAGAAAACACTTAGAATCACGGTAAGAGTTCTTTTTAACACGTGCCCTCCAGTCACTTGACACCCTAAGTGTAAAGCGTTTTTCACGGCCCCTAGTCAGGTAATCTGGAGATCACACTTAGCGAAGGGAAGAAACGGTGGAATTCGACGTCACTATTGAGATTCCAAAGGGCAACCGTAATAAGTACGAAGTTGACCACGAAACAGGGCGCATTCGCCTTGACCGCATGCTGTTCACCTCAACGCGCTACCCCGATGACTACGGATTCATTGACGACACGCTCGGCGAAGATGGTGACCCGCTAGACGCACTAGTCATCCTTGAAGAACCCACCTTCCCCGGCTGCGTAATCCGCTGTCGGGCTCTTGGCATGTTCCGCATGCGTGACGAGGCCGGTGGCGACGACAAGGTTATCTGCATCCCATCCGGCGATCAGCGCGCCTCGTGGCGTACCGAGATTGATGACATCTCGGAATTCCACCGCCTTGAAATCCAGCACTTCTTTGAGGTCTACAAGGACCTCGAACCCGGCAAGTCCGTTGAGGGCGCACACTGGGTTGGCCGCGAAGAAGCAGAAGCGGAGATTCGCCGCTCTTACCAGCGCGCCAAGGACGCCGGCTTCTAAACCCGGCCGCGCGCAAAACAATTGGTTGGAGGTTCGCCCTTGGGGCGAACCTCCAACCAATTGTCTATAGAACCACTTAGCAAACTCTGCGCTTGCCGCGCGGTATTACTAGCGGCGTAACCTGCTAATTATGGGCGGCCACCATACGGTACAAGGTCACCGTAGCGAAGCGGATTCAACCGAACGTAGTCACCCGGAACCGTTGCCTCAACCATCATGCCTCCACCGGCGTAAATCGCTACGTGGTAAATGCCGTTAGCCGAACCACCGGGACCATAGAACACGAGGTCACCCGGCTGCAGATTATTAATAGAAACGCGCTGAGTAGCCCAGTACTGCTGCTGGGAAGTACGCGGCAACGATACACCCTGACTGGCCCAAGCCGTCATCGCAAGACCCGAACAGTCATAGCCACCGGCACCGGTACCACCCCAGAGGTAAGGCACTCCAATGCGGGCCTTCGCAAACGCCACAGCACCCGGACCACCTGAGCTAGCCTGAGCAGCCTCTGCTGCACGACGAGCCTGCTCCGCGGCTTCCGCTGCACGACGAGCTTGCTCCGCGGCCTCCGCCTGGCGCCGAGCTTCCTCAGCCGCACGCGCCTCCGCGGCACGCTTTTCCTCTTCAGACTTACGCTTAGCTTCGGCCTCTTCACGCGCGCGCTTCGCAGCTGCTTCCTCTAGAGCCTTAGTGTTGTTCTCGCTAGCCTGATCGCGCGCGGAGCTCTGATTAGCGTTCTCTGCTTGACGGGCAGACTCAGCCTGATTCACCAAGCCCTGACTGCGCTCAACGCGAGCCCTGTTAGCGGCCTCCTGGCGCGCATTTTGTGAACGCTCGATCTGCGCCTGACGCGCTTCTTCCGCCGCGATCGTCGTACCACGACGCTGCGCCAGCTGAGCGATCAAACCATCACGACGCTGCTGCACCTGCGCAAACGCCGCCTGCCTGCCATCAGCGTAAGTCTGGATCTCCTGTGAACGTTTCTCTACCTCAGCCTGTGCCTCCTGCACACGCTTCTCGGTAGCTGCCGCCTGGTCTTCCATCGCCTTCGCAACCTGGTGCATAGCAGCCACGCGCTGGAGCTTCGCATCCGTAATCTGCGACACCGTGTCAACGATCTTGCCGCGGCGCTCCATGTCAGCCAGGCCATCCTTGGTCAAGAACGGAGCCAGGCGCTGGGCATTACCAGAGCCAGAACGATAAGTAGTCTGGGTGAGGGCCGCGAGCGTTTCACGCTCGCCCTTGTACTTGTCCCACGAAGACGCCACAGCGTCTTTCGCGGCCTTCGCATCGGCCTGCGCCTGAGCCAACTGCGACTGAGCAACAGCAAGTTCTTCAGCAACCTGCTGCACCCTCACGTTAGCTTCGGCAGATTCGGCAGATACCTTTGCAAGTTCTACCTCGAGCTGCGCAACCGACAGATCGCTGTAGTCATCGTCAGCGACAGCCAAACCCGGCAACGCCAACACGAGACTTGCAGATACCGTAAGCGCAATCACCGCGCCTTTACCAAAGTACTTACTCACTGAACACGATCTCCAGTTACAAAACCCATCCACGAATGCGGACTGCTAATTACTCTTACCCAAGTTACCGCAACACCGCCCCTCATTTCCACAAATCGTAGCCGCAGTTACACAAATCCTCGGCGTGTCGCCTTGAATCTAAACATTTTTCGCTTTGAAAAGTTTGTTACATGACCGTTTCGAAATTGCCTAGCAGGCACACACGTATTTTACGGAGCGAGAGTTTAAGCTCGTTGTGTGGGCGATATTAATCCGAAAGCCGGTTTTGGCAAGTATCCTGTTCCCCGCGCGGGCCAGTGGAGCCCCGACGTGCTCGGTCCCGGCTTTGAAGCACAAACCCTGCAGCTTCTACCCGATGATGAGGGCGAAGTCCTCGCCACTATCGTGCGACATGACGCCGCCCGCGACCCCCACGCCCTCGAAGGCACCCCGAAAGAGCCAATATTCAAAGCACTCTACATTCACGGGTGGAACGACTACTACCACCAGCGCGAACTCGCTCGGCAAGTAGCCCTAGCAGGGGGACAGTTCTTTGGCCTTGATCTGCGAAAATACGGACGATCTTGGAGAAAGAACCAAACCTTTGGCTGGACGCAAAACCTGGCTGACTACGACGAAGACATCGCTGAAGCCCTACTAATCATGGGCGAAGACCTCCCCATAGTTTTGATGGGGCACTCCACGGGCGGCCTAACCGCGACGCTGTGGGCAGCGCACCACCCGGGGCGCCTTGCCGGCCTGTGGCTTAACTCAGCCTGGCTAGAACTCCAAACTTCCTCTATAGCACGCGTGCCGACAAAACAAGCAGTACAACTAATTGCATCGCGCGAGCCCCGCCGGGTTCTTCCCACGGGTGGCAACGACTTTTACGGTATTTCTCTACGAGGGTGGAACAAAGACGACGGAGAGATGCCAAGCGACCTGGTGCCCTACAAAGATGATCCATCCCTAGCCGGCTGGGGGCTTATTCCCGAGTGGAAGGCAACTGGACGGTCGATATACGCCGGCTGGCTTGCAGCCGTCATCACCGGTCACCAAGAAGTGGCAGGAGGGCTCGACATTGACTGTCCCGTTATGAATATTTCTTCCACGCACACTTATGAGGGTTCCGAATGGAGCTCCGACGTGCGCTACCAAGACACCGTGTTAGACGCGGACCTGATTGCCGAGCGTGGGGCACGGCTAGGGCAGAACGTCCTCATCCGCCGTTTTGGAGGCGTGCACGATCTGGCGCTTTCGATTCCTCCCGTTCGTCAGCAACTGTGGAGCGCCACTCTCCATTGGCTCCGTTCTAGCGTTTTAGGACAGGAAACTTTTGCGCAGACTGAGTCAGCCGACCTGTTCCGCCTGCGAGTGCCAAAGCCTTCGGACGTACAGCTAGCGCCAAAATAAGGCGCGGCGCGAAAGGCCTTACCCTAACGAGGATTAACCACGACGGCGGCGGCCCCGCCTCGGGCTACCTAAATTTTGGTATTCGTCTCGAATCTCGCGATTGATCTCTTCAAGAGACTCCGCAAGCGTCGGGCCAAGCGTGTCACCTAGACGCCAGTTTTGCCACCCGTCAAACCTGCTAGAACCGCTGACCATTGCTGCGGCCTCGTTCGGATCTTTTGTTGACCATCCCAGTGACGAAATAAGACCACTTGGCGCCAGTGTTGCCGTGTGCAAACCGTTTTCGCTCTGCCACACGAGCGCGGTGTCCTCTCCGAGAATGCCAGCAATCACCTCGAGGCCATCCACGTCCGGTTGAAACTGTGGGATCTCTTGCGCAGACGGCTGCGGATCGGCTTGGCCCGCCTGCGCAGATTCAGCCTCGAACGCGGGTTCCGGCGCGGACTCTGCCTCTGCCGCCCCGTGAGCAGACTTGACTTCTGGCTCTACAGGCGCTGGCCTCGCCTCTGCTTCCGGTTCTACAGATTCGCCTGCAAGTTCAGAGGCGGAAGCCTCTTTCGGGCGGTCCTTTTCCCACGGGTCAAAGGACCGCGCGGCGGCCGAATGCCTACCGGTTGTTCCCTCAGCCTCTTCAACTGAATCCGTTTCATCACTCTTGCGTTCAAGTTCAAGTGACTGCGGGGTAGATCCCAGAAGTAGGTTTGGGTTGTGTCCGTATAGGCGCGGCCCCACCGCCTCAACGTCGATGAACCTGCGCCCATTCGACATTTCACGCACCGAGATTTCGTGAACCTCCACGCCAGAAGATGCAAGCACATCCAATGCGGGGCGCACAGAATCACTAATTTTCCCAGCCACGAGGATCAACCGCGGGCCGGGCGCGGGAGACGGCGGCATGGCATCGCGAAACTCGGTCCACCCAGCGCGAAACCCCTGCATACCCGACGGGTACTGCGCGGCGAGATCATTCCACCCCAGCGAGGCAGTATCGGCCAGACGAGAAAGCGAATCGATCATGGTTTGCGAATCCAGTTGCTCAACCACCTCGATAGACACAACCTGCCCGGACGCGTCCAGAGCTGTAAGACGCGGCTCACCCCCGTCTCGGCCCGCTCCTACCTCGCCGGCATCTTGCCAAAAAATGGGGAAGAGCGGACGGCCAACGATCTCCAACACTTGCTCGCGCACCGACGCCAGAATGTCGCTAGCTATTTCACCGGGCACACTTCGGCCGAATTGGGCGGGGATCAGGTGACCATCATCAAATTCGAAAAGCGCCATTATCGTTCCGTCCTAGTTTGAGCTACCTCTATTGTGTCATGAACGCGGTGTGGTTTGACACCTCATTTCTTCGCTTGCAGACATCACGAGCTGGTCCCTGGACCGTTTTGGTTTTGTTTGATCAACGAGGCGAGATGCACACCGCCGCGCCCCGCCAACTGCCCCGCCTGGGTGCGGCAAGAAAATCCGTCCGCCAAATAAATCGCATCCGGGTGCTGGGCGAGGGTGGGAAGCAAAGACTGCTGCGCTACCTTCACCGAGGTCTCATAGTGGCCCGCCTCCATTCCAAAGTTTCCAGCCAGGCCACAGCATCCAGACAGTTTGATCAGCTTGGCACCCGCGCGGTTTAACAGGGTCTCGTCCGCGTCCCATCCCATCACCGAATAGTGGTGACAGTGAGGCTGGGCCACCACCTCTTTACCGGTCAAGTTAGGCATCCAATCCGTTGAATCAGGTCCGATAGGAGCAGGCGCCGTGAGGAGTTCTGCCAGCGTATAGACAGCTGAGCTAACTGCTTCTACCTCTGCATCAATATTCAGATCCAAAGCATCATCGCGAAGTACCGCAGTGCAAGACGGCTCCACCCCAACGATCGGGATGCCGGCAAGCGCAAACGGGGTTAGCTGCTCGACAAGCGTGGTGATTTTTTCACGTGCAGTATCGAGCTGCCCAGTTGTAATCCAAGTTAAACCACAACAAAGATCCTGCGGTGGTAGCAGCGGCGTATATCCGGCTGATACCAAGACCGCAATCATGTCTCGGGCACCCGCATCATTAACGGACTGCGAGAACGAATCTGCCCACAGCACAACGTACTTCTTCCCGTTATCGGATCGAGGTGCAGAGCTGGCTTTACGCGCGCAAGTATGCTTTGGAGCCCAGTTGTTAAACAAATGGCTTTGCAAATGCGGCATCTGCCTGCGCGAGTCAATGCCGGCAATTTTGAATGCGAGATTTCGTATCGGAGGAATCCTCATTGCGGTATTAGCTATCGCCGCCATTCCGGGAATAGTGGCGGTTAGCCTGGTCCACACCGGCAGGCGCCCAAGAAGATAGTGCGAGGCGGGGCGCACCTTTCCCCGATAGCGCCGGTAGTAGACCTCGGACCGGTATTTCGCCATGTCAATCCCCGCCGGGCAATCTGCCGCACACGCCTTACAAGCAAGACACAGGTCAAGAGCGCGGCTCACGCGCGGATCATCCCACGTTGCGATGAGCTCACCGTTGGCTAGTTCCTCAAGGACCCGCGCTCGGCCCCTCGTGGAATCAATTTCGTTCTTGGTTGCATTGAACGAGGGGCACATGAACTCCCCGCCCCCACTGTTGTCCGCGCGGCATTTAGACACGCCAGTGCAACGGTGCACTGCAGTGGTGAAGTCCGCATGGTCGTGGCGGAACTGGAATCCGGTTGCTGCTGGAATCGTTTTAGCGGCGGGGCGACGCAACCCGATCTCAAGATTGTCAGGCGCTATCTCTTTTTGTAGTTGTTCAAACGCATGGTGATCCGGATGTGAACCCGCGGGCCCTACCAGGGGCTGTGGCCGCGTTAATACTCCCGGGTTCATCAGGTTCTCCGGATCAAACAGATGCTTTACAGCCGCAAAAAGTTGGAGCATCTGCGGGCTGTACATGTATTTGAGTAGCTCGGACCTCGAGCGCCCATCCCCGTGTTCGCCGGACACGGACCCTCCGTATTTGCCGAGCAGTTTCGCACTGTCGATCAAGAACTCTTTAGATTTGCCAACTCCGGCCTGCGAACCAAGCGGCATATCTAGCCGAACGTGTACGCAACCATCACCAAAATGCCCGTACAGCAGCCCGTTAATCCCGTAATTATCCATGAGGGCAGTGAAGTCCTCCAGGTAGTCACCCAGGTTTTCTGGCGGAACGGCCGCGTCCTCCCAACCGGGCCAAGCCTGCTCATTTCCGCCCACAACGTTGCCGTCGCTGTCCAGTTCAACGGGCGTGCGGCCACCAAGGCCCGCGCCGTCAGCACGAATGCGCCACAACCGGGCAGCATCCTCCCCGGGTGGATAGATTGCAACAGCACTCGAGTTTGCACTACCAGCCATGGCTTGGGCACGCCTCATCGCATCATCGAGGTCTGCGCCGCCGATCTCGCACATGAGCCACCCCTCGCCCGCGGGAAGCTCAGGCACAGCGCCGGGACCCTTGTGTACGCGCACAACATCAACGAGGCGCTTATCCAGACCCTCAACGGCAAGGGGCTTATGCGCAAGGATTGCGGGCACATCCCGCCCTGCCTCGATCATGTTCGGATACCCAATGGCCACGAGGACCGGGGCACGCGGAATATCAACCAGCTTCACCTCTACCTCAAGCACGCACGCTAGAGTGCCCTCGGTTCCAACCAGCATGCCTGCTAGGTTGCCGCCATTCTCGGGTAGCAAGTACTCCAGGGAATAGCCGGACACCTGCCGGCCAAACCGGCCCATCTCGGTGCGGATGGGAGCCAAGTTCGCCTCGATCAATTCCTGCAGGCCGGGAACAGTGGCAAGACTGCCTTGGCCTGCAGTGAAGTGGCGACCATGCCCGTCCACAACCTCCAAAGACACAATGTTTTCGGACGTCTTACCCCACGCGGTCGCATGCGGGCCGCACGCATTGTTGCCCACCATGCCGCCGATTGTGCATCGGTTTTGCGTGGACGGATCCGGTCCAAAACGCAGCCCGTATTGACCCGCTGCTTGCTGTAGTGTTGCCTCAATGCAGCCCGGTTCTACAATCGCCGTCTTCTTTTGCGGATCAACCGAGATAACGCGGTTCATATGACGCAAGAAATCGATCACGAGGCCTGGACCAATCGCATTACCCGCGCACGACGTACCCGATCCGCGAGGCGTAATCGGCATGCCCAGATCCCGCGCAGTGTTGATAGCCAGAACGGCCTCCGCCTTATCTACCGGGGCAAAAACTACGCTAGGAACCACACGGTAATTGCCGGCGTCCGTCGAATATAGGGCCCGCGCCGTCGTAGTGAAATCGAGTTCGCCGCGAACCCGCCCGGACAGGCGAGAAGCAAACTCGTGCAAAACTTCGGTATCCGGCTGGTTAGGATCCGGATTATTCGGATAAAGCGTTTGAAACGATGCAACAGGAGCGGTAGGCATACCTTCAGTGTGTCATGACTTTGCCTTCTTTTGAGGAAGTGTCCAGCCACAGAAAAGCAGCGCCCTTACGCTTTGCAACCCGGCGCCTTACACGGATAAGCCTGCTGAGCCACCACCGCCAACGCACTCAAACTAATCGAGTCGCGAAGCTCGCCCTCTCGGATCATCTCGCCCAACTGTCCTTTGGAGAACCAGCGCTGAGCCTGAACCTCACCATCGCATGCGTCTTTGGGCACGTCCTCGCCCGCCACTTCTACAAGCACAACAGCCACCTCGGACGCTAAGAAACCAGAATCTGGAAATACCATTCCCAAGAACTTGCCGGCCTCAGCGCGAATTCCTGTTTCTTCGTGTAACTCCCGCAGAGCCGTTGCAACCGGATCAGGGTCCGAAACTTCCGCCATGCCGCGAGGTAGCTCCCACAGTGCTCGCCCAACCCGGATGCGCTCTTGGTGTACTAAAAGCACGCGGCCCGTATCACGAGCGACTGGAACCGCTACGGCGCCGGCAAAAGAGGCCTCGCCCACGGTCACGCGGTAGTGCGTCTGGGGTTCTCCTGCGGGCGTGCTGCCGCTCCTACTGTCAACACGAACCGGGAAATCCGGCGCACTCCACTCCAGCTTCCATCCCTGCATTAATGCCCCTCCTCGTTACTCATTGTCAAAGTAGCAGTCATAGCAGATCCGCGAAGCCGGAAAAGTTCTGCCAAATCATCCCATGGCAAACCGGCAACAACACCCAAAATACCGGCAACCGCAACCGCAACAATCTGCGCGCCCGTAGACATATCCGTCAAGTCCGTCATCAAACCCAACGCAGAAATCACCACCGCCAACACGGACATCGACAAAACTCGCATGAGCGTCACGAACTTCCTATGCGAATGCGTATCCGGCGCGCTCACGGCCTCGCGCGCCGCGTAGGCCATGTCAAACATCGCCTGCCGTTCACCGCGTTGAATCAGGTCTCGTGCAGACTCGCGGGTTAGCGGATACAGTTGCGCGAACACTGGAGGCGCAATCACAAGCATGTGGTCAAGTATTTCTCCCTCGATCCGAATCGTCTCTGCCCGACGTGAGGAAAAAGCGCGGTCGCGCACTCGTTGCAGCCGCGAGCGGCCCGGTAGTGTGAGGCCGTAGCGCGCGGCTAAGTCCTCGTTACTAGAATCGAATGAGTTGTCGTAAAACGACAGGTACATTGCGCCGTCCTGACTGGCAATGGCGCGGTAATAGGCGCGCGACCACATGTCCATCGCCATTCGCGCCTCGTGCCACGTGGTGTCCGTGTCGAGGGCGCGCGCGGAGCGATCTCGCGTGCTTGGAGCGGGCTCGGCCTGCCCCTCATTCGCGGTCATCCACGCGAAAACATTGCCCGTCACTTCTTTGCGGAAGTTTGACGTTTGCTCTAGGACGAATCGCGCCAGAGGCCTTGGTTGTTCATCCCCCAGTTGCTGCGCAAGCGTCTGCCGGAGTGTGCCCGGCACATCCAGAGTGGCAGTGCCCGTCCCTCGATCCCAGCGGTCAACCGCCACTAGGCCGTCAACGATGGCCTGCACCCACTGATCTTGCGCGCGGCGAATTAGCGCTTCAATGCGCTCATCTTCAAGCTCATTCGCATATTTTGTAAGGCCCGCTCCGCGTACCCAATGTTCACCAATCGCGTGGCACAGCCAGTCGTTTGGGGCTGTATCCGCCATTGTTGCCATGCGCGCAGACGATGCCTGTAAGAACGCCGGCTCGCGCACTTTTTGAAGTTGCAGATCAACATTGACGAGGTCACCTTGGCCAGCCTTTGTTCCCCGCATTGCAGGCACTCTCCGGTCATTGTCTTTGCCAGAGCTACTGGTAGCTTGGTCGGGTTCAGGCTGGCATTTCACTTTGAGGGGAAGCACGGTTTCGGGACCTAGCCCCAGTTCCCTCGCAATGCCCTGCGGCCCGAGCGAGAGGAAGAAGATCCCATCAAACAGCTGATTACGATCGATCGTGAGGACGTCTCCGAGCAAGATTGCGGTTCGTAAAACTGCGATTAGGCGCCGCGTGGCTTCTGCGCTGCCATGCTGGCGCCACATGCTGGCTTGACGCACCGAGTCGAAGTCCGCCACCTGGATTTGTCGGGGTTTCTCACTGGCAATGCCGCCAGCGAGCCCACCTCGAATGTCTTTTGTATCCTGCACATTTGTGTCGCTCACGTAGCAATAATGACAGGCCTAACAATCCGGCTCAAGGCAAGGCGACACATGGGGACCCGGCGTGGAGCATCTTAAAAGAACTCGAGACTGAGAATAAACATAACGGTTTGGTAACTACTCTCTGAGGGCTGGTCTACGCGTGTAGATCGTGTTAGTTTTGTCACTGCAGAAGCGTTCTAGCGCAGTTCAAAGGAGACCCGCGTGAAAGATAAAGCAATCGACGCCGTATACATGTGCGCCGGAGATACCGGATTTATTCTGGACAATTCCTTCGGCGGAATCCCCCAGGTTTGCTATTGGGGCCCGGCCTTAGGCACTCTCACCGCATCTGACGTCAGGGCAGCGGTTACTAGCAATCGAGAATCATTGGACGGAAACGCCCCCGATGATCACGTTTCCTCCACCCTCATCCCACTTGAATCCGACGGCTGGTTGGGACGCCCCGCGCTCGCCGGCCATCGCGCCGACGGAACTAGCTGGTGCCCGCGCTTTAGATGCGCGGACGTAGACCTCCCTGAGAATTGCCGTATTGAAGACGGGGTCGCGTTCGTTGACAACCAGCCCGTAACGTTCTCCACAACTTCAGATGGCTCACAGCTCGCTTTGAAAATTTTCGTGGAGCCGTTCGAACAGGGCCCACTGCGTATTCGCGCGGAACTCACCAACCTCTCCGAGTGCGATTACCACTTGGAAGAGCTGGGCATCTCACTTAACTTGCCGCTGGAAGCTAATGAAATCTTCGACACCACTGGAAGGTGGGGTAAGGAACGAACAGCTCAGCGTCGCCCGGTAGTTCTCGGTTGTGACCTGCGCGAAGGACGCCACGGACGCACCGGATTTGACGCTCCTGGCTTCACTTTCGTTGGCCCGAAGGGCTTCTCGTTCCGCCAAGGCGAAGTTTGGGGCCTGCACACCGCTTGGTCTGGCAACCACCGCACCTGGGTGGAAAAGTCAATCGCCGGCCAGCAGGTCATTGCAGGTTCGGAAGTGCTTATGCCCGGTGAAGTTACGCTGGGCAAGGACGAAACGTACTCGACTCCTTGGTTCTACGCTGTGCACGGTTACGGTCTAGACGACGCTGCCCAGCAGGTACACCGCTGGTTCCGCAGCCGCAAGAATCACCCTCAGACTGAGCGTCCCGTAACCCTTAACGTATGGGAAGCGGTCTACTTCAACCATGATCTTCCGAAGCTCCAGAAGCTCGCTCAAAAGGCTGCCGAAATTGGCGTAGAGCGCTTCGTCCTCGACGACGGCTGGTTCCTCGGCCGCCGCGATGACTTTAAGGGGCTCGGCGACTGGTACGTGGATGAAGATGTTTGGCCAGATGGACTATCGCCATTGGTTGACATGGTGCACAACCTCAGTATGCAGTTCGGGCTCTGGTTTGAGCCGGAAATGATCAACGAAGATTCCAACCTGGCCCGTAAGCACCCGGACTGGATCATGGCCGCGCAGGGAAGCACCGATGCAAAAGACCTACCGCTACAGTGGCGCCATCAACAGGTTCTCAACATCGCAATCCCGGAAGCGTTTGAGTATGTTAAAGACCGCGTCGTGTCGCTAGTACGCGAGTATTCGATCGACTACATCAAGTGGGATCACAACCGTGACCTGATCGAAGCGGGTAACACTCAGCTTGGCGGACGCGCTGGCGTATCTGCTCAAACACACGCTGTTTACCGCCTGTTTGACGAGATCAAGGCAGAATGTCCCGGCCTCGAAATTGAAAGCTGTTCTTCTGGAGGTGGCCGCGTAGATCTAGAGGTCTTGCAGCACACCGATCGATTCTGGGTATCGGACTGCATCGATCCGGTTGAGCGCCAAGAGATGACCCGCTGGTACAACCAGGTGTCACCGCCGGAGCTCATGGGCACGCACGTGGCATCAACTGAATCGCACACCACTGGGCGCCACTCCACTATGGCCATGCGCGGTGGCACCGCTCTTTGGGGCCATTTTGGAATCGAGTGGGACATTCTTGAAGCCACTGACAGCGAGATGTCCGACCTGAAGGATTGGATCGCGTTCTACAAGTTGAACCGTGACTTCCTCCACTCTTCGGACATTGTTCGTTGCGAAACACCCGATGAAACGATTTGGCTACACGGAGTAGTTACGAAAGATAAGTCTCGCGCGCTATTCCAAATGGTTACGCGAGGACGCTCCGCTATCTCTCCGCGCGGAAGGCTACGCTTTAGCGGATTGGATGATTCGCGTACCTACACTATTCGTCCGGTAATCGTTGGCAGTGAGCCCTCAGGGTTGGTGCCGCCACTGTGGTTTGGCGAACTTAGCCAACCCGCTGAAGATGGCCGGCGCTACTTTGATGGAATCACCACCACCGGTTCCATTCTCCAAAATTCTGGTGTGCAGACACCCCGTCTACACACTGACCAGACGCTACTTTTCGAAATAGTCGAAAAGTAGGAAACCAATAAAGACGAAGGAGTCTTTTCACGATGAGAAAAGGGAAAATTTTCGTTGCAACCGTAGCAGCGTCAGCACTGGCACTCGGCCTAGCTGGCTGTTCAGGAGGCTCTGGCTCTGACGCAGGCGGTAGCGCTGACGGCGGATCCATTGACGTGTTCATGAACATGCCTACCGGTTCGCCTCAGGAAGCCAAGATCAAGGAGCTGACCGCAAAGTTTGAGAGCGAAACGAATTCAAAGGTAAATCTCACCATCGCGTCCTCTTCGTTCGAAGATGACATGAAGGTCAAGATGGCTTCGGATTCAGTGCCAGACGTGTTTTCAACGCACGGCTGGTCTGTTAACCGCTACAGTCCCTACTTGCGCCCATTGAATGACCGGCCTTGGGCGGAGTACGTCAGCAAGGGCCTCGACAAGGTCATGTATGACGCTGACGGAAACATCTACGCCCTTCCTCTTGAGTACTCAACCACAGGACTCTTGGTCAACTACGAAATCCTCGACAAGGTAGGTGTTGACCCGGATTCGCTAAAGACCTGGGATGACGTCGACGCCGCCATGCAGAAGATCAAGGACGAGCTCAATATTTCCCCGATCACTGCATCCGGTAAAGAATCCAACGCAGGTGACATTGGCAACTACATTGCTTCTGGCGCATTTACGCCCGAGCAAAACGAAGCGTTTAAGAATGGCGATTTCAGCACTGAACTTTGGGCTCAGGGCGTAACTTCGCACGTTCAGAAGTGGCAGGAAAAGGGATTCTTCAACCCTGACTACGTGTCCGCGACGCTTGACGACATGTCGCGTCAGCTAGCTGACAACACCGCAGCTTTTGCGATCTCTTGGCCGTTCGTTCTTTCCACGGCTTACGAGTACAACCCGGATGCAAACCTTGGCTTCATGCCGATGCCCGGCGTTGACGGACCGTACATGGTTGGTGGCGAAGGCGTGAGCGCATTCGGCGTTTCCAAGACCAGCCAGAACGAAGAGCTTGCTTTGAAGTATGTTGACTTCCTTGCACAGCCAGAAAACGCAAAGCCATTCCTTGAGGCCATGGGCGCTTACGCTGGCCTAACCAACGTTGAAGTAGACCTGGGCAACCTGCAGCCGAGCTTCGACAAGTACGTTGCCCCCGGCGAGATTCCGACCATGCCGTTCTTCGACCGTCTCTACCTGCCTAACGGCATGTGGAACACCATTATTACCACCACTGATGGCGTGATCAATGGTCAAATGACAGCGGAAGTTGCTGCTCAGCAGATGGCAGACCAGTACCAGACGCTGTACTCACAGCAGAAGTAATTATCTGCTTAGAGGTGGGGTAAAATCGCCAGATTTTACCCCACCTCACTACCACGATTAGGTGAACCATGAGTGATACAAAAACAGCGGTGCGCAGATTTTTTAAAGGTTCTTCTGTGAACCTAATGTATGTTCCCGCTTTAACAATCTTCGCTATCTTCCTCGTATGGCCCGTGCTCCAGGGCGCATACCTATCCACCACCAGTTGGGATGGATACTCTCCAACTCTTTCCAGTGCAGGATGGTCTAACTACGCGAGATTAGTACGCGATCCCAACTTTCTTGTGGCAGTGCGCAACACGTTCATTTACGGAATTGGAAGCACGATACTGCAGCAGATCATTGGCCTCTTTCTAGCAGTACTGCTAGAGCGTTCCGGCAAGATTTCCAACAGCGTGCGAGCCATTATCTACCTGCCGGTCCTCATCTCACCGGTCGTTATGGGCACCTTCTACTACCTCGTATTCCGGTTCCGCCAAGGCGCGTTGAACGGGATCCTGGAAGCGTTTGGTGGTCAGCCCGTCGCATACCTTGCAAACTCCAACTTTGCTATCGCCGTAATCGTATTCATCAACTCGTTCCAGTTCGTTGGCGTATCGATGATCATCTACCTATCCGGACTGCAGTCGATTCCAACAGAAGTTCACGAAGCCGCCCAACTTGACGGCGTTAACGGCTGGCAACAGTTCAAAGACATCACCTGGCCAATGCTCCACCCGGCATTCGCAGCTTCCGTTGTTATTAACCTAATCGGCGGACTCAAACTCTACGACATCATTAAGGTTCTAACCGATGGAGGTCCGGGCTTTGACACCAACTCCGTTTCAACGTTGATTGGACGCACCTACTTTGGCAGTCAGGCCGCCGGCTACGCAGCCGCGCAGGGCGTGGTGCTGTTCTTCATAATCGTTCTGTTCACGGTTATTACAAACCGCTGGCTTGATAGGCGCGCTACGAGGGTGGGTCTGTGATGAGTGAAAATAAGAATTCTTTGAAAACTCCTAAGTTCATACTTTTCCTCCTGGTACTGGTCTGCCTTGTACAGTTAGTACCTTTCTACCTAGGCGTGGTTGCGTCCTTTAAAGGTTCGCGAGATCAAAGCTCTGCGTGGGCGATCCCATTTGGAGAATCCACATTTGAGAACTTTGTCATCGCCTGGGAGCGCGGACACGTAGGCCAAGCCATTTTAAACTCGGCCATTGTTACTATCCTGGCTACAGCCATCGTGGTAATTGTTGGCGCACTGGCCTCCTACCCGCTTGCGCGACGCCGGACAAAGTGGAATCAAACTATCCTCATGCTGACGCTTACCGTCATGATGATTCCCCCGCTGTCCATCCTTGTTCCCTTGATCCGTCTGCTAAAGAGCTTCGGCATGATGAACACCTACATGGGCCTAGTTTTGCCGCTGGCAGCTTTCGCTCTTCCCCAGGCGATCTTCCTGTACACGCAGTCTCTGCGCGGTATCACCGGAAGTTTGGAGGAAGCCGCGAAAATCGATGGAGCAGGAACGCTACGAACCTTCTTTTCTATCGTTTTGCCGCTACTAAAGCCCGTGACAATCACGGTAGTTATCCTTACCGGCACTAACGTTTGGAACGAGTTTGCGCTGAGTAGCTACATCATGACTACAAATGAGATGCGCACGTTGGCCCCCACTATCGCGTCCTTCTTCGGCGCGGCCGGATCCAACGTGAACGCAGCAATCGCCGGATCGTTCCTCGGCGTAATCCCCGTGCTAGTGGCATACCTGTTCTTGCAAAAGTACTTCATGAAGGGCATGCTCGCGGGCGCGGTGAAGTAATGATTTCGAGGTGGTGGCAACGTGCGGGCTGAACCAAAACGCCGGGTAACTCGAGACGAGGTGGCCGCTCGAGCCGGCGTCAGCTCCGCCGTTGTCAGCTACGTTGTAAACAACGGGCCTAGGCCCGTAGCCGAGAGCACCCGGCTCAGAGTGCTTGAAGCCATCAAAGAGCTTGGCTACCACCCCAGTGGCACGGCAAGGGCACTACGGCTTGGAGCTAGGCAGACGTGCGGCGTTGTTATTCCCAACGTAAAGCACCTGTTTAACTCCGCCGTGGTGCACAGACTGGACCAAGAACTGTCGCGCCACAACCTCTCCATGCTGCTTTCCAACACTCATAACGATCCCGAAACTGAAAAAACCGTTATCAGCGAAATGCTCTCATGGGGAGTGGACGGTCTCATCGTTATGGTCTCAGCGCTCGACGACGACGACTGGCGCCACCAAAAACTTCCCGTTCCAGCCATTCTTTTGGACCGCCAGATTGGCTTGGAACACTTCACGACCCTTGGCCCCGATTTTGCCGAGGGAGGCAGAATCGCTACCCAGCATCTGATCGACCATGGGCACGAGCAAATTCTGGCTGTATTAGGTGGCTTATTTCCCGGCGATAATACTAGACTGGCCGGCTACCATCGGGCACTATCCGATGCGAGATTGCAGCCCCTCACTCCCATCATTACTTCGTGGTCATTAGAGGGCGGATATGAGGCCGGAAAGCAGTTCCTACAGCTAGACTCGCGCCCATCCGCCGTATTCTGTTTTTCTGACGCACTAGCTATTGGCTTCCAAAAAGCCGTAACAGAAGCTGGCGTGCGCGTCCCTCAAGACGTTGCCATCATGGGCTTCGATGGCACGGACACCGTTAAGTATGTTCAACCTCGAATCACCACTGTAAGACAGCCCATTAACGAAATGCTTACCACCGCAGTCGAGACCCTCGTTAAAGAGCCGTACGAGCCTTTACCTGAACACGTGATTTTCCCTGTTTCACTGGTGCCAGGAGAATCTTGCGGCTGCCCAAGAATAGAAGGAATAGACTAATGGCCACTTATTTTTCAGAAGAAGAAGTTCGCAGGCGCATTGAAGAGCGTGAGCTGTACTGCGATGCCTACGAGGGCTTGGAAGGACTCAAGAGTGAGCGGGACCGGGCTAAGCGCCTGGTTGCGCGCTTCAATCGAACAACTGTTGATGATGAGGCCCTACGTAAAGAACTCATTGCGGAACTGTTTGGGGAAAGCGCTTCAAATGCGTTCCTCGAGCCGCCTATTTCTGTTGCTTACGGGCATCGCACAACTTTTTCTGGCAATGCTTATGCCAATACGGGTTTGACGCTTGTAGACGACTATGAGATCAACATTGGCAAGAACGTTATGTTTGGTCCCAACGTGACTCTAACGTCCACTAACCACCCGATTCACCCTAAGTTGCGTGAGGATGGCACGCAGTTTTCTGCTCCCATCAACATTGAGGATGACGTGTGGATCGGTGCGCACGCTGTTGTACTTCCCGGAATCACCATTGGCAAGGGCTCTATTGTGGGCGCCGGAGCCGTGGTGACCAAGAACGTGCCGCCCATGTGCGTTGTGGCTGGAGTGCCCGCAAGAATCATCAGGCGAATCACCGATGAAGACCTGGAGTGGGAGTACAGGGAGCCGGGAACTTTGGAGTTCGAAAAGTAGCTCAATTGGCATAACACGCCGCCCGCGCCGAAACTTTTCGTTCCTTTTAATAGGGGCCCACTATCATTAGTTTCCACATAAATAATCGGAGGGGTGAGTTCCACGTTCTTGGGGCTCACCCCTCCGATTCAGGGTTTTACGCTAAAGCGATCTCTATATCTCCCCCGAGCGGATCTACCGTATCAAGCACATCAGCTGGAATACGGAAGACCCTGCCTGGTGCTGCTGGCCACGGTACGCGTTTACGTGCCACCTCCACGCCTCTTTGTCTCACTGATACCGTAGGCGTCGCGTCAAACACGTCAACCCACGCGATAAGACGATTACGAGCGACATCAGGCCCTCCGGGCACGTAAGTTCCCGGAGATATCCACCTAATAGGTCCGACGGGTTTAATTGCTATAGGACGTTCAGCTTTCTGTTGCCCGGACAGATAAGCTAGTACTTGATCAGCTACATATTCACCCTCAAGAGCGACTACATCTGCAGTTTCTACAGGGTGGTTCACGTTGCCAACCGAAAAAATACCGGGTACGGACGTCTGCATGGTCTGATCAGTCTTGGGGCCAAGATGATTAGGATCAATATCTACCCCCCGCTTTACCAGCAACTCATTGTCTGGAATCCAATCGCCTGTAAAAACGACCGTATCGCACTCCAATATGCGGCGTTGACCGTCCTCGTGCTCTATCTCGACGCTCTGTACTCGTCTCTTTCCGTTAATTCGAACTACCTTCGAGTTAGTAATTACCTTTGCTTGGAACAGGGCTCGCCCGCCCAAGCGGAACGCCGAGTAAGACTCCCCTTTAGGGTACTCAGTGACGAGTGCAGTCGTGTCACAACCGGCTTGCTTTAGGGTCATAACCGCTGACCAGCTAACTAATTCTGCACCGATCACCACAGCTCGTCTACCAACCTTTTGGTGGTATAGATGCACAAGGTTTTGCAACTGGCCCGTGGTGTAGATTCCAGCAGGCCTATCACCTGGAATAATTCGAGCAGGACGAGGCCTCTCCCTCGCACCGGTAGCGAAAACGAATACATCTGGACGTACATCATAACGGCCGTCAGGGGTTGTTACTTGAAGTGTTCTATCGTCACTCCAGCCGGTTGCCATTGCCTGCGTCATAAGTTTCGCACCTGCACGCAGAGCATCTTCCGTCAGTACCTTTGCGTAGGCAGGCCCGGACATGAAGCGTTTTCTATCTCGAATGCCATAACCTAAATGGTCGGCATGGCGTGGAATTCCGCCTGTGTTCTGTTCCCGTTCAATAACTAGAACCTCGCCATCGAGCACGGGAGCGAGCCGTTTGGCTGCGCTTAATCCAGCTGGTCCGCCTCCAATAATTGCAACCGTAGGGGTTAGCATCTGTTTACTCATTGTTACCTCCGGCAAGTTCATCAAAAATTGCTTGCACTTTTGCGCCACAGAAGAATCCTTGACAACGACCATTCATCGCTCGTGTGCGGCGTCTCAATCCGAACAATGTGGTTGGAGGAATTGGAGACTGGAACGCATCCCGGAGCTCACCTCGAGTCACCCTTTCGCAGAAGCACGCCACTTCGCCGTATTGGCTATCGCATGCAATTTTTTCGTCATCTTCAAATGGCCGAGTGAGACTTTCAGCTAGTGGAGGCATCTTGTAAGTGGGCGGCAAGTCCTCGCGCATCGTCAGGTCCAAGCCTGACTTTTCCATAAGCGAGAATACATACTCAGCAACCGCGAGAGCGGATGTAAGACCGGTTGATCTGATGGCAGCAGCAATTATGTAACGCTTAGAATCGTCGACCTCAATAAGGTAGTCTTTCTGGTTATTCGCAGCTCTTAATCCCGCGTATGCCGCCGTAACCTCCTCTTTCAAAAGCTTGGGCATTATGCGCGATCCCTTTTCATAAAGGAATTCAAAGCCTTCTTCTGTGGTCGAGGTGTCGGTCTTATCTGTCATGTCTTCCGAAGTAGGTCCAAGCATGAGGTTTCCAAACGCTGTCGGACTGATCAACACGCCCTTACCAGCTTTCGAAGGTGCTGCGAGAATGATCTTGTCTGTAAGAGGGCGTGACAGCTTATCAAATACAAGTAGCTCTCCGCGCCTTGGATGAACCTTTAGACGACCGTAGCCGAACATGGCGTCGACACCATCGGATCCTAATCCCGCCGCATTGACAACCCAACGAGCTCTCAGAGGGCCTTGTGTGGTTTCTAGCTTCGTATATTCAGGACCGACATCAATGGAAAGAACCTTGTGATTCAGAAGTAGTTTGGCCCCTCGACAAACCGCATCCGTTGCATATCCGATAGGAACCGACCAAGCGTCTATCACAGACTCTCCCGGAACTACCAACCCACCAGTTGCTCCTGGGCCCAAATCCGGTATCTGTTCGTATACTTCTTCCGGCGAGATAATGTACGTTTCCGTGTACCCATTCTTCTCAGCCTTCTCTTTCAATGAAGGTAGCGACTCCGCTTGTTCATCATCCCAAGCAACGAGGATTGCGCCAGTAGTATCGACTCCGACACCAGCTTCCGCACAGTACTCTCTAGTTAGGTGATAGCCCCGCGCTACAAGCTGCGCTTCAAGCGTGCCTGGAGAAGCGTCATAGCCCGTATGCAACAATGCAGTGTTTGCTTTGGAAGTCCCTTCAACTACATCTTCTCGGCTGTCAACTAGCGCAACGGAGTACTTGGTTCCTGCAAAAGCTCGCGCAATTGCTGACCCAACAACTCCAGCGCCGATAACAGCGATATCGTAATCATTCGACATTTGTTTCCCCTCCAGTGCGTTTTAGATTGACAGGGCTACTTGTTTCTGGCGTTTCGCGGACAACGGCTTGCGAGTTCGGATCAAATGCCGGGTAACGTTTACGCGCTATTACGTACGCCAATGCTGTTGCGGAGATAGCGGCCACCAACTTACCCACGATCATCGGAACAATCATCTCTGGTGCCACACCTGCGGTGAATCCCAGATGATCTCCAAGAAGCGCCATTGCCGAAACAGCCCAGGCAGTATTAATAAAGATCCCGCGCTTATCCATCTTCGACATCAAGCCGAAGGTAGGAATTGCATTTGCGAGGCTCATAACGATTCCGCCTGAAGCAACCTCGTTCATACCCATAACTCGCCCGAACGCCGCTAGTGGTTTACGCGCGACTTTTGTAATCACATACATGAGGGGGAAAGCTCCCATCAAGAATACGCAAATCTGCGCTACGATAGTTAGTCCCTCCTCGATAGGCACTAGCTCCCAACCCGCAGGCATTATTTGCCAACCGGTCAAGAATTCAAACGCTACAATACCCAGCGCAATCGAGATAATAAAGACGAGTGCTTTGCCAAATCCCAAGAATCCTCGAGTCATTGCTTCAGGAGCTTTCCAAAGTCCAAATGCAATAAGTGCTGCGGCGATGATAATCGGAATAAGATTCTTCAGAATCATTACCACGCTGTAACCGGCGACTAAGCCGCCTGCTAGCACTCCTAGCGGAATAGTCACAACACCGACCAGGACACCGTTGGCGAAATATGGACGATCCTCCTCTTCCACGATTCCTAGCCCCACTGGAATCGTAAAGACCACAGTGCAACCCAACATCGAGGCAAGAATCGCCCCAGCCAACATGGCAGCATCATCTGATTGCGCCATCTGAACTGCGAGGTGGAATCCACCCATATCGTTTGCGAGCAAGGTACCAGCAAACATTGATGGATCGGCACCGAAAAACTTGTATATAGGAACAATAACCGGATTCAGAACCTTAGCTAAAACGGGTGCTAGGGAAATCATTCCAACCATTGACAGCGCTAACGGACCAAACGTATTAAGCCCCTCTTCGAGCTGATCACCAAGCTCAAACTTGCTTCCAATAGCTCTGTCTAGCGCCGCAACTATCAGGGCAAACGCCATTATTATGACAATAATTTGATTCAATCCCATGATTACAGCTCCAAAGACGACTCGACTGCGGCACGCCACGCCGACCTATATGACTCGACATCATCTGCACTTCGTTGCGGTTCATAAGTTGCAGCAGGTTCCCAATCAAAAGGTCCTTCTTCAATTGTCAGGTCCGGATTCAGGGCCAACCGCATGCAGGCAGCGGTACCCAAAGCAGTAGCATGAGCCGATGGATAGGTATCGATTGGCGTTTGCAACATATCGGCCTGCGATTGCATGAGCACTTTAGATCTCGTCAGACCGCCGTCAACACGAAGCCTGCTAAGTGATTCGCCTAGTTCTCCGTGAGTTAGATCAGCCAGCTCCGCAATTTGTGCAGCGATACCGTCTAACATTGCCTTAACCACCTGTGGCTTGCCTGTAGATAGGCGCATGCCGGATAAAAAGGCTCCCGCATCCGGCTTCCACCATGGCGCTGCCAATCCTGCAAAGGACGGCGCAAATAGAACACCACCTGAATCCTCCGCTGCAATTTCATCCATCTGCGGAGCGCCGGTAATGATGCCCATCTCTTCTAGCCAACGCACTGCGGAGGCCGCTGTGTATACCTGGCCGTCGGAGCAATAATTTGTTTTGCCTCGGAGAGTCCACGCTACTGAAGTGGTCAGGCCGTTATCGAATCGAGGAGCGTCCTCACCCATATTTACAAGGATGAAAGCGCCCGTGCCGTAAGTGCACTTTCCTTCGCCTCGATTAAAACACTTCTGGGCAAACAGCGCGGCTTGCTGGTCAACGATTAGACCACCCACCGGCACGGGAGAACCGGTGAAAATGGAAGTTTCTCCAACGATTTCATCACAAGCTACGACCTTCGGCATACGTTCATTGGAGAGCCCGAAGATTTCAAGGAGTTTGTCATCCCACTGAGTTGAGTCAACGTTCAATAGCAAAGATCGCGAAGCGGTTGATACATCCGTTACGAACTCACCTGTCAGCTGATAAACCATCCAGGTATCGGTAGTAGTTACCACACCTTTGGTGGTGAGGTTTTCACGAAGCCATGTCATCTTCGGAGCGGTGAAATAACAATCCAGCACTAGACCGGTGCGCTGATGCACCTCATCCGCGAACTCTTGCAACCGTTCCACGACCGTTTGCGCACGGCGGTCCTGCCACACAATACAGGTGGTAAGAGGCTCGCCCGTTTCTGGATCCCACGCGAGGATGGTCTCACCTTGATTCGCTAAGGAGACGCCTTCAATGGGCAGGCCTGCTTTTGCCACAGCCTCTTTGCCCACCTCAATTATGGAGCTCAAAAGCTCTTGCGGATCCTGTTCCACACCCCCGTTTGCCAAATATTTCGGGAAAATTTCCTTCTCCACCACCGCGTGAACGCCCTGCTCATCGACCACAATCGCCTTCGACCCTGAAGTTCCCTGGTCTAATGCAAGAATAGCCACGTTGCCACCTTTCGTTATCACAGTATTGCTATCGTGCTTGCGACTCCTTCGTCGCTTAACAAAATCTCAACGGAATCAGCCGTTTCCGCAATTCTGTTCAGATTGTTGTTTTAAGCGTAAGTCCGTTTGGAATTCAACTCAACGAATGTGGAATAGTGTGGATTGTGACCATAAAAATTGCTCAAGAGCGACATCGATACATCATTCAGGAGATTCGGTCTAGCGGTAGTGTTTCCACACTAGACCTAGCCCGTACATTACGGGTTTCGGGGGAAACCATCCGGCGCGATTTCGCTTATCTAGAGCAGCAGGGTTTCCTTCATAGAGTTTATGGCGGTGCGATACTAACTGATTTAAAGGTAACCACTGAACCCGGTTTTCACGAAAGACGCGCAATCAACCCTCATGCTAAATCTGAAATCGGTCGAACCGCCGCGGAGTTGCTCAATGATGAGACTTCTATTTTTATTGACGTAGGCACAACCGCAGAAACCATAGCAGCCGCCCTCCCCCCGCAATGGAAGGGAACAGTATTCACAAACTCTCTTCTCGTGGCCGAAGCCCTCCCCTCCCGCAACAAGGTAGAGACTATTCTCACGCCTGGAATTCTAAACCGGGAAGAGAGGTACGTTAGGGGGTCTTCTACCGCATTATTTCTAGACCGAATTCGTTTCGACACCGCATTCATTTCTTGCGGAGGAATTGATATTGCGGGCGCAACCGACTTTGACGCGGATACAATTGAGCTCAAGCGCATTGCCGCCTCAAGATCTAATCAGACTTTCATTGTTGCCGACTCGACGAAGCATAATCGCATGGGCACATTCGAAGTTTCGCGCTGGTACGAACTGTCAGGACTCATCACAAACGAATTCCCACCGGAGAGAATTCGAACGACTATAGTGCAATCCGGCGGGCGAGTAATAACCCCTAATATGCGTACCTGAGCCGTTCTGAAAAAGTTTTGTGGCGAACCTGCCCCGCATCACCCAACCGACAGTGGGCAGCCTGCGCAGTGGACCTTCACCTCTTGCGAAGTTCCACCGCCGCAGGCTCCCAATCCGGATGAGCACAGCGACCCTGCGCTTTGCAAGCGCCCCGACCGGTTCAAGTGATCTACCATCACTTGCGCAATCTCAACTCGCAGCCCCGCCCGCTGGGCGGCAGCCTCCAAAGTTGCGCCTTGCCTAAGCTCATCCATCAGCCGGTAAAGAGGCGGCTGGTTCCGGACAATCACCACAGCAGCCTACCAACCTGGAACACCAGCACTGCCAGCAACCAGGCTGCAGCCAGCTGAACGATCATTGCGCCTATCGTCCAGCGCGCCCCAATCTGGCGCTTTTGCTCCGCAACCGTAGCCAAACACGGCGTGTAAGTCAGAACGAACACCAGGAAGCCAAACGCTGCCAAAGACGCGTACTGCTCGCCCGCAGTCCTCTCAAATGATGCTGTTACCAACTCGGGCAGCGAACCAAGATCGTCACCCCCGTCCTCCGCGTCACCTGCCGCGGACTCATCCAGGTTGTAGGAAGTAACGATCGAAGAGATCAACGTTTCCTTCGCCACAAAGCCCGTCATCAACGCGCCAGTCATGTGCCAATCACCAAAACCAGCGGGCTGGAACACCGGCTCAAGAACGCGCGCGGTGGAACCGTACAAGGAGTTCTCCATCGGCAACTCCTCATCGGCAAAGGAGTAGCCCCTTGCCATCGGGATTGCGCTCATCAACCACACCACAAGAGTCATAACCACGATGATCTTGCCGGCACCCTTCACAAACGCCCAAGCCCGGTTCCAAGTATTTTGCAAAATCACGAGAATACGCGGCATCTGGTAAGCCGGCAACACCAGCATCAGTGGCGCCCTGGACTCCCCCTTCGTGATGAACGGCTTCAGCACGAGCGCTCCGAGCACCACCATGGACAGCGACAAAACGTACATCAAGAACACGATATTGCCGGCATTGTCTTCAAAGAAGATTCGCGCGATCATCAAATAGATCGTGAGCCTAGCCGCGCAAGAGGTATAAGGAATGATTAGCGTTGTAACCAAGCGCTGCTTGGCGTTTGGTAGCGTACGAGTTGCCGCAAGCGACGGCAAGTTGCAACCAAAGCCCATAATCAGAGGCAAGATTACGCGCCCGTCCAGGCCAATCATACGCATCACGCGATCCCCCAGGAACGCTGCGCGCGCCATGTAGCCAGAGTCTTCCAGGATCGCGATCGCCAAGAAGATCACGAACATAAGAGGAACGAACGAGGCAACTACGCCCAGACCAACTGCGAGACCGTTAACAAACAGCGACTCAACCCAAGTGCCGGACAAGCCCACGCCTGCGAACGCAAACTTCAAAAGGTTAGCTAGTGAGAAAGCGCCTTCGTCGGTGCTGGAAAACAGCCCATCGAAGAAGTCTTGCACGGGGCCGACCCAGCTGCCCGCAGCCTGGAACAAAAGCCACATGAGCAGGAAGAATACTGGGATACCAACCAGCGGATGAAGAAGGAGGGAATCAATCTTGTCTGAACGTGACGGTTTACGCGCAGAATCGCGTTTGCGTCCCGCCTGCTCCTCAACCCGCTCAACCCAGGCAAACAGTTTTGCCGCGCGATCAAACTCGGACGTATCAGCCAAGCGTGCCGCCTCCGCGGAAGAATCAGCCGGGCCCATACTTGTATTCTCTGCACGAGAGCATCCGCAATCTACCGCACTCGAGACCGGAGCGCCCTCACCAATGCCCAAAATCTGCGGGGACTTCAACTTATCAATCTGTTCGAAAGCTGCCTGCGCTGCCACCTGGTTAAATCCGGGAGCAGTCGGATCGGGCAGAATCGACTTTACGCGGGGCCGAGAAATCAGAGCGGAACGGATCATGTCTTCAACCGCGCGCACTCCCTGCTTCGTGCGCACATCCGCCGCCAAAATCGGGATGCCGAGCGTGTTTGAAAGTGCGGCCGCATCAACTACCTCACCCTCGTGCTCGACAACATCCGCCATCGTTACAACGCCAACCATCGGGCGCCCCGTTTGTGCTACCTGGCCAAGCAAGTACAAGCTGCGCGTCATTGCCGAGGCATCCAGCATCATGACCACAAGGTCAATAGACTGACCCGACGCCATGTCCGTAGCAGACCCTGTTGCACCTGCCAAGGTATCGACGACGACTTGTTCGTCCTCAGAATTGGCCACCAGCGAGTAGGTGCCGGGAAGATCAATAACACGTGCTCCCAGCGCCGTAGAACGACCCTGCATGAGCTCCACGGTTGTACCCGGAGCGTTCACAACCGCCTGATGAGCACCCGTAACCGCGTTAAAGAAGGTGGACTTACCAACATTTGGGTTACCAACCAGCACCACGGTGTCACGGGGATGGCGAACATCCTTGACGTCTAAGAGAACAGACCTGGCCTGCGGGTTATCGCAAGACTGCGGATTTTTGGGCGAACACTTTGGGCAACTCACTTAACTAACTCCACGTCAATCAATTTTGAAGAACGATGGTCTACCGCGACTCGCGTTCCTCCGATATTTAGGACCATGCCTCCAAAGGCGGCGCGGTTTACGACTGTGAAATGCGCTCCTGAACGCAGGCCCAGTTCTTGCACCCGTAGCTGATAGCACGGTTGGATTTCAACATTTTGCAGCTGGCCAGTATCGCCGCGCTTACACTCAGAAAGTTTCACACCGAAAAGATTAGATACGGCATACCTAACCTGCAACGACCGTTGCGTAAATCAACCCACCTCAAGAACGCCAAAATCGCTTTTTCGCGTGATTGCGGGCAAATTTATCAATGCTCCAAATGCCCATAGCCGTAACAATGCATGAAGTACGCAACAATATACGATCGTAAACGCCTGTATTCATGAAACGTTTATGTTTCATAAATAGTGTTGGGGCTGGAGAAAGGTTTTAAAACTCTCTCCAGCCCCAACTACAAAGAAGCTGTCATTAAGCTCGTTAGAAGCCCTGATTAGCCCTCCATTACCGCTGCGCGGCCGGCCTCTAGACGAGCTACCGGAACGCGGAACGGCGAACAGGACACGTAGTTCAGATCCGTCTTGTGGAAGAAGTGGATCGAATCCGGGTCACCGCCGTGTTCACCACAAATACCGAGCTTCAAGTTCGGCTTAGTGCTTCGACCGCGCTCTGCACCCATGCGAACGAGGGCGCCAACACCCTCCTGGTCGATGGTCTCAAACGGGGAGACACCGAACACAGAATCCTGGATGTAGGTCGGGAAGATCGTGCCCTCCACGTCGTCACGCGAGAAGCCCCACACCGTCTGCGTGAGGTCGTTAGTGCCGAACGAGAAGAAGTCAGCCTCGGTAGCCAAGTCAGCAGCGGTGATAGCCGCGCGCGGAAGCTCAACCATGCAACCAAGCGGGAAGTCGTGCTCAACCCCGGCGGCAGCAATCTCGGCACGGATCAAAGCCTCAGCTTCTTCACGAACCTTGTGCAACTCGCGAACCGAACCAACGAGAGGAACCATGATCTCGGGACGAGGATCCACCCCCTCCTTCTTCAGCTTCAACGCGGCCTCAACAAGAGCGCGGATCTGAAGTGCGAATAAGCCCGGCAGCAAGATACCTAGACGAACACCGCGGGTACCGAGCATCGGGTTGGTCTCATGCAGACGACGAACCGCCTCAAGAATCGTGCGATCCTCGGGGGAAAGTTCCTCGCCCTGGGCGCGCTGCACCGCAGCCTTCACCTCCAGCTGGGTGAGGTCCGGAAGGAACTCGTGAAGTGGCGGGTCGATCAAACGAACCGTCATCTCCCGGCCATCCATCACGCGAAGCATGTCTTCAAAGTCAGCAAACTGGAGGCGTTCTAGCTCTGCAAGAGCATCAGCGCGATCCTGCGAATCGGCAGGTGACAAAATCACGCGCTCCACCAGGGCGCGACGCTCACCGAGGAACATGTGCTCCGTACGGCAAAGACCAATGCCCTCCGCACCGAAGCTCAGCGCGCGAGCCGCATCGTCTGGCGTATCCGCGTTGGCACGGACCGAGAGACGGCGCTTCTCATCGGCATGCGTCAAAATGCGGTCCACCGACTTAATCAGGTCTGCAACCATCTCGTCATCTGCGGCCGCTGCTAGACCAGCCTCAAGCCCCTCAGCAAGGTAGGTGGTCACAGCAGAATCCGTAACCGGAACATCACCGACGAACACCTCGCCGGTCATGCCATCAATACCAATCACATCGCCATTGCGCAGAACCTGGTCCCCAACCCGGATGAACTTCTTCTTTTCCTTAACAACCAGTTCCTCAGCGCCAACAACAGCAGTCTTACCCATGCCGCGAGCAACCACGGCCGCGTGCGAGGTCTTACCACCGCGAGCGGTCAAAATACCCTCTGCGGCAACCATGCCCGGAAGGTCATCCGGGTTGGTCTCACGGCGAACCAAAATGACCTTGCGGCCTTCCGCAGCAGCGGCAACGGCGTCCTCGTTATTGAAAACAATCTCGCCAACGGCAGCGCCCGGCGAAGCAGCCATAGCCTTCGTCAGCAAGGTCTTCTCAGCCTTCGCGTCGAACTGCGGGAACATCAGCTGGGTAAGCTGCTCACCCGTCACGCGAGTAAGAGCCTCATCCATATCGATCAAGCCCTCGTCAACCAGCTGGGTGGCGATACGGAACGCGGCGGCAGCCGTACGCTTACCAACACGCGTCTGCAACATCCACAGCTTGCCGTGCTCAATCGTGAACTCAATATCGCACAGATCCTGGTAGTGCTTCTCGAGCTTATCCATGATTGCAATCAGCTCGTCGTAGGACTTCTTGTCATGCGTTGCAAGCTGAACCAAAGGCTCCGTATTACGAATACCCGCCACAACGTCTTCACCCTGGGCGTTCATCAGAACATCGCCGTACACGCCAGAGTGGCCGGTGGAGGGGTCACGCGTGAAGCAAACACCCGTGCCCGAATCCTCGCCCATGTTGCCAAACACCATGGTCTGAACGTTCACAGCCGTACCTAGATCGTCAGAAATGCGTTCACGACGGCGGTAAATCTTTGCGCGCTCCGTGTTCCAAGACAGGAACACCGCCTCAATACCAAGATCAAGTTGCTCGCGCGGATCCTGCGGGAAATCACGGCCCGCAGCTTCCTTCGTGATCTGCTTAAACTCGGCGACGAGCTCCTTCAGATCCTCTGCAGAAAGCTCGTGGTCGAAGTGAACGCCGCACCTTTCCTTGATGTGGTCAAGCGCATCCAAATAAAGAGCGCCATCTACGCCAAGCACGGTGTCACCAAACATCTGCACCAGGCGACGGTAGGAGTCCCACGCGAAACGCTCGTTACCCGAAGCCTTTGCAAGCCCCAGCACCGACTCATCGTTGAGGCCTATGTTAAGCACCGTGTTCATCATGCCCGGCATCGAGAACTTAGCGCCGGAGCGAACCGACACCAGCAACGGATTTTCCGAATCTCCGAGCTTGCGTCCCATCTTCTCCTCAACAGCAGCCAGATTCTCCGTGACTGCTGGCGCGAGCTCCTCTGGAACACCACCCTGCTTCATGTACTCACGGCAAGCATCCGTAGTAATCGTGAACCCAGGAGGAACCGGGAGTCCGAGCTTGGTCATCTCAGCAAGGTTTGCACCCTTGCCACCAAGCAAGTCCTTCATGTCCTTATCGCCTTCGGAGAAGCGGTAGACGTACTTGACCATTCGTGGCCTCTACTTTCTATAACCAGTTTGTTACATAGCCACACCATCGCGGCTAGTGCTCGCACACTGCCTCCAGGGTAACAACTTGGGGTCAAGTTGCGTTAACTGAGCCGAAGCGCTGCAAAAATGCCCACCCTTTGTGCAAGAATGACCTCCCGGCATTAGAACCGGGAGGTCACGCGCATTATTTACTACCTAGTTTCGCATTGGCGAACCGGAGTGAAAGTGAAGTGGCGCTCGCCTTCCTCACCCTCGGCGTCAACACGCACCGTGTCGCCGCTCTTGATTTCGCCAAACAGGATCTTCTCTGACAGCATGTCTTCAATCTCGCGCTGGATTGCACGGCGTAGCGGACGAGCACCGAGCACCGGGTCGAATCCCTTATCTGCAAGCAGCAAACGTGCGGCCTCGGTCATCTCCAGCTTCATGTCCTGCTCGCGCATGCGCTCATCAAGCCTGGCGATCATCAGATCAACAATCTTAATGATCTGATCCTTCTGAAGCGGCGGGAACACGATCGTTTCATCCACGCGGTTCAAGAACTCGGGGCGGAAGTGCTGCTTCAGCTCCTCGTTCACCTTCTGCTTCATGCGATCGTAATCATTCGCCTGAGTGCCCGCGGCCTGGAAGCCCGTCAGCACGCCCTTATTAATATCGCGCGTACCGAGGTTCGTAGTCATGATGATGATCGTGTTCTTAAAATCAACCACGCGCCCCTGCGAATCCGTCAGGCGGCCTTCCTCCAAAATCTGTAGCAGCGAGTTGAAAATGTCGGCGTGAGCCTTCTCCACCTCGTCAAACAGCACCACGGAGAACGGGCGGCGACGCACCTTCTCGGTAAGCTGGCCGCCCTCGTCGTAACCCACATAGCCCGGAGGGGCGCCAAACAGGCGCGAAGCAGTGTGCTTCTCTGAGAACTCCGACATATCCAACTGGATAAGGGCTTCCTCATCACCAAACAAGAACTCGGCAAGAGCCTTCGCCAGCTCCGTCTTGCCCACACCCGTTGGCCCCGCAAAAATGAACGAGCCACCCGGACGCTTCGGATCCTTCAAACCAGAATGCGTACGACGAATCGACTGAGACAAAGCGCGGACCGCGTCCTCCTGGCCAATAATGCGCTTATGAAGCTCAGCCTCCATGTTGAGAATCTTGTGCGACTCAGCCTCCGTCAGCTTCACCACCGGAATGCCCGTAGACATTGCGAGGACCTCCGCGATCTCAGCCTCGCCAATCTCGCCAATCGTATCCATATCGCCAGCGCGCCACGAACGTTCCTTCTCTTCGCGCTGCTCCGTCAGCTTCTTCTCCTCATCACGAAGCGCAGCCGCACGCTCAAAGTCCTGATCATCAATCGCGGACTCCTTATTGCGACGCACCTCAGAAATACGCTCATCAAGCTCGCGAAGCTCCGGCGGCGCCGTCATTCGACGAATGCGCATACGTGCACCGGCCTCATCCACAAGGTCAATAGCCTTATCCGGCATGAAGCGATCCGAAATGTAACGATCAGCCATCTGCGCCGCAGCCGCAAGAGCCTCATCCGAAATAATGATGCGGTGATGCGCCTCGTAACGGTCACGCAGGCCCTTCAAGATCGCGATGGTCTCTTCAACCGAGGGCTCTTCCACCTTCACCGGTTGGAAACGTCGCTCCAAAGCCGCGTCCTTCTCAATGTACTTGCGGTACTCCTCCAACGTGGTTGCACCAATCGTCTGGAGCTCACCGCGCGCCAACATCGGCTTCAAAATCTGGGCCGCATCAATCGCGCCCTCAGCAGCGCCAGCACCAACCAGCGTATGGATCTCGTCAATAAACAAAATAATGTCGCCGCGCGTGCGAATCTCTTTCAGCACCTTCTTCAAGCGTTCTTCAAAATCACCGCGGTAACGCGACCCCGCCACCAGCGAGCCCATATCAAGGCTGTAAATCTGCTTATCGCGCAACGTCTCTGGAACATCACCGCGCACAATCGCCTGCGCAAGACCCTCAACCACAGCGGTCTTACCCACGCCAGGCTCACCGATCAACACCGGGTTGTTCTTAGTGCGCCGCGACAGAATCTGCATTACGCGTTCCATCTCCTGCACGCGGCCAACCACCGGGTCAAGCGATCCCTCGCGAGCGGCATTTGTAAGCGAGCGACCAAACTGCTCCAACAACGCCGAATTCGTTTGCGGCTCACGCGCCGGACCGCCCACACCCACGGCCTCGCGCCCGCCCCCAGCCTGACGCTGGTAGCCACGAAGCAACTGGATAACCGTCTCCCGCAACTGACCCAAATCCGCACCAAGCTCAACGAGGACCTTTGTAGCCACACCCTCGCCCTCACGGATCAAACCGAGCAACATATGCTCCGTTCCGATGTAGTTATGGCCCAGCTGAAGAGCCTCGCGCAAAGCGAACTCCAAAACCTTCTTCGCTCGCGGAGTAAACGGAATCGTGCCCTCCGGAGCAGAAGAGCCCTTACCGATCATCTCCACAACCGTAGCCCGGACGGCCTCCGGCTCAATCCCGGTCATCTCCAGGGCCTTAGCAGCAACGCCTTCGCCCTCCTCAATCAAACCCAGCAACAAATGCTCCGTGCCGATGTAGTTGTGATTGAGTCCGCGCGCCTCATTCTGCGCCAGAACGACAACGCGGCGAGCGCGGTCGGTAAACCTCTCGAACATAGTCAGCCTTCCTAAGAATCTACTAACTACACAGTAGAGGCAGCGCTACATAAAATCGCGTTTGTTCACCATAAGCGAGAAACGCGCAGACTCATGCCTCCAGGAGTATCGTCACCGGCCCGTCGTTTGTGAGCGAAACCTGCATATCCGCTCCAAACACGCCCGTTTCTACATGCAGGCCGTGCTTTGAGCGCAACTGCTCAACCACCGCGTCCACCAAAGGCTCCGCCACACCGCCCGGCGCTGCCGCCTGCCACGTGGGCCGCCGCCCCTTACGAGCATCCCCGTAGAGCGTGAACTGGGAAACCACCAGCACCTGCGCGTCCACATCAGTTGCAGACTTCTCCTCATCCAAAATGCGAAGCGAGGCAATCTTGCGCGCGATCGTCTCCACCTGGGCCGGCCCATCATCATGCGTCACGCCAACCAGTACGCAAAGCCCCTGGCCCGTGATCGCACCCACGACCTCGCCATCAACGGAGACTGACGCTCCCCTAACGCGCTGAATCACAGCCCTCACAGTGACCGACCTCCAATACCAAAACCGCCCGGAGATCCCGGATGGCCCGCACCCGGCATTTCGCGGCGCGCCCTGCGAAGCTCCTCGCCCGGCCTCTCCTTAGGCGACGCCGACGAGCGCCCCAGCGGATCCACAACCACTTCTTGAGCCGCGGCGACCTCACCCTCATTCGTCTGCACGTCAAGCTGCACGTCCAGCGGAATCGCGCGGCGGATCACCGCGAGCGCCACCGGCCCCCAATCGGCATGACGCGCCACCGAGGTCACCTGGCCAACCTTTCGGCTTTTGAGCATCACATCCGCACCTGGCTTCACCACGCGCGATTGCGATCCGTCAAGTTGCAACAGCACCAGCCTTCGCGGCGGCTTGCCCATATTCACGATGCGCGCCACCGACTCCTGTCCCGAATAGCAGCCCTTATTCAAATGCACTGCGGTGCGTAGCCAGTCAAGCTCGTGCGGAACCGTCTTATCATCGACCTCGCGCCCAAAGCGCGGGCGCAAATCCTCGATCCGCAAGGCTTCCCAAGCGTTGCGGCCAGCCCAACTGCCGCGCTGGGCCCACGCGGACGCAAACTGTGCAAACTGCTCTCGGTCTACGCCGTGGAGGGCCCGGGTGCGTCCCTGCGCGGGGTGGACGAAATCCTGCGGAGTATAGCTCGCCCCACCCTCGGCCACGCCCGGCCACGGATCCACCCATGTGAACAGGTAGCCCGGCAAGTCCGCTACGGGCCGGCTCGCGACCTGGTGCAAATCATCCGCGCCCGTCTTTACGATGCTTCCAACCACCGCGATCTTGCTAGTCACGTTGCGCACTTCCACGCGCAACATAAACTGCATGCGCTGCAAAAACTCGGTTAAGTCCCCCGCCTTCGCACCTTCCACCAGGAGAGTTGCGACCTGCCCGTCATCCACAATGCCAGCTGCAAAACTAATGCGCCCATTCGGATCCAAAAGGAGTAGCTCGCGCGATTCCCCCGGTTGCAGCGCGTTCACCACCTGCGACGAGATGGTAGTTAGCCACGAAAGCCTATCTGGCCCCGAAACCTGCACCACCCCTAAGTCCGAGAGGTCCGACAGCGCCTGCCCTACCTCCAACTGCCACTGCTCGCCGCTCCAATCACCAAAGCGAGCCGGCACATCCTCATCAAACTCATCCGGCACGGCTCCGGGCATATCCAGCAGTGGAGAGCGCATCACTACTCCTTCTCAAACGTCTCGATCGGTTTCGCTTCCTCAACGCGGGCCACTCGGCCCGAGACCACGAAATCTCCCTTATCGGTATTCAAGGTCTCATTAAAGAAAATATCGGAGTTCACCAGGCCCAGCATCCGCTCGCCGAGCGATGCGGCCGGCGCCCCCTCCTTATGCACGGCCGTATCAATCAGCAGACGAATACGTGGGCCCTGCACCCTGCCCACCCAAAGCCCGGCAATACCGTCCGTGGACGCGGAAGTTACCTGCAGGTAGTTATCCTCCCCATCGGTGTCTTTGAGCACCTTCCAGTAGGCGGTTTCCTCACTGGCAACGCCCGAGCGGGGCAGCAAATCAATGCCCTCCAACGCGCCCACCTGCGCATCTACCTCCACCACCGCATCCGTGTTAAACACAGCGAGGCGAGTAGACACCTGCTCGCCCACCACCTGGCAATCAAACTCAAACGTCACCAAGTTACTGCCTTCCGGCGAGCTCTGGGTGCCCCAACCAACCCACGTACCCAGTAGCCAAGTTAGGGGCGCAACCTGACTGGGAAGATTCTGCGGAATAACGATCATGTACCCAGGCTAAAGCCGCGCGCGGACAATTGTTTGAGGCGTGCGGGCAAACCCGCACATGCCGCCAAGTTCTCAAAAGAGAACCGGCACCGATGGGCTAGAGCAGAGCGCCCACTCGCACAATCACGTAGATAGGCATCACTGCGAGCAGGAACTTCATTGCCCCGCGGGCGAACGCTCCCGCCTCGGAAATACGGCGATTATGCTCACCAAACAGCATGTCTACGATCACGATCACGCCGCCCACTCCCAAACCCAGCAGTGCGGACATTAGCAAAAGCGACACCTGCGGCGGCACGGCTGACGACGTATTCGCTAATGCGAAAGAGAGCAGGCTGGCGGGCTCGCCAACCGCAAGCGCAATACCTGTAACCGTAACGGCGCTAAGCGGCCCCAGAAGCAGCGCCCAGAGCGCGTTTGCCCCCGCGCTTGCGCCCAGCTGGTTACCCACCATGGTGACAATGAATGCGAGCGCAGCGGTGACCATAACGGCAGACCACAATTCCGACTCGCACAGCGTCACCCAAGCGCTGCCGATCACCACCACAAATCCACCAAACACCGAGGCCGATAGTGAATGGAGGAGGTCTGTGCGTGGAAGTGGCCGGGCGGCCTCCATGACCGCCGCCACCAGCACCACCATGCCAAGCCCTACGGTTGCCCACGCAAAATCATCACTTACGCTAATGGCAATCACCGTGACGATCCCGACGATCAGGATCGTCACCAGCGACGTGTAACGCACCGGAGTTTGAACCAGATCAGCCCAACCACGCGCGAAGACAACTATCGCAACCACGATCACAAGCATCACCACAGCCCTGGTGTCGAACACCAGGTTTGAAATCACGATGGACGCCGCCAACAAGATAGCGATCGTGGCAGAAAGATAACGAGCCGGGATAGACAAGATTTGCTGCGCCCTACCGCGAGTTTTCGTTCCCGCGCGGCGTTGCGACAAGCGCGCCCTCTTCAAGCTCTTAGACACGCGCGCAGACCTAGACGAATCCGCCCCCTCCTTCGGGGCCGACAAACCCGGCGTACCTAAACGCGAAGCATGCCTATGTTTGCTCAAATCGTTCTTTGCCTGATCTTGCGTATTCTTGTCATCCACACCCAAATGCTCCCACACTTTCAACTAAGAATCCCCACCACAACAGGCAATCTGGCATGCTCCAACAAAACCAACGCGCACTATGGGGCATTTTGAGGTGCGCAGTTCACAATATGCATTAGTATTGAAACAGGCACCGAACCAACTATGCCCCGGGCTCCAACTTCTGCCGCTACGAGCGGCCTTCGCGCCGACAGGCGCATTTTGGTTCGGTGTCTTTTACTTTGCGTTTTACGCCGCCTGCCGCGCTAGTCTTCCGCGCCTAAGCCATCGCGAAAACCGCGCGCCGCATTTGACTCAAACTTTAAAACCCCAAGCAAATCTAACGTTGCAGGCTGAACCTTTTGCGGAGCCAAATCAAAATCGCTGTCCTGCTCTTGCATTAGGAACACCGTTTCGGTGTCTCGCACGCATTCCCATTGAGAAATGACGTCCACCACCGCATGCTGAATTCCGGGCACATCGTCAGCGCGCAACCGCAACATCACGTCATACTCGCCCGTAGTCACCGCGTAATAGTCAAGCTCTGACAAGGCGCTAAGCTGCATACCGAACTGCTTCCATTTGCTCTGGTCAAGTGAGACGAACACAAACGCGCTCACCTTCTTGCCAATCAAGCTCGGATTAATGTCGATCGTGAACCGCTCAATAACGCCGGACTCCACCAAAGTATTAAGCCGCGCATACGCATTTGAACGAGAGATTCCCACGGCCTCTGCAAGCGCCGCAACAGACATTCGCGAGTCACGACGCAACTGACGAAGGATCTCCAAATAGGTTTCATCCAACTCAAATTCTGGATCTTTAGAATGCTCACTGCTCATATGCTGATTCTAGCGAGACACAATGTCTAAAACCATGCGGATTTTGAAACAAACTGTTAAAAATACCGCGGGATTCAAAACATCGCTCTTGTTCACCATAGTTGCATTCTTTTATCTGCATTTCACTTATAGAGCTAAAAACTCTTACAAAAAGTTAAACGGCGGATTACTGAAATAGGTCAAATCGGTAAAGTACACTAATGTTGAATTTGTATGTGACCAACGACCGCGTATTGGAGTATGACAAGTGCGTTTTTCAAGGTCCAACGACGACAACATCTTCTTCACTCTTTTCACCAAACAAGCCACTTTTTTGGTATCTGCAGCTGAGTTACTTGCAAAAATCAGCGCTGCAACTCCGGAACGTCGCGTTGATCTTCGCGACGAACTACACCGACTTGAACAATCCTGTGACGAGGTAACCCACGAGATTGCAGAGCGACTCAACCAAACGTTTGTCACTCCGCTCGACCGCGACGACATCACCTACATCTCCAGCCGCCTCGACGACTGCATGGACTACATGGACGAGGCCGGTGACCTCATCGTCCTATACAAGGTTGGCGTGCTCCCTCCCGGCGTGGCAGAGCAACTGAACGTCATTCAGCGTTGCTGCGACCTCACCGCCCAAGCGATGCCTCGCCTCAAAACCCTTGGCGGGCTACGCGACTACTGGGTTGAAATCAACCGCCTTGAGAACGACGGCGACCAGGCATACCGCAAAACCATCTCTGCACTTTTCGAAAGCGGACACGACGCCCTCGAAGTGATCAAGCTGAAGGACGTCATCGAAGTCCTCGAAAAAGCGATCGACTCCTTCGAAGCACTCGCAAACGGCGTTGAGACCATCGCGATCAAGGAGTCCTAAGCGGTGGATCTGAATCTCATCCTCGTCGTTGTTGTAATCGTCATTGCGCTCGGCTTTGACTTCACCAACGGCTTCCACGACGCGGCAAACGCCATCGCAACATCCGTGTCCACCCGGGCGCTAACGCCCCGCGCGGCACTCGCCATGGCGGCAGTCATGAACATCGTTGGCGCCCTGCTCGGCACCGAAGTTGCAAAAACTATCGGTGAAGGCATCATCGACATTCAGCACTTCACCATATCCAGTGATCCAACGATGCAGTTGCACGGGCTCGGGATCATCCTGGCCGCACTAATCGGCGCGATCACCTGGAACCTCATCACCTGGTGGTTTGGGCTACCGTCCTCGTCTTCACACGCCCTCATCGGCGGCCTTGTGGGCGCGGGCCTGGCGTCCTCCACCACCGTGTTGTGGGGCGGCATCACCATGCAGGTCATCATCCCGATGTTCCTCTCGCCGCTCGTAGGCTTCTTCCTGGCGTACATCATCATGCAGATCGCGCTGTACCTTGTACGCAACCTCGCCTACCACCGCACCATGCGTAAGTTCCGCTTCGCACAAACCGTGTCCGCCGCCGCAATGGCGCTTGGCCACGGCCTCCAAGACGCCCAAAAGACGATGGGTATCATCGTCATGGCCCTCCTTGCTGGTGGTTACGGCGAAACCCACAACGTGATCGTAGACGGTGAGCTCACCATCCCCACGTGGGTTAAACTCGCGGCTGCACTCGCAATCTCTGCAGGAACCTATTCCGGCGGCTGGCGCATCATGCGTACCCTCGGACGCCGCGTTATCGAACTGGACCCGGCGCGCGGCTTCGTTGCCGAAACCGTATCCGCGGTTGTCCTTTACTTCACGGCATTCATAGTGCACGCACCGATCTCCACCACGCACACCATCACCTCGGCCATCATGGGTGTGGGCGCCACCAAGCGACTCTCCGCCGTCCGGTGGGGCGTGGCCGGAAACATCGTTATCGCCTGGTTCCTCACCCTCCCTGCGGCCGCAGCAGTGGCAGCAATAATCTACCGATTACTGCACCTAGTGTTACCGTAGAGAACTGATGAGAATCTTTAACCACAATGCGAAGCCCCGCTACATTGGCGGGGCCCTCGCTTTAGCACTACTTCTATCCGCCTGTTCCACTACCTCAGCGCTCGAACTCGAAGCGGGGAACTGCTTGGACCTGCCTGACAACGCCGAGCTGTCCGCAGGATTCGAGCTGGCAACCGTCCAAACGGTTGCATGCACAAGCGAGCACGAAGCCGAGGTATATGCCGAAAAAGAGCTAACCGGTGACGAGTTCCCCGGCACGGACGCCATTCAAAACATCGCATCCGAGTTTTGCACCACCGAGTTCAAAACGTTTGTAGGAAGCGAAATCGGCACCTCTACCTTAGATATTTACCCGCTGATGCCTACCGCAGAAAGCTGGGATCAAGCAGGAGACCGCACACTTCTTTGCGTTGCAATCAGCCCCACGCCGGTTACCAACACGTTTGAAAACTCCGGCCTGTAGCTTCTTCAAACCCAACGCGAATCGCAAATTCCGCTAGCACAATAAAGCGAGGGCGAGGATTTAATCCTCGCCCTCTACCTTTTGAAAAATCTATCCGAAGCGTCCTGAAATATAGTCTTCGGTTGCCTTCTCAGTTGGATTAGAGAAAATCTTTGACGTGTCGTCAATCTCCACCAAACCGCCCGGCTCGCCCGCTGCGCGCAGGTTGAAGAAACCCGTGCGGTCCGAAACGCGCGCCGCCTGCTGCATGTTGTGAGTGACAATCACGATTGTGTAGTCATCCTTCAGCTCCATCATGAGGTCCTCGATTGCGAGGGTCGAGATGGGGTCAAGCGCGGATGCCGGCTCGTCCATCAGCAAAATATCAGGCGAAACCGCGATGGCGCGCGCGATGCAAAGCCTTTGCTGCTGGCCACCCGAAAGAGACGAACCGGGGCTGTTCAAACGATCTTTAACCTCTGTCCAAAGGTTAGCTCCACGCAAGGACTCTTCAACCAGGTCATCCTGATCCGACTTTGGCATCCTCTTGTTATTTAGCCTGATGCCAGCCAAAACATTTTCGCGGATACTCATCGTCGGGAAAGGGTTTGGACGCTGGAACACCATGCCAATGGAACGGCGAACCTGAACCGGATCCACGTCCTTGTCATAAATGTTCTTATCCCCAATCTTCACGCTTCCCGTCACGCGAGCGCCTGGAACGACCTCGTGCATCCTATTAAGCGTGCGAAGGAACGTGGTTTTTCCACAGCCCGATGGACCAATCAACGCTGTGATTGACTTCGCGTGGATCCGCATATTCACATCTTTTACGGCCAAAAAATCGCCGTAGTAAATGTCTTCATTCTCAACAATGATCTCTTTAGCCATCGTTATTCTCTTTTAGCTCCTGCCCTTAGGCGCAAAGTAGTACGCCACGATTCGAGCAATCAGGTTGAACAGCATTACCAGCAAAATCAGCACCAGGGCGGCAGCCCAAGCCCGATCGTAGTTGATCGTCTCCACACAGTTCTCCAGCGCACCACAAGGAGCCAGACCCTGCGAATACTGGCGGTACACGTATACGGGAAGCGTCATGAGGCGCCCCTCGAACACGTTGTAGTTGATCGAATCAATCACGCCTACAGTCATAAGCAGCGGCGCGGTTTCACCAACAACGCGTGCGATTGCAAGCATCACTGCGGTTGTTAGGCCGGCAGCGGAAGTGCGGAGCACGACCTTCACAATCGTTAACCACTTCGGGACGCCAAGAGCGTAAGACGCTTCCCTAAGCTCGTTAGGTACTAGGCGTAGCATCTCTTCACTCGAGCGCACAACCGTTGGTATCATCAGCACCGACAGTGCTACCGCACCCATTATGCCAGCGCGGTATGCCGGCGAGACGAGCAGGCCGAACAGTGCTGCGGCGAACAGGCCTGCAACGATCGAAGGAATACCCGTCATCACGTCCACGAAGAAAGTGGTTGCGCGCGCAAGCTTCGAGTTGCCCGCATACTCAACCAGGTAGATCGCGGTTGCCAAACCAATTGGCACCGAGATGAGCGTTGCCCAGCCCGTGACCAGCAAAGTACCAATAATCGCGTGGTAGATACCGCCCGCATCCATGCCGCCGTAAACACCGTTCATCGAGACGGTGAGGAAATACGGAGACAGGCGATCCCAACCGTTCTCAACCACAATCCACAGCAGGGAAACCAGTGGAATAATCGCGAAAGCAAATGCTGCCACCACGAGTACAACTGAACTCTTGTCAGCTATCTTACGGCGCCTATCCAGGGCGGGATTGCGCGAAGCGAACGGATTAGGGTTCGCTGTTGTTTGAGTTTCGACAGACATTAGTTGGCCCCCGAGAACTCGGCGCGTCTAGCAATAATCCAACGCGCAAGCATATTAACGATCATCGTGATTGCAAACAGTGCCAGACCCGTAGCAATGAGGGCAGAAGTGTACGTGCCCGTGGCCTCGGGGAACTGCAGGGCAATGTTTGCCGCGATGGTGGAGTGCCTACCCGCCTGCAAAATGTTGAACGAGTAGCTCGAGCCCACCGAAAGCACCATTACAACCGCCATCGTCTCGCCAAGCGCGCGGCCCAAACCGAGCATCGCAGCTGAAATGATGCCGGAGCGCCCAAACGGCAAAACCGCCATTTTTACAACTTCCCAACGCGTCGCGCCTAGAGCCAACGCGGCCTCTTCGTGCGCCTTCGGAGTTTGCAAGAACACCTCACGTGCAACCGCCGTGACAATCGGAAGAATCATCACAGCAAGAATCAAAGAAGCGGAGAAGATCACGCGGCCGGTTGTAGACACCGGACCGGCAAAAAGTGGGATCCACCCGAAATATTTAGACAAGAACTCGTAAAACGGTACGAGCTTTGGAATGAGCCACATAGCACCCCACAAGCCGTAAATAACCGAGGGGATCGCAGCCAACAGGTCAACCATGTAGCCGAGTGGCTGAGCAAGATGCTTAGGCGCGTAATGGCTAATGAAAAGTGCGATTCCGATGGAGAGCGGTACGGCAAGCAACATGGCGAGGATAGCCGCCAGCACCGTACCGAAAATTTGCGGGCCAGTGAACTGCCAAATGTTTAGCTCTTCCGCACTGCCAACCGTTCGGATACGCACCGAAGAATCACTGATCGCCGGCCAGGCTCTCACAATCAGAAATGTGGCAACCGCCGCGAGGGTCACAAGGATCGTGACCGCCGCAGCAGTTGCCCCTGACCGGAAGACCTTGTTACCGATCTTCCCGGTGTTGTTCATTTACTTAGCCACCTGGATCATGTCTAGCGAGGACTTGATTTCGCCCTGCATGCTAGCGGAGATCGGAGCCGAGCCGGCAGCCTCAGAAGCCGTAGCCTGGCCCTCAGCGGAAGCTTGGAAGCCAATGAAGTCCTTCACCAGATCAACCGTTTCCTGATCCTCGTAAGTGGAGCACACGATCGAGTAGGAGACCAGAACCAGCGGGTAAGCCTTCGGATCCTCCGGCGTGCGGTTGATGGTCAAACCAAGATCGCCCTTGATACCCGAATCTACGCGCTCAGCCGAGTCAACAGCAGCCGCTGCAGCCTCGTTCGAGAACTTCACGTAGCCATCACCCGCCTTCAGCGCTACCGTGCCGAGTGAGCCAGCCTGCGACGCATCCGCGTAACCAATCGTGCCGGTACCAGCGGTCACAGCCTGCACAAGACCCGAGGTCTTGTCACCAGACTCGCCACCAGAAATCGGCCATGCCTTGCCGGCCTTGTGCGGCCACGCATCCGGGGCGGCCTTGCTCAAGTAGTCAGTGAAGTTCTGCGTGGTACCCGACTCGTCTGCGCGGTGAACCGGGGTGATTGCCAGATCCGGAAGCTCAACATCCGGGTTCTGCGAAGCAATCGCCTCGTCGTTCCACTTGGTGATCTCACCGGAGAACACCTTCGCGATGGTCTCGGCATCCATGTTCAGGGTATCGACGCCCTCAAGATTGAAAATAACCGCAACCGGGGAAATGTAGACCGGCAAGTTAAGAGCGTCCGAGCCACAGCGTTCCTTAGCGGCCGTAACCTCGTCATCCTTTAGGACGGCGTCTGAGCCCGCCCAAGCAACCTGCTTACCAACAAACTGGGTAATGCCAGCACCCGAACCAACCGGATCGTAAGAAACGGTTACGCCCTGCTGCTGTGCCTGGTACTTAGCGATCCACGCGTTCATAGCGGCTTCCTGAGAAGAAGCGCCCGCACCCGCAACGGAGCCAGAAAGCGTTGTGCCCTCAGCCATCCCCGTCGAGGTATCGCCCTCATTCTGGGCAACCGGGTTATCCGAACCGCAAGCGGCAAGACCAAAAGCGATCGTGCCCGCTCCAAAAGCTAGAGCTACTCTAGAGAGTCGAAGGTTCATCACGTCAAATAGTCCTCTTCAATAAGGTATTCCCAAACGCAAACGCGCGGGAGAAGCTGCTTTTTGCAACCGCTAAAAAGGTATCGACGCAAAGTTAAGACCGGACGCGAACTAGGTAAACGGACGGTGAATTGTTAAAGCACACGCGGCCAACTCAAAACCGTTTGATGGTCCTTTGTGTTTCAAACGCCACAATTTCTGGAGTTTTCGCATTCGCGGCGGGGTAAGCCAGGTGCGCAACCAGCATTTGCGCGGGCCGTAAATAAGGGTCTTCCGCTGGAATCTGGCGAGCCAACTGACTGGCCGCAATCGCCTGCAACGGCTCAAACATTGCCGGCAGCGCGGGCCTATGGCCGCACACCACAACCGGCTGCGCCGGGCGCTGCACCAGACGCTCAATCACCTTCGCTGCCTCATCCGGCGCGACCTGCGCATGCTCCTGCGTAAGCTCCTGTGCAGTAACCAGGTTTAGACCTGCCACCGCCGCGTACGGCTCCAACGAAGACCGGCACCTCACCCACGGACTGGACAGTAGCCTCGAAACACCAAGCGCGGAGAAAATATCCACCAGATCCAGCGCCTCTACAACGCCGGTGCGATTCAGCGGCCTCTTTGCCTCCGTGCCATCCCACTGCGCCCGCGTCAGCGCCGCTCCGTGGCGGACAATCGCAAGAGTTGCCGTTACCAGCCGGCCGGACTCCGCCCTCGCAATCACATCATCCAACAAGCGCCTATCACCGCGGCGCGTCAGCATGTCGAGCGCCGTGCGCGGATCCACCCAGCGCGTCAAATCAATCTCTTTAGCGGGTGCAGGAACCACCGGAATGCGCGAACGCTCCACTCCCCCGTGCGTAACCGGCGTACCAATCCAGTAGTGCACTTCCTTTGTCTGCCCTGAACCAAGGCGGTAACGCTGCGTGTTCAGCGGGGCGTGCATTTGCACGAGTACGCCCGTTTCTTCCTCCACCTCGCGAACACCCGCCGCAATGAGGGGCTCGTTTATCTCCGCCTTGCCCTTCGGCCAAGACCAGTCATCATAACGAGGCCGATGGACGATCAATACCTCGATCTCATCTGCCCTGTACTCTCGGCCGAACTCCACCGGCACATGCCGGTCTCGCGGACGCCAAACAATAGCGCCCGCAGACCTAACAATCCGGCTAGGCACTGGGCTGGGTCGAAATTTAGCCACGGTGAACTTTCAAAACTTACATACCACTGAACGCGTTGCCACTGCGGTGGCAATAGCCTTCAAGGTTGCGGATACGGACAAATCTGATTCGATTCTACCGGTTTTCACCCTGAGCTGTAAGAGAGTCCGCGCCCCGGCCATGCCCGCCGTTTGCGTAGCGCGGACAGGGAGACGATAGGTGACATTCGCGTTTAAGCGGGCACGTCCACTCCCGCGAACGTTAGATAAATGAGAGCGAAGTTCAGCGCCACAATCAGGGCAGAAACCGCCGCCATTGCTATCTTCATGACCGTACCGTCGCGGTAATCCCCCATGACATCCTTACTGGCCGTGTACCAGGTGAGCGGAATGATCGCGAACGGAATACCAAACGAAAGCGCTACTTGCGAAATCACCAGCGCCCACGAGGGATTTGGGTACACCCAAAGCACAATCAACGCAGGGATTAGGGTAACCAAGCGCCTCGCCCACAACGGAACCCGTACGTGTAGCAGGCCGCCCATGATCTCCGAGCCCGCATACGCCCCAACCGACGTGGACGCAAGGCTGGAGGCCAACAAACCCACCGCGAACACCACGCCGATACCCGGGCCCAACACGGCTTCGATCGCGGCGTGGGCCCCCTCGATCGAGTCGGTTCCCGCATGTCCACCCAGCGCGGACGCGGCAAGCAGCAGTAACCCCAAGTTCACCGCGCCCGCAACAATCAGGGCGAACACCACGTCCGTCCTCGTCGCGCGAAGCAAAATCTTTAAATTTCGATTCTTCTTATTGAACCGGTGATTCACCAAAGACGAGTGCAAATAAATCGCGTGAGGCATAACGGTTGCGCCCAGCATCGATGCGGCGATCAACACCGAGTTCGTGTCACTAAAACGGGGAACGAGGCCGGAAACCACGCCGCTTGCCGAGGGCGGCTCTATAAACAACCCCGCTAAGAAACCGCCGGTGATAACTACCAGCAAGGCAACCACGATGGCCTCAAACTGGCGCTGGCGCTGCGCATTTTGGAAAATCAGCAACGACATCGACACAGCGCCCACAATCAAACCGCCCACAATCAGCGGCAAATCGAACAGCAACTGCAATGCGATAGCGCCGCCAATTATCTCCGCCAGATCAGTGGCTGCAGCAATCGTTTCGGCCTGCAACCAAAACGCGATGCGGCGCCGCTTGGGCAGACGATCGCCCAGGATCTCAGGCAGTGAGCGACCGGTAACCAGGCCGAGCTTAGCGCTCTGATACTGCACCAGCACAGCCATCAGGTTCGCGAGCACCAGCACCCACACCAGCATGTAGGAATACGTAGCGCCCGCCGAGATATTCGCAGCCACGTTACCGGGGTCAACATACGCGACAGCGGCAACAAATGCCGGCCCCAACATGGGCCAAAGCCTGTGCTTGCGAACTTTCTTAGCGGGCGCCACAGTGACCTCTTCCTACCCGAAGCCTAACGAATAACCCTCATCGTATTTCGGGTAACCGAAATCCTCAAGTGGCAGGGCCGCACAAAGCGTTAACTGCCCTTATCTACAGGTTTTCCTCAATCCACTCGCGAGCGATCACATCAGCGGACTCCTGATCCTGCGACGAGCGCACATTCAGGTCCAGCAAACCATCGGCAGTGAGCTTTGCCTGCACCTTGTTAAGCACCTCGGCGGCCTTCGGATCAAGATCTGACACCGTTAGCGGCACCACGTGCGACGAGAGGAACATTCCCTGCGGATCGTCCAAAACCACAAGATCATTCACCTTAATATCCGGACTGGCCGAGAAGATATTAGCCAACTGCACGTCACCATCAAGTAGCGCCTTCACCGTCAACGGGCCGCCCTTGTCCTCAATCGGCGTGAAATCAACATCCACACCGTAATGCTTCTTCAAACCCTTCGGACCATTCGGACGATTCTCAAACTCAGAGCTGCCGGCAACAATGATCTTGCCGTCATAGTTCTTCAAATCGGCAAGCGACGTGATTCCATTTTCTTCTGAGAACTTGCGCGAGACCACGTACGAATCCTGATCCGTAGCCTCGGCCTGATCCAGCACCTGGAGGCCCTTAGGAGTAGTCTTCTTCAACTCCTCATAAATCGCATCCTTGCCGGTTACCTCATTATCCGGATTCCAGAACTGTAGCAGAGGCCCCGTGTATTCAGGACGAACGTCAATGGATCCGTCTTCCATTTCCTTATTCAAAACCTCGCGCGCACCGATCTTGAAGTCACGCTTCACGGCGAATCCCTCGGCCTCAAGCGCCTGCGCGTAAATCTCCGCGATGATCTCATTCGAGTAGTAATTCGACGAGCCAATCACGATCGCATCTTCGGCAGGCTTTGACGCATCGCCCTGCTCAAACGAAGACGAACCGCCGCAAGCCGCGAGCGACGCCGTCAAACCAACCGCCAACGCGGCGCCCAGAACACGTTTCAAAGACATAAACACTCCTACTATCGATACCTTCAACAAACCAAAGCGGGCGGCAACTCTTGCCTACGCTAAACCGGTGCTTCTGCGAGCATGCCTTTCACTGACCTTTACCGCAAGATGAAACACCAAATCCACAAACAACGCCAGCAAAATCACCAGGATAGCGCCGCCCAGCATCTCGTCATAGCGCCGAGCCGACAAGCCCGAAAAGATGAACCGGCCCAAACCCGCATCCGCCACGTACGCAGCCAACGTTGCCGTAGCCACCACCTGTACCGCCGCTGAGCCAACACCGCCCATAATCACCGGGCTAGCCAACGGTAGCTCAACCTCGCGCACAATCTGCCACTCCGACATCCCCAGCGCGCGAGCCGCCTTCACCGCAGTCACATCAACATTTGCCACACCCGAATACGCGCCAGCCAACAAAGGCGGGATAGCCAGCACCACCAACACAATCACCGGCGCCTTCAAACCGATTCCCATCAAAAGGCCGAGCAGCGTCAGCAAACCGAGAGTTGGCACAGCCCTAGCAGCGCCGGCAATCGCGGCCACCACGCCCTGTCCCCTGCGCGTATGCCCCACCGCCACGCCCGCCGGAAGCGCCACCGCACTAGCAATCAACAGCACCACGAGCGCGATAGCCAAGTGTTGGCCCAGGCGCACCCAGATCCCGGACGCACCCAACCAGTTGCCCGGATCCGCCACCCACGCAAGCGCATCAGCCAACAAGTTCATCGTGCGCCCTCCTCATCGGCCGGCTCATCCTGCGTCACGCCCGCAACCACCAGCGGCCCCGGCCCGGGCCGCTCCGCCCTCTTCCACGGGAACAGTAGCCAACCAGCCAACACCGTCAGAGCATCCAACGCGAGCGCCAGCACAATCGTGAGCAGCAAACCCGTCACGACCTCGGCAATGATTCCACGTTGGAAACCATCCGTGAACAGCGTGCCGATACTTTGGATACCAATCACCGCGCCAACCGTTACCAAACTGACCGTGTTCACCACAACCACGCGCAGGCCCGCAATGATGATCGAACCGGCAAGCGGCAACTCAATACGCCAAAACTTCTGCCAAGATGAATAACCCATGGCCGTAGCGCTATCCAGCACTTCTTGCGGCACCGCTGCGAAGGCGTCCGCAGCCGTGCGTTGTAGCAGAGCAACGCCGTAGATGCTCAAAACGATCACAACCGCCGCCGCAGACCGGATCGAAACGCCCGTAATCGCCGGAATCACAATAAACATCGGCAAAGACGGCACCGCATAAATCACGCTGATCAGCGCAATCAAAGCCTCGCGCGTCAGCTTGTGACGATTCACCAGCCAACCCACCGGCACCGCGATCAGCACACTAACCAAAATCGCGCTCACCGACAGCCACAGATGAAGCCAAACCAGCTGCGCAATCCACTGCGCGTTATTAGCCACCCAAGTCATTCAAGCGCCCCAAGCAGCCGGCCCGTAGCATCCTCCACAATCCTCGAATCACCCCGCACACGCAACCTGCGCGCACCGGACGTGAGGCCAATAAATGACGCCACAAAATCACTAGCAGGATTCGTAAGCAACTCATCGGGGGTACCCCGCTGAGCTATCTGCCCGCCCGATCCCAGCACGATCACGTCATCGGCCAGGGTAAACGCCTCGTCAATATCGTGGGTTACGAACAGAACCGTCTTGCCCAGCTCACGCTGCAACCGCGAAACCTCATCTTGCAACTCGCGGCGAACAATCGGATCAACCGCAGAAAACGGCTCGTCCATAAGCAAAATATCGGGATCGGCGGCAAGCGCCCTGGCCACCCCTACGCGCTGCTGCTGCCCGCCCGAGAGTTGCGCCGGGTAGCGATTAGCCAACTGCGCCTCCAGGCCCATCAGATCCATCAGTTCGCGGGAGCGCTCATACGCCTTAGAACGGGACACGCCGCCCAGCAATGGAACCGTTGAAATGTTGTCGATGATCGTGCGATGCGGCAACAAACCGCCCGCCTGCATCACGTAACCGATAGAACGACGCAACTTCACAGGATTAACCGTAGCTACGTCAACCCCATCGATAAGAACCCGCCCCTTCGTAGGCTCAATCATGCGATTGACCATCGACAACAGGGTGGACTTACCCGACCCCGATGAACCCACAAGCACCGTGGTTGAATGACTTGGCACAGTGAAAGACACGTTAGAAACGGCCTGCGTGCCCCCGGGGTAGGTTTTTGACACGTCGTCGAACTCGATCATCGGTTCTCCTAGCTTCGCTTGCCATAATCGTATGTAAAACCGCGCCGAACCCCGACGTTGAATCAGACAAACCCGGCCATAAAGCGCCGAAAGTCACATATAAATATCCCGAGGACGCCGCGGGGTATCCTCGGGATTGGTGATAATGCGGACCTGGCCGTTAGAAAACCTTCCGGCCCTTCACCCGCGAAGAAGCGTTCTCCATCAGCACCTCTTGAATATCAGTGAGTTTGCGGCCCTTCTTACCGTGCGTGTGACGAACCCAAGAGCCATCGCCGCGCAAATGCCACGAAGTCACATCGTCAGAGGCCTCCGTGCGCAACAACTTCGACAGGTACGCAACCTGGCCCTCATCTGTGATTCGCACCAGGGCCTCCACGCGCCTATCCAAGTTGCGATGCATGAGGTCGGCCGAGCCGATCCACACCTCCTCGCTACCTTCTGGCCCGAAACAGTAGATACGCGAATGCTCCAGGTAGCGGCCCAGAATGGAGCGAACCCGAATGTTTTCTGACAGATCCTTCACTCCCGCGCGGATCCCGCAAATACCGCGGACCACTAGATCGACGGGTACGCCCGCCCTCGAGGCCCGATACAATGCGTCAATCACGGCCTCGTCAACAATCGAGTTCACCTTGATTCCAATGTAGGCTTCCTCGCCGCGCTTCTTGCGCTCAATCTGTTCATCAATGCGCTCAATCAGGCCCGAGCGGATCGACATTGGGGCAACCAGCAGGCGGTGGAACGTGGTGCGCGGAGCATAACCGGACAGTTGATTGAACAAACGCGTGAGGTCCTGGCCAACTTCACGGTCACAGGTAAGCAGGCCCAGGTCCTCATATCCGCGAGCCGTCTTGGGGTGATAGTTGCCCGTGCCCACATGGCAGTAGCGGCGCAGCCCATCGGATTCTTCCCGAACAACCATGGACAGCTTGCAGTGCGTCTTCAGCCCAACCATTCCGTAAACCACGTGCACACCCGCACGCTCAAGCTTGCGCGCCCACGAAATGTTCGCTTCCTCATCGAAACGCGCCTTGATCTCTACGATAGCCACTACCTGTTTGCCGGCGTGCGCGGCATCGATTAGGGCCTTCACAATCGGGGAATCACCCGACGTGCGGTACAGGGTTTGCTTAATCGCTAAAACCTTCGGGTCGGCCGCAGCGGTAGCCACAAAATGCTGCACCGACGTTGCGAAAGAATCATACGGGTGGTGGAGTAGCACGTCGTGGTTGCGGATGGACGAGAAGATGTCCCCCGCCCTCGCAGACTCATACTCCGCCAACCCCTTCGGCGTTACCGGCACGTACTTGGGGTACTTCAAATGCGGCAAATCCAAATCATGCAGGTCGTTAAGCGCCGTCAGGTCAAGCGGTTCTGGCAAGCGCAGCACATCCTGCTCTGAAATCTCCAATCGGTCGATTAAGAAATCCAGCACCGTCTGCGAAATGTCCTCCGCCACCTCCAGGCGCACCACCGGGCCAAAACGACGGCGAAGAAGCTCTTGCTCCATCGCGGTTAGCAGGTTCTCCGCGTCATCCTCTTCGACTTCCAAATCCTCATTACGAGTCACCCGGAACGTGTGCGACTCCAGTACCTTCATTCCGGGGAATAGCGTATCTAAATGCGCGGCTATTACCTCTTCGAGGGGAACAAAGTTTGTGCCGGCCTTCGTGGCGGCGAGGTCTTCCGTAGCTACGCCCTCAAAATCGGGCATAACGGACTCGACATTAACGAGGCGAGGCAGCGACTGCGGCACCTTAACCCGCGCGAAATACGTCTTATCGGTGGCTTCGTTTAGAACCACCACAGCAAGGTTCAATGACAGGCCCGAAATGTATGGGAACGGGTGCGAGGGGTCGACCGCGAGCGGCGTCAACACGGGGAAAACCCGCTTTTGGAAGTACTTCGACAACGCGTCTTGCTGCGCGGAATCGAGTTCGCTCCACGAACGCAAATGCAGGCCTTCTTCATGGAGGAGAGGCAGGAGATCCTCGTGGAACGACTTCACCTGGCGGGATGTAAGCTCACGCGTCAACTGCATGATACCGTCCAGGATCTGACGCGGGGTCAGCCCCGACGCTGCGACCTTTGCGATGCCCGCCGCAATGCGGCGCTTCAAACCGGCAACGCGCACCATGTAAAACTCGTCTAAGTTCGACGAAAAAATGGTTGAAAACCAAGCGCGCTCAAGTAGTGGGAGTTCGGTGTCTTCGGACTGTTCGAGGACGCGGCGGTTGAAGTTCATCCACGAAAGTTCGCGGTCTGCAAACCTCTCTTTTGGTAGCTCATCTACGGCTTCTGGAGCCTTCTTTTTGACGAGCAGGAACATGTCCTTTTGCTCCGCAGATGCGAAAGGCGCACCAGCCTGGTCCGTGTTTTCAAGGGCCTGCGGCTGTCCGCTGGGCGAAATGTTTTCAGCCATCGTTTCTCGGTCTCACTTTTCTATTCAGAACCCAAGGGGCATCAGATTAGCCGGCCATTTTCAGATCTTATCGCCGCTTCATCCAGTTCTTTAGCGGTTTCAACCAGGGCGCGAGCACGGCGAGTCACCATATTCGCAAGCCTGTCTTTGTCTGTGCGAATCCAGGTGGTGCCAAACGTTGCACCCGATGCGAGGATCCTCATCACTAGGGCCGCGTCGCGCAAGAGCTTAGACAAATCTGCGCATCCGGCACCCGCCATCAGCTCATTCAGTCGTTCAAAAAACTCGGCGTCGTCCGGCGTTTGCGGCCGCGGGTCTGCGTCATCCACGCCTGCGGTAAACGGGGCATTCAGGCCCTCCACGAACCTCTCGTGAACCTTGATTGAGTCGCGCTGGTACCACTCGTTCAGCAAATACAGACGCCACAGCGCGCCGGGGAGCGTGAACGCGGGGCTACGTTCCCACAGGTCAGAAACTATGTCCACACCCTCTTCTTGGATTGCCGCAACCAGCTTCTGCACCGCGTTGTCACCAAACTCGTCATCAGCGAGGCCCAGCAGGGCACGCGCGGACGTCATTGCTACCAAAGCCGCGGCTGCCGGATCTGAATCACCTTCGATCTTCTCTGCGTCCTCAAAACTAAGCATTGCGGGACGGTGGAACCTTGGCTGACTCATTGAACTCATCTCCTAACACTTGCAGTCTAAATTATGCGAGGAGTTATTCGCTGACTACCGCGGTGGCGCGAATGATTTCAAACTGCACGCCCGACAGTGAGGGGGTGTACAGCGTTAGGTCCCAGTCATCCCCGCTACTAAGCTTTGAAGCATCTGCGGCAGGAATGGACTCTGCGGTGAGCACTCGGTAAGTGTACTGTTCACCCGTTGCAGCAGTAAACCTGATTTGGGCACCGTCTTGCAGGGATGTAAGGCCGCTAAAGCCCGGCAAATAGCTCGATACCCCTATTATTAGGGTTCCATTGTTTGCAGCGCCGGCATAGACCCCTGGAAATTTAGCCTTTTGGTCCATTGCGCTTAGCACTGGGAAGTCGCGGCCAAACTCCGAAATAGTCAGTACGCCAACTACGTCTTGCCCGCGCACATTCAGCCCAGGCATGGCGGGGGCGTTTTCTTTATTAACCACGGCGGGTTTAGGGTCGGGCATGATCTTCAAAGCTTGCTCCGCCAGAGCGCGCGAGTTGCTCGCGCCTGGCGACGCGAGCAACCACACAAGTGCCCCTACGGCCACTCCAACGATTAGCAGGCCGAGAGCCGTTAAAACTCTGCCTCTTTTTCGGCCCTTCGGTTTCATACTAATCGTTATGAGCGCCTACGCAGCGCGAGCCCACCTAGTGCCGCAGCCATGGTTAGCGCACCGAGCAAATACACTACGTACACGCCAACGCCACCAGTTTTTGGAAGCTCAGTTGCGGCTGGCCCCGTAACCTTTACGCCCACCTTCAAAGGAATAGATGAAAGGTTCAGATCGCTACCTGGCGCCTGGTAGTTGTAGCCGAACGTTGACCACGCTATCTCGTCAGGATTAACTTCAGCAGGCTTGGCAACGTTCGCGTCAAAAGACAGCGCCAGAGTCGATTCCCCACCGAACGAGAAATCCGAATCTTGAGCCGTTTCGTTCAGCACTAGACGGATCGATCTCGAATTCTTAGTGGGTTTAGCGCTCCAGTTCGCGGTTGGATCGCCTGCCCAATCCGCAGCAGTGAACGCTTCCGGTTCCTGCTGATCCGAGTATTCGATTCGGTAAGCACTTTCCGGTAGGACCTTGCGAGTGCCGTCCTTGCTAACTACCTCAACCTTCAAGTTCAGTTTGTCAGCGAAACGAACCGGGAAGGCAGAGTTTCTTTCCGGAGCCGAAGCGAACGTGTAGTTATCGCCCACATACGGCAAGTTAGAAATCATCGTGATCCGCTTAACCGGGTCCGACTTGTTGTTCTTAACTTCCATCGAGTAGCGGAAAGTCGAGGACGCGTCTTTAAGGGTAATGTAATTCGGCGACGACGTGGACGTCGCTGCATTCGCAGGATCCGAGACCTCTTCCACTCGCTCTATGGAGGACGTAAACGCATCGCTTCCAATCGGAATCATGGCTTCAGCCTTGATGGTCTTCAGCCCCTTGGCAGTGTGGTTACTTCCAGTGTTGCCGCTCCAGTTAGCATTGTAGAAGTCGTCAGCGAGCTTCAAGTCAATCTCGGTGTTCTCACCTCTCTTGACTTGCTTCGGATCATAATCTTGCCGCTCCAACAGAGTGAAGAAAGCAGTATTGAAAGCAGCCGGATAGTCGCCAGATTGCTTTGGATTCTTCGTAGAGAATTCCATGGTCAGCGACTCACCCGATTTGATGGGCACGCCGCCTACGGCATATCCCAGGGATCCGATTTTCGGAGAATCCTTGTCGGCACGCAAGTCGAACCTGATGCGGCCATCGGAAGTGGATGTCAGCGACAGGTGGAAGATTGCTTGCTGGCCTCCTAGCGACATTATCGCCACCGGATCACCGTCAACTACGAGTTTCTTCGGTCCCACGCTCCAAGCCAGATTCGCAGCCGTAATTTGGACGGCAGTAGGCTTGCCATCTTGCAGCGTCCAATCACCGAACGTGAAAAGCGCCTTGCTATCTCCGTCGGTGAAGCGCGTACTACCCACCGAAAGCTTGACCTCGCCTGTAGGTAGATAGTTCGGATCCCAAAGATCTGAAACTACGTAACCCTCGATGGTCTCCTTGGCATCATTAAACGCCTTGATCTGCCAATGCAAAGTATCGGCGTAAGCCGCGTGGGTCGGATCCTCAGTTCTTTCGCCGCCCGTGGACGTCTTGGCCACAATGGATTTTTCGATACCCGGAACTGGCTTGTCTCGCGTCAAACTGACGTTGGAAGCAAGCCACTGTTCGGTACCCGGCTTAGGCGAAAAGCCCTTATTAGAGGCCTGCTCATTATCCCAAATGAAACGCTCACCGTCGTTTAGAACCTGGTCGCCCTGCTCAACTGACTTGATGGAGGTGTCCGGATTAACGTCTACCCCCTGCCCGGTCACGTCGTCATAAGGCATTGCAACATTATTGACAGCAAAATCATCCGGGGCATTAGGCCCAACCAGCACTATGTAGGAGAATGCAAGCAACTCATTTGGATTCAAATAGAACTGCTGCCTCTCCTCGTCGTACGCGAGGTTACCCTTCTGCCCATCATCTCCATTGGATACCTTGAAAATAATCTTCGAAGGGTTGGTGGCATCTGCTAACGCAGTAATGGTAGCGTTCTTCGGTTCCGCACCATCGACGGCGATAGGAACGTCAGAGCTCTTGGCTTGCCAGGTGCGGAAGTTATCTACATTCGCAAGCCAAGCTTTGCCACCCGGGTTATAAAAACCATCCCCCTGAGTAAACTTATCCGTGGTTGGGAAGAACGCTCTATACGTCACGCCCTTGGGGAGCATGTCTTGAATGTCATTCAAATACAGACGCGAACCGCCGTCATTAAATAGCGACACGTAATAGAGCGCGTAAGGACCGTTAAACGACTGTTTCCCTTCGGGATCTGTTGCCGAACGAGAATACACGGTGCGCGCAGCGCTATCGGAATTTGGGTCGAGCATAATGCGCGGCCCATAACCGCCACCGCCATTTACATAGTTATAACTGCCGGAGCCAAGATCGAAATTACCCGTACCAAGCACGCCTTTTTGTAGTGCGGCGTTAGCGGGCTTCCCGTCCTCGCCGCCCTTGGTGACAAAGTGGCTGACGCCATCATTCATAGCCTTTACATGCCAATTGTTGTACAAAGTGTCTTTCAAATACTGAGAGACATAGGCTTCGCCGTCATCAGCATCAGGGAACTTCAACGTGATATAGGCGTAAACCTCGCCTTTCACGCTCAGTTTGAAATCATCACCCCACACTATGTATTGCTGCGTGTCATCCCCGTCATTAGCGCCATTGGGAGGAGTCTGAGAGACACTCCAGTTCTGTCCACCCTGCACCGAAGTACCGTCGGGGAACTCCACGCTAATATCATCCTTAGTCCACGGCTTACCCGGCAGCGACTTAGGAAGAGCATCGTAAACATCAGCACTGGTGAAGTCGATCGCAGTATCCCGAGAGTTCGCAACCGAGACGCGGTACGTAATAGATTCTCCTGGGCGTACCGGACTTTGTTTAACTAACTCATCCTCACCGGACGTACCGCCCCGCTTCGTGACGATGTTCTTGGTCACGTACTGACGTGAAATCGGATGAGATGTCTCTGCACTCGGCGGTTTACTGTTGCCTGCCGTGTTAATCACGTAGTGCTGTTTGTTGTCAGATGGGTCTAGCTCATCAACCAGCGTCGAATAGTGAGCGGTAACAACCGCGCCTGGACTGTACTTCGAGGCATCTACGTACCACTGGATTCGCGTTGATTCATTGCCGACCTCAACATGATCTGCAATGAAGTCGTGCACTACATCCGCCTTATGCGGAGGGGTTTCCACTAATTCAAAAGTGACGTTTTCGTAAGTGCCGGGCTTATCCAGCACATAGTAGTCAACCTTTTTAATCATCTTAGTTGTCAGCCCAAGACCACTCAAGCCTGGGTTCTTATCAACTCTGGCGAGCAACTTGTGCGGGCCCGATAACTCGTCGATAAGCGGCATAATGTAGCCTTCCGGGGAGCCGGTGGCTAGTTGCACTCGAATAGAATAGTCGATCTTCTGACCAGGGTTAGCTTCCTCATTTTCTGCCAGGTCAGAGATTTTTCCGATCTTTGCCTCGGGCATCGCCTTAAACGTGGAGCTACTTGGCGTGTCCCCAAAATATGCCGTGTTCTTTACATCTTCACCCGAATCGTTTTCGATTGGGTCACCGAAAATATAAGTGTCTTTCACTGTGGCGTTAAACGAGAGCTTCAGCTCATTACCACCGTAAATCTTGCCATCAGGCACCGCCCAAGAAAGCGAGTACGCGGTATCCTTCCTCACTGCAAACGCGGCCAGCTTGCTCTCAATTTCAGCAGCCGACAGCGTTTCTTCCGCGCCATTGCCCACCTTGAACGTAATGGAATCGCCGGCACGTTTTATCTGCACGGTGGTTGGGTCGGCAGTACACGCCGGGTTGTATGAGGGAGAAAGCTCTGCTGTTCCCCCAGAGGCAACCTGAACGTTAAGCTTTGCATCACACGGCACGATATTCGAAATTGTGATCGATAAGCCAGAAGATTCCGGCTTGTCCAGCACCTGCCGAACTTGTGCCGGCGTCATGTAAAGAGTGGTGGGTAAATCGTCCTTCACTGTCGCAAGATCCAACGGGCCTGAACCAACGTTCTTGGCGCTAAGAGTAAAGGGAACAGCCTGTCCGCGCAGGTATACTTCCGTTTTTCCGTCACCCGCAGTCTTTACAAACTCACCCTTACCTGGCGCTACCTTTACCGGCGTCGTTACTTCCGCATTGGTTGTCTTCGGATCAGAATGCGTGTAGTGCGCCGTCATTCCAACCCCGTTGCTCACTTCGACGGATCCGCCTTCAGGAAGTTTCTTGGCAACAAGTAGATCGTCAGCGAAACGGAGATACAGGCTTCTGGTCGCTGTGTTCTTATTCCGGTACCAAGACAGTGTCAGGGTGCGTCCATCGGCGCTAAGTTTGCCAGTCACTTGCCTGTATTCAAACTGCGGCTGAGCCCAACCGATATCCACCTTATCTAGCTGAAATCCGTGGATGCCAAAAATCGGCGTTTTCTTGCCATTGATGCTAGGGGCGAAAACGAGGTCATTAACGTAACCACCTTCGCGCGTCCACCCTTCCAAGAAGTCAGAAGACATAAGCCCACCACGACCGCTACTGTTCAGCCCGTCTCTGATCCCTTGAATATAGTCAGGATTGATCTCGAAGCCCTCGGGCACGGTGAACGTCTCTTCTACCTTGATCTTTTGGAACGGATCCTGACCTACCCCACCGGTAGGCAAAGTGGGCGAATCCTGAGCCTTTCCAAGGTAGAGCTTGTACCTCAAATTATGTAGCTCATAAACGCCTTTTGCGGCGTTGTAGGCGATGGCAGGCTCTGCGGCTTCTGGCCAAACTCTGGAAACCTTACCCGAAGTGTGCTGACTCTTAACAGCCTGATACTCGTCCCGCACCGTGTCCCATTTCGCGGCGTGGACACCGCAACCAGGATCAACCACAGTGTTGCCTGCGGCCTGCGCCTGCTCCGTTGTGAGCTCCGCGCCCCAGATGCGAGCCGTGCCACCCGGCGATGCGGGGGAGTCGTACTTCGTCTCTAGATCTACAGAGAACGCTTCACCAATCTTTGAGCCGGGGACCTCAATGTAATAGGTGTTCTCCGCGCCTTCCGCTTTGCGGAAATAATAGGGGTTTAGCTTGTTTTCGCTGTTCTGGTAATACGGCTCATCACGCACTTCCAGTTTCGAGCCATTTACCAGGGCGTAACCGTCCGCACTTGAAAACTCCAGGTAAATGCGGTGTTGCACGTTTTCTGCTGCAGCGGTGTTCGAAATACCGATGTGCTGTTTGAACGTCTCACCTGTATAACGCTGTGCAACACTATTGACCACATTGGGATCCTTTTGCGTTGACGACTGCGCGATTTCGATCTGCAAGTCACCAACCACCTGCGGGTTCACAGTGGTCGCATTCTTGTCCGCGGGGCACTGCCCAGCAGCTCCATCATCTGGGGCTGGCTCCCCCACTGGCTGCTGCGCGGCAGCGGTGTCCTCACTAATGGAAAGCTCGGCAGACTCCTCAGGTTGAGTATCAGGTTGAGTATCGGTTTCAACCGTCTGCGTCTCCACCTCCGGCGCAGTTGGATCAGCATAACCAGTAGCGGGCATAACAAACATGACGCCCAGGAGCGCGATAACGCTCACCAATGCGACAAGAATGCGCGTTCTCACGGCTTCAACACCTCTAAACATGGCTACGCCCTCTCATTTCTTCCGCGCACTCGCCCTGCGCCTACAAGCACCAAACCAGTTAAGAACAACACGATGGCTATACCGCCAACTTTCCCGTCTATACCCGTTTTTGACAGCGGACCCTTTGGCTTCGGATTCTCAGGTTCAGGAGCAATGTTCGTCAGCGTGAAAACGTGATTATCCACGGCAGTTCTGACCTCGTAAGACCCGCTCAGCTTCTCGGCCACCGACCAGCGGCGCTCCCCCGTCTCGTCCTGCCACTCGAACGTCCAGTTATTCTGCGCGCTCAGAGTTACACGCTCAAAGAGCTTTCCGTCAGCCAAAACGTCCACCTGGATCGAAGTTGGCCTGCGATCCTTCACCGGCTCATCCTGCCAAAGCTTGACCAAACGGTACTTCGTTGGCTCTACCTTCTGCGGCTCCAGCTTTGGCGCGACCACCACGTCGTAATCGAGCTCGCCCTCACTCCCCTTTTGAGGGAGCGAGAAAATCACTGGCGACGCCACGTACCTATATGCCCCCTGCTTCACAGGAGCTGCCGTCATCAAATAAACGCCTACCTGCAAATCCTGCATGCGGACCTGCCCCGCAGAATCGGAAGTGGCCTGCGCCGTTGGAGCCACACCATCTCTTTCCAACAGAGACTGTAAGGTAAGCGTGGCGCTCGCCGCCACATCGGGGTCGCCCGGCTCAGTCGCATCAGTCAACGACTTCCAACCGATAGCCGTGGCGTAAGAATCATCCAACACGAAAGGCAAACCCGGGGCCATCTCAGCGATCCGGTACAGGCGGACCTCCACGCCGGGCAGCGGCTGGTTATCCACCGCGTGGAACATGGCCGACACAGAACCCAGCCGGTCTGCCTCCACATTTTCAAAATCTAAAACATCGGGCCTCGAATCAGCATGAGCCGGAACCAACGAAAATGCCAGCGCAATCGACAACCAAAGCGCTAATAAGCTACTTTTCGTCCGCATGGTTATTATCCTTCCCCATGTGCCTGGGCGCATACACACTTCGCGTCCGGCGCAACACCACAACAAGCCCCACCACAAAAATGGGAACAGCCACAAAAGCTGCCACCAACACCGGGTCTACCCGCACAGCATCCGCCGCGATAGACCCTACAGCCGATAACTCGGTTCGCTCGCCAGTAACCAACAGCCTATGAGTATTAATCCCATACGGCGTGCAGGTAACCAGCGTTACCAAATCTCGATCAACCTCGAGCTGCAGAGCACCAACTTCCGTTGGTAACACCTCAACGATGTCGCTCACGCGATACGCCAGCTCTCGGTTACCCGTTCGGATCACAAAAATGTCACCCGGCTTTAGCTTGTCTAGATCCGTAAAGAGCTTGCTTGAAGGCAATCCCCTATGGCCTGTCAGTACTGAACGGGTTCCAACTCCACCAATCGGTAGCGACGTACCCGGAATATGACCGACACCCGCCTGCAACACCGCCTCGTCTGTGGTGTGGTAAATCGGCAGATTAACTCCCAACGAAGGAATCTGGATTGTTCCCATCACCGACGTGCCCGTAAAGTTCAGCATTCGTAGATACTGATCCATCTGCGCAGCAGGTAGCCTACCCGGCTCATAAACAAGCGCATCATTGTACGCTTCCGCCTCATCCAAAAGACGTTCCACCTCAGTGGTGTCCAGTTTTGACACGGCTTCCTCGTAACTCACCACCGCGGCCTTTTGCCTCTGATGGTTATAAAAGTTAGCGACCGGCGGGTAGAGGAAAACCAATAAGCCAAAAATGAACAAGGCGATTAGCGCTATATCTGAAAAACTGCGACGTCCCTTTTTCGTGCGCGGCGTTCCCGCCGACGGCTTAGTTTGTCGGCGGGAACGTCCGCGCGTCGAAAGGGTCAATCTAATCGACCGTTACGGCTGGTGTCTACGCTTTCTTGCGATTGCGTAGAACGAAACCACCCGCGGCAGCAATCATCGCGGTTACGCCAACGATCGTGAAGATCGTGGTACCAATGCCACCCGTCTCCGGAAGCGTTGAACCCTTCGAGTTCTGAATCTGGAGCGTCGAGAAGGTGCCGTCCGCTGGGGACGCATCGGCCTTCTCACCAAGTTTCAGCTCTTCAACAACAGGCTTCTGGCCTGGCTCAGTCTTGAGCGAGGAAGTCAGCTTGATCGGCGTGTACTTCGCGTCGCCAGAAGGAAGGTTGTAGCCAGTTGGGGCCTTAGTCTCTTCCAAGTAGTACTGCACGTCAGCGTCAAGACCCTCAATGGAGAACTCGCCGCCAGCCGGCACGGCAAAGGTGGTGCCGCCAGCTACATTTTCGGCCCAGCCGGTGATCTTACCGTCCGCAATGATGGCAGCCTTGCTCTTATCGGCGTTCACCAAACGGAACTCGGCACCCTCGAGCTTCTTCGTAGCATCATCCGCGTCTACCTTTTCAGCATCCACCTTGTAGGTGAAGACATAAACTTCGGTGTCAGGCGTTTTACCAGGCTCACCCTCATCGTCAGATGCGCTCTTGGAGTACTCCACGTGCACCTTGTTAGGCTGCGCCTTGCCAGCTTCTGACTTCTCGTTCAGCTTCGCAGTGTAACGAACGGTGATCTTCGAATTAGCGTCTACACCCGGAACATCTTTCAGGTTGGCAAAATCAATACGGATACGCGTTCCGTCCTGGTAATCACCGGCATCGGCGATCTTTTCCGAAGTGACCTTGTAGTTCGCCACGTCCACCTTAGTGGTGCCAACGTAAACCTCTACCGAATCAGCGTTGAAGTCGAATCCCTTAGAGAGTTCATCGACAAAAGCGTACTTGTAGGTGTTGTAGTCTGCGATGTTCTTCGAAACGGTACCAGTGAGAAGGAACGGTACGTTCTGACCAATCTCATAGTTAGCCGTCACATCGTAAGCAGTTACACCGTCATTAACCTGGCCGGTCTCAATGCCGGTGTTTTCCTGAACCTTCTTACCCGAAGTAGGAACAGAAGACTTCGATTCAACTGTGACCGGACCAACAACCCGTAGGATCGGAGTGGTCAAAGCCGAAGCGTCCTTGTCCGTATCCACCACTACGTAGTAACCGGCGTCAATCGTGCCAGTCTTGTAGGTGTAGGGAGCCGCATCGCCAGTTTTGGTGAAATCAGCTTTGGTGCCGCTTAGGTTCTTCGAGACCAGCTTTGCAAATGCAAGAGCCTTTGCGTCATCTGCACCCTCCAAAGCCTTTGCGACATCGGCTGCTGAAGAATCTGCGGTAATGCCAGGAAGAAGATTCTCTTGAACCAAAGCATTCAGGAGAGCGTCGGAATTAACACCGGTGCCCCACTCAATGTTGGATAGAACCTGCTTGCCATCAACGTCAGCTAGATCGCCGTCGAAGACCTGGTACGCGCCGTAGGTGTGATCGCCTTCCTGGCTGGTCACAGTGATTGTGGGATCACCCGCAGCTTTTGCCAAGCCCGGGAACGATACCGCCAACAAAAGGGCAAGTACCGTGGCAAACGCGACCGCGACTGCACGTACCCCCCCCTTGCACGGAGATTTGTCGAGACATGAAACTTCCTTCTTTAGTTCGAAAGACGTGCAGTTCGCACCTTTGCAGGCTATCACTTTATTTGTCAGAGTGGGACCGATTGCCTAGAAACAGTTAAAGCCTTCCCAAATGCCCCACCGGCCACACTTGCAACACCACGCGCCCAACGAAATCCTCTCCCGCTACCTCGTGCAATGCGGAAGTATTGCCCTGGCCGATTACTACCAGCACACCGCCCTCAGGCACCGTTGACGGAAACGAAACCTCTGAGCGAGCTAAATCTTCAGGCGTTAACGCAGCTGGGGACTCAATACCATTTACCGCCAGATGACCGTTGTCCAGCACATCTACTTCATCGCCGGCAATGGCAATAGCCGAACGTACTAATATGCGGTTTCCGTGGAAGAACGCGACCGTGTCACCCCGACTGAAATCCGCATGATGCGCGGCAACCAACACGTCATCCTTCTCAAACCCATTTCCCGTGCCGCGGACCTGCAGCACAGTTACAAAAAACGTTGACAAAATAATTGCCAACGCGCTCAATACCAGTGCTGCCTCCGCAACCCGGAGGAACACCCGGGTGACCCGAGCAAGCGAATCCCATTTTCTATCTGGCATCACGCCACCTTAGAACAATCCAGCAACACAGCCAATACAACTACCCGCCCGCATTCTATTATGGGCGGCTGGAAACCTGCGCTGGTATTCAGGAGCCGGCAAGTTGCGCAACTACTCGCTTGAAGAAGTGAAGGCTGACCTAGGCCTGGACGATTAGAGTCTCCAAGGACGCGCTAAAGGAACTAGTGAGAACTAGCGAAACGTAAGACGATGGGAAAACAGCTGTGGGGGCAAGTTCAACATTGAGCATGCTCAATAGGGTTCACACCCGCACCCGTGCAGAGCTGACACCTAGGGAGCATTGCGCGCCCCTGTGGTACAAGTTGGATAGATATGGGAGGCATTATGCGCGCTTTTGACATTGAGCAACGCTGGCCCGAATTATTCCAAAATCTTGATGAGCGGCAACGACTCGGCGTGCGCAACACGCTTGCCGCATTGTGGCACGAGGGCTTCGAGGCAACCAGGCAAGATGTCGAAAACCTTACCAACTACGCCGCGGGTATTATTGCCGCTAACGAATACAGGGCTAGAGCACACGCAACGGTAGGCGTGTACCACGGAAGTGAGGAAGCATTATGAGCGTGTCAACACAACCGCCTTTAGTATCTCAGGCCGCAGTACGCGAGGCCATAGCATTTGCAGATACTGCGCTTGCTCTAGCTGGCCACACCGTTACTGACGCCTACATTAGAGATTTGCTCGAGCAGTGTTTATCTGGACAAATCAGCGACACTGAATACCTCGCCCAAGCTATCCAGCACATCCGCCGCACACAGTGATCGGACAACGTTACTACTCATGGGATGACTACTGCATTCCAGGAACGACCACCCTGAGAAATAAATTCGTGACGGCAACCCACCCCTTTGGGGAGCCTGATGCGAAGAAGCCGCGAACAAAAAGGGAAACCGTAGCTGTGTCGAGGTAAAGACGCTAACACGGTTACGGACAGGGAATGCAATAAGCCTTGCTGGATATGCGGAAACCCCTGCTCTCGCAGGGGCTTCCGCCGGGTGGGGCCCACCCGCCGGGAATCGAACCCGGGACCCAGTGTTTGCGGCCATCGCTCGCTCGATTGGTGCGATGCCAGAAGTTTGGCTGAGTTACCAGGCGCGCTTCCAAACGGCTCGCTTCCGTCGATCAACTAGACTCGACACCAGCAGGTAAAGGAAAACACCATGAGCACCAGCCAGCCCAACACTCCACCACAAGAAACAACCGAGATCGCGATGAGCGAGCCAGCCACTATGGTTAAACCGGCTTGGTATAAGCGGCCGCCCATTATTGCCACTATCGCAGTAGCACTAATCGCCGTGCTAGTAGCGGTCGGGTTGGCGTGGAAAACCCAGGCCGATACTAAGAACGCGCGCGAGCAATACCAAACAGCCCAGGCAGACTACCAGCAAACCCTCACCGAACTAAACCAGACCAAGACCCAGGCCGGTGCCCTTATCGAACTCGCAGCGCAGCGCGCCAAAGACACCGACATTAAGGCCCTTGCCGAAGCGGTAGAAGAAGCAGACAACCTGGCAAGCGTTGAGGCGCAGGATGCCTCCACGTTAGGACGGGAACAAGCCAAGCAAGCCGCAAGCGCGGTTAAAGCCGCGCAAGAGCAGGCGCAAAGCGTACTCGACGAACTCACCGCTTCATTCAAGGGTGTGCGCGAGGAAGTCGCGGGCAAAGCCGCAACTGAGTTTGACCAGGCTGTAAAGAACCTTAATGAGGCAATCGAGCAGGCGGGTAAGGCTAATCGTGAAGGCGTAGAAAAGAGCACTACTGACAAGTTAGACGCGGCGTTGAAAGAAGCTAGAGCAATCGAGCAGGCCAAGCCAGAAACACTAGAGGCCGTGGCCGATATTGAGGCCGCATTTACTCGCGCTGACGAGGCGAGTAAGAGTGCTAAAGCCTTGAACGAAGCGGCCAAGGCGGTAAATGACGCGGCGAAAGCCAAGGTAGAAGCGCAACAGGCGCAAAGCTCCGGCGGCTACGAACAAACATACGACGGCGACTACAGTGGCAATGACTACAGTGGTGGCGACTATAGTGACTGGAACACTGGCGGCAATAGCAGCTCCGGTAGCACAGACGTGTGCGGGGACGGCCCGTACTGCTACAACCCAAACTTCCCCGAATGGATACAAGACAATTACGGAACCTGGCACCACCAGGTGCAGCCAGATGAGAATGGAACAATTGTCGGCGATATTGAGGGAGGAGATTGTATAGCAAATTGTGACTGATTCTCCGATCGCCCCTCTCTTAATATTCAGACGGCCCGCAGTAAAACTGCGGGCCGTCTTTGTGCGCGCACACCCCGCACCCGCACAGGGTTGATATCCAGAGAACAGTGCACGCAGCTACAGTAGAATTCGAATAGCAAACAGGAGGCACCATGCGCACTTTTGACATTGAGCAACGCTGGCCTGAACTATTCGAAGGCCTAGAGCCGTCGCAACGCGAAATCGCCCTTGACACACTCGCCTTGGGTTGGCACGAGGGAAACGCGCCGACTCGGCGCATTGTCACGAACCTAACCGATTACATGCGCGGAGAAATAAGCGCGGATGAGTATCTAGCCCGCGTAACGGTAGGCGTGCTCCACGGAAGTGAGGGAGCATAAGACAGGAATCAAGGTTATGGACGGGGAGTGTCATGAACCTTGATAGATACGCGGACGCCCCTGCTTTCGCAGGGGCGTCCGCCGGGTGGGCCCACCGGGAATCGAACCCGGGACCCGCGCGTTCCAAGCCGCCACTACCCGGCATTGGAGAAGTGCCGCAGATCAAGAAACTAGACCATCCAACTAGGCACCCTACCCCTAGGCGGATGTCACACCAGAGCGCGAGCGTGGCATTACACAGATAGGAACCAGCTTGAACGCCGGTCATTTTCACCTGTTTTCAGCCTTGGGGTCAAACACCCTAGACCCCTATGGGGGCGTATCTTGTCTCGGATGCCTTCTAGTTCTTCCTTTTGTGTACGTTATATGTATATAATATGTATGTGTTTTTTGAGTGGGACGAGCATAAAGCTGCGTTGAATATCGTCAAACACGGGGTGAGTTTTGACGCTGCTGCAGAAGCCTTTTCAGATCCGTATGCGCGTGTGACTCCTGATATTAAGCACTCAGATGATGAGGAACGTTTTTTCCTAATCGGAATGGATCTTCAAGCTCGTGTCCTTACGGTGTGCCATTGTGAACGTCACGGTGGAGAAGCTATAAGAATTATTTCAGCTAGAAAATCAACGAAAACAGAGTCTCAACAGTATTGGAGGTATCGTCATGAGTGATGTAAAAGATGTTCTAGATATGCCTGCTGAAGTGGACTTTTCACACAGCCAGCCAAACCCTTACGTTGGCAAGGTTCGCCGTCGTATCACAATCAATATTGACGGTGAAACGCTGGACTATTTCAAGGCAGAATCAGCACGTACCGGTGTTCCGTATCAAACAATCATTAATATGTATTTAAGCGAGTGCCGAGATAAAGAAAAGCACCTTGCCTTTGCCTAACTAAGAGATTTCCCTGCCACCCGGAGGAATTCGCTTCGCTCATCGAGCAGCCAGTCGCCGAAACATAAGTCGCCGCGTCCCGCTAGGGGAATATCTAGCCCCTACGACTTACACTCCAGACGAGCGTGCATTATCGACCGATAATGCACGCCTGAACTACCAAAACTAGAAACCGCGTGAAACCAAGCAAACAAAACGTGCAAAACTAGCGCCCAAAACCCTACCCGTGCAGAACCACCACCCATTGAGTAATGCACGCATCTACGGTAGAGAATAAACAGCACTTGGGAGGCATTATGCGCGCTTTTGACATTGAGCAACGCTGGCCCGAATTATTCCAAAATCTTGATGAGCGGCAACGA